>Ga0214544_1000056_pt1 | contig 132760 bp, 128 predicted proteins | sample CNSS3metaG_FD_160074 | JGI IMG/M metagenome (GOLD analysis project Ga0214544, IMG submission 160074) | Root nodule microbial communities from cowpea collected in UCLA plant growth center, Los Angeles, California, USA - CNSS3 | ecosystem: Host-associated > Plants > Roots > Nodule | place: USA...
TGAGTTGCTGCATCAAGTAGTTCCGGGCTTATAGAAGCTTTCTAACCGCGCCGCCACAGCCACTATCGTGCCGCAGCAATTCGCGAGCCAAAAATTCCCATGCGCTACCCCAAGATTTCCTGAGGCCTGGCTGTGAGCGGACTGAACCAAGGCGACATGCGGCTGTCCGGTCACGGGCTGAGATGCGTGCGGGGCGGCCGCGAGGTGTTCGCCGGGCTCGATTTCGCGGCCGGCTCGGGCGAGGCCGTCGCGGTCGTCGGCCGCAATGGATCGGGCAAGACCTCGCTGCTGCGGCTGATCGCAGGCCTGCTCGTGCCGGCCGGCGGGACGATCGCGCTGGAGGGCGGCGACGGCGAACTGACCCTGGCGGAGCAGTGCCACTATCTCGGCCATCGCGATGCCCTGAAGCCGGCGCTGAGCGTGGCCGAAAACCTGGCGTTTTGGGCTGATTTTCTCGGCGGCGAGCGTTTCGATGCGGCCGAGAGCCTCGCCGAGGTCGGCCTCGACCACGCCACCCATCTGCCCGCCGGATTCCTGTCCGCGGGACAGCGCCGTCGGCTCTCGCTGGCCCGGCTGCTGACCGTCCGCCGCCCGGTCTGGCTCCTGGACGAGCCGACCAATGCGCTTGATGTTGCCGGTCAAGACATGTTCGCCGGCCTGATGCGCGAGCATCTGGCCGCCGGCGGCATGATCGTTGCCGCGACGCATGCCCCGCTCGGCATCGAATCGCGGGAGCTGCGGATCGGGGGTATGGCGTGATTCCGACGCACCCTCAGCTTTCCGAGCGGCTGAACCCTCTCCCGCTTGCACCGCCTTCGACGCGCGAGGGGAGCCCCGCATGACCGCCCTCGCCGCCCTCATCCGCCGGGACATCCGGATTGCGCTTCGCGTCGGCGGCGGGGCGCTGATCGGGGTCTTGTTCTTCCTGACCGTGGTGGTGCTGATGCCGTTCGCGGTCGGGCCGGATCTGGCGCTGCTGTCGCGGCTCGGACCTGCGATCCTCTGGCTCGGGGCACTGCTGGCGAGCTTGCTGACCCTCGACCGGCTGTTCATGGCCGACCATGAGGACGGCTCGCTCGACCTGATCACGATGAGCCGGACGCCGCTGGAACTCGCCTGCGCTGCCAAGGCGCTGGCGCATTGGCTCGCCGCCGGCCTGCCGCTGATTGTCGCAACCCCCGTGCTCGGCCTGTTGCTCAACCTCGACATGATCGCCACGGCTGCGGTAGCGCTGACGCTGCTGGCGGGCACTCCGGCGCTGACCTTCACCGGCATGATCGGCGCGGCGCTGGCGGTGACGCTGCATCGCGGCGGGCTGCTGATGGCGGTGCTGGTGCTGCCGCTGTCGATTCCCGTGCTGATTTTCGGCGTTGCGGCCTCGCAGGCGGTGATCGTCGGTCCCATGACCTTCGGCGCGCCGTTCTCGATCCTGTGCGCGCTGTCGCTGGTCAGCCTCGTGATCGGCCCGTTCGCGGCCGCAGCGAGCCTGCGGCATGGCCTCGACTGAGATGGGCTCGACGGACCTTGACCCCGATCAACTTTCGCGACGGGCTTTCGTGCTGATTGCCTGAGCGGCCCCCGGTGATTATCAGGATACCATGACGCTGATCGACCTCGCCAACCCCACGCGGTTCCTCGCGCTGACAGCGCGGGTGTTGCCGTGGCTGGCGGCCGCGACAATCATCCTGCTCACGATCGGTCTCTATCAAGCTGCGCTCGCGCCCGACGACTATCAGCAGGGCGCGACCGTCAAGATCATGTTCATCCACGTGCCCAATGCCTGGCTGTCGATGTTCGTGTGGGGCGTGATGAGCATCGCATCGTTGGGCACGCTGGTGTGGCGGCATCCGCTCGCCGACGTCGCCGCCAAGGCCGCAGCTCCGATCGGCGCCGCCTTCACCTTCCTCGCGCTGCTCACGGGCTCGCTCTGGGGCCGGCCGATGTGGGGCACCTATTGGGAATGGGACGCGCGGCTGACCTCGGTGCTGATCCTGTTCCTGATGTATCTCGGCCTGATGGCGCTGTGGCGTGCCGTCGACGATCCCTCGCGTGCGGCGCGCGCCGCCGCGGTGCTGACCCTGGTCGGCGCCATCAACCTGCCGATCATCAAGTTCTCGGTCGATTGGTGGAACACGCTGCACCAGCCCGCCTCGGTGATGCGCATGGGCGGCTCGGCGCTGGACAAGTCGTTCCTGATTCCGCTGCTGGTGATGGCGGTCGCCTTCACGCTGCTGTTCGTCACGCTGCACCTGGCCGCGATGCGCAACGAGATTTTGCGCCGCCGTGTCCGCTCGCTGCAGATGATGCAGGCCAGCCGCATGGCGTTTTCGAGCGACATGGCCGCCGGTTCGCGTGAAGACAACGCGTCCAAAGAAGCTGGGGCTGCATGACGATGTCGCTCGGTCCTTATGCCTCTTTCATCGTGGCGTCTTACGCAGCTGTCGCCCTCGTGGTCGCGATCCTGATCGGCTGGGTCATGCTCGATTATCGCAGCCAGACGCAGCGCCTGCGCGAGCTGGAGCAGCGCGGCATCACCCGCCGGTCGGGCCGCAGCGCGACGGAGCCGCGATGAGCGATCAACCTGCCTCCGCTCCGCCGCAGCGCCGCGCCTTCCTGGTGATGCTGCCGCTGATCGTCTTCATCGGCCTCGCGCTTTTGTTCTGGTTCCGGCTCGGCAGTGGCGATCCCTCGCGGATTCCCTCGGCGCTGATCGGCCGGCCCGCACCGCAGACCGTGCTGCCGCCGCTCCAGGGATTGCAGGAGAATGGCGCGCAGGTGCCGGGACTCGATCCCGCCGCCTTCAAGGGCAAGGTCAGCCTCGTCAACGTCTGGGCGTCCTGGTGCGTGCCGTGCCATGACGAGGCGCCGCTTTTGACCGAAATGGCAAAAGACAAGCGCTTCCAGCTGGTCGGCATCAACTACAAGGACGCCGCCGACAATGCGCGGCGCTTCCTCGGCCGCTACGGCAACCCGTTCGGCCACGTCGGCGTGGATGCCAACGGCCGCGCCTCGATCGAATGGGGCGTCTATGGCGTGCCGGAGACCTTCGTCGTCGGGCGCGAGGGCACCATCGTCTACAAGCTGGTCGGGCCGATCACGCCGCAAAATCTCAAGGCCGTGCTGATGCCGGAGCTGGAGAAGGCGCTGAAAGCGGGGTCTTAGCCAGACCGTCATTGCGAGGAGCTCTTGCGACGAAGCAATCCGGAGTCCCTCCGCAGGGGCATTCTGGATTGCTTCGCTTCGTTCGCAATGACGAGCGGAGAGACCGTCACCCCTTACTCACATCCCCCGCCTCGGCCTCGCTTCTCTCCAGAGAGACCGGCTCGAGATGGTAGCGCTTGGTCAGCGGCAGCTGGGCGATCGCGAAGATCATGGTGAGCGTGGTCACGCCGAACACCTTGAAGTTCACCCAGAAGTCCGTGCTCTGGGTACGCCAGACGATCTCGTTCAACACGGCCATGCCTGCGAAGAACAACGCCCAGCGCAGCGTGAGGATGCGCCAGCCTTGGGGCGTCAGGTTGAACACCTGGTCGAACAGCACCGCAATGAAGGAACGGCCGAACAACAGGCCGCCGCCGAGGATCGCGGCGAACAGGCCGTAGATGATGGTCGGCTTCAGCTTGATAAAGGTCTCGTCGTGCAGGACCAAGGTCAGCGTGCCGAACACCAGCACGATCACGCCCGTGACGATCGCCATGATCGGGATGTGACGCGTCACGATGTAGGAGGCGGCCATCGCGACCGCGATGGCCACCATGAAGGCGCCGGTCGCCGCGAACAGATTGAACTTCGCATTGACGAAGAAGAACACGAGCAGCGGACCGAGCTCGGTCGCGAGCTTGAACAGCGGATGCGGCTGGGTCTTGTCCATTCTCTCTTCCGTATCTCGCATCCTTCGAGACGACCGCTTCGCGGTCTCCTCAGGATGAGGACCTCATGTGTGGCACGACCTCATCCTGAGGAGCCGCGCAAGCGGCGTCTCGAAGGATTGACGCTATTCGATTCCGGCGATGGCGCGGGCGAAGTCGCGCGCGGTGAAGGGCGCGAGATCGTCGACGCCTTCGCCGACGCCGATGAAGTGCACCGGCAGCTTGAACTTTTCCGCGAGCGCCACCAGGATGCCGCCGCGCGCAGTGCCGTCGAGCTTGGTCATCACGAGGCCGGTAACCCCTGCGGTGCGATGGAAGGCCTCGACCTGCGACAGCGCATTCTGGCCGACGGTCGCATCCAGCACCAGCAGCACGGCATGCGGCGCAGTGTCATCCACCTTGCGGATCACGCGTACGACCTTCTCGAGCTCGTTCATCAGCTCGGCCTTGTTCTGCAAGCGGCCGGCGGTGTCGATCAGCAGCACGTCAATCGCCTGCTCCTTCGCCGCGGTGAGCGCGTTGAAGGCGAGGCTTGCGGAATCCGAGCCCTGCGCGCCCGCGATGACGGGCGTCTTCGTCCGCTCGCCCCAGACCTTGAGCTGCTCGATGGCGGCGGCGCGAAACGTGTCGCCGGCGGCCAGCATCACCTTGCGGCCTTCGGAGGCGAATTTCTGCGACAGCTTGCCGATCGTGGTGGTCTTGCCGGAACCGTTGACGCCGACCACGAGAATGACGAACGGCTTTTTTGCCGCATCGATCACGAGCGGCTTTGCCACCGGCGACAGCACCTTCTCGACCTCGGTGGCGACGACGTCCTTGACCTCGTCCGCCGAGATCGCCTTGTCGTAGCGGCCGGTGCCGACGGCATCGGCAATGCGCACCGCGACTGACGTGCCGAGGTCGGCGCGCAGCAGCACGTCCTCGATGTCGTCGAGCATGGCGCGGTCGAGCTTGCGCTTGGTGACGAGGTCGGCGACCGCGGTCCCGAGCGAGGACGAGGTGCGCTTCAGCCCGTTGGACAGGCGGCGCCACCAGCTCAGCTTGGGGGTCTCGGAGGTGGTATCGTTCATGGTGGCGTGTTAGCCGTTCCGGCCCGTAAACGAAAGCCTTGACCGAAAGTCCTGCGATTGCTCGATGTTCCCCAATTGACCGCCGATGAGATCTTAGGCCGCGTGCTCCATCGCGACGGCCTGATGCTGGTCATCGACAAGCCGGCCGGCCTGCCGGTGCATCGCGGCCCCAAGGGTGGCCCCAATCTGGAGGATTGCTTCGACGCGCTGCGTTTCGGCCTGCCGCGACCGCCGGTGCTGGCCCACCGGCTGGACAAGGACACCTCGGGCTGCCTCGTGCTCGGCCGCCACCGCAAGGCGACGGCATCGCTGGGCCTTTTGTTCAAGCACGGCAAGATCGGCAAAACCTACTGGACCGTGGTCGAAGGCGGCCCTGCCGAGGACGAAGGCACCATCGACATGCCGCTCGGCCGGCTCAATGCCGAACGCGGCTGGTGGCAGAAGCCGGATCCGGAAGGGCAGAAGGCGATCACGAACTGGAAGGTGATGGGCCGGGGCGACGGTTTCACCTGGCTTGCCATGGAACCGGTGACCGGCCGGACCCATCAATTGCGGGTGCATGCGGCCGCGAGCGGCTGGCCGATCTTCGGCGATAACATTTACGGCAACGGTCCGCGCTTCGGCGAGCCGCGCCTGCACCTGCATTCGCGCGAGATCGTGGTGCCGATCTCCCGGAACAAGGAGCCGGTCCGCGTGGTGGCGCCGGCCCCGCCGCATATGCATGAGAAGCTCCGGGCCTGCGGGTGGAACGGGGAGTAGCCTCGTAGACCCTCATGGTGAGGACGCGCGTCAGCGCCGTCTCGAACCATGGAGGCCCCGCGCATCGCGGCCGTATCCATCCTTCGAGACGCCCGCTTCGCGGGGCTCCTCAGGATGAGGAGCGGTGGTCGGTCGAGAAGCGGCTGTGCTCGGCTACCGTGCCATGGTTTACGAAACCTTCAGCGCTCGCCTCTAATGATAACGGTTGCTTAGAACAAGCTTCCGTAACCGCTCAGGACGAGCCGCGCGTGATGACCAGGGACGGGCTATCGATCATCGACGAGGTCGAATCCGCACTGCGGATCGGCTCGCCGGAAAAGGGCCTGGAGACGGCCAGGCGCGTCACCGAGCTGTTCCTCTCCTCCGCCGGCAATTTCGACGACGAGCAGATCGCGCTGTTCGACGACGTGCTCGAGCGCCTGATCGGCACCATCGAGCTGCGCGCCATCGCCGATGTGGCAGCGCGCGTGGCGCTGGCCGAAATCAGCGCGCAGCTGGCGCCGGTCGCGCAGGCGCCGCCGTCGGTGATCCGCCGCCTCGCCAACAATGACGAGATCCGCATCGCCGGCCCCGTGCTGCAGGAATCCGCGCGCCTCGACGACGGCGAGCTGGTGAAGATCGCATCAGCTAAGGGCGAGCCGCATCTGCTCGCGGTCGCCGGCCGCTGGTGGCTGAAGGAGATCGTCACCGACGCGCTGCTGGCGCGCCGCTACCCCAGCGTCAGCCGGCGGCTTGCGGCCAATCCCGGCGCGCGCGTCTCCGGAAAAGGGTTCGCCATCATCGTCGGCCAGGCCGAAAGCGACCCGGAGCTCGCAGTCAGTGTCGGCGTCCGCGTCGACTTGCCCTCGGAGCTGCGCCGCCAATTGCTGCGCTCGGCGACGGACGCGGTGCGCACCCGCCTGTTGTCGCGCGCCCCGCCGCATCTGTTCGAGGAGATCCAGAGCGCGATCGCCGCCGTCGCCATCGGCGCCGAACGCGAAATGTCGGCGGTGCGCGATTTCGAAGGTGCCAAGCGCGCCATCGCCGGCCTCAAGGCCACCGGCCAGCTCGACGAGGCGACGTTGCTCGGCTTCGCCAGACAGCGGCGCTATGAGGAGACGGTGGCGGCGCTGGCGGCGTTGTCGGGATCGACGGTCGAGGTGATCCGACCGCTGATGCAGAGTCTGCGCGAGGACGGCCTGCTGGTGCCGTGCAAGGCCGCACAGCTCAGCTGGGAAACGACCAAGGCCCTGCTCGAATGCCGCTTCGCCACCGGCGCGATGAAGCCGGCGGACATCGCCAGGGCGCAGGGGCATTTTGCGAGAATGACGGCGGAGAACGCCAAGCGCACGCTGCGATTCTGGCAGGTGAGGGCGCTGTAGAGCGCTTGCTGCTCATCACACATTCCGCTGTCATTGCCCGCGAAAGCGGGCAATCCAGTATTCCAGAGACGGCGGAGATTGAACCGAGAAGCCGCGGCGTACTGGGTCGCCCGGTCAAGCCGGGCGACGACACCAACTATGTGGTGAGGCGCTCGCGATCAACGCCGGCAATCAAGCGTGGCACGATGCTTCCGACCTGTTCGCCCACCACTGTCACCGGCAGATAGTGCTCCGTGCGGCCCTGCCCCTCGCTCTCGATCAGCACATCGCGCCGTGCGCCGATCTCGGCTTGCAGCCGTTGCTGCAGCGCCGCCTCTCCTACCGCGCGCAGCCGCTTCGCACGCTCTTTAATGACCGGCCCCGCCACCTGCGGCATCCGCGCGGCGGGCGTGCCGGGCCGCGGCGAATAAGGGAAGACGTGCAGGAAGGTCAGTCCGCATTGCTCGACGAGGTCGAGCGAGCGCGAGAACATGTCCTCGGTCTCGGTCGGGAAGCCCGCGATGATGTCGGCGCCGAAGACGACATCGGGGCGCAGGCGGCGCACCTGCTCGCAGAAGCCAATCGCATCCTGCCGCGAATGCCGCCGCTTCATGCGCTTCAGGATCATGTCGTCGCCCGACTGCAGCGACAGGTGCAGGTGCGGCATCAGGCGCGCATCCTCCGCGATGGCATCGAGCAGGTCGTCATCCGCCTCGATCGAATCGATCGAGGAGATACGCAGGCGCTTGAGCTCGGGCACATGGCGCAGGATCTGCTTGGTCAGCAGGCCGAGCTTGGGCGCGCCGGGCAGGTCTGCGCCGTAGCTCGTGAGATCGACGCCGGTCAGCACGATCTCGGCATGGCCGCGCTCGACCAGGGTGCGCACCTGATCGACCACCGCGCCCATCGGCACCGAGCGCGAATTGCCGCGGCCGAACGGGATGATGCAGAAGGTGCAGCGATGATCGCAGCCGTTCTGCACCTGCACGAAGACGCGCGGCAGGCCGCTCGCATAGCCGTCGACGAGGTGCGGCGCCATCTCCTTCACCGCCATGATGTCGCTGACGGCGATCTTCTCGCTGGCGCCAAGATCGAAAGCGTGGCGCGTCTCCCGCCACGCTGCGCCGCGCATCTTGTCGTCATTGCCGACGACGCGATCGACCTCGGCCATGCCCGCAAACATCGCAGCCTGCGTCTGCGCCGCGCAGCCGGTGACGACGATGCGCGCTTCGGGGCGCTCGCGCTTCAGTTTGCGGATCGACTGGCGCGCCTGCGCCACCGCCTCGTTGGTGACGGCGCAACTGTTAATGACGATCGTGTCGGAAAGACCTGCGGCCTCCGCTTTGCTGCGGACCACCTCGGCCTCGAAGGCGTTGAGGCGGCAGCCGAAGGTGACGATGTCGACGGCCATCAGGCGACCGGCGCGAACAGCGCCGGATCGAAGCTGCCCTCATATTCGAAGGTCGCGGTGCCCGTCATCAGCACGTGGTCGTCGCGCTCGCGCCATTCAATGCCGAGCTTGCCGCCGGGCAATGTGATCTCAACCTTGCGCTCGGCGCGCTTCAGCCGCGCGGCGGCGACCGCCGTGGCACAGGCCGCCGACCCGCACGCCTTGGTCAGGCCGGCGCCGCGCTCCCAGGTGCGGATCGTGATGTGCTCGCGATCGACGATATGGGCCAGCGTGATGTTGGCGCGCTCGGGGAAGATCGGATGGTTTTCCAAGAGCGGACCGAAGCGGCCGAGATCGTAGGCATTGACGTCGTCGACCCAGAACACCGCGTGCGGATTGCCCATGCTCACCACTGAGGGCGAATGCAGAATGGGATTGTCGATCGGCCCGATCTGCAATTCGATGTAGCGGGTGTCGCGAAACTCTTCCGCCAGCGGAATGTCCTGCCAGCCGAATTTCGGCGCGCCCATATCCACTGTGTAGAGGTCGGGCGCCGGACCCTGCCAGGCATTGAGCAGGCCGGCGGCCGTCTCGAAGGTCGCACTGGTCTGCCCGGTCTTCTCGAAGATGCGGCGCACGACGCAGCGCATGCCGTTGCCGCAGGCACCGGCCTCCGAGCCGTCATTGTTGTAGATGCTGATGAAGGCCTCGGTGCCGTCGAGCCGCGGCTTCGAGAGCACCATGAGCTGGTCGTAAGCCACGCCGCCGTTCGCGGACGCGACGGCGCGGGCATCGTCCGGCGTGACCTTGGCCGCCGAATCGCGCAAGTCGACAACGACGATCTCGTTGCCGATTCCGTTCATCTTGGCAAATGCGTGGTTGGCCAGCGCGCTCATGAAAATTCCCGAATTTCGCCTGCCTTATATGGCGATCCTCGGCCGCTTGGCCAGTGATTTGCCACCCGGGTCGGGACATCGGGCAAGGTGCCTGCCATGACGCATCTGTCATGGGACGAATTCGGCGCTCGCGTGTTAGAACGGCGCGGTTCGCGCGAACCGGGACGCGCGGCCGGGTTAGGGCCTTGGTGGGTAAGGCCTTGATGAATTGAGGCCCCGACGAAGCGGGCCTCGGGGAGAATAGAATGAACACTTTTCGTCGCCTCGCTTTGGCCGCGCTGATCCCGGCTGCGGCCTTGTCGCATGGGCTGTCAGGCGCTCTGGCGCAGACCGCGAGCCCGGCGCCGGCCGCATCGGCAAGTCCCTCGCCGGCCCCGTCGGCTTCGCCCGCCCCGGCTGCAAGTGCCTCGCCCGCCCCCGCGGCCACCCCCTCGCCTGCGGCGAGCGCCTCACCCGCTCCTGCAGCATCGCCAGCGCCCGCCGCCAGCGCCTCGCCCAGCCCGCCCCCGGCCGCCGCCGCGACCCCCGCCCCGGTTCAGACCGCCGATCCCTTTGGCCTCGAGACCATGCTCGAGCCGAAGAAGGTCGTGATGGTCAAGGGCACCGCCAATTGGGACTCCGCGTTCGACACGCTGATCGACGCCTTCAAGGCGTTGAACACGCTGCTCGACAAGCAGGGCATCAAGCCATCGGGCAATTCGATGATCGTCTACACCTCGACGGACGATACCGGCTTCACCTTTCTTGCCCAGATCCCGGTCGATCAGGACCCGAAGAACCTGTCCAAGGACATGAGCATCGGCAAATCGCCTGAAGGCAAGGCGCTGAAATTCGTCCATCGCGGCTCCTACGACAACATGGACAATACGTATGAGGCGATCACCAATCATCTCGACGACAAGAGGCTGGAAGCCAAGGACACCTTCATTGAGGAGTACCTCACCGATCCCCTGAAGACGTCCGAGGACAAGCTCGTGATCAATGTTTTCGTGCCACTGAAGTGAGACTGATGAAAAAGCCTGCCCTACTCGCCGCCGCCCTCGCCGCCACGCTACTCGCCGCGCCCGCGCGCGCCGAGGATTTTCCCTCCGCAATCTCGGTGAGCGGCGAAGCCTCCGTGTCCGCGGCGCCCGATCTCGCGCAAATCGATGCCGGCGTCGCCAACGACGCCAAGACAGCGAAAGAGGCCTCCGATGCCAACAACGCCGCGATGGGCAAGGTGCTGCTGGCGCTGAAGAGCGCAGGCATCGCCGAGAAGGATTACCAGACCTCGCGGCTGTCGCTGCAGCCGCAATACGGCCAGAACAAATCCACCGGCGCCTCGCCGGTGGTCGGCTTCCGCGCGAGCAACCGCGTCACCGTCAAGATCCGCGACGTGACCAAGGTGGCCGGCATCATCGACACGCTGGTCAGCGCCGGCGCCAACGACATCGGCAACATCTCCTTCGAGGTGACGCAAGCCTCGAAGCTGCTGGATGATGCGCGCGAGCATGCGGTGGCCGACGCGCGGCGCAAGGCGGAGATTTACGCGAAGGCCGCCGGTGTGACGCTGGGCGCGCCGCTCAGCGTCACCGAGGGCGGCGGCCCGGTGCCGCTGTTCAAGGGCCGCATGGCCGAACGGATGGCCGCAGCCCCACAGGCCGCGGTCGCGCCGGGCGAGGAGACGCTGACGGTGACGGTGAATGTGAGCTGGGCGATCAAGCCGGGGCAGTAGCCGCTTTCGTAAGAGGCGCATCGTCGCAATACCAATGGGCCGGCGACCCGATCATACGTCCGGCGGCAGGGATAGCATCGTTGCCCGATCAATCATTCACGCTGATATCAGTAAAAAGGAACCCCGCCGGCGTCTTGGTGAAGACGAAGATGAGCTCGCCGCAGAAGACGAAGTAACTGTCGTTCTTATAGTCATCGCGATCGTAGACGGCCTTGCCGCGCTGGATACACGCGCGATTTTTCGCCGTGAACGAGGTCCGATAGGTCTTGGCGCCAAATTGCGCGGCGTCGCGAATTGCGTTGTCGTTCATGAACGGCAACCGTGTCATACCGGCGACGGCGGCGGAATCGTTTGCCTTCAGCGCCGCGCGAAACTTCTCGATGAAGCCATCGAATTCCTTCTGCAAGGCAGGAGAAGCGACGGCGTTCTTCGCCTGGGCGACGGCCGGAGCAAGGTTCACGAGAGCGGTTGCAAGCACAATTCTCAGCAAAAATCCCACAGGCCGGCTCCATCCATCGATTAATAAAGGTCTTCCGACCGAAATCCATGGTGCTTTGTTGCGTCATGGGCTTTCTGGTTCAACGGCGCAGAACCGCACGCACCTGCCGCAATGGGAGCAAAGCGGACATTGCTTTCGTCGCATCAAGCCGCCGGGTTTATGGATACACGACCTAAATCTCCACCACCTGCCCCGGCAGCATCGCCACGAATCTTTCCTGCGGAATCTTCGCGGCATCCAGCGCCTCGACCAGCGCTGTCGCCGGCGCGTCGATCGCTTCGTCCGTCAGTTGGAACGTGCCGTGGTGATGCCCGAGCGCTTGCTCGGCGCCGCAATCGGCCAGCGCCTTCACCGCATCTTCGGGGTTCATGTGCTGGTCGCGCATGAACCAGCGCGGCTCGTAGGCGCCGATCGGGAGGATCGCCAGGCGCAGCTTGCCGTGCTTCTCGGCGACGCGGCGGAAATGGCGGCCATCGCCATAGCCGGAATCGCAGACCACGTAGATCTTCCCGGCCGGCGTCTCCAGGACAAAGCTCGCCCACAGCGCCTTGTTGCGGTCGAACAGGCCGCGCGCGGTCCAGTGCCTTGTCGGCACCAGATGCACCGCGACGCCTTCGCCGAGCTCGACGCGGTCGTGCCAATCGAACGCCTCCACCTTGATCCTGGAGTCCCAGCTGCGCATCGTGACGTCGTTGCCGAGCGGGGTAACCACGCGCGGGGCGAAATTCTTGGTGAGCCGCGACAGCGTCGCGATGTCGAGATGATCGTAATGGCCGTGCGAGACCAGCACGACATCGATCTTCGGCAGCTTCTCGAAGGCGATGCCGGGGTCGTTGTGCCGCTTCGGCCCGGCAAAGGCGATCGGCGAGACCCGCTCCGACCAGACCGGATCGACCAGTATGTTGAGGCCGCCGGCCTGGATCAGCCAGCTGGCGTGACCGACGAAGGAGAGCCGCACCTTGTCGCCGTCGACCCGCGCCGGCGGTGTATCGGCATGCGGGCTCGGGGCCCAATCCGGCCAGGTCGCCCGCCGCCGCTTGCCGCTGAACTGCCAGCGCAGCACCTCGCGCAGCGATTTCGGCGGCGCCCCGTCCGGATCGAAGAAGGTCAGGCCGTCGAAATGGTCGGAGGCGGGGCCGTCATAGGTTTTCATGCTGGACATCCAGAGGGAGGGGACGCCGACCAGCGCACCGGCTCCGGCGAATAGTCCGAAAAGGCGGCGGCGGGTGATCGGCACGGCGGGCTTCTAGGGATGGTTGGAGGGGTAAGACATCACCGCCTATATGGGCGGGGCTGGCGGAAAAGGAACCTGCGACAAAAGGATCACGTTTTCAAAACCTTGGCTTACCAAGGGCGGGCCGACACCCTAACTTTCCTTGACTTTTGAGCGGGAGCGGCGTTTAACCCCGCCACTTTCTCGGAAAGGCTTTCTTTTCGACCCGCCGACCGGCCTCGAGGCCGGAGGTCAACGCCCGACAGCGCTGTGCGCCCTCGGGCGCAAAGGTGTTTGGACTTACTTCTCCCTCGCCCCGCTCTTGCGGGGAGAGGTAAAAGAGGACAACGGCATTGTTCGACAATCTGTCGGAACGGCTTGGTGGCATTCTCGATCGTCTGACGGGGCGCGGTGCGCTGACCGAAAAGGACGTCGACGCCGCGATGCGCGAGGTGCGCCGCGCGTTGCTGGAGGCCGATGTCGCGCTGGAAGTCGTCCGCAGCTTCACCGAGCGCGTGCGCGAACAGGCGATCGGCGCCACCGTCGTCAAGTCGGTCACCCCCGGCCAGATGGTGGTGAAGATCGTCCATGACGAGCTGGTCAACACGCTGGGCGCCGAAGGCCAGACCATCGACGTCAATTCCGTGCCGCCGGTGCCGATCATGATGGTCGGCCTGCAGGGCTCCGGTAAGACCACCACCACCGCAAAACTCGCCCGCCGCCTGGTCCAGCGCGACAAGCGCAAGGTGCTGATGGCCTCGCTCGACGTCTACCGTCCGGCGGCGATGGAGCAGCTGGCCGTGCTCGGCCGCGACCTCGACATTCCCACTTTGCCAATCGTTGCCGGCCAGCAGCCGCCGCAAATTGCGAAACGCGCGCTGGAAGCCGGCAAGCTCGGCGGCTACGACATCGTGCTGCTCGACACCGCCGGCCGCACCACGCTGGACGAAGAGATGATGGCGGAAGCGGCTGCGATCAAAGCCGCGGCCAATCCGCATGAAGTGCTGCTGGTTGCGGACTCGCTCACCGGCCAGGACGCCGTGAACCTCGCGCGTTCGTTCGATCAGCGCGTCGGCCTCACCGGTATCGTGCTCACACGCGTTGACGGCGACGGCCGCGGCGGCGCCGCGCTGTCGATGCGCGCCGTCACCGGCAAGCCGATCAAGCTGATCGGCACCGGCGAGAAGACCGACGCGCTGGAAGACTTCCACCCGGATCGTATCGCCGGCCGCATCCTCGGCATGGGCGACGTGGTGTCGCTGGTGGAGCGCGCCGCCGCCAATATCGACGCCGAGAAGGCCGCGCGCACCGCCGAGCGCATGCGCAAGGGTCAGTTCGACCTCAACGACATGCGCGAGCAGCTGCTGCAGATGGCCAATATGGGCGGCATCAGCGGGCTGATGGGCATGATGCCCGGCATCTCCAAGATGAAGAACCAGATCGCGGCCGCCGGCATCGACGACAAGATCCTGAAGCGTCAGGTCGCAATCATCGATTCCATGACGCGCGAGGAGCGGCGTCATCCGGACCTCTTGAAGGCCAGCCGCAAGAAGCGCATCGCGGCCGGCAGCGGCCAGAGCGTCGAGCACGTCAACAAGCTGCTGAAGATGCACCGGAACATGGCCGACGTGATGAAGGCCATGGGATCGGGCAAGCGCGGCCCGCTCGCCGGCATCGCGCAGGCGATGGGCTTCGGCGGCGGCATGAAGATGCCCTCGCCCGAAGAGATGAAGGCGCTGCAGGAGAAGATGCAAGGCGCGGGCGGCGGACAAGGCCTGCCGAATCTGCCGAAGGATCTGCCGCCTGGTCTTCGCTCGGGCCTACCGAATTTGCCGGGACTTACGGGTCTCAGCGGCAAGCCGACCCTTCCGGGTCTGGGCGGCTTTCCCGGCAAGAAGAAATGAGGAATTCGTCGCACGGGATCATCAGCATCTCGCGCGGCGCGGAAATACCAATCAACCGAACAAAACGTACTTTGCAAACCACACTTTCGAGGAGAACTGAATGTCCGTCGTTATCCGTCTCGCCCGTGCAGGCACCAAGAAGCGTCCCGTCTATCACGTCGTCGTCGCCGATTCGCGCTTTCCGCGCGATGGCCGCTTCATCGAGCGTCTCGGCCATTTCAATCCGCTGCTGCCGAAGGACAACGAGACCCGCCTCAAGCTCGACATGGACAAGGTGAAGGCCTGGCTCGCCAAGGGCGCGCAGCCGTCGGATCGCGTCGCGCGTTTCCTCGATGCCGCCGGCGTCAAGAAGCGCGAAGCGCGCAACAACCCCGAGAAGGCCGTGCCGCGCAAGGAGCGCAAGGCGCAGGCCGAAGCCGCCGCCAAGGCGTAAGGCCGGATCATGTCGGCGCTGGTCTGCGTCGCGCGGATCGGCGCCGCGCATGGTGTGCGCGGTGCGGTCAAGCTGTGGACCTTCACCGAGGATCCCTTCGCCGTCCGCCGCTACGGGCCGCTGTCGACCAAGGACGGCAGGCGCCAGTTCGAAATCGCGCAGGTGCGCGAGGCCAAAGATCATCTGGTCGCGACATTCAAGGGTGTCGCGACCCGCGATGAGGCCGAGCGCCTCAACGGCATCGAGCTCTACGTCGCGCGCGACAAACTGCCCGCGACGGACGAGGACGAATATTACCACACCGATTTGATCGGGCTTGCCGCCGTCACCACCGACGGCGATGCGCTCGGCCGCGTGCTCGCAATTCACAATTTCGGTGCCGGCGACATCATCGAGATCGCGCCGCTCAAGGGCCCGACGATGCTGCTGCCGTTCTCCAACGCGGTGGTGCCGGAAGTCGACCTCAAAGGCGGCCGCGTCGTGATCGCGTTGCCGCAGGAGATCGAGGGCGACGACGAGGGCGACGCTCCATCCACGGGTCGTCCCCGCCTAGTGCGCAAAGCGCACGAGGGCGGGGACCCATAACCACAGGCCGGAATTTTTCGCTAAGCTGATCGCTCCAGCTATCGCAAAACGGGCTGCGGTGGTTATGGGTCCCGGGCTCGCGCTTTGCGCGCCCCGGGACGACGAGATTAGGATGTAATGACCAATCCCTCACCCTGGCGCGCGACGGTGCTGACGCTGTTTCCGGAGATGTTTCCGGGGCCGCTCGGAGTGAGCCTCGCCGGCCGGGCGCTCGCGTCCGGGCTCTGGCAGATCGAGGCGCGGGACATCCGGGCGTCCGCGACCGACCGCCACCGCAGCGTCGACGATACCCCTGCCGGCGGTGGCCCGGGCATGGTGCTTCGGGCGGACGTTCTGGCCGCGGCGATCGATGCTGCCGAAATCGGGCGAGACCCGTCAAAAGCGCGGCCCCGCCTGCTCATGAGCCCCCGGGGTCGGCCATTGACCCAGGCCCGGGTGGTCGAGCTCGCCGAAGGCCCCGGCCCCCTGATCGTCTGTGGGCGGTTCGAGGGGGTGGACCAGCGGGTGATCGACGCGCGCGGCCTGGAGGAGGTCTCGATCGGCGATTACGTGCTGTCCGGGGGCGAAATCGCAGCTTTGGCCCTGATCGACGCCTGCGTCCGGCTGCTGCCGGGGGTGATGGGCAAGGAAGCCTCGGGAACCGAGGAAAGCTTTTCGGATGGCCTGCTGGAGTACCCCCAATACACCCGCCCGCAGCTGTTCGAGGGGGTTCCAATCCCGGCCATCCTCACCTCCGGCGACCATGCCAAGGTGGCGGCGTGGCGGCGGGCCGAATCCGAGGCCCTGACGGCCGCCCGGCGCCCGGATTTGTGGGAAAAAGCCGCGCATCGGCGGACCGGCCAAAAAACGCCAAAAAACAAGACAGACGGGTGACAAACGCTCCGGCTTGCCTTATAGGAGCGGCCAAATCCGCAATGGCTGGATAGACGAATTTTGCGCAGCCCCCCGTTTCCAGGGCTGGGCGCGCCGATGGAGATTTACCCATGAACCTGATCAAGCAGCTCGAGCAGGAGCAATTCGACAAGCTGTCCGCCGGCAAGGACATCCCGGAATTCGCCCCCGGCGACACCGTGATCGTCAACGTGAAGGTCGTCGAAGGCGACCGCACCCGCGTGCAGGCCTATGAGGGCGTTTGCATCGGCCGTTCCGGCGGTGGCCTCAACGAGAGCTTCACCGTGCGCAAGATCTCCTATGGCGAGGGCGTCGAGCGCGTGTTCCCGCTGCTCTCCCCGATGATCGACTCGATCAAGGTGGTGCGCCGCGGCAAGGTGCGTCGCGCCAAGCTCTATTATCTCCGCAACCTGCGCGGCAAGTCGGCCCGCATCGTCGAGAAGCAGGACCGCGCTGCTGCCGTCGGCGAGTAAGCTTTCGCCACCAGGCAAGTCTTTCGAAAGCGCGGGGCTCGGCTCCGCGCTTTTTTGTTGCGTCAGCCGTGCGCGTCAAAGCACTCGCGCTTCCAATTCGGCCTGCTATATATTCCTAGAATGTTTCCAGATCTGACCAGCTTCGCCCGCATCCAGCGCATCGTCATCGACGATCGCTCGCGGCTGCCTGGCCGGTTCTTCGGACGCTTCGCGACCTCGGCAACGTCAGAGCTTAGCCGCGCAGCCTGAAGGCTGCGCTGACGATTTTGTTGCCCGCGCGCTCTGCCGCGCTCATCGCTGACACACATTCTTCGGAGCTCGAGCTCATGTCCAAGCCGACCACCCTGTACGACAAGATCTGGAACGACCATCTGGTGCACGAAGCCGAGGACGGCACCTGCCTGCTCTATATCGACCGCCATCTGGTGCACGAAGTGACCTCGCCGCAGGCGTTCGAGGGCCTGCGCGCCACGGGGCGCAAGGTCCATGCGCCCGAGAAGACGCTCGCCGTCGTCGACCACAACGTGCCGACCACCGACCGCACCAAGCCGAATCCCGACCCTGAAAGCATCGAGCAGATCAAGGCGCTGGCCGAAAACGCCAAGGAGTTCGGCATCGAATATTACAACGAGTTCGACAAGCGCCAGGGCATCGTCCACGTCATCGGCCCCGAGCAGGGCTTTACGCTGCCCGGCACCACCATCGTCTGCGGTGACAGCCACACCTCGACGCATGGCGCGTTCGGCGCGCTCGCGCACGGCATCGGCACCAGCGAGGTCGAGCACGTGCTGGCGACGCAGACGCTGATCCAGAAGAAGGCCAAGAACATGCGCGTCACCGTCGACGGCAAATTGCCGGATGGCGTGACGGGCAAGGATATCATCCTGGCCATCATCGGCGAGATCGGCACCGCCGGCGGCACCGGCTACGTGCTGGAATATGCCGGCGAAGCGATCCGCGCGCTCTCGATGGAAGGCCGCATGACGGTCTGCAACATGTCGATCGAAGGCGGCGCGCGCGCTGGCCTGGTCGCGCCTGACCAAAAGGCGTTCGACTTCCTGCGTGATCGTCCGAAGGCTCCGAAGGGCGCGGACTGGGATGCGGCGATGCGCTACTGGGAGAAGTTGCGCTCCGATGACGGCGCGCATTTCGACCACGAGCTGCGCCTCGATGCTGCAAAGCTGCCGCCGATCGTGACCTGGGGCACCTCGCCTGAAGACGTGATTTCTGTCACCGGTATCGTGCCCGATCCCGACAAGATCGCGGACGAGGCCAAGCGCATCTCCAAGCATCGCGCGCTGAAATATATGGGCCTGACGGCGGGAACGAAGATCACCGACATCAAGCTTGACCGCGTCTTCATCGGCTCCTGCACCAACGGCCGCATCGAGGACCTGCGGGCCGCGGCGAAGATCGCCGAAGGCAAGACCGTGTCGGCGAACGTCAATGCCATGGTCGTGCCGGGCTCCGGCATCGTGAAGGAGCAAGCCGAAGCCGAGGGTCTCGACAAGATCTTCATCAAGGCCGGCTTTGAATGGCGCGAGCCGGGCTGCTCGATGTGCCTTGCCATGAACCCGGACAAGCTGAAGCCGGAAGAGCGCTGCGCCTCGACCTCGAACCGCAATTTCGAAGGCCGCCAGGGTTTTAAGGGCCGCACCCATCTGGTGTCGCCGGCGATGGCGGCAGCGGCGGCGATCGCAGGCCACTTCGTCGACGTCAGGGACTGGCGCTAAGCTGGTTCCTGCAATTGTAGCGATCGCGGCAAAGCGTCGTTAATCGGCGGCGCCGACGATGTCCTCGCGACGGTTTCGCGAGGACACGTCATGGCCAACAAGCCGGAATATGTCGATCTCATCAGCGAGGCCACGCGCCAGCACCGGCGACGCGCGCCGCCATTGCGCATCGTCGCCAAGCCGGAGGTCGAGGAGATCTCCAAGCTCAGCCGCTGGCCACCGGCGATGTTCAAGCAATGGAAGCTGGAGAACCTGATGCGGTGGAAGGCTTCGTCGTGGAAGCTGAAGGATTGGCTCTAACCAGTCTCTCCGTCATGCCCGGGCTCGTCCCGGGCATCCACGAACTCTCTGCACAAGCCCCAAGAACGTGGATGGCCGGGACAAGCCCGGCCATGACGCTGTTCGAATAGTTCACATCACCAATAGTACCGGTACGGATAGTGCCACCGCGGCCAGTGGCAGACGCGGCGCGGGCCGTAATAGGTCCAGATGATCCGGCAGCGGCGCGGATAAGAGTAGGAAGGATAGTAGCCGCCGACATAATAGGGCCGGTAGAAGTGACGATGCCGGAAATGGGGGCGGTGATGGCCCCAGTGCCGGTGGACCCCGCCATATCCGCCGTGGCGAAAGCCGCCATGGCGATGGATGCCGACATGTCTGTGGTGAAAGGCCGGCGCGGCGCGGAAGCCACCGCCGTGGAAACCGCGGCCGATATGCCCGCCGCCGCCGCGAAAACCGCCGCCGTGAAAATGCCCGCCGCCATGTCCGCCGTGCCCGCCACGGCGAACCTGCGTGACGAGATCGTCGGTCGCGGCCTTCGTCATCGGCGACGTCGCCGGATTGAACAAAGTGAGCGCTTCAGCGCGACGCGCGCTGCCGGCCGACAGCAACAGCGTCGCGGCGGCCGCAAGCCCGAGCACGCGCACCGAGCCGACCCGGCCGCCCAACATCCTCAGCATGGAATCCTCCCTGAATCCGGACGGCAGAGCTGCGACGTCTCGGCCGCGCCATTGCCGTTCAATTGCGGTCGCTCCCGGGATCAAGTTGCGGACAGCGATGTGAACGCGCCATGAATGAACAAGGCGCGGCGCCGCGATGCGACGCCGTGCCTCGCGCGATCGCAAAGCCAATGGTCCAAAGCGGCGCCTTACCAGAAGGGGCCGTAGGTGAACACAAACGGTGCCGGCACGCCGTAGGGATAGGGACGATAGTAGACAGGGCGCGCGTAGTAGCGCGGATCGCGGCGTACGGCAGGCCGCGCCATGTCATAGGTCCGCGCGTGTCGTCGTACATCGAAAACCGCGATCCCCGCAGACGCCTCCGGGACCGTCGCCCTTGGCGCGGCGGACGCGCGAGGCAGCCCAGTGGCCAGCGCGGCGGCAAAGGCCCATGCGATCCATCTCGCCATCACACCCTCACGAGGTCGCCGCGAAGTCAGCCCCGGCGCCAGTAGCAGCTCACGCGCGGCACGATCACCGTGCCGCTCGGCCGGAATTCCTGCACATAGGTGGCATTGCAGACCCGGACCGCGTCGGGGCCGGGATTGTAGCGGGGATAGACGCCGTCCGGGCTGTAATAGGGCGTGATGCGCAGGCGCGGCCGCTTGCGCGGCGGGGGGACATCGTCCGGCGAGACCAGTTGGGCCATCCGGATTTCGGAACTGGCGGCCTGCGCCTCGGCGCCGATGCAAAGCTGCGAAAACAACCCCATGCACAGTAGAGTCAGCGCTGTTTTCGCTCGCATTTTTCCGCCCACCCTGAACCGTCCCATCGATCGCCCCACGCTCCCCGTTTTGGCGGCGCCCGTCAACCTCGCCGCGCTTATAAAGCCAGATGCATCAGCGGGAAACCCGCGCTAAGAGGTGCTCATGTGGACGGAATTGAAAGCCCCTTCGCTCGCCGAAATGGAAGCGATGGCTCACGACGTGTTCGAGCGCCTGCCGGCGGAATTTCGCAAGCTTTGCGCGGGCGTGATCGTCCGCGTCGACGACTTCCCGACCGAGGAGGTCCTGGACGAGATGGAATGCGAGAGCGAGTTCGACCTGCTCGGCCTGTTCCAGGGCGTCGGCCTGCCCCAGCAGAGCTTTGGCGACGTGGCACGGCTGCCCAACATGGTCTGGCTCTACCGCCGCCCGATCCTGGATTATTGGGCCGAGCACGACGAAAGCCTCGGCCACATCGTCCGCCATGTCCTGATCCACGAGATCGGCCACCATTTTGGTCTGTCGGACGACGATATGGCCGCGATCGAGGCTAAGGCGGAGTAGGACGCTCTCGGTCCACCTCTCCCCACCGGCGAGAGGTGGAATCCCGATGCCGCGCCAGTTCGGCTTCAAACCCGCTACGGCAGACGAGCCCTGCCGAATTCGGCCTAGGATTTCCGGCCCGATCGCGATAAATAGCCGGTTCCCTGAACCACGTGCGGGAAAGCGCAACCATGGACAAGTTCACCACGCTGGAAGGCGTCGCGGCGCCGCTGAAGATCATCAATGTCGACACCGACATGATCATTCCGAAGCAGTACCTCAAGACCATCAAGCGCACCGGCCTTGGCAAGGGGCTCTTCTCCGAGCAGCGCTACAAGGACGACGGCAGCGAGAATCCGGATTTCGTGCTCAACCAGCCCGCCTATCGCAATGCGAAGGTGCTGGTCGCCGGCGACAATTTCGGCTGCGGCTCGAGCCGCGAGCACGCGCCCTGGGCGCTGCTCGACTTCGGCATCCGCTGCGTGATCTCGACCTCGTTCGGCGACATCTTCTACAACAATTGCTTCAAGAACGGCATTCTGCCGATCCGCGTCAGCCAAGAGGACCTCGACAAGCTGTTCGACGACGCCGAGCGCGGCGCTAACGCGACGCTGACGATCGACCTGCCGAACCAGGAGATCCGCGGCCCCGACGGCGGCAAGGTCAAGTTCGAGATCGACCCGTTCCGCAAGCACTGCCTGATCAACGGCCTCGACGACATCGGCCTCACCATGGAGAAGAAGGCCTCGATCGACTCCTATGAGGACAAGCTCAAGCGCGAACGCGCCTGGGCCTGATCTAAGATCTTCGTTTGAGCCCCGGTGCTGTCGGCGCCGGGGCTTTTTCTTTGTCCTGATTATCCCTTATGACTTCCCGCATGCTGCCCGAGATCGTCACCTTCTGGCATGGCCCGATGGATGCGCTGCGCCAGACCTGTCTGCGCTCGCAATTGGCTGCCGGGCACAAGGTTACGGTCTACAGCTTCGACACTATTCCCGGATTGCCGGCCGGCGTCGCGAATGCCGAGGCCGAGGCGATCCTGCCGCATGCGTTCTCCGAACGCCTGCGGCCGCCGCAGCCGGACGGCAGCTGGCGCGACTGGACCATTCTGCAGTTCAGCGACTTCTTCCGCATGAAGCTGATGGCGAAGGGCCTCGGCCTCTGGTTAGACGCCGACGTGCTGCTGTTGAGGCCGGTCGAGATCGATCCAGCCAAACCGTACTTCGCCTGGGAGCGGCCGCGCCAGCTCGGCAATTCCGTGCTCTATCTGCCGCCCGCGCACCGCATCGTTGCCGCCTTCGAAGAGCTGATGGAGCAGGAGGAGCTGACGCCGAACTGGCTGTCCGTGCGCCATCGCATCACCTTCATGATGCGCCGCCTGCGCGGCGGCTCGAACCGGCTCGCCGATATTCGCGTCGCGATCTACGGGCCCGCGGCGCTCACCGCGCTCGCGCGCCGTGCTGGCGAGCTGCAGAACGCATTGCCGAAGCAATCGTTCTACGCCGTGCATGCCGAGCCAAAGCTGTTCTTCGATCCCTCGAGCTATCTTGGCCTGGTCACCGACCCCTCCATCATCGGCCTGCACATCTCGCCGAAGGGACGCGGCGGCGAGAAGCCGATTCCCGGCAGCCTGTATGCCTGGGCGGCGGAGCGGTTTAGGTAGCTCTCCTTTACCTTGAACGATCACACAGCAGCGTAAGAGGTCGTCATGCCCAGACACGCTGCAGCGCGTCCGGGACACGAGAGCCATGTCCTTACCGCATTCCCTGTTTGATCCAGCGCAACGCGCTTCTGCATCATTGTGCTTATCTCGCTCCAATTCCGACCGTCCGAATGGAGCTTTCCATGAGCACCGCAACCAGGCCCTACCCCATCGTCCAGGATCTCATCGAGTCCTTCGCGAACTGGGTGAAGCACCGCCGCGAGATCAACGAAATGCGGCAGCTCGACCGCGCCGATTTCGACCGGATCGCCAATGATCTCAGGATCGCGCCGGACGATCTGGAGGAGCTGGTCCGTCATGGCCGGCACGCCGCCGACGAGCTGCCGAAGATGCTCGAACAGCTCGGCATCAGCACTGAGGCGCTCGGCCGCGCGCAGCCGCTGCTGCTCCGCGACCTCGAGCGGGTCTGCTCGCTCTGCAATCACAAGGGACAGTGCGACCGCGATCTCGCTGAGGGCACCGCCGCGGAGAATTACCACGGCTATTGCGCCAACGCCTCGACCCTGGAGACGCTCGAGCGTGCCGAACACGCGCCGCGGTGAGGCATTGCGCTACTCGATCCATTTCGGCGCGTAAGCCATTCCTTGGCTTTGCGCCGTATCGTGATTGATCCAGATTTCGGCGTTCTCGGCGCGTAGCAGCTCGACCACCTTGGCCATCGACGCAACCGTCGCCTGCGGGTCGGCATTGAACGACGGCACGCGCATGTGCCGGAGGTTCTCCCTGTTGTGCGCGACGTCACCGCTCAGCAGCACGGCGCCGCGCCGCGGCAGCTTCACCAGCAGCGAGCAATGCCCGGGAGTATGGCCGGGCGTGAAGATCATGCGCACTGCGCCGTCGCCGAATATGTCGTGGTCGCCATCGACGATCTCGTAAGGCCGCTCCTTCAACATCCTGTAGTGCTGAAGTGAGTAGCCGAACTCGTCAGGGTCAGGCCCGAACATGGCTTCGAACTCGGCCCGTTGAGCGATCCATCTTGCGTTTTCGAACAGGTCGACATTTCCGATATGATCGAAATGCGCGTGCGAGAGGAGGATCGTGCCGATATCGCGGGGCCGCACCCCGATTTCATCCAATTGATCCGCGAGAGGGCGGCGCACGATGCCGCGTATGCCGTGGGCGATGATCCGTCCTTCTGGATACTTCGCCAGCTCATCCGCTATTCCCGTATCCCAGATCAGCCACTCACCGCGGTGACGGATGAGATAGGCATTGCAGCTCAACGTCATGGGAATGCCGACATTGATACCGGGAGAGTAGATCGAACCGTCTTCGACCTCAGCAATGCCTCCGTCGAGGATGTAGATCCGGTCGATGGTCGCCATTCGAGGACTCTTTAAGCCGCCGATTCGACGCGCCGCTTCGCCTCGCGCATGTCGCGCCCAGGCGGCATGCCGAACAATCGGCAATATTCCCGCGTGAACTGCGTAACGCTTTCGTAGCCGACCCGATGAGAGGCGGTCGCGATGCTCGCGCCATCGGCCAGCATGGTGCGGCGCGCCTCGATCAGACGCAGCTGCTTCTGGAACTGAAGCGGGGTCAGCGACGTGATGCTGCGAAAGTGAAGGTGAAAGGCCGAGTGGCTCATCCCCGCGGCCTTGGCGAGCCGGTCGACACGCAAAGGCTTGGCATAGTCGGCGCGAATGATCGCAACCGCACGGCCGATCCGCTGCGCATGGCTGTCGGCCATACCGAGCGCCCTGATGGCACCACCGTGCCGACCGGCCAATAGCCAATAATGCAGCTCCCGCAGCACTTGGCTCTGGAGAATTGAGGCGGACGAGGGCCGATCGATCAGGCGCAACAACCGCAGCGCCGCATCGCTCACATCCCGCTCCGCTGGCTCGACCCGAAGCGGCTGCGACGGAACATAAGGCGCGGCCCCCATCTCGACGACCAGCCCCTCGATGACGATGGGATCGAGCTCTACGACGAGCGACAAATAGGGCACCGCGGCTGTGGCGCGCGTGATCTGGCTGACCGTCGGCACGTCGCTCGAGATCACCAGCGAATCGCCCGCACCCAGGTCGAACGACGTGGCGCCGACCGCAACACGCTTGGCACCTTGCAGCACCAAAGCGACCAGCGGCTTGGAGATCGCAAATTGGAGCGCGCTCGGCGCGGTCTCACGAATGATCGAGATGCCGGCGAAAGGCGTGGACGCAAGGCCTTTGCCGTCGGCGTGAGCTGCGGCGTAACGGCTGGCGATCTGGAGCAGCGTTTCGGTCACGGGTCCAATCTAGGCCGCGCCATGCATGCGGGCAATTGCCGAGAGGCGATCGGGCAAGAAGACGGGAGTTTCAGGCAAGGCTGCCGCCGGCCGCATTCCTGGAGGATTGGGCAAGACGATCGGAGCATCCGGCAACACCGGATGCTCGATCACAGGCAGAAAGGCCCCACCGAAACTTCACGAGGAAGCCTCAAATGCCCACCATTTCGCTCGTCACCGGCGCCAGCCGGGGCCTTGGCCGCAATACCGCAATCGCCATCGCGCGTCACGGCGGCGACGTCATCGTGACCTATCGCAGCGGCGCCGCCGCCGCCCGCGAGGTCGTCACCGAGATCGAGGCGCTCGGCCGAAAAGCGGTCGCGCTCCAGCTCGACGTCACCTCCGTATCGACCTTTCCGGCGTTCGCCGCAAAAGTCCGGTCGGCGCTGGCGGAGCATTGGCACGCCGACAAGTTCGATCATCTCGTCAACAATGCCGGCCAGGGCGAAATGGCCGCCATAGCCGAGACGACGGAGCAGCAGTTCGACGCACTCTTCGACACCCATGTCAAAGGGCCGTTCTTTTTGACGCAGGCCTTGCTGCCGCTGCTCGGCGACAATGGCCGGATCGTCAACTTCTCGAGCGGGCTGACACGCGTGTCTTTCCCCGGCTTCTCGGCCTATGCCGCAGCCAAGGGCGCCATCGAGGTTCTGACCGTCTACATGGCAAAAGAATTCGGCGAACGCGGCATCACCGCCAATGTCGTCGCGCCGGGCGCGATCGAGACCGACTTTCTCGGCGGCGCCGTCCGCGACATGCCGGATTTGAACAGGCAGTTCGCGCAAATGACCGCGCTTGGCCGCGTCGGTGTGCCCGACGACATCGGGCCGATGGTCGCGAGCCTGCTCGGTCCGGAGAATCGCTGGGTTACGGCCCAGCGCATCGAGGTGTCCGGCGGCCAGACGATCTGAGTGCGGCGGCATTGGCGCACTCCGTCGCGAGGCGACGGAGTCGAGCGTGCCGAACACGCGCCGCGGTGAATTGCAACTCGGACAACCTCACTTGGCCGCGACGAAGTAGAAATCCTGCCGGCCGGAGATCGAGCCGTAGCTGAACGGCTTCTGCCTGCGGCCGGTGGCCTCCATGACGTCGTCGCGGACGAAGTCGAACAGCCTGCGGACTTCGAGGCCTGGCGTCGGGAGATTCTTGACGAACGCGGTCGCGAACGGACTATTGATCCCGTCCCCGTCGAGCGCGGTCTCGCCGTCCTTGGCCGCGTAGACCACCAGCGTGCCCGCCTCCGGTTCCACCGGGGCCAGGCCTCGCGACACCGAACGCGATGCGACCGTCATCGTGCGCTTCATCTGGGCCGCGAACGGGTTGTCGCGGCAGGCATCGAGAATGACGAGGCGCAACTTTTTGGCGCGCTCCGCCGCATTGAGCACCTGATCGACCGGCACGGCCTCAAATCCGATTTCGCGATCCGCCGCGATCTTCGCGTCCGTCGGAATGAGATAATTGACTCCGCCGACCTCCATGCCGTGTCCGGCATAATACACGACGGCCCAATCTGCCGTCTCCGCACGTGCCGCGAACTCGCGCAAGGCATTGACCAGAGCATCCTTGCGGAGGTTGGTCAGCAGAGTCACGGCCTCGAACCCGGTGAGTCTCAACACGTCGGCGACGAGGCTCGCATCGCGGACGGGGTTCGGCAGGGCGGCGGCGTTTTCATAGGCAGAGTTGCCGATGACAAGCGCGATGCGGCGATCACCGTTCGCAGTCCCTGACGCCACGACGGCCGGAGCCACGCTTGACTTGTCGACCAAGACCGTTGCTGGCCGCGGCGCAGGCAAGGCAGCAAGCCGTTCGCGCGCCTTGTCCTGTGCCCATCGTGAGGCGCTCTGGGCCAGTCCGAGCGTGGCGTTGAAATCGGCCCTCGCCTTGGCGACATCGCCGCGCTTCTCGTAGGCCAAACCGCGATTGACATAGGCGTTCGCGTAAGCGGGGTCCACGCGTATCGCTTCGGTGTAATCAGCGATGGCGCGGTCCGTGTCGCCTTTGTTGCCGTAGGCGTTGCCGCGATTGAAATAGGCGTTCGCATTCGTGGGCTGCAGGCGCACGGCCTCGGTGTAATCGGCAATGGCCCGATCGGTGTTGCCCTTGTTGCTGTAGGCATTGCCCCGGTTGTAATAGGCGTTCGCATAGGCCGGATCGAGCCGGATCGTGGCGGTGTAGTCCGCGATGGCGCGCTCCGTGTCGCCCTTGTTGCTGTAACCGTTGCCTCGATTGTAGTACGCGTTCGCATGTGCCGGATCGAGCCGTATCGCCGCGGTGTAGTCGGCTATGGCGCGCTCCGTATCGCCATGGGCGGCATAAGCATTGCCGCGGTTGTAGTACGCATTCGCGTCCTTGGGATCGCGTCGTATCGCCTCGGAGGCGGTTGCAATGGCTGGATTGGCGTCGCCTTTGACGCGGTCGATCGCGGCTGCGGGCCCGGCGAGAACAAGAAGTGCAAAACAATAGAGCAATTTGCGAAGCATACGAAAACCCACGCGCCATATCCGGAACGGGAAGCAATATTCAAACGACGCAAATCTATCGGAGCAACCCCGCCGCGTTGTGTGATCTAAATTACAAAAATGCCGGCACAGGAGCACCGTCGTCTGCGGAATGTCGATACCGAAGGGAAATCGGCCCAGGCGATGATCCGGGAGCGCCCCCTCAGCCCTTCCCCATCGCCGCGATCGCGTCCGCAATCGCGATCGTGCGCCGGGCCATGTCGGCGTGCAGGCGTTCCACCATCGCACCATCCAGGCGGATCGCGCCGCGCGAGGCGTTCTCCGGCAGTTCGAACGCCGCGATGATTTTTCGCGCGCGGGCGACTTCCTCCTCAGGCGGGGTGAAGATGGCGTTGCAGGCGTCGATCTGGGAGGGGTGGATCAGGGTCTTGCCGTCGAAGCCGAGATCGCGGCCTTGCGCGCATTCGGTGGCGAAACCGTCGGAATTGGCGATGTCGCTGTAGGGACCGTCGAGGATTTCGAGGCCGTGCGCGCGGCTCGCCAGGATGCAATGGGTGATCATCGGGATCATCGCGGCGCGGCCCGGCAGCATCCTGATCCGCGTCTCGCGCGAGATGTCGTTCGGGCCGAACACGAAGCCCGAGAGACGGCGCGAGGGATCGCGGCCGGCGGCGGCCAGTTCCTCGGCATGCAGCACGGCGCGCGCGGTCTCGATCATGGCCCAGACCTTGACGGTCGGCGCGGCGCCGAGCTCGGCCAGCTTGCGGCCGATGGCGTCGAGATCCTCGACGCTCGAGACTTTTGGAACCAGGATGCCGTCCGGCGAGGCCTTGGCGGCCATGGCGGCGTCATCTGCCCACCAGGGCGTGTCGAGGCCGTTGGTCCGGATCAGGACCTCGCGCCTGCCAAATCCCTTGGCGGCGATCGCCGCCGCAATGCCGTCGCGCGCCACCGCCTTGGCCTCCGGGGCGACAGAATCCTCGAGGTCGAGGATCAGTCCGTCGGCGGCGAGATTGCGCGCCTTTTCCAGCGCGCGCGGGTTGGAGCCGGGCATGAACAGATGGCTGCGGCGCGGGCGGGTCATGCTGGCGTTCCTTCCTGGTCTATCGTCCCCCAGGCGATAGCATTTGGCCTGCCCATTCGAAAGGCTTGTCGGCCTTGGCGGTATGTGATTAGGCATGGGCCATGACGACATTCCCGACGCACTTGCTGGAAGGCTACAAGGCCTTCGCCACCCAGCGGCTGCCGACCGAGCAGAACCGCTATCGTGAGCTCTCGGTCAAAGGGCAGTCGCCTGAGACCATGGTGATCGGCTGCTGCGACTCCCGGGTCTCCCCCGAGGTGATCTTCGACGCGGGGCCGGGCGAGCTCTTCGTCGTCCGCAACATCGCCAATCTGGTGCCGACTTATCAGCCTGACGAAGGCGCTCACGGCGTCTCGGCAGCGCTGGAGTTTGCGGTGACAGTGCTGAAGGTGAAGCACATCGTGGTGCTCGGCCACGCCCAATGCGGCGGCATCCGTGCCTTCATCGACAAGATCGAGCCGCTCACGCCCGGCGATTTCATCGGCCGCTGGATGCAGATGTTCATCAAGCCGGGCGAGGTTGTGGAGCAGCGCGAGCACGAGACCATGGCGCAATTCGTCGAGCGCATCGAGAAGGCCGCCGTGTTCCGCAGCCTGGAAAACCTGATGACCTTCCCGTTCGTCCGCAAGGCCGTGGAGAGCGGCCGGATGCAGACCCACGGCGCCTATTTCGGCGTGGCGGAGGGATCGCTGTTCGTGCTGGACAAGGCGACCAAGGAATTCAGGAACGCACGCGAGGGATAATCCTGCTCACCGGCGGGCAAGGCGGCTTGTCCGCAAGGCGCGCCTTTGCCGGCTCGCAAGAGGGCATATCGGGAGCTTGCAAATCCTGCCTGACGAATGGCGGACAGGCGCCTGGTTCGCTAGAGTGTTCTCCATTCGCCACTCGCCATTTGCTCCATCATGCTGATCCTTGCCATCGATACTGCGCTCGAAGCCTGCGCGGCCGCCGTTCTCGACACCGACGCCGGCGAGCTCCTCGCACGGGAATCGCAGCTGATGAAGCGCGGCCATGCCGAGGCGCTGATGCCGATGATCGCGCGCGTGATGCAATCGGCCGGCCTCGCCTTCACCTCGCTCGACCGCATCGCCGTCACCGTCGGGCCCGGCAGCTTCACCGGCCTGCGCGTCGGCATCTCGGCGGCGCGGGGCCTTGCGCTGGCGGCGAAACGGCCGGCGATCGGGCTGACGACGCTGTCGGCCTATGCCGCTGGGGTCGTCGCCAAGAGCGGAACGGTGCCGGTGATCTCTGCGATCGATGCGCGGCACGATCACGTCTATTTCCAGATCGTCGCCGGCGACGGCAGCCAGCTGGTGCGCCCCTGTGTCGCCTCTATCGACGCGGCGATCGCGGCCTCGCAATTCGGCGCGCCGCATCTGGTCGGCAATGCCGCCGGGATCCTCGCAGGTCGCTGGCCGAAGGACGGACCGCAACCCGTCGCGGTCGACGCGCAGCCCGCGCCCGACATCAGCTGGGTCGCCTGGCTCGGTGCGGCGGCCAATCCCGACACCAATCCGGCGCGGCCGTTCTATCTGAAAGCGCCCGACGCCAAGCCGGCAGCACGGACGCTGCTCGCAGCACAAGCCGCGACCTCATGATGGGATGGCTGTCGGAGTGGTGGCGCGGCGGCACCGCCGCCGTCGAGCCCGCGACCATGCGCGATGCCGCGCGCCTCGCGCAGCTGCACGGCGCCTCCTTCGCGCACGGCTGGGGCGAAGGCGAGTTCGAGAGCATGATGAGCGAGCGCAACACGCTGGTGCATCGCTTGCGGCTCGGCCGCAAGACGATCGGCTTTGCGGTGTCGCGGATCGGCGCGGACGAAGCGGAGATTCTCTCGATCGCGGTGGACGGGGCTTATCGCGGCCGCGGCCTCTCCCGCACGCTGCTGATGACCCATCTCGGCCACCTCGCCGGGCGCGGCGTACGCACCATATTTCTGGAAGTGGAGGAGAACAACCAGCCGGCGCGGCGGCTTTACGATCGAGCCGGATTCGTGGTGGTCGGACGCCGCGATCGCTACTATAAGCAGCCCAACGGGGAACAATTGAACGCCCTTCTGATGCGGCGTGACTTGTCGTAACATCGGTGGCAGAAAGCGCCCGCCCAGGCAGACAACGCTATGACCACACTGAAACATTCTTCTGCGTCCAAGACATCCGAGATCGAGGCGCGCTGCGCCGCAACGGGCATGCGCATGACCGAGCAGCGCCGCGTCATCGCCCGCGTGCTGGCCGAAGCGATCGATCATCCCGATGTCGAGGAACTGTACCGGCGCTGCGTTGCGGTCGACGACAAGATCTCGATCTCGACGGTCTATCGCACCGTGAAACTGTTCGAGGACGCCGGCATCATCGAACGCCACGATTTCCGCGAGGGCCGCGCGCGCTACGAGCAGATGCGCGACAGCCATCACGACCACCTGATCAACCTGCGCGACGGCAAGGTGATCGAGTTCACCTCCGAGGAGATCGAAAAGCTGCAGGCGGAGATCGCTCGCAAGCTCGGCTATCGCCTGGTCGACCACCGGCTCGAGCTCTACTGCGTCCCGCTCGACGACGACAAGCCGACGAATTGATTTAGTGCCCATCGACCTCATCATCTTCGATTGCGACGGCGTGCTCGTGGACAGCGAGGTGATCTCCTGTCGCGCGCATGCGGACGTGCTGACGCGGCACGGCTATCCGATCACGTCGGAGCAGGTGCTGGTCCGATTCCTCGGCGTGTCCGAGAAAGACGCACGGCGGATGGTCGAACAGGAAATCGGCCGCAGTCTTCCCGACGATCTCGAGCAGCAGATCAATGCGGCCACGCTGCAGTTCTACGCCAGCGATCTGCAGCCGATCATCCATGTCGCGGCAGCGATCGCCGCGATCGACCTGCCCAAATGCGTTGCATCGAGCGGCACGCCGGACAAGATCCACCACGGCTTGACCTGCGCCGGGCTCTACGACCTGCTCGCCCCGAACATCTTTTCCGCGAGCCAGGTTGCGCGCGGCAAGCCCGCGCCCGATCTGTTCCTGTTCGCCGCCGCGCAGATGAAGGTCACACCCGAGCGGTGTCTTGTGATCGAGGACAGCGTCCCCGGGGTCACAGGCGCGCAGGCCGCCGGGATGACGGTGCTCGGTTTTCACGGCGGCGGCCACTGCCCGCCGGGTCACGCCGAACGGTTGCGCGCCGCAGGCGCCAACCTGACATTCGACGATATGCGGCAATTGCCGGAGCTGGTCCGGCGGGTCGAGGCGGACGCTCTGGGGGGCTGATTTTCGCCCCGGACGGTCGTTCCGGGGCGCGCGCGACGCGCGTGAACCCGGAAATCTCGCAGTAAAACCTCTGGATTTTGGGTTCGCGACTGCGTCGCGCCCCGGAATGACGGGCGGAAATGGCCGCATTCGCTGGATTTTCGGCCCTCCAGCCTATATCTGAGGGCCGTCCTCCACCTCCATTTCGGGTTCCATGACGCCGCCGCGCAAGCTGCACATCAAATCATATGGCTGCCAGATGAACGTCTACGATGCCCAGCGCATGGTGGACACGCTGGCCCCGGAAGGATTCGTGGAGACGGCGAGCGCGGAGGATGCCGACCTCGTCATCCTCAACACCTGCCATATCCGCGAGAAGGCCTCGGAGAAGGTCTATTCCGAGCTCGGCCGCCTGCGCGTCGCCAAGGACGAGGCCGCGCGTGCCGGCCGCGCGATGAAGATCGCGGTGGCCGGCTGCGTGGCGCAGGCCGAGGGCGAGGAGATCGTGCGCCGCGCGCCTGTCGTCGACGTCGTGGTGGGACCGCAGAGCTATCATCATCTGCCGGAGCTGTTGAAGCGCGCCGACGACCAAGGCCGCGCGATCGAGACCGAGTTTCCCGCCGCCGACAAGTTCGCCTTCCTGGCCCAGCCGAAGCCGGACGCGATCCGCGCGCGCGGCATTTCCGCCTTCGTCACGGTGCAGGAAGGCTGCGACAAGTTCTGCACCTTCTGCGTCGTGCCGTATACGCGAGGGGCGGAGGTGTCGCGCCCCGTGGCGAAGATCGTCGAGGACGTGAAGCGGCTCGCTGACAACGGCGTGCGCGAGCTCACGCTGATCGGGCAGAACGTCAACGCCTATCACGGCGACGGGCCCGACGGTAAAACCTGGCCGCTCGGCCGGCTGCTCGAACATCTGGCGGCGATTCCCGGCATCGCGCGGCTGCGCTATTCGACCAGCCACCCCCGCGATGTCGACGACAGCCTGATCGCGGCCCATCGCGATCTCGGTGCCCTGATGCCGTTCGTGCACCTGCCGGTGCAGTCGGGCTCGGACCGCATTTTGGCGGCCATGAACCGCAAACATACCGCCGATGATTACCGGCGGGTGATCGACCGTTTCCGGTCCGCACGCCAAGACATTGCTTTTTCATCGGATTTCATCGTCGGCTTCCCCGGCGAGAGCGAGCAAGATTTTCTCGCCACCCTCGCGCTTGTCACGCAAATCGGCTACGCTGCGGCCTATTCGTTCAAATACTCCGCCCGGCCGGGAACGCCGGCCGCGGATATGCAGGAGACGGTGTCCCCCGCCGAGATGGACCAGCGATTGGAGCGGCTCCAGGAACTGATCGACAGCCAGCAATCGGCCTTCAACAAGGCCGCGATTGGCTCAACGGTCGACGTGCTGTTCGAGCGTCCTGCGCGCAAAGAGGGCCAGATCGTGGGCCGCACCGCCTACCTCCAGCCCGCCCATGTGATGGCCCCGCCCGACATCATCGGACAGATCCTGCCTGTCAGAATCGACAGCCTCGAGCGCTACAGTTTTCTCGGCGAGCTCGTGACGCCGCGCAAGGCGCGCGAGCCCGCTTTATCGCAAGCCAGTGGAGCCTGAACCCTTGCCCAAAAGCGCATCGGATTCGTCTTCGTTCGCTCCCAGCCGCAAATTTGACCGCGACATGCAAGTTCCGCCCGAGACCCAGGTCGTCATCGACTTCGACGACAACCGCGCCGCTTCCGCGCTGGTCGGCCCGTACGGCCAGCACCTGGCGCAGATCGAGCGGCGGCTCGGCGTCGTGGTCGATTCCAAGGGCAACCACATCACCATCGGCGGCACCCGCGACGGCTGCGACGCCGCGCGCCGCGTGCTGGAGATGCTCTACGCGCAGGCCGCGAAGGGGCACGATCTCGACCAGGGCGAGGTCGAGGGTGCGATCCGCGCCGTGATCGCGCAGGGCTCGCTGTTCGAGTTCGACGCCAAATCTGCCAAATCGACCTTCGACAGCATCAATTTGCGCAAGCGTCCGGTGCGGGCGCGCACTGCCGCCCAGGATTCGTATATCCGCGCGCTGAAGCGGCACGAGCTGGTGTTCGGCATCGGCCCGGCCGGCACAGGCAAGACCTGGCTCGCCGTCGCCCATGCCGCGCAGCTGTTCGAGCGCAAGGAGGTCGACAAGATCATCCTGTCGCGCCCGGCGGTGGAAGCCGGCGAGCGGCTCGGCTTTCTGCCCGGCGATCTCCGCGAGAAGGTCGATCCTTATCTGCGGCCGATCTACGATGCGCTCTATGATCTCATGGATGCACGCATCGTCGAGCGCGCGCTGCAAACCGGCGAGATCGAGATCGCGCCGCTCGCCTTCATGCGCGGCCGCACGCTGACCAACGCCGCCATCATCCTGGACGAGGCCCAGAACACCACCTCGATGCAGATGAAGATGTTCCTGACGCGTCTCGGCGAGAACAGCCGCATGATCGTGACGGGCGATCCCTCGCAGATCGACCTGCCGAACGGCCAGACCTCGGGCCTGGCCGAGGCGACCCGCCTCCTGAGCGGCGTCGAGGGCATCGCCCAGGTTCATTTCAAGGCGGAGGACGTGATCCGCCACGAGCTCGTGGCGCGGATCGTCGCCGCCTATGAAGGGCCGCCGCAGCGGCCGGCCACCGGTCAATCCTGACGAGGCAGCACCGGACCCAAGAGGGCGCGAGCACGGCGCCCTTCGTCCGAGACAACACAATGTCCCATTCCAACCTTCCCATGACCGAGGTCCTCGTCGTCGCCGATTGCTGGCACCGCGAGCCCGATTCCGAAGCCGTGATCCAGCGCGCATTGGCGGCGGCCGCCGAGAGCGTCGACGAGGACGTTGCCGACGCCGAAGTGGCCGTGATGCTGACCGATGATGCCGGCATCCGCACGCTCAACAGCAACTGGCGCGGCATCGACAAGCCGACCAACGTGCTGTCGTTCCCGGCGCTGCAGCCGGAGGGCGCCTGGAAGCCGGGCGATGCGCCGCGCATGCTCGGAGATATCGCGATCGCCTATGAGACCATGCGGCGCGAGGCGGACGAGGAGCACAAGCCGTTCGACCATCATCTGAGCCACCTCGCCGTGCACGGCTTCCTGCACCTGATCGGCTACGACCACGAGAACGAGGACGACGCCGAGGAGATGGAAGCGCTCGAAACCGAGATCCTCGCCCATCTCGGCATCCCCGATCCCTATGCCGACCGCCCGGGGACGCACTGAGATGCCCGATTCCGAGCCTACCCACGACAATCCCCGCACCACGGCCAATCTGCCGGCCGTGGTGACGCCGGGGGAGGTGCTGCGCCCGAGCGCTGAAAGCTGGCTGCTGCGCGCCATCCGCACGCTGTTCGGCTGGAAGGCGGGCTCGGTGCGCGACGACCTCCAGGTCGTGCTCGACGCCTCGACGCCCGACGACACCGGCTTCTCCGCGGTCGAGCGCACCATGCTGCGCAACATCCTCAGCCTACACGAGCGCCGGATCGCCGACGTCATGGTGCATCGCGCCGACATCGTCGCGGTGAAGCGCGACATCCCGCTCGGGGAACTGATGGACCGCTTCGAGAGCGCCGGCCATTCGCGCCTCGTCGTCTTCAACGAGACGCTCGATGATCCGGTCGGCATCGTCCACATCCGCGATTTGCTCGCCTTCATGACCGCGCGCGCCCGCGTGTCGGAAGCCACCAAGACCAAGCGCAAGAAGCCGCTGCCGGCCGGGCTCGATTTGCGCGCGGTCGATCTCGCGCTGCCGCTTCACGAGGCGCACATCATCCGCAAGCTGCTCTACGTGCCGCCGTCGATGCGGGCGATCGACCTGCTCGCGCAGATGCAGGCCTCGCGCATCCATCTGGCGCTGGTGGTCGACGAATATGGCGGCAGCGACGGGCTGGTCTCGATTGAGGACATCGTCGAGCAGATCGTCGGCGAGATCGACGACGAGCACGACAGCGACGAGCCGCCCTCGATCGTGCGCCTGCCCGACAACGCCTTCATCGCCGACGCCCGCGCCAGCCTCGACGACGTCCGCTCGGTGATCGGCGAGGATTTCGTCACCGGCGAGGCCGGCGAGGAGGTGGAGACGCTGGGCGGCTATCTCGTCAGCTTCGTCGGGCGCCTGCCGGTGCGCGGTGAGGTGATCTCGGGCCCCGGCACTTACGAGGTCGAGGTGCTCGATGCCGATCCGCGCCGCGTCAAGCGGCTGCGCATCGCGCCGCGGAAGGAGCGCCCGGCGCCCCGCACCCAGCGCGAGAGCCGGCGGCGTGAAGCCACGCCGGAGAGCGGACAAGCGCCGGCCAGCGACACGCCGACATCGCCGCCGCGCGACGGGGCCGCCTCGCAGTGAGCCCATCGCAGCGCCTTCGGCAAATTGCGCTCGCCATCATCCTCACCTGGGGATGGCAGCGCGCAATCATCGCCATGGCGGCCGGAGCGCTGTCGGTGCTGGCGCTGGCGCCGTTCAATCTCTTTCCGGTGCTGTTCGTCACCTTCCCGGTGCTGGTCTGGCTGATCGACGGCGCCGGGGCCGGCCGCTATGGCGGCGTCCCCGCCGCCGCCCTGACCGGCTACTGGTTCGGGCTCGGCTATTTCGTGCCCGGGCTCTACTGGATCGGCTACGCCTTCTTCGTCGAAGCCGACACATTCGCCTGGCTGACGCCGTTCGCGGTGCTGGGCCTGCCGGCCTATCTGTCGATATTCACGGCAATGGGCTTTGCGCTGGCGCGCCTGCTCTGGAGCAAGAACGCCACGCGCGTGCTGGCGCTCGCAGCGAGCCTCACCATCAGCGAATGGCTGCGCGGCCATGCGCTGACCGGCTTCCCCTGGAACACGTTCGGCTATGCGCTGTCCGAGCCATTGCCGCTGGCGCAGACGGCCTCGCTGATCGGCCTGTGGGGCATGACGTTCCTGACGATTGCGATCTTCGCGAGCCCGGCGACGCTGATCGACCGCACGCCGGATCGGCGCCTGCAATGGCGGGTGCCGGCCGCGGCCGTCGCGCTCCTGCTTGTCATGAGCATCTTTGGCGCAATCCGCCTGTCGCTGCATCCGACCACGATCGTATCCGGCGCCAAGCTGCGCCTGATGCAGCCCAACCTGCAGCAGGACGAGAAATTCAACTATGCCGCCAAGCCGGAGGTGATGAAGAAGTACCTTGCGCTGTCGGACCGCGCCTCCGGCCCGCAATCGACCGGCGTGCGCGATGCCACCATCCTGATCTGGCCGGAATCCGCCTTTCCGTTCTTCCTGACCCGCGAAGCCGACGCGATGGCGCAAATCGCCGATCTGTTGCCGAAGGGCACGGTGCTTATCACGGGATCGGTCCGCGCGCCCGATGTGCCGCGGGGCACGCCGATCACGCGCGCCTACAACTCGATCTACGTGATCGATCACGACGGCAGCGTGCTCGCCGTGTACGACAAGCTGCATCTGGTACCGTTCGGAGAATTTCTTCCGTACCAGTCGTTGATGGAGAAGCTCGGTTTCGAGCAACTGACGCGTGTGCGCGGCGGCTTCATTCCAGGCACCGTGCGGCATGCGCTCCCCGTTGCCGGCGCGCCGCCCGTGTTGCCGTTGATCTGCTACGAGGCGATCTTTCCCGACGAAGTGGCTGTACGCAACGAACGTCCGGGCTGGATCGTGAACCTGACCAATGACGGCTGGTTCGGCATCTCGACCGGTCCCTACCAGCATCTGGAACAGTCGCGGATGCGCGCGATCGAGCTCGGATTGCCGCTGGTCCGCTCGGCCAATACCGGCATCTCCGCAGTGATCGATCCGGTCGGCCGCACCGTCGCGAGCCTCGGTCTCGGCCTCGAAAGTATTTTGGACGCAAACCTGCCGGCGGCGATCCCACCGACCGTTTATGCACGGGTGGGTGATGTGCCCGCAATCATGCTCGTCGCGGTGGCCGTGCTGTTGGCGGTCCGCCGACGAATAGGCAAACGCCAGCCCTGATCGCACCTCCGCCGCAGCGGCCGGAATCCTTTGACAACCGTAGTCCCACGGTTGACAGACTGCACGCGGGCTCCCCATTCTGCACCGGCTGCAAAAGACAGTGGTGCGTTGCTAAATTTCTCCGCAATGTTTCCCAATAACAGGGTGTGATTTTGACGATGCTGCACCCGAGGCATGCTTGATCATTGCGCCGAAGGTGATGTTTGGAGGGCTGAGGAAATGTCGAAAGCGCCCAACCCTGTTGACAAATATGTCGGCAGTCGCGTGCGCATGCGCCGCATCATGTTGGGCATGAGCCAGGAGAAGCTCGGCGAAGCTTTGGGCCTGACTTTCCAGCAGATTCAGAAGTACGAGAAGGGCACCAACCGGGTCGGCGCGAGCCGCATCCAGCAGATCGCGGAGATTCTGCAGGTGCCGGTGTCCTTCCTGTTCGAGGGCGGCCCGAGCGGCGTGCCGGGTCCGGATGGCTTCAGCGAAGGCGCCTCGCCCTCTTACGTCTCGGACTTTCTCGCCACCTCCGAAGGGCTCGCTTTGACCAAGGCGTTCACGCGAATCACTGATTCGAAGATGCGCCGCTCGATCGTCGATCTCGTCGAGCAGATTGCGGCCCGCGAAGGTCCCGACAAGCGCTGACGCTCATGTCCACGGCGATTTGAGACTGCATCAAATCTGGCCTATGTCGTCATTTACGACCGCGCTTTGATGCGCGTCCGCTTCGATGATGCGATTCAAAGGCACAGATGCGTCCATGACCGGCTCCAATTGGTTCGATTCACAAACTATTCTCGATGGCATTCGCCGCTGGGTGGAGATCGAGACGCCGACGGAAGCACCTGAACAGGTCAACAAGCTGGTCTCCGAAGTCGCGGAGCAATACCGCGACCTGCCCGTCACGCTGGAACGCATCGCCGGCACGGACGGCTGCGGCGATCATCTCGTGGCGCGCACGAATTGGGGGCAGGATCAGCCGGGCATCCTGGTGCTGAGCCATCTCGATACCGTCCATCCCATCGGCTTCATCGAGCGCCTGCCGTTCAAGGTCGAAGGCGACGTCGCGTTCGGTCCGGGCATCTACGACATGAAGGGCGGCGCCTACATCGCCCACCACGCCTTCCGTGCGCTTTGCGCGACAGGCGATCGCTCGCCGCTCGGCATCACGCATCTGTTCACCTCCGACGAGGAGATCGGCAGCCCGACCTCGCGCGCGCTGATCGAGCAGGAAGGACGCAAGGCCAAATACGTGCTGGTGACCGAGCCGGCGCGCGACGGCGGCAAGATCGTCACCGGGCGCAAGGGCGTCGGACGCTTCCGGGTGTTCATCAAGGGCGTGCCCGCGCATGCCGGCTCGCGGCCCGAAGACGGCCGCAGCGCCGTCCGCGAACTCGGCAACGTCATCCTGGCACTGGAGGGGATGAACGATCTTGCGCGCGGCGTGACTGTCAATGTCGGCGTGGTGCGCGGCGGCACGCGCCCCAACGTCACGCCCGAGGATGCCTATGCGGAAGTCGATCTGCGCGTCGTGAGCCTCAAGGACGCGGACGAGTTTGTCGGCAAGATCCTCGAACTGCGATCGAAGACCGACGGCGTCACCGTCACGGTCACCGGCGAGCTCAACCGGCCGCCTTATGAGAAGAGCAATGCAGGCGCCTCGCTGTACGAGCATGCCAGGACGCTCGCCAGCGAGATCGGCTTCGAGCTGATCGACACCCACACCGGCGGCGGCTCGGACGGCAATTTCACCGCTCCCTTCACCGCAACTCTCGACGGGCTCGGTGTCGACGGCAAGGGCGCGCACACCCATTATGAGCAGCTCTATGTCTCCTCGCTGGCCCCGCGCGCGCGGCTGCTCCATCGGCTGTATCAGACGCTGCGATGAGCGAACGTAAATCAAGCCCCGACCGCGACGACAGCGAGCGCGCCTTCTTCGGGCGCCGCAAGGGTCACAAGCTGAGGCAGCACCAGGCCGGCTTGATCGAGCAGCTGCTGCCGCATCTTGCCCTCGATATCGACGGTGAGGCGCCGGCGGACGCGCGCGACATCTTCGATCCCGCAGCCGACGACGTCAGGCTCGAGATCGGCTTCGGCGGCGGCGAGCATCTCGCGGCCGAGGCCCAAAACTTTCCCGCCACCGGCTTCATCGGCTGCGAGCCCTATGTCAACGGCATGGCCAAGATCCTCGCGCAGATCGAGGCGGCCAACATCGGCAACATCCGCCTGTTCGCGGGCGATGCCGCCGAGCTCTTGGCCTGGCTTCCCAGGGAGTCGCTGTCGCGGATCGACCTGATCCATCCCGATCCCTGGCCGAAGCGGCGACACTGGAAGCGGCGCTTCGTCCAGGACCGCACCATCGCGGCGATGGCGCGCGTGCTCAAGCCGAATGGTGAATTCCGCTTCGTCTGCGACATCGATGATTACTGCGCCTGGACGCTGTCGCATCTTGCGCGCTCGCCCGATTTCGTCTGGCTTGCCGAACGCGCCGACGATTTCCGGCTTCCATGGCCGGGCTACACCATGACGCGCTACGGCCGAAAGGCCGCGCGCGAGGGACGCAAGGCGGCTTATCTGCGGTTTCGGCGGGTGTAAATTTTTTTCGCGCGATCCATCTGCAGTCGTCATGCCCGGGCTTGTCCCGGGCATCCACGTACTTTCTTTCAATGGCACGAAGAACGTGGATGGCCGGGACAAGCCCGGCCATGACGACGAAACCTGTTCTTCAAGTCGTCTGCCGGTTGCGCCAGAAATTCACGACGCGCTCGGCGGTCGTCGGCATCAGGCGCGTGAAGTTGATGCGTGCGGCCTCGATGTCGGCGTCGGCCGGCATGCGGTTCGAGCCGTACCAGAGCAGGATCAGCGCGCGCACCGTGGGCCAACCGAGGTTCAGCGCGCGGCCCAGGATCAGCAGCGGATCGTAGCGGTCGCCCGCGATCAGGCGGTCGAGGGTCTGGAGGCGAACGCCCGACATCGCCGACAGCGCGGCGACCGATTCCTCGTATTTGTGCGCCTTGGCGAAACCGAGCAGCGCGCTCTCGCCGAGATGGCCCTCGCGATTCAAGGTCAGCACGGTGCGCTGTGCCGCGGAGAAATCGCGGCGCGGGCCCGGCGGCAACGCGGCCTCCTCGATCGCGGCCATCGCGCGCTGGATCTCGGCCTGGCGCGCGGGATTGACCACGGTGGAGAGACGGCGGCGGATGACGTCGAGCGTCCCGTCCAGCAGCAGCTTCAAGTGCTCGCCGGAAAGGTCGTTGCGCTGGCCGATCTTCAGCGTCAGCACGCCGTCCTGCGCCGCGCGCTTGATCATCTCGGAATAGCTGCCCGGCGAGAACACCGCACCGGCATTGGCGGCGGCACGGCGCACCACGTCGCGATCGCCGCGCTCGACCAGCACGTCGGTGACTGCAGGAGTCAAAGCGGGACGCTCCGTCATCGCCAGAAGATGGCCCTGGCTCTTCAGGCGCGCGATCTCGACCAGAGCCGCCTCCTCGAGCACGGGCGAGCGGCGCAGCACCGGGCCGGCTACCATGATCTCGTTCTCGCGCGCGAGCTGATTGACGAGGTGTGGCGGCGCGTTGTTCAGGCGCGAGAAGCGCTCGGACAGATCGACGCGCGATGCCAGCTCGGCATGGGGCACGAGATCGATCAGGAGATTGTCGAACAGATCGATCAGCTCGGGGCGGAGCTTGTCCGCATCCCGGAAGAACAATTGGGAGATGGCACGCGCGATCTCGCCGCGGCGGCGCGGATCGCCGCGCTTGACGATATCGTCCAGTCCAGGAATGAGCGACGTGGCAACGGTCATGAAAACGCAACTCGAACGGGGCACGCCGCGGGTGCGCGCTTGGTCCAAGCCGCCCCACAATCGGGGAATCTAGGCCTGCTTGGTGAAGGAAGCGTTGCGCAGGGCCCGCGGACGGGCGCAAAAAGGCCCCGTTCCCGCTGCAATGGGCCTTGTCCGGAGGAGCGGAAAGGGCTATATCAGCGCCAATTCATCTTCTCATACGATCCGCGTAGTGAGAGTGGGCCCGCAAGGACCCGCTCTTTTTTATTACCTGAACGCGGCTCGGCGGGAGATGCGCCCGACGCGTCGTCGGGAAGGTTCCGAAGCGGGCTTTGACATCGTAACCAAGCCTTAACCCAAGCCTTAACCAACGAGCGCTCTGACCCTGGACATGACCGAACCGAACCCTGGTTCCACGGATGCCGAATTGCTGGCCGAGCCGCGGCTCGTGGTCGAGCCCGGCGTCGCGGCACGGGTGTCCGCGGTGGCAAGTCCCGTGCTGCAGGGCATGGGCTACCGCCTGGTGCGGATCCGCATTTCCGGGGAAGCCGGCTGCACCGTGCAGATCATGGCCGAGCGGCCGGACGGCTCGATGCAGATCGAGGATTGCGAGGCGATCTCGCGGGCCCTGTCGCCCGTGCTCGACGTCGCCGATCCCATCGACCGCGCCTATCGCCTCGAGATCTCCTCGCCGGGAATCGACCGCCCACTGGTGCGCCGCTCCGATTTCGAGCGCTATTCCGGGCATCTGGTTAAGATCGAGATGGCGGTCGCGCATGAGGGGCGCAAGCGCTTCCGCGGCACGCTCGGCGCCGTCGAGGGCGACCGCGTGCATCTGCATCGCGACGATGCCAAGGCTGGCGACGATGCCGACGTTCTCCTGACGATGGAGGATATCGGCGATGCCCGGCTGGTGCTGACCGATGAGCTGATCGCCGAATCCATGCGCCGCGGCAAGGCCGAGGCGCGCGAGATGCGGCGTAATCTCGGTCTGGAGCCGCCGCAGGCACCGCACGCCAGGATCAGCGAGAAGACCACCAAGAACACCAAGCCGAAGAAGAAGCCGGCCCCGACCAACACGAAGAAACATCGCCTTGCCGCCGAACGCGCGCGGCGCGGCGAGATCGAGCCTGACCAAGGAGACTAGCCATGGCAGTCAGCGCCAACCGACTTGAATTGCTTCAGATCGCCGACGCCGTCGCACGCGAAAAGTCGATCGACCGCGGCATCGTCATCGCGGCGATGGAGGACGCCATCGCCAAGGCGGCGCGCGCCCGTTACGGCAGCGAGACTGACGTTCATGCCGAGATCGACCCGAAGAAGGGCGAGCTGCGGCTGTCGCGCCACATGCTGGTGGTCGACAAGGTCGAGAACCACTCGAACCAGATTTCGCTGGTGGACGCGCAGCGCGCCAATCCCGGCGCGCAGGTCGGCGACACCATCGCCGACACCCTGCCGCCGCTGGAATATGGCCGCATCGCCGCGCAATCGGCCAAGCAGGTCATCGTGCAGAAGGTGCGCGAGGCCGAGCGCGACCGGCAGTACCAGGAATTCAAGGACCGCATCGGCGACATCGTCAACGGCGTCGTCAAGCGCGTCGAATATGGCAGCGTGATCGTCGATCTCGGCCGCGGCGAAGCCATCATCCGCCGCGACGAGATGCTGCCGCGCGAGGTATTCCGCAACGGCGACCGCGTCCGCGCCTACATCTTCGACGTCCGCCGCGAGACGAGAGGCCCGCAGATCTTCCTCTCCCGCACCCATCCGCAGTTCATGGCAAAGCTGTTCGCGCAGGAAGTGCCGGAGATCTATGACGGCATCGTCGAGATCAAGGCGGTGGCCCGCGATCCCGGCTCGCGCGCGAAAATCGGCGTGATTTCCCGCGATTCCTCGGTCGATCCGGTCGGCGCCTGCGTCGGCATGCGCGGCTCGCGCGTGCAGGCCGTGGTGAACGAATTGCAGGGCGAGAAGATCGACATCATTCCCTGGTCGCCGGACATCGCGACCTTCGTGGTCAACGCGCTGGCGCCGGCGGAGGTCTCCAAGGTCGTCATCGACGAGGACCGCGAGCGCATCGAGGTCGTGGTGCCCGACACCAACAACCAGCTCTCGCTGGCGATCGGCCGCCGCGGCCAGAACGTGCGCCTGGCCTCGCAGCTCACCGGCTGGGACATCGACATCCTGACCGAGCAGGAGGAATCGGAGCGCCGCCAGGCCGACTTCGAGAACTCCACCCGCGTCTTCATGGAAGCGCTCAACGTCGACGAAGTGGTCGGCCAGCTGCTGGCGTCCGAAGGCTTCACCTCGGTCGAGGAGCTCGCGATGGTGGACGTCAAGGAGCTCGCCGGCATCGAGGGCTTCGACGAGGAGACCGCGCAGGAGCTGCAGAACCGCGCCCGCGAATATCTGGAGCAGCAGGAAGCCGAGCTCGAGGCGCGGCGCAAGGAGCTCGGCGTCGAGGACGCGCTCAAGGACGTGCCCGGCGTGACCTCGAAGATGCTGGTGAAGTTCGGCGAGAACGACATCAAGAGCGTCGAGGACCTCGCCGGCTGCGCCACCGACGATCTGGTCGGCTGGACCGAGCGCAAGGAAGGCAGCGAGCCGACCAAGCACGCCGGTGCGCTCGACGGCATCGACATCTCCCGTGACGACGCCGAAGCGATGATCATGCAGGCCCGCGTCAAGGCCGGCTGGATCACCGAAGCCGATCTCGCCAAGCCCACCGAGGAGGCCGAGGCGACCGAAGATCAACCGGCTTAAGGGCAAAGGAGAATGTCGCCCGGATGCTTGCAGATTCCGACCTCGAACTTGACCATGGCCCGCGGACCGAAAGGTCCGCGACCATGCGCATGTGCGCGGTCAGCCGCGAGGTCCGGCCGATCGACGAGCTGATCCGCTTCGTCGCATCGCCTGACGGACAAATAGTTCCCGATCTCAAGCGCAAGCTGCCCGGACGCGGGATGTGGCTCACCGCCTCCCGCAAGACGGTTGCGGAAGCGGTGCGGCGTCACCAATTTAGCAAGGCCTTCAAGCGCGAGCTGCGCATCCCTCAGACGCTTCCCACCGACATCGAGGCGCTCCTGGTCCGGAGCGTGACCGAAGCCCTTGGGATCGCCGCCAAGGCGGGTCAGGTCGTGGCCGGCTTCGGCAAGGTCGAGAGCGCCCTCCGGGAAGGAACGGTCGAGGTCCTGATCCATGCCAGCGACGGGGCCGCGGACGGAATCCGCAAATTGGACATGCTGGCGCGTCAGAATGCCGGGAATCGCGGTGCTAAGGCGCAGATTCCCGTCGTCACCGCTCTGAAATCGGTAGAATTGGATTTGGCACTGACCCGGTCAAATGTGATACATGCTGCCCTGCTCGCGGGCCCGGCGAGCAAGTCATTCCTGTCACGTAGCCAGATCCTGGTCCGATACCGGATGGCGGACAACGACAAGACTGCCGAAAAACCCGGCCAGGATTTCTGAGAGACAACGACGACCCGATTGGATGGTGCGGCAACGCACAACACTGATAAATCAGGATTAGGACTGCTGAATGGTTGATACCAAGACCCCTGGCGACAAGAAGCTGAGCGTTCCGAGCAAGACGCTATCGCTCAAGCCGCGCGTCGAAACGGGCACCGTGCGCCAGAGCTTCAGCCATGGCCGCAGCAAGCAGGTCGTGGTCGAGAAGCGCGGCAAGCGCCGCATTGGCGATGGACCCGAACCGCACGCGCCCGAGGTGACGGCAAAGCCGGCGCCGGCCGCACCCGCCGCGCCGTCGCGTCCGGCTCCGCCCCCGCCGCGCAACGCCGGTTCCGGCGTGGTGCTTCGCACCCTCACCGAGGATGAGCGTTCGGCCCGTGCCAGCGCGCTGGCCGATGCCAAGCTGCGCGAGGTCGAGGAACGCCGCCAGGCCGAGGAAGAGGCCCAGCGCCGCGCCGCCCGTGAGGCTGCCGAGCGCGCCGAGCGCGAAGCCGCCGAATCCCGCCGCAAGGCCGAGGAAGAGCGCCACCGTCACGAGGACGAAGCCAAGCGGAAGGCCGAGACCGAGGCCAAGAAGCGTTTTGGCGAAGGCGAGCAGCCGTCCGCACCGCGTCCCGCCGCGGCGGCACCGGCCGCCTCCGCACCGCGCCCCGGTGCGCCTGCGTCCCGGCCTGGAACCACCACCACAGCGCGTCCTGGAACCACGACGGCGCGTCCTGCAGCGACGACCGCACAGCGTCCGGGTGGACCGGCTGGCCGCGGCCCCGCCGTTGCGGCCGAGGCTGACGACGACGAGGCGCCGCGCCAGATCCGTCGCGGTCCCGGCGGCGCCGCGCGTCCCGTGGTAGCCCCCAAGCCCACCCACAAGCCCGGCCCGCAGAAGGAGCGCGGCCGCCTGACCGTCGTCACCGCGCTCAATGCCGATGAGGTGCGCGAGCGCTCGATCGCCTCGTTCCGCCGCCGCACCCAGCGCCTGAAGGGCCACGCCTCGAACGAGCCCAAGGAAAAGCTCATCCGCGAAGTGGTCATTCCGGAAGCGATCACCATCCAGGAACTCGCCAACCGCATGTCCGAGCGCGCGGTCGACGTCATCCGCATGCTGATGAAGCAGGGCGCGATGCACAAGATCACCGACGTGATCGACGCCGACACCGCGCAGCTGATTGCCGAAGAGCTCGGCCACACCGTCAAGCGCGTTGCTGCGTCCGACGTTGAAGAAGGTCTGTTCGACGCGACCGACGATTCGACCGACACCGAGACCCGTTCGCCCGTGGTGACCGTCATGGGTCACGTCGACCACGGCAAGACTTCGCTGCTCGACGCGCTCCGTCACGCCAACGTGGTCTCCGGCGAAGCCGGCGGCATCACCCAGCACATCGGCGCCTATCAGGTGACATCGCCTGAGACCGGCAAGAAGATCACCTTCATCGACACGCCCGGCCACGCAGCGTTCACCGCGATGCGCGCCCGCGGCGCCAAGGTGACCGACATCGTCGTGCTGGTGGTCGCGGCCGATGACGGCGTGATGCCGCAGACGGTCGAAGCCATCAATCACGCCAAGGCGGCCGGCGTGCCGATCATCGTTGCCATCAACAAGATCGACAAGCCCGACGCCAAGCCCGAGCGCGTGCGCACCGAGCTGCTCCAGCACGAGGTGCAGGTGGAATCCTTCGGCGGCGAAGTCGTCGACGTCGAGGTGTCCGCCAAGAACAAGACCAATCTCGACAAGCTGCTCGAGATGATCGCGCTGCAGGCCGAAATCCTCGACCTCAAGACCAATTCGGAGCGTCCGGCCGAAGGCACCGTGATCGAGGCCAAGCTCGATCGCGGCCGTGGTCCGGTCGCGACCGTGCTGGTGCAGCGCGGCACGCTTCGCGTCGGCGACATCATCGTCGCCGGTGCCGAAATGGGCCGCGTCCGCGCGCTGATCTCCGATCAGGGCGAGACCGTGCAGGAGGCCGGCCCCTCGGTGCCGGTCGAGGTGCTCGGCTTCAACGGCCCGCCCGAGGCCGGCGATCGTCTCGCGGTGGTCGAGAACGAAGCCCGCGCCCGCCAGGTCACCAGCTACCGCGCGCACCAGAAGCGCGAGAACGCGGCAGCCTCGATCTCCGGCATGCGCGGCTCGCTCGAGCAGATGATGTCGCAATTGAAGACGGCGGGCCGCAAGGAATTCCCGCTGATCGTCAAGGCCGACGTGCAGGGTTCGCTGGAAGCCATCCTCGGCTCGCTGGAGAAGCTCGGCACCGACGAGGTCGCCGCCCGCATCCTGCATGCCGGCGTCGGCGGCATCTCGGAATCCGACGTGACGCTGGCCGAAGGCTTCAACGCCGCGATCATCGGCTTCTCGGTTCGCGCCAACAAGGAGGCCGCTGCGGCCGCCAAGCGCAACGGCATCGAGATCCGCTACTACAACATCATCTACGACCTCGTGGACGACGTGAAGAAGGCGATGAGCGGTCTGCTCGCGCCGACCTTGCGCGAAACCATGCTGGGCAATGCCGAGATCCTGGAGATCTTCAACATCTCCAAGGTCGGCAAGGTCGCCGGCTGCCGTGTCACCGACGGCACCGTGGAGCGCGGCGCCAATGTGCGCCTGATCCGCGACAACGTCGTCGTGCACGAAGGCAAGCTGTCGACGCTGAAGCGCTTCAAGGACGAGGTGAAGGAAGTCCAGTCCGGCCAGGAATGCGGCATGGCCTTCGAGAACTATCACGACATGCGTGCCGGTGACGTGATCGAGTGTTATCGCGTGGAGACGATCCAGCGCTCCCTGTAAGTCCAAATCTTACCGAAGCGTTCGGATCTTTTTGAACTGAGATTGCGGGAGTGCGATGGCCGGATTTTTCCGGCCATCCACCCCTCTTCGTTTCAACAGGACAAATGACAATGCCCGTGTCCCAGATGCGGGCATGACGAGGTGATTTTCGAAAATGCCACGGCATCATCAGAAGAAGAGTTCCGCGCCCGGCGGCTCGCAGCGTCAGTTGCGCGTCGGCGAGCAGGTTCGCCACGCGATGGCCGATATTCTGGCGCAAGGAAATGTGCATGATGCCGACCTCGAAGGTCACATCATCACCGTGCCGGAGGTGCGGATGTCGCCCGACCTGAAGCTCGCGACGGTCTACGTGATGCCGCTCGGTGGCCGCGACACCGAGATCGTCATCGCTGCGCTCGAGCGCAACAAGAAGTTCTTGCGCGGCGAGGTCGCGCGGCGCGTTAACCTGAAATTTGCACCTGACATTCGCTTCCGCGTCGACGAACGATTCGACGAAGCGGAACGGATCGAGAAGCTTTTGCGAACGCCTGCGGTGCAGAAGGACCTGGAACAGGATCCGCATTCGGATCGGGAAGAAGAGCAATGACCATGGACCCCGCTCACGGCACGATCGGCGGCAACGACACCGATCAGCGCGACGCGCAGACCAACGATTTCGCGGAGATGGGCGGCAATTCGCAGCCGCATCAGGAGCCGCGCCGCGTCAACAACGATCCGCGCGCCAAGCAGCAGAAGGGCAACCAGGTCCGCCGCGACCGCCGCGACGTCCATGGCTGGGTCGTGCTCGACAAGCCGATCGGCATGACCTCGACGCAGGCCGTCGCCGTGCTCAAGCGCCTGTTCAACGCCAAGCGCGCCGGACACGCCGGCACGCTCGATCCGCTCGCCTCGGGGGGCTTGCCGATCGCGCTCGGGGAAGCCACCAAGACCGTCCCCTTCGTGATGGACGGCCGCAAGCGCTACCGCTTCACGGTCTGCTGGGGCGAGGAGCGCGACACCGACGACATCGAGGGCCGGGTGACCGCGACCTCGGAGCAGCGCCCAAGCCGGGAGGCGATCCTGGCCCTGCTGCCCCGCTTCACCGGGGTGATCGAGCAGATCCCGCCGCGCTATTCGGCGATCAAGGTCCAGGGCGAGCGCGCCTATGACCTCGCCCGCGACGGCGAGATCGTGGAACTGGCCCCTCGCCCTGTCGAAATTCACCATTTAACCCTTGTCGATCAACCAGATAACGACCGGGCCGTGTTCGAGGCCGAATGCGGCAAGGGCACCTATGTGCGGGCGCTCGCCCGCGATATGGGCCGGATTCTCGGCACTTACGGCCATATCTGCGCGCTGAGGCGGACCCTGGTCGGCCCATTTGGCGAAAACGACATGATTCCGCTGGATCAGTTGGAGGCTTTGTGCGATAGAGCCGCGTCCGGCGAGGGCAGCCTCGCCGACGCGCTTTTGCCCGTTGAGACCGCGCTGGACGACATCCCGGCACTGGCCGTCACTCGGGCTGATGCGGCAAGGCTCCATCGGGGCCAGGCCGTTTTGTTGCGCGGACGGGATGCGCCCACTTGTAGCGGCACAGTCTATGTCACGGTGGCAGGCCGTCTTTTGGCGCTTGCCGAAGTTGGCAATGGCGAAATCATCCCCAAGCGTGTGTTCAACCTGACCGGCCTGACTGCCAGCCCCGGTCGCAACGAGAGAAATTGACGATGTCGATTGCCGCAGAACGCAAAGCGGAAGTCATCAAGACGAATGCCACCAAGGCCGGCGACACCGGCTCGCCCGAGGTTCAGGTCGCGATCCTGTCGGAACGCATCAACAACCTCACCAACCATTTCAAGACCCACGTGAAGGACAACCATTCGCGTCGCGGCCTCTTGAAGCTGGTCTCGACCCGCCGCTCGCTCCTCGACTATCTCAAGAAGAAGGACGAGGCGCGGTATAAGGCGCTGCTCGAGAAGCACAATATTCGTCGTTAAGAGTTCCTGCGCGCGCCACCGGCGCGCGTTTTCGCGCGTGGTTTCGAACGAAAGCGCTTGTTTTAAGCTTTTTGATCGAGGTTGCGCGCACGTCGGATGCAGGTCGTTGGCGGCCGGCATCCGGGCATGAACGGCGAAGACCGCGGTTCGGTGTTCGCAGTCGTGCCGACTGACAGTCCAGCAGCAATCCGGCGGCTGGGCACAACGGGCAAGGCGCCCGTATGACCCGAAAGGATGGACGCCATCCGACATCCAAAAACCATGGCAGGATCGCAGGACGCTGATCATCCGCTCCGATCAGCGTCCCGCAATCTTGCGCATGGTTTTTGTTTTTCGAGGGCCGTCCCTTCTTTCGAGAACCCATGAAAGAAGACCTCTATGTTCAATAAGCATTCAGTCGAGATCGACTGGGGCGGACGCCCACTCAAGCTCGAAACCGGCAAGATCGCCCGCCAGGCCGACGGCGCCGTCGTCGCCACCTATGGCGAGACCGTGGTGCTCGCCACCGTCGTCGCGGCGAAGGCGCCGCGCGAAGGCGTCGACTTCCTGCCGCTGACCGTCGATTACCAGGAAAAGGCCTACGCTGCGGGCCGCATTCCCGGCGGCTATTTCAAGCGCGAGGGCCGTCCGACCGAGAAGGAGACGCTGGTCTCCCGCCTGATCGACCGACCGATCCGCCCGCTGTTCGTCGACGGCTGGCGCAACGAGACCCAGGTGATCGTCACCGTGCTGTCGCACGATATGGAGAACGATCCCGACGTCGTGGCGATGGTCGCGGCCTCCGCGGCGCTGACGCTGTCCGGCGTGCCGTTCAAGGGCCCGATCGGCGCAGCCCGCGTCGGCTTCGCCAACGACGAGTTCATCCTCAACCCGACGCTCGACGAGATGGTCGACACCCAGCTCGACCTCGTCGTCGCCGGCACTGCCGACGCCGTGCTGATGGTGGAATCGGAAGCCAAGGAACTGAACGAAGACATCATGCTCGGCGCGGTGATGTTCGGTCACCGCCACTTCCAGCCGGTCATCAACGCGATCATCGAGCTCGCCGAGAAGGCCGCCAAGGAGCCGCGCGAAGTCACCGTCATCGACAACGCCGCGCTCGAGAAGGAGATGCTCGGCCTGGTCGAACAGGAGCTGCGCGCCGCCTACGCGATTCCGATCAAGCAGCAGCGTTATGCCGCCGTCGGCGTCGCCAAGGAAAAGGTGATGGCCCACTACTTCCCGGAGGGCCAGGAGCCGAAATACGACAAGCTCCGTGTCGCCGGCGTGTTCAAGGAGCTCGAGGCCAAGATCGTTCGCTGGAATATCCTCGATACCGGCAAGCGCATCGACGGCCGCGACAGCAAGACGGTGCGCAACATCGTCGCCGAGGTCGGCGTGCTGCCCCGCGCCCACGGCTCGGCGCTGTTCACCCGCGGCGAGACCCAGGCGATGGTCGTGACCACGCTCGGCACCGGCGAGGACGAGCAGTACATCGACGCGCTGTCCGGGACGTACAAGGAAACGTTCCTGCTGCACTACAACTTCCCGCCCTATTCGGTCGGCGAGACCGGCCGCCTCGGCGGCACCAAGCGCCGCGAGATCGGCCACGGCAAGCTGGCCTGGCGCGCGATTCGTCCGGTGCTGCCGCCGCACCATGAATTCCCCTACACCACGCGCGTGGTGTCGGAGATCACCGAGTCCAACGGCTCGTCCTCGATGGCTTCGGTCTGCGGCGCCTCGCTGGCGCTGATGGATGCGGGCGTGCCGCTGAAGCGGCCGACCGCGGGCATCGCGATGGGCCTGATCCTCGAAGACAAGCGCTTTGCGGTTCTCTCGGACATCCTCGGCGACGAGGACCATCTCGGCGACATGGACTTCAAGGTCGCCGGCACGGAAGCGGGCATCACCTCGCTCCAGATGGACATCAAGATCGAGGGCATCACCGAAGAGATCATGAAGGTCGCGCTGGCTCAGGCCAAGGACGGCCGCATCCATATCCTCGGCGAGATGGCCAAGGCCCTCACCGCGGCCCGCGCCGAGCTCGGCGAATATGCGCCGCGCATCGAGACCTTCAAGATCGCCACCGACAAGATCCGCGAGGTGATCGGCACCGGCGGCAAGGTGATCCGCGAGATCGTCGAGAAGACCGGCGCCAAGGTCAACATCGAGGATGACGGCACCGTGAAGGTCGCCTCCAGCGACGGCGAGGCGATGAAGGCGGCGATCAAGTGGATCAAGTCGATCGCGTCCGATCCGGAAGTCGGCCAGATCTATGACGGCACTGTCGTCAAGGTGATGGAGTTCGGCGCCTTCGTGAACTTCTTCGGTTCCAAGGATGGTCTCGTCCACATCAGCCAGCTCGCGGCCAATCGCGTGCAGAAGACCTCGGACGTCGTCAAGGAAGGCGACAAGGTCAAGGTCAAGCTGCTCGGCTTCGACGACCGCGGCAAGACCCGCCTGTCGATGAAGGTGGTCGACCAGACCACGGGCGAAGACCTCGAAGGCAAGGACAAGGGCGGCGAGGGCGAGAAGGCCCCGCGCGAAGCCGCCGGCGAGTAAGGCCTCGCGACAGTCCGGAAACGCGAAGGGCGGCCGAGAGGCCGCCCTTTTTCTTTGCCGTGCTGCCTGCATCGTCGCAGGCCATGCGCGCTTCCGCCGCAGCGTCGGAGTGACCGCGTTCGAAACCCGGAATGGTTGGTGTTGCGTAACTATCGTACCGCCGTACGCTTCATCAGCGGATCGTCCCAAGACAGGAGAACCAAATGACGTCCATATCCCGGCGCCGCCTCATGTTCACTGCAACCGGCCTCGTCGCGGCTGCCGCTGCCCCGCGCATGGCGTTTGCGCAAGCCGCCGCAGGGCCGTTCAAGCTTGATCCTTTGGGCTATCCGGCGAATGCGCTGGAACCGCATATCGATGCCAAGACGATGGAAATCCACCACGACCGGCATCATCAGGCGTTCGTCACCAACCTGAACAATTTCGCCAAGGACAATCCGCAGATCGCGGGAAAGCCGGTCGGCGAAGTGCTCGGCAATCTCGGCGCCGTTCCCGACGCGATCCGCACTGGCGTCCGCAACAACATGGGCGGCCACGCCAACCACACGATGTTCTGGCAGATCATGGGACCGAACGGCGGCAAGCCGGAAGGTGCCCTGCTCGCCGCGATCGACAGCGATCTCGGTGGCATGGAGAAATTGCAAACGGACTTCAACGCTGCCGGCGGGCGCGTGTTCGGCTCGGGCTGGGTGTTCGTGACCGTCAGCAAGGAGGGTAAGCTCGCAATCGAGACAAGGCCCAATCAGGACAATCCGATGATGGACGGCAAGCGGGCGCTGCTCGGCAACGACGTCTGGGAGCACGCCTATTATTTGAACTACCAGAACCGCCGCGCCGATTATCTCAAGGCATGGTGGAACACGGTGAATTGGAAGGTCGTGGGCGAGCGCTACGCTGCCGCGAAGTCAGGTACACTCGACGTGTGAGCACAATCGGAAACGATAAAAAGGGCGGCCTCTCGGCCGCCCTTTCTTGTGACTACTGCGCCCTCTCTCTCGCAAGCGGGAGAGGCGTCACGCTCACGCCGCGAGGTCGTAGCGGTCGAGGTTCATCACCTTGGTCCAGGCCTTGGCGAAGTCCTTGACGAACTTCTCCTTGGAGTCCGAGGTGGCATAGACCTCGGCGAACGCGCGGAGCTGCGAGTGCGCGCCGAAGATGAGATCGACGCGGGTGCCGGTCCACTTCACCGCATTGGTCTTGCGGTCGCGTGCCTCGTAGGTGCCGTCGGCAGCGGCCGTCCACTGCGCGCTCATGTCGAGCAGGTTGACGAAGAAGTCGTTGCTCAGCGTTCCCACCTTGGTGGTGAGCACGCCGTGCTTCGAGCCGTTTGCGTTAGCACCGAGCACACGCAGGCCGCCGACCAGCACCGTCATCTCGGGGCCGGTGAGCCTCAAGAGCTGCGCGCGATCGACCAGAGCTTCCTCCTGCTGCATGAACTGATGCCGCTTGCCGATGTAGTTGCGGAAACCATCGGCGCGCGGCTCCAGCGGCGCGAAGGAGGCCGCGTCGGTCTGCTCCTGCGAAGCATCCATGCGGCCCGGCGTGAAGCCGACCTTGACGTCGACGCCGGCATCCTTGGCGGCCTTCTCGACCGCTGCGGTGCCGCCGAGCACGATCAGATCGGCGAGCGAGACCTTCTTCGCGCCGGATGAGGCGTTGAAGTCCTTCTGGATCGCTTCGAGCTTGCCGAGCACCTTGGCGAGCTGGGCCGGATCGTTCACCTCCCAGTCCTTCTGCGGAGCAAGGCGGATGCGCGCGCCGTTGGCGCCGCCGCGCTTGTCCGAGCCGCGGAACGTCGAGGCCGACGCCCAGGCGGTCGAGACCAGCTCGGGCACCGACAGGCCCGAAGCCAGGATCTTGCTCTTCAGCGAAGCGATATCCTGCTCGCCGACCACCTCGTGGTTGAGGGCCGGAATCGGATCCTGCCAGATCAGCGTCTCCTTCGGCACCAGCGGGCCGAGATAGCGCTGGATCGGACCCATGTCGCGATGGGTGAGCTTGAACCAGGCGCGGGCGAAGGCGTCCGCAAACTGATCCGGGTTCTCCAGGAAACGTCGCGAGATCTTCTCGTAGGCGGGATCGAAGCGCAGCGACAGGTCGGTCGTCAGCATGGTCGGCCGATGCTTCTTCGACTTGTCGAAGGCGTCAGGAATGACGGCGTCGGCACCCTTCGCCGTCCACTGGTTCGCGCCGCCCGGGCTCTTGGTCAGCTCCCATTCGTACTTGAACAGGTTCTCGAAGAAGTTGTTGCTCCACTTCGTCGGTGTGGTCGTCCAGGTCACCTCGAGGCCACTGGTGATGGAATCACCCGCAAGGCCCGAAGCGTGCTTGCTCTTCCAGCCGAGGCCCTGATCTTCCAGCGCGCCGGCTTCCGGCTCCGGGCCGACCAGCGAGGGATCGCCCGCGCCATGGGTCTTGCCGAAAGTGTGGCCGCCGGCGATCAGCGCGACAGTCTCCTCGTCGTTCATCGCCATGCGGAAGAAGGTCTCGCGGATGTCCTTGGCCGCGGCGACCGGATCCGGCTTGCCGTTCGGGCCTTCCGGATTGACGTAGATGAGGCCCATCTGCACGGCGCCGAGCGGCTCGGCGAGCTGGCGTTCGCCGCTGTAGCGCTCATCGCCGAGCCAGGTGCCTTCCGGGCCCCAATAGAGCTCTTCCGGCTCCCAGACGTCGGTGCGGCCGCCCGCAAAACCGAAGGTCTTGAAGCCCATCGATTCCAGCGCGACGTTGCCGGCGAGCACCATCAGATCGGCCCAGGAAATCTTGCGGCCATATTTCTGCTTGATCGGCCACAGCAGACGGCGGGCCTTGTCGAGGTTGGCGTTGTCGGGCCAGGAGTTGAGCGGGGCGAAGCGTTGCTGACCGGCGCCGGCGCCACCGCGGCCGTCAGTGATGCGGTAGGTGCCCGCGCTGTGCCAGGCCATGCGGATCATCAGGCCGCCGTAGTGACCGAAGTCGGCCGGCCACCATTCCTGCGAATCCGTCATCAGGGCGGTCAGGTCCTTGATGACCGCATTCAGGTCGAGCGACTTGAACTCCTTGGCGTAATCGAAGTCCTTGTCCATCGGATCGGACTTGTCCGAATTCTTGTGCAGCACCTCGATGTTGAGCTGCGTCGGCCACCAATCGCGGTTTGTGCGCGTGGGTTTTCCGCCCGAAAACGGGCACTTCGAAGTGTCATCCATGAATACCTCCTCTGGCGTCGTCGAACTCGCGCCCTTGACCAGGTAGAACCACTCTAAGCGCCGCCTCCTATCAGGGGAAGTTGACTTTAGTGATCGCTGCGATAGGATTTTCTGATGATCAATCTGACGCTGCGCCAGCTTCGGTATTTCGACGCGCTGGCCCGTCACGGACATTTCGGCCGCGCGGCCGAGTCCTGCTCGATCTCGCAGCCGGCCCTGTCGATGCAGATCAAGGAGCTGGAGGAGGCGCTGGGCGGCCTGCTGCTGGAGCGCAGCGCACGGCAGGTCGCGCTGACCCGGTTCGGCGAGGAGCTGGCGCAACGGGTCCGCGACATCCTGCGCTCGGTCGACGAGCTCGGCGATTTTGCGCGCGCTTCGCAAGACCGCTTCGCCGGCCGCCTGCGCATCGGCATGATCCCGACCATCGCGCCCTATTTGCTGCCCAAGATCACCAAGAATCTCACGCGCATGCATCCGGAGCTCGACATCCGCGTGCGCGAGACCATGACGCCGCGGCTGATCCAGGAACTGGTGGAGGGACGGCTCGACACCGCCATCGTGGCGCTGCCGGTGTCGGAGCCATCGCTCACCGAGGTCGCGCTGTTCGAGGAGAAATTCCTACTGGTGCGGCCGGGGGCCGATGAAGGCACACCGGTACCGTCACGCGAGATGATGCGCGAGATGCGCCTTCTGCTGCTCGAGGAGGGGCACTGCTTCCGCGACCAGGCGCTGTCGTTCTGCAACATGCAATCGGCGCCGCCGCGCGAGATGCTGGATGCGAACTCGCTCTCGACGCTGGTGCAGATGGTCAGCGCCGGCATCGGCGTGACCCTGATCCCGGAGATGGCAGTGCCCGTGGAGACGCGCTCCGCCTCGGTCTCGCTGGCGCGTTTCCGCGACCCCGAGCCGTCGCGCACCATCGGCATGGTCTGGCGCAAGACCAGCCCGCTGGCGCGGCAGCTGCTGCAGATTTCCGAGGTGGTGTGCCTGTCGGCCGGCAAGGTGCGCGCGCGGCAATCCCTGCGCAGCCAGAAGGCTTGACCGGCGGATGTCGCATCCGATCATCCGCCCCGCCCGCACTGAGGAGTACGACGAGATCGGGCGCGTCTGGATGGAGAGCTGGGTCTCGACCGGGCTCGCCGAAGCCAGCGACTTCCTGCTGGCAAACTTGCGTGCGCGCATCAGGCGCGAGATCGAGAACGGCTGGAGCCTGTTTGTCGCCGACGATCGCGGCACGATCGCTGCGATGCTGGCGCTGCATCTGCCAAAGCTCTATCTCGACATGCTGTTCGTCGCGCCCGCCTATCAGGGCCGATCGATCGGCCGGCAATTGCTCGCCTTCACTCGCACGCAAATGCCCGACGAGATGTATCTGCGCTGCGTCCGCGAGAACGAAAAGGCCTGGCGCTGGTACGAGCGGGAAGGTTTTGTGCTCGAGAAGGAAGAGATCGAGCCGTCGAACGGGTTCGTGATGAAGTGTTACCGGTGGAAGCGACAGCGGCCGGCCGGATAGACGCCGTTTCCACGCTGCAGCTTGCGGTTGTCACCGTCCTAATCTAGGGTGGCGTGATCAATTCTCCCGTTGCTGATGCCCTAGAATCCATGATTCGATTTGCTGCTCCCGTGATCGTTTTGCTGTCTTCTCTAGCTCTGGCAGCAGCTCAAACTCCTCCTGCGACCATCGCGCCACCCACGCCTCCCTCAAAGCCGACCGTCAAGAAAGCGGCGACGAAGCCGAAAGCTGCGGCAGTCAAACCGGCCGAGCAGATGAACAGCGGTCCGTGCCGTCTCGGCGTAATCTCGGCAATCGGCGAGCATTACTCCGTACAGAAGTTCGGCGTCACAATCTTCGAGGCGGAAGCAAAAGAGGTCCCGATCGACTGGGGCCTCGATGATCTCGTTTTCGCGCGCGTGCGCGCGGCAACGAACAACGATTCCTCTATACGCAGGATCGCTTATCCCAAGGGCGCCTTCGATCCCTTCTATCATGCGAAAGCGATCTTCATCCCGGACCCCAAAGAGACTCTGCCGGTGATCGTGAAGGGGTTCACCGCGAATGCGAATTGCGATCGCTATCTCGTCGCAACCACTTTCAAGACGAAGCTACCGAACTCGAACATGACGCTGAACGGCATCGGCACCTACAACCAGGGGCTCGGCAGCTTGATTCGGCACTCACACCTTTTCGCTAATGTTGCGATCACGCTGATTGACGGCCGTAGCTACGAACAGATCAAGCGTCCCCTTACGGATATCGGCGCGAACCTCGCCACAAGCATGCGTCTGTTTGAAGACCCGATCACGAAGCTCGACAACTCGCTGTTCCCAGATCCGCCCGAGACAGCTTCGACTAATGCGGGGTTGCGCGAGAGAACGCGTGCGCTCGTCTTAGAAAGGCTCGACCGGAGCCTCCCCGGCTATCTAAAGGAAGAGTAAGCTCCTTTGCCGCCACGTGGCGACAAAGGATCAAGTTTGGCTGCGCCTGCGAACACAGCCGCATTCCGCTTCATCGCCCGGCTGCTCGTCATTACGATCATCCTGTGGTGTTTTTCCACTCAGGCGCGGGCACAAGCCCAATCGGAGACAGGACAATCAACCGTCAAACAAGCCAATGGCAAGCTAGCCACTCGACGTGAAGCGGCGGGCAAGCCCGCTCCCACGGCCGGCGGCTCGTGCGACTTCGGTGTCGTGGTTACCACCGGCGATGAGTTCATCGTGCTGACGACCGGCCTCACCATATTCCAGAACAAGAAGATGGTGGTCCCGATCCCCCGCTGGGGGCTCAACGATCTGATCTTCGCGCGGACTCGCGCCGCGATTCCTGCCGGCGTCTCCGTCCTGAGAATACCCTACAACCCGGCGAAATTTCCTCCTCGCGATGAGTCCAAGGACACATTGAAGGACAGGTTGTTCCGCAATCTCAATGCGGAGCTGGCCGGATACATGCGCGAGGTCGCGAAAGGAACGAATTGCCGGCACTACATCCAGATCCTCAATGCAATCAGCCCTATCGGGTCATCCAGCTATACGGTCCGCGGCTTCGGCATCCTCAACCAGGATGTGGTGCTCGGGCGTCGCATCTTTCTCTACGCCCTGGCGTTTATCCGCATCTTTGACGGGCGCGACTTCTCTGTTGTCAGACAGAGCTCTGCGCTGATCAACATGGATCATTCCCTGGCGGTGCAGAGGTTTTTGGGCAAGCTCATCGGCGGTCCATATCGCGAGTTGCCCGCAGAATCGTTTCCAACGCGCCCTGAAGAGGCCGCCGACAATCCCGCATTGCGCGACGGCGTGCGCGCCATGCTGACGGAAAGCCTCGACAAGACGCTGCCGCTTTTGCTCGGAGTTCGATCGACAACGCGCCAAAGCGACGCTAGAGAACGTTGACCCACATATCGTTTACGCCGCTTGCCTTCTGCCTAGGCGTAGTGCGTTGCGGATGCGCGGCAAACGCGGCATGAATCCGCCCTGTTCGCCTCCTGCCGATGAAAGGTCCGCACCATGATCAAGCTCTATTGGTCGCCCCGTTCGCGCTCGTTCACGACGCTCTGGCTGATGGAAGAGAGCGGCCTGCCCTATGAGCGCGTGTTGACCGACATCACGACCGGCGCGCAGAAGGCGCCGGACTATCTGAAGATCAATCCGATGGGCAAGGTGCCGGCGCTGACCGACGGCGATGCCGCCCTCGCCGAAGCCGCGGCGATCTGCGCCTACATCGCCGACCGCTACCCCGAGACCAGGCTCGCACCCGCCGTGACCGACCCGCGCCGCGCGCGCTATCTGCAATGGCTGTTCTTCTCGCCGGGCTGCATCGAGCCGGCCATCATCCAGATCTTCACCAAGATCGAGATCCCGACCTCGACCGCGGCCTGGGGCAGCGCGACGCAAGTGTTCGACGTGCTGGACGCCGCGCTCGAGAAGGGTCCGTGGATTCTCGGCGAGGAATTTTCCGCTGCCGACGTCGTGATCGGCGCCGGCCTGAATTTCGCGGTGCGCCTGTTCAAGATGGTCCCGTCGCGCCCGGCGTTCGACGCTTACCTCGCGCGCTGCATGACGCGGCCGGCGTTCCAGCGCGCGGAGAAGATCGCGGCGGGATAACGCAGTGCGAGGAGCGGCCGAGTAGCTGCAGTAGCCCGGATGGAGCGCAGCGCAATCCGGGGCAATCGCATCCGCGGATGAGCCTGTCCCGGATTTCGCTTCGCTCCATCCGGGCTACGAAGTTATTCTTGAGACTTCAGATCATCCGGCCGCGGCATCAGGATGGTGTTGTAGCCGGAATCCACATAATGGATCTCGCCGGTCACGCCGCCGGAGAGATCGGATAGCAGATACAGCGCCGAACCACCGAGCTCGTCGAGCGTGACGCCGCGGCGGAGCGGCGCGTGCTTCTGCATGAAGCCGAACATGGCGCGCGCCTCGCCGATGCCGGAGCCGGCCAGCGTGCGGATGGGGCCGGCGGAGATCGCGTTGACGCGGATGCCGCGCGGCCCGAAATCGGCGGCGAGATAGCGCACGGAGGCTTCCAGCGCCGCCTTGGCCACGCCCATCACGTTGTAGTTCGGCATCGCGCGCTCCGAGGCGCCGAAGGTCAGCGTGATCATGCTGCCGCCCTCGGTCATCAGCTCGGCGGCGCGCTTTGCGACCTCCGTGAACGAGAAACAGGAGATCACCATGGTGCGCGAAAAATTCTCGCGGCTGGTGTCGGCGTAGCGGCCCTTGAGCTCGTTCTTGTCGGCAAAGCCGATCGCGTGGATGACGAAGTCGAGCTTGCCCCACTTTTCGCGGAGCACCGCGAAGGCGGCATCGACACTGGCGATGTCCTCGACGTCGCAAGGCAGCACCAGATCGACGCCGAGCTGCTCCGCCAGCGGCTTGACGCGCTTGCCGAGCGCCTCGCCCTGAAAGGTGAAGGCAAGCTCGGCGCCGTAGGCATGCAGTGTCCGCGCCATGCCCCAGGCGATGGAATGATCATTGGCGATGCCCATGATCAGACCGCGCTTGCCTTTCATCAAACCTTCCATTGCTTCCCAACTCCACTATTCGGTGTCATCGCCCGCGCAGGCGGGCGATCCAGTATTCCAGTGACGTTCGTCGTAAGCCGGGAAGCCGCGGCGTACTGGATGCCCCGCCTTCGCGGGGCATGACAAGGTCAGAGATCACGCATCCAGCCGGCTGAACACCAGCGTGGCGTTGGTGCCGCCGAAGCCGAAGGAGTTCGACAGCACGGTGCCGATCTTGGCGTTGTCGATGCGCTTGCGCACGATCGGCATGTCGGCGAACACGGGGTCGAGCTCCTGGATGTGCGCGCTCTCGCAGATGAAGCCGTTGTTCATCATCAGCAGCGAATAGATCGCTTCCTGCACGCCGGTGGCGCCGAGCGAGTGGCCGGTCAGCGCCTTGGTCGCCGAGATCGGCGGGCACTTCTCGCCGACGCCGAACACTTTGCGGATCGCCTCGATCTCCGGCGGATCGCCGGCCGGCGTCGAGGTCGCGTGCGGGTTGATGTAGTCGACCTTGGTCTTCACCGTCGACATCGCCATGCGCATGCAGCGCTCGGCGCCTTCGCCCGACGGCGCCACCATGTCGTGGCCATCAGAGGTCGCGCCATAGCCGACCACCTCGCCATAGATGCGCGCGCCGCGCGCCTTGGCATGCTCGAGCTCTTCCAGCACCAAGACGCCGGCGCCGCCGGCGATGACGAAGCCGTCGCGATTGAGATCGTAGGGACGCGAGGCCGTGGCCGGCGTGTCGTTGTACTTCGAGGACATCGCGCCCATGGCGTCGAACAGCACCGACAGCGACCAGTCCAGCTCCTCGCAGCCGCCGGCGAAGATGACGTCCTGCTTGCCGATCTGGATGGTCTCATAGGCATTGCCGACACAATGGTTCGAGGTCGCGCAGGCCGAGGAGATCGAATAGTTCACGCCCTTGATCTTGAACCAGGTCGCGAGCGTCGCGGACGCTGTGGAGGACATCGCCTTCGGCACCGCAAACGGGCCGACGCGCTTCGGGCCCTTGGAGCGGGTGATGTCGGCGGCTTCGACGATGGTGCGCGCCGAGGGACCGCCGGAGCCCATGATGATGCCGGTGCGGATGTTGGAGACTTCGTCGGGCGACAGGCCGGAATCCTGGATCGCCTGCTCCATGGCGATGTGATTCCACGCCGCGCCCTGGCCGAGGAAGCGCATCGCGCGGCGGTCGACCACCGTAGACGGATCGAGCGATGGCTCGCCTTGCACCTGCGAACGGAAGCCGAGCTCGGCATATTTCTCAGCCCGCGAAATGCCCGACTTCGCCTCGTGAAGGCTCGCAAGCACTTCCTGGGTGTTGTTTCCGATCGACGAGACGATGCCCATCCCGGTGACCACAACCCGCCTCATGACAGCCTCGCCTCAATCGTTGTCTTCGTGGTGATGCGCTCAGCCCAGGCTCGTGCCCTGCTTGAACAGGCCGACCTTCAGATCCTTGGCGCGATAGATAATCTGGTCATCGACCGAAAGCCACCCGTCGGCGATGCCGAGCACGAGCTTCGAACGCATCACGCGCTTGATATCGACGTTGTACACAACCTTGCGGGCGTCAGTCAGCACCTGGCCGCCGAACTTCAGCTCGCTCAGGCCAAGCGCCCGGCCGCGGCCTTCCCCCCCGCTCCAGCCGAGGTAGAAGCCGACCATCTGCCACAGCGCATCGAGGCCGAGGCAGCCGGGCATGACCGGATCGTTCTTGAAATGGCAGCCGAAGAACCAGAGGTCGGGCTTCACGTCGAGCTCGGCGCGCACCAGACCCTTGCCGAACTCACCGCCATTGTCGTTGATGTCCGTGATGCGGTCGAACATCAGCATCGGCGGCAGCGGCAACTGGGCGTTGCCTGGGCCGAACATCTCGCCGCGGGCACAGGCCAGCAGATCTTCATAGTCGTAACCGTTGCGCCTGTTCAGCATTCACGAGCCTCTGTTCAAATCCCGATTGAGCGGCGTTCCTGGCGAAAATGGGCCCGTCTCGATCGGACCGCCAATCGCCACCGCCGGCCGCGACTTGCGCAAGCTTCGCATGGATTGCCGACCGGGCCTCCATGCCCGGCTGCGCCAAAATCGGCTAAGCGGAACCGCGCGCTCTCTAACACAGGCCATTTCGGGTGGCAAAGCGCAGAGATGAAGGTAAAATGACGCGCTCGCCCAACCGGTTCCGAGCCCGATTAGAACGTCTCTAGTTGCGAGAAACTTGCATCTGCATCTTTCTCTTCTTATGTTACAGGGAGATATTGTTCACGCGTGCCCGAAATCTTGGAAATGAACGAGAATACCGCGTCCCAACACGACGACGACCATGCCGCGGCCCTCCTGTCCGGCCGCCAGCCGGCCCTGACCGGGTGTCCCTGGCACGACGTCAACGAAATGCTGCAGTCCGCGGGGTTGCGGCCGACGCGCCAGCGCATGGCGCTGGGCTGGCTGCTGTTCGGCAAGGGCGCACGCCACCTCACGGCTGAAATGCTCTACGAGGAAGCCACCCTCGCCAAAGTCCCGGTGTCGCTGGCGACCGTCTACAACACGCTGAACCAGCTCACCGATGCCGGCCTGCTGCGCCAGGTCAGCGTCGACGGCACCAAGACCTATTTCGACACCAACGTCACCACCCACCACCACTATTATCTCGAGAACAGTCACGAGTTGGTCGACATCGAGGATCCGCATCTGGTGCTGTCCAAGATGCCGGAGGTGCCCGAGGGCTACGAGATCTCCCGCATCGACATGGTCGTGCGCCTGCGCAAGAAGCGCTGAGATCGATTCAAACTGCCGAATCTGCTGTCATGGCCGGGCTTGTCCCGGTCATCCACGTTTTGGGACTAGTCAGAAGAGCGTGGATGCCCGGGACAAGCCCGGGCATGACGTTGGGGCGGCAGATTGCTCCGCCGCCCGACGGCGTCAATTGACCTGCTCGTCCGAATAGACGCCCCAGAGGCGCTCCTGCTGGATCCAGCCGTCGAAGCCATTACCGATGACGCGGCACCAGCCTGCGGCGCATTTCTTGACCTGAGTGACGACGCCGGCCTGGAGCTTGGCCGCAACCGCGCTGTCGGGATCGGGCCGGTCATAGATCGGGGCGAGGTCGTCCTTGTGCTTCATGGTGACGACCGCGGTGCGGCGGCCCGACAGCAGCGAATGATAGACCCAGCCCTCGGCGCCTTCGGAATCGCGCACCCGGCGCCAGTTCTCGAACTCGGCGGTAATTTCGACCGGCAGGCCGGCACGAGTGTAGACCCAGGCGACGTCATTGTCCTTGGTCGGGCCGGCGCGGACGTTCACGTGATCCGATTTGAGGCTGACATAGCGCGGCACCGGCAAGCCGCTGGTGGTCTGCGGGGTATTGTCCTTCGCCGCATGCGAGGGCCCGACCGAGGCGCTCAACCAGGTGCAAACGAGCGCCATCACCCAACAAAAACGCCCCAACGCCATCAACCTGTCTCCTTCGAAGACCCGGCACACCGGGCCCTCACCCAAATTCCAAAACGCTGCCGCGCCTACCCCTTCTCCCGCCCCACGCGGGTTCCAAGCCTTAAGCCGTGGTTCTTGTCTTGGCCCCGCCTTCTGCTAGAGAGAACGGGCACTTGAGCAACCAATTGGCCCCGATTTTCCGGCCGGAAATGTCGGGTGAGCTTGGAGGAAACGCCGGGGACGGACACGGCAAGGGCAGTGTCGAACAACCGGGTTAATGAGGCCTCAACGACCGGCCTTTGGCGACAGAGGCGGCCTGCGATGTCTCATGAGAGCAGGACATGTCGGTGAAGAAAAAGCCCCTCGTCGTGGTGACGCGCAAGCTGCCGGATTCGATCGAGACGCGGATGCGCGAGCTGTTCGACGCGCGGATCAATCTCGACGACACGCCGATGTCGCCCGAGCAGATCGCGGAAGCCGCCCGCACCGCCGACGTGCTGGTTCCGACCGTGACCGATCACATCAGCGCCGAGGTCGTGAACCAGCCCGACTGCAAGCTCCGCCTGATCGCCAATTTCGGCAATGGCGTCGACAATATCGACGTCGCAGCCGCCCATGCCCGCGGCATCACCGTCACCAACACGCCGAAAGTCCTGACCGAAGACACCGCCGACATGACCATGGCGCTGATCCTCGCGGTGCCGCGGCGGATGATCGAAGGCGCCTCGATCCTGACCGAGGGCAAGCCCTGGCCCGGCTGGTCGCCGACCTGGATGCTCGGCCACCGCATCGGCGGCAAACGCCTCGGCATCATCGGCATGGGCCGCATCGGCCAGGCGGTGGCGCGCCGCGCCCGCGCCTTCGGCCTGCAGATCCACTATCACAATCGCCGTCCCGTCGCGCCCGTGATCGCCGAGGAGTTAGGGGCGACCTATTGGGAAAGCCTCGACCAGATGCTGGCGCGGATGGACATCATCTCGGTGAATTGTCCGCACACGCCGGCGACCTATCACCTGCTCTCGGCGCGGCGGCTGAAGCTGATCCGAAAAGACGCCTATATCGTCAACACCGCGCGCGGCGAGGTCACCGACGAGGACACGCTGATCAAGTTGATCGAAGGCGGCGAGATCGGCGGCGCCGGCCTCGACGTCTACGAGCACGAGCCCGCGGTCAACCCGAAGCTGGTGCGGCTCGCCAGGGCCGGCAAGGTGACGCTGCTGCCGCATATGGGCTCGGCCACGATCGAAGGCCGCGTCGAGATGGGCGAGAAGGTGATCATCAACATCCGCACCTTCCTCGACGCCCACAAGCCGCCGGACCGCGTGCTGCCGAGCATGCTGTGAGGGTGCGCGAAGGCGCCTCCCCAACAGACATCAGCTTTCGAGGGTCAAGCGTACGTCGGGGCGCCTGCACGTCATCGGCGGCCTATGAAGGTTGGCAATCTGAGACTACAAAGCAGCTCTTGACCACGCAACGACAGAGCGTAGGGTTGCGATTGTGCAATTTTGCATGGAAGGAAACGGCACGTCCGTTGTAAAGAATACAATGAACTACCTGCGCGCATTTTTTAGTTTTTACGGCCGCATGAATAGACTTCAGTACGCGATGGTGGTGTTAATTGGATATGTGGGACCGCTTATCTTTTTTGCGCTGACATGGCCCGGCCTTCGCTCGATGGGCGATCTTGGTGTCTTCACCGGTATGACGCCTCTAATCGTTATGATCTGGGTTCTCTATGCAGCCACGGCGAAGCGGTTTCATGATCTTAACAAATCTGGATTCGCCAGCCTGCTTATCTGCATTCCCATCGTGGGAATCTTCACACCTCTGGTTTTGCTTTTTTATCCAGGTGACGCCTCGGACAACAGATTCGGCCCTCCCCCGCTTTCGTTGAACTCGTTCTAAATCGTCTCTTTGTGAACCCAAGGCCGACATTCAGTCATGTCAGTTGTACACGCGCCGCTCACTCGCGGTGCACGCTCAGATCCTCGAACACGGGCCCGTCGCCGTTGAGCGGATTGGCGGGATCGCGTGAATAGCGCAGCGTCTCGAAGCGCATCGCGCGCGCATCGATCATCAGGAGGCGGCCGACGAGGCCGTCGCCGAAGCCGACGATCTCGCGGATCGCCTCCAGCGCCATCATCGAGCCGAGCACGCCCGCCAATGCGCCCATGACGCCGGCTTCCGCACAAGCCGGCACGGTGCCGGGCGGCGGCGCTTCCGGAAACAGGCAGCGATAGGTCGGGTTGAACTCGCCCTGCTCGTTCGTCTCATGCGCGCGGATGGTGGTGAGCGAGCCGTCGAAGGTGCCGAGCGCCGCCGTGATCAGCGGCCGCTTGGCGAAGAAGCAGGCGTCGGAGACGAGATAACGCGTCGAGAAATTGTCGGAGCCGTCGAGCACGAGGTCGTAATCGCCGATCAGGCTGAGCGCGTTATCCGCGTTGAGCCAGGTGGCGTGGCCGACGAAGCGGACATGCGGATTGAGCGCCGCGATCCGCTCGGCCGCGCTCTCGACCTTGTGCCGGCCGATATCGGGCGTCGTATGGATCACCTGGCGCTGCAGGTTCGACAGCGACACCACGTCGTCGTCGACCACGCCGAGCGTGCCGATGCCGGCAGCGGCCAGATACATCAGCGCGGGCGCGCCGAGCCCGCCGGCGCCGATCACCAGCACCGAGGCCCGCTTCAGCGCCGCCTGGCCGGGGCCGCCGACGTCGCGCAACACGATATGGCGGGCGTAGCGTTCGAGTTCGTCCGGGCTCAGCATCGTCGTACGCCTCTCCTACCAACCCGCCGCTCTCAACCCTCATGGTGAGGAGGCGCAAAGCGCCGTCTCGAACCATGCAGGCCCCGATTTCGCCGCGGCCATCCTTCGAGACGCGGCCTTGAGGCCGCTCCTCAGGATGAGGATCTCAGTTCGCGGCCTCTACGGCACCTGAACCACCGCTACGTTGTTCGCGACCAACGAGATGTGCTTGAATGGCACGCTTTTCAATGTTTTGGCGTTCAATGGGCTGGCTGGATTTGTCATGAGATCGATGCTTGCGGCAACCTTGATGTTTGCGGCCGCCACGGGCGCAAACGCCCAGATGACCACATCGCCAGTCGCCGGCGCCACCCCGAAAACGGTCCAGACCGTTCCGGTCAAGCCACCTGCGATGCAGACGCCGTCCGCGACGGCCGATGGCATGGCCAAAGCCGAGCGGCTGGCGCTCCAGTCCGACCTCGCCTGGGTCGGACAATATAACGGCGCCATCACCGGCGACGTCAGCGAGCGCATGGTCAACGCCATCAAGGAGTACCAGAAGGCCAAGGGCAGCAAGCCGACCGGCGTGCTCAATCCGCAGGAGCGCACCGCGCTCACTGAGGCGGCACGCAAGAAGCAGGAGAGCGTCGGCTGGAAGATCGTGACGGAGCCGACCAGCGGCGCCCGGCTCGGCATTCCCGGCAAGCTGGTGCCGCAGCAGGCAAGCGACGCCAACGGCTCGAAATGGACCTCGCCGACAGGGACGGTGCAGGTGGTTCTTAGCCGCCGCAAGGAAGTGAGCCCGACCTCGGCCAAGCTCGCCGATCTCGAGAAGGAGCCGTCCGGCCGCAAGGTCGATTACACCGTGGTGAAGCCGGATTTCTTCGTGCTGTCGGGCTTGCAGGGCCAGAAGAAGTTCTACGTCCGCGGCACCTTCAAGGGTGACGAGGTCCGCACCATGACGATCCTCTACGACCAGGCGACAGAGAATACGGTCGAGCCGGTCGTGATCGCGATGTCGAGCGCGTTCAACGCGTTTCCGTCGGGACCGCTGGCCGGGCCGCCGCTGCGCCGGAACGTTGAATACGGCACCGGCATCGTCGTCAGCGAGGACGGCGCGATCGTCACCGACCGCCTCGTCACCGACGGCTGCCTTGCGATCACGATCGCCGGCCATGGCAGCGCCGACCGTCTCGCCGAGGACAAGGAGCACGATCTCGCGCTGCTGCGCATCTACGGCGCGCGCGACCTGAGGCCGCTCAGCCTCGCCGGCGGGGCCGCGAAGACCAATGTCGATGTCGTCGGCATCGCCGATCCGCAAAGCCAGGGCGGCGCGGCCGGCGTGTCGAGCCTCAAGGCCGCGCTGGCGCCGGCGACGAGCGGCAATTCCGCGCTCTCGCCGCCGCCGGCGGTCGGTTTCTCCGGCAGCCCGGCCGTCGACGGCGACGGCAAGTTCGCCGGCATCGCGCTGCTGAAGCCGGCGGTGGTCGCGGGACCCGCGACGTCGGTGCCGGCATCACAGGCGATGATGGTCTCTGCCGAGGCGGTGCGCGGGTTTCTCAAGGCGAAGGGCATCAGCCCGAATGGCACGTCGACGGACGCCAAAGCCGCCGTCGTGCGCGTGATCTGCGTGCGGAAATAAGGCGCTGCCGGCGTCTCAATCCTCGTGTCCCGGACGCGGTGCGGCGTGAAATGCCGCTCCGCTGAGCCGGGACCCATATCTCAACAGTCGCGCTTGTGGCTTCTGGGCCCCGGCTCTGCAGCGCACCGCTATCGCGTTGCGCTTTGTCCGGGGCACGGACCGCCTCACGTACGACTACGGAGCCGGTAATGGTACGGATTCGCTGGCATTCGCGATTCCGCCATCATCGTTGCCGTTGATTCGGACCTCCGCGATCCCCTTTGGATCGGGCCGGCACGTCCTGAGCGAGAAGCGCTCAGCATCCAGAAGCGATGCACGTTCGCGTGGCGTATCCCTGACCCAGCACTCCAAAGGATTGACCTTCAATGCACACGATCGTACTGGCCACCCAAAAGGGCGGCAGCGGCAAGAGCACGCTCGCCATCGGCCTCGCCTTGGCCGCCAAGCAGGCCGGCTTCACCGTCCGCCTGATCGAGACCGACCCGCAGGGCACCCTCTCCAACTGGCAGCGCCGCCGCTCTACCGACGATCTCGTCGTCGAGCCGATCTATCACGCCGCCGATATCGCGCCGCGTCTCAAGATGCTCGCCGATAGCGGCCTCCAGCTCGCGATCGTCGACACCGCGGCCGGCCTCAGTGCCGCCACCACCGCCGCGATCCGCCATTCCGACCTCTGCCTGATCCCGGCCCGTCCCAGCGTCGCCGACATCGAGGCGACCGTCTCGACGCTCAGCGTCGCCCGCGCCTGGAAGCGGCCTTATAGCTTCGTGCTCAACCAGACGCCGATCCGCGGTCAGCGCATCGACAACGCCGCGACCGCGCTCGCCGAGGAAGCCGCGCTCGATCTTGCCGAGGTGCTCGCGCGTCCGCTGATCGTGATGCGCAACGATCACCAGGACGCGCTTGCGAGCGGCCTTGCCGTGAGTGAATTCGCGCCGAACGGCAAATCGGCGGACGAGATCCGCGGCCTCTGGCGCTGGATCGAGACCCGGCTCGAGCTCGAAGCCACCACCAATATCCTGATCGACCAGGTCATCTCGGCTGCGCACGGCATGCTGCAGATCGCAGCGGAACATGCGGCGGACGAGACCACGACACTGGCGTCCTGAGCGGGGCGATCGCTCGGACGACAGTCGGGCTCTTCGCCATTCGGTGAACGGGCCCAAGCGACGAAGCAGTCCGGCCACCAGCCCGGCCGGATTGCTTTGCCTCGCGTTCTGGCATGGTTCTATCCTCCCGTCATTGCGAGCGCAGCGAAGCAATCCAGAGTCTTTCCGCGGAGGGATTCTGGATTGCTTCGCTGCGCTCGCAATGACGGCAGGGTGAGATCGTCGCCCTCGCCGAGACTCACGGCCTCTCTGCGGCAATCCCGATGGTCACTTCTGACATTTCGGGCACCAGAACGTCGACCGGCCGTTCTGCGTGAAGCGCTTCACCGTGCCGCCGCAGCGCGGCGTCGTGCATTTTTCGCCTTCGCGGTCATAGACCCTGAACGAATGCTGGAAATAGCCGAGCTCGCCTGTGGTCTGGCGATGGTCGCGCAGGCTGGAGCCGCCGGCCTTGATCGCATCGTTCAGCACGGTGTGGATCGCGCCGACCAAGCGCTTGGCATGATCCGTCGGCTCGCCCTTCCTGGTGGATAGCGTCGCAGCAATGCGCCGCGGCGACAGATGCGAGCGGTGCAGCGCCTCGCAGACATAGATGTTGCCGAGCCCGGCCACCACGCGCTGGTCGAGCAGCGCGGCCTTCAGGCTCGTGGTCTTGCCTTGGCAGGAGCGCGCCAGCATCGCGGCATCGAATTCGTTGCCGAGCGGCTCGGGGCCGAGCCCGCGCAGCAGCGGCTCGTCTTCAAGCGCGCCACGCGCAATCACTTTCATGTATCCGAAGCGGCGCGGATCGTTGAAGACGATGTCGGCGCCCGAGGACATCCGAAACAACACGTGGTCGTGGGCGGAATCCTTGGCCTTCGGATAGTGAAACTCGCCGGGCTGAGCCTCGTTGTCCGGCTTGATGACGCGGAACGAGCCCGACATGCCCAGATGCATCAAGAGCACGTCGCCGGAGGCGAGATCGGCCATGAGATATTTTGCACGGCGCCCGAGGCCCGTGACGACTTGCCCCTTGAGCCGGGCCACGAAGTCGGGCTGGAACGGAAAGCGCAAATCCGGCCGGCGGGCCTCAGCGTCGAGGATTTTCGCGCCCTCCATCACGGGCTGAAGACCGCGGCGGACGGTCTCGACTTCGGGCAATTCAGGCATGGTCGGGCATTCACCTTATGAAAGCGGTGTGATAGCGCCATTGCGGCGGGCGGGCTATGGTCCGCCGAGTGGAGTAGAGTAATGGATCGGCCGGGCGAAACCACGCATTTTGGCTTCAGGGACGTTCCCCTCGGGGACAAGCAGACGCTGGTGAACGATGTGTTTCGCAGCGTGGCGTCGCGCTATGACCTGATGAACGACCTGATGTCCGGTGGCCTGCACCGGGTCTGGAAGGACATCATGATAACCGCGCTGGATCCGCCCAGGGGCGACCGGCCGTTCGCGCTGCTTGACGTCGCCGGCGGCACCGGCGACATCTCGTTCCGTGCCGCCAAGGCCGCCGGCCCCGGCTTCCACGCCACGGTGTGCGACATCAATGCGGACATGCTGGCCGTGGGGCGCGAACGCGCCGCCAAGCGTCATCTGGACACCCAGGTCGATTTCGTCGAAGGCAATGCCGAATCGCTCGGCTTCGCCGATCGCAGCTTCGATGCCTACACGATCGCTTTCGGCATCCGCAACGTGCCCCGGATCGACCTTGCGCTGCGCGAGGCCTATCGCGTGCTGAGGCCCGGCAGCCGCTTCCTGTGTTTGGAATTCTCCACCGTCGAGATGCCCGGCCTCGACAAGCTCTATGATCTGTTCTCGTTCAAGGTGATCCCGCCGCTCGGGCGCATGGTCACGGGCGACGCCGAATCGTACCAATATCTCGTCGAGTCCATTCGCAAATTTCCAAAGCCGGCCGCCTTCGCCGACATGATCCGCGAGGCCGGCTTTGCCCGCGTCAGCTGGCAGACACTCTCCGGCGGCATCGTCGCACTGCATTCGGGCTGGCGTTTGTGATCTCTGCCGTCACCCACCTTGCGCGCCTGATCCGCGCCGCGTTCGTCTTTGCGCACGAAGGCGTGTTCGGCGCGGTCGATCCGAGCCTGGTGCCGCCGCCGGGACAGCTCGCGCTGAAGCTGGCGCGCATCATCGAGCGCCGTGGCGCCAAGCAGGGACCGCGGATCTCGCGCGCGCTGACGCGGATGGGCCCGGCCTATCTCAAGCTCGGCCAGTTTCTGGCCACGCGCCCCGACGTGGTCGGCGTCATCATGGCGCGCGATCTCGAAAGCCTGCAGGACCGCCTGCCGCCATTTCCGCAAGAGGAAGCCGAGGCCACGATCGCGACCTCGCTGGAGCGGCCGCTGAAGGACGTCTTCGTCAGCTTCGGCCCGCCGGTCGCGGCGGCCTCGATCGCGCAGGTGCATCGCGGCGAGGTGGTGCGCGACGGCATCCGCAAGTCCGTCGCGATCAAGGTGCTGAGACCCAACGTCGCCGCGCGCTTCCGCCGCGATCTCTCCGATTTCTTCTACGTCGCGCACAAGGCCGAGGCCTACTCGGCCGAGGCGCGGCGCCTGCGCCTGATCGAGGTCATCAACACCATGTCGCGCTCGGTCGCGATGGAGATGGACCTGCGGCTCGAGGCCGCCGCGCTGTCGGAGATGGCGGAGAACACGCGCGACGATCCCGATTTCCGCGTGCCCGCCGTCGACTGGGACCGCACCACGCACAACGTGCTGACGATGGAATGGATCGACGGCATCGCGCTGAACGATCACAAGCGCCTCGCCGAGGCGCGGGTCGACCTGCCCGATCTCGGCCGCAAGGTGATCCAGAGCTTCCTGCGCCACGCGCTGCGCGACGGCTTCTTCCATGCCGACATGCATCCGGGCAATCTGTTCCTGGATGACGCCGGCCGCCTGGTCGCGGTCGATTTCGGCATCATGGGTCGGCTCGGCATGAAGGAGCGGCGCTTCCTCGCCGAGATCCTGCTCGGCTTCATCACCCGCGATTATCGCCGCGTGGCCGAGGTGCATTTCGAGGCCGGCTATGTGCCCGCGCATCATTCGGTCGAGAATTTCGCCCAAGCCATCCGCGCCATCGGCGAGCCGATCCACAACCGCACGGCGGAAGAGATCTCGATGGCGCGGCTGCTCACGCTGCTGCTCGAGGTCACCGGCCTGTTCGACATGACGACGCGGCCCGAGCTGATCCTGCTGCAGAAGACCATGGTGGTGGTCGAGGGCGTGGCGCGCGGCTTCGATCCCAAGCTCGACATCTGGCGGATCGCCGACCCCGTGGTGCGCGAATGGATCGAGCGCAACCTCGGACCGATCGGCCGCATCGAGGGCGCGCTCACAGGGACCGGGGACATCGCGCGGGTGTTGATGCGCCTGCCGGAGATCGCCGAGCGGTCGGTGAAGGTGCTCGAGCAGCTCGAGACCATGACGCGGGAGGGCATCAGGCTGTCGCCGGAGAGCATCGCGGCGATGGGACGCAGCGAGGGCCGCAAGAACCGCTGGCGCACCGTGGCGCTCTGGATCATTGCCGCGACCTTCATCGGGATTCTGATCGCCGTCCGGAATCTATGATTGCATTGCAATCACGTTGATGATAGCATTGCTATCATTTCGTGCCGGAGGGCGTCATGGCAAGCCTGACCATCCGCAAGCTCGACGACGCCGTCAAAACCTATCTGCGGCTGCGCTCGGCCAAGAACCACAGGTCGGTCGAGGAGGAGGTGCGGGTCATCCTGCGGGAGCTGATAGAGGGCCGCGAGGAGCCGCTGACGCCGTTTGCGGTGCCCTCCGCCGCCCCGACACCGCAGCGCACCGGCGCCCTACCCGAGGCCAGCGTCACCCTGATCATCGGCGGCGGGATCGCGGCCTACAAATCGCTCGACCTGATCCGCAGGCTGAAAGAGCGCCGCATCGAGGTGCGCTGCGTGCTGACCAAGGCGGCGCAGCAATTCGTGACGCCGCTGGCCGCGAGCGCCCTCTCGCATGAACGCGTCTATACCGACCTGTTCGACCCGCAGAGTGAGTTCGATGCCGGCCATATACGCCTCGCGCGCGACTGCGACCTGATCGTGGTGGCGCCGGCCACGGCCGACCTGATGGCGAAGATGGCGAACGGTCATGCCGACGATCTCGCCAGCGCCATCCTGCTCGCGACCAACCGCAAGGTGCTGCTGGCGCCGGCGATGAATCCGCTGATGTGGAGCAACGCGGCGACCCGGCGCAACGTCGCGCAGCTCCAGCGCGACGGCGTTGTGCTGATCGGCCCGAACGCGGGCGAGATGGCCGAGGCCGGCGAAGCCGGAACGGGCCGCATGTCGGAAGCCATCGAGATCGCCAATGCCGCCGAGCGCCTGCTGCGGCCGCCGACGCCGAAGCCGCTCGCGGGCACGCGCGTGCTGATCACCGCCGGTCCCACCCATGAGGCGATCGACCCGGTGCGCTATATCGCTAACCGTTCCTCCGGCAAGCAGGGCTTTGCCATTGCCGCCGCTGCACAGGCCGCGGGCGCCGAGGTTACTCTGGTGAGCGGTCCGGTCGACCTCGACGATCCCCCGGGCGTGACGGTGAAGCATGTCGAATCGGCGCGGCAGATGCTGGAGCAGGTCAAGGCCGCGCTTCCCACCGACGTCGCGATCTTCGCCGCCGCAGTCGCCGACTGGCGCGTCGCCAATGAAGGCGAGCAGAAGCTGAAGAAAACCGCGGCCGGCATGCCGCCGCTGCAATTGGTCGAGAACCCCGACATCCTCGCCACCATCTCCAAGCTCGCCGAGCAACGCCCGAGGCTCGTGATCGGCTTTGCCGCCGAGACCGAGCACCTCATCGACAATGCCAAGGCAAAATTTGCGCGCAAGGGCTGCGACTGGATCGTCGCCAACGACGTCTCGCCCGCCACCGGCGTGATGGGCGGCGACCGCAACACGGTCCACCTGCTCAGCCGCAAGACCGGTGCGCCGGACGGCGAGATTGCAGTTGATTCCTGGCCGGCGATGACCAAGGAACAGGTCGCGATCGAACTGGTCGCGCAGATCGCGAAGAGCGTGACCGGCAAATCCCTGGAGTCCGCATCTTGAGCACGAAGGTTACCGTCGAGCTGCAACGCCTCGCCCACGCTGAGGGCCTGCCGCTGCCGGCCTATCAGACCAGCGAGGCCGCCGGCCTCGATCTGATGGCCGCGGTGCCGGACAACGAGCCCATGACGCTCGCACCAAGCCAATACGCGCTGGTGCCGACGGGCCTTGCCATCGCCTTGCCGCCCGGACACGAGGCGCAGGTGCGGCCGCGTTCGGGGCTGGCGGCCAAGCACGGCGTCACCGTGCTGAATTCGCCGGGCACGATCGATGCGGACTACCGCGGCGAGATCAAGGTGATCCTGATCAACCACGGCGCCGCGCCGTTCGTGATCAAGCGCGGCGAGCGCATCGCCCAGCTGGTGATCGCGCCGGTGCTGCAGGCCGCGCTGGTTCCCGTCGCCACATTGTCGGCGACCGATCGCGGCGCCGGCGGTTTTGGTTCGACCGGGCGCTAACCCAAGACAACTCCAGCCGAATCATCCTCAGAAAATCACGCGCCTTGGAACCGCGCGGCCCGCATTTTTTTGGGGCCGCCTTTGCGTTCACGATCTGGACTCTTACCGGCGGAGTCGCGGTGAGGGTATTGTCTTTTGATTCGCGCGCGACGGGGGTCGCCGCGCGCAGATTCGTGCGGTCTTGAATTTCCGCGTCTTGGGGCAACTATGTCAGGCGTGATCGTGTCGATGCGTCGGACGCTGTTGTCGTGCACATCGCTGGCGCGCAACGGCTTGGTGGGAGGCGCTCTCGCAGCGCTGCTGCCGGCTGCGCCGGCCAAGGCCGCCGACCTCGTCGACACCCTCTCCCTCGTGATGGATCTCAACCGGCAGGAACTCGCGGTGCTCGCCACCGCGCTGGCCCTGCTCGGCTTCTCGGTGATGGCCGCGATCCTGTTGATGCGGACGCGGGTGCGCACGGCGAAGAACGAGGCGCGGCTGCGCGCGCGGATCGGGGAACTTCAGCTCCAGGCCGACCGCTTCGGCGCGCTGCTGTTCGCCGAGCCGCAGATTCTGATCTCATGGCCGGCGGGCGACAACCGCGCGCAGATTTCCGGCGACATCGCGCTGGTGCTGCCGCGCGATTCCTCGCCGCAGCGCGTGCTGGCGTTCGGAACCTGGCTGCCGCCGGAACCGGCGCTACTGATGGACCATGCGGTCGACGCACTGCGCGAGCGCGGCGACGGGTTCCAGCTGACGCTGACCACCGCGCACGGCCATATGCTGGAAGCGATCGGACGCGCCATCGGCGGCCAGGCCATCGTCCGCATTCGCGAGCTCTCGGGCCTCCGCCGCGATCTGGCCGAGACCAATCTGCGCTACAAGGCGCTCTCCGACGAGACCGAGATGCTTCGCGGCTTTGCCGCTGCCGCACCTTGGCCGATATGGGCGAAGGGGGAGAACGGCGCCCTGACCTACGCCAACCCGGCCTATGTGCGCGCCACCGAGGCGACCAGCGCCATCGATGCCCAGGAGCGCAAGCTCGAGCTGCTCGACAGCGACGACCGCAATGCGATGGAGCGGGGGCTGAAGGACGCCGCCAACTTCACCTCGCGGCTGCCGATCGTCGTCGGTGGCGAGCGGCGCATCTACGACGTGCGCGCCGTCAATGTCGGCAGCGGCAGCGTCGGCGTCGCCATCGATGCCAGCGAGGCGGATGCGCTGAGCTCGGCGCTGGTGCGCATGGCGGAGGCGCACCGCCGCACGCTCGACCAGCTCTCCTCGGGCGTTGCCGTGTTCGACGGCCAGCGGCGCCTTGCCTTCTACAACGATTCCTATCGCCGGCTGTGGGATCTCGATCGCACCTTCCTCGACGCCCATCCGGACGATTCCAGCGTGCTCGACCAGCTCCGCGCCGCGCGCAAGCTGCCGGAGCAGCCGGATTTCCGCGCCTGGAAGGCCAAGCTGCACGAGGCCTATCGCGCGGTCGAGACCGCCAAGGACACCTGGTTCCTGCCCGACGGCCGCGCGCTCTCGGTCGTCACCACGCCGAACCCGGAAGGCGGCGTCACCTACCTGTTCGACGACGTCACCGAAAGCCTCGACCTCGCCCGCCGCTTCGACGGCCTGATCCGCGTCCAGCGCGAGACGCTGGACAGCCTCGCCGAGGGCGTTGCGGTGTTCGGCAGCAACGGCAAGGCGCAGCTGTTCAATCCGGCCTTCGTGCGGATGTGGAAGCTGTCGAGCGATGCCATGCGCGACGAGCCGCATATCCAGACGGTGGAAGGCTGGTGCCATCAGCTGTTCGACGATCCGCAAGTCTGGCGCCAGATCCGCGAGGCCATCACCTCGATCGAGAACCGCGCCGACGTGCCGCTGAAGTTGGAGCGCAAGGACGGCAGCGTGCTCGACGGCATGATCCGGCCGCTGCCGGACGGCGCCACCATGCTGACGTTCCAGGACATCACGGACACCGAGAACGTCGAGCGCGCACTGCGCGAGCGCAACGAGGCGCTGGAGGCGGCCGACCAGATGAAGGTGGATTTCGTCCACCACGTCTCCTACGAGCTGCGCTCGCCGCTCACCACCATCATCGGCTTTGCGCATTTCCTCAGCGATCCCTCGACCGGGCCGCTGACGCCGAAGCAGGCCGAATATCTCGACTACGTCACCAAATCGACCAACGCGCTGCTCGCGCTCACCAACAACATCCTGGATCTCGCCACCATTGACGCCGGCGCGATGAAGCTGGAACTCGGGCAGGTCGACGTCAGCAAGGCCATCGAGCTTGCCGCCGAGGGCATCCAGGACCGGCTCGCCACCGACCGCATCCGCCTCAAGGTCGAGATCGCGCCCGACGTCGGCAGCTTCGTCGGCGACGAGAAGCGGGTGGTGCAGGTGCTCTATAACCTCCTCGCCAATGCCGTCGGGTTTTCTCCACAGGATTCCACCGTCGGCATCAGCGCGCGGCGCACCGAACGCAGCGTGGTCTTCACCGTGACAGATTCGGGCCCTGGAATACCTGCCGACATGAAGGACAAGGTGTTCAACTGGTTCGAAAGCCGCTCGCAGGGCTCGCGTCACCGCGGCGCCGGGCTCGGCCTGTCGCTGGTGCGCTCCTTTGTCGAGCTGCATGGCGGCAAGGTGCGGGTGGATTCGATCGTCGGCCGGGGCACGGTCGTGATCTGCGATTTCCCGACCGACCAGGCGGCGCATCGCGACGCCGCCGAATGACTGATGCAACCACATTCTCCGTCGCGCTTCACAACGAGACGGCCACGGCGCAATTGATGGCCGACCTCGCGCTGCTGGTCGGTCCCGGTGACGTCATCACCCTCACCGGCGATCTCGGCGCCGGCAAGACCGCGGCGGCGCGCAGCCTGATCCGCTATCTCGCCGCCGACGATGCGCTGGAGGTGCCAAGCCCGACCTTCACGCTGGTGCAGGGCTACGAGCTGCCGCCCTTCCCGGTGCTGCATGCCGATCTCTACCGCGTCGAGGACGAGAGCGAGCTCGAGGAGATCGGGCTGTCGCCGCTGCCCGATGCCACGCTGGTGCTGATCGAATGGCCGGAGCGCGCTCCGTCGGCGATGCCCGAGGACCGCATCGACATCGCGCTGACGCACCGGCCGGCGCTGGGCTCGAACGCGCGTGCCGCCGACATCACAGGCCATGGCAAGAGCGCAGCTACAGTTGCGCGGCTGAAGGCGCTGCGCGACTTCCTCGACGCATCCGGTTACATCGATGCGACGCGCAGGCGCATGCCGGGCGACGCCTCGACACGCTCCTACGCGCGGCTCGTGCGCGATGAGGAGCTCGTCATCCTCATGAACTTCCCGCAGCGGCCCGACGGCGCGGCGCTCTACAACGGAAAATCCTACAGCGCCGCGGTGCATCTGGCCGAGAACGTAAAACCCTTCGTCGCCATCGACGAAGGCCTCCGGGCGCAGGGGATCTCCGCGCCTGCGATCCATCATTTCGATCTCGACCAGGGCTTTCTGATCTCCGAGGATTTCGGCAGCGAGGGCGTGATCGAGGGCGATCCGCCGCGGCCGATTCTCGAGCGCTACGAAGCCGCGACCGACGTGCTGGCGATGCTGCACGGCAAGGCGCTGCCGGAGACGCTGCCGCTGGACGGGCAGACCTACGCGATCCCCGTCTTCGACGTCGGGGCGCTGCTGATCGAGATCGGGTTGATGCCGGAATGGTATCTGCCCGATCGCAACGCGCCGCTGAGCGAGACGACGCGCGCAGAATTCCTGGCGATGTGGCGTGAATTGCTGAAGCGGCCGCTGGCGGCGCCGAAGACGTGGATCATCCGCGACTATCACTCGCCCAATCTGATCTGGCTCGGCAACCGCAGCGGCATCGAACGCGTCGGCGTGATCGATTTCCAGGACGCCGTGCTGGGGCCGCAATCCTACGACGTGGTGTCGCTGCTCCAGGACGCCCGCATCGACGTGCCCGAGACCATCGAGCTGACGCTGCTGTCGCGCTACATCAAGGCACGGCGGGCGCAGGACACAAGCTTCGACGCCGCCGGCTTCGCCGAGCTCTACGCGATCATGTCGGCGCAGCGGAACACGCGCCTGCTCGGCACCTTCGCCCGGCTCAACCGCCGCGACGGCAAGCCGCACTATCTGCGCCACCAGCCGCGGATCTGGACCTATCTCCAGCGCTCGCTGGCGCATCCCACGCTCGCCCATCTGCGCGACTGGTATCTCGCCAACGTCCCGCCGCCGGGCTGATACAGGACCGATTTACCGGCCGTTAGCCAAGATGTCGCTATTCTGGCGCCGAGGGAGCCGGAACATTGCGGGGCTGGAGCGGGGCAGATGGCAGCGAAAGCGGATCAGCGCGGAAATAGCCGGGTTATTTTCGAGCGCGGGTTTTCGGCCCAGATGATGGGAATCGACGGCACCTGGCGGCGCGACTGCACCATGGAGGACGTCTCCGAGACCGGCGCCAAGCTGACCATCGACGGCTCGGTCGAAGGTCTGCATCTGAAGGAATTCTTTCTCCTGCTGTCCTCCACGGGGCTCGCCTACCGGCGTTGCGAGCTGGCCTGGGTCAATGGCGACCAGATCGGCGTCAATTTCCTCAAGATCGGCGACAAGAAGAAGAAGGTACGTTCCACAGCCGTTGGGGCGTGACGGCAACACCCGTCGTACAACCGTCACGGCGGGTGGTTAAGGCGGTTGAGATGCGGTGCGGCAGATCGAGCCTCGTGTTAGGATTGCTGCGAACGCGAAAGGTCTGAGAAGGGGAAGGATGTCCGTCAAGCCGACCAAAGCCATGGTGCTCGCCGCAGGGTTTGGCCTGCGCATGCGCCCCCTGACGGACAAGATGCCGAAGCCGATGGTGCCGGTCGCGGGACAGCCGCTGCTCGACCACGTGCTCGACAAGCTCGGCCAGGCCGGCGTGACCGAGGCGGTGGTCAACGTGCACTATTTGCCGGACCAGATCATCGACCACGTCGCATCACGCCAGCTGCCGCGCGTGACAATCTCCGACGAGCGCGACCAGGTGCTCGGCACCGGCGGCGGCGTCGTCAAGGCGCTGCCGCTGCTGGGCGATGCGCCGTTCTTCCACGTCAATTCCGACACGCTGTGGATCGACGGTGTGCGCTCCAACCTTTTGCGGCTCGCTGAAAACTTCGATTCCGATCGAATGGACATCCTGCTCCTGATGGCGCCGACCGCGACCAGCATCGGCTATGGCGGCCGCGGCGATTACGGCATGCTGCCCGACGGCGCCTTGCGCAAGCGCAAGGAGAAGGAGGTTGTTCCGTTCGTCTATGCGGGCGCAGCGATCATGTCGCCCGCGATCTTCGTGGACGCACCTCGGGGCGAATTCTCGCTGACGAAGATGTTCGATCGCGCGGGCGAGCAGGAACGGCTGTTCGGCCTGCGCCTCGATGGCGTCTGGATGCATGTCGGCACGCCCGATGCCGTGCACGCCGCGGAAGAGGCGTTTTTGGAGAGCGTGGCTTAGGGGCTGCCTCGAAGAGGCCGTAGCCCAGATGGAGCGTGGCGTAATCCGGGGCCTCTCGCCGCGGAGAGAGCATCCCGGATTGCGCTGCGCTCCATCCGGGCTACGAACCTCGGCGAACAGCGGGGACGACTCCTCCTCCACCCATGACCATTTGACCCCGCCTCCCTATATTGCCTGATCCTTCGAATCAGGCAGCTCATGCGCGTCTTCAGCGTTCCCATCTCAGTTCCGTTCCTGCGCACGGTCGTCACCGCCCTGCTCGATGGGCGGCTGGTCGAGGGATTCGAGGCGCGCAAGGAACCGGCGCGGCTGGCGGACGCCACGCTGTATCTGCCGACGCGGCGCGCCATGCGGATCGTGCGCGAAATCTTCCTCGATGAAATGAAAGCGGATGCCGTCGTGCTGCCGCGCATCGTCGCGCTCGGCGATATCGACGAGGACGAGCTCGCTTTCGCGGGCGAGAGCGAGCAGTTTTCCGGGACCGCGCCGCTCGACATTCCGCCGCGCCTGGGCGAGCTCGAACGGCGCCTGACGCTGGCGCAGCTCGTCGCCGCCTGGGCCAAGGGCCCGGTGCTGGCGCCGCTGGTGGTGGGCGGCCCCGCCTCGACGCTGGCGCTGGCGTCCGACCTCGCGCGCCTGATCGACGACATGGTGACGCGCGGCGTCGACTGGAGCGCCCTTGATGGGCTCGTGCCTGATAATCTCGACCGCTACTGGCAGCACTCGCTCGAATTCCTGCGCATCGCGCGCATCGCCTGGCCCAATCATCTCGCCGAGATCAACCGGATCGAGCCAGCCGCGCGACGCGACCAACTGATCGAAGCGGAAGCCAAACGGCTGATCGCGGATCCGCATGGCCCCGTCATCGCGGCCGGCTCGACCGGCTCGATGCCAGCGACCGCAAAATTCCTGCGCGCGGTCGCTTCGCTGCCGCATGGCGCCGTGGTGCTGCCCGGTCTCGACACCGATCTCGATGAGGATGCCTGGCGCAGCATCGGCGGCAGCAGGGACCTCTTGGGCATCACGGAGAATCCGGCGTCGAACCATCCGCAATATGCGATGCATGCGCTGCTGCAGCGCTTCGGCATCAAGCGTAGCGACGTCGAGATCTTGCAGCCGCCGGCGGAAGAGGGCCGTGACCTGCTCGCGTCGGAATCGATGCGGCCGTCCGCCAAGACCGAGGTCTGGCACGACCGGCTGAAGCAGCCCGATGTCGCCGCGAAGATCGCGGGCGGCATGAAAAACCTCGCGGTGGTCGAAGCGCCAAATCCGGAGATGGAAGCGCTCGCCATCGCCATCGCCATGCGCGAGGCCCGGCACCTCGACAAGACAGCGGCGCTGGTCACGCCCGACCGCGCGCTGGCGCGGCGGGTGATGGCGGCGTTGACCCGATGGGATCTCGCCTTCGATGATTCCGGCGGCGACGTCTTGATGGAAACCTCCGCCGGCACGTTTGCGCGCCTCGCGGCAGAGGCAGCGACCAAGGGCCTGGAGCCGCCGACTTTGCTGGCGATGCTGAAGCATCCGCTGTGCCGGCTCGGCCGCGCGCCGGGCGCGTGGAAGATGGCAATCGAGAGCCTGGAGCTTGCGGTACTGCGTGGCACGCGCCCGCCTGCGGGCACGGCCGGCCTCTTGCGCGAATTCAACCGCTTCCGCGAGGAGCTGGCAAAGCTGTGGCGCAGCGAGGTCTCCGCGCTGCATCGCGCCGAGCCGCGGGCGCGTCTCAAGACCGAGGATCTCGATCGCATCCAGGCTCTGATCGATGCCCTGCAAAAGGCATTGACGCCGATCGAGAGCCTGCCGCCCGCAAAGCCCTATGATTTCGCCGAACTCGCGCATCGCCATCGCGAGATCATGATCGAGCTGTCGCGCGACGAGCAGGGCATTCCGCTCGCCTTCGAGGATCGCGATGGTCTCGCGCTCGCCGGCGCCTTCGACGACCTGCTGCGCGGCGGCACGACCAGCGGATTGTTGGTGCATCTAGCGGACTACGCGGACGTCTTCCAGACCGCCTTCGGCGATCGCGCGGTGCGGCGGCGCGACAGGCCAGGCGCGCGGCTGCAAATCTACGGCCCGCTGGAATCGCGCCTGATGCAGGCCGACCGCATCATCGTCGGCGGCCTGATCGAAGGTGTCTGGCCGCCAGCGCCGCGGATCGATCCCTGGCTGAGCCGGCCGATGCGGCACGAGCTCGGGCTCGATCTACCGGAACGCCGCATTGGTCTGTCCGCCCATGACTTCGCGCAATTGCTCGGTGGCGACGAGGTCATTCTCACTCATTCCGCCAAGGCCGGCGGCGCGCCGGCGGTGGCCTCGCGCTTCCTGCATCGGTTGGAGGCGGTGGCCGGCGACGAGCTCTGGAAGGCGGCCGTTCGCGCCGGCGAGACATATGTGCAGTTCGCTGCGGCGCTTGACCAGCCCAAGGACGTCAAACCGATCAAGCAGCCGGAGCCGCGGCCGCCGCGCGCAACACGGCCGCTCAAGATGTCCGTCACCGAGATCGAGGACTGGCTGCGCGATCCCTATACGATCTACGCCAAACGTATCTTGCGGCTCGATGCGCTCGATCCCGTCGACATGCCGCTCTCGGCCGCCGACCGTGGATCGGCGATTCACGATGCCATCGGCGAATTCACGGAAAGCTATGCGGCGCGTCTGCCCGACGATCCCGCGCGAGTGCTGCGCGCGCTCGGCGAGAAGCACTTTGCACCGCTGATGGAGCGGCCCGAAGCACGGGCGCTGTGGTGGCCGCGTTTCCAGCGCATCGCGCGCTGGTTCGGCGAATGGGAGACGGCGCGGCGCGAGGCGATCGCGGCGATCAATGCTGAGACCCGTGGCGAGATCTCGATCGCGCTCGATAACAAGCGCAGCTTCCGCCTCTCCGCCCGCGCCGACCGCATCGAACGCCGCCAGGGCGGCGGCTACGCCATCCTCGACTACAAGACCGGCCAGCCGCCGACCGGCAAGCAGGTCCGCATGGGCCTGTCGCCGCAGCTGACGTTGGAAGCCGCGATCCTGCGCGAGGGCGGCTTTCCCGACATCGACGCCGGCGCCTCCGTGAGCCAGCTCGTCTATGTCCGCCTCAGCGGCAACAATCCACCCGGCGAGGAGCGCATCCTCGAGCTCAAGTACAAGCCCGGCGACGAGCCGCAGCCGCCGGACACCGCGGCCGCGGAGGCGAGGGCAAAGCTGGAAGCGCTGATCCGCGCCTTCGAGGACGAGAACCAGGCCTATACATCGCTGAACCTGCCGATGTGGGCGAATCGCTACGGCACCTATGACGACCTTGCCCGGATCAAGGAATGGTCCGCGGCCGGCGGGTTGGGGATCGAGGAATGGTGAAGGCGCCGCGTCCCATCCCTGACGAGGTGCGCGCGCGGCAGGCGCGTGCCTCTGATCCGACTGCATCGGCCTTCGTCTCGGCCAATGCCGGCTCGGGCAAGACCCATGTGCTCGTGCAGCGCGTGATCCGCCTGCTGCTATCGGGCGTGCCGCCGGAGAAGATCCTCTGCATCACCTTCACCAAGGCTGCCGCTGCCAACATGGCCGAGCGCGTGTTCACCACGCTCGGTCATTGGGTGACGCTGGACGATGACGCGCTCGACGCGGCGATCCGCGCGGTCGGCATCCCGCATCCCGGCGCAAAGCTGCGCCGCGATGCGAGAAAGCTGTTCGCCTGCGCGCTGGAGACGCCGGGCGGGCTGAAGGTGCAGACCATCCACGCGCTGTGCACCCGCCTGCTCCAGCAATTTCCGTTCGAAGCCAACGTTCCCGCGCGCTTTGCCGTGATCGACGAGCGCGACCAGACCGATATGATGGAGCGCGCCAATCTGAAGGTGCTGCTGGAAGCCGCGCGCGACCCCGACAGCGTCACCGGCCGCGCGCTGCTGACGGCGATGGCGAGCGCCGCCGATGTCACCTTCAAGGAGGTCGTGCGCGAGGCGTGCCTCAGCCGCGATCATTTCATGGCCTGGACCGACCAGGCCGGCAATGCGGAAGCCGCAGCGGCTCAGATGGCAGCGGTGCTGGGCGTTGACATCGGCGACCGTATCGAAGCCGTCGAGATGGAAATTCTCGATGGCCCGTTCCTGCCGCGCGCGCGCTGGGACGACATTGCCTTCGCGTTGGAGGACGGCAGCAAATCCGACAATGACCAGGCCGGCCGGCTGCGCGCGGCAAAGGTGTTTTCCGGCAGCGATCAGGTCGACGCCTATCTGTCCGTCTTCCTCACCGACGACAAGCTGCCGCGCAAGGCAGTGCTGACCAAGAAGTTCTGCGATCACAATCCGTCCGTGGCCCGCCTGTTCGAAGCCGAGGCGCAGCGCCTTGCAGGGCTGATCGAAAAGCGGCGCGCCGTGACGGTTCGGGACCGCACCGCGGCACTGCTGCATATCGCGACCGCGGCCGCAGCGAATTACCGCCGCGAGAAGCAGGAGCGCGGCCTGCTCGACTACGACGACCTCATCGACAAGACGCTGGCGATGCTGGACCGCATCGCCTCGGGCTGGGTGCATTACAAGCTCGACCGCGGCGTCGATCACGTGTTGATCGACGAGGCGCAGGATACCAGCCCGCGCCAATGGGACATCATCGCGCACATCATCTCCGAGTTCACCGCCGGCGAAGGCGCGCGCGAGGGGCTGAACCGCACCATCTTCGCCGTCGGCGACGAGAAGCAATCGATCTTCTCGTTCCAGGGCGCGGCTCCCCACGAGTTCGACGCGCGCCGGCGCGAGCTGCATCGCAAGTTCACCGCGGCCGGGCTGAAATTCGATCCGGTCGCCTTCACCTATTCGTTCCGCTCGGGCGCGACGATCCTGCATTCGGTCGACCACGTCTTCCGCGATCCCGCGATCTACAAGAGCATCCATTCGGTCGAGATCGGCCATCCCCTGCACAATTCGCTGAGCGATGCCGGCCCGAGCGTGATCGAGCTGTGGGACCTCGCGGAGGCCGACGATCGGCAGGACATCGAGGGCTGGCGTGCGCCGTTCGATGGCGTCGCCGTCACCAGCCCCGAGGTCAAGCTTTCCCGACGCATCCAGGCCGAGATCAAGCGGCTGGTCGAGAGCGGCACGCTGACAGGGCCCGAGGGCGAGCGCCGTCCCTTGCGCTATGGCGACATGCTGATCCTGGTGCGCCGGCGCGGCAACGCATTCGATGCCGTGATCCAGGCGCTGAAGCACGCCGGCATTCCGGTCGCCGGTGCCGACCGCCTCAAGCTCACCGAGCACATCGCCATCATCGACCTGATGAACCTGGCCGACGCGCTGCTGCTGCCACAGGACGATCTCGCGCTCGCGGTGGCGCTGAAGAGCCCGCTGTTCGGGCTCGATGACGACGATTTGTTCGCTCTTGCCTGGGACCGCAAGGGCTCGCTGCGCCGCGCGCTCGGCGAGCACGCGGCTGGCAACGAGAAATTCACGACCGTGCTGCGTCGCCTGGAAGCCTGCGAGATCCGCGCCCGCGAGGAGACGCCGTTCGCGTTCTACGCCTGGCTGCTGGGCGGCGACGGCGGGCGGGCGCGGATCCTGCGCCGGCTCGGCCATGAGGCCAATGACGCGCTCGACGAATTCCTTGAGCTGGCGCTGAACTACGAGCGCAAGGCGCCGGCCTCGCTGCAGGGCTTCATGGCCTGGCTCCGCTCGGCCGACACCGAAGTGAAGCGCGACATGGAGATCTCGCGCGACGAGGTGCGGGTGATGACCGTGCACGGCGCCAAGGGCCTGGAGGCCTCGGTCGTGTTCATGGTCGACACCACGTCCTCGCCCGCGGACTCGCAGCGGCTGCGGCTGATCCAGGTGCCGCGCGGCAATGGCGGCGAGGTCGTAGTCTGGGCCGGCCGCAAGGCCGACGATCCCAAGCCCGTGGCCGAGGCGCGCAAGGCGATGCTGGAGGAGACCGAGGACGAATATCGCCGCCTGCTCTACGTCGCGATGACGCGCGCGGCCGACCGGCTGATCGTCGGCGGCTGCATGCCCGGCAACATGAAGACGGTACGCAAGCTGAGCTGGTACGACCTCGTCGACACCGGGCTCAAAGGCTCGGGCCTCGACAAGCAGGTGATCGAGACGCCGCTCGGCAAGGTGACGCGGTTCGCCCGTCCCGAGGACGTCGCGGCGCTGGGCGCGCCGGCGGCCTCCGTGCACCAAACGATCGCGCTGCCGGACTGGCTGCGGACACCGGCCCCGCACGAGACCATGGACGACGATCCCGTGCGCCCCTCAGGCCAGTCTGCCGAGGAGGGCCGCAACGTCCGATCGGGCGAATCGGTGCAGTCGCGCGCGCTGGCGTTGCAACGCGGCACGCTGGTGCACCGGTTGCTGCAATCCCTGCCCGATATCGCCAGCGAGCGTCGGCGCGAGGCCGCGCTCGGCTTCATGGCGCGCAACGCCGCGGACTGGCCGGAGGCGGACCGCATTGCGCTGGCCGACAAGGTGCTCGCGCTGATCACGGAGCCGCGTTTCGCGCCCGTCTTTGCCGCCGGCAGCCGGGCGGAGGTCGCGATCGCCGGCCGGCTGGAGCGGCCGGGCCGCACGCCGGCCCTGGTGTCGGGGCAGATCGACCGGCTGGTCGTGCGCCCCGAGGAGGTCCTGATCGTCGACTTCAAGACCAACCAGGCAGCGCCCAAAAGCGCGGCCGAGGCGCCGGCGACCTATGTCCGCCAGCTTGCGCTGTACCGGGCGGTGCTGTCGCGGCTTTATCCCCAAAGGTCCGTCAGGGCCGTCCTGCTCTGGACCGAGACCCTTGAATATATGGAGATTTCGGCCCCCGCGCTGGACGCGGCGCTGGCATCCCTTCATCTCGGTGTGAGCGTCCTTGACCCGGCAAGGGGCCGTTCATAGGTTGACCGCATGATCCCGGGCGCGATTCCGTCGCGCCGATTCTCTTTCAACCGAGTGAGGTACTCCCAATGGCCGTTAGCAAGGTTTCCGACGCCGATTTCGAAGCCGAAGTGCTCAAGGCGAACGGCCCCGTGGTCGTCGATTTCTGGGCCGAGTGGTGCGGCCCCTGCCGCATGATCGCACCCGCTCTCGACGAGATCGCGGGCGCGATGGGCGACAAGGTCAAGATCGTGAAGCTCAATGTCGACGAGAGCCCGAAGACCGCCTCGAAGTACGGTGTGATGTCGATCCCCACCCTGATGATCTTCAAGGGCGGCGAGATGGCCTCGCGCCAGGTCGGCGCCGCGCCGAAGGCGAAGCTGCAGCAGTGGATCACCTCCGCGGTCTGATCCAGCCCGCCCAAGATTATTTTGGACAACGGCCGGCGAAAGCCGGCCGTTTTGCGTTGACAGGGCGTGTTCAGCGTATGACGAGTCCCGCCCTTGCCTGCTCCTCCCCGAAAGCGCGATCGCAAGCCCACCTCTCTCGCCGCAATGGAGGCGCGTTCGGTCGACGCGATCCCACGCGGCAGTGAATGGCAATATGAACCCAAGTGGGACGGCTTCCGCTGCCTGCTGTCGCGTAACGGCAGCGACGTCGACCTGCGCTCCAAATCCGGCGAAGACCTCGCGCGCTACTTCCCGGAAGTCGTCACTGCTGCCTTGGAGCTGAAGGCCGACCGCTTCACGCTCGACGGCGAAATCGTCGTGCCGCACGGCAAGAGCTTTTCCTTCGATGCGCTGCTGCAACGCATTCATCCGGCGGCAAGCCGCGTGAAGAAGCTCTCAGTGGAGACACCGGCGCTCTACCTCGTCTTCGATCTGCTCGCGACATCCGGGCAGAAGGGCCTGGCTGAGAAGACGCTGCGCGAAAGGCGGCCCGCGCTGGAAGCCTTCGCGAAAGCCAACCTCAAGAACAGCCTGTTCCTTCTCTCGCCGGCGACGACGAGCTACGCCACGGCCAAGAAATGGCTGGCGCAATCCGGCGGCGGCTCGGATGGCGTCATCGCCAAGCGCATCGATCTGCCCTACCAGGCGGGAAATCGCGAGGGCATGCAGAAGATCAAGAAATTCCGCAGCGCCGATTGCGTGGTCGGCGGCTTCCGCTACGCCACCAACAAGATCGCCGGCCGGAACGTCGTCGGCTCGCTGCTGCTCGGGCTCTACGACGATGACGGCCTGCTGCACCATGTCGGCTTCACCTCGGCGATCAAGGCGGAGGCGAAGCCTGATATGACCGATCGGCTCGAAGCGCTGATCGGCGAGCCCGGCTTCACCGGCAACGCGCCGGGCGGGCCGAGCCGCTGGTCGACCGAGCGTTCCGCAAAGTGGTGTCCGCTCAAGCCGAAGCTGGTGATCGAGGTCTGCTACGACCATTTCAGCGGCGAACGCTTCCGCCACGGCACCTCGATCCTGCGCTGGCGCCCGGACAAGGCGCCGCGGCAATGCACGTTCGAGCAGCTGAAGCAGAAGGCAGCCGATCCGATGAAGCTGTTGAAGTAGCGCGTAGCCCGGATGGAGCGCAGCGTAATCCGGGAATCATGCCCCAAGTAACGATGGCCCCGGATTGCGCTCCGCTCCATCCGGGCTACGCAGCAACACCTACTTGATCCACCCCGTCGCCAGCGCGTTCGCCAGCTCCGGCTGACCGTTGCGCCGCGCCAGCGCGGCCATGGCTTCGTGATCGTATCCGACCTGGCGGAACGTCACCTGCCAGGCAGCATCGACGCGTTCGAGGATCGCATAGCGCGCGTGCGGCGTGCCGGCTTCGACGACATGCGGGTACGGATGCTTGTCGCGAAAACCGGGGCTGCCGACGCTGCCGGGATTGACGATCAGCCGGCCGTCGCGCAGGCGCACCGCGCGAGCGAGATGGGTGTGGGCGCACAGGATCAGCGATTGCGTGATGCGTTGGGCGAGTGGCTCGATGTGGTCGAGCGCGGACAGCGCCACCGTGCCGTCGGGATGCACGCTGTCGAGCCAGTATACCTCGTCATTGTCTGGCGTCGCGTGGCACAGGAACACCTGCTCACGGAAGACACGCGTCATCGGCTGCGTGCGCAGCCAGTCGAGTTGCGCGGCGTCGAGCTGTTCGTAGGCAGGACGATCCCACGAGCCCATCTTCTCCGGCGAACGGTCGAGCAAGTAGCGATCGTGATTGCCGAGCACGTGCACGGCGTCGAGCGGCATCAGGATCTCGATGGTGCGACGCGCATCGAGCGGGCCACTCAGCATGTCGCCGAGATTGACGATGTCGGCAATACCGAGCGCGCGGATGTCGGCGAGCACGGCCTCCAGCGCGAGATAGTTTCCGTGGATGTCGGCAATCGCGGCGAAGCGCATTGGCATTTCCTGTAGCCCGGATGGAGCGCAGCGTAATCCGGGACCTTCCTTGCTTGTGGCACGATCCCGGATTGCGCTTGGCTCCATCCGGGCTACGGCAACCTCTATGCAGGCGGCGTGCCGTTGATGGCCAGCACGTGGCCGGCGAGATACAGCGAGCCGGTGATCAGGATGCGCGGCGGCAACTCGTAGGCGAGCTGGGACAGCGCGCGCAGGGCGGCTTCGACGCCGGGGGCGGGCTCGACGCGCATGCCGAGGCTGCGCGCGGCATCGGCGAGACGGTCGACCGGCATCGCGTTCTCCGTGTCGGGAATCGGCACTGCGATGATGTGGCGGGTGAGGCCGGCGAAATTGGCGAGGAAGGCGTGCGCATCCTTGTTGGCCATCATGCCGGCGATGATCACCAGCGGCCGCGACACGCGCTCTTCGAGATCGCCGAGCGCGGCCGCCGCAACGCGCCCCCCCTCGGCATTGTGGCCGCCGTCGAGCCAGATCTCCGAGCCCTGCGGACCCCAGGACAGCAACTCGCCCGAGGTGAGGCGCTGCATCCGCGCCGGCCATTCGGCACCGAGGATTCCGGCCTCGAAGGCGGCGTGGTTGACCTTGATGGTCGGCAGCGCGCGCAGCGTCGCGATCGCAAGTCCGGCATTGGCGAACTGGTGGCGGCCGAACAGACGCGGCGCCGGCAGGTCCATCAAGCCGCGATCGTCGGAATAGACCAGACGCCCGCGCTCGACATTGACGTGCCAGCTCTCGTTTGCGGCGAACAGCGGCGCGCGCATGCGCCGCGCTTGCGCTTCGATCACGGCCATCGCCTCCGGCATCTGCTCAGCGCAAATCACGGGCACGCCGCGCTTGATGATCGCGGCCTTCTCGCTGGCAATCGACGCCAGCGTATCGCCGAGGAAATCCATGTGATCCATGCTGACGGGCGTGATCACAGAGGCCGCCGGCTGATCGACCACGTTGGTCGAATCGAGCCGGCCGCCGAGGCCGACTTCGAGCAGCACGATGTCGGCCGGGTTCTGCGCGAACAGCAGGAAGGCAGCCGCGGTCTTCAGTTCGAACAATGTCGCGGCCTCGCCGGCATTGACGCGCTCGACCTCTTCCAACGCCGCGCGCAGTTCGTCGTCGCCCACGAGCACGCCGCCACTGAGGCGGCCAAGCCGGAAGCATTCGTTGATGCGGACGAGATAGGGCGAGGTGTAGGCGTGGACGCGAAGACCTGAAGCCTCCAGCGTCGCGCGCAGGTAAGCGAGGGTCGAGCCCTTGCCGTTGGTGCCGGCAATGTGGATCACCGGCGGAAGCTTGCGCTCGGGGTGACCGAGCCGTTCGAGCAGACGGTGCATCCGCTCCAGCCCGAGATCGATGCGCTTCTGATGCAGGGCCGACAGCCGCCCGATCACTTCGTCGAGCGGCGTCTTTGCACTGTCAGGGGAGACGTTCACGCGTGCGGCGCTGCCGGCGCCGTCTCGGCGGCGGATACGATCTGCGCCGGGCTGGCGACCGGCTGCACGGACTTCGATGCGCCTTCTTGCGCCGGCGCCTTGGTCAAGAGGCGGCAGAGCCGCGCCAGGGTCGGGCGCAGCTCGTGGCGATGCACGACCATGTCGACCATGCCGTGCTCCTTGAGGTACTCGGCGCGCTGGAAACCTTCAGGCAGCTTCTCGCGGATGGTCTGCTCGATCACGCGCGCACCGGCAAAGCCGATCAGCGCGCCGGGCTCGGCGATCTGGACGTCGCCGAGCATCGCATAGGACGCGGTGACGCCGCCGGTGGTCGGATTGGTCAGCACGACGATGTAGGGCAGCTTTGCCTCGCGCAGCATCTGCACGGCTACGGTGGTGCGCGGCATCTGCATCAGGGACAAAATGCCTTCCTGCATGCGGGCGCCGCCGCTGGCCGCGAACACGATGAACGGCGACTTCTTCTCGACCGCGAGCTCCATCCCGCGCACGATGGCTTCGCCCGCGGCCATGCCGAGCGAGCCGCCCATGAAGTCGAAATCCTGCACGGCGACGACGACTGCGGAGCCTTCGAGCTTGCCGTAGCCGACCTTAACCGCATCATTCAGATTGGTCCGCGCCCGCGCATCCTTGACGCGGTCGACATATTTCTTCTCGTCGCGGAACTTGAGCGGGTCAGGGGTGACCTCGGGCAGCGCCACGTCGAACCAGGTCTCGTTGTCGAAGATCGACTTGAGCCGCGCGACCGCGCCCATGCGCATGTGATAGTTCGAGCCGGGAATGACGAACTGGTTGGCCTCGACGTCCTTGTAGAACACGAGCTGTCCGGAATCCGGGCACTTGATCCACAGGTTCTCCGGCGTCTCCCGCCGCAGCATGTTGCGGATCTTCGGCCGGACCACGTTGGTAAGCCAGTTCATGGTTTGCTCCGATGTGCGATCCCGCCGGGAATCGCCTGAAGGATATATGGCGGCCGGACATCTGCCCGGCAAGCCGCCGTGTCGCCCGCGTTAGAGCATGATCCGGAAAAGTGTGAAGCGGTTTTCCGACCAGATCATGCTCAAACTAAAGAGCTACAGCGGAATTATGGCCTATTCCGCCGCCTGCTGCGCGCCCTTGACGCCCTGGGCCAGAGCGGCCGTCAATTCGGCGACGGCGTTAACGGTCTTGGCGGTCGCCCGTCCCTCGGCATCGAGGCTGTTCTTGAGGGCGTCCACCAGCGCGGTGCCGACCACCGACCCATCGGCCTTCTCGGCAATGGCGCGCGCCGCCTCGGGCGTGCGGATGCCGAAACCGACGCAGATCGGCAAGCTGGTATGCCGCTTGATGCGCGCGACAGCTTCGCCGACGGCATTGGCGTCCGCCGCCGCCGCACCGGTGATGCCGGCGATCGAGACGTAATAGACAAAGCCTGATGTGTTCGCGAGCACCGCAGGCAGGCGCTTGTCGTCGGTGGTCGGCGTCGCCAGGCGGATGAAGTTGAGCCCCGCCTTCAGCGCGGGAATGCAGAGCTCGTCGTCTTCCTCCGGCGGCAAATCGACGATGATCAGGCCGTCGACGCCGGCCGTCTTGGCATCAGCCAAGAACTTGTCGACGCCGTAGATGTAGATCGGATTGTAATAGCCCATCAGCACCAGCGGAGTGACATTGTCGTCCTTGCGGAAGTCGCGCACCAGCTCCAACGTCTTCGTCAAGGTCATGCCTACCTTGAGCGCACGCAGGCCCGCAGCCTGGATCGAAGGACCGTCCGCCATCGGATCGGTAAAGGGAATGCCGAGTTCGATGACGTCGGCGCCGGACTTCGGCAGCGCCTTGACGATCTCGAGCGAGGTCGCGGGATCGGGATCGCCGGCCATCACATAGGTGACAAAGGCCGCGCGGCCTTGGCTTTTCAGCTCGGCAAAACGGGTATCGATACGCGTGGTCACTTCTTGCCCCTCAGGATATCGCCGACCTGCGGGACGTCCTTGTCGCCGCGGCCGGAGAGATTGACGACCATCAGGTGGTCCCTCGGCCGCTTCGGCGCGAGCTCCATCACCTTGGCGATGGCATGCGCGGGCTCGAGCGCGGGAATGATGCCTTCGAGCTTTGACAGCAGCTGGAACGCGGCGAGCGCCTCGTCATCGGTTGCTGAGAGATAATTGACGCGGCCGACCTCGTGCAGCCAGGAATGCTCGGGGCCGATGCCGGGATAATCGAGACCGGCCGAGATCGAATGCGCGTCCTGGATCTGGCCGTCGGCATCCATCAAGAGATAGGTGCGGTTGCCGTGGAGAACGCCGGGACGGCCGCCCGCGATCGAGGCCGCATGCAGCTGCGTCAGGCCATGGCCGGCGGCTTCGACGCCGAAGATCTCGACGGAGGAATCATCGAGGAACGGATGGAACAGGCCCATCGCGTTGGAGCCGCCGCCGATGCAGGCCACCAGCGAATCCGGCAGGCGCCCCTCGATCTCCTGCATCTGCGCCTTGGTCTCGTCGCCGATGACCGACTGGAAATCGCGCACCAAGGTCGGATAGGGATGCGGACCCGCCACCGTGCCGATGCAATAGAACGTGTTGTGCACGTTGGTGACCCAGTCGCGTAGCGCCTCGTTCATGGCGTCCTTCAGCGTGCGCGTGCCCGACTGCACCGGCATCACCTTGGCGCCCAGCATCTCCATGCGGATGACGTTGGGCTGCTGCCGCTCGACGTCGACGGCGCCCATATAGACCACGCATTCGAGGCCAAAGCGCGCGCACAGCGTCGCCGTGGCAACGCCGTGCTGGCCCGCGCCGGTCTCGGCGATGATGCGCTTCTTGCCCATGCGCCGTGCCAGCATGATCTGGCCGAGCACGTTGTTCACCTTGTGCGAGCCGGTGTGGTTGAGCTCTTCACGCTTGAGGTAGATCTTGGCGCCGCGGAGATGTTCGGTCAGGCGCTCGGCGAAATAGAGCGGCGAGGGCCGGCCGACATAGTTCTTGAGATAGCCGTTCATCTCGGCCTGAAACGCCGGATCGGCCTTGGCTGCGGTGTAGGCCTTCTCCAGGTCGAGGATCAGCGGCATCAAGGTTTCGGCGACGAAGCGTCCGCCGAAAATGCCGAAATGGCCGCGATCGTCGGGTCCGCTGCGATAGGAGTTTGGCTTGGCGATGTTCATCTGACGCTCAACTCTTGACTGGCATCTTTGCTTGCGCGCGCGGCGCGGACGAAGGCCTTGATCATCTCTGGGTCTTTCACGCCGGGAGCGCTCTCGACACCCGAGGACACGTCGACGCCGCTGGCGCGGGTGATGCGAAGGGCCTCAGTGAGATTCTCGGCGTGCAGCCCCCCCGAAACCATATAGGGCAGTTTCAGATCGAGCTTTTCGAGCAGGTGCCAGTCGAACGGCGCGCCTAACCCCCCGGGCCGCGTCGCATCCTTCGGCGCGCGCGCATCGAACAGGATGCGGTCGGCGACCGCGGCGTAGCCGGGCAGCACCGCGAGATCGGCCGCTGTCGCGACCGGGACCGCCTTCATCACGGGGCGGCCGAAGCGTTGCTTGATGTCGCGCAGCCGCGCCACGCTCTCCCCGCCGTGGAGCTGGAAGATGTCCGGCGACAGCGAGTCCATGATGTTGTCGAGCGTCGCGTTATCGGCATCGACCGTGAGCGCCACCTTGAGCGCGCGCCGCTTGACCTGACGGCCGAGGTCACGGCCGAGCTCCAGGGACAGGTGCCGGGGCGACGGCGGGAAGAACACGAACCCGACCATGTCGGCGCCCGCCTCGAGCGCCGTTTCGAGCGTCTCGGGCGTGGACAGGCCGCAGATCTTGACGAGCAGGGACATGGTCTCAAAGCGGGTAGAGGCCGCGGGTCCGCGGCCGGAAAACGGGGCTTTTCGGTCGGGGCCGCTTCTACAACGTCGCGCGCTGCTTGTCTCGCCCGACGGGCCCGTACAGGCCCATCCCGGAGGGAACGGGAAGGCGCTGGGACTCCGCCTTCGCTGCCGTCGCCTGGGCCCGCAGATCGGCCAGTTCGGCCCTGACGGCCCGGGCCTCCGCGTCATTCCGGCGCGCCGCGCGCCGCCAGCGCCGCTGGCCGAACCAGACGGCGGAGCCGCCCGCGACAACGCCCAGGGTCGCCACCAGGATCAGCAGCAGGAACAGCGGCAGGGTGATCGACAGCGAGGGGTCGTCGGCAATGAAGGGGTCGAAGGAGACCGTGACGAAATGCCTGTTGGCGACGGCAAACGCCGCCAGGATCAGGCCCAGCGGAAGTACGATCAGCGCGGTCAGGAACTTTCGCATCTGGCTTCGCTCGCCTTGAATCAAGCTTGCGGCCGCATCCTGTGCGACCGCGAAAAACCCCAAAGCGCGCTCACATCGCGCTTCAGTCTACGCCGCCGGGATCCGGATGGTCGCGGTTCAGCCGCTCGCGCATTTCCTTGCCGGTCTTGAAGAACGGAACGCTCTTCTGATCGACGGGCACATGGGCGCCGGTGCGTGGATTGCGCCCTGCGCGCGCAGGGCGATGCTTGACCGAGAAGGCACCGAAGCCGCGCAGCTCGACGCGGTCACCGCGTGCAAGCGCCGCTACGATCTCTTCGAGAATCGCATTCACAATGTTCTCGACATCCCGCTGGTACAGATGCGGGTTGTGCTCGGCGATACGCTGAACAAGTTCGGATTTGATCATCGAGAGATAGGACCCGGGAGCGTGCGGATGACCATTTCCGTGAAAATACCGTGATCTGTCAAGACGCTAAATCAAGGATGGGCGTCGTGAAAATGCGTGACAAATGCCGAAAAAGCAGGCTCCACCAGCACGCGCCAGACGGGAAAAAGCTCTGGAACTCGCCTGCCTGCGGTCAGTTGGACACAGCCGGCTGCCACAAGGCCAGCATTCCATCCATTCCGAGCCGATCCACCGCCTGCGCGACGCCGGTTTGCCCGATCTGGTGCGCGATCGAGCCCAAACCGAGCGCTTCCAGCGTCAATGCGGCCGCCGTCTTCAGGAACGGCAGGTCGCCGAAGCGCGGCTGGAGCTTGTAGTCGCGCACCGGTAGCCCCTTCTTGACGCCCTTCTGCTCGACCAGCCAGGTCACGGCCGTCTTCTCGTCGCCGATCTGGTCGATCAGCTTGAGATCGATCGCCTGGCGCCCGGTGAAGACGCGGCCGTCGGCGACTTTTTCGAGCTGCGTGTCATCCATGCCACGCCGCTCCTTCACCATCCCCTTGAACCAGGCATAGGAATCCTTCACCAGCGCATCGAGCGCGGCGCGCGCCTCGGGACTGGTCGGCTCAAAACCGTTGGGCGCCGCCTTCAGCGGCGAGGACTTCACCTCCTCGACCTTGACGCCGATGGTCTTCATGAGCTCGGAGAGGTTGGGGTACTGGAACAGCACGCCGATGGAGCCGACCAGGGAGCTTTGCTGGGCGACGATGTGGTCGCTCGCAATCGCGGTGATGTAGCCCCCGGAGGCGGCCAGCCCCTCCACCACCACCACCAGCGGCTTTTTCGCCTTGAGACGGACCAGCGAGTCATAGAGCTGCTCGGAGCCGGCGGTGGTGCCGCCGGGCGAGTTGATGTGAACGATGACGGCGGCGGCCTGCGAATTCTCGAGCCGCTCCAGCGCCTGCGTGCGGTCGGAATCGCTGCGGATCAATCCCTCGATCTGGACGCGCGCGATCGAGCCGGCGGATGCGAGGGTGCCGCGTGCACCGGGCGTCGCAATCAGCGCGAAGCTTGCAATCGCCGCGATCGCGATCAGTGCCGCCATCACACGCCAGAACGTCAGCTTGCGGCGGATCCTGCGGCGATCGACGATGATGTCCGAATCGAGCGACATCGGAATATCTCCAAATGAAAGATCAGGCGCGTTGTGCCGTCACGGCGTGACCATTGGCCTATCTCGATACATCAATTGCGGGCCAATTTGAAGAAAACAAGGCCTCGTGTGGGGCAAGCAAGTCGCCGCAGACTCAGTCGTCATCCCCGCCTAGTGCGCAATTGCGCACGGGGGCGGGGATCCATAACCCCAAGGAGGAGTCGTCGAGCGAGCTGGCAACTCCGAGTCTTCGTCAAACTCCTCCCTGGGGTTATGGGTCCCGGATCGGCGCTCCGCTTCGCGTCGCTTGTCCGGGACGACAGCGGAGTTCGTGGAGACAGCAACAAAAAAGCCCCGGCTCGCGCCGGGGCCTTGATGTCGCAAAACGGACGTTTCGCTTACTTGCTGTCGCGGTTCTTCAGCGCGGTGCCGAGGATGTCGCCCAGCGTCGCACCCGAATCCGAGGAGCCGTACTGCGCGATGGCTTCCTTCTCTTCGGCGACTTCGAGCGCCTTGATCGACACCTGGACCTTGCGGGCCTTCTTGTCGAACTGGATGACGCGGGCATCGACCTTCTCGCCGACGGCGAAGCGTTCGGCGCGCTGGTCGTTGCGGTCACGGGCGAGCTCGGAGCGCTTGATGAAGGTGGTGAAGTCGGTACCGGCGATCTTCACCTCGATACCGCTTTCCTTCACTTCGAGCACTTCGCAGGTCACAACCGCGCCCTTCTTGACATCGCCCGGCTCGGCGAAGGGGTCGCCTTCGAGCTGCTTGATGCCGAGCGAGATGCGCTCCTTCTCGACGTCCACATCGAGCACCACGGCCTTCACCATGTCGCCCTTCTTGTAGTTGTCGATCACCTGCTCGCCCGGAAGCTTCCAGTCGAGATCGGACAGGTGGACCATGCCGTCGACGTCGCCCTCGAGGCCCAAGAACAGACCGAACTCGGTCTTGTTCTTGACCTCGCCCTCGACCACCGAACCGGTCGGGTGCTTCTCGACGAAGACCTCCCAGGGGTTGCGCATGGTCTGCTTGAGGCCGAGCGAGATGCGGCGCTTGACGGAATCCACTTCCAGCACCTGCACGTCGACTTCCTGCGAGGTCGACACGATCTTGCCGGGGTGCATGTTCTTCTTGGTCCACGACATCTCGGAGACGTGGATCAGGCCTTCGATGCCCGGCTCGAGCTCGACGAACGCACCGTAGTCGGTGATGTTGGTGACGCGGCCGGTGAAGCGGGCACCCAGCGGGTACTTGGCTTCGATGCCCTGCCACGGATCGTCCAGCAGCTGCTTCATGCCCAGCGAGATGCGGTGCGTCTCGTGGTTGATCTTGATGATCTTGACCTTCACGGTCTGGCCGATCGAGAGCACCTCGGTCGGGTGGTTGACGCGGCGCCACGCGATGTCGGTGACGTGCAGGAGGCCGTCGATGCCGCCGAGGTCGACGAACGCACCGTAATCGGTGATGTTCTTGACCACGCCGTCGATGACCTGACCCTCTTCGAGGTTCTGCACCAGCTCCTGGCGCTGCTCGGCCCGGGTCTCTTCGAGCACCGTGCGGCGGGACACGACGATGTTGCCGCGGCGGCGGTCCATCTTCAGGATCTGGAACGGCTGCGAGTTGTTCATCAGCGGCGCAACGTCGCGGATCGGACGGATGTCGACCTGCGAGCGCGGCAGGAAGGCCACGGCACCGTCGAGGTCGACGGTGAAGCCGCCCTTGACCTGGTTGAAAATGACGCCGTTGACCTTCTCGTTGTTCTGGAACGCCTTCTCCAGCTTGCCCCAGCTCTCTTCGCGGCGCGCCTTGTCGCGCGACAGCACGGCTTCGCCGAGGGCGTTTTCGATGCGATCGAGGAACACTTCCACCTCGTCGCCGACCTTGAGGTCGCTCTCACGGCCGGGGCCGGAAAATTCGCGCAGCGCGACGCGGCCCTCGGTCTTCAGGCCGACGTCGATGACGGCCATGTCCTTTTCAATTGCAACCACCTTGCCCTTGACGACGGAGCTTTCCTGCAGGTTGCCACCTGCGAAGGACTCGTCGAGCATCGCGGCGAAATCGTCGCGCGACGGGCTATAGGTATCAGCAGAAGTCGAAGCCATTTGTTCTCCAGTTGCGGATGTCTGCCGGCCGTTGGGTTCATGGGCGCATCGCGCGCGCAGTGTCGGAAGGTCCGCAAGACCTTCGAGCGACCGCTCGTTGCCCCGATCTAGCGACCAGAACAGCGGAAGCGGGCCGGCTGAGGCCCGCGCGTTCGATACGTTGAAAGCTTGTCCGGAACCTGGATCGCGCCGGTCCCGAAACCGGGACGAAGCGTATCGACCTCAAAGAGCGGGAGCGGGCACTTCCTCCAATGACGGCGGCGGCTTAACCCCGCGACCGGCCCGCTCGGACAGCCTCGATAATGTCGATGGCGGCCCGGACGCCGCCTTCTATATCCAGTTGGGAGTTATCTAGCAAGTAAGCATCCGGGGCCGGTTTCAAAGGTGCAATCGGCCGATTCTTGTCGCGTTCGTCGCGCTGGAGGATGTCGGCGAGCACGGCCGCCTCGTCCGCCTCCTCGCCCCGCGCTTTGGCCTCCATGGTGCGGCGCCGGGCGCGGACCTTGGGGTCGGCGACCACGAAGATCTTCACATCGGCATGGGGGCAGATCACGGTTCCAATATCGCGGCCGTCGAGCACGGCGCCGGGCGGATCGGCCGCGAACTGGCGCTGGAAATTGACCAGGACCTCGCGAACCCGAGGGATTGCCGATACGATCGAGGCACCCTCGCCGGCCTTCTGGGTCTTCAGCGCTGGATTGCCGAACTTTTCGGGATCGAGCTCCAGCGCGGCCTGCACCGCAGCCGCCTCGTCGTTGAGATCGTGCCCCGACTGCATCAAGGCGTAGGCGACCGCGCGATAGATCACGCCGGTATCGAGATGACGATAGCCGTAATGGTGGGCGAGACGCTTGCCGAGCGTCCCCTTGCCCGAAGCCGCGGGCCCGTCGATGGCGATGATCATGAAAACTCGGCCCCTAGCGAACGCATCATCGGAATGAAATCCGGAAAGCTGGTGGCGATGAAGGCGGTGTCGTCGACGGTCACGGGCTGATCGGAGGCGCAGCCCATCACCAGCGCGGACATCGCGATGCGATGGTCCATATGGGTGGCGACCGTGCCGCCGCCCGGGACGTGGCCGTGGCCCTCGACGATCAGATCATCGCCGGAGACCTCGACCTTGACGCCGTTGACGCGCAGCATGGCGGCGGTGGCTTCAAGCCGGTCGGATTCCTTGACGCGCAGCTCCTGCAGGCCGCGCATGATCGTGGTGCCTTCGGCGAACGACGCCGCCACCGCCAGCACCAGATATTCGTCGATCATCGACGGCGCGCGCTCGGGCGGCACCTCGACGCCGCGCAGCTTCGACGCCCGCACGCGCAAGCGCGCCATCGGCTCGCCGGCATCGCCGCGCACTTCGCTCTCCTCGATGGAGGCGCCCATTTCGCGCAGCGTGGTGAACAGCCCAGTGCGCAGCGGATTGGTCATGACGTCGGACAGCACGACATCGGAGCCCTCCACGATCAGCGCCGCGACGATCGGGAACGCAGCCGAAGAGGGATCGGCGGGCACCACGACATTGGCGCCATGCAGCTCGGGCTGGCCCACCAGCGTGATGCGGCGGCCGTGCCGGCCTTCCTGGACCGAGGTGATGTCGGCGCCGAAATGCTTCAGCATCAGCTCGGTGTGGTCGCGGCTGGCCTCGGTCTCGATGACCGTGGTGGTGCCGGGAGCGGCGAGGCCCGCCAGCAGCACGGCCGATTTGATCTGGGCCGAGGCGACAGGGGTCTTGTAGACGATCGGCAGGGGGTCGCGCGCGCCCTGGAGGGTCAGCGGCAGGCGCCCGCCCTCGCAGCCGGCGGTGACCCTGGCACCCATCTTTTCCAGGGGATCGAGGATCCGGCGCATCGGACGGCTGCGCAGCGAGGCGTCGCCGTCGAACACCGCCGAAATCGGGCAGCCGGCGACGGCGCCCATGACCAGCCGGCAGCCGGTGCCGGAATTGCCGAAATCCAGTGCTGCCTTGGGCTGGGCGAAGCCTCCGACCCCGACGCCGTTGACGGTCCAGGCGAAATCGCCGGTGCGCTCGACCCTGGCGCCCAGCGCCTGCATCGATTTGGCGGTGTTGAGGACGTCCTCGCCCTCGAGCAGGCCCGAAATCCTGGTCTCGCCGACCGCGAGCGCGCCCAGGATGAGGGCGCGGTGGGAGATCGACTTGTCGCCGGGCACCCGTACCTTCCCGGTCAGGGGACCGCTGGCGCGAGACTGGAGCGGCCTCGGTTGATCGGAATGGGTCAAGATTGTGTCCTTGAATAGGCCCGGTGGGCTGGCGCGCAGGTACCACATGGTCCGCGCCCCGTCACGGGTGTGTCGTTCTCCCGTAATGCGCTATTGACAGCGAGCCGCCAACTAGCCAAGTGAAGCACCGCTTTTCAGACATTCCCAGGATTCCTGCCGTGGCCAAGTCCGAACTCGGAACCAAACGTATTTGCCCGACCACGGGCAAGAAGTTCTATGACCTCAACAAGAATCCGGTGATCTCGCCCTATACCGGCGAAGTGGTGCCGATCGCCCCGGTCGCTCCTGCGCGCGGCCCCCGTGCGGCCGAGGCCCGCAACATGGCCCAGGACAACGCGCCGGAGCCGGCGGAGACCGAGGAGTTGGTCTCGCTCGAGGAGGCCGATGCCGAGGAGAACACCGGCAAGGTCAAGGCGGTCGTGCCCGAATCGGAGGACGATATCGAGGTCGACGAGACCCTCGACGACGATGATGACGACGATTCGACCTTCATTGCCGACGAGGAAGAGGGCGATGAGGACGTGACCGACATCATTGGTGATGTCGGCGGTGATGAAGAGACTTGAGATCAGCCCTGATCTGTGAAAAAGGGTGCACCGCGCGAGTCGCCTAGAGCGCTCGGCGGCCGGGACGGGTCCCCCAGGATCCTCCCATTTGGACTAAGGGGCCATAGCTCAGCTGGGAGAGCGCTTGCATGGCATGCAAGAGGTCGGCGGTTCGATCCCGCCTGGCTCCACCACGCTTCGCCCTTCGGGCTACGCGTGGCGCAGCCACGACGGAGCCTGAAGGGCGAAGCGTGGTGTCCGGCGAAGCCCGCAGGGCGAAGACGGACTGGTGAGACCTCCACCGAACGACTACCCGGGCGATAGCCGTCAATGTGGTACGTCTACATCCTCCAAAGCATCGAATTCCCGGACCAGGAATACATTGGCGCAACCGAGGATCTGAAACGACGCGTCCCGGAGCACAATGCCGGCAAGTCCGCTCACACCGCCAAGTTCAAGCCGTGGAAGCTGGTCTGGTACTGCGCCTTCCCGGATAAGCTGAAAGCCTTGGCATTCGAGAAGTATCTGAAGTCGCACTCGGGCCGCGCATTCTCGAAAAATCGGCTCTGTTAGCCCCCCCTACTCCCCGATCACCGCATTCAGCCGATCCCTTAGCGCCACGATCTCGTCTTTCATCGCGAGCAGCTCCGACACCGAGCAGTCCGACGCCGCCAGGATCGATTGCGGCACGCTGCGGGCCTTTTCCTTCAGCGCATGGCCCTGCGGCGTCAGGGCGATCAGCACCTGGCGCTCGTCCTCACGCGAGCGGGTGCGCCTGACAAGATGCGCGGCCTCGAGCCGCTTCAGCAGCGGCGTTAGCGTGCCCGAATCCAGGAACAGCTTCTCGCCGATCTCCTTGACCGGCACGTCGTCGCGCTCCCACAGCACCAGCATGACCAGGTATTGCGGATAGGTCAGGCCGAGCCGATCGAGCAGCGGCTTGTAGACGCGGTTGAAGGCGTGCGTGGCGGAATAGACCGCAAAGCAGATCTGGTTGTCGAGACGAAGCGGGTCTACCGCCGTTGATTTCCTGGCCATGAAGAATCCTGCGCGTTTCTCCCATTCTGGGCCCGGCCGTCGCCACATTCAATTGCGAACAATTAAATGTGAGGCGCAACGAATTAGATTGCGCACAATCTAATTGTCTGCGATAAAGCTCGCACCCCAACCCGGAAAGACCCGAGGAGACGACGATGTCTGTGAACGTCCTCTACAAGACCAGCGCCAAGGCCACCGGCGGCCGCGACGGCCATGCTGCGACCCTCGACGGCGCGCTCGACGTCAAGCTCACCACGCCGAAGGAGCTCGGCGGTGGCGGCGGCGCCGGCAACAATCCCGAGCAGCTGTTCGCGGCCGGCTATGCCGCCTGCTTCATCGGCGCGATGAAGTTCGTGGCCTCGCAGGGCGGCCCGAAGGTGCCTGCCGACGCCTCGGTCACCTCGACCGTCGGCATCGGCCCGCGCTCCGAGGGCGGCTTCGGCCTCGATATCGACCTCGCGGTCTCGCTGCCGGGCCTTGCCCGCGCAGACGCCGAGGCGCTGGTGGCGAAGGCGCACCAGGTGTGCCCGTACTCCAATGCCACGCGCGGCAATGTCGACGTTCGCCTGACGGTGGTCTGATCGGCAGCGCGGATTGGCTGGCCCGGGGATCCCCCCTGGGGCCGGCCGCATCCGACTGAATTTGCCATGCTGCGGCATGGCTGCTCGGCGGCGCATACGGCTCCACGCTCGGCGCCATTGCTGGCGCAAACAAACCTCGCTAGGCCTGTGATCCAATGATCGACACAGGGAAGCGAAGGCATGACTGAAGCAGCAACGGGCGCCATGAGCGGATTGCGCGTCATCGATCTCACGCGCGTGCTCGGCGGTCCCTACTGCACCCAGATCCTCGCCGACCACGGCGCCGACGTGATCAAGGTCGAGCCGCCCGCGGGCGACGAGGTGCGCGAATGGGGCCCTCCGTTCCACGAGGAGGATGCGGCCTATTTCGTCGGTATCAACCGCAACAAGCGCTCGATCGGCCTCGACCTCGCCTCCGAGGGCGGCCGCGCCGTGCTGCTCAAGATGCTCGAGACCGCCGACGTCCTGATCGAGAATTTCAAGCCGGGCACGCTGGAGAAATGGGGCATCGGCAACGACGTCCTCAGCAAGAAATATCCCCGCCTCGTGCATTGCCGGATCTGCGGCTTCGGCGCCGACGGCCCGCGCGGCGGCAATCCCGGCTACGACGCCATCATCCAGGCCATGACCGGCATGATCGCGGCGACCGGCTCGCCCGAGAGCGGGCCGATGCGGATCGGCGTGCCGCTGGTCGACATCACCACCGGACTTTATGCGGCGATCGGCATCCTGATGGCGCTGTCGGAGCGGCAGCGGTCGGGCAAGGGCCAGTTCCTGGAGACGACGCTGTACGAGACCGGCCTCGCCATCATGCATCCGCACACCGCGAATTATTTCATGCACGGCAAGCCGCCTGGTCTCACCGGCAACGAGCATCCGAACCTCGTGCCTTACGCGATCTTCCCGACCAAGACCGACAACATCTTCATCGGCGTCGGCAATGACGGCACCTTCCGCAAGCTGGCGAAGGAGATCGGCAAGCCCGAGCTCGGCACCGATCCGCGCTTTGCCCGCAACAAGGACCGCATCGCCAATCGCGAGGCACTGCGCGCCGAGCTTGCCGCCGTGTTCAGCCAGCACGAGGCCGAGCCGCTGTGCAACCGCCTGCTCGCGGCCGGCCTGCCCGCAGGGCCGGTGCAGAAGATCGACCAGGCGTTGACCAACCCGCACACGATCGCGCGTGGCGATATTATCGAGAAGGACTGGTACAAGGGCGTGGCCTCGCCGATCCGGCTCGACCGCAGCAAGCCGAGCCTGCGCCGCGTGCCGCCGAAATTCAGCCAGCACGCGGCCGAGGTGCTGGGCGAGTTCGGCTACTCCAAGGCCGAGATCGACGCGATGGTCGAAAAAGGCACGGTCTGCGGTCCCGAGCGGAAACGCTGAGCTAAGGCGAGCGTCAACGGTGGTGCGCTCCCTCTCCCGCTTGCAAGTGGGAGAGGTTCGGAGCCCGCGGCACGATAGTGCCTCATCTCATGCCGCACTGCGGCGCGCGCACGCATGTGCAGCGCGAACGGAGTTGGCTGACCGCTCCGGTCTTGGCCTATTTGACGACTTCCCATTTGGCCGCGCTTGCTGCTTTCGTTTCTCCCGCTTACACAGTCATGTGAACGTCATATGGCGCTGCTAGCGCAAGCGCTTCTTTAGTGACGGGCAAGGGAGGTTCTTGATGGCTCTTCGACATTTTGGCACGGCGGCGGCCGTCGCACTCACAATTGGTCTCGGCGCGTCGCCGGCGCTTGCCGTGACCGAAATCCAGTGGTGGCACGCGATGACCGGCGCCAACAACGACGTCATCGTCAGGCTCGCCAACGATTTCAACACCACGCAGAGCGACTACAAGGTGATCCCGACCTACAAGGGCAACTACGCCGACACGATGAACGCCGGCATCGCCGCGTTCCGCGCCGGCAACGCGCCGCACATCATGCAGGTGTTCGAGGTCGGCACCGCCACCATGATGGCAGCGACCGGCGCCGTGAAGCCGGTCTACAAGCTGATGGCCGAGACCGGCGAGAAGTTCGATCCGAAGGCCTATCTGCCTGCGATCACCGGCTATTACTCGACCTCGAAGGGCGAGATGCTGTCCTTCCCGTTCAACTCGTCCTCGACCGTGATGTGGGTCAACCTCGACGCACTGAAGAAAGCGAATGTCGAGGTGCCGAAGACCTGGCCCGAAGTGTTCGACGCCGCCAAGAAGCTGAAGGCGGCCGGCCACGCCACCTGCGGCTTCTCCAACTCCTGGGTCACCTGGGTCAATCTCGAGCAGCTCTCCGCTTGGCACAACGTGCCGCTCGCCAGCAAGGCCAACGGCCTCGACGGTTTCGACACCGTGCTGTCCTTCAACGGTCCGCTCCAGGTCAAGCATCTCGAAAATCTGGTCGAGCTCCAGAAGGACAAGACCTACGACTATGCCGGCCGCACCAACACCGGCGAAGGCCGCTTCACGTCGGGCGAATGTCCGCTCTACCTGACCTCGTCCGCGTTCTTCGGCAACGTCAAGGCGCAGGCCAAGTTCGCCTTCACCGCGGTGCCGATGCCCTATTACCCGGACGCCAAGGGCGCGCCGCAGAACTCGATCATCGGCGGTGCCTCGCTCTGGGTAATGGGCGGCAAACCGGCGGACGATTACAAGGGCGTCGCCAAATTCTTCTCCTTCCTCTCGGACACCGATCGCCAAGTCTACATCCACAAGGCCTCGGGCTATCTGCCGATCACCAAGGCAGCCTATGAGAAGGCCAAGGCGGATGGCTTCTACAAGGATCAGCCCTATCTGGAGACGCCGCTGCTCGAGCTGACCAACAAGGAGCCGACCGAGAATTCGCGCGGCCTGCGCCTCGGCAACATGGTGCAGCTCCGTGACGTCTGGGCGGAGGAGATCGAGCAGGCGCTGGCCGGCAAGAAGACCGCCAAGCAGGCGCTGGACGCGGCCGTCGAGCGCGGCAACACCATGCTGCGCCAGTTCGAAAAGACCGCCGTGAAGTAAGGCGACAAGCGGCAGGCCGGTCCCCCGGCCTGCCGCGCTGGGGCATCATGCAAAAGCAAGCCATTTTCCAATCGAAGCTGTTGCCCTATGCGCTGGTTGCGCCGCAACTCGCGATCGTCCTGATTTTCTTCTACTGGCCGGCCTTGCAGGCGATGATCCAGTCGTTCCTGCTGCAGGACGCCTTCGGCCTGTCGACCAGCTTCGTCTGGTTCGAGAACTACATCGAGCTGTTCAAGGAGCCCGCCTATTTCGAGGCGATCCTGCGCACCTTCTTCTTCTCATTCGCGATCGCGGTGTCGTCGCTGTCGTTCGCGCTGCTGCTGGCCGTGATGGCGGACAAGCCGCTGCGCGGCTCGATGCTCTACCGCACGCTGCTGATCTGGCCCTATGCGGTGGCGCCGCCGGTCGTCGGCGTGCTCTGGATCTTCATGCTGCATCCCTCGCTCGGCGTGCTCTCGCGCTACCTGCGGGCGCTGGGCATCGACTGGAATCCACTGCTCGACGGCGACCAGGCCGCAGCGCTGATCATCCTGGCCGCCGCCTGGAAGCAGATCTCCTACAACTTCCTGTTCTTCCTCGCCGGCCTGCAGAGCATCCCCAGAAGCGTGATCGAGGCGGCTGCGATCGACGGCGCCCGCCCGATGCGCAGGTTCTGGACCGTGATCTTCCCGCTGCTGTCGCCGACCATCTTCTTCCTCCTGGTCGTCAACATCGTCTACGCCTTCTTCGACACGTTCGGCATCATCGACACCATGACCCGCGGCGGTCCGGGCAAGTCGACGGAAACGCTGGTCTACAAGGTCTATACCGACGGCCTGCTCGGCGGAAACCTCGGCAGCTCCGCGGCGCAATCGGTGATCCTGATGATCATGGTGATCGTGCTGACGGGCATCCAGTTCCGCTTCGTCGAACGCAAGGTGACCTACTGATGGTCGAGGAAGAAGGCTTTCGGCGCTACATTGCCCATATCATCCTCTGGATCGGGATCGCGATCGTCGCCTTCCCGGTCTATCTCGCCTTCGTGGCGTCCACCCAGGACAACGCGGTGATCGCCAACGGGCAGATGTCGTTGCTGCCCGGGGGTCATTTCTTCCAGACCTACTACCAGACCATCTTCATCGGCACGAGCGGCTCGACCCGCGAGCCGGTCGGCAACATGATGCTGAACTCGCTGGTGATGGCGCTGCTGATCGCGCTGGGCAAGATCGCGGTCTCGATCATCTCGGCCTATGCGATCGTGTATTTCCGCTTCCCGTTCCGGATGGCGCTGTTCTGGCTGATCTTCATCACGCTGATGCTGCCGGTCGAAGTCCGCATCTATCCGACCTACAAGATCGTCGCCGACCTGCACATGCTCGACAGCTATGCCGGCCTGTCGCTGCCGCTGATCGCATCGGCCACCGCGACGCTGCTGTTCCGCCAGTTCTTCATGACCGTGCCGGACGAGCTGCTGGAGGCCTCGCGCATCGACGGCGCCGGCCCCTTCCGCTTCTTCTGGGATACGCTCTTGCCGCTGTCGCGCACCAACATGGCGGCGCTGTTCGTGATCCTGTTCATCCTCGGTTGGAATCAATATCTCTGGCCGCTCCTGATCACCACGCGCGACGACATGCAGACCATCCAGATCGGCATCCGCAAGATGATCACCACCACCGACGCGCTGACCGAATGGCCGATCGTGATGGCAACCGCCGTGCTGGCCATGCTGCCGCCGGTGTTCGTTGTCGTCGCCATGCAGAAATTGTTCGTGCGCGGCCTGGTCGAGACGGAGAAGTAGAGACTTATGGCTAACGTCACCCTGCGCAGCGTCCGCAAGACCTATCCCGGCGGCTTCGAGGCCATCAAGGGCGTCGACGTCGATGTCGGCGACGGACAGTTCTGCGTGCTGGTCGGCCCCTCCGGCTGCGGCAAGTCCACGCTGCTGCGCATGGTCGCGGGGCTGGAGACGGTCACCGGCGGCGAGATCGACATCGGCGGCCGCGTCGTCAACGGAGTAGAGCCCGCCGATCGCGACATCGCGATGGTGTTCCAGAACTACGCGCTCTATCCGCATATGAGCGTCTACAACAACATGGCCTATGGCCTGCGCAACCGCGGCATGGCCGAGGCCGAGATCAAGACCCGCGTCGAGGAAGCCGCGCGCGTGCTTGAGCTCTCCGCCATGCTAGAGCGCAAGCCGCGCCAGCTCTCCGGCGGCCAGCGCCAGCGCGTCGCCATGGGCCGCGCCATCGTGCGCCAGCCGAAAGTGTTCCTGTTCGACGAGCCGCTCTCCAACCTCGACGCCAAGCTGCGCATCGCGATGCGGGTCGAGATCCGCAAATTGCAGCGCCGGCTCAACACGACGTCGATCTACGTCACCCATGACCAGCTCGAGGCGATGACGCTCGCCGACATTCTCGTGGTGATGAACGGCGGCCAGGTCGAGCAAATCGGCAATCCGCTTGATATCTACGAGAAGCCGGCCACGACCTTCGTCGCCTCCTTCATCGGCGCACCGCCGATGAACCTGGTGTCGACACGGCCCGAGGAAATCCGGCTGCAGCTCGCCGGCAGCAATGCTGCCGACGCCGGCATCCTCGGCATCCGCCCGGAGGATTTCGTCATCACCGACGAGACGCCGGATGGCGGCATCGCCTTGGCGCTTACCGTGGAAGCGATCGAGCGCGTCGGCGCCGAGACCTTCGTCTACGGCTCGCGGGAGCAAGAGGACCAGCGCGTCGCCGCCACGCCCGGCGAGCTGCCGCCCGGAGAGGTCATCGTCCGCATTCCCGGAACCCAAGCGCCCGCCATCGGCGCGAGAATCCGTGTCGCGGCGGTGCGGGCCAAGCTGCATCTGTTCAGCGGCGACGGGCGGAAGCGAATCGAGGCTTGAGGGGCCTTCCGAAGAACCAAGCAACGAAAGTGCGAAAACAACCCCATGCACAGTAGAAGGGGGGCTTGTTTTCATTAGAGAATATTCAGCGAGAGATTCGTCATGCCCGGGCTTGTCCCGCCTGCGCGGCCGAAGCCGCTTCGGCGAGGCGAAGGCCCGGGCATCCACGTTCTCAGTGCCGCGAGCAAGGTCGTGGATGGCCGGGACGAGCCCGGCCATGACGATCCGCGAGCATCTAGGGCCCCAATGCCCCGTCCACAGCCTCCCCCGCTACCTGCTTGAATCCTCAGGGGAACATGCCCATATTGCTGATCAAGGGGCGCCGCTCGCGGGCCCTGATGCACCAAAGTCGCTTCGAGAGGACTTTGTAAACTATGTCTCGTGTTCCAACGCTCTCCAGTCCCTTCCTGCTGGGCTTTGACGAGATCGAGCGCGTGCTCGATCGGGTCGTCAAAGGCGCCGACGGTTATCCTCCCTACAATATCGAGAGGTGCGACCGCACGGACGGCCAGCCCGAGCGTTTGCGCATCACGCTGGCGGTCGCCGGATTTACGCGCGACCAACTCGATGTAACCATTGAGGAAAACCAGCTCGTGATCCGCGGGCGGCAGCAGGACGACAAGACCCGGCAATACATCCATCGCGGCATCGCCGCGCGCCACTTCCAGCGCACCTTCGTGCTGGCGGAGGGGATGCTGGTGCTGGGTGCGGATCTGAAGAATGGGTTGTTGTCGATCGATCTGGCCCGGCCTGAACCGGAGCGGATCGTTAAGACAATCGCTATCAATGAGCACGAATAATGGAACGAGTAGCGGACTCGACCGCTTAGTGTTCCAGAGGAGTCGAGACCATGAGTGAAGGTCACGTTGCGTTCGAATACGAAGCCAAGAACGTCTCTCCGGAGACACTGGCAACCCTGGGCGAAGGCCATATCGCCTATGTGAAGCAGATCCGCTCCGAGGACGTGCCGGGCCTGTTCCCCGAGGCGCCCAAGATCGCGCCGGGCCTCAAGCTTTTCGCGCTCCACGCCGCCGACGGCACGCCGATCATGCTGACCGACAGCCGCGAAGCCGCAGTCGCCAACGCCTGGAGCAACGAGCTGCAAGCGGTGAGCGTGCACTAAGCACGCGCGTCGCACGAATAGGGTTTTCAAACGGGCATGCCTTCGCAAGAAGGCGTGCCCGTTTTCATTTGGGCGGCGAGGTATTCGCGTCGCCATCGCCAGCCGACGGGAATTCGGTGACGTCCCCGCCCGCGTGCGGCGGGGCAATCGCATGTGACTTGTGGCGGCGGTCTGCGCGCACGCCTCGTCCTTCGAGACGGCGCTGACGCGCCTCCTCAGGATGAGGCTAATCAGCGTCAGGTCCCGTTGCTGCCGCGCACTCCGACCTCATCCTGAGGAGCCCGCCTCAAGCGGGCGTCTCGAAGGATGGCCGCAGGAAAAGCTCTCAAACGCGATATCCCTGGCGTGCGGGCGGCCTTGGCTCTTGCGCGCACGAGACCGTCATCAATCCGTGATTTGACATTTCGTTCGCGTTTGTCAAATCTGACAAAATGCAGGCCAAGGCCCCTCCCCAGGACCGGATCCTCGACGCCGCCTTGCGCGTGTTCCGGCGCCACGGCTTCCGCCGCTCCTCGATCGAGCTGGCGGCGGAGGAAGCCGGACTGACGCGGCAGGCGCTCTATCATCACTTCGCCTCCAAGGAGGCGCTGTTCCGCGCCGTGCTCGAGCGGATCTACGCGCAGGGGCTCGCTGCGGAAATCGCGGCCGCGAAGGCGGCGGAAGAAGCGGGCCTCGAGCTTGCCGACATCCTGGTCACCGAGATCGGCGCGCGAATGCAGTCGCTGCTCGCTTCGCTCAAGGACTCGCCCCATACCGAGGAGCTGTTTTCCGAGCACCTCGCACAGGCGCGCGACCTCTACCAGAGCTATTCCAACCGTTTCGCCGACGAGATCGCAACCACGATCGCGCGGGTGTGCCGCAAGCGAAAGCTTAACCTCGAAAGCGGCGTCAGCGTGCGCGAGCTCGCGCGCTGCGTCGAGATGGCGATCCACGGCACCAAATCCGCTTTCCCTTCCATGCAGCCGGTCGACGCGTTCCTGAAACAGCTCGAGACCATGCTGCGCATGCTGATCGCCGGCGCGATGGCGCCGTCCGCAAAGAAGTCCCAACGCAAAACGGGAGTTCGAAAATGACCAGCACGACCATCAATGGACGGCCTCTGGTGCTGCCCGACGATCCGGATGCGCTCTTGATCGACGTGATCCGCGATGGCGGCCTCACCGGCACCAAACTCGTCTGCGGCTCCGGCGTCTGCGGTGCCTGCACCGTGCTGCTCGACGGCACGCCCGTCGTGAGCTGCCTGTTGCCGGCGCAGGCAGCCGCCGACAAATCGCTGACGACCGTCGAGGGCGTCGGAGCCACCGGATTGCATCCGGTGCAGAAGGCGTTCATGGCGCACGATGCCCTGCAATGCGGCTTCTGCACACCCGGCTTCGTCGTCGAAGCCGCCGCCTTCCATGACGGCTGGCGCGCGACCAAGGGCGCGGCGACACCCTCGCGCGAGGAGATCGCCGCCGCGCTATCGGGACATCTCTGCCGCTGCGGCGCCTATGAAGGCATCTATCGCGCCGTCGCCGAAGCATGCTCGGGCCGCTTCGACGGCAACGAGCCCATCGCGCCGCGGCTGGAAGCCCGCGACAAGGTGACGGGACTGGCCCGCTACACGGTCGACATTCACCATGACGGCCAGCTCGAAGGCGTCATCCTGCGCGCGCACGTCGCGCATGCGAGGATCACCGGGCTCGATCTGGCGCCGGCGCGCGCCATTGCAGGTGTTGCCGCGGTCGTTCCGCTGCTCGACGATGACAACATGGTCCGCTTCGTCGGCGCGCCGATTGCAGCCGTCGCGGCCAAGGATCGCCGCACCGCACTGCAGGCCATCGCCGCGATCAGCTTCAAGCCCGAGCCTTTGCCCGCTGTGATCGGGCTCGATGCAGCGCGACGCGAGGATGCACCAGTCGTGTTCGAAAAGAAGGACCGCAAGCGTGCCGGCAACGTGTCCGAGGGCGCAGGTGGCGCTCCGGTGTCGTGGAAGGGCAATGTGCGCGGGCCTTCTGCGCCGTTCTCGCAGAAAGCCAAGCGCGCCAAGAGCTGGCTTGACGAGGCGCGCCAGCAACGCAATCCGCTGCTGGTCGAGGAGACCTTTCGCGTCTCGACGCAACAGCACGCAAGCCTCGAACCACATGCCGCCGTGGCCAGGTTCGATGGCGATCAGCTCATTGTGCACATCTCGACCCAGGCCATCCACGAGAGCATGGAGAAGATCGCCAAGCGTTATGGTCTTCCGCACGACAAGGTGCGCGTGATCGCCGATCATGTCGGCGGCGGGTTCGGCTCCAAGGGCAGCGTTGGGCTGGAGACCATCGCCGCGATCGAGCTTGCGCGCGCCGCGAAAGCGCCGGTGCGCGTCGCCTTCGATCGTGAAGAGGAGCTTTCCGTCACCGGCTATCGTCCGGCCGCCGAGCTGAAGCTGTCCTTGCTGCCTTCTGCGGAAGGCCGCCTCAAGGCGCTGTCGCTCACTGCCCATGCAGACACCGGCGCCGCCGTGAACTCGCTGATCGCGGGCCTGGCGCGGCTGATCTATCCGGCCGAAGCAAAGGAGCTTGTCGACTTCGACGTGCTCAGCAATTTGCCGCCCGGCGCGCCGTTCCGCGGCCCCGGCGGTCCGCCGATGTCGTTTGCGCTGGAGCAGGCGGTCGACGAAGCGGCGCTGCGCATGAAGATGGATCCGATTCAGCTGCGCAAGCTCTGGGACCCCGATCCCAACCGCCAGCGACTGTACGACTGGGCTGCCGGCCTCGACGTCTGGAAGAACCGCAAGCAGGCCGCCGCGCAGACCGGCCGCTACCGGCGCGGCGTCGGCGTCGCCACCGGCTACTGGCTCTATCTCTGGCAGACCGGCTCCTCGGTTGAACTCGCGATCAAGGGCGGCCGCATCGTCGCGAGCTGCGCGGTGCAGGATATCGGCACGGGCACGCGCAGCGTGATCGCGAACACCGTCGCGAAGGCGTTCGATCTCGAGCCGCAGGATGTGGACGTTCGCATCGGCCGCTCCAGCCTGCCCCGCGGACCGGGCTCCGGCGGCAGCCGCGTCACCGCCTCGGTGGTGCCGCCGACCTTGCTCGCCATCGACAAGCTGAAAGCGGAAATCAGGCGCACCGCCTCTCGCACACCTGCTCCGGGCTCGAACGCGCCGTGGCGCGAGATGATCGCGGCTTCCCCTGATATCGCTGTATCGGCGAGACGCCAGGAGGACGGCAAGCCGCCGCCCGGCGTCAGGCCCGCGCTGCACGAGGCGGGCATCATGGGCCGGGTGTTCGGTTGGGTGCTGCGCCTGATGAACCACATGGTGGTCGGCGCCGGCGTGCCGAGCTCGGTGCAGGTGATGGAAGTCGAGGTCGATACCTGGCTCGGCCATGTGCGCGTGCTCAACGCCTGTACGGGCCTCGCGGTCGGCAAGCTCGCCGCGCCGGCATTGGCACGAAGCCAAGCCGCGGGCGCGGTGATCCAGGGCATCGGCTACGCACTCTATGAGTCGCGGGAGACCGATCCTTCGAGCGGCCACATCCTGAGCGGCAGCATGGAGGATTACCGCATTCCGGGCATTGCCGACATGCCGAAAATGGACGTGCATTTCGACGAGGCCGGTTTCGAGCATGTGCCGGGCGGCAGCGTCGGCATCGGCGAAGTCGCCACCGTGCCGACCTCGCCCGCGATCGCCAACGCCATTCGCGATGCGATCGGCGTGAGACTGACCGAAATTCCGTTCCGGCCCGATCGTCTTGTGGCCGCGCTGAAAGGGAGGGATGCAGCATGAGTGTCGCCGTCATCACCGCCAATCCCACGCCTGAATTCCGCGCCGGAGGCACCGACTTCAGCGAACGCCGCCGCAGCGGCGTGTCGCAGGGAATGCTGATCGATATCTCGGTCGCCGGCGACAAGACAATCACCTGGGGCGCCGACGGAGCAGCCCAGATCGGCGCGCTCACCACCATCGCCACGATCGCGACCGACGCGCGCATCGCCGCCGCCTATCCCGGTATTGCGGCGAGCGCGCAAGGGCTCGCCACGCCACAGGTGCGCCAGGTTGCAACGCTCGGCGGCAATCTCGCCCAGCGTTCGCGCTGCTGGTATTTCCGCCGGGCCGACATCGACTGCCTGAAGAAAGGCGGCAGCACCTGCCCTGCCCGTTCCGGCAATCATCTCTATGGCGTTGCCTTCGATCTCGGCCCATGCGTCGCGCCGCATCCCTCGACCATGGCAGCAGCCCTGCTCGCCTATGATGCGACCATCACCACGGACCGGCGCAGCGGGCTCTCGATCGCTGATCTGCTCGGCGACGGCTCGATCTCGCACGCCGATCACGCACTCACAGCAGGCGAGATGATCAAGAGCATTGCGCTTCCTGCTCCGCTTCAAGGAGAGCGCGCGTCCTACAAGCGGGCGATCAGCCGGACCCATGCGGAATGGCCGCTGGTGGAACTCTGCGCCCGGGTCGTGATCGCCGGCGGCAAGTTCCAGCTCGTGCGTCTCGCTGCCGGCGGCGTCGCGCCCGTGCCGCTTCGCCTCAGGGCCGTGGAAGTCGCGCTCAGCGGCAAGCTTGCCAATGCGGCATCGATCGCAGAAGCGGCGAAAGCGGCGAGCTCGGGTGCCAAACCATTGCCGATGACGGCCTACAAGCTCGATCTTCTGCAAGGGTTGGTGCGCGACGTGCTGGAGCGGCTTTCGGACTAACTAACCGCCTGAGCGGCCGGCCAGCCGCGCACGGATATCCGGCTTCAGCACCTTGCCGACCTTGGAGCGCGGCAGATCGTCCCAGACTTCGATCTGCTTCGGTGTCTTGACGCTGCCGATCCGCTGCTTGACGAAGGCCGCCAGCGCCGTCGCATCGACGCTCTGGCCGGCACGGGGCTGCACCACGGCGACGATACGCTCACCCCATTTCTCGTCGGCGAGGCCGATCACGGCGCAATCCTGTACCGCCTCATGCGCCCGCAGCGCGTTCTCGACCTCGATCGAGTAGACGTTGAACCCGCCGGTGATGATCATGTCCTTGGCGCGATCGACGATGTAGAGGTAGCCATCGTCGTCGATGTAGCCGATGTCGCCGGTGTGGTGCCAGCCATGCGCGGAAGCCTCCGCCGTGGCTTCAGGGTTTTTGTAATAGCCGTCCATCACCAGCGAGCCGCGAACCACGATCTCGCCGCGTGAACCGGTCGGCAGCAAATTGCCGTCGCCATCCATGATGCCGGCCTGCACCAACGGGCTGATCCGCCCCGCCGAGGCGAGGCGCTCCATCGCGATCGTGCCATCGGCATTGTAATGCTCATCCGGTGCCATCATCGAGATCATCATCGGCGCTTCAGTCTGACCGAACAACTGCGCCATGGGCCCGATGCGCCGGAGCGCCTCCGCAAGCCGTGCGGCCGAGATCGGTGCCGCGCCGTACCAGAAGCATTGCAGAGACCCGAGCTTCGCGGTGTCGAGCTTGGGATGATCGAGCAGCATGTAGATCAATGTCGGCGGCAGGAAGGTGTGCGTGACATGGTAGCGCTCGATCAAATCGAGGAATTCGGCGATGTCGGGGCGATGCATGATCACGATGCGACCGCCGAGCGCCATGATCGGGAAACACAGCACGCCGGCCGCATGGGTCAACGGCGCGAGCGCGAGATAGACCGGACGACCCTTGAAGGGATAGCCCATCAGCGTCAGTGCCGTCATGGCCTCGATGTTGCGGCCCGACAGCATGACCCCCTTCGGCTTTCCGGTGGTGCCGCCGGTGCCCGGAAGCATCGCGAGATCGTCGATCGTCTCGCGTTGATATTGGTCGGTGGCAAGGCCAGCGAGCCAGCCGTCGAACGAGGGCGCGAAGGGCAACTCGGCATCGAGGCAGACGAGGATGCGCAACTTCGGCAGCTCTCCACGCACCGCCTCGACCATCGGCGCGAAGCTCGAGTGAAACAGCAGCAGGCTGCAATCGAATTGGTCGAGGATGAGCCGGTTTTCGGCCGCCTCGTTGCGCGGATTGATCGGGCACCAAACCGAGCCCGCGCGGGAAATGCCGAACACGCATGCAAACGCGACCGGATCGTTGCCGGAAAGGATTGCGACCTTCTCGCCGGCAGCAATACCCGATCGCGCGAGCCCGCGCGCGACGCGATAGCTCAGCAACTGCACCTCGCGGTAGCTGAGATCGCGCCCGTCCATGGTCAGGCACGGCGCATCGGGGCCGAGCGAGGCACCTTTGTCGAGGTAATCGATGAAGCGCATGATCAATCCCGGAAGCAGCTGGCGGGTGGCGCGCGGCCGCGCCACCCGTGATCTTGCTCAGTCGTGCACGGTGAGGATCGGCCTGCTGACCAGCCCGAAGCTGCGCAGCTGGCCGAGCAGCTCGTGATGGCCGAACGCCTGGCAGCCGGAGGCGAAGCCCACGCGCTTGGGCGGCTGCTGCAGCAGATGCGCCGCGGCATAGGCCTGCAACAAGCCGGTCTGCTTGTAATTGCTGTTGCCGTTGATGACGCAGTGCGCGCGCCCGAGCGGGCCGGAGGCATGCACCGAATCCAGCGACTTGTTGACGCGCGGGTTCTCGCGCGGCGGCATGGTGTTCATCACGCCGGCGGCGGTCTGCGCCAAAGCAGCGTAGCGGTCGTCGGGGTTCATGTTCTTGGTCGCGTCCAGCGCGGCGGCGACGATCTGCGGCACGCCCAGCATCAGCGCGCGGTTGAACACGCCGCCCAGCACCTTCACGTTGGCCACGCGCGGATCGCGCTTGAACCACACCGGGTGCGAGGTGCCGCCCCAGGGCAGCGCCAGTGCGAGCTCATGCTGGCCGGGGATGGCGAGGTTGTAGAGACCGGCATCCACCTGATGCTCGACATACTTGTTCTGCTCCAGATAATAGGCCTTGGCCATCGCGGCGTTGACCAGGATGGTCTGCGTCGAGGCGATGGTCGGGCTGCCGCCCCAGAACACGGCGATATCGAGCGTGTCGAGGCCGGGCGTCTCCAGGCACAGCTGGGCGGCGATCTCGCCGGTGGTGTACATCTGCGCGATGCCCGGCGCGAGCAGCAGGCCGGCATTGGCGAACTTCGTGCCCCATTCCTGCTCGAGCGTGATCAGCCAGTCCTGCTCGCCGGTGGTGTCGGTGTAGTGGCATCGGGACGCCCAGCAGGCCTGCACCACCTCGGCGCCGAACCTGGCGAAGGGGCCCACGGTGTTGAGCACCACCGAGGCGCCGTTGAACAACTCCGTCAGTGCGCTCACGGTGTGCGGCACTTCCACCACCTCGTAGTCGGCGGTCTCGATGCCGGCCACATTCGCTTTCATGGCGGCGTTGAGCTTCTCCGCGCTGCGCCCGGCGGCGATGAAGGGGATGTTGTACTCGCGTAAGTATTCGCAGACCAGCCGGCCGGTGTAGCCGGACGCGCCATAGACGATGACGGGCTTCTTCGCGCTCATTGTCGTTCCTCCGAAATGTTCGTTGTCAGGTTTGCAGCTCACATTCCCATGCCGCCATCGACCGGCAGTCCGATGCCGGTGATGAAGCGCGCCTCGTTCGAGCACAGGAACACCGCAGCATTGGCGATGTCGCCGACCTCCGCGAGCTTGCCGAGCGGCGTCTGCTCCACCACCGAGCCGACCGCGGCGTTGACGTCGGGCGCGAGACCGATCTTGACGATGTCGTTGGCGAGCTGCAGGCCCATGTCGGTCGGGATCAAGCCAGGATAGATGCAGTTGACGCGCACGCCATAACCGAGCTTGCCGGCCTCCATCGCCGCGACCCGCGTCATGCGATCGACCGCAGATTTCGTGCCGGAATAGACCGCGATGCTCGGGAAGGCGATCGTCGCCGCGACAGACGCGATGTTGACGACCGCGCCGCCTTTGCCCGCCGGTCCACCCGGCCGCATCGCGCGGAAGGCGTGCTTCATGCCGAGCACGGTGCCGACGATGTTGACGTCGCACATCCGCCGGGCATCCTCGGCCCTGATGTCGCTGACCAGCGACGTGATCTCGATGCCGGCATTGTTGACGAGGATGTCGTAGCCGCCGAGGGTGGCCACCGTCGCAGCAGTCGCTTTCTCCCACTGCACATCGTCGGCGACATCGAGATGCACGAAGCCGGTCTTCACTCCGAGCCTGGCGATCTGGCCGGCGCTATCCTTGCCGACGTCATCGAGAATGTCGCCGATCATGACCGCCGCACCGGAGCGCGCCAGTGCTTCTGCAATAGCCGCTCCTATCCCGCGGGCTCCGCCGGTGACCAGGGCTTTGCGGCCATCAAGACTCTTCTCACTCATCGCACGTCCTCCCTTTGCTTGGACTGATCTTTTGGACTGATCTGTTCGCTGATGATCGGTGCGCGCTGCGATTGGCAGCACGGTGCCGGCGCGGTTGCGCAACGGCATGCGAGTCCGCTCCGGCGGCGCGGCGCCGGCGGGTGCATTTCCTCCATTTGCTGACGTCTTGACGACTGTCCAAATTTCTTAGCGCGCACACTCCTCCCGGAATTTGACAGTTGTCAAGGAAAAAATTTGACAGTTGTCAAAGAGGATGGTCTGTAGACGATGACCGACGACGTGATCGTGGTGACCAAGAGACGGGAGACAGCGCGACGATGGCGCGGCAAGCGACAGGAGCGGCGAAGCGACAGGCCGTGGCGGAGATCGTGCGGGACGACAAGTTCAACGCGCGACGCATCGAGCTTGCCGAGGCCGCGCTCGAAACGCTTGGAGAGCTCGGCTTCGCCCGGACCAGCCTGCGGGAGATCGCGCAGAACTCGGCGTTCACGCACGGCGTGTTCCACTATTATTTCAGCGACAAGCTCGACCTGATCTGCTGCTGCGTTCGCCACTACAAGGCCAAGTGCGTGACGCGCTATGACGAGGTCGTCGCGACAGCGACGAGCCGCGACGAATTGACGGAGGGCTTCCTCGCCAAGCTCGCAGCAACGCTGCAGAACGAAGCCCGCATGCACCGGCTTTGGTACGATTTGCGCTCGCAGGCGATGTTCGAGGCGGCGTTTCGCAAGGATGTCCTCGAGATCGACAAGAGCCTGGAAGCGATGATCTGGCGCATTGCCTCGCGCTATGCCGAGCTCGGCGGCAAGCGGCCGGCGTCGTCGCCAGGCGCGCTCTACGCGCTGTTCGACGGTCTGTTCCAGAGCGCGCTGCTCAAGCACCTCGCGGGTGACAAGAGGGCGGTTCCCGAACTGCTCGACGAAGTCCGGCGCCTGCTGCCGACGGTCTGCTGATGCGCGGAAGCGGCGCCCACGAAGGCATCGCCGCTCGAGGCCTGCACGTTGCGCCATCCAAATTGATCGTCCGACTCGAAACTGCTTAGATGCGGCATGCCGCCGAAAGTCGAACGTCTGCCCAAGCAGCAATTGTGGTTTCCGGCCGGGCGCTATTTTCTGCGCACCATCAAGCGCGATGACGCCTCGCAGCGCTGGGCGGACTGGTTGTCCGACCCCTGGACGGTGCATGTCCTCAACACGTCACCGCGCGCGATGACCAAGGCGGAGATCGCCGACTACATCAAATCCTTCGATCAGCGCGAACGGCTCCTGCTCGGGATCTTCGAGCGTGGCAGCCGCATCCATGTCGGCTTCATCCGCCTCGACATCAACGCGGCGGCGAGCGAGGCGCTCGTCAGCGCCGTGATCGGAGAAAAGGAGCACCGCAATGCCGGAGCGACGGTGAACACCTTCATTCCGCTGCTCAGGTTCGTGTTCGACGATCTCAAGCTGAGCCGCATCCGCGCGTTCGTGCTGGAGCGCAATCAGACGACCATTCAATATCTGTCGAAGCTCGGATGGACGCTCGAGCCCGAACCCGAAAAACCGGTGCGATCGCACACGGATGGATCGCTTCTGGTATTGCGTCGGATGATCTGGGACCGGCCCGGTTTCCAGGCCTGGTTGAAGAGCCCGATCGGGCAGCGGATCGTGAATCGCATGGAAGCGGCGCGAGGTTGAGCCCCGGCCGCTCCCTTTGTCTGCTTAAGCGATCAATCAGTACTTCGCGACGACGGGTGACCCGCCGAACCGATAGTTGATGCCTACCTTCACGATATCGATGTCCTGACGAATATCGATCAAGGCAGTGGTGGCGGCGGCTGGATTGGCGAATCCCACGCGCTTGCTGTCGAAGCCGTAGTGAGTGTACTCGACCAAGGCCGACCAGTTCGGGGCGAAGGCCCACTCGACACCGGCACCTGCCACCCAGCCGACACGATCGGTGCTGGCGCTTGAATTGCAGGGCTCAAAAACGAGGAATCCCACACCGGGACAAAAGAAGCCGCCAATCGACGAGAAATTGTTCAGATTGTATCGGTCATGCGCAAACCCGACGCCGCCCTTGCCATAAACGAGCAAGCGATCCCATGTGTAGCCGACCCGACCCGTGACGCTGGCGACCCAGTCGGTGCGGCTCGATAGAGTGGCGGGCGCGCCGGTCTTTCCGGCGAAGAAGGGATCGTTGGCGGTGCCGTGAAGATCGGTGGCCGTGAAATCGCCGGCAATCCCGAGCACCCAGTTGCTGGCAAATTGGTAGTCGCAACCTACCTGAACGCCTCCTACAATTCCGACGTCTCCGTTCACCCCAATGCGATCACCAGGCACATTGCCTATGGTCATTGCAGGCGAGATGACCGCCCCCGTTCCGATGCCGGGATCCGTGAAGCCCGTTCGGCTCGCACCGCCGCCGACATGACCCCCGACATAGCAGCCGGTCCAACTGAAAGGCACGGCCGCCGCAACCGGCGCTTTCGTGTAGGGACGAGCTCCCAGATCGGCACCTTGAGCAGAGCCTGCGACAATCAGAGCCGACGTCGCCAGCAGCAGTCGTTTCATTCGTCACCCCCGAAGCAATCAGCGATAGAAATCTCCGGTAAGGTACATCGGCCGGCCTCCGCGCGCTGTATTCGAGGAGCAACACTCCGATACATTTGGTACTTTGATACTGTTTGATCACAACGCGCCGCAACACGGCGCCTTAAGCCTGATGACGGCGCTCCAGGCTGAACTATCCGATCGTTGGATTGCTTCACGCCGGCGCGGCTGAGTTCAGGTCGCGCTCCCGCCTCAGCGCTCGGCCGGAATCAGCGCCCGCAGGATCTCCGGCTTCCAGCTTTGACGCGCGCTGTCGAAGGCTGCGAAATCATGATCGAATTGCCAATAGGCCCAGGCCCAGCCGAGCCGCTCCGCGCTTCGCGCCACGAACGACAGATATCTCGTCCGTGCTTCGGCTGGCGCGGCCTCGTACACGCCGAACTCACCAAGATAGATCGGACGCTTTTCCCGTTCGGACCAGGACCGGATCTTGTCGAAATCGGCGCGCGCCTTCTGCTCGTCCTCCGGCGTGCCCCAATCGAGCGGGCCTATTTGCGAGAACGTCGGCGACCACGGTGCGCCCTGATGGGTGAAGCGGATCGGCGCGTAATAGTGAAACGTGACGATGATATTTCGGTCATCCGGCGGCAGGACCAGGTCCTCGACGGGCATCTCGTCGACGTTGAGAACCGCGGCGATCACCGGCCGCCGGGGGTTGGTGGCGCGGATGATGCCGAGACATTCGTTCAGAAGGGCGTTCCAGGCGGCGGACGTCATCTGCCCGCCCGGCTCATTGAGCACCTCGAAGACGAGCCTCGGATATTTTCCGGCATAGCGCGCGGCGATTTGCGTCCAGAACGCTTTCAGCTTCCCGGCGCACTCGGAGACGTCGCGCTGACAGATATGGGTATCGTGCTCGTCCAGGATTGGGATGAGATTTCGGGCGAGCACCTCCTCGATCACGGCATCGAGCCGCCTCAAGACGATCTCATCCAGCGCATTCTCCGGGTCCATGAACTTGAAGCCGAAGAAATTGATCCGGACGTGCGAGAACCCGGCGCGCCTGATCGCGGTGAGGTTGTCCAGACGAAATGGCGCGTTCCGGCCTCCCTCCCAAATGCCGTCATAGCCGAGGATGTTGATGCCGCGCCCCAGTTTTGGGGGCGCGGACGCGGCCTGTCCGGCGGCCTCTGCCGGGGAGCAGATAGCAAGCACGGATAGCGTCAATGCGAGACCGAAAGTCACAGCCCAGCGGACGCAGATGGCATTCATCCTGGCTGCCCCATCATTGCTGCAGGCCGTGCTGCGGCACCGGCCTGCACACGGCGAAGAAGAATGCGACGAGCAGCACCGAGGTGAACATCGTCGAGCGCAGGAACATCGTCTCCGTGAAATTCGATTGAAAGCTGAGAACGACGAATCCGATGATGAGAGCGCAGTGGCGACGGTCGATCGACCGCGTGGCGATCAGGTACAGAACTTTTTCCGAGAACAGATAGACGCTCGCCACGAACAGCACGTATCCCAGGAATCCCGTTTCCATCGCCACCGCGATGTAGCCGCTATGATAATTGTCCAGCACCCAGCCGTGGTTCTGGTTGAAGTAGTCGTAAATGGCAGGGCGCGTCCAGAACCCGTTGATGCCGAAGCCCAGCAGCGGCGCATCGTCGAAATGGCTGATGGCGTACTGCCAGATGAAGGTTCGCTCGGTCAGATTGATGGTCGATTCGCCGAGATGGATGGAATCGTAGCCCGTGACATAGAAATACAGGATCAGGAGCGCAGCCAGGATGCACATGACGACCGGCAGCACCGCGTAAATCCTCATGCAGCGGATCGACCATAGGGAGGTCATGAGCAGTGCACCGGCGGCAATTGCAACGGCACCGGCACCACGGGATTCCGAGGCGATGACGCATGTCGACGCCAGGAGAAACGTCAGCAGAAAAACTGTCCAGCCCTGGCCCGTCATCTTCTGATAGCAGGCAAAGAACATCAGATAGGCGCTGATGAAGCCGAGGGTCTGCTTCGATTCGTAGATTCCCTGCCACTGGCCGTTGTGCATCCAGCTCTCATCGACGCCGATCTCGGGCACGAAAACCGCGCACAGGGCCGAGGCGGCGACCAAGATGAAGAGTCCCAGCGCCGTCGCTCCGACGATCTCGTCGATGTCGATCCGCGTGATCAGGCAGTACGCACCAAAGGTCGTCATCACGAGGGCCGCGCTCTTCATGATCGCCGCGGTGGCGAGGCCGGTCCAGAGCACAGAAACAGCGGCGAGAGCATAGAATGCGACCAGCGCGATGAAATCGGGATTGGGCTGCACGCGCAGGCAGGGTCGCACGAAGGCACTGGCGTAGATCAGGATGACCCACATCAGGAGCGCAACGGCCTGCTGCACGAAGCTCCATTCTGCGGGAAGCAGCGCGGGGTTGAAGACACCCATCGACGCGATCACATTGACGGTGATCGAGCCACGCATCACGATTCTGGCGAGCTTTTCCACGCCGACGCCGGGCGCTTGCCAGATCGCGCTGTCGTCCTCCTCGGAATCGTGCAGGCTGGTCATGAGCTGACCGCCTGACGCACGGCGAATCTTGCCTCACCGCGCACCACGGGCGCCTTCGCACACGCGCCTGCCGCGGGAATCGGCCGGTCGAGGCCTGATTCCCAAGTCCGTTCTCCCGCCGCGGCTGCGAGGCGCAACGGCGTCATTCCATTCCCAGTCACGTCCGCTCAGTCCACGGCTTCGAACGGCTCTCAGCGGATGTTGGCGCCGCCCAATGTGCCGTGCGTCTCAAGCGGGAAGATTGTCCTACCTTCTACCTTTGAGATCAAGGTGGCATGACGGGACGCTGCCCTCACAATCAGGTGCGAGGGACGATCGGGCCCCTGCCGGGCCGGAAAGACGGAAGGTTACGCCGCCGTTGCCGGCGGCAGCGCCAGCACCGAATAGATCGCCTGCGCATCGCGCGAGGCGCGGAGCTTCTTGGCGATGTCCTGGTCGCGCAGCAGGCGGGCGATGCGGGCGAGCGCCTTGAGGTGATCGGCGCCGGCGCCTTCGGGGGCCAGCAGCAGGAAGACGAGATCGACCGGCTGGCCGTCCATCGCCTCGAAGTCGATCGGACGATCGAGCCGCGCGAACAGGCCGAAGATCTTCTCCAGCTTGGGCAGCTTGCCATGCGGAATGGCGACGCCATAGCCGACTGCCGTGGTGCCGAGCTTCTCCCGCTGCAGCAGCACCTCGAACACCGAGCGCTCGTTCTGCCCGGTCAGCTCGGCGGCCTTGGCCGCGAGCTCCTGCAGCGCCTGCTTCTTGCTGTTGACTTTCAATGCCGGGAGAATCGCCTCGGGTGCGACCAGATCGGTAATCGGCATGGAAGCTTTCCGAGGTGAATTAAACCGTCAGGTTCCGATTTGGCCGGCTTGATAGACCAAGCCCGGCCGGCGTCAATAACATGAAGCAGGAGGGGGACTTAGCCCGAAACCCCGCCAGGCCCAGATGTGGGGGGCTTCTACTCCAACGCAATCCCGGTGCCAACTCCCGCGTGCAGCTTTGCCCCCGTCATTGTTAAGGGCGGGATGGTACGGGCGCCGGCTGACGGGCCTAGCCACCGGCCTGGCCGTCCACCTTTGCTCCCGGCGGGTCGATCCAGCCCACATTGCCGTCCGCCCTGCGGTAAATGATGTTCACGCGACCGGACGAGCCATGCTGGAATACCAGGCAGGGTGCCCCGCTGAGGTCGAGTTCCATGACGGCTTCGCTGACCGAGAGCCGCTTCAGCGACGTGGTTTGCTCCGCGATGATGACGGGGCTGTAGCCGGCGACTTCCTCTTCGCCCTCTCCGGGCGCTTCCAGCACATAGCTGGTGGCGTCGAGCGCAGCCATCGCCTCGGAGGCGGCATGGGCCTTGCGCGCGGAGCGGTCCTTGAGCCGGTTCTTGTAGCGCCGCAACCGCTTCTCGATCATCACCAGCGCCTGGTCGGCACTGGCATAGGCATCCGGTGCGTTCGAATCGGCTTCCAGCGTGATTCCCGAATCGAGATGCAGGGCGCAATCGGTGCGAAAGCCGAAGCCGTCCTTGCTCAGCGTGATGTGGCCGGAATAATTGCCGTCGAAATATTTGCGCAGCACCTCGTCGGTGCGATCGGCAACGCGGCCGCGCAGCGCCTCGCCGACGCTGATGCTCTTTCCCGAGATTCTGAGAGTCATGTGATGCCTCGCTTGGTTGGTGCCCAGCTTGGATCGGTCTCGATGGGGCATCGAGAGTAGCGCGATTTGGCGCCAGCGCAATCAGGCCGGTTCGGGATTGCGGGAGCGATCGGACAAGGCGGTAGAGAGGACGTTACCAAGAGCGCTCTGCTTGTCGCGGCGGCGTTGCACCGAGGAAGGTATGCGCATGGCTTCGCGGTACTTCGCGACCGTGCGGCGGGCAATATCAATGCCCGAGGCGCGCAAGCGTTCCACGATGGTGTCGTCCGACAGGATCGCGGAGGGCTCCTCCGAATCGATCAGCTGCTTGATGTGGTGACGCACCGCTTCCGCCGAATGCGCTTCGCCCCCGTCGGCCGAGGCGATCGAGGCCGTGAAGAAATATTTCAGCTCGAACGTGCCGCGGTTGGTCGCCATGTATTTGTTGGCGGTGACACGCGACACCGTGGATTCGTGCATCTGGATGGCGTCGGCGACGGCCTTCAGATTGAGCGGGCGCAAATGGGCGACACCGTGGGTGAAGAACCCGTCCTGCTGGCGCACGATCTCGGTCGCCACTTTCAGGATGGTGCGGGCGCGCTGGTCGAGCGCGCGCACGAGCCAGGTCGCGTTCTGCAACGCATCCGTGAAATAGGACTTGTCGCCGTCCTTGCCGATCTTCTTCGACAGCTCGGAATAATAGGTCTGGTTGACCAGCACGCGCGGCAAGGTGTCGCTGTTGAGCTCGACATGCCAGCCGCCGTCGGGACCCGGGCGGACATAGACGTCGGGCACCATGGTCTGCAGGCGCGCCGAGCCGAACTTCATGCCGGGCTTGGGATTGAGGCGGCGGATCTCGCCGATCATGTCGGCGATGTCCTCGTCGTCGACGCCGCAGATCTTGCGAAGAGCCGCGATGTCGCGCTTGGCGAGCAGATCGAGATGCTCGACCAGCGCCTGCATCGCGGGGTCGTAGCGGTCGAGCTCGCGCAGCTGGATCGCCAGGCATTCACTTAAGGAACGCGCGCAGACCCCGGGCGGATCGAATTTTTGCAGCACGGCGAGGACGCTTTCGACCTCGGCTTGCGACGCACCGAGACGCTCGGCGGCCTGGCCGAGATCGGGCGGCAGATAGCCGGCCTCGTCGACGAGGTCGATCAGGTACTGGCCGATCATGCGTTGCGCGGGCGCGGTGAAGGCAACCGAGAGCTGCTCGGCGAGATGGCCCGACAACGTCGTCTCGGCCGCGACAAAAGCTTCGAGATTGTAGTCTTCGTCACCGGAGGCGCCGCCGCCCCATTCGGTATAGGTGGTCGGCGCGGCATCCTGAGCGTTGCGCGCGGCCGCCTCGGCCGGCTCCTCGGAGAAGACGTTGTCGAGGCCGGTGTCCAGAGTCTGCTCGATCTCGGCGCGGGTGCCGAGATCCTTGCTCATCCATTCTTCCTGGCCCGGCTCGAAGCCTTCCCCGCTGCCGCCGAAGCCGTCCTCGCCCGAACCGTCGTTCTGGCCGTCGGAATCGCCGTAATTGGCCGCCTCGGCCGGAGCTTCGCCCGCAGGCGCGTCGTCACTGGCCCGTTCCAGCAGCGGGTTTCGCTCGAGCTCCTCCTCCACGAAGGTCGTGAGATCGAGATTGGACAATTGCAGCAGCTTGATCGCCTGCATCAGCTGCGGCGTCATGACCAGCGACTGCGATTGCCGGAACTCTAATCTCTGCGTAAGCGCCATGAAGCAAGAACCGATCCCAAAAGTTGGTCCGATTTTTGCTTATCCTAGTCTCAGCCCGATGTACACGTCTTGACGAATTGGAAAAAAGGGCTAGAGGCGGAATTCCTCGCCAAGGTAAAGGCGGCGCACGTCCGGATCGGCAACGATCTCATCCGGAGTTCCCTCGGTCAAGATTTCCCCGGCATAGACGATATAGGCACGGTCGGTGAGGCCGAGCGTCTCGCGGACATTGTGGTCGGTGATCAGCACGCCGATGCCGCGGTTGGTGAGATGGCGGACGAGATCCTGGATGTCGCCGACCGCGATCGGGTCGATGCCGGCGAAGGGCTCGTCGAGCAGCATGTAATTCGGCCGCGTCGCCAGCGCGCGCGCGATCTCGACGCGGCGGCGCTCACCGCCGGACAGCGCGATCGACGGTGATTTCCGCAGCCGCGTGATGTTGAACTCGTCGAGCAGCGAGTCGAGCTGCTGCTCGCGCTTCTTGCGCGAGGGCTCGACCACTTCGAGCACGGCGCGGATGTTCTGCTCGACGGTGAGGCCGCGGAAGATCGAGGCTTCCTGCGGCAGATAGCCGATACCGAGCCGGGCGCGCTGATACATCGGCAGCCTGGTGACGTCGTGGCCGTCGAGCTCGATCGCACCGCGATCGGCCTTGATCAGGCCGGTGATCATGTAGAACACGGTGGTCTTGCCGGCCCCGTTCGGGCCGAGCAGGCCGACGGCCTCGCCGCGGCGCACATAGATGCTGACGCCGCGCACCACTTGGCGGCTGCCGAAGGCCTTTTCCACACTATGCACAGCCAGGAATCCGGGCCGCTTCAACAGCTGCGGCGCGCCGGCACCGTTGGACCTGGCGGCCGTTCGGACGGGATGAACCGCCTGCGGACGCGACTCGGCCTGATAGTCGGCCTCGTAGTCGCCCGTGTGGTCACCTTGGAACTGGTCGGGCCCGCGGGGCTGGTCGCGGGCAATCGGCGTGTCCCTGACAGGACTGGGCACGAGGCCGCCGACGCTGTCGCCGAGCGCAGTGATGTCCTGACGCGCAAATCCTGGCCGGCCGCGCTTGGCGGGGCGCCGACGGAACATGCTGAAGAGATCGACCATCCCCGCCTTCTAGCCTTTGGCGTCGTCTTGCGCGAAATCCGCGCGATCTGTCGCGCCGGCACTGAGCGATTGGCCGACGCAGCATGGGTGAAGGAATGTCTCATGCCCAGTGAAACACGCCTGAAAAGCGGCGGATCCCGCTTCGAAAGCCCTGCGCGCTAGATACAGGCTCGCCCGCCAGGCTTCAACCTCGGATCGGGAGAGCCCGATCCAAGCTATTGAATTCACTTTTGTTTGCTTGCGCCGGGTAATTGCAGGGGCGGCGCTGCGCCGGGTTTGCCCCCGCAATCATTGCTGCCGCCCTGCGGCAGCAGCGCCTGCACCCGCCCGTTGTCGGATTCCACGCGGGACACGCCGGTGGTCATGTCGACCATCAAGCGATCGCCGCGCAGCACGTTCTTGCACTGCGTCAGGACCACCTGGCCCGAGCCGCCGAGCATGGTGATGAGGTTGGTCTTGGTATCGAACACGGCGGTCTCGCCCGTCACCACCTGATCCTTCTGGGTGACCACGACGTTGCCGCGCGCCTCCAGCCGCTTGATCGAGGAGCTGCCGCCCGGACCCGGCTGCGCCGACTGCATCGGCGCCGATTTCGCGCCTTTCGCCGCGGGCTGCGGCGCGGCCGGCTTGTCGCCGCCGGACTCGTAGAATACCACCAGCGTCTTCGAGGTCATGGTGGTGTCGCCCTGCACGACCTTCACATTGCCGGCGAAGGTCGCCTCCTTCTTCTTGTCGCGCATCTCGAGCGAGGCGGCTTCGATCTGGATCGGCTGATCGCGGTTCTGCGAGAAGCCCTGCATCGCATTGGGCACACCCTGCATCGTGCTCTGAGCAAGGGCCGCACCCGTGACGAGCAGCGCGAGGCCGATAGCGAGCGCGGCCTTGCTGACAAAAATGTCACGCGGAAAACAGGTCATCATGAAAATCACTTCGAATTGGCAGACTTGTTCTGAGGCGTGCGTGTCTTCGTCGGCGCCGCCTCGGGTGGCGCAGGCTGCGTCGCGGCGGGCTCGTCGAGCTTGTCGAGGTGCATCACCACATTGCCCTCGAAGCGGATGACGTCACCGCCTTCGGTAATCCGCAGGCGATCCGCGCTCAGCGTGCCATTGGTCAGCTTGACGTCGACGCGCTCGTCCGACGAGACCGTACCCTTGCCCATGTCGACGAAGGCCGAGTTCAGCCGGGCCTCATAGCCGGTCGAGGTGCGCAGCAAGATATCCTTGCGCAGATCGAGCTGCTGCTGCTTGTTGTCGAAGCGGCCGGTGCGGGCATCGAGGAACAGGGTCGACTTATCCTCCATCAGCACTTTCGCACGCAGGTCATTGAGATCGACATGATCGGGATCGGTGATGTCCTGCGTCGCGGTCTTGGCCCAGAGCTCGTAGGGCCGCTGGTCGGGCGTGTAACCGGCGAGGTGCGGCGATTCCATCGTGATCTTGGTGCCCGACACCACCAGATTTCCGGAGTCGAGCGGCAGCTTCGGCATCAGCATGCGGAACGGATTGAAGATCGAGACGCCGATGATGACAGCCATGGACAGCACCACCGCACCCGGGACCGCGATGCGCAGAATCCGCACCAGGCGGCTGTGGCGCGCCGCGCTGGCAAACTTCGCCGCAAGCGCGGCGTCGTAGGTTGGGTTCTGGGCCGAGTTCACCGGGGTTCCTACTTACCTGTCTCCTGACGTATTGCTCGCCATGTCCGGTCGAGGGGGCACGCCATTCTATCCGGCGCCGCCCAAATATGCAGCCGGCGACAGGCCGTTACGAAAGTGTCCGAAACGGGGCGGTAATCCCGGGCCAACCGCCGCGCGGAGGCCTTCAGGAGTGCGCGAAAATGTCCTCTTCCGCCCAGCCCTGGAGGTCCAGCAGGGCGCGGGTGGGCAGGAAGTCGAAACAGGCCTGCGCCAGCTGGCTGCGGCCTTCCCGCACCAGCATGGCGTCCAGTCGCTCGCGCAAGGCATGCAGATGCAGCACGTCGGAGGCGGCGTAGGCGAGCTGCGGCTCGCTCAGGCTGTCGGAACCCCAGTCGCTGGACTGCTGCTGCTTGGAGAGGTCGATGTTGAGCACCTCGCGGACGAGGTCCTTGAGGCCGTGGCGGTCGGTGTAGGTGCGGGTCAGGCGGGACGCAATCTTGGTGCAATAAATCGGCCCGGTCATGACGCCGAAGGTCTGGTACAGCACCGCAACGTCGAACCGCGCGAAGTGGAATATCTTCGTGACCCCAGGATTGGCGAGCAGCGCCTTCAGGTTCGGCACGTCGGTGTGGCCCTTGGGGATCTGCACCACGTCGGCGCTGCCGTCGCCGGGCGAGAGCTGCACCACGCAGAGACGGTCGCGGTGCGGGTTCAGCCCCATGGTCTCGGTGTCGATCGCGACCGCTCCGGTGTAGCGGGACAGGTCGGGCAGGTCGCCGCGGTGCAGGCGTACGGTCATGAAAACCTCGGGTCGAATCGGTGCGTCGATATCATAGGCTAGAGCATGATCCGGAAAAGTGTGCAGCGGTTTTCCAAAAAGATCATGCTCAATCAATAACCTAAAGCGCGATGGCGATTCATCTTAATCGCATCGCGCTTTAGTCGAATGGATCGCGATGTAGCCAGTCGCAACAGGTCACGCAAGCGGCCGTGACCTTACGGCCGGTCAGATCGCAGCGAGCATGATGCAGACCATCGCCGCGACTGCGGTGCGGCTGGGGCCGTCCCGGAACGCGTACAGGATCGGATCGTCCGGCATCTCGCGGCGATGCGCCATCATCAGGGCACGGCCGAACCAGTACAGCAGCAGGGGCGTGAGCAGCCACAGCATCCAGGGGCGGCTGTAGAGCGGCGTCACCGCCGAGGACGAGACGTAGAGCGAGAACACGGTCACCGCGTTCATGGCGCTCGCCGCCGCCATCGCGGCGATGACGTTAAGGTCGGTGACACGGTAGTCGCGGTTGGAGGGATCGGCGAGGCCCACGCTCTCGCGCATGCTGAGCTCGCTGAATCGCTTGATCAGGGCGAGCGAGGTGAACACGAACAGCGAGAAGATCAACAGCCATTCCGACAGCACCACGCCGACGCCGACTGCGCCGGCGACGATGCGAAGCGTGTAGAGGCCGGCGAGCGTGACGATGTCGACCAGCATCTTGCGCTTGAGCACGAGCGAATAGGCGATCGTGGTGGCGAGATAGAGGCCGAGCACGCCGAGAAACTGCGGCGAGATGCAGAGGCTGGCGGCAAGCGCGAACAACCACAATGCAGGAATGGCCGACAGCGCCGACGAGATCGGCAAATCGCCCACCGCGAGCGCGCGGTGGCGCTTGCTCGGATGCTGCCGGTCGGCGGCGAGATCGAGCAGATCGTTCATCAGATAGGCGCCCGAGGCGCAGGCCGAGAACGCCAGGAATGCGAGCAGCGCGTAGCCGAGCGTCGAAAGGTTCAGCTGATGCGCCGTGAGCGCGGGCACGAACACCAGCGTGTTCTTGGCGTATTGATGGACCCGCAGCGCCTTCACCCAGGTGGCGAGGCCGGCTCTGCGGACCTCGTGATTTTCGATGCGCGCGATCGAGGCACAATCGAACGGCACGCGGCCCGCCGCGAGATCGGCGTGCGTGACGACGCCATCGAAGCCGAGATGCGCTGCGATCGCCGCGGCATGAGCGGCGAGCCGATCCGCGACGAGATAGACCTTCTCGCCGCGCGCCCGTGCCGCCAGCGCCCGGTTCATCACATCGGAATCATAGGGCAGATGGGCGTAGTCGATCTCAGCTCGCGCCAGGATCGCCGTGAGCGCCGCCATCCCCGCCCGTCCGCCCGCGCCGAAGCGCGCCAGCATGCGGCCGGGGCTGGAGAACAGCGCCTCCATCAGCAGTTCGGAACGCAGCAGCGCGCCTTCGAGGTCGATGACGAGGGTCCGGGCCGCCGACGGCTCGGACAGGCCAGGATCATACTGGGAGGCACGCTGCTCCATCCGAAAACGCTCTGACTTGCCGTGACATGACCGGCATTCGGCCGGGGGAGCAGGAAATTGGACGGCCAACCCTATGGGAACATTCACTAAAGGCGACTTAATTTGCCTGGAAAGGTGGGACGGCTTTCGCCCCAGGCGCTGTTGCTCGGATCCCACAATCCGGCGCGAGTTTCCTATCCCGGCAGAACTTTTGCTTCGCGTGCCGTGGACATCGTCCCGACCCACCCTATCTGCCAGTTTCCCTCGCCGGGGGGCCCACCCTGAAATCAGGTGCCATGACCGAACCAACGCTCGCTGCGCCGATCGACGAGCAGCGCCCGCACGGATTTTCGCGCTACCAGGTGCTCCTCATCGCGCTGCTGGCGCTGACGCAGTTCACGATCATCCTCGACTTCATCATCATGTCGCCGCTCGGCGCCATCCTGATGCCCGCGCTCGGCATCACGGCGGGGCAGTTCGGCGTTGCCGTATCGGCCTACGCGTTCAGTGCGGGACTATCGGGCATCCTCGCCGCCGGCTTTGCCGATCGTTTCGATCGCAAGCGCCTCCTGCTGTTCTTCTATGTCGGCTTCACGCTCGGCACGCTGCTGTGCGCGGTGGCGCCGAACTACCATGTGCTGCTGATCGGCCGGATCGTGACCGGATTGTTCGGCGGCG
>Ga0214544_1000057_pt1 | contig 131917 bp, 57 predicted proteins | sample CNSS3metaG_FD_160074 | JGI IMG/M metagenome (GOLD analysis project Ga0214544, IMG submission 160074) | Root nodule microbial communities from cowpea collected in UCLA plant growth center, Los Angeles, California, USA - CNSS3 | ecosystem: Host-associated > Plants > Roots > Nodule | place: USA...
ATATACTTCAATTTGGATCACGTAACCATATTCGACATGTATCCGTATCCGATATTTTAAGATACTTTATTTATACTTATCAACGAAGTATCTAATTTATAAAGTCATATTAGACTACAAAAAAATCTTTGAATAATGACAAATTTTAATGACAAAAAATAAGTAGTCAGTGATTAGTTTATAATCAGTTTATAAACTAAACATTATTGACAACTAAAATAGTTCAAAAAATTATAATTGATCTTTAAATTGTTAACTAAAATAGTTTCTATTATAAATTATTTTATAAATTGATCACCAACATTAACTAACAATATTTTAATTTGAATTCGCACAATAACAATTATATATTTGTTGTATTTTTAAGAATTATTATACATTTTTTATTCTCATATTGTGTAATCGTATCATATTATTTTTAAAATAAGTTTATCGATATATTAAATATATTTGTTGTATCTAATACACTTATTATATTTGTACATTACTAATATAATATTATGCATATTTAAAAAATAGTTAAACACTTGTGAGAGGATAGCGCCCATTAGTTATAAAGTGGTTTCTTGATAATTTTATTGATTTGGAATTTGTAGGGCAGGTAACAAGATCCACAAAATGGCTTTGCAACACGTTGATGTTGACGAGAAAAATCTATTTGCATATAATTCTTCAACGTTCAAACCAATAAGAAAGGAAAAAAAAGCTATGATAGAAAGTAGTAAATTGCCCTCGTCGAACTCCTTTTTATAATGTTTGTGTGAAGTATTTGTTTATGAAGCATATGAAATCAATGACAAATAATCACCCATAAAAGAGAAGAAACAAAAGACTTAAATTCTCATTGTGAAACTGTCGAGTTTTAATGGTTTTAAAAACTCTTTATTGGCAGGGTATGTACACTTTATATAGTTGGTACAGTAACAAATGAGTATAATTACAAATTTCTAATTACTATTATTTTTAAGACTTCAGAAAACGAAATGAAATTTAAGATTCCTTAATATTGGTGCTTCTCCATTCATATTTATTTATTTTGTTAGAATCCTAATTGAAAGTTTGGTAAATAACAATTGAAAATTTACTCTATGAGACTACATTATTCCATTTCTTTGTTTTTCTTTCAATTATGTTGGAATTGTGCCTTTCCACGGTTCCTGCATGTGGCCGCCGGACTCTTATTTAGAATGCACGTGCCTTAATTAAATAGCTAGGAATCCCATTACATGACTAAATCTACTAATATAAAAAGGTAATACCCTATTGAAATATTTAAAATATCCATTTTATTTATTTAACACATGTCAATTCCATTAATTCTTTTTGTAATTTTACCTTCAACTATTATTAAAATGACAAAAGTATCTCTACCAACTTAAATAATCAAGAAAAGTGTCACGTATAATATATTCCTACCATCATACCTAATTTAAAAAATTATTATTCCAAAAAAAGTTATATTATTATCAAAAATTATAATAATAATAATAATTATTATTATTATTATCAAACAATAATTATTACTACTATTATTATTATTAATTATAATTATTTTTATTATTATATTATTATTATGATTATAACAACAACAATAATAATAATAATTATTAAAAATTATAATTATTTAAATAGTTATTAATAACTATAATTATTATAATAATAGTTATTGTTATTATAACTGTAATTATAATTATAACTATAATTATGTTATTAACTACTACAATTATTATAGTTATAATTATGTTATTAACTGTTATAATTATTATAGTTGTTATAGTTATTATTATTGTTTTAATGATCAGTTATTATATTATTATTATCAGTTATAATTTTTATTATTATAACTATTATATAATTATTATTATTATTATTATCAACTATCATTATCTTTATTATTATTATATTATTATTATTATTATTATAATTATTAAGAAATATGATGAAATGAGATATGGATATTTGACAAAAAAAAAATGAAAAGAAAAACTTATAATTTATAGCTTAATAAAATATGAAGGTTTAAATACCTTTTTTGTCCTCATTTTCGTAGTGTATGTTGCGAATGGTCCTCATTTTCACAAAAAGTTTAAAATGGTCATCATTTTTACTGAAGGTTTAGTTTGGTCCTTTTCTGTAACGCCGTTCAGAGCATTGTACATGTGGCACGATTTGTATTAGGGTGTATTATGTGTACTGTACAGGTGGCTTAATTATATATTTGGGGATAAATAAGTGAGTTAGGGTTTTGGTAGGGAATGTTTGGGCAGTTGGTGAGTTTTGACAATCTTGTTCCTCCATTCCCGATTGATATTGCTGCAATCTTCTCTAAAGTAAATTAAACAGATAAAAAAGATGTATTATTAAGCCTACTTTAACGCAATGGGGAACCAGTGCTACAATCAATTACAAATAAAATAATGGGAACCATTACACCAACATCGACAACCGACAAACAAACCAACTAAAATAATACCCCACTGAACCCACCTACAGACACAAACTACACAAAATCATGAAAGTAATTTAGAAACTATGCAGAACATCACAACAATCGAAAGACAAACAAACCCAAAAATAGAATTACGAAAACCCTAACCCACGAGCAAACACAACCCAGAAAACCCTGAACACACTAACCTCGTTGATGATGATTAACTAAAAAATTGAAATGAAGAGTACCTGCAATCCAATGATGAAATGACAAGTATTAGCTGCTTCCTCTGCAAATCTGAACTCAAGAAAGACGAAGATAAAAAAATTTCCCTATTTGCTAAATTTCTCCTAAATTGAAAAATTAACTTTAATTTACAGTACACGTAACACACCCTAATACAAACGTGTCACCTGTACGATGTTCCATTAATGATTTAAACGGTGTTACACCAAATAAAACACGAATTGTGAAAATGAGGACCATTCTAAACATTCGGTAAAAATGAAGACCATTTTAAAAATTCTATGAAAATGAGGACCATCTACAACAAACACTACGAAAATGAGGACCAAAAAGGTATTTAAGCCAAATATGAAAGTTAAAGAAGATAATATCTAATTGAAAATTACAAGTTATACTATTATACTAATTACAAGTCATGGTTGGTACACGTGTCACACTAACCGTAATTATTTTTAATTTAGTTGGTTTACAATTGATTTAATTTAATCACCTATTTTTTAAATTAATTCAATTTTGTTTTCAACGATTTTAAAACTGTAACTAAATTAGTAATTAAGCTTAATTATAACTTATAAATTTATATTAAAATAATTTTATCATTTATACATCAAATCACTCCCTAAATACTCATGTTATTTTATTTCTTACGTTTTAATTTTTTTATACATGTAAAAAACAAAAATAATTTGAATATTTAGGTCGAGTAATTTGATATGTATAAATTCTTAAGAGTTTTTAACATTTACATATAAGTTGTAATTAAGCTTAATTATTATTTTAGTCTCAAATTGAAAAGGACAAAATTGAATCATTTTAAAAAAATAGGAGACTAAATTGAATCAAAATTTTAAATAGGGGACTAAATTGCAAATAATCATTGTTAGGCTGACACGTGGTACAACCATGACCTATCACGTGAAAATATTTTTTAATTAAAAGAAATTAAAAAATAGAAAAAAAATTACGAATTGATACGTGGTACTTTAATTTTTTTTAAAAACTTAAAAGAAATGAAAATTTCTCAAAATGACATTTGACATTAATGTCAACTTAACGGAAATAATCAAATTGAACATTTTTTAAAGAAATTAGAAAACCAAATTGAACTGAAAAAAAATAAGAGAACCAAAATGAACCAAATCAACAAACTAGAAGACTAAATCACTAATTAAGCCTTGTTTTATATTACCTAATAAGTTAATGATTTATGCTATTAAACACTTAAATTAAGGGTATTAAACATTCTCATGTAAAAAGAAAATAAAAATATTAAAAGAGAGACAAATTCAAATATGAGACATAAAAATTATTTAACTTACATACATCATTTGAATATAATTGTAAAAAATTATGATAAAATAAAAAAAATCTTAGAAATGAGAATAAATTTCATAATAAGTAAAATATATATATATATATATATATATATATATATATATATATATATATATATATATATATATAATATTGTTCGCGTGGGTCTGCCACTGTTTGGGTTAGTTTGAATACGGAGTTTGGACATGGACTTGGACTTGAATATTGACAGCCCAAGATATTGTTGGCCAATGTGGCCAATTTATGTATTATATGATAATAATATTATTTTAGGTGAAAATTAGATTTAGTATTTTATTTAATTCAAAAGAAATTATAAATTATGAATTTTTTATTTATTTAGACTAATGATCTTGAAACTTTGCAATTTCTGTGCAACATAACGTTACATAAAATATAAAAATTCAATGCAAACATTTCAGAATTACTTAGTGTATTAAGAGCATAAAAACATCAGTTATATCTATTTTTGGGGTTTCTGATATATTTATATAAAATTCGTACAAATTAAAAGGCCACTAAATAAATAAAAATATAAGAACAAACTCATTTTATTTGTCCAATTTTGTGTTTCCCTTAAAAAATTACTTTAGAATTTGTTGACAGTTTACTCGTTATCATTTATGAATGTACGTGTAGTAAGTTGTTCTCCCACACTTTTCTTTTTTATAACTTTTGCTTCAATTCTTTTTCTATCTTATAATTCGTGTTTTGTGTATTCAAATAGGTTATTCTTCTCTTGTATTTCTACAATATTTTTTTTATCAAAATGAAAGTCTCAATTTTATCTTGCTCCAAACATATATATTATCATTAATCTTTTTATCTCATCGTGATTTGTTTTAACTTAATATTTCTCGAGATAAAAAGTCACTGACGAGAAAATCGCGCATAGAGTCTTTCATATCGATATTATTCTTCAGGGATATTGTTCTCAAAGAAAAAAAACTTCTATCAATTTTCTTCACCCTTTCCATTTGTATCACTACTGACAAAATATATTTATTTATTATTCTCAATAACTCAGGATCTTGGGTACGTCACTGGACACGCCTATCATGATGAAGCCATTTGCTACTCGTAATGGAGTTTTTTGGACCATAGACAGGGAAAACTTTCTCTTTTTTTTTTTTGCTTTTTAGTAACCTTTCTGTCTTCTATTACTTCTACCAGTTTAGTTTCTATTTTGTAGCTGTCTGTTTTTTAGCAGTTAGTTTTTGTGCACATAGTGTGATCAATGGCAAATTTGAATATGTAAGACGTTGTTTTATTTTCAATTTTGTGAATATGGACTCTAAATCATCTATAGCACATCGCCAACTCAATAAACCCTTGTTCAATAGTTCACTTAGTCTATTAGACCATGTAATTTATGGAACATAAACAACAACGGGACTCCTCACCTTGAAAGTGCCATCATCCCAAATCAAGGAAAAAGAAACAAAGTCTGCATTAATGCTTCCTTCAATCCTAAGGGTAAAGGACAGCTTCTGACCCAACGATGAGAAGGTCAAAACATTTGGCACTACTTCCACGTTTAAAGAAGATGGATGTGCACTTATTGTGGCCTTATATGTGGATGTAGCTGATCCAACATTTGTGACCGTTCTACCAAAAGTGACATTGTTGTGGCTTGAGCGAGGGGTTGATAGAGTAAAAGACGGCAGATTAAGGTCCAAAACCGATCCTTTATTTGCTGATGTACAAGTGCTCTTATCTCCTGTAACTTTTTGCAGCGATGATGAATTGTAACCTTGTCCACACAGAAAACTAATATAATCATTTTCACCAGCATCATAAACTAATCCAGGATTTACTGCCTTCAAAGGATTGATTTGGCCCGCACCGTAAGCAAATTCAGCGTCTGGATTACGTGCAGGATTCATAGGGGTAGCTGCAAATAATCAACCAACAAATTTGGTCCTTAACTATTAATTAAGTTGTACAATAAAATAATTGAAGTTAATCTAATTTTTTTTCCGACAGAAATGTTTAAGGTGTTAGTGCATATGGTTTTAGGCTATCATAATTTCTCTTCATGTTTATAAATTTAAACTTAATTAATTCTTTGAAGGGTTATAGTATGCAGAGGTTGATAAGTACATTATATTATATAATTACCGGTTGTCATCAACGCGGATTTGATTGCAGCAGGAGACCAGTGGGGATGAAATGATTTGACGTAAGCAGCTGCTCCAGTAACATGAGGACATGCCATTGAAGTTCCAGATACTATATTCAAATTGGATACTCTTTTATCTCCTTTAACACCAGAAATTGAAGAAAGCGCAGACCATGAAGCCAAAATGTCAACTCCTGGAGCTGCTATATCAGGCTACACCATCAACACAAAACTTAGATATAAGCAAATATATGCATGATGTTACATTGTAGCATGCACGATGTTACCTTAAGAATGTTTGGAGTGACCATATTTGGACCTCTTGAGGAGAAAGGAGCCACGTAAAGGGCTGATGAATCTTTTTCTTCGAAACTCTTGGATATGGTAGCCTCTGGATTACTACAATAATCGGTGTCATGACATATAAATCAGATAATTGAAGACTAATTGGACAAAATTACACAGCACTTATGTATGATCTTGAGGAAAAGTTTTGTACCGTGTTGACTTTAAATAAGAAGATACGGAACTCCCATCACTTGCGCTAATGTGAATTGCTGGCAATGCAAATATTTCTCCCGTAAGTAAATTCAATGTACTACTGAATATAAGACCAGCAGCCCCAGAAGCAAATCCTACATATGGAGAAGAAGAATAGCCATCGCACAAAACAATTTTCCGTTTCACCTTAGCTGTATCCAAAGAATTTCCACGGCAATACCTAAGCAATGCTGATGTTAGAATGGAATTTTGAGTTGTAATAGAGGGGAAGATTGGTAACAAAACTACTCAAATAATAAGGTCAGACGACGAGTTGCCTAAACGACAACTATGTCGGAGAACATGTTGCCTAGAAGGCAGTTAGGTCAAAGAACAAGCTGCTTAGAAAACAGTTAGGTTAGAGGACGAGGTACTCCCGTAGATTAAATCTCACTCAACATCCCTACGTCGGTAACCGAGGTCCCGCAACCCATCATAGAGGAATCTATTGAACGATCATAGCAGATCTTAGACTAGGGTCAGAATGTATCAAAGAGCCCGTACCCTGAGATAAATATCAGCATTCAACAAAGTAGTGAGAAGGTCAACCGCAACCCTAGTCACATGGATAGGAGTAGAAGATTGTTATAAGGGCAAAATCCTTTTTTTTTAGGGAAGAAATATCCTTTATACACTTTGTTGCTCTATAAATAAACAACACATTCCCATGGCTAGGAGAGGACATATTTTCTGGCCTTAACAATTCACGTTAATTCTGAACTCTCTTCCATTTGTACCGGTAGAGGAGAATTGTAACTTTTTCCCAGAACAAAGTTTTATAAATAAAGAAAGAAAACCAAAAGAAATTTAACCCGATAATTAAAAAGATTTATTGGTAAATGTTGGTACCTGGATGTGGAACTATTAAATCCAGCAGCTGGTGCATCTCCCGCATAAATTAAAGGATAACTTTTTTTTGTTGGACTAAACGTATTCAATGAGAATCCCTGCATATAAGTTGAGGGAAATCTTTTATGTTTCTCTTTTAATATTTTAAAAAATAAGTAATTTAAAAGGTTAACTACCTGGAACATTTGGCCATTGCCCAGGTGGAGTTTGGTGAAAAACTTTCTGTCTATAGTGGTGGCAGCCACAGAAATCATCCAGGGTGCAGTATTTGTAGTTGTGGAACGCCTTGGACCCGCATTGCCCGCAGATTTAGAAGTTAATATGCCTCTCTTCATTGCATGGAAGGCTCCTATTGCATGTACATCATCAAAATAATTGATCAACGTGACTTCACTAGGTCCAATTGAAACAGATATAATGTCAACACCATCAATAATGGCTGCATCAAATCCTGCAAGAATGTCAGCGGTTTTACAACCACTCTTCCAACACACTTTATACATAGCAATGCGTGCTGATGGAACTCCTCCTCTTGTTGTTCCTACGCCAAGCCCAAACAGATTTGCATTTTTAACAGAGTTTCCAGCAGCAGTGGATGCCGTGTGAGACCCGTGACCAATCGTATCAATTGGAGATATGATGTCGTCTTTGTCGAAATCACTATCAAGACGAATATATTTTGCTCCAATTATTTTGCTACAAATAAATCATGAACCAAGCATTCATCATCAGTTAATCAATGGTTAGTTTTATCTTTTAATAAACCAGACATACTCTTATTTATATGTGTTGTAGCATGTTATACCAAACATAACTTACTTATTGCAAGTGAAGTTTTGGCATGTTCCTTTCCATTTCTGTGGTGGTGGACCAAAACCTCCGTCGGTGAAGCTTGAGGAATTAGGCCAAATTCCAGTATCCAGTACTCCAACAATTACGTTACTTTCTACCTTTGATCTTTGCACATTTTCAGGGAAGCCAATGAAGTTCCAGGACCTTGATGTTTGGATACTGTGGACTCTGTTTGGAATAACAGAAACCACATCATCCATTCCTGCCAAACATTCCAAATTTTTCACAAAAATGTATACATCATAGTTATAGATTCACAATCATATTAAAACTACCTTTCATTCTTTCTGATTCTTCTTTGGTCAGCCTGGCCACAAATCCATTGAAACTCTTGTAGTTGTGCACCAAAGTATCTGGTGCAACTTTGCTACATGGATACCATTTTGAATTTTAATCAAACTTATTTTAGAAGCGAATAATAAAAACTGGGATCAAGAATTGTGTGATAATATGTGACCTGGTGATGACACTTTGAAGCATAGTAGTATGAAGTGATTCTGTGCGTTCTATGCCCTTCGGATGTTCGCCCATGTAGACTATGTAAATCTGTATTAAATTAGAGTACCAACAACATAAATTAAATATAAAGTGCTGATCAATGAAATCCAAACAAAGCTAAATTTAACCCATAAAGAGATTGGAGTGGAAATAAATAACTTATATGATTTATGTAAGCAAATAGGAAAAGCGTTAATAATATGTTAGGTCAGATTAGGTCTATGTGATAAGTAGGTAGGTATTATAGTTTTGTCGATCATAATCTATCTTGTGTACATTTTTATCTATTTAGTCTAAATGAAAAACAAAATAAAGTCTAAAAAGTATTATGGATAAGTAATGGACATGCTTGAAAGCATAGAAATAACACAAGATTTAAACAAGATAAGATTGATACTGAGAAAATTTGTAGTATAGCACAATCAAATGCTTGGTTATGCATGAATGATAAAATGTTAAATGTGACATTCTCTATTTCGGATTAAAACCGACAAGTGTTTCAAAACTTTGTGATTTGAGTACATTGATAAAAGAAGCAAAGTTGCGTGTATAAAGTTAGAGAAGCAAAGAGTTACGTGTAGGATATATAAATTAGAAGGGACACTGAAAAGCATGTTATGCGGACCAATAATCCAAAGCTCTTCTTAACTTGAAAGAAATCCAACATTCTTTTAAAAAAGACAGTATCATTAGAATTGTTTAAAAAATCATAATAATATAAGAACCTAAGAGTAATATTTATGGAAAGATATAGTTTCTGAAGTTTGTACACACTTAGAAGATATAGATGAAGTATGTGTTTGCAAAAGTATATGGGATATATATGTTGCAAGAAGAGTAATTTATTGCAGAAGGATATTGCTTATATGTTATTTACCTTTCGATCATCTTTAGAAAATGACGGAGTGAGTAGCAGAATGCATGTAAGAATTTGGAGGAGATGCGAAAACCCTAAAGTGTTCATCTTTAGTAATCTTCACTAAAACGATGAATGTGTTTTCAACCTCTTTCAACCTGTGAGTAAATTTAATGTCTTAGTAAATCTGAAATGCCACTAACTTTATTACTATTAACATACTATAGTAAGTGTGCATTTGAAACACATTGCACAATGGAAATTGTAAATAGAAGTATTCATAAAGTCATATAAATAGCAAATTTGGAATGAAAACATAAACAATGATGTTAAAAAAAGTAAAGACAAACATATAGACATATACATTAATAAGAAGAACACCATACTAATCTGCACAAAAAAGTAATTTTAATATATATTACAAATTACTAATGCATAACGGGTCGCTTTCGAAGAAAATTACAATGTACTAAAAGGTTGGTTTTGTGATTTTTTTATTTATTTTTAGATTATTGATTTCTTTTTGTCAATTATTGTGGTTGACACATGTGATGTGTTTATTTTTTTTATGATAAAAAGGAATAATAAGATTATAATTATTAAAAAAGTATAAATATTTTTATAATTTTATTGTAGATAGTTTGCATTCATTTTGAATGCAATTTTTTATTATAAATAGTTATTTTAGTTTAAAACTGATTAAATTTAAGGATTAAATATGTTTTTGGTCCCTCAAGTTTAAGTGGAATTTTGAATTAGTCCCTCTTCAAAAATTTTGACCAATTTAGTCATTCATATTTAAAAATGCGTGAATTTAGTTCTTTTAACAAAATTTTGTTAAGTTTATCTGATGTTTCAAGCGCATTTCATGATAATATTTGAATTGTTTATACCGTTTGACACATTTTCGCTTCAATATTAACTTAAATATTATCATAAAATACGTTTAAAATGTCAAATAAACCTAACAAAATTTAGTAAAAATGACCAAATCCACGTATTTCTAAAGATGAAGTACTAAATTGCCATAAAGTTTCATAGAAGGACTAATTCGAAAATTTACTGAAACTTGAGGGACCAAAAACATATTTAACCCTAAATTTAAAAATAAATCGTTGAATTTAAAAATATTAATTAAATTTAAATAAAAATAAAAGGTAAAGTTGATAAAAGATAAACTTCGAAAAATAATATGTACAACATCATGAAGAATCCTCTTTATAATATAGAATAGATAAAAAGTTGAACTAATATACATTTAGGTCTCGTTTAAAGTGAAATCAATGAAAATTGAATTTTGTAAAAGTTGTTAGAGAAATGTAATATTAAATAAATTTTGATATGAGTAATACAATTTTGCTTTGTTCGGAGAATAAAATTGCCTATAACCATTATATAACTCTTGATCATTTATTTATTACACACTAAAAAAAATTAAAAAATAAGTAATAAAATAGTTATATTTTAATGTTGTTAAAAATTAAAATATAATTAGATGTAAAAAAAATTAAATTAACAAAAAATACATTTTGTTTGTTTTCTTTTTAATAAAGAAGATACAAAATAATTAACATAATATTGTTTTCTTTTTTAAAAAAAACAATGTTCTATTTTTTATATTTAATTACATTTCAATTTTTAATAACATTAAATATTATATTTATTGTTTAATTATTCTTTAACTTTTTTTATGTATCAAAGAAATTATCAATTAGATATTTAGATATTTTTATCTTCTAAATAAAATAAAAATACACTAATGATTATTAAGATCATAATCTATTAAATATTACATTTATCTATGAATTTTTACAAATTTAAATGTTAATCAATTACACCTTAAAGATGTCTTTAAGACACCGGTTAGCATCTCCATATATTTATTATTTATAAAGTTTTATTTAAAAATAATGTCAACTTTAAATGTGACTTAAATTTATAATTCATTGATATTGTATGTTTTAATTAAATGCTTAAAACTTCATCAATTTTATCTTAATTAGATATCACAAAATTTAATTGTCATAAATATAAAACTACAACAAAAATAAAAGTTATAAATTAAAGCAGAACATGGTATTATTAAAGTATGGTATTAAGGAAGTGCATTCAAAAGTACAAAATTCAATGTTTGGTATATTGAACAATAAATTTAATACTAAATGCATAACAAAGGACTAAATCAACTGTTAAAACTATCAAAATGGGTCTTTGTGGTCTAGTTTGGTTCGAGTTGGATTTAGTTGAATTTTTTTTAAAAATTTTAATACGAATTAATTTTTGGTCTGATTTATCTGAGTTGAATTCGTAGTTCAATATGTACTATCTTTTTTTAACAAATATATTGGGTTGACAAATGCAAACATAATATTTTTATGATTTTGTATTTGGGGTTGAACATTATTTTGAATTGTATTTGAATTTTAATAAAATTTATTTAGATTTTAATTACAATTAAAATTTAGTTTTTTTGGAATGAAAGAAAAAATAAATTGTATTTTTTACGATTAAGTGAGTGAGTGAGTTAACTCCTTTAATCTATAAAAACCAGATTAAATTTAAATATTTTTTATTTAATGAACCAAATTAGGTTCTCACTAAACTAAGCATTAGTGGACGGGACTCGATAACCGGTTTTGACGGTTCTACCGACAATAACGCACAGCACAGGTAGAGTAACAGTGATGTTACGGGTAAACTATTCTAAAATAATAATAATAATGAAAAGTAAACCGATAAAATTAATTAGGGATAATGTTAACGCTTAATGTTTACCCAAATTAAGAGTAAGCTATTATATATCATTTGATTCATTTTGAAATGAAAATAGTCCAAGTTTTTAATAAAAAAAATGTCTGCAATTTTATGTCATTATTTCTAAAATCAAAATAATCTTATTATGTACTGTTGAACAATTATTTTGACTTAAGAATTAATAAGAAATGAATTTAAATTAAAATATTTCCTATTAAATGTTGTCAAATATTATATAATTATAGTTACAAATTCGTAATAAAATAATTATGCTAAAGGTTAAATAACTTTGTATTAAATAATTAAAATACTGAATAAAAAATAATATAAGAATATATATTATAGATTTTACAGTTTTGGGTCACTTTTCAAGTAAGACCACTTACTGAACCGATTTGCATGGTTTGAAAAATATAAAAAATCTTGTGATGGTTTGTGATGGTTTATTGAGTAGGTTTTCAATTCTTAAATCAAGGTAGCCGGAATTTTAACCTTGTTACACAATCTTTTGTATGAAAGAAGGGAAGTAGAGCATTCTTATAAATAAAAGAAGAAGACAATAAAAAGTTATTGGAAGAAAGAAAAAGATATAAAGCAGTAAGGAATTAGAAATAGGAATAGAGAAGGGACATACTCACTTCATCCGACCATTGGCGTATATGTGTGTTGAGTGAGAAAGGATGAGAATACACAGAAACTTTCTCTCCTTTTATAGCCACAATTTTGATACACCGATACTTCAACTTGTGTCACGTATCTGTATTTGACATGTATTGTATCTGATACTTTATGATACTTTAACTATATTTATCAATAAAGTATCTCATTTATATAGTAGTATACTACAATAAAATTTTTGAATAATGACCAATTTTAGTGACAAAAAATAATTAGTCACTATATAGTGACAAAATTGACAACTAAAATAGTTTCAAAAAATTATAATCGGTCTCTAAATTGATAACTAAAATAGTTTCAATGATGAATTGATTATTAAATTGGTCATTAACATTAGCTACAAGGTTTTGACTACCAAAATAATTGGTTTCTAATTAGAAAATTTGGATTCACACATTAACAATCATATATTTATTATGTTTGTAAGAATTATTGTACACTTTTCATTATTCATATATATCATGTATCTATCACGTATCGTATCGTATCCTATTATTTTAAAAATAAACATATCCACGAGATACGTGTCGTATCCTATACACGTATCGTGTCTGTACATCATAGGATGCAACCATGGTCCACTCTTTTCGCATTTAATTTATAATTAAGGAAAAAAAATTAATTTCGTAAACTTTTAAACAAAAAAACTTTAACATTCTCTAACGGTCATGCTTAATAATATAATTTGAATTATTTGACTTTTATGTTGTGTTTGGCATACAGTGTAGAGTTGGGAAATGAATTTCTGTTGACTTGTAGATATAAAAATAATATGATTTCAGTGGATATGAGTTAAAATTTGTAAAAGTTTAAATATGATGTCATCGAAAAAATTTAATAAATTTTTTTTTATATAATTAAATTATTTAATTACAATTTTTATCCTTTAATATAAATAAAAAATGATATTAAAATGAAATTAAAATTATTTTTTAAAATCAGAAAAATATAGTTTAATAAACAAAATATTTTTAGTTCTATTTAAATTTATTTAATTTTATATAATTAATTCATTTACCAAATTTATTTAAATTTGTATTTTCCATTAATAATAATAATACAAATATTATAATAATAATACTATTATTATATAATACAAATTATTATAATAATTATAATAATAACTATTATTAATATTAAAATATAAATATTAAATAAATAAATATATATATATATATATATATATTTAATTATTATAATATCCTTATGCATATAATAATTATTATATATTATCGTTATAATATATATATTTTAATATATACTATTATTGTAATACAGATATAAATAATATATACATTATTATAATATAAAACGAATTCTATCACTCTTGATGAAGCCATTTCCTAATGTTGATGGGGTTTTCAGGAGCATAGACAGAAAAGCTTTTGTCATTTTTTTTTTGGTTTTTAGTATGAAACGTTTCTGTCTTCTATTACTAATTTAATTCCTATTTTGTAGATTTCTGTTTTTTAACAGTTAGTTTTGTATACATAGTGTGATCAATGGCCAATTTGAATATGTAAGACGCTGTTTTAGTTTTTAAATTTCGTGATTATGGACTATGAATCATGTATAGCGTATCGCAATCTCAATAAACCGTTGTTGGATAGTTCATTACACTATTAGGCTGTTAAATTTATGGAACATAAACAACAACGGGACTCCTTGCCTTGAAAGTGCCATCATCCCAAATCAAGGAAAAAGAAACAAAGTCTGCATTAATGCTTCCTTCAATCCTAAGGGTAAAGGACAGCTTCTGACCCAACGATGAGAAGGTCAAAACATTTGGCACTACTTCCACGTTTAAAGAAGATGGATGTGCACTTATTGTGGCCTTATATGTGGATGTAGCTGATCCAACATTTGTGACCGTTCTACCAAAAGTGACATTGTTGTGGCTTGAGCGAGGGGTTGATAGAGTAAAAGACGGCAGATTAAGGTCCAAAACCGATCCTTTATTTGCTGATGTACAAGTGCTCTTATCTCCTGTAACTTTTTGCAGCGATGATGAATTGTAACCTTGTCCACACAGAAAACTAATATAATCATTTTCACCAGCATCATAAACTAATCCAGGATTTACTGCCTTCAAAGGATTGATTTGGCCCGCACCGTAAGCAAATTCAGCGTCTGGATTACGTGCAGGATTCATAGGGGTAGCTGCAAATAATCAACCAACAAATTTGGTCCTTAACTATTAATTAAGTTGTACAATAAAATAATTGAAGTTAATCTATTTTTTCCCGACAGAAATGTTTAAGGTGTTGTTAGTGCAAATGGTTTTAGGTTATCATAATTTCTCTTCATGTTTATAAATTTAAAATTAATTAATTCTTTGAAGGGTTATAGTATGCAGAGGTTGATAAGTACATTATATTATATAATAACCAGTTGTCATCAACGCGGATTTGATTGCAGCAGGAGACCAGTTGGGATGATTAGATTTGACGTAAGCAGCTGCTCCAGTAACATGAGGACATGCCATTGAAGTTCCAGATATTATATTCAAATTGGATACTCTTTTATCTCCTTTAACACCAGAAATTGAAGAAAGCGCAGACCATGAAGCCAAAATGTCAACTCCTGGAGCTGCTATATCAGGCTACACCATCAACACAGAACTTAGATATAAGCAAATATATGCATGATGTTACATTGTAGCATGCACGATGTTACCTTAAGAATGTTTGGAGTGACAATATTGGGACCTCTTGAAGAGAAAGCAGCAACGTAAGGGGCTGATGAATCTTTTTCTTCGAAACTCTTGAATATGGTAGCCTCTGGATTACTACAATAATCGGTGTCATGACATATAAATCAGATAATTGAAGACTAATTGGACAAAATTACACAGCACTTATGTATGATCTTGAAGAAAAGTTTTGTACCGTGTTGACTTTAAATAAGAAGATACGGAACTCCCATCACTTGCGCTAATGTGAATTGCTGGCAATGCAAATATAGCTCCCGTAAGTAAAGACAATGTACTACTGAATATAAGACCAGCAGCGCCAGAAGCAAATCCTACAGATGGAGAAGAAGAATAGCCATCGCACAAAACAATTTTCCGTTTCACCTTAGCTGTATCCAAAGAATCTCCACGGCAATACCTAAGCAATGCTGATGGAATGGAGTTTTGAGTTGTGATAGAGGGGAAGATTACTAACAAAACTACTCAAATAATAAGGTGAGAGGACGAGTTGCCTAAAAGACAACTAGGTCGGAGGACATGTTGCCCAGAAGGCAGTTAGGTCAAAGAACAAGCTGCTTAGAAAACAGTTAGGTTAGAGGACAAGGTATTCACGTAGACTAAATCTCACTCAACATCCCTTCGTCGGTAACCGAGGTCCAGCAACCCATCATAGAGGAATCGATTGAAGGTATCAACAAGCCTGTACCCTGAGATAAATATCACCACATTACAAAAGCAGAGAGAAGGTCAACCGAAATCCTAACCACATGGATATCCCTATTTTTTTAGGGAAGAAATATCCTTTGTACATTTTGTTGTTCTATAAATAAACAACACACTCTCATGGCTAGGGAGGACATATTTTTTTGGCCTAAAGAATTCACGTTCATTCTGAAGATTTGTACTGGTCGAGGAGAATTGCAACTTTCTTTCCCAGAACAAAATTTTATAAATAAAGAAAGAAAACCAAAAGAAATTTAACCCTATAATTAAAAAGACATATTGGTAAATGTTGGTACCTGGATGTGGAACTATTAAATCCAGCAGCTGGTGCATCTCCCGCATAAATTAAAGGATAACTTTTTTTTGTTGGACTAAACGTATTCAATGACAATCCCTGCATATATGTTGAGGGAAATCTTTTATGTTTCTCTTTTAATATTTTAAAAAATAAATAATTTAAAGGGTTAACTACCTGGAACATTTGGCCATTGCCCAGGTGGAGTTTGGTGAAAAACTTTCTGTCTATAGTGGTGGCAGCCACAGAAATCATCCAGGGTGCAGTATTTGTAGTTGTGGAAGGCTTTGGACCCGCATTGCCCGCAGATTTAGAAGTTAATATGCCTCTCTTCATTGCATGAAAGGCTCCTATTGCAAATTCATCCTCAAAATAATTGATGAATGTGACGTCACTAGGTCCCATTGAAACAGAAATAATGTCAACACCATCGATAATGGCTGCATCAAATCCTGCAAGAATGTCAGCGGTTTTACAACCACTCTTCCAACACACTTTATACATAGCAATGCGAGCTGATGGAAATCCTCCTCTTGCTGTTCCTGCGCCAAGCCCAAACAAATTCGCATTTTTAACAGAGTTTCCAGCAGCAGTGGATGCTGTGTGTGACCCGTGACCAATCGTATCAATCGGAGATATGATGTCTTCTTTGTCGAAATCACCATCAATACGAAAATATTTTGCTATAAACAAATCATGGAGCAAGTATTCATCATCAGTGAATCAATGGTTAGTTTTATCTTTTAATAAACCAGACATACTCTTATTTATATGTGTTGTAGCATGTTATACCAAACATAACTTACTTATTGCAAGTGAAGTTTTGGCATGTTCCTTTCCATTTCTGTGGTGGTGGACCAAAACCTCCGTCGGTGAAGCTTGAGGAATTAGGCCAAATTCCAGTATCCAGTACTCCAACGATTATGTTACTTTCTACCTTTGATCTTTGCACATTTTCAGGGAAGTCAATGAAGTCCCAGGACCTTGATGTTTGGATACTGTGGACTCTGTTTGGAATAACAGAAACCACATCATCCATTCCTGCCAAACATTCCAATTTTTCAAAAAATGTATACATCATAATTATAGATTCACAATCATATTAAAACTACCTTTCATTCTTTCTGATTCTTCTTTGGTCAGCCTGGCCACAAATCCATTGAAACTCTTGTAGCTGTGCACCAAAGTATCTGCTGCAACTTTTCTACATGGATACCGTTTTGAATTTTAACAAAAGTATTTTAGAAGCGAATACATGTAGTGTAGTCATTTAGATGAATATTCTATTGAAAAAGGGGAGCAAGAATTGTGTAATAATATATGACCTGCTGATGACACTTTGAACCATATTAGTATGAAGGGACTCTATGCGTTCCATGCCCTTCGGATGTTCCCCCATGTAGACTATGTAAATCTGTATTAAATTAGAGTACCAACAACATAAATTAAATGCAAAGCGTTGATCAAAGAAATCCAAACAAAGCTAAATTTAACCCATAAAGAGATTGGAGTGGAATAGCAACTTGTATAATTTATGTAAGCAAATAGAGAAAACGTTAATTGTATGTTAGGTCAGATTAGGGTCTATGTGATAATTGGGTAGGGGTTAGTTATGTAGATCATTATGTGTACATTTTTGGCATTTTTTATATATTTAATTTAAATGAAAAACAAAAGTAAAGTTGGAAAGTATATATAATGGATAGAAGTAATTGCGAAGTTTTAATATAACACAATCAAATGTTTGGTTATGGATGATACATAAAATACTAGATGTGAGAGTTTTCATTTCGGATTGGAACCTATAAATGTTTAAAAACTTTACGATTTGAGGTAACTGATAAAAGGAAAATTAAAAGATAAAGCATTTGGAGGATAAAGTTTGAGTAGCAAAGAGTTTGGTGTAGGATATATAAATTAGTACTTGAAAGCAAGTTGCGGACCAATAATCCAAAGCTCTTCTTAACTTGAAAGAATCATATAATTGTTTAAAAAATCATAATAATATAAGATCGTAAGAGTAATTTATGGAAAGATATAGTTTCTGAAGTATTGTACACACTTAGAAAATATAGATGAAGTATATGTTTGCAAAAGTATATGGGATATATATGTTTGCAAGAAGAGTAATTTATTGCAGAAGGATATTGCATATATGTTATTTACCTTTCGATCATCTTTAGAAAATGACGGAGTGAGTAGCAGAATGCATATAAGAATTTGTAGGAGATGCGACAACCCTAAAGTCTTCATCTTTAGTAATCTTCACAAAAACGATGAATGTGTGTTCAACCTCTTTCAACCTGTGAGTAAATTTAATGTCTTAGCAAATGTGAAATGCCACTAACTTTATTACTATTAACATACTATAGTAAGTGTGCATTTGAAACACATTGCAGAATTGAAATTGTAAATAGAAGTATTCATAAAGTCTTATACATAGCAAATTGGGAATGAAAAACAGAAACAATAATGTTAAAAAAAGTAAAGACAAACATATAGACATATACATTAATAAGAAGACACCATCCTAATCTGCACAACAAAGTAATTTTAATATATATTATTATTCACTAATGCATAACGGGTCGCTTTCCAAGCAAAATTAAATGTGCTAAAAGGTTGGTTTTGTGATTTTTTTATGTTTAGATTATTGATTTCTTTTTGTCAATTGTTGTGGTTGACAGATGTGATGTGTTTTTTTTTTTATGATAAAAAGGATAATAAGTTTATAACTATTAAAAATAAATAAATATTTTTATAATTTTATTGTAGATAGTTTACATTTATTTTGAATGTAAATTTTTATTATAAATAGTTATTGTATTTTATAAAAGTTAGTAATAAAGTGTGATTTTAATAAAGTTATTACACACCAAAACTGTCATAACCATTATATAACTCTAATTGATTATTTATTTATTACAAACCAAAACAAGTTATAAAATAATTAAGTAATAAAATAATTATATTTCAAAGTTGTTAAAAATTAAAATATAATTAAACGTAAAAAAATTAAATTAACAAAATATAAAATATTGTTTGTTTTTTTAATAAAGAAGATACAAAATAATTAACATTGTCTGTATAAAAAAATAATATTTTATTTTTTGTTAATTAATTTTTCTATATTTAATTACATTTAAATTTTTAATAACATTAAAATATAATATTTTTTTGTTTTATTATTTTTTAATTTTTTTATGTATCAAATAAATTATTAGTTACAGACTTATATAGACATTTTTGTCTTTTAAATAAAATAAGAATGCACTAATAATTATTAAGGTCATAATGTATTTAATATTATATTTATTTATGAACTTTTACAAAATTAAATGTTGATTAATTACACCTTAAATATGTTCTTAAGACACTGGTTAACATTCTCTGTTCATTTATTACTTTTAAAATTTTAAGTTGAAAATAATGTCAACTTTAAATGTGACTTAAATTTATAATTCATTGATATTGTATGTTTTAATTAAATTGTTTAAAACTTCATCAATTTTATCTTAATTATAGATATCACAAAATGTAAGAGTCAAGTTTCTTTGTTGAGTTTTGTTGTGTTGTTTTGTGCTGAGCATTAAAAATATACTGTTTTGGTACTTTGAAAATAATTTTAATATTTTAAAATTTTAAAATTAATGATAATCAGCGTATTTTAAAAGCACAACAGAAAAATAACAACAAAAAATCAATAGAGAATTTAAATCGTAGACAGTGATATTACAAGTAAATCATTATAAAAAATAATAATTAAAATCAAACCGATAGAATTAATTAGAGATAATGGTTTGTGATGGTTTGAAAAATATAAAAAATCTTGTGATGGTTTGTGATGGTTTATTCAGTAGGTTTTCAATTTTTAAATCGAGGTAACTGGAATTTTAACCTTGTTACACAAGCTTATGTACGAAAGAATGGAAATAAAACATTCTTATAAAAGAAAAGCAATAGAAAATTGTTGGGAGAAAGAAAAAGATACAAATGAATAAGGAATTAGAAATAGAAATAGAGAAGAAACATACTCAATTCAGCCGACCATTGGCGTATATCTGTGTTGAGTGAGAAAGGATGAGAATACACACAAACTTTCTCTCCTTTTATAGCCACTGCATATTTGATGCAAGCATGGTCCCCTCTTTTCACATTTAATCTATAATTAAGGACACAAATTTAATAAGAAAACTTTTAGAGAAAAAACTTTAACATTCACTAACGTTCATGTTTAATAATATAGTTTGACTTGTGTTTGGCATGCGGTGCAGAGTTGGAAGAGTGTATTTCCTTTGAGTTGATTTGTAGGCACCCACGGAACTGGGATAAAAATTTCAGGGGTATCAAACTAAAAATTTTTATATATAATATTTTTAATTAAATGAATAAATTTTTCATTTTCTCTACTTAAATAATTTTTCCACATTAATTCACTCTATTAAAATTTAATACTATTTAATTAATTTATTATGTGTAACAAAATTCGTAATGCAACTCAGATACATTCATAAAATTTTACAAATTTAAATCAAAAACACAAAATCCTTAAATTTCATAATTTATAATTGTTCTAATATGAGAAAAACTATAATCAGGGTTCATGCTAATTTTATAAAAGAATTCCTAAAATCTTGATTAGAGTTCATACTAATATGGAAAAAACTTAATTTGGGAGAAACATAATAATAAGAACAGGAGAATCATAAATTTAAGATACATAAATCATAATAGAATACTAATATTGATTTATGAGATATATTATAATAATGTCTCTTTGTTCTTTAATCTCTTTAATCTTTCTTTGTACTCTCATACTTTCTTATATACATAAACAAAATTATATTCCTTTTTATTAACAAACTTCTATCAAATTATTTTTTATTTTATTTTTTAAACAATAAAAAAAACATCAATAAATAATATATAATTTAAATGATAAAAAAACTTTTCAAAACTTAACATATATATATATATAATATAATATAATAATATATAAAATACATATATAAATTATAAATTATATATAAAATATAAAATTAAAAAGTTTTGGGGAGCCATAACTCTCCTTAGTCCCAACTATCTTTCGCCAATGTTTGTAGGTAAAATTGGGATTGTTTGAATTAAAGAAAAAAATAATATGATTTGAATGGATATGAGTGTAAAATTTATAAAAATTTAGACATGATGTGATCATAAAAATTTAATAATTTTGTTGTAAGATTAAATTATATAATTACTGTGAGACCCCTTCCTTCTCTTTTAATTTCCTCTCTATTTGAAAGCAGAAGCCACTTCTACCATCAACCTTATCACTCCCACTTCTTCCTTGTGCAGTAGGCATAATTGGGACCAATGCAGAACCCTCCATTTCAGTTGAGCTTCCTCCTCTTCCCCGTAAGTTTAGCTTCAACTTTAAATTACCAGAATTTCACCATTTCCGAGCTAGAATTTCGAGTCTCGCTTGCTTTGTGAATCTGCATTTCCCTTCCTTAGGTTCTAAGCAGTAATGGTGTCCCTTTTTGGAGCTTCTTCTCTGCTAAGCCATTGATTGCTTAGAGGTAAGGGAAACTAACCTAATTTCTTGAATTTCTGCACAAAACACCTCTCTGATGGTTGTAAATTCTGTAATTGAGTGATGAATTGTTTTTTTATTTGTTGATGCATGTGTTGATTTGATAATTTCCCTTGATTACTGAATTTGCATGCGAGAACAGGTCAAAAACTCTAATATTTTCACCTGAGTGAAAACACAAAAAACTCATCCTTGTTCCTGCGCGAATTGTTCTCTAGGCGAGTTGGTTTCGCTTGAGCAAGAGACACTCTCGTCTAAGTGAGACGGCTTAGCCTGACCGAGAATTCGCTCAAATTTTTGAGTTGCTCTCTGTTTGAAACCTCGCTTAGACAAGAATAATCCACCTAAGCGAGATAGTCTCTCGCTCGGGACGAAATCTTCTAGCTTGAGCGAGAACCAATGCAATTCTCTGTTTTAATAGATAAAATTATATGTTTGAATGTCAAAATGTGAAATTAGCCTATGATATGCTTGGATTGTTGTGATTGATAGCATGAGTGGTGAAATTGTAGGAATTTGGATTATGAGGAAATGTGATTGAGCTACAATTTCAAGAAAAATTCCATAGAGTATGTTATAATTAATTCATTTACAAAACGAAATTTAAATATTAATTAAATATATATTTAATTATTATAATATCTATATATATAATAATTATTATATATTATCGTTATAATATATATTATAATATATATTAATATTATAATATATATATATATATATATATATATATATATATATATATATAATCGAATTTTAATGGATTAAACACATAGTTATTTAGTAATTTTAACGTAATGATGTGTCTTTTCATTATAATTCTCTTTATTATAGAGACGGTTAAAATTTACAACTCAGATCACAAATCAATGAAATTAAACACGTCGATAATTTTTTTTTTTGTTTCGGTGAACAACACTTATCTAGAAACAAACACAACAAACACAACACTAATATAATTATAATTTGAAAAATAATTACTTTGTATTGATTATTATTTATAATAGTAAGATATGAGATAAGATCTCATGATAATGTTCTCAAATATTTGTATATTATAAATTTTATTATTGTTAAAAAAATAAATTATTATTATCATATTTATCATAAAACACTAAAACAGTAAATGTTGAAGTAAAAAAAATATAAACAAATAAAATTTTTTATGTGACTAAATATAAATATAAATAAATAAATAAAATTAATGTATTATTAAGTATAAATATAAATAAATAAATAAATTAATTAAAATAAATAAAATTTATGTGTAATTGAAAATAAATATAAATAATATTTATACAAATAAATAAAAAATATAAAATTACAAACATATAAAATTTATATAAATATAAATTAAATTAAATACACTTTATCAAATAATTATCTATATTTAAATATCTTTTATATATTTATATCAATATATAAAGAAAATTCTCTTGTTTTTTATGTATACATTTTATATTTCAATTTTATACCTGACAATATAATTGTTGTTAATTGACTCTTTTTACAGTAACTGCTATTTTGAAATAAATATTATACTTCCTACTGTTTGTTGGAATTTATTTATTCTTTTCTTAAAAGATTAAATCATTCTAAAGGTTTTATTTTTTTTGTGAAATTTCAAATAATTTTCTTAATTTTTATTTGACTTAATTGAGTTTTTATTCTTAAAAATTCATTACAATTAGGTCCTTTCCGTTGATATTACATTAACGATGTTAATTATGTGTTACGTGTTAACACATGGTTTATTTATTTATTTTTTAAATTTTTTTAGATTTGTTTTTTAAAATAAAAATTGACACGTGTCAATGTGATATTGTGCCACATGGCATAGACAATATGATGTGACAATGACAGTGTCACCGTTACTATTGGATGTGAAAAGTCTCGATGTAATACCTGTATTTATTATTTTGTTTCTAGTCCCAATTTTTTTAAAACTGAATCTATTTCATTCTATATCAAATCTAATTTTTATATAAATTTTACAATGGTGTTTTTATTATAATTGATATTTTTAATAAAATTAAGTTTATTTAAATGTATATTTTGCATTAAATTTTATTTAAATATTATTTCAAATATTTGTATATCAATCATTTATAGACAAATGTTAGGATTGGTTTAAAAATAATAATTTTATAAATTGAATTGTAAAATTTTAAATAAATATATTTATTTTAAATTATTATAAAATTGTTTCAGAATTTTATATTTGAATTTATAAAATTTTTATTTAAATTTTCTATATGATCAATGGCCAATTTGAATATGTATGACGTTGTTTTAGTTTAAATTTCGTGATTGTGGACTTTGAATCATGTATAGCTTATCGCCATCTCAATAAACTTTTGTTGGATAGTTTCATTACAGTATTAGGCTGTTAAATTTATGGAACATAAACAACAACGGGACTCCTTGCCTTGAAAGTGCCATCATCCCAAATCAAGGAAAAAGAAACAAAGTCTGCATTAATGCTTCCTTCAATCCTAAGGGTAAAGGACAGCTTCTGACCCAACGATGAGAAGGTCAAAACATTTGGCACTACTTCCACGTTTAAAGAAGATGGATGTGCACTTACTGTGGCCTTATATTTGGATGTACCTGATCCAACATTTGTGACAGTTCTACCAAAAGTGACATTGTTGTGGCTTGAGCGAGGGGTTGATAGAGCAAAAGATGGGAGATTAAGGTCCAAAACCGATCCTTTATTTGCTGATGTACAAGTGCTGTTATCTCCTGTAACTTTTTGCAGCGATGTTGAATTGTAACCTTGTCCACACAGAAAACTAATATAATCATTTTCATCAGCATCATAAACCAGTCCAGGATTTGCCGCCTTCAAAGGATTGATTTGGCCCGCACCGTAAGCAAATTCAGCGTCTGGATTACGTGCAGGATTCATAGGGGTAGCTGCAAATAATCAACCAACAAATTTGGTCCTTAACATGTATACTTGACCATTAAGTTGTACCACAAAATATTTGACTTTTCCCGACAGATATTTAAAAGTAATTAATTCTTTCGCAGCCTCATTTCTGCTACATTTTTCAAGGATTATAGTATGCAAAGGATGATAAGACATTATATTATATAATTACCAGTTGTCATCAAGGCGGATTTTATTGCAGCAGGAGACCAATTGGGATGAAAAGATTTGACGTAAGCAGCTGCTCCAGTAACATGAGGGCATGCCATGGAAGTTCCAGATATTATAATGAAATTCGATGCTCTTTTATCTCCTTTAACACCAGAAATTGAAGAAACCGGAGACCATGCAGCCAAAATGTCAACTCCTGGAGCTGCTATATCAGGCTACACCATCAACACAAAACTTAGATTACAAGCAAATATATGCTTGATGTGTTACAATGTATGTAGCATGCATGATTTTACCTTAAGAATGTTTGGAGTGACAATATTTGGACCTCTTGAGGAGAAAGGAGCAACGTAAGGGGCTGATGAATCTTTTTCTTCGTAACTCCTGAATATGGTTGCTGTTGGATTACTACAATAACCGTTGACATGACATGGATGAGTTAATTATAGAGCAGTTATGTATGATCTTTTATGGATTGAAGAAAAGTTTTGTACCTTGTTGACTTTAAATAAGAAGTTACGGAATTCCCATCACTCTCGTTAATGTGAATTGTTGGCAATGTATATACATCTAGTCCAACTAGAGTCAATGTACTAGTGAATATAAGACCAGCAGCTCCAGAAGCAAATCCCACATATTGAGGAGGAGTGTAGCCATCACACAAAACAATTTTCCCTTTTACCAGAGCTCCATCCAAAGTATTTTCAAAACAAAACCTAAGCAACGCTAATCTATGTTAGAATGGCGTTTAGAATTGTAATAGAGGGAAAGATACGTAACAAACTACCTAAATAATAACGTTAAATTACTTTTTTAATTCCTTTAATTATTTATAAAATTCTGTTTCCCTCTCTAGATGTCAATTTAATCACTTAATTTTCTAACAAAAATCAAATATTGTCTTCTCCATCCGAACAAAGTTGATTGACCATATAAAGAATGTGCTAAACTATACTTTGCTACTATTCTATACATAGGTGCAATTACAAAAGCACTACAATTTTAATTTAAAGTTTTTTATTCGTTAAAATTATATTCTATGTTGGTGCAATTACAAAAGCACTATCCGTTTTGAATAACTGGGAATTTTTATTTTTTAAATTTAAAACTGATTAAAAAAATAAAATTATATATTTTTCAATAAATTCTTTATTAATAGTATACTTATTAGCACTAATAACTGTAGAAATATGATACAATATATATTATTAAATTCTTACGTTAATCAAACATATTAATATAAATATATTAATAAATATTACAATTTAAATGCCATTATTTTTTAATATTAATAAATTACTACCAAATTAATAAATGCCATTATAAAATATATTAATAAATTTTATAAATAAAGAAAGAAAACAAAAAAGAAATTTAAGCAGATAATTAAAAAAGATATATCAGTAAATGTTGGTGTACCTGGACAAAGAACTACCAAATCGACGAGCTGCTGCATCTCCCGCATAAATTAAAGGGTAACTTTTCTGTGTTGGACTAAACATATTCAATGACACTCCCTGCATATATGTTGAGGGAAATCTTTTATGTTACTCTTTTAATATTTTAAAAAATAAGTAATCTAAAGGGGTAATTACCTGGAAGATTCGGCCATTGCCCAGGTGGAGTTTGGTTAAAAACTTTCTGTCTATAGTGGTGGCAGCCACAGAAATTATCCAGGGAGCAGGATTTGTCATTGTGTAACGGTCGGGACCCCCATTGCCTGCAGCTTTAGAAGTTAATATTCCTCTCTTCATTGCATGGAAGGCTCCTATTGCAAATTCATCTTCAAAATAATCGATGAATCTGGCGACGCTAGGTCCCAATGAAATAGATATAATGTCAACACCATCCATAATGGCTTCATCAAACCCTGCAAGAATATCAGCACCTCTACAACCACTTCTCCAACACACTTTATACACAGCAATGCGTGCTGATGGAACTCCTCCTCTTGCTGTTCCTGACCCAAGCCCAAACATATTTGCATTCTTTACCGAGTTTCCAGCAGCAGTGGATGCAGTGTGAGACCCGTGACCAATCGTATCAATTGTGTCGTCTTGCCCGAATTCACTCCCAAGACCAAAATATTTTGCTCCGATTATTTTGCTGCAAACAATCATCAACCAAGCTTTCATCATCAGTAAATCAATGGTTTAGTTTTATCTTTTAATAAACCAGACATGCTCTTTATGCACTTACTTATTGCAGGTGATGTTCTGGCATGTTCCTTTCCATTTCTGTGGTGGTGGACCAAAACCTCCGTCGGTGAAGCTTGAGGAATTAGGCCAAATTCCAGTATCCAGTACTCCAACAATTACGTTACTTTCTACCTTTGATCTTTGCACATTTTCAGGGAAGCCAATGAAGTTCCAGGACCTTGATGTTTGGATACTGTGGACTCTGTTTGGAATAACAGAAACCACATCATCCATTCCTGCCAAACATTCCGATTTTTCAAAAAATGTATACATCATAATTATAGATTCACAATCATATTAAAATTACCTTTCATTCTTTCTGATTCTTCTTTGGTCAGCCTGGCCACAAATCCATTGAAACTCTTGTAGCTGTGCACCAAAGTGTCTGGTGCAAGTTTTCTGAATGGATATATGCCATTTCGAATTTTAATCATGTTATTTTAGAAGCCAATATAGATATATCATTTTGGATGAATGTTGTAATGAAAATGGGGAACAAGAATTGTGTAATAATATATGACCTGCTGATGACACTTTGAATCATACTAGTATGAAGTGATTCTGTCTGTTCCATGCCCTTCGGATGTTCGCCCATGTACACTATGTAAATCTGTATATCAACAAGATAAATTCAATGGAAAGTGTCATTAGAATTGTTTAAAAAAATCATAAAAAGATAAGAAATAAGAGTAATTTATGGAAATATAGCTTCTGAAGTATTTTACCCACTTAGAAGATATAGCTGAAGTATATGTTTGCAAAAGTATATGCGATATATGTTATTTACCTTTCTATCATCTTTAGAAAATGAGGGAGTAAGTAGCAGAATGCATGTAAGAATTTGTAGGAGATGCCACAACCCTAAAGTCTTCATCTTTAGTAATCTTCACAAAAACGATGAATGTGTATTCAACCTCTTTCAACCTGTGAGTAAATTTAATGTCTTAGCAAATGTGAAATGCCACTAACTTTATTACTATTAAGATACTTCAGTAAGTGTGCATTTGAAACACTGCGGAATGAAAATTGTAAATAGAAGTATGCATAGAGTCATATACATAGCAGATCGGCTGGTGAATGTCTCCAATCTTTCATTTTCTTGAAAATTTGTTCTTTTTTGGGGAATTTTATTCTAACATTTTAAAATATTATAAACTTTGTCGTTAATTAAATGAAATATCAAATGATAATAACGTTTTTCAGTATGGTTTTAAATTATTAATAAATGCACGTATTTAAAATTATTTTTAATACACCGACCAATTTTAACTGTCACATATTAAGTTCAAGTTAGTTATTGTTTACAAAGAAAAGTGTGTCATGAATAAGGTTAAGGTGATGTGTGGCGATGAAGATAGCTTAGAGAGAGAGTGTTGTTTCTATATGGGATGTGACTGAGTATTGAAGAAATCGACTTAAATTCATATTTAATTATTATATCTTTTAATTGAATTCTTAAAAATTCATCAATTTTATAGTATCATAAAAATTTAATTGTCATAAATATAAAACTACAATAAAAGTAAAAGTTATAAATAAAAAAGCAAAACATGGTATTATTAAAGTGTATTCAAAAGTGGAAAAATTCAATGTTTGGTATATATTTAAGACAATAAATTTAATATTAGTGTTGTATAACAAATATAAATCATTAAACCAATATATGAATGCCCAAGTAGAGTAACAGTTATAATGAGTAAGCCACTCTCACAAAAAAATAATTAAAAGTAAACCAATAAAATTAATTAGGGATAATGTTAACGCTTAACGTTACCGAAATTAAGAGAAAGTTATTATATATGACTTGAGATTTTGAGTTTATTAACCCACATAATTCGTAATTTGCGCGGATCTGAGATGTGACGGAGCATACTAGCCTATGATGCACAGATACGATACGTGTATCGCATACGACACGTATCTGATATGTCGATATGTTTAATTTTCAATTTTCAAAATAATAAGATACGATACGTGATAGATACTTTATGTTATGTATAAATATTGAAAAGTGTACAATAATTCTTACAAACATAATAAATATATGGTTGTTAATGAGTGAATCCAAATTTCCTAATTATAGACGAATTATTTTGGTAGCCAAAACCTAGTAGTTAATGTTAGTGACCAATTTAAAAACCAATTCAGAATTGAAACTATTTTAATTATCAATTTAGAGACCAATTATAATTTTTTGGAACTACTTTAGTTGTCAATTTTGTCACTATATAGTGACTAATTATTTTTTGTCACTAAAATAAGTCATTATTCAAAGATTTTATTATAGTGTAGTATGATTTTATAACTTAGATACTTCATTGATAAGTATTGTTGAAGTATCCTAAAGTATTGAACACTTGTCCGACACAGATAGATGACCCAAGTTGAAGTATCGGTGCATCACAAATGCTAGCCCGCTCCTAAAAAATTGATTTTAAATTGAAGGTTAAAACTACTTATATAAAAAATAGTTTATAAATTGAGATTGTTATTTATTTATATATCTTTTTCTACGTTGAGACATATATATTTTGAGTGTGAAATTAAATATATTTATGAATAATTTGATAGCGGATAAAACAATGATCGCAATGAAATAATAAATTTGATTAAGATAAATTCAAATTTATTATGATTCCATTACCGTTTTAAAAAATAAACTTTTAATTTAATTTAATTTTATAAAATTAACTTTTAAAATAAGATTTATATATATCACGAGATCTCTATAAAAATAAAAAATTATTGAAAAAAAAATGTATAGACGAATAAAGTATTAGAAAAAGGAATAGAGAAGGGACGTACTCAGTTCAGTCGACCACACACGTTTATCTGTCCTGTGTAAGAAAGGAATGAGAATACACAGAAACTTTCTCACCTTTTATAGCCACTACATTGGATGAAATCATGGTCCACTCTTCTAACATTTAATTTATAATTAAGGACAAAAATTTAAATTCACAAACTTTTATAAAGAAAAAAACTTTTACATTCTCTAACGTCATTTCTTAATAATATAGTTTGACTTTTAATATAATTATAGTTTCTGAGAAATAATTACTTTGTATTAATTATTATTTTTTATAATAGTAAGATATGAGATAACATTCAATCATAATGTTATAAATTTCATTATTCTTTAAGAAAATTAAATTATTATTGTCATATTTATCATAAAAACTAAAACAGTAAATATTAAAATAGAAAATATAAACAAATAAAAAAAATTATATATGACTAAATATAAATATAAATAAATAAAGTAATGTAAATAAAGTAATATAAATAAATAAAATTAATGTGTAATTAAAAATAAATATAAATAATATTAATATAAATAAATAAATAAATAAAAATTTGGAACATCTCAAATGTATATAAATATAAATTAAATTAAATTAAATACACTTATCAAATACTTATAATTATAAAATAAATAAAATATTAAATGTAATACCGAATGCTTTCCTCTACCCTTCCCATTATCTAATAACTCAGAGACAGAAAACTACCCTTCTTGTTTGAAAAACAATTACTTCTTTTATTATTTGTTAAGTATTCGTGAGTAAAATATCTACAAGTTTTTTTAATATATGTGAGTAAACTATACATACATGTTGGTATTTTTATATTTTAAATAAAATTATTTAAAAAATATAAATTTAATTTAAAAATAATTTTCAAATACAATTTAAATTAAATCATTCAATAAAATATTTTCAAATAAAATTAATATTTTTAAAAATTAAATTTTAATGAGTTGTGTGAAAATATAAATTTTATAAAAGTAATATTTTATATAATAACTTCAATATCATAAATATAAATAAAAAAAATATAAATATTTAAAGTTAAATTTCAAATATATTTTTATGATTATTATCTTTTTAACGAATAATTTTATTTTAAATATTTTTTTTTTCAAAAATAGTTGAAATAATTGTCTCTCTTATTCACAAATATCCATTACAATTATCATCAATGATACCTTAATGTGATCGGGTACGGTATTCTTTTATATATAAAACTGTAAGCATTAATGAATTGAAATAAAATTTCTAACTTTTGTTTACTTTTCAATTGTTTTATATTTTATTTTCTTAAAGTCATAAAGGCTTAAATACTTTTTTAATCCTCATTTTTGCAGTGTTTGTTGCAGATGATCGTCATTTTGACAGAATGTTTAAAATAGTCCTCATTCTCGCAATTCGTGTTTTATTTGGTCATTTTCTGTGACATCGTTTAAATCATTAACAGAACATTGTTCAGGTGGCACAGTTTGTATTAGGGTGTGTTACGTGCCACCTGTATAATGCTCCGTTAATGTTTTAAACAACGTCACAGAAAATGACCAAATAAAACACGAATTGCAGAAATGAGAATCATTTTAAACATTCCGTAAAAATGAGGACCATTTTAAACATTCTGTCAAAATAAGGACCATTAGCAACAAACACTACAAAAATGAGGATCAAAAAAGTATTTAAGCCAATTCATAAATTATTGGAAGAGATAATAAAAATAAATCGAAAAAATTTAAATATTTAAAGATTCAAGCACAAAAGTTTAATACAGACTGATTGAAAGTTTTTAAATTTGTTAAAAATTTAATACATAATTAAGCTAATAATTAATTACAATATTTAATTTATACTGTCAGTCTTAACCTAGTATTAGGTGACATAATAACTTAAAACATAACACAGGTTGGTTAATATTTAATTTAACTTAAACATAATTAATTAATATTTATACTAACGGCATGTTCTTTTGAGGGAGTTGCACTGTTTCAGTGAATTTGAGAGCGCGGAATTGTTTTTCAAATGTGTTCGATTTCAGTGATTTGAAGCGATATGGGAATGCATATTTGAGGGATGGATGTATTATTTCATCCACGATAGAAAGGAGAGATAAACGAGTATAATGAGAGTCTTTACCAAATTGCCCTTGCATGACACCGGTGTTGTGTTGTGTAAGATAGAGAGGATGACATCGGTTACGTAACTAGTGCCTTGTCTTCAAAGGAGTGACACCGGTTACCACACCGGTGTCATGGTTCTTTTTTTTTTTCATTCAGTTGCATGTGTGTTTTTCATTCAATTTTTTTTATCAGTTTTCAAAAAAATTAATTTATTTTTTACGACTAAAAATTACTAATTTAAAAATTATTTCAAGAACATCAATTCAAAAATTCATCTCTTTTTACACAAGGTATTATTGTAACTTCATAAATATATATTTTAACAATTAATTTTATTTATCACATCAATCAAATCTTTCACTAACTTTCATAAAAATTATCTCCAAATCCACTCACTTTACCCTCTAAATCCACTCAAAAAAAAAAAAAAATACAAATATCCATCTACCCAAATCAACACAAGTACATCTTCACACTTTTCCCCATATCCATCATTACAAAGGAACACACCCTAAGTTAAAACATAACTTAGTATAGGTTTTTTGTCATTTCAGTCTGTGTTTGGCAACTTTATTTTGATATTTTATTGTATGTTGAGTAGGATGTTAACGAGGTGGGTAGAGTACAGGTAGTAGCTCTTTCGTACCTTACCCACTAGATAAATATATGGTTCGTACTTGTATCCATATTTGTCGGGTATCCGTTATGCGAGTACCCGCCTATTTTTTCATATCCGCGGGTATCTACGGGTACCCACGGATATTTACAAAATTATTTAAAAAACATATCTTTAATCATAAATTCAAATAAAATAAAATATATCACTGTCATCAATTTTAAATAAATTTTAAATAAACTGAAGTTCATACAAGTTCAAATAATTATAAAAGTAGATATTAAATGACGTTCAACACAATGAAAATTCTTTAATTAGTGTTTGGATCAACAAACCCACTTTCTCCGATTGATTCATGAAAAATAAACAAAATAAACAAATAATAAACCTCAACTACCATGTGCCAAGTATTCTTATTTTGTTAAATTCATTCTTTAACAACAAGCATACCATAAACGTCACTGTCTATATATGATTTGCTGTATATGTCCAATTTCAAAGAAAGGAAAGAGAAGAATGTCAAGGGTGTACCTGGAAGAAGACAACGTACCAATACCAATACTTGAAGCTAGAAAAATGAAGACAAAAGACAAAACTATATATAATTAAAGTTTAATGGGTACGGGTATCCACGGGTACGGATACCCGTATCCACGGGTAGCGGGTATCCTGTTTATTATCCGTTTCCTACCCGTTACGGATTTTATCTAGAGATACCCGTGAGTATGGATTTCTTTGACATCCCTAATGTTGAGTAACAACCACCTCCCATACTTATAAATTTGATGGTGAAAAAAAAATTGGAAGAAATTATTACCAATTTTTTTGCAAAATATTTTGTATAAAACACTTTTCGCAACAAATTTTGTACAAAATTCTTGCAAATTTTATAATTTTGAAAGAAATAATTATTCACGAAAAAATTAACTGTCAATTAAGATTCTTAGAAAAAATAGCAGAAAAAATCTTTTGTTATAATTTTTTTTAACATATTTAAAAAAAATGTCATGAAAAATGAGAATTTCTGGTGAAAGTTTATCTCATCTCAAAAAGCAATGATAATGAATGTATGCATACAGTATAATAATGACATATAAATTACTTAGAAGGACTAGTAGAAAGCACTTCAGCTAAAAGAAACTATTATCTTGATTTTAGTCCTGGCTTACATAGCACTTTATCATAATTTCTGTGGCCTCACAAAAAAACAAACAAGTTACAAAATCATTTCCATTCAAGTTGTTTTTTTGTTGCACAAACAAGTGCTGGCAGCAGAAAATTTATTAAACATAAACAACAACAGGGCTCCTTGCCTTAAAAGTGCCATCGTCCCAAATCAAAGAAAAAGAAACCAAGTCTGCATTAATGCTTCCTTCAATATTAAGGGTAAAAGACAGCCTCTGACCCAACGATGAGAAGGCCAAAACATTTGGCACTACTCGGACGTTCAAAGAAGATGGATGTGCACTTATTGTGGCCTTATATTTGGATGTACCTGATCCAACATTGGTAACAGTTCTACTAAAAGTGACATTTTTGTGGCTTGAGCGAGGGGTTGATAGAGCAAAAGATGGGAGATTGAGGTCGAAAACAGATCCTTCATTTGCTGATGTGCAAGTGCTGTTATCTCCTGTAATTATTTGCAGCGCGGGTGAACTTAAACCTTGTCCACACAGAAAACGAATATAATCATTTTCACCGATATCATAAACTAGCCCAGGATTTACTGCCTTCAAAGGATTGATTTGCCCCGCACCGTAAGCAAATTCAGCCTCCACATTGCGTGCAGGATTCATAGGGGTAGCTGCAAAATAATCAACGAACAAATTTGGTCCTTAGCATGTATACTTGGCCATTAAGTTGTACCACAAAATAATTGACGTTAATTGTCTAGTTTTTCCCGACACAGTGTTTAAGGTGGTATAGGGCATATGGTTTTAGGTTATCATACTTTACTTTCTCTTCATGTTTATATATTTAAAATTAATTAATTGTTTCGCAGCCTCATTTTTCCTACATTTTTCAAGGATTATAGTATGCAAAGGTTGATAAGTACATTATATTATATAATTACCAGTTGTCATCAACGCGGATTTTATTGCAGCAGGAGACCAGTTGGGATGAAATGATTTGACGTAAACAGCTGCTGCAGTAACATGAGGGCACGCCATTGAAGTTCCAGATACTATATTAAAATTCGATACTCTTTTATCTCCTTCAACACCAGAAATAGGAGAAATCGGAGACCATGCAGCAAGAATTTCAACTCCTGGGGCTGCTATATCAGGCTACACCATCAACACAAAACTTAGATACAAGCAAATATATGCATGATGTTACCTTAAGAATGTCTGGAGTGATCATATTTGGACCTCTTGATGAGAAAGGGGCAATTGAAGGGGCTGATGAATCGTTCCGTTCGTAACTCTTGAGTATGGTAGCTACTGGATTACTACAATAATCGGTGACATCACATATAAATGAGATAATTGAAGACTAATTGAACAAAATTACACGGCACTTATGTATGATGTTTTATAGATTGAAGAAAAGTTGTGTACCGTGTTGAGTTTAAATAAGAAAATACGGAATTCCCATCACTTGCGCTTATCTGAATTGCTGGCAATGCATAAAGATCTGGCACAGCTAAAGGCGATGTAGTTCTGAATATAAGACCAGCAGCCCCGGAAGCAAATCCCACTTTGGCCGGATAAGTATATATGTCGTCATAATCACACAAAACAATTTTCCCTCTCACCAAAGCTCCATTCAAAGAATCGTCAAGGCAAGACCTAAGCAATGCTAATGTTAGAATGGAATTTTGAATTGTAATACAAGGAAAGTTTAGTAACAAACTATAGGTTAAATTACCTTTTTAATTCCTTTCAATATTTATAAAATTCAATTTCCCTCTCTAGATGTTCAATTCATCACTTAATTTTCTCGAAAATCCAAATATTGTCTTCTCCGTCTAGGTAAAGTTGATTGACCGGATAAAGAACGTGCTAAACTATACTTTGTGGCTTCTAAAATATATATGATGCAGTTGCAAAAGGACTACAATAATTAAATAATATTTTATTTCTTAAAAATATTTTTTATGTTTCGAAATTAACTACATCTAGTGCGGTTCAGAAACTATCTCTCTAATAACTTGGATTTTTTTTTAATTTTAAAACTTTTTAAAACAAAAAAGTTATGTATTTTTTAATAAATTCTTTATTTATTTATTAGCACTAATAACAGTAAAAATATGCTACAAATACAGATTCTTAAATTATTATGTTAATGAAAAACGTAATAATATAATTATACTAATAGTTATTTAAATGCAATTAATTTTTAATATTAATCAAATGTAATATACTAATATCATATACAAAATGACACTGAATAATTTAGAGACTAATTTATAAATAAAAATTATTTTAGTTACCAAATTTTGATAATCAATTATAATTTTTTAAAATTATTTTATTTACTAATAATTTTAAATGTATGAATTGATATCTAAATCGATGATTATAATAACTAATTATCTTTTGTGATTAAAATTAACAATTATTTTAAAAGAAGTTAAATGAATTTATTATAGTGGCGGTTTTTAAATGTATTATTTTACTTTTTTTAGAATAAATTATAATATTATTATAGTGATTTTTAAATCTCTGACTAATTTGTAAATTAAAATTTGAAATCGTTACAAAGTGTTAATCAATTAATTCAAAATTACTTAACCGTCAACTTGATTAGATCAGCATTGAAATTTGAGAAAAATTTAGACATCAAATTGAACCCTTTAGAATGGAGGAACAATATCAATTTTTTCTTTTGTAAATAAAGAAAAAGAATCTAACCAGATAATTGAAGAAATATTGGTAAATGTTGTTACCTGGACAATGAACTATTAAATCCAGCAGCTGGTGCATCTCCACCATAAATTAAAGGGTAACTTTTCTTTGTTGGACTAAATGTATTCACTGAAATTCCCTGCATTTCGTTGAGGGAAATCTTTTATATCACTTTTTAAATATTTAAAAAAATAAGCAAAAAAATTTAAAGGGATAATAACCTGGAAGATTCGGCCATTGCCGAGTTGGAGATTGGTGAAAAACTTTCTGTCCATAGTGGAAGCAGCCACAGAAATGAACCAGGGTGCAGAATTTGAGATTGTGTAATGGCTTGGACCCGAATTCCCAGCAGATTTAGAAGTTAATATGCCTTTTTTCATTGCATGGAAAGCTCCAATTGCAGTTGGATCTTCAAAATATTCAATGCGCATGAAGTTTTTAGGTCCCAATGAAACAGATATAATGTCGACACCATCGATAATGGCTGCATCAAATCCTGCAAGAATGTCAACAGTTTCACAACCAGTTGTCCAACAAACTTTATACACAGCAATGCGTGCCGATGGAACTCCTCCTCTTGCTGTTCCTGAGGCAAGCCCAAACAAATTTGCATTGCTAACATGGTTTCCAGCAGCAATGGATGCACAGTGAGACCCGTGACCACTCGTATCAGCTGGAGATACCATGTCCTCATCGGCGAACACACCACTAAGGCGAAAATATTTTGCTCCAATTATTTTGCTATAAACAAAATCATGAAACAAGATGAGTAAATCAATGCTTAGTTTTATCTTTTAATAATTATTATTTTCAATAGAAAAATTATTACTTGAATTTATGTGTATTTTGGAACATCAAGGACAACCCAAATCTTCTCAAATCTATTTTATATAATATATATATATATATATATATATATATATATATATATATATATATATATATTTGATTATATCATAAAATACCAATAAATAGAAATCGCCAAATCTTTTCAAATTAAGCCAAATTTTCTCAAATCTATTTTAAGTATCCACATATCATAGAGATATTAGATTTATTTATTAGATATTTTATGGAGATTACATTACCAAAAGGAAGATTTTGAAAAAAAATGAAGAAAATATAAAGAGCTTATGAGAATACATTCGGAAAACCCTTTGGGGACCAATTTTTTTGCCGGCCCTCGATGTACACCCTCTTATTCCATGTTTTCCCCTCTATTTTATTTTATTTTTATGTTATTTTTAAGCTGGTGCAATGTTAAGTTTTTTTGAGATGATTCTATTGTAATTTTCTAATTAAATTTTAAGGTTAAATTTTTTTTTTGTGATTTATTATCATAATATGTGTCTTTATCTCTTAAATCAAATAAAGATAATGAATATTAGATTTTAACAAGTTAGAACGATACTAAATTTACATAATTTGATTAAAGTTGAAAAATGTGATTGAATGATATTTTATCAATAATTATTAAGTTACTTTAATTAAAGATAAAGACTTTAATCAGAATTAATCAATAAATTATTTAATAAAAAACTTTAATTAGAAGACTTTATTTAATCCTATTCTACTTCATTAACTATTTTTCTATTTAAACTTTTATTTATTTATTTTTATTTTTATTTTATTTCTATAACCTTTTAATATAGATTTTATAAGAATTATTTTGTTAAAAATGAATTCCAAACTCTTTTAGAGACAAAGACAACCTTGGGTTATATATTTATCCTTACTAATATTTTAACTACTATTTAACTCTTGGAGTTGCTATAATTTAATATAAATTAATTTGATTATTTCAACGACAACGTTGTTATCTGTAGAAAAAATTATTATTTGTAAGGAGAAAATCTTTGTTTGGTCGACAATTGTCCTAATTAATTGGTTGGAAAGATTTATTAGATAGATCAACTATTTATTAGGCACACAATAAGAAAAAGAAAATTGGATTCTCTACTTTGTGTTTTTTTTTCTTTCAAAATACATTAATAATGAACATTGACTTTAACATCTTAAAATATGTTAAAAAGATTTTTAAAGTACCACAATATATTTTTAATGTTCAGTAAAGGACGATATAAAAAATAACAATAAAGATTTTAGAGTTCAAGATAAAGAAAATTATATGTTTTTTATGGGATATATATTATGCAACTTAAAAGAATACAACCCTGTGCACCAGAATTTTCAGAAGGAGATAGAAAGACAAAAACTTTGAGTGTCTATGGTGTGGTGTGAAAAGAAAATTAGCCATCAAAAGAGTGTGAAAGAAAAAAGAAGGAAAGAAGACTCGGTGTATATATTGCATATCTATGTAAAAAAGTTAGCTTTGAGAGAGGTTACACCAATTACCTCATATATTTGGTTGCCTTTGTTATTTGGCCAAGCTAGGGTTTTTTGTGCTCTTATACACCTTTTTGGTGAAGAAAATTTTTTTTGATTCGTCCTTGAAAGCTCCAAGGCATTAAAAGTTTTGTATCGAAGTTTTTCTACATTAAAAAGTTTGATATTTGCTGATTTCTTTTCTTTTTTCATTTTTGTGAATTTTATTTTTTTACATATTATTTATTAAAAAAAATTAATTTAGATTTTTCTTACATGTATTAATTTTGTTATCTTTCCAACACAAACATTACTTACTTATTGCAAGTGAAGTTGTGGCATGTTCCCTTCCATTTCTGCGGTGGTGGACCAAAGCGTCCGGTAAAGCTTGAGGAATTAAGCGAAATTCCACTGTCGATTACTCCAACGATTATGTTATTTTCTTCCTTTGATCTTTGCACATTTTCAGGGAAGCCAAGGAAGTTCCAGGACCTTGATGTTTGGGTACTGTGGACTCTGTTTGGAATAACAGAAACCACACCATCCATTCCTGCCAAACATTCCAATTCTAATTTTTCACAAAATGTATACATCATAATAATAGATTTATAATCATATTAAAATTACCTTTCATTCTTTCTGATTCTTCTTTGGTCAGCCTGGCCACAAATCCATTGAAACTCTTGTAGCTGTGCACCAAAGTATCTTGTGCAAATGTGCTACATGGATACCATTTTCAATTTTAATCAAACTTATTTTAGAAGCGAATAATGAAAACTGGGGATCAAGAACTGTGTTATAATATGTGACCTGCTTGATGACACTTTGAACAATATTAGTGTGAAGTGATTCTGTGAATTCCATGCCCTTCGGATATTCGCCCATGTACACTATGTAAATCTGTATTAGATCAGAGTATCAACAAGATAAATTAAAATAAAATAAAGAAGAAATTTTAAATGATAGTCCTACTAGGTTTCATGTGAATGCTTAAATATTATGTTCAACCTTGGATAAAATCTTTTTCAGGTAAATTTGTTCATTTTGGAAATATTCCAAACTCTTCTTAACTTTAAAGCAATCCAATATTTGTTTTTTTTAAAATTTGTATATCATTAAAATTATTTAAAAAAAGGCATAAAAAGATGAGAACGTAAGAGTAATTTATGGAAAGATATAGATTTTGAAGAAGGAATAAGGAATGTGAAAATGAGTTGAGAAAAAAATCAAAAGTGAAGTATTACTATCAAAAGATATTCCGTAAGTATATGTTAGAAAAAGTATATCAGATATATATATATTATTTGGAAAAAATTATGTGACACATAATGTTATTTAACACAATTTAACAATTTTTATAAACAAGACAGAATGATGATAAAAGATAATTTATAATCGATGTAAAAGAATTTTAATATTAAAGTACCGTTTGTCCATATTATTTACCTTTCTATCATCTTTAGAAAATGACGGAGTGAATAACAGAATGCATGCAAGAATTTGGAGCAGACGCAACAACCCTAAACTCTTCATCTTTAGTAATCTTCACAAAACGTTGAATGTGTTTTGAAGCTCTTTTAACCTGTGAGTTTAGTAAATGTGAAATGCCATTAACTTTATCACTAATAGCACACCACAGTAAGTGTACATTTGAAACACATAGCAGAATGGAAATTGTAAATAGAAAGTATACACTTATACGTACCAAATTATTGGGAATGAAAACAGAAACAGTGATCTTAAAAAAAGTGAAGACAAAAACATATTTAAATTATTAATAAATATGCACATATTTAAAATTATTTGTAATACAATGACCAATTTTAACTGTCACATATTCAGTTTTTTTTTTTTGTAATTAAGTTTAGATGTGACTTAAACTATATTTCATTATTGTCTCTTAATTGAACTTCTTAAAAAACCATTAATTTTATTATAATTAGGTATCAAAAGATTTAATTATAGTAAATATAAAACAACAATGAAAATAAAAATTATAAAGAAAAGCAAAACGTGGGTATTATTAAGGTGTATTGAATACTTAATGCTAAAGTAGAAAAAACCAATATTTGGTATATAAGACAATAAATTTAATATTAGTGTTGTATAACAAATATAAATAAATAGGAATACGCAAGTAGGGTAACAGTTATATTACGAGTGAACCACTCTCACAAAAATATAATTAAAATTAAATCAATAAAATTAATTTGGGATAATGTTAACGCTTAACGTTTACCAAAAGCCGAAAGTAAGAGAAAGCTTAGATATTATTTGATTCATTTTGAAAAAAAAAATGAAATTCAAATTTTTAATAAAAAAAATGTCTGCAATATGATGAGATTTTGTTATTAGATGAAAAGTAACGGAATCAAAATTACATTTTTATGCGATTATTTTTAAAATTGAAATAATCTTATTGTGTACTGTTGAACAATTATTTAACTTGAAGAATTAATTAGAAATGAATTTAAACTAAAATATTTTCTATTAATTGTGGAGAAATATTATATAATTATAATTACAACTTCATAGTAAAATAATTATGCTTAAAGGTTAAATAACTTTGTATTAAATAATTAAAATACTGAATAAAGAATAAATATATATATATATATATATATATATATATATATATATAACATTATACATTTTACAGTTTTAAGCCATTTTTCAAGTCAAACCACTGACTGAACCAGATTGCATGGTTTGAAAAAAAAAAAATCTAATACAATTTGATAAAGTTTGGTTTGTGATGGTTTCTTATTCAGTGGACTTTCAATTTTAAATTGAGGTAGCTAGAATTTTAACAACCTTGTAATCTTATGTATGAAAGAATAAAAACAGAGCATTCTTATAAATATACAACCAAAAGAAGGAAGCAATAGAAAATTATTGGGAGAAAAAAAAGAGTATAAATGAATAACGTATTAGAAAGAGGAATAGAGGACATACTCAGTTCAGTCGACCACACATGTTTATCTGCGTTGAGTAAGAAAGGATGAGAATACACAGAAACTTTCTCACCTTTTATAGACATGCCACCATGGTCCACTCTTTTCACATTTGATTTATAGATAAGGACAAAAAATTAATTTCATAAACTTTTAAAGAAAAAACGTTTACATTCTCTAACGTCAATTTATAGTTTGACTTTTAATATAATTATAATTTGAAAAATAATTATTTTGTACTAATTACTATTTTTATAAAAACAAGATATGAGATAAATGTAACGATCCAATTTTTTAAGCACATCGGAACAGATACTAAAATGTATGTCCTATATGGTCCTCCTTATAAGAGTTTCCAAAATAAAGTAGTTCTAAAGCCTATACTATATAACACATAGACCATTTTTTTTCAGTTCAAAAACGTCATGATTTGAGTGTTGGATCGTTGGATTGAATACTTAACACTAGGTTAAAAATTATTGTTCTTATCAATGTGCAATTTTTTTTTTGCGTAAGAATCTATCAACTTAAGCATTATGATTCAATTGTGACTCGATCCATTTAATTTCTATCACAAAATAATTAATATCACCTACAACATTTAGTAAATCCTGGGATGTCTGCCAAAATTTAGAAATAAATCTAGAATTTCGATTGTAATCCCATTTTATATTAGATTTGAACTGATTTATGTCAACATTTGATGTAATCTTTTTATTATATGCAAGAATTATTACCTACAAGATTTTGATTGAAAATAACACTTAATTTAAATCTTGAGAAGCCGAAAAGTGTCCTTATGAAATAGTATAACAAAAATAATTGTTGAAAATTTCAATATTTAATTAATTTAAATGTGAAGAAGTTGATTTTATTTAAATATTTATTGATTAGTTTTAAAAACGTTCTTAATATTTTTAATAAATTTTATAATATAATAATATAATACATGAATATAATATGTATATCAGATACAACACATTATATATGTATATTACAAAATATATCTAATTTTTTTAAAACATGATAAATATATAATTACTATTATGTGTGAATTCAAACTAAAATTATCTTTATTAAACCTTCTTAAAATAAATAATTATATATTATTATTATAATAAAAGTATTATTATTTTATAAATTATATATTTTATTAATAAATATTAATAAAATATTTAAACTATCAAACACGAATATAGTTTGGGACACGATTCTTGATCTAGATAGAAATATGAGTACTTTTAACTTTTTGATGTTTGTTGATTATTGAATGGTAGAAAAAAAGTAAAGAAAGATAAAAGTTTAAATTAGTTGTGCAGTATAGAAGAGAAGAAACAGTGAAAATATTTTCATAAAAAACTTGAAACGCTGTACTGTTTTTTCTTTTCTTATTTTTCTTCGATCAAATTCTCTCTCTTTCTTTTTTTCATTATTATTCGTACACATTTGCTTTAGTTCTTCTTAGCAAAGAACCGTATAAAAGATTTTTTTACGCTTCCCGTATATTAGTGAAACTAGTCTTTGGCAGACTCGAGTGACCCATAGGTTTTTTCCATAAATTTTATAATCTATAATTTAAAAATTGACCGTTATTTTTACAATGTTTTTATAAATTCAGCTATTTCTTCTTTTTCTCTTCTTTTTTATTTATCAATGATTATTCTTTCATCTGTTCTGATATATTTCACTTTATTTTTAATAAATATAATTTTAATTTATATAACAACTTAATAATATTACAATATTATCACTTACTAATATAATATCACGTATATTTAAAAAAATATATACACACAGTCGCTAGTGTATAAATAATTAATAACTTCATATACTACATTTCGAATTATAATGATATTAATAAAAATAATTAATGTAATAAATAATTAAAAATACATATTTATTAATTTGAATTATCATTAAATATTTGTTCAAAATAATTTGACATTGTGTTAAGTTTGAAACACCTTAAAGAAATACATTACATGTGAAAAAATAATTATTATACATTAGTTGTAATAAATAATAAATAACTCAACACTTTTAATAATACATAACTCAACTTACTAAATAAATTCAATAGTTAAAAATAATATATAGAAATTATTCTAATAAGTTGAAACTTCTAAATATTTGATTCAAACTTATCATTGGAAGACTACGACTGAAAATAATTATGAATAATTTACTACAGAAATCATTTGTGTTGGTTTATTTTAACCGCAACAATTACTTATGTATTATTTTAATATTTTTAACTTTTTATAATTAGAATGTTTGATAACAGTTTTTTTGGACTTTATCTTTTCCTATTTGATTTATCAAATAAAAAATATGATTTCTTCATATTAAATTATTTCCTTTCGTTCTCTCTTCTTCTTCAAGCTCTTACGTGCTCTACTCGATTGGGATGGAATGGCGAAACTTCTCGTCTCTGATAAGGCTCGTCGGGAGTTCTCGAATCTACGTCACGCTTTTGACGAGGTTTATTTTTAAATACCGACGAAGTTCAGTTAGTTCGCCTCTCTCTCGCTCTCTTTACATTATTCTCTCTTTACATTATGCACTGGATTTAAGATCTGGATTTAGGATGCGAATTTCTGTTTAACTCTGAGATGTTAGATCGAATGGATAATTAAGGCTAAGAATAATTGATTTGCCACAATTCTATTTCATTTTTCCTTCTGTCTTCAATATAAACGTTTTTTTAACCTAATAAACTAATCAAAATACAAATATACTGAACGAGAATTTGCTATTTGAAGTTATCATTTGATAAACGTTGCGGTTCGTGCTGATGAGATGCCGATGGATTGAGTCAGCGGTGGGCGGAACACTATTATTGAGGCGAAAGGGGTCATTGCAGCGAAGGAGTGTGCTTATAAACAATTGCTTCTTCCAATGATTCTTCTTAAAAAGAAGGTAATTTTCTAATCATTGCTGCTGAACTATTTTCGATTAAGTATTTTGGATTGTAATTTCTAATTCGATTGATTTGCCATTGGTGGTTTATAGAAGAATCATTGAATTCTAAATTCTAGGAGAATTCTCCTGAATTTATCCGTAAGAGATTGTTTGATAGCTATCTCATTTTCTCCACTGGGATCCACTTGGATCCTTTGCAGCAATGATCTCAACCACTGGTTTTAATCTAGGGTTTATCAAAATTTAGAGCGCAAATAAATTGATTATATAAATAAGTATGAAAGGTTAACATATTGTAAAAAATGGATATCACGATCTTGGGATGCCCTGTTATTGAAATGCAAAGTTAGTTCATGTGAGTTCTTATTTGGTTATTGATAAAAAAAAACCTAGTCCTTTGAATAAATCATCTAAGTTAGATTGCACAGAAAGAATAAATTGACCATTAAAATGTAAAAAACATGTTGCCGCAGTACCCTTGTTTTAGGATGAACAAAACTCTTCAACCCGATCTTTATCCTTTAGAACTGATATTTGGTGATTACCACATTGGCCGTTATCTCATTAATAATCAAGTATTATGGATATCTACAGTATAGTGACATTTATGTTACATAAGAAGGAGAAACCATTATCTCATTTCAAAAAGCAATGATAATGAATGTATGCATACATTATAATAGTGACATACAAATTACTCAGAAGGACTAGTACAAAATACTATTTGGATCAAAGTAATTATTGTCTTGATTTTATTCCTGGCTTACATAGCACTTTATCATCATTTATGTGGTTTACAACACACTCACAATATTTATTCACTGAAACTTAGGATAGGAAGAAAAAAAGAAGCAAACAACAAGTTACAAAATCATTGCCATTTATTTTTTTTCACTAACAAGTGCTGGCGGCAGAAAATTTATGGAACATAAACAACAACGGGACTCCTTACCTTGAAAGTGCCATCATCCCAAATCAACGAAAAAGAAACTAAGTCTGCATTAATGCTTCCTTCAATCTTAAGGGTAAAAGACAGCCTGTGACCCAACGATGAGAAGGCCAAAACATTTGGCACTACTTGGACCTTTAAAGAAGATGGATGTGCACTTATTGTGGCCTTATATTTGGATGTAGCTGATCCAACATTTGTGACAGTTCTAGCAAAAGTGACATTGTTGTGGCTTGAGCGAGGGGTTGATAGAGCAAAAGATGGGAGATTAAGGTCCAAAACCGATCCTTTATTTGCTGATGTGCAAGTGCTGCTATCTCCTGTAATTCTTCGCAGCGCTGATGAACTATAACCTTGTCCACACAGAAAACGAATATAATCATATTCACAAGCATCATAGACTAGTCCAGGATTTAGTGCCTTCAAAGGATTGATTTGCCCCGCACCGTAAGCAAATTCAGCATCTACATTCAGTGCAGGATTCATAGGGGTAGCTACAAATAATCAACAAACAAATTTGTCGTAAACATATATACTTGGCCATAAAATGAGTAGTGCATGCATGGATAGCAAGAAGAGCATTACCAGTTGTCATCAAGGCTGATTTAAGTGCAGCAGGAGACCAGTTGGGATGAAAATATTTGACGTAAGAAGCTGCTCCAGTAACATGAGGACATGCCATTGAAGTTCCATATATTATATTAAAATACGATTCTCTTTTATCTCCTTCAACTTGAGAAATAGGAGAAATATGAGACCATGCAGCCAGAATTTCCACTCCTGGAGCTGCTATATCAGGCTACACCATCAACACAAAACTTAGATTTAAGCAAATATATGCATGATGTGTTACAATATATGTAGCATGCATGATGTTACCTTAAGAATGTTTGGAGTGACCTTATTTGGACCTCTTGAGGAGAAAGGAGCAACGTAAGGGGCTGATGAATCTTTTCCTTCGTAACTCTTGAATATGGTTGCTGTTGGATTACTACAATAACCGTTGACATGACATGGATGAGTTAATTATAGAGCAGTTATGTATGATCTTTTATGGATTGAAGAAAAGTTTTGTACCTTGTTGACTTTAAATAAGAAGTTACGGAATTCCCATCACTTGTGCTAAGGCGAATTGCTGGCAATGCATATACCTCTGCCGCTACTAAAGGTCCTGAACTATTGAATATAAGACCAGCAGCCCCAGAAGCAAATCCCACATATTTAGAAGAAGAAAGGCCATCACAAAAAACAATTTTCCCTCTCACCAAAGCTCCATCCAAAGTACTTTCAATGCAAAACCTAAGCAATGCTAATGTTAGAATGTAATTTTGAATTGTAATACATGGAAAGTTTAGTAACAAACTATAGGTCAAATTACCTTTTTAATTCTTTTAAATATTTATAAAATTAAATTCCCTCTCTAGATGTTCAATTAATCACTTAATTTTCTCAAAAAAAACCAGATATTGTCTCTTCTCCATCATAAAGTTGATTGACCGTATAAAGAATGTGCTAAACCATACTTTGTGACTTCTAAACTATACAAAAATGCAAAACAAAAGCATTACAATCATTTTATACTTTTTTATTTCTTAAAAATATTTTTTATGTTTTGAAATTAATTACATCTAGTGCGGTTCAGAAACTATCACTTTAACAACTTTTTTTTTTAATTTAAAACTTTTTAAAACAAAAAAGTTATATATTTTTTAATAAATCATTTGCTAATTATAATAGACTTCTTAGCACTAATAAATAACATTCGAAATATGATACAAGTACAGATTCTTAAATTATTATGTTAATGAAAAACGTAATAATATAATTATACTAATAGTTATTACCATTTAAATGCAATTATTTTTTTTAACATTAATTAAATGTAATACACTAATATCATATAAAAACAATTTATTAAGTTTTTATAATTTTATTATTTTAAGACTTAATTTGTATTTTATTTTTCTGTCTTTAATTGTTATATTTATTTTTGTTTCACAATTAAGTTCTTTTTTTTTAATCTATTTTAAAAAGTAGAGATTTAATTAAGTAAAATAAAAGTATAAACATCAAATTATTCATTAAACTTATATTACAAATAAAAACTTGTGTCTTTTGAAACTAATTAAAATTTATTATAGTGATCGTTTTTAAATTATCATTATGTGTAGTATTTTACATTTATAAATAAATTATAATATTATTATAGTCAGTTTTAAATCTTGACTAATTTGTAAATTAAAAATTGAAATACTAATTAAGAAGTGTTAATCCATTAATTAATTCAATATTAGTTAACTGTGTCACTTGATTAGATGAACATTGAATATTTGAGAAGATTAAGACATCAAATCGAACCCTTTAGAATAAATAAACTATATTAAATTTTATAAATAAAGATGGAAAATAAAAAAGAAATTTAATAAGATAATTAAAATGAGATATTGGTAAATGTTAGTACCTGGATATGGAACTATTATATCCAGCAGCTGGTGCATCTCCCCCATAAATTAAAGGGTGACTATTCTGTGTCGGCGTAAATGTATTCACTGAAATTCCCTGCGTACATGTTGAGGGAAATATTTTATGTTACTTTTTTAATATTTTCACAAATAAGTAAATCAATTTAAAGGGATAATTACGTGGAAAATTCGGCCATTGCCGAGTTGGAGATTGGTGAAAAACTTTCTGTCTATAGTGGAAGCAGCCACAGAAATGATCCATGGTGCAGGAGTTGTCGTTGTGTAAGGGTTTGGACCCAAATTGTTTGCACCTTGAGAAGTTAATATGCCTCTTTTCATTGCATGGAAAGCTACTATTGCAAACTCATCTTCAAAATATTGGAAGTGTAAGGCACTTGTATATGCCACTGAAAGAGATATAATGTCAACACCATCGATAATGGCTGCTCAAATCCTGCAAGAATGTCAGCAGTTTCACAACCATTTGTCCAGTAAACTTTATAGACAGCAATACGTGCCGATGGAACTCCTCCTCTTGCTGTTCCTGAGGCAAGCCCAAACAAATTTGCAGTGCTAACATGGTTTCCAGCAGCAATGGATGCACAGTGAGACCCGTGACCACTCGTATCAGTTGGAGATATGATGTCCTCTTTGGCGAACACACGCCGAACGCGAAAATATTTTGCTCCAATTATTTTGCTATAAACAAAATCATGAACCAAGATGTGTAAATCAATGGTTAGTTTTATCTTTTAATAATTATTATTTGAATTTAAGTCTATGTATTTGGATCCCCTTTGATTCACTATTGATGTGGATCAAATGAAGTCAGGATAACTAGCTTTACCACTATTCGTTCAAATTTGACATGAAAGAAAATGAAAATGTGAGTTTCAAAATTGATACCAGACACGCTCTTTATGTATTTTAGAATGTTATAACAACTTTGTTTTCTACATGGACTATTAATCAGTCTAATATGCAACTTAAAGTACTGTAACATAGTGTATCTTGATTTGTAGAGGAGATAGAAAGAAAAAGATTGGGAATGTGTTTAGTGAGAAAATAATTCTAGTGTGAAATTTGATGAAAAATTATTGATATCTTCCCAGCACAAACATTACTTACTTATTACAAGTGATGTTATAGCACGTCCCCTTCCATTTTTGTGGTGGTGGACCAAAGCCTTCATCGGTAAAGCTTGAGGAATTAGGCCAAATTCCAGCGTCGATTACTCCAACGATTACGTTACTTTCTTCCTTTGATCTTTGCACATTTTGAGGGAAGCCAAGGTAGTTCCAGGACCTTGATGTTTGGGTACTGTGGACTCTGTTTGGAATAACAGAAACCACACCATCCATTCCTGCCAAACATTCCAATTTTAAAATTTCACAAAATGTATACATCATAATTATAGATTTATAATCATACTAAAATTACCTTTCATTCTTTCTGATTCTTCTTTGCTTAGCCTGGCCACAAATCCATTGAAACTCTTGTAGCTGTGCACTAAAGTATCTTGTGCAAATGTGCTACATGGATACCATTTTGAATTTTAATCAAACTTATTTTAGAAGCGAATACATGTAGTGTAGTCATTTTAGATGAATATTGTAATGAAAAATGGGATCAAGAATTGTGTGATAATATGTGACCTGCTGATGACACTTTGAACCATATTAGTGTGAAGTGATTCTGTGAATTCCATGCCCTTCGGATATTCGCCCATGTACACTATGTAAATCTGTATTAGATTAGAATATGAACAAGATAAATTAAAAAAAAAAAAAAAACTTTCGATATAGCTTCGGAAATATTGTGCACACTTAAAAGATATAGCTGAAGTATATGTTTGCAAAAGTATATGGGATATCTATGTTTGCAGATTAAAAAAAAAAAAGATATGAGATATATGTTATTTACCTTTCGATCATCTTTAGAAAATGAGGGAGTAAGTAGCAGAATGCAAGTAAGAATTTGTAGGAGATGCGACAACCCTAAAGTCTTCATCTTTAGTAATCTTCACAAAAACGATGAATGTGTTTTCAACCTCTTTCAACCTGTGAGTAAATTTAATTTCTTAGTAAATGTGAAATGCTATCAACTTTAATACATATGTATACATGATGTTACTAGTAATAACAAATTATATATAGTAAGTGTATATTTGAAATATTAATTGGGAATTGGAAATTGTAAATAGAAGCTTACAGTCATGTACATAAACAATTGGAAATGAAAACAGTAACAATGATCTTACAAAAAAGTTAAGATGAAAACATATATACATATACATTAATAAGAAGAACATCATATTAATCTACACAACAAAGTAATTTTAATATACATTAGTAATGCATAACAAAGTGCATAAGCAAAATGCAATGTACTAAAGAGTTGGTTGTCATTTTTTATTTTTATGTATATGTAAATATAAAAAATAACTTAACATTTCACTACGGTTTTAAATTATTGCTAAGCGCACATATTTAAAATTATTTTTACTACAATAACCATTTTATTTTATTTTTCTTTATTTCCTCCTTTTCTAATTATCTTAGAGTTGTCAAAAATAAGTCATCCGGTCCAGTCTGGTCCACGGGTTGATCATTAATGAACAATTCCAATTCAACTCATTTATTAGTGAGACAAACAAATTTTAACTTGGTTCGACTTACTATGAATCGGTGAGTTAAACAAATTGACACACTTAATTAAAAAATATATAAACTAAAATCACAAAAATATAAATTATCAATACCTGACCAAAATACAAAATTCAATATAATAAAAAACACTTGTACAATTTTATCTATGAGTTGATGAGTCAACTTGACTCACTATAAATTTAACATAGAGAAACATAATTCTTGATAGATCAAATAAAAAATTAACCAAATTTGTAAAACTAATTTAATTTGACCCATCTCAAATTCATAATGAACAAAATTGACTTAGAAGTTCTACCTTGATTTGAAAGCTAAGCTTCCTCCCTTCCCTTTTGAAATTTGTCTCTTTCTCCAAATGGCTGCATTATTAAAGTTGGAGGATGAATTAAATTTAGGAAAATCAATAAAGTTTTTTGATAAAGTTGACAATATAATGTGTGTCATTGCAATAAAAAAAAGTGTTTTAAAGTTAATTATTGTTTACTAATTAAGAAAATTGTTATTGCAATAAAGAGATTTGTTTTTATAATGGATGTGACCGAGAGAAAGAGAAGTTGTCTAAAAAGAAATTTTGTATAAAATATTTTTTAATATATTTACGAATTTTATAATTTTATAAAATATAATTATTTACAAAAAAATTATTTACCAATTAAAAACTAAGAAAAATAATAATTTTTTTAATATCAAAAAAAATATAAAAAAAACACACAAAAATATAAAAAATATAGAAATGTGTGAAAAAAATATATATATATATATATATATATATATATATATATATATATTTAGAAATATAACTAATGGTTTTAAATTTTATATTGAGTAAGTAAAAATAAACAAAATTAAATATTATATAAAAAAATATTCCTATATTTATTATTTTAAAGTTTTAGATTAGATATGAATCGAACTAAAATAAAATAATTACAAATTAAAGAAAAACGTGGAATTATTGCATGATTAATTAAAAGTGGGGAAAAAAATCATTGTTCCTTTGTAAGACAATAATGTTGTGTAACAGATATAATTCAATAAATGAACAGGAATACGCAAGTAGAGTAACAGTTACATTAAGAGTGAACTACTCACCAAAAATTAATTTCGAATGATGTTAATCTTAATGTTTACCCAAATTAGGAGAAGCTATTATTATATATGATTTGGTTAATTTTTGAGAAAAAAAAATAATCCAAATTTTTAATAAAAAAAATGTCTGCAATATGATAGATTTTGTTTAAACAAAAATTACCAAAACTGCAATTTAATGCGATTATTTTTAAAATTAAAACAATGTTATCATGTACTGTTGCAGAATTATTAACATAAAGAATTAGTAAAGAATGAATTTAAACTAAAACATTTCCTATGTTTTGTTGACAAATATTATATAATTATAATTAGAAATTCATAATAATTATGCTGAAAAGTTAACTTTGTATTAATTAACTAAGATTTAATTATGTTTTTTATCCTTAACTTTTATTGAAAATTGAAAATTAAAATCAATTTTTATTCAAAACTTTGATTTAAAAGATTAAAATATAAAAAATTATAATAAACATTTTACGGTTTTAGGTCACTTTTCAAGCCAAACCACCGACCGAAATTGCATGGTTTGGAAGAAAAAAAAATGAAATACAATCTGATAAGTTTGGTTTCTGACGGTTTAATATTCAGTCGGAGGTATCTGTAATTTTCACAACCTTGTTATATAAGTTTATGTATAGAGGTGTCAATTTCAATAGTGACTCATGACTGATCCTAGTTCACCTTTCATTAAGTCTCTCTTTTAGAGTTTCAAAATATCATAAAAAACAACTTCAAATCCCATAATCTTAAGTGAGTTAACACCAAGGTTAAGGTGGCTTGGCCCTACTAACAAATTTAAATTAACTCTTAGAATACTTTGAGTTTGACTCAAAGACTGAGTCGAGTTGTCTCGGGCCAGATGAATGTTGAAACGGGATCCGTTCAAATTGTCTAAACAGATTAATTTGGATCGACGGTCGAGATTGATTTGGCCGAAAGTCAAGATAGACAAACCCAAGTTGAAAGCAGAAACGAGTTGGCCCCAACTGAATGTCAAGACGGGTTGTCTAGGGATGAAGGTCCCGACCAAAATATGGTCTAATTCGGCCAAATTTGCATCGTACGAAATTTTATCGAATTCGGCTAAGTCTGCACTGATGAGTTGGTCAGGATCGAAGGTCGAGATAAGCCTACCTGAGTTGAAAGTTAATCATGAGCGCTTTAACTGAAGGTTGAGACAGGCCGAATGAAACCAAAAGTTTAATAATATATTTTTCATGTTTAAAAAAAAGATCCATGGGCTAGCCCCGACCTACAAAGATTTTATGGATTTTTTTCATCCTGTGAAGTTTTTTAATATGAGACTTTTTGATTTTGTGGACTTTTATTGCACCAATCCATGTGAGTCAAGATCAAACCCCATGGACTAAACCAAATTAATAATCTTACTTATGTACCAAAGAATGGAAATAGAGCATTCTTATAAATATATACAGCCAAAAATTAAAAAAAAAACATTGAAGCAATAGAAAATTATTGGAAGAAGAGTTATAAATGAATAAGGTATTAGAAATAGGAATAGAGAAGGAACATACTCAATTCAGTCGACCACACATGTTTATCTATCTTCAGTGATAAATGATGTGAATACACACACTCTTTCTCACCTTTTATAGCCACTGCATTGGATGCCATCATGGTCCAAATTTTGCACATTCAATTTCTAAGTTAATTTCATAGATCTTTAAAGAAAAAAGAAAGAACTTTTACACTCCAATAGAAATTGGAGTTTCATCATTGTAATATAAGTGTACTCCTTTCATATTAGCCCTCTTTGTTAAATAATTTTTAGAAGAATTTTTTTAATTGTTTGGTGTGTTGATTTTTATTCTAAAATATGGGTAATTAATTAATAATTTTTAGACAAAAAAGAAATAAATACTGGAATTAGAAATTGTATTTTCTATTAGATTTAGAGTAATTTATGTCAGCATTCACTACAAAAATAATTATTTTTAGCAGGAGTTATATTTGGCGTTTCTGGGAGTTTTAACCTCCAATAATAGTTTTACCAGGGGTTTGAAATTCCCTCCAGAAGAGTAAGCGTGACTAACGGATTACTAGGGTTTTAAGCAACCCCTGGAAGTAGCGCAACTTACCGGGGGTTTTGAAAACCTTCGTTAATGCTTGGGGTTCCGAAAACCTCCAGTAATGCATGGAGTTCTGAAAGCCCCCAGTAATGCATGGGGTTTCGAAAATCCCCGGTAATGCTTGGGGTTCTGAAAACCCCCGTTAATGCTTGGGGTTCTAGAAATCCCGTTAATTCCTCGAAAACCCTTGTTAATACCACAAAGTTAGTGCTCATAATGCTAAAGTTGTACTTTCCTGATAATTGATTTGTTTAATTAATTATTTAAGTACGAAAAGAACTTTATTCTATGGAATTTCCTATTTATTGCTTAACATTTTGGTACCAATCAATACAAATAAGCAAAAACTTCAAGGCCACTTTAAAATAAGCAATCAATACAAATATTGATTCAAATGGTACCAATACAAATATTCATTCAAATGGTACCGATACAAATATTCATTCAAATAGTACCAATAGTGGACTAGCAGTCATAATGCTCTTAATATAATAAGTGTTAGAGAGGTAAAATTTGAATGATAGTGACATAATAAGCGGTGCACTATCTACCTACAATAAACCAAAATGTAAAAGGAAATTAGAATTGTTCCCCATTAGCATAATTAACCAAAAGTTTCCTAGAAGCATATTTGTTGACAAATTCCAAAAGTAAACGAAAAATATCATCTAATGCGGTGTTGGATGTTGATCATTTGTTTCTTCATTAGGAACACTTCCTTGATCAGATACCTAACATATAAAAAAAAATAATTAATAACTTTCCAAATAATAATATCAAACATATATTAATTTAATCAAGATTTAAATATTACTGTTGGTGCATGATGCATAGTAAAATCACGAGGCAACTCTCCTTGATAATTTTGTACCAAAAAATTAACCATTGGCTTCATTTCATTGAGTTGTGATATCAATGTAGAAACCTATTTTAAAACACAAAATTAATCAAAATAATCAAAATAGAGAAAATAACTCTTATTTTCTACTTTTCAAGAAAAAAATGGAGTTCTTTTGACAATCTTGGTTTACATAACATATTACTTTAAACATATTCAAACGTCAAATTTGATAAAAGTAATGCATCATGATCAAAATTAAAAAATTAACCTGATTTTGTAACTGAGCATTAAAAGGATAACTTGAAGATGTTCCATTATATGAATGATCCTTGGAGCCAAACACTTTAGATGGGCAAGGACCCAAACCCCTAACACGTCCACAGTGTTTTTGGCTTCCAAAAGCAAAAGTTAAGGAATCAATACTTGATATTTCTTTTGATACAAATGATGATGATAATGTTGATTCATATACTTGAATTTTTTTCTACAAAGAACATAAGAAGAAACTAATTAAAATAATACAAAGTATGGTTGACAATTATAGACTTTATTTGAATTGAACTTACACTGATTTCCCTTGTTTCATCACTCACAAAGGTTCCATTAGCATATTTATGTGTTGTTATCCACACCTCTCCTCTACTAACCTTGTGGCCACACTCTTTTTCCTATAAAATTAAAGAAAAAATATGACACATAAATCCAAAAGTTCATAATGAACAAAATTGACTTAGAGGTTCTGACTTAATTTGAAAGCTAAGCTTCCTCCCTTCCCTTTTGAAATTTGTCTCTTTCTCCAAATTGCTGCATTATTAAAGTTGGAGGATGAATTAGATTTAGGAAAATTATCTATTGACAAGAAAGTTTTTTGATAAAGTTGACAATATAATGTGTGTCATTGCAATAAAGAAAAGTTAATTATTGTTTACTAATTAAGAAAATTGTCATTGCAATAAAGAGATTTGTTTTTATACTGGATGTGACCGAGGGAAAGAGAAGTTGTCTAAAAAGAAATTTTGTATAAAATATTTTTTTTAATATATTTACAAATTTTATAATTTTATAAAATATAATTGTTTAAAAAAAACTATTTACCAATTAAAAATTAAGAAAAATAATAATTTTTTTAATTTCATAACAAATTTGAAACGGAGTACTGTTTTTTCTTACTTTTATTTTTCTTCAATTAAATTCCTTTAAATCTTATTCTATTTTACTTTTTCACTCTTATTCGAACTTTTTTTTTTCATTTTATTTATCTCTATATAGCAAAGAGCGTAAATATACGTGACAAGACCCCTTTCAAACCTTACATCAAAATCTACTAAAAAAATAATTAGTAATTAAGTATTTATTTTGAAATTTATGATTTTTTTTATGTTTAAACTTTTTTATTTAATTGAGTTTTTATAATCTATGAAGAGATATATTAATTAAAAGTTTAAATATAGTTGCAAAAGTGAGGGAAAAAAATAATTAAGTTTTTTTTTTTTTTAAATTTTAGAATACAAAATTACAAACATCGAAAGTAATAGATGAAAAAAGGATGTTTTAAGAGGGAAAATAACTGTTTGGTGGATTTGTTTTCGTATAAAGAAAAAGTTTAACCCTAGTTGGGAAAGGAAAAGACAACTTCATGACTGTATCAAGAAGATTGTACACTAAAGAATTTCAAAATTCGTGTTTTCATTCTTAAAAATAAGTTTGTTTGTATATAATATAAAAATATATCGAATGGGAAGACGACCGTTAATTCAATATTTATATAATTATCGTTATATTTGAATAGAAGAAAAAAAATTTAACGTCTTTTAATTAAGCTTCGCTTTTACTCTTTTATCTCTTTAACTTTTCAAAAGCAAAAAAAAAATGCTTGACCTTTATAGTGGAAGATTAAATTAATTGCATTGTATTTGATGTATATATATCGCACTTAATTCTATTCTAATCACTTTATAACTTTAATTATGATGTGAAATGTACATGAAACAGTTGAATTTTTTTTTCCTATAAGATAAAGTATCCCATCTATACATAAAAATATCACACATAAACGATTCTTTTTATTTATAAAATAACTCTTTTTCCTGACCATTTATATGGTCATTATGGCTATCTAGTCCGTTTACTTGTCTGAAAACCATAATGAAAAGCAAAGATAGCAAAATCCCGCTGGAATCAATATACTAAGTAACAAATTAAATAAACAGTACATTACATAAAACCAAAGATGTCAAAATCCAAGAAAATGAAAATTAAAAGTGGAATCACCCGTTCTAGCATCTCACAAAACCTTCACTAGATTGATAACTTTCACCTTAAGTTGTTTTATGTGATGATTTAACTCTCATATAAGTTTTGTTTCCACATATAGATGTTCTTTAATCTACAACTCTTCAGATTTTAAGATATGCGATGGGTCAAGAACATACTTCCCAACCAGAAAAACATGAAATATATTGATTTTAAATGAGTTATTTTGTATAACTTTGTTTTAAAATAAAATATTATTTGTTTAAACTGTCATTCGATAATATTTAAATAATTATTTAGACTTTGTTTAAAAATTTATGAATATTAAGTGTTGTATTTTATTTAAATTTATGATTAAAATATATTGTTAAATATTTTAATTCTTTTTATAAACACTCGTAGATATTAAAAAAATGTGAGTACCGTCTGACGAATGCTAACACAAATATATAGATAAATATGAAATAGATATTTATTTCAACGAATAAGGTAATAGCCGTACGTTAAAATTTCTGTATAGTTCCGTAACACAATAGTGACATATAAGTCTTAATGCATATCGAGATATCTTTAACGTACACATATAGCGAATGGGTCGAGATATTTTCGATCTATTATATATACACAAAGTAAATGAAATTTGTCTCTATAAAAAAAGTTATCCATGTGATAATTATGGATTCTGGTTCTTTCTCACTTCCCATATATTGAATATATGTGACAAGACCCCTTTCAAACCCTCTGATATTTGGTGATTAATACATTGGCCGTTATCTCATTAATAATCAAGTATTATGGATATCTACAGTATAGTGACATTTATGTTACATAAGAAGGAGAAACCATTATCTCATTTCAAAAAGCAATGATAATGAATGTATGCATACATTATAATAGTGACATACAAATTACTCAGAAGGACTAGTACAAAATACTATTTGGATCAAAGTAATTATTGTCTTGATTTTATTCCTGGCTTACATAGCACTTTATCATCATTTCTGTGGTTTACAACACACCCACAATATTTATTCACTGAAACTTAGGACAGGAAGAAAAAAAGAAGCAGACAACAAGTTACAAAATCATTGCCATTTGTTTTTTAGTTCACTAACAAGTGCTGGCGGCAGAAAATTTATGGAACATAAACAACAACGGGGCTCCTTGCCTTAAAAGTGCCATCGTCCCAAATCAAAGAAAAAGAAACCAAGTCTGCATTAATGCTTCCTTCAATCTTAAGGCTAAAAGACAGCCTTTGATCCAACGATGAGAAGGCCAAAACATTTGGCACTACTTGGACGTTTAAAGAAGATGGATGTGCACTTATTGTGGCCTTATATTTGGATGTAGCTGATCCAACATTTGTAACAGTTCTAGCAAAAGTGGCATTGTTGTGGCTTGAGCGAGGGGTTGATAGAGTAAAAGACGGCAGATTAAGGTCCAAAACCGATCCTTTATTTGCTGATGTGCAAGTGCTGCTATCTCCTGTAATTATTCGCAGCGCTGATGAACTATAACCTTGTCCACACAGAAAACTAATATAATCATATTCACCAGCATCATAAACTAGTCCAGGATTTACTGCCTTCAAAGGATTGATTTGCCCCGCACCGTAAGCAAATTCAGCATCTGCATTCAGTGCAGGATTCATAGGGGTAGCTGCAAATAATCAACCAACAAATTTGTCGTAACAAATGTACCTCAAAATAATTGAAGTTAATCTACTTTTTCTTCCAACAGAAATGCACTTTAAGCTGGTTGTGGGTAAGGTTTTAGGTTATCATATCTTCTTTTATGTTTATATATTTAAAATTAATTAATTCTTTCACACCCTCATTATTCCTACATTTCTCAAGTGTTATAATATGCAAAGGATGATAAGTAAAATTAATTATATGTTTACCAGTTGTCATCAAGGCTGATTTAAGTGCAGCAGGAGACCAGTTGGGATGAAAAGATTTGACGTAAGCAGCTACTGCAGTGACATGAGGACATGCCATTGAAGTTCCAGATATTATATTAAAATACGATACTCTTTTATCTCCTTTAACACCAGAAATAGGACCAATAGGAGACCATGCTGCCAGAATTTCAACTCCTGGAGCCGCTATATCAGGCTACACAATCAACACAAAACTTAGATGTAAGCAAATATATGCATGATGTGTTACAATGTATGCAGCATGCATGATGTTACCTTAAGAATGTTTGGGGTGACCTTATTTGGACCTCTTGAGGAGAAAGGAGCAACGTAAGGGGCTGATAAATCTTTTCCTTCGTAACTCTTGAATATGGTTGCTGTTGGATTACTACAATAACCGTTGACATGACATGGATGAGTTAATTATAGAGCAGTTATGTATGATCTTTTATGGATTGAAGAAAAGTTTTGTACCTTGTTGACTTTAAATAAGAAGATACGGAATTCCCATCACTTGTGCTAAGGCGAATTGCTGGCAATGCATATACCTCTGCTGCTACTAAAGGCCCTGAACTACTGAATATAAGACCAGCAGCCCCAGAAGCAAATCCCACATATCCAGAAGAAGAAACGCCATCACACAAAACAATTTTCCCTCTCACCAAAGCTCCATCCAAAGTACTTTCAATGCAAAACCTAAGCAATGCTAATGTTAGAATGTAATTTTGAATTGTCATACAAGGAAAGTTTAGTAACAAACTATAGGTCAACTGTGTCAACTTGATTAGATGAACATTTAATATTTGAGAAGATTAAGACATCAAATCGAACCTTTTAGAATAAATGAACTATATTAAATTTTATAAATAAAGATGGAAAATAAAAAAGAAATTTAATAAGACAATTAAAATGAGAGGTGAATGTTAGTACCTGGATATGGAACTATCATATCCAGCAGCTGGTGCATCTCCCCCATAAATTAAAGGGTAACTATTCTGTGTCGGCGTAAATGTATTCACTGAAATTCCCTGCGCACATGTTGAGGGAAATATTTTATGTTACTTTTTTAATATTTTCAAATAAGTAAAACAAATTAAAGGGATAATTACGTGGAAAATTCGGCCATTGCCGAGTTGGAGATTGGTGAAAAACTTTCTGTCTATAGTGGAAGCAGCCACAGAAATGATCCAGGGTGCAGGAGTTGTCGTTGTGTAATGGCTTGGACCGGAATTGCCTGCAGCTTTAGAAGTTAATATGCCTCTTTTCATTGCATGGAAAGCTCCTATTGCAAAGTCATCTTCAAAATATTGGAAGTGTACGACTCTTTTATATCCCACTGAAAGAGATATAATGTCGACACCATCCATAATGGCTGCATCAAATCCTGCAAGAAGGTCAGCAGTTTCACAACCATTTGTCCAACAAACTTTATACACAGCGATGCGTGCTGATGGAACTCCTCCTCTTGCTGTTCCTGCCCCAAGCCCAAACAAATTTGCATTGCTCACAGAGTTTCCAGCAGCAGTCGATGCACAGTGAGACCCATGACCGTTCGTATCAGTTGGAGATATGATGTCCTCTTTGGCGAACACACGCCGAACGCGAAAATATTTTGCTCCAATTATTTTGCTATAAACAAAATCATGAACCAAGATGTGTAAATCAATGGTTAGTTTATTTTATCTTTTAATAATCATTATTTGAATTTAAGTCTATGTATTTGGATCCCCTTTGATTCACTATTGATGTGGATCAAATGAAGTCAGGATAACTAGCTTTAGCACTATTCGTTCAAATTTGACATGAAAAAAATGAAAATGTGAGTTTCAAAATTGATACCAGACATGCTCTTTATGTATTTTAGAATGTTATAACAACTTGGTTTTCTACATGGACTATTAATCAGTCTAATATGCAACTTAAAGTACTGTAACATAGTGTATCTTGATTTGTAGAGGAGATAGAAAGAAAAAGATTGGGAATGTGTTTAGTGAGAAAATAATTCTAGTGTGAAATTTGATGAAAAATTATTGATATCTTCCCAGCACAAACATTACTTACTTATTACAAGTGAAGTTATAGCACGTTCCCTTCCATTTTTGTGGTGGTGGACCAAAGCCTTCATCGGTAAAGCTTGAGGAATTAGGCCAGATTCCACTGTCGAGTACTCCAACGATTACGTTACTTTCTTCCTTTGATCTTTGTACATTTTCAGGGAAGCCAAGGAAGTTCCAGGACCTTGATGTTTGGGTACTGTGGACTCTGTTTGGAATAACAGAAACCACACCATCCATTCCTTCCAAACATTCCAATTTTAATTTTTCACAAAATGTATACATCATAATTATAGATTTATAATCATATTAAAATTACCTTTCATTCTTTCTGATTCTTCTTTGGTCAGTCTGGCCACAAATCCATTGAAACTCTTGTAGCTGTGCACCAAAGTATCTTGTGCAAATGTGCTACGTGGATACCATTTTCAATTTTAATCAAACTTATTTTAGAAGCGAATAATGAAAACTGGGGATCAAGAACTGTGTGATAATATGTGACCTGCTGATGACACTTTGAACCATATTAGTATGAAGTGATTCTGTGCGTTCCACGCCCTTCGGATATTCGCCCATGTAGACTATGTAAATCTGTATTAGATTAGAGTATCAACAAGATAAATTAAAATAAAAATAAAAAAGAAACTTTAAATGATAGCCCTATTAGGTTTCATGTGAATGCTTAAATATTATGTTCAACCTTGGATAAAATCTTTTTCAGGTAAGTTTGTTCATTTTGAAAATATTCCAAACTCTTCTTAACTTCAAAGCAATCCAATGTTTGTTTTCAAAAAAAAAATTGTATATCATTAAAATTATTTCAAAAAAGGCATAAAAAGATAGGAATGTGATAATTAGTTGAGAAAAAAAAAATATTACTTATACTATCAAAAGATATTTCTTAAGTATATGTTTGCAAAAAGTATGAGATATATATAATTTGAAAAAAAATTATTTGACACTAAAGTTATTTGACATCATTTGATAATTTTTATAAAATAAAATAGTTTTAAAAAAAGTTAACTTTTATATTAAAAAGAAAAAAGTGATGATGAGAGATAATTTAAAAAAAAAACTCTAGCATTAAAGTGCCATTGTTCATATTATTTACCTTTCGATCATCTTTAGAAAATGATGGAGTGAATAGCAGAACGCATGTAAGAATTTGGAGGAGACGCGACAACCCTAAAGAGCTCATCTTTCGATGACAGTAATCTTCACAAAATGATGAATGTGTTTTCAAGCTCTTTTCAACCTGTGAGTAAATTTAATGTCTTAGTAAATGTGAAAGCCATTAAGTTTTATTAATATTAACACACTATATAGTAAGTGTACATTTGAAACACATAGCAGAATGGAAATTGTAAATAGAAGTACACATACATATAGGTATAGGTAGCAAATTGGGAATGGAAACACACAAAAATATCTTAAAAAAGTAAGACAAAAAATATAAACATATACATTAATAAGAACAATATCATATTAATCTATATAGCATAGTAATTTTGATATATATATTACTGATCCATAAGAATTCTGATATATATTAAAATTACTAATAGACATGAGCCCGTGTCGAAATTCGGTAAAGTCAACTCAAGCCAAATTTTGGTCAAGTCAATCTCAACTGAATTTGACCGAGTTAGCTAGATAAAAATTAGTTGAATTTGGTTGAGGCAACTCCAACCAAATTTGACCGATTCGGTTGAGGTCGAATTTTGGTAGAGTTAGTCTCGCCCCTGCTGCAAACTATTTGAATTTGATTGTTTATCATGATTGAAATTTGATCGAGTTGACACTGGCCGAAATTCAAGCGATTATATTTTGTCAAAAATTTGGAAGAATTTGGTCGAGTCCGTTCCAGTCAAAATTTGACCTAGCCAACATTGACCGAAATTCGACCGAATTCAGTTAAGTTGGCACCAGTCAAAATTTAGTTTATAGTCGGGATGGACGGACGCGAACTGAAAGTCAAAATTAGTTGGTCTGGCTTAGATTGAAAGTTAACTCGAGCCGATCCAAGTTAAAGTTCACGATAGATCAATCAATATTAAAAATAAAATGAGTTAGTGCAAACCAAAAGTCGACCCTAAACATTTTGCTAAAAGTCAATATATCCTTATTTATATTAAAAGTCGATATGGACATAACTAAATGTCTAATAATATATTTAAAGAATTAATATGTTTTTCATATTTAGAAAGAAAGAAAAAACTCATGGATCGACTATATGACTAGGAGGGATGTTGTGGATATTTTATCCTGTGAGCTTTTTCGATAGTTGGCTTTTTGAGCCTATGGACTTTTTTCTATTCCAATTCACTTGGCCCAGAGTAAAGTGTTGTGTGTGACTAAATTGACAGTTCTACCCCTCTACCTTACCCACATCATCATTTACCTTTTAAAATTAATCTCTCTCCAAATTGCTGCAATTTTAAAATTGGAAATATTTGTTACAAAGAAATGTGTCATCGGCAATGTTAAAGTGATGTGTGGTGATGAAGATAGCTGCATAAGAGAGTGTGTTGTTTTTATATTTATTATTTAAGACTATAAAAATAAAATTAATGTTAGTACTGTATAACAAATATAAATCAATAGGAAAAGATGCAAGTAGAGTAACAGTTATATTATGAGTGAACCACTCACCAAAATTTAATTAGAAGTAAAATTAATTGGGAATGATGTTAATGCTTCATGTTTACCGCAAATAAGAGAAAACTGTTATATATGAGTTGGTTCATTTTGAACAAAAAATAATAATCCAAATTAAAAAAAAAAATGTCTGCATATGATGAGATTTTGTTTAGGTGAAGATTACCTGAATCAAAATTACAATTTGATTCGACTATTTTTAAGATTAAAGTAATTTTATTATGTACTGTTGAACAGTTATTTAACTTAAAGATCAGTAAAGGAATGAATCTAAACTAAAACATTTCCTATCAATTGTTGAGGAATATTATATAATTATAATTACAAATCCATAATAGAATAATTATTGCTGAAAAGTTAATTAACTTTGTATTAAATAATTAAAATACGAAATAAAGAATAAATATTAAAAAAATATTATACAATTTACGGTTTTAGGTCACTTTTCAATACAAATCACTAACTAAACCGAATTGCATGGTCTGAAAACAAAATGAAATACAATTTGATAAAATTTGGTTTGTGATGGTTTATTATTCAGTGGGTTTTCAACTTTTAAATTGAGGTAGCTGGAATTTAACAAGCTTATGTATGAAAGAAGGGAAATAGAGCATTCTTATAAAAAGAGAAGAAAAAAAAACAATTGAAAATTATTGGGAAACAAAAAGAGGTATAAACGAATAAGGAGGTATTAGAAATAGGAGTAGATAAGGGACATACTCAATTTAGTCGAACACGCATCTTCAGTAAAGAAAGGATGGGAATACACAGACTCTATCTCACCTCTTATAGGCACTACATTGTATGCCACCATGGTCCACTTTGATCACATTTAATTTCTAAGGACAAAAATTAATTTCATACATCTTTTAAAGAAAAAACTTTACTCCAATAGAAATAGGAATTTCATCATTGTAATATAAATATACTTCTTTCATTTATTTTATATATATTAAGCCTTGTTAAAATAGGTTTTTAGGAGATTTTTTTAATTATGTGGTCTATTGATTTCTTTTTCTAAGATATGTTTAATTAATTAATATTTTTATTTTCGATCCGATCGCATTCCGTCCGATACAATCATTGTTAGGAATAATTACCGTATTTTCGAGATTTTGTCCGCTTCCGATATTTTGTCTGCTTTGGAGTTACCTAGACCTCCATCACGATTTTGTTCTTAAAAACAATTAAGGGAGATATAAATATTTAAACTATGTTTGACCTTGACTTTTATTGGGTGTACTGAAACAATTGTCTAATAATACATGTAATAATTTTTTATTACATGCAATAATTGTTACGTACAACTTAAATTTTAATTGGAAATTGTACTTAATTAAAAGAACTCGATTTAAGTTGGTTTAGGGTTTTATTATAAATGTTTTTAAATTAATTTAAAAAACCTTGTTCATATTTTTAATACATAAAGGTAGAGGATATACCTGCAAACCATTGGTTGAGAAGAAATGTTCAATCCATAACCGCTAACTGATAGGCCCCTCAACAAAAACTTTTGGCCCTCTAGTTAGAATCTTTTGAAGAAAAAGGCTTTCTTATTGGGAAAATATCTAAACCAAATTTTAATTAAGCGGGAAATATAAATACCAGTAAAAAATAAATTGATGTCATTTAATTAAGTTTCACTTTTCCTTTATTTATTTAACTTTTAAAAAGTAAAGAAAAATGCTTGAACTTTATAGTCAAAGATTAAATTAATTGCATTGCATTTTATCTATATGGCACTTAATTCTAATCTAATCATTTTCTAACTTTATGATGTGAAATGTACATGAAACACTTGACTATACTTTTTCATATACGATAAAGTATCCTTTTGTCTTACTCCATAAAAAATATCACATATAAAAAAAATTATAAAATAACACAATTTTTTCTTGACCATTTATATGGTCATTTTGGCTATCTTCTAGTCCGTTTACTTGTCTGAAAACAACGCCTAGAAGGAGACAACCATAAACGACATCTTCTTTAAACATTATCTTGGACATAAAAAAAAATTATGATAGTATTGTACTAAGGAAGGTGATAAGGGGAAGATTTAATTAGATTGGTTAGGTTCTTGATTTGAGTAAATGGATATGTTTTATTAAGAATTTCATTTGCCTTTTTTCTTTCTTTCTTTTTTGTTGAGTTATTATTTAAGAAGATGTATTGTTGTTGTAAGATTTGATACTTTGAATACTAAAATGTAGGAAATATTCCAAAATTACATGTTTTCTTTTCATTGCTTTGATTATCTTATTGAAAAAAGAAAAAACAATTGTTTTATAAATTTTTTTAAAGTAATAAAAACAATGACTTACAAAACATCACAAACTTCAACTCATCCATATCAAGTAAGAGAAATACAAAGAGAAAAACATATATCACTTAGTATAACAAATATTTTGCAAAAGGAATCGTATTAAAAATATATAGCATATTCAAACTCTTAATCTGATCTTGAACAATTATTTTCAACAAAAATATAGAGAAGGCTTCTTCGAAAAAATCTCTTTAAAAAGTCACAATTCTTTTAACAAATTGAAAAATATTTATTTGTGTAGAGTTTTGAAATAACTGTCTTAAATAATCATTTATTATTAAGTATAATTGATTATTATGTTACTTTCGTTATTCAAAAATACTTATATCAATATAATCAATTATTTATAAATATAATCAATCATTTAAAAAAAATAGTTCATAAGTTTGTTAAACATGATTGAATATTTCTTAACATAATCAATTATTTGAAAGACTAATAAAATAATTAATTATCTAGAAATCAAATAAAATTTAAATTTTGATTCCGTGAAAAAAAAGAGTTGATTTTTATATCAAATTTTACTCAAAGTTGTCTCAAGAGTTTACTTATGTTTTATACTTTTTTATCATTATAAAATAATGACCTTTAAAGCTAAAATTTTTAGCTAGAGGTGGAAATATCATTAAAATATTATTTCTATAAACTTGTCAATGAGAAAGAAATAACCTGAGCGACACGCCGTGTTATCTTATTTCTTCTCCTTTTTCTAATTTTGAAAGGAATATGTGAAAAGAAACAAATTTGAGAAGAAAACTCGAAAACAAACAAATGTGGAAAAAATTGAAAATAAACAAATGTGAAAAGAAGACTTGGAAACAAACAAATTTGGAAAACAAAAAGACTCGACACTTAGAGAGTTGTGTGATACTAGTTTAAATCTCACATTACTTAAAAATAACATTATTATACTCATGTTTCATTGACGTCATTTTTATTTTTCAAAATAAATATCAGTGATATCATTCATCTTAATGATCAACTCAAATGAATTCTTATTTCAATATTTTGGACCATTAATGTTAGGATAGGATAATGACTAAGCTAGAGTGAAAGGATTGAGAGAAACCCAGAAGAGAGGTCACAATTTATGGAATAATTGAGAGATTGTATACAACTTACCAAAGATATTCCTTTGAGACCATGAATGCAGATTTTGCCTTCACGACCAAAAAGGTTCTTCGGGACCATAATATATCTCATGTACAGATAAGCACTATTTTCCTTTTCGGTGAATTTTTTTTAAATAAAACATCTATAATCAGTGGCGGAGCTTTTATAGTACAGGTCATGGTCCCCAATATTTTCTAATTTTTTAAAATTTATATATTAAATTTTTAATATTTTTATAAAATTTTAAATTAAATATATATATATATATATATATATATATATATAAATTAATAAAAATTAAATTATGTATTTTTTATTTATTTAATTATGTTTTAAGTTCTTAATAAACCTGAGAACTTTCAATTGAGTCGTGATAAATTTTTGTAATTTATTGAGTACTAATTAAGTCTTCCATGTTAACTTTTTTTTTTTTTTTAATGGGATGATGTGGTTCTTTAGGAGCAAAGGTAATTATTATATTTCCATTTCACTTTGTTAACTTGTCACCTATATCATTTTATTGTTTTATTATTTTATTATTTTAAAATTTTGTAATTTATGATTTTTTTTAATTTTAGAAATTTATAATTATATATTTTTATTATTTTAATTCAAAATTTTATGATTAATAAACTATAATTTTATTATTTGAATAAAAATTAAAAATATATCATAATTTTATATTTTATAAAATCATAATTTTATAATTATATAATTTTGAATTAAAATATAAAAATTATAAAAATATAAAAATATTAAATCAAATAATTATAAAAGTATAAATTACATTATAAAATTTTAAAATAATAAAATAATAAAATGACATGTGGCGACAACTGAGAAATGAGCAAGTGGCATTTAAAATATAATTAAGCCTTCATTTTATGAAGTACAACGTTTAATGTCAATAAATATTAAAATATAAAATCAAATATAATAAAGAATAAAAATATCTGTTAATTTTTTTTATATTTTTTTTACATTGTCTCTTGAATTTTTCATATATTATACTAATTTCTCAGTTTCACCTATTTTCTTTCATTTTGTTTTTGAATAAAAAAAAGTTAAAGACAAACTTAATATTTTTACTCTCATTTCTTATATTCTCTTCAATTTTTGAAGAAAAAAGCTCTTTTTTATTTCACTTACCGGTGAATTATTAGTTTATTATAGGTTAGCATTATTTTTGTTATCTCATAAACCTTTGTATGTTCACTTTTTATTAAGATAGAAGAAAAATAATGTATTATGTGTTTTTTCATAACGAGTTTTCAATTGTGACTTCATTATTAGAGTTTTCTTTTATTAGGTATATCTTTGAATTATTATGATAAACTATTTTTAAATTTCAAACTTAAAAAAAAATAGGTCAATTATGAAGAATAAAAAAATTTATATTTATTTTTTAAAAATAATAAAAGGAAAACTATATGCGAAGATGAAAATGAAAACAAATTCAAATTCTTTACACAAACCAGAATATCGTACATATAATATTCCAATTGTTCAATTGAATGAATCATTTCTTAAGGTTAAAAACATTTAAGGTGATGATGAGTGTGGCATTAATTCTTTGGAACAATATTATACATAAAAACATATTCAAATATGAGAATATCTAGTAAGTAAAAAGGATGAAATTAGGAGAGCGTATTCAAAATGGTGTTCATATCAAATACAATTTCAAAATTTTGAATATATTAATTTGACTTCCTCATAATTATTGGTCAAGATTCACTACTGTCTATAATTTTTTTTATTCAAATATCATATTATATTAAATGATAATTCAAATAGTACGACTTAGGACAACACTTAAAAAATTAGTTTCTAGAGAACTTAATTTTATTTTAATTTAATATAAAACGTTTCCCAGCTAACATGAAAGTAGAGATGTGTCAAAGAATGTAAACAATTCAAATTCAAATAAATGCAATGTGTTTGATATGTAAAAAAGATTTAACGTGTAATCAAGTTCAAAAAAATTATATTTATTTATTTTAAAAACCAAAATATATCAAAGTTTTGGAAAAGAATAAATTTCAAATTAAAATTAAAATTTAAGGAATAAAACATATTAAGTAATCTTTGAAAAATTACGGAGTGAGTAGCAGAATGCATGTAAGAATTTGGAGGAGATGCGACAAGTGTTCATCTTTAGTAATCTTCACAAAAACGATGAATGTGTTTTCAACCTCCTTCAACCTCAGTAAATTTAATTTCTTAATAAATGTGAAATGCTATCGTCTTTAATAAATATGTATAGATGATGTTACTAATAATAACAAATTATATATACAGTAAGTGTATATTTGAAAATATTAATTGGGAATTGGAAATTGTAAGTAGAAACTTACAGTCATATACATAAATAATTGGGAATGAAAACAGTAACAATGATCTTACAAAAAGTTAAGATGAAAACATATATATACATATACATTAATAAGAAGAACATCACATTAATCTGCACAACAAAGTAATTTTAATATACATTAGTAATGCATAGCAAAGTGGATAAGCAAAATCCAATGTACTAAAGAGTTGGTTTTGTCATTTTTTACTTTTAGATTATTGATTCTTTTTTATGAATTGTTGTTGAAGATGAATTAGATCGGGTGGTGAATGTTTATATTTTCTTGAAAGTTTGTTCTTTGGCGCATTTTATTCCTAACATTTTAAAATATTGTAAACTTTGTCCTTTAATTATGTATATGTAAATATCAAAAGACATTAACATTTCACTACGGTTTTAAATTATTACTAAATGTACATATTTAAAATTATTTTTAATACATTGACTACTTTATTTATTTTTCTTTATTTCCTCTTTTTGTAATTATCTTCACATTCTTCCCCCAACACCAAACCCAGGACACCATTTACCTTTTGAAATTCGTCTCTCTCTCTCTCTCTCTCTCTCCAAATTGCTGCATTATTATTGAAGTTGGAGGATGAATTCAAGTTAATTATTGTTTACTGAGATTTGTTTTTATACGGTCCAGATTCTCTATTGAAATCATGTGAATTTTCTTATGTTCAACATTAAAGATATATTATATTAATACTTTAAAAAATTGTTAACATATTTTAAATTTTTAAAATCAGTAACTATTAATATATTTTGAAGACACGATAAAAAAAACATGAAAACACAATAAAAAATTCAAATTCATGAACTACAAATCAAAAATTAATAAAAAGTAAACCAATAAAATTAAGTAGGGATGATGTTAATCTTAATGTTTACGAAATTAAGAGAAGCTATTATATAGGATTTGGTTCATTTTGAAAAAATAATAATAATAAAAAATTTTAATAAAAACAAAATGCTGCGATATGATGAGATTTTGTTTAGACTAAAATTAACTGAACTAAAACTGCAATTTAATACGATTATTTTTAAAATTAAATTAATCTTATTATGTATTGTTGCACAATTATTTAATGTAAAGAGTTAGTAAGGAATGAATTTAAACTAAACATTTCCTATTGATTGTTGGAAAATATTATATAGTTATAATCAGAAATTCATAATAAACAATTATGCTGAAAAGTTAACTTTGTATTAATTAATTAAAATGCCGAATAAATAATAAATATAAAAATAAAGTACGATACACATTTTACGGTTTTAGGTAACTTCTATACTGACTAAAATTCATGGTTTGGAAAAAAAAAAATCAAATACAATTTGATGAAGTTTTGTTTTTTACGGTTTATTATTCAGTGGTTTTTAAATTTTTAAATTGAGGTATCTCGAATTTTAACAACCTTTTTATATAGCTTATGTATGAAAGAATGGAAATAGAGCATTCTTATAAATATATATATATATATATATATATATATATATATATATATATATATATATATATATATATAAAGCGATAGAAAATTATTGGGAGAAAGAAAGAGGTATAAATGAGGTATTAGTATTCTAAGTTTCGTAAAATAATATTATCTTGAAAAATATATATTTTAAAAAATTAAAGTTTATAAAAGTACTCTTATTGAAAAGTAATATTTTAGAAAATATTATTTTACACCTTTAAATTAATTTTTCCCAAATATTATTCCTGAATACTCAAATATTTAGATTTTATTTCATCTTTGATCTTCATTTTGTATTTTATATCTTTTTTAGGTGTTTTTCTTAAGAACATTTCAAAATCAGTCTCATTCGTTATCATTGTTTTAAACTAATAAAATGTTTTGAAATTTTGTATCTTACCACTATTCAATTCCCCTATTTATTTATTTAGTGAAACTCCTTGTTTAAAAATTTAATTATCTTCTAAACAAAATAATTAAATTATTTAGATATATTCTTATATTCACTTAATCACTTATCTCACTTTATTTTATATCTTCTTAATTGATATATATTTCACCGAAAAATCTTATCTCTTAAAAATTATTTTAAATGAAATAAATATTTTACATTAAATATTTATTAAAACTCTTTTATCTTTTAGAAAATCTTCACTGAACCATCTTATCTTTTATCGTAATCTTTTAAATAAAATAAGTCAAATAAATTAAATAAATAAAAATAATTTTATCTTTTACTTACTATATCATCTTATATTCTAAAAAAAAAAATTATACTATGACTCCTATTTAAAATTATATCATCTAATTAATTAGATGATATAATTTTATTCACTCTAGATTTTGATACAACCTCAGTATAAATACATAGAACCGGGTACATGTTCTTTATTCAACATGGCAACTCTAGGAAGAATAAGAGGGTACGACGTTTGGTTGAGAACAGGAGATGATGAAGTGAAGGTCAAAGTGAGTGACATTTTAAGGATTGATGTAACTATTGGTGTTCGATATATACATTCTGTTCATAGCATTGAAACAACCTTATTAAAAGAGTCGATATCCATTAGCTGTCAGAATTTCATCCAAAATAATCAAGATTTCTTAAGGAGCTTCATGTTCGACCCACGCTGCTCTACCTCCTTCAGTCCAGCAAGTATTGATCTTTATCGTTTGTCAGAAGAAATTGTTGATATGAGTATAAATATCATAGAATTTGGATGTGATTCAGAGTATGTAGATTCAAAATGTCAGGAATTACCTTTGAAATTTGACATCACGGTGGAAATACTTCCTCCAGGAGAAACAACAATGATTCCACCATCTAAAGGAGCCATTGATTCCCTCAACACGTTCACACCTTCATCTTCTTTAAGAGAGGGAACTCAGAACTGCAGCATTTGCATGGAAGATTTGTGTTTCAGAGAGAAGTTATTGTCGATGCCTTGTAACCACGTTTTCCATCATCTGTGTATTGTAGAGTGGCTCAAGATTAGTCGCACTTGTCCCTTATGTCGTTATCCTATACCTCATTTGTAATTTCTGAGTTATTTTATTTTCAAAACACAATTTAATACGTATTCGTTTATGTTTTTCATGTCATTGATCGAAACCTTATTGTTGGATTCTCTTATCAAATATCATTATTTTTAATTTATTTATTTTATATATTAAATACTCATCAAAATTTGATGGCCACCTTTTCTCTTTGATCTGCAAAGTAGATTAATCACGTTCATAACCCTAGTTATTATTAGAGAAGGCCAAAACAATTACCCTGGAGTTGTTTCAGTTTACATTTACATATCCTTTCTGAGAAAAAAAAATTATGATAATGCATGGACTTCATTTTATTTTTGAAAGTCTTTCAAATTCGAATTTTTAACCTATCCAAACAATTTTAATTTTTAACTTATTGGTCCAAGATTTGTCAGTTATTATAGTTGTTATTTTGGCAAATGAGACAATCCAGAACTCATTATAATAAAGGTAGCATAACATGCAAAAAATTCAAATAACCACAAAAAACATTTGTGTTTTCATACTAAATTAGTATATTGATTTGTGCGCACAAGTTGTATTTTTTTTTATTTGTATATTAAAATAATAAAGTAGTTAAAATATATTATGTAATGAAATGTCATGAAGATTAGGTTATTGTAAATATTATTATTAAAGTAATGAAGTAGTAAATATAAGTGATGCGATAATCATTTCAGTTGTAAATATAATAGATATAGTACAGTTAATTGATTTTACGAAATAATTATAATAGTCTATGATCTGTGCATATATATACTTTTTTTATTTCAAATCTTTTTAGAATAATCTTATTATAAATTAGAAAATAGAAATTTTTTAAAAGAATAATCTATAATTATATATAAATATATATCAACAACAAAGCAAAAAATAAAGGACAAGTAATTCAGATAAGATCCCGTACTAAATAAAATAAAAATGAGTGTCTAACTATAATAATAATATCATTATAATAATATCATGCAGTAATAAAAAATAATAATAATAATACAACAATTACATGTATAAAGATATACACATTTTTTGTGTCCTCTTACAGTTCTTACAAATTTATCCTCTTAACTATTATTTGTTAAATTTAAATAATTATTCATAATAAAAAATTATTTTACATTATATTTTTAAATATTTAATTATAAAAGTACCTATAAAAATAATTTTAAAGTAATAAAAACACTCAATTACCTACAAAACATCACAAACTTCAGCTCATCCATAATTAAAATAATTTTTAAGTAATAAAAACACTCAATTACCTACAAAACATCACAAACTTCAGCTCATCCAAGTAAGAGAAATACAAAGAAAAAACATATATCACTTAGAGTAGAACAAATATTTTGCAAAAGGAATCGTATTAAAAATATATAGCATATTCAAACTCTTAATCTGATCTTGAACAATTATTTTCAACAAAAATATAGAGAAGGCTTTTTCGAAAAAATCTCTTTAAAAAGTCACAATTTTTTTAACAAATTGAAAATTATTTATTTTTGTAGAGTTTTGAAATAACTGTCTTCAATAATCATTTATTATTAATTATAATTTATTATTATGTTATTTTCGTTATTCAAAAATACTTATATCAATATAATCAATTATTTAAAAAAAAAGATAGTTTATAAGTTTGTTAAACATGATTGAATATTTCTTAAAATAATAAATTATTTGAAAGACTAATTAAATTTAATTTTGATTAGCTTAATACATTACTTTTTAAAATAATTAATTATCTAGAAAGCAAATGTCTTTTTGTGTATTATGGTGTGTAAATATTTCATTTATGAAAGATAAATGCTTAAACCTTGAAAAATCTTGAAAACATGATAATTTGGATATTGATGGATTTGATTTAATTTCAAAATTAAATATCTTAAGGGAAATTCTAGGTTTGAAAAATGATAAACCAATTAACATTCTCAATTGTATAAAAAGAATAAATTCTTTTCCAAATACATATATAACTCACAGAATAATGTTAATAATTCTAGTGTTAGTTGTTTCAGCTGAAAGAAGTTTCTCAAAGTTAAAGATAATAAAAAATTATCTAAGATCGACAATGTCTCAAGAAAGATTAAACAGATTAATTATGACAATTTAATAAATAATTTTGCATAAAAAAAAGTTCAAAAAGTAAATTTTAAATAAAAGGCCTCATGTTTTAAGTTCGCTTTAGATCTCTCAAACCATTGAGCCGTCCCTGGTCAGGTTTAATATCTTTTCCATTTTGACGAATGTTATATTCTCACATCTAATTACAAGTATTCTTGTAGTGATTTTTTCGATATTGAAATATTAGAATTATTGATCAATATATGAAAATGGTTAAAATAAATCATTTGAAATAATGATAGTAATAATATTTATTTTTTGAAGTTCATATAAAAAGTAATATATAGACCAAAACAATTAGGTTTATCTATGTATTTTTCTATTTGATGGTCTTTAGGTCCGTAAATACGTTTTGATGCCTTTTTGTAAGAAATCAACCTGAAATAACTTGCATGATGAAAGTTCAAATCAGGAAAATATCCACATCCCATTGGAGGACTACTAGAATCGTGAGAAGTTGATGTTCTTCCACCCCACCCTACTTTATCTGCGGAATTCATGTTGGAAAACAATTTTGCCAGAAAATAGGTATGTGGATAACAATTATATGAAAAATTTTGATACATAGAAATGAGGTTATTTTTAGGCAAAGGAGGGTGGACCCAGAAGAAATATTTGGTTTAGTCCAGTTGAGCATGTGGTCTTGGTTGAAACACAAGATGCCAAACGTTAATTTCTCTCATAATGGTTGGTGTTTATGCTTCTATTTATGCTTAAAATCTCTATGAACTGGTAATCTTTATGTGCTTCTTATTGCCTTAGGTGACAAAATAGCATTGGTTAAACGAAGACTTAAAGAATGGTTATAAGGGAAGACACATATAGTAAATTTGCAACGATTTACTACGAAGTCAAAGGAAATACAAGAAACATCAAGTCTGGCCACTACGAAAGGCATGCTAAAAACACAAGGTTTTGAGAATAGTTTGGTTATCTTTGTTGTTTATTTAGTGAACTACACACTAGGCTTCTTATGTATTTATGTACCTCTGGTAGGTTTTGTGGGTATTGAATCATGAGCGGGGTTAATTTGTTGAATCATAACCATGCTCATATATCGACTGGTTCACGTGGGAAGTTTGTACTTTTATAAGTTGCTTCTATTTTAGGATCTTTGCACATATTCAGTGGCGGAGGATAATAGTGGCAGGGGGGAAAAGTTTTGATTTTTTTTTTAATTTCTTTTATTATAGATATTAGGTATTTTGATTTTTTTTATTATAGATATTAAATCAAATATTTTATTTCTTTTATAAATATAATAATTAATGTTAATAAATAATAAAATATAAAATTAAACATAATAAAAAATGAAGAATAAAAATATTTATCAAGATATTTTTTATTTATTTTATTTATTATGGTTTGAGTTTCTCACAAATTGTTCTCATATATCATTCTCACATGTTTTTTCTTGTTTTTTAAGAGAGAAAAAATCTATTATTTCTGCTCTTATTTCTCCCCTGTCCTCTTCCAATCTTGTGGGAGAAAAAAAGAAGGTAATTTTTTGGTCTTAGTTGATAGTGAAATATTAGTTTAATAATTTATTTAATGATCCTCTTTTATATTAATTATTTATTTTATGAATATATAAAAGAAAAAATATTGTACTGGGTGTTTTTTTATAACTGAATTTTAATTGTGGTTCTATTATATGTCTTGAGTTTCTCACAAATTGTTCTCATATCTTATTCTCAACCGTTTTCTTTTGTTTTTAAAGAATAAAAAATCTATTATTTTTGCTCTAATGTCTCCTTTGTTCTCTTCCATTCTCGAAGAAGAAGAAGAAAAGAAGGTAATTCTTTGGTCTCAATTTATAGTGAAATATTAGTTTAATAATTTATTTAATGAACATGTTTTATATTAATTTTTTATTTTATGAACATAGAAGAAAAAATATTATACTGTTTATTTTTTTATAACCGAATTTTAATTGTGGTTCCATTATATGTCTTGAGTTTCTCACAAATTGTTCTTACCTATTTTATTTTGTTTTTGAAGATAAAAGATCTATTATTTTTGCTCTCATTTCTGAGCGATTTTCTTCCATTCTCCAAGAAATAAAGAAGAAAGTAATTCTCTATTGTCTCACTTGACAGTAAAATATTAGTTTAATCATTTATTCATTCAGCCTCTTGTATATTAATTTTTTACTTTATGAACATAGAAAAAAAATTTACTGTATGTTTTTTATAACTGGATTTTAAGCGTGATTTGATTATCATTGAATTTTCTGTTGACAATTTTTTAGATATGTGTGATTTCTTTTTTAGTTATTGTTATACTAAATTATGTATTTATTTTTATTTTATCAATGACAATAATTAAATGTATAAAATTTTGATGTATTATTTTGGCTCCCCCAACAATTTTCGTCAAGATCCGCCACTATACATATTATGATGAGGATTAACATGTGCTTCATGTAAAAGGGTTAGAATATCCTATAAGTGCTCTATATATTATATTCATTTATTCTTTACTGATAAAAAAAAACATCTAAGCATGAGACTAGATATTAATATGTGGTTTGAAAGCGATCTGACAACGAGTGAAACAACATATCCAACAAACAACAAATTTCGTTAGAACATGTTCTAACCATATATAACACTGATAACATATTAAGAAATAGAAGTCTAATTCAATCCCATAAGATCGACTTGTAAGATAAGTTGTATATCTACTTATATATTGTAAATTAACTTTATTTCTGGTCAATGCGAGACTTGAACCAATTTTCATAATCGACTCTGGTTGTTCAACGTCCTCCCGACAGTGTCCTCACAAGCATATGTTGTATATCAACTTTTTTGATGTGCACTTCAAACTTTGAGCTTCATACTCGGACTTCATTTGGAAGGATTAGAGCTATTCACAAATGAAAAAAAAAAAAATTGCTTACAAGGATTAAGATAATCCAGTTTCACGAAAGCCTTATGCAATTTTGAAATGTTGAGACAAGAGCTCAAATTATAATTTAAAAAAATGTAAAATTAATGAAAAAACAAATAAGAATGGGTAAAATAGAAACTATGAGAGAAACACTTGTCACATTAATTACCTTTTAGACATACAGTCAAATCATTTACTTGATTATATATTTATTTTCCCTCGAACTAGAATTAGAATTAGGCATGACAAACCATATGAGTATAATTTATTTTGATTTGACTTAATTTGTCAAAAACGAGTTGGAACACCTACCATAATAAAACAATCTAGAATTTGTGAAATGTCGCACTAACATAGTGTTCCTTGCACGGATGGGGTCGCGGTTATTCTTTTGAGCAGATATGCATTGATTTGTAAGAGCAGATTTGCAGGATCTCTTCCATATTTTATCTTCATTGATATATTACAATTTGAGGGTATTATAGTTAATTTTACCCAATTAACCCTGACATTCTCATGTTTGTCTCTTATTGTTCGAAGGTGAGTGGTAGTGTTATTTAATGACAACATGGTGTGGGTGAATTGAACCAGTGGTGGTGGTGTTATTTAATGGTATGCACCGGTGTGAGGGAAGTGAGGCGTGGGTGTGTGAGTGAAGGAGATGGGATGGGGTGTGGTGCTTGTGAAGTTGTGAGGGGTTGTGCACCGATTACATAACTGGTGCAATGATGTGTGTGTGTGGTACAGGTTACGTAATGTGCATTGTGAATAGTGATATTGGTTTGGGTTTATAGTGTTGGGATTCATATATTGCACCAAAACCCCCAATTTATTTATTTTAACATTTTACATAATTTTTATTTTTTTAAATCATATTATTATTTTTTAACTATTTTTATAACATCAAACTACAAAATTATTCTTTTTTTGCACCAAAGATATTTTGGTAACTTTCAAATTCTATTTATTTTCACAATTTATTTTATCTATCACATCAATCAAATCTTTCACTAACTTTCATAATATTTATCTTCAAACACATTCACTTTACCCTCTAAATTCATTATAGAAGACACACATATTCATCACAAAGGAACACAACCTAAATGATAGGTTGGGAGCTAGACTACCGATTATTTTTTAATCTTTTTAATTTTTTAAAACTCTTTATTTTTTATTTTAATATATATATATTCATCTATTCAAATTCATTCATACAAAGGAACACAACCTAAAAGATAGGTTGGGAGTTAGACTACCGATTTTTTTTAATCTTTTCAATTTTTATTTTGATAATGTCGATTTCATTTTGATCAACGTTATATTTTGGTATTTAACTGCAACGTTATTTTTTATTTTTTATATATATATATATATATATATATATATATATATATATTAAAAACATGTATTTAATCTTCTAAGTTATTTTTACTTTAATTTTTAATTAAAGAAAACGTCTCTGAGCACATTAGAATTCATAATGTCGTTTTCATTTTGATCAACGTTATATTTTAATAGTTAACTGCAACCATTCTTATATCATTTTTTTTAATATCCAAATATCAGAACTATTGATCAAAATAAGAGAATCGTAGAATTTAAAATAATTAGAAATAATGAGTATAGTATTTATTTATTTGAGTTTATATCTAAAAGGTTACCGATCAATCACCACAACTACCACCGGGTCCTCCAAATTGAATACTATATTCATGGGATCTATAAACATCACCGTAGTATCTAAGACTAAAACATTCAGGATTGTCCACTTTTTAGGTCCAACGCTTTTTTTGGATGCACTTACGTAAGACATATGCGTGAAAAAACACGAATGATAAAAGTTTGTATCAGAAAAATGTCCGGATCTCATTGAAGGGCTAGAAGAACCTCGAGGAGTTAATGTTCTTCCATCCCATCCTACTTTCTCTGCTGAATTCATGTTGGAGAATAATTTTGCTGGAAAATATCCAATATAAATATTGTTTATATATAGTCACCGGTCTTTGTATATTGGGTCCTGAAAATGTATGTATACAAATTTTTGTCAAGAATAATACCTCATCTTCATGTATTATACAATATTACATGAAAAATGTATGCCAAGAACGTTACCTGACTAATAGAAGTGGAAAAATAATAAATTGGTCCACCATACACAGATGAATTTTGAAAAGATTCACCAAGATAAGCATAACTATTAGTGTGATCAAAACCTGGACATCGACAATGTAGCATCCCGTCTTATGAAAATTGTCTGTCTGTATATATTTTAACATCACATTACATTTTGAAGAAATGAAGCATTCATGTTTCTTTTTTTTTCTTCTTTTACACAAATGTTTCGTAGTTAAAATAAAGTGAGAAATAATATTCATGTGAAGCAAAACTCGAAGTTGATGTTTATGTAAATGTTCGTACCGTCCATGATGCATTAAAATGGGTTCGATTGTCACCGTACAAATCCGAACTCACCTATATTAGAATGTGGGATCAGATAGGTATTGTTTTCTATATCATTAAATAAACACTAATTCAATAATTCTTTTTTTTTTTGAATAATATTTACTAGAAAAAGGATATATAATAATAAAATTAAAACTTACCTGCCATCCAGCACTGATTTTGTTATTACCTCCATTTTGAACCCACACATGAGAAAGTGACATTTGACCCTTACTAACTCTTGGGTTATAAATGCTAGTGGTTCCTTTAACTTCATAATGAGCTTTAGTTGGCGTTCTAGCTCTATATCTTCTGTGACTGTATCTTTAATACAATGAACCCTAGGATTTGCACCACTGCTCACCAAAACCAAAACAAAGATCAATGTCTTCATCATTTTTTCAAGATTGTCAATTACTTTTTGATTCTTATGTTTCTCACTTGTGATAAAATAGTATTTAAACGGAATATTAATGTTTTATATTTATTAATTAGAGAAGTAAAGTTAAATATTTAATATCATTAAGTATTAAATCTATTATAATATTTAATTGTAGAAAAAGAAAATTCTTAAAATCTTTGATAACGATAATCAGTTAGAAACGTTTTAAATATTTAATAGCATTAAATATCATATTTATTATAACATCTAATATATAGTAGAAAAAACAAAATTCTTACAATATTTGCTAGAGATAATATGAAAACCATAAAAATGAGCGGTATCAGAGTCTCATTTGAAATTTGAACTTATTAGTCACCTGCATTCGAGCCCTCCTCGTTTCCCATACTTCTGTCCTTACCATGAGTGCACAATGTCTTATACATGAAGGTGTGGGTTAGTGCCGAGAACCTAAGTGTTAGTTTAAGTTTTATATTGAGTAAAAATGAAAAATTTGAGTACCATATAATTAAAAAGGAATAAAATAAATTGTTTTAAAAAATAATAAAATTAATTAAAAAACTTTCTTTAAATTTTGTTTACTTTCCCCCATTTTCATTTTGTAGCATTATCGATTTTATTTTTCATCCCATAATTTTTTTAATATATTTCACTTTTTTCTAAAAATATTTAAAATAAAAATAAGAATGATTTTTTTTTTCAAAGATAATAAAAATAAAAGTAATTAAAAACTTGTTATAAAATAAAGGTAATAAGAGAGAGAAGAAGAAGAGGAAGAATAGAGGATAAGAGAGTAAGAAGTAACTTCTGTTTGTATGTGTGTCTTATTACTTATAGGACGAGTAATATTTATATATAAATCAAATAGTTAATACAAAATATTTCATAAAGAGTAATCAATCATATCAATATCAATTATATGAGTAATTATATCAAATCAATAGACATTAATTCATAACAAAACTAAAATTATGTTTTTTTTGTTATTTGCTCTTTTAGTGTCTACTCGACCGATTACATTGCACACACTTCATCTTGGAAATACAACAAATTGTAAAACTATTATTTTTTGTGTCTACTCGACTGCTCGCGACACATAACACTCCTATTCAAAATATAAATATAAAAATCATAGAAATGTTTTGGTGTCTTATCGACCACTTCTTCTCAAAAGTACAAAATATAACAAATATTTTTAGTGTCAACCCGGTCACACACGTCACATGACACTTATTTTCAAAAATGTCATAAGATAACTTTCAAAAATTAAATAATTTAATCAAACTTATTACTTATTTTACAAAGAACTACATAACCATGATTTCTTATTTTTAATGAAAATACGTAAGACCAAGGCTAATCATTGTTAGGTCCTTTTCACTCAAAAAATATTTTTGTTCAATATTTTTTTATTTGTGGAGAATGTAAGTATTTAAAATAAACACGTCTCTTTTGCAAATTAAATTAAAGATACCGCCTTTGGGCGGACGCTGTAGGGTACTAATACCTTCCATAAGCGCAACCAACTCCCGGACCCTAAATTTGATTTTCACAGACTTTATTTTATTTTTATGGTTTTCCATAGTTTTATAGTTTTCCAGAACAAACTAAGGTGGCGACTTAAAATCTCATTTTCCAAACCAATTTCTTTTTAGTTTGTCGTCCTGTCACGATTTAGCTTGTGACACCCATAAACTCATTGCCTTAAGGTTTTTAGTCAAGAGTGATATCAATTCCTTATGTGTAGGTTGGACTCATGCTTATTTGTGTTGTATCTCCATGATGATCCTCTCGAAAGATCCAACAGTTAGAGATCTCACATAAACTAGATTTAAGATAAAATTAATATAGAACATACATAAACTAGATTTAAGATAAAATTAATATAGAACATAAATTATTATTTATTTATTTTTCAAGACTAACATTTGTTTCTACATGTTTTCGATAAAACTATTCTAACAACTATTTTCTTCTTTTTTTTATTCATTACTAGATATTTTCTCTTATTTTTTCCATTTATTTCACTCTATTTTTAATAAATATAAATTTATTTTGTATATTAACTTAATAAAATTATAATATCATCACCGACTAATATATATAATATCATATTTATTTAGAAAATGTGTATACACAAACGCGACAACTTGTGTATTTATGCTAGTATTTTATAAAAAAAAATACCTAATTCAATTTATATTAATATAATATATATTACATATAATTTTGAAACCCCCTACAATATAACTAAGCTCTGCCACAATCAATAACAGAATACACCTGATCAATTTTGCTCTTTCTTGATCTTGCCAAACCAAGATCCATGTAATTAATTCCAATCTTAAAAGATCTTGATGAACTCCGGTTATTTCCTTCAATGTGCACCAAGAATGCTTTGTCTTAGTCTTTCCCATAATTCAATTTCTGAATTTCGTGATCACAGAATACTAGCTTTCATGTTCAAATATAGTTGTTATGAGAATTTTAATCGATTCTATTAGTATCCTAATTAGTTAGGTCTTTAATCTTAGATTATTAGCCTACCTGATTAATTGTTCAACTTTTCAGCTACCTTTTAATTTTTTTCACATCATATTGATTTATAATAGATTATGCACAGGTTAAGATGATTATGTATGTGTTTTACTCTGACCTAATTCTAATCTACCTTGGTTTCTACCCTAACCATAGAAAGATATGCATGCCATGGACATCATAAAAAACACAACTCTACCATTCGAACACAAACATACAAATAACACTCCTAGTCCAATACTCTAGGGCAACAAGATCGGGTATGAGTAATATATTTATATTTAGTTTATATTATATTTTATATTTTCTTTTGTAATTTTGTTTAGATTTCATTTTAAAATCTGTAAAAAAATTTAATACTATCGGTATATCTACAAGTTTTTTAAAATCTGTAGATATTTTTTAAATAGGTATCCAACATGGAATGAGACGACAGGTAGCAAATCAAATTTTCTATTGTCAAACACATTTTTTTAGTTTACATTGAAATAAGAACATGTCAAATAGTGCAAACAACTCAAATACTAATGTGAAACATGTTTAACACATTAACAAAATTTAACGTAACTGGGTTAAGAAAACTAAACGAATTCCATTTTCGTTCTTAGAAATTAAAAAATATCAATTTAAGCACCCTACTTCGACCTAACTTGGTTTTATTAGTTATTTTTACTTTCACTTATGTTAGGAGGCTACCTCTTATCTATATAATTATTTTAGTGTTGGATTAGAGTTTACTAGATTAACTCTAATATTTTCTTTATTTTTATCGATACAATATTTCATTAGTTAATTACAATCATTAATGTAGTGAATTTTTTTAATATTAGAGTATTAGAATTGTTGACCAATATGAGAATGGTAAAACAGAAATCATTTGAAATAAATAATAACAATATTTATTTTTGAAGTTCATATCAAAAAGAAAATTAATCAATCACCACAATTACCACCTGGTCCTCCATACAATATAGAATTCTGAAGATTTTCTCGAAGATTATCATAGTAAAAAAGATTATAACAATCAGGTTTATCGACGTATTTTTGTAGTTGGTAGTGTTTAGGTCCATAACTTTTTTTTGACGTATTTCTATAAGCTATTAGCCTAAAATAACTTGCATGATTAAAGTCCAATATAGAAAAATGTCCAGATCCCATCGGAGGACTAAGAGTACCATGAGGAGTTACTGTCCTTCCACCCCATCCTACTTTATTTGCCGTAGTCATGTTCGAGAACAATTCTGCAGGATAATATCCAATATAATGATTTTTCACTCGTAGCCACCAGTTTTTGGTCAATGGATCCTGAAAATGTTTGTACACAAATTTTTGTCAAGAATAATATCTCACATGCATGGAACACACAATATTACATGAAAAATGTATTCCAAGAACATTACCCGAGTAATAGAAGTGAGAAAATCAAAAGTTGGTCCACCATAAGAAGATACAATTGTAAAAGGTTCACCGAGATAAATAGCATCATGAGTCTGAACAAAACCTGGACATACAAGATTGTAACATCCCGTCTTATGGTAATTGTCTCTCTGTAAATGTTTTAACATTACATTAGATTTTGAAGAAATGAAATATTCATGTTTCTTTTCTTTTTCTTTTATAGAAATGCTTACTAAGTTAAAAGAAAATGAGAAGTATTCATGTGAAGCAAAACTCGAACTTGGTGTTCATATAAATGTTCATACCGTCCATGATGCATATAAATGGGATTCATAGTCACCGTACAACTCCGGACACACCTATATCAAATTGAGATATTACATAGGTATTGTTTTCTTTATCATCAAATAAACACAAATTAAATAAATTTTTTCCAATAATATTTACTGAAAAAGGTATATAATAATAAAATTAAAATAAAATTAAAACTCACATGCCAACCGAGACTGATTTTGTCGTTAGTTTCTACAGGTCCGTTTTGAACCCATAAATGAGAAAGTGATATTTGACCCTTAGTGACGACCGGTTTATAAACGCTATTTCGTCCTTTAACTCCATAGAATGGACCATATTTTGAAGAAAGAGCTATTTCTGCAAGCTACAAAGTTTAATAGATTTAAATATTAATCATGATGTAATTTACAAAAAATAAAGGATTAAATATGTTTTTATTTTCTTAATTTTTAGTGAAAGTTGAAATTATTTGATCCAATTTAGTTATTCAACTTTAAGACAGGGTGAATTTAGTCCTCTTAACCAAACTTTGTTAAGTTTATTTAGTGTGTTGAATGCGTTTTATGATAGTTTATTGGCTAACATTTAAGTAAAAATGTGTGAAACGGTATAAACAACTCAAATGATATCATGGAACACATTTAAAACATCAAGTAAATTTAATAAAAATCGGTTAAAAGGACGACTAAATCCACACAGCTCTAAAGTTGATGGACTAAATTGGATCAAAGTTTTCAAAATGAATTAATTCTAATTTTCACTAAAAATTAAAGAATAAATACATATGTAACCCAAAAATAAATCATGAAAATTTGAAATTCACTTGGAGGAGAAGACATACGTGAACACCAGGGATACCTTGAACAAAAATACTACTATTTAATAAACTTTGTTGGCGAATGAGATCTTCAATTTTTGTTCTCCGAATAGGAACCGTTCCTTTTGAACATTGATTTCCATCATGTCCAAATATGGATCTATTGGGTAAATTATTCGTACTTGATTTTTCGGTTGGCTTTTGAAAACTTGGTTCTCTCTACAATTAAACAAGACAAACATACATTAAAATTAGAAGCAAATGCAATCAAAGAAAAATTGAAAGTTTGATATATTCAAGGAAATAATTACATACCTGTAATTCATGATCCTTTAATAGAGGATGATCAAATGCTGATTGTTTGTTAATATCAATACAATCAACAATATCTCCATACTTTGTCTTCAAAATTTAAAATATAATAAACATAAAAGATTAATAATCTATATAATTATATGATACAGCAATGTATAAAGTAATTTTACTAAAAAAATGTAAAATACATGAATAGTTTTGATAGGAGACTTGTCAACGAGTTTTAGTTGTTCTTCCAATTTCTTATCCCCCTTAAGTGTATCTTGAATACAGTGAACTGTAGGGCTTGCACCACCTATCACTAAACACAAAACAAAGATCAATGTGTTGATCATTTTCTCACAAATGACAATTGCTTTTGGTACCTCCCTTGCAAACTAGAGATAAGAGGAGTATTTAAAACCGAATAGTAATGATTTCCATTTATTGATTAAGTTGATTAGTCAATAACATTAAATATCATTAAGTATTAAATCTATTATAATATTTAATTGTAGAAAAAGAAAATTCTTAAAGTCTTTGATAACGATAATCAGTTAGAAACGTTTTAAATATTTAATAGCATCAAATATCATATTTATTATAACATTTAATATATAGTAGACTTAAATCCATTTATAAGATAATATGAAAACCATAAAAATGAGTGGTTGATAATTCATAGGATTGAGTTAGACTTAAATCCATTTACTTAATATGGTATCAGAGTTTTATTTGAAGAGTCTTATTTGCACTAGCGGTTCTTGATCATAAATTTTGGAGAGAAGTCAAAACAATATACTCAATATTAAGATGTCTTTCGAAGAGATAATATGAAACCTCTCACCTGCGCATGTAATTATTCTCATCTTAAAAAATGAACAAACTCTCTAATTCAACAATTGAAGTTTTAGTATCATCCTTCAAAATAGGTGAAGAATTCAAAATATGTAAAGGAAGGATCTGTCTTGTTTTCATTTTCGTGAATATCTAGTTTTATCATTTTTAAGAAGTGAATCTATTCTTTTATTTTTTATCTATATACCTCTCTTTTTTAAGTTTAATTTTTTTTTGTCAAAATATAATAAAAAATTAAAATTTAGGGGGCCCATGGCAGAATCACTTGTCACATTAATTACCTTCTAGACATGCACCCAAATCATTTACTTGATTATATATTTGTTTTGGCTCACATTAGCTAGAGCTAGAGTTATGCACGATAAGACATATGAGTATTATTTATTTTGATCTGACCCGATTTGTCAAAAATAAGTCGGGACACCTATCGTAATAAAACAAGTTAAAATTTGTGACATGTCCCAAGGATAGGTTGAGTGCCAGCCTACAAAATTTTTTTAATTTTTTAAAATTCTTATTTTTATTTAAAATATATATATATATATATATATTAAAAAATATTTAATTATGTATATTTTTTAAAATTTTAATTAATTAATGTTTTCAATTAAATAAATTAAAATAATTTGTACAATTACATAATAAATTACTTTATTATAATTAATAATTAAAATTTAATTTATAAGAATTTAAAATTTCAATTATAATAGTATCTTATATTTACATCCTTAAAAAATATAATATAAAATTTTTAATCGTTTAATTTATTTTTATTTTAAATTTTAATTGAAAAAAAGAACGTATCTGCGGAGCGCATTAGAATTCATAATGACGTTTTCATTTTGACCAACGTTATATTTTGATAGTTAACTGTAACCATTCTTATAGCATATTTTTTTTCAATATCCAAATATCAGAATTATTGATCAAAATAAGAGAATCATAGAAATTTAAAATCATTAGACATATTGATAATAATAGTACTTATTTCTTTGAAATTTATAACTAAAATGTAACTGATCAATTACTACAACTACCACCAGGTCCTCCAAATTGAATACTATAATCCACAGATTTATGAAGATTACCATAGTAACTAAGACCAAAACACTCAGGATTGTCTATGTACTTTTTTATTTGATGTTTTTTAGGTTCATTGTTTTTTTTGGATATATTCATATAAGACATGCGTATGAAATAACATGAATGAAAAAATTTTCTATCAGGAAAATGTCCATATCCTATCGGAGGACTAGAAGAATCTTGAGGAGTTGATGTTGTTCCACCCCATCCTACTTCATCTGCCGAATTCATGCCGGAGAACAATTCTACCGGAAAATATCCAATATCAACATTGTTTACATATAGCCACCAGTTTTTTGACACTGGGTCCTGAAAATGTATGTATACAGTTTTTTGTCAAGAATAATACCTCACCTTCATGTATTATTCAATATTACATGAAAAAATGTATGACAAGAACGTTACCTGACTAATAGAAGTGGAAAAATGATAAATTGGTCCACCATACACTGATATATTCAGAAAAGGTTCACCAAGATAAGCATAACTATTACTGTGAACAAAACCTGGACATCGAACATTGTAACATCCCGTCTTACGAAAATTGTCTCTCTGCATTTTTTTAACATCAGATTACATTTTGAAGAAATGAAGCATTCATGTTTCTTTTCTTTTTCGTTTTTTACACAAATGTTTCCTTAGTTAAAGTAAAGTGAGAAAATAATATTGATGTGAAGCAAAACTCGAAGTTGATGTTTATATAAATGTTCGTACCGTCCATGATGCATAAAAATGGGTTCGATTGTCACCGTACAAATCCGAATACACCTATATTAGAATGTGGTATCAGATAGGTATTGTTTTCTATATCATTAAATAAACACTAATTGAATAATTCTTTTTTGAATAATATTTACTAGAAAAAGGATATATAATAATAAAATTAAAACTTACCTGCCATCCAGCACTGATTTTGTTTTCACCTCTACTTTGAACCCACACATGAGAAAGTGACATTTGACCCTTACTAACTCTTGGGTTATAAACGCTAGTGGTTCCTTTAACTTCATAATATGGACCAAATTTTGAGGAAACACCCATCTCTGCAACCTGCAAATTCAATAGATTTAAATATCAAATATGACCTAATTTGTAGAAATAAAGAAGGAAAATTTGGAATTCAGTTTAAGGACACAACATACGTGAAGACCAGGAACATCTTTGGTAAAAATACTGCTATTTCGTAGTTGTTTTTCTTGAATAAGATATTCTTTTTTTGTTCTCTGAATAGGAATCGTGCCTTTAGGACATTGGTCTTTATCAAATCCAAATGCGAGTGTACCTAGTAATTTCTTTATACTTGATTTTTCAATTGGTTTTCGATTGCTAGGGTTTTTCTGCAATTAAACAACAAAAGCATATATTGAAACTCTAAGAAGATGCAATCAAAGAAAGATCGAAAGTTAGATGCTATTTAAAGTATACATATATACTTGTAATACATGATCCTTTAATAAAGGATGATCAAAAGCCGGTTGTCTATTGATATCGATGCAGTCAACTGTATCTCCATACTTTGCCTTCAGAGTTTAAAGTATATAACAAACATAAAAAAAAAAATATGAGTCACCATAATCACATTGGATTAACCAAAAGAATGTATCAGGAAATTTTATTAAAAACATATAAATACATGAATAGTTTTAATGGGAGGCTTGTTAATGAGATTTAGTTGGCGTTGTAGCTCTATATCTTCTGTGAGTGTATCTTGAATACAATGAACCCTAGGATTTGCACTACTGCTCGCCAAAACCAAAACAAAGATCAATGTCTTCATCATTTTATCAAGATTGTCAATTACTTTTTGATTCTTATGTTTCACACTAGTGATAAAATAGTATTTAAAACTCAATATTAATGTTTTATATTTATTATTTTGGTTAAATATATTTTTCACCCTTAACTTTGAATAAGAATGGATATTAGTTCTTCTTTATAACTTTAAACTTCTTGTTCTCATATGATAGTATTTGAGTCTTATTACTTAGAGAAGTAAAGTTAAATATTTAATAACATTAAATATTATATTTATTATAACATTTAATAATAGAAAAAACAAAATTCTTAAAGTGTTATAAAGATAATATGTTAGAAACGTTTTAAATATTTAATAGCATTAAATATCATATTATTATAACATTTAATGGTAGAAAAAACAAAAGTCTTAAAGTGTTTGATAAAGATAATATGTTAGAAACGTTTTTCCAATTATCATTATTGTTGTCCATAAAAATTTTCAGAGATGATATATTGTCTCTAGTAATATCTGTCGCAACCGGGATTGGAAGAGACTGGAGAAAACCAAAAATAAGGAGTTATCACCAATATTTAATAAGGAAATATTGAAAAAATTAATAAAAAAAAGTTAGTTTATTAAACCAAATTTTTGAATTCGGGCGTTTGTTACATATATAGGAAAAGCATTAGCATTATACGGCAGCCATCATAAATATGGTTGTCCATAATTAATTGAGAATATTATTCATAATTTTAAAATATTAGTCTCACCCTAAAATAAATAAAAGAATAATTTTTAAACATATATTATTATTTTAAAAAATTAATTGTCATTATTATTGTTATTATTGTGTAAAGTTTGATACAAGAAAAATATTTTCTTTTATTTAGCTGGATTAAAATGGATTCATGTTTTGACGTATCTTTAGGTATAAGGGAGAATTTGAGTATTTGAGTTACACAGTTCTTGCATAGAAATAGTTGTGTATTAATAAATATAAATTTCTGTTATTTATATTTTATTAAAAAAATATGAACAATCACGGCCCAAAAATCATGAAAAGAATTAATAGAGATGTACGTCCAAACCAATTTATTAATTTATTTATGTATTTTTTTTCACTATTGTTATTTTAATTCTTTGAATTTTAAAAATCTTTTGTTTAAGCTAAATATTAAGATGACAAGATATTTAAATTAACTCATTCAATATTTTTAAATATTATTATAATTTTTTATTTAAACAAAAAACCTGATTTTAATTGTTATGAAATATTTAATCAAATTATTATGATTAAATTTTGTACCTTTTCAATTTTAGAACAAAGATTTAGATTATAAGTTGTCACAACCTACAACCTATAAGGCTCTAGAAAATAGCTTAAGAGTAATATTATCTAAAATGAAATATGAATATTTTTTTATTCAAGTTTCATATAAAAAAAATATCACCATCTATGTACACAATTTTTTTCTCCTTTTCTATCTGATTTTATAAAATCTCATAATCTTTTTTTAAGACCAGAAGGATCCTAATGTAGAGCAGAATGATTTTATCTGATCAAAATTTTATTATGAATAATTTTATCTTTATCCATTTTCTTGAGTCAATTTTTAGAGGTTCTACATGCATGGAGATAGTGTGTCTACAGGTTACTCTTTTGGGATCAAGATGGATCTTTGTTTCTTTAATATTATAAGGGTATGTTTAAATCTTTGATTTGAGGTTTTTTTTATTTATAAGTGTTATGTGTCTTATGAGAGTGAGAGTTTTTGGAGTTTAGCTTAAGCCAAAAAAACTTGATCTAGGTAAGGGAAGCGAGTTCAATCTATGAATGTACCATAAGATAGATAATCTGATTGCTTAAGTGACTTGGTTACTAATGTTGAACTTATGCAAGTTTGATATATTTGATTGAAATTTATATGTTTGAATTGAGTGTGGTATGTTAAGTAAGTTCGTAGTCTAATTTTAGGTTGATTCACCCAAATTTTGGTTCAGTTGTATATTATTCTGACTAGATATATCACTTTTGACCTAATAAGGGATGAAGAGAAAAAGTCGATGTAAGCCAATTTGATCAATGGATACAAATCTTAAAGGGGGCAAGCACTTATGTAGACTCGTGAAGTAGGTGTAAAAAATTTTAAGTATGAAAAATTACAAAGGTAAAAATTGTAAAAAATAAAATAATTTGAGTATTTAGGTGAAATGATTTGATATATAAATTCAAAAAAGTTATTTTAATATATATATATATATATATATATAAAAGTTGTAATTAAGTTTATTTACTAATTTGGTTTCAAATTGGAAATGACAAAATTAAATCGTTTTAAAAAATAGGAATACTAAATTGAACCAAAAATTTAAATAGTTGACTAAATTGAAAATAACTATTATCACTGTCACATGTCACGACTGTAAATTGTCATGTGACGCGATGATAACCTAACATGTGACATTTTATATATTTTTAGAAAAAAAAAATAAAAATAAAAAAATTAGAAAAAGATTGAGAATTTCACGGCTTGACACGTATCACGTACGGACAGACACAGTACTCCAACTTAATGGAAAAGACCAAATTGAACATTTTTGAAGGGATTGGAGGACTAAATTGAATCAACAACTAGAGACCAAATAGAACCAAACTAAGAAATTAGGGAACTAAATCAGTAATTAATCTTTATTTTTTGTGTGATTTTGATCAAGTGATGTATTATAAATTTTTTAGTGTACAAAAAAAATTCATTAGAGTGTAAAAAATTGAAGTAAAACATACATTTAAAATATTTTTAATTTAAATATTTATTTTCTTTTTATATTTTTTTAAATATTTTTAGTTTTTATAAACTAATTGAAGGTCAAAAGATGAAAAATTTATCTTAAATATCAATTATTAGTAGTACTTTAATATTTGTTCTTTGTATGATTTTGATGAAGTGATATATTATGTTTTTTTAGTGTACAATAAAAAAAGGATTTCATTAGAGATTAAAAAATTGAAAATAACATACATTTAAAATATTTTTTATTTAAATATTTATATTCCTTTTTTTTTAATAAATATTTTTAAGTTTTATCAACTAGGTAAATTTAGTAAATGTTTTAGTTCTCACAAAATTCTATTTGGTATTTTAATTTGAAATGTATAAAATTATAAATTTTTTCTAAAACTTTGATATTGAAGAAAAAAGAATTCCTTTTAATATTGAATATTTGATAATATTATAATTTATTTATCGTAATTTTTTATTATTTTATAAAAGTTAATTAATAAATATTGAAACAATAAGAGACGGGATTATGAGTACAAGTATATACTCATTACCTGCTGAAGATGAGGGTGAAAAAAAATTGACATTTTAACATGGAGATGAAAATATATTTTTCTTTGAAGATATATATGAGTAGGGATGACAAACCGCTGATATCCGCAGATAAAATTCGTGACGGATAGTTACTACTCGCGGGTAATAAATACTTGCGGGTAGCAGATAGCGGGTATTTTAATACCCGTTTATAAATGGGTCGAGTACGGGTATCATACTATTCGTACCCGCGGGTACCCGTTATCCGTAAAAAAATAAAAATAAAAATAAAAATATATTTTATTAAGTTAAATTTAATTAAAATTAAAATTAACAGTATATTTTATTATGTCAAATTTAATTATAATTATAATTATAATTTAATTTATATTTTATTTTTAAAATTTATATTAAAAAATTTATAAAATATTTTTTTTAAAATATTTGCGGGTATCGGGTATCCACTGGTACCTGTGGGTTTTAAAAATATTCGCGGATATTTGTTAAGCGGATACCTAACGGGTAAACGAGCAAGTAGTGAACGAATTTTTTTTTTGCGGGTCGAGTTACGGGTAGACATTATCCGTGTCCGACCCGACCCGTTGTCATCCCTGTATATGAGACAGTGAAACTCATTCTATCCTCATTTCTATCCATTTGCTATCTCTCTATAGGACAAAGGTTAAATGTAACACTAAGTTAATAAAAATTATTTATTTATAATATATTTGACACTAATTTTTTTTCCCTTAATCATAATACCATTCCCATTTAATGATTATTTTTGAATTATAATTAAATTATGAGTAATATGTTTTTTTCCTAAATTATTATAAAAACAATGTGTATTAATTTTAAATTTGATAAAATGTAGAGATAAATAAATATAAAATTTAATTTAAATATAAAATACAATTTTTAAAAATAATTTGAGAATAAAATACATGTTTAATCCTTCTTTAAATAGATGAATGAATTATACTGTTTAAAATTAAGTTCATGCGTATGCACACCACACGATGAAATGCAGACGAAGAAATAAGTTTTTTTGCAGAATGACCACAAAGGTCATATGAATTCATGGTTTAATTATATAAGCATTCAATAGGTTAACACAAAGGATTACTTATAATATTCTAATTTTGTTTCTTTCAGAGGCAGTCAGTGACCAGATTGGTTTCTTGATCTCAAGAGCTAACTAGTTTAATAGTTGTAGATATAGCCTATTAATGTGGTAATCTAGGGCAGTTTAACAATTGCGTTGTCATTTCGACGGTTATCACAAGCCATTTATTAGTATTTATGATGGTATCTTATATTTTCATTCATAAGTTACGATAATATTATCACATATTCGATATTAAAATAATAAGTTTTTTTTTCAATATCAAATATTTTAAAAAAATTATAATACTATATATTTTAATTGTATACATTTTAAATTAGAGAACCAAATAAATTTCATCAAAACTAAAATATTTATTAAGTTTGCAAACACTAATATGACTTACTTATTAAAAATTAAAAATATTTTAAAAAATCTATAAAAGAAAATCAAATATTCAAATTAAAAAAAATGTTTATTTACTTTAATTTTTTAAATTCTGATGAAGTCTCTTATTTCCTACACTACTAAAAGTTATAAATCATTACTTTATCAAAATCACACAAGAACAAAGTTTAAGCTAATAATAGTATAATTTTAACATAGATATTTAATCTTTTGAACTTCAATATATATTGGATGGTGATAAAAAAAATCCATGACAATTATATTAAATTATTATATTATAGCAAATACAATTTATTTATACAATTACAATGATAAAATTACACGTATGATAATGACTTAGAAAATACAAATAATTATATAAAAAATATCAAAATAGTATTCTACGTGATCAAAATAAACAACAAAATAAAAATATTAAAAAAAATGGTCAAATGTGTATCATAAAAATAATTTGAGAGACCATATAATAAGATGAGAAATAGCTTAGAGATCTAAGAAAACTTTTCAAGTATCAACCTAATCTGTTGATAGGTAACGAAAGATGTTTTAGCGAAATAAAAAAGTTCTTCAAGATGAGACAAAAATTAATAATAATAGAATAAAAATATTTTTTTATATAACCCAGTAAATGAAAAGTTTATGTTATTGAACACTTAAATTGATAGTGTTAAATATTTTCATGTAAAAAAAATATACAATAAATTAAAATATTTAAAAATAGTAGAAATATGCAAATGTGAGATATAAAAGATATTTAATTGTCATACATGATTTGAACATAATTATATAAAAGTTGTGATAAGACTTAAAATATTTTTGGAGATATACGAATGAATTTCATAACAAATTAAATAATTAAAATAAATAAAAAATAAAAAGTGTGTAGTATATATATATATATATATATATATATGATTATTAAATCGACTATGAATATTTTAATAATTTAAATATGGATGAATAATATGACGAGAAACAAATATGTAAATCTTCATGTCATGTTCAATTGAAAAAGTAAGATATTTGTCGATCTCATCCCTAATCAATACAAAAAATTTTCATAAAAACGAGAATGGATTTATTTATCATCCATGACCTTACACATCTCCTATTAGCTCTAAGTCAAAGATGAGAAACGTGCTTGGACTTGGTCAAATGAAAGGAAGATATCTCAAGGAGCAGAGGAAATCTTAAATCATATAATATTTATCTTATATGACTACTCGGTTCCGTAAAAAAACAATAGTAAAATCTGACGACTAAATTAGCTTCTTCTCTCTTTTTTTTTTTCGATTCCCATGACCAAGTCGACATGGTAATAGTGTTGCGTCGGGTATATTTTAGTGTTGCGTTAGAGTTTACAACCATTTTTCCAGCAATTTTTTTAATATTGAAATATTATAAATATTGATGAAAATATGAAAATGGTAGAAAAAGAAATCATCTGAAATAATGATAATTAATAACAATATATATTTATTTTTTAAAGTTCATACTAATCAAGGTCCACAATTACCGCCGGGTCCTCCAAATTGAAGAAAATGATGAAGACTTTCACGAACATCACCGTAGAATCTAAAACCAAAACAAGTAGGTTTATCAATGTATTCTTCTACTTGGTAGTGTTCAGGCCCAGAATTTCTCTTTGATGTATTTCTAAAAGAGATCTCTCTGAAAAAACTTGCATGAGCATAATTCAGATCAGGAAAATGTCCAGATCCCATTGGAGGACTAAGAGAACCCTGAGGAGTTAATGTTCTTCCACCCCACCCTACTTTAGTTGCCAAATTCATGTTGGAGAATAATTTTGCAGGAAAATATCCGATATCATAATTTTTTACATTTATCCACCAGTTTTTGGTCAATGGGTCCTGAAAATATATGTACACAATTTTTTGTCAAGAATAATACCTCACATGCTTGTATGGTACAATTTTACATGAAAAAAGTTATGCCAAGAACATTACCTGATTAATGGCAATGATAAAATCATAAATTTGTCCACCATAAGAAGATGAATGTATAAAAGGTGCACCAAGATAAATTCTACGATGAATCTGAACAAAACCTGGACATTGATAATTGTAGCATCCCGTCTTATAGTAATTGTCATTCTGTACATTTTTTAACATCACATTAGATTCTTAAGAAATGAAACATTCATGTTTTTTGTTTTTTACAATAATGTTTGCTAAGTTAAAATAAAGTGAGAAGTGATATTCATGTGAAGCAAAACTCGAACTTGATGTTGATATAAATGTTCATACCGTCCATGATGCATATAAATGGGTTCGATCATCACCGTACAATCCCGGTGAAACCTATATCAAAATGTGAGATTACACAGGTTTTTTTTTTTTATATATATATATAGATATATAATAAAATAAACATAAATTAAATAATTCTTTTTCAAATAAAATTTACTTGAAAAATGTGTACAATAATAAAATTGAAACTCACTTGCCATCCAAGACTGATTTTGGCATTACCGTCATTTTGAATCCATAGATGAGAAAGAGACATTTGATCCTTACTAACTTTTGGATTATAAATGCTGTTTATTCCTCTAACTCCATAATATGGACCAAATTTTGAAGAAACGGCCATTTCTGCAATCTACAAAGTTAAATAAATTTAAATATTAATCATAATGTAATTTATAGAAAAAAAAAACTTAAAAAATTGAAATTCAATTAGGAGAGACACCATACGTGAAGACCAGGAACTTCTTTGACTAAAATACTACTATTTGATAATATTTTTTCTTGAATAATATCTTTGTTTATTGTTCTTCGAATAGGAACTGTCCCTCTAGGACATTGGTCTTTATCAAGTCCAAAGAGGTGTTTATCTTGTAAATTCTTGATACCTGTTTCTTCAATTGGTTTTCGAAAACTAGGTTTTTTCTGCAATAAAACACCACAAACACATATTAAAACTAGATTTAATTAGTTATATGGTATCTATTTTTGTTTATATATGTATTAGTTTGATATCCGCTTCTACAAATGTATTAATCGAATTCTAACTTTTAAAAAAGTGTCTCAATTAGGTTTTTTTCAGAAAAAAAAATTATTAACGCTATTAACTTTGTTCATTCATGACTTCTACCACTAAATTTTAATGTAAGTATAAAATCTTAATTTTGTAAATCATTTTAAATATCAATACCGTTAATGACGTTAATAATTTTGTTATAAAAAAATCTAATTGAGACATCTTTTTAAAAGGTAGAACTTAATTAATACATTTTCAAAAACGAGTACCAAACTAACACATCTAAATAAAAGTGAATATCATAAGAAAAATATTAGAAAATTGATGTATATATACCTGTAACTTGTGATTCTTTAGTAAAGGATGATGAAACACTAATTGTTTGTTCATATCCATGCAATCAACAATATCTCCATACTTTGTCTACAAAATTTAAAATATAATAAATATAAAAAATTAGTCATATAATAAAATCGGATTCAAACGAAAGAAAGTATAGAACAACTCGTTAGAAGATTATAAAATACATGAATAGTTTTGATAGGATTTAGTTGTCGTTGTATTTCCATTTCTTCTGTGAGTGCATCTTGAACAGAGGAAACTGCAGGGTTTACAGCATTAATCACCAAATACAAAACAAATATAATTGTGTTCATCATTTTTTTAGAATTGCCAATAATTTTCCCGATACACCTTTCACACTAGAGATGAGAAAGTATTTAAAAGCCTTCATCATTACCAATAGCACTTATTTATTTATTATTGGGACAGGGAAAGTCAAATATTCAATAGCATTAAATATTGTATTTAGCGTAGCATTGTTTTTTCCGGTGTCTGACGTCATATGCCAGTTGAAAATAAAGCCTTTATAAATATTTACTAAAAATTATTGAAAAAAATATTTAGTAAAGATTAGTTTATGAAATTAAACATTTCAGTTTGTTGACAAAAAAAATCGTTACAAATATTTATTAAAAAATATTGAAAAAACCATTTTAGTAAAGATTAATTTGTGGAATCAAACATTTAAGTTTGTTGACTATAAAAAGTTGTTATAGAAAACAAAATTTGTTGGAAAATGATATTCTAACAATCAAATCTTGACAACAATATTTACAATTTGATGTGACATCTTTTCGAGAATTGATGTAATTTTATTAACTTAAATGTGTTAACTTGTTTTTGTGGTCAAATGGTATACACAATTCAATCAACAAAACAAAACATCGTGTAAGAGTTAAAAAAAAAAGTTAATATATCTTAGTTAGAAGAACTACATTCATTAATAAGTGAAGGACCAAATTGTAAGTCTATTTGTAAATCAACAAAGTGCTCTAGTGATGGCATCAAAGGGTGAAAAGTTTGTTTAACTTCAAAGTGAATGGTGTTAGTTTATGGACTTTGATTCTAAGTAAAAAAAAAGGGTAATTGAGAAGAAATACTAATAAATGGGAAGTTGTTAACTCTTTGGCAAGTTTACCAAATCGTTGAAGTAGTATTTTGAAAAGTCTGAAAATTGTTTTTCAAGAGATTTGCATGTGTTTAGTTAATTGTCTATATTAACTAATTCAAACTATGAATATAAACATGATTTTCAGAGTTAGTCACATATTTGAATGCTCGTGCTCGAATTTACCAGTAGTCACATATTGGGATGCTCATATTTGGATTTATCGAGTAGTAACATATTCAAACGTTCATACTTGGATTTACTGAGTAGACACATATTTGGATGCTCATGCTTTACATATTCGGATGCTCATGCTCATATTCACAAATTCATCAATAAAATATGTGCAAAAAATATTTTGTGCTTTGACTATATCGTGATAAAATTTGTTTGTAAATCAATAATCAATTTTTTTGGAAATTTGTCAGTAATTCATTTATTTTTACAAATTCGTTGGTAATTGTATTTTTATTTAACGAAATGTGTTATAAATTAATTGGATATGGGTGAGAAGAATATAACAAAAAGAGAACAAGGAGAATGAGGAGGATGAGAAGGAAAACAAAAGAAGAGGAGGAGGTGGCAATGATAGTCATGGAGGAGACGGTGAAAACGACGACAACAATAATAGAGGTTAAGGCGGTGGTGATGGACAAGTTGGAAAAGGAAGAGAACGAAGAGGAAGATGAGTCAAAGGCGAAAATGGTGGTGACAATAGTGGAGGAGGAAGAAAAAGAAAAGAAAGGAAAAAAGAAAGAAGAAGAGAAAAAGAAAAGAAAAAAGAAGTGAAGTAGAGGAAAAATAATATCAAATTGTGATATTTATCAACAAACTTCTACTGATATCCAAAATTCATGGGTCATTATATCCACGAAACCTATAAATTTAGGCCTTGATAATTACTAACAAATTTTTGTATTCATCGATAAAATTTATCAAATAACATTTTATCGACGAATTTTTTAACATCAATAAACTAACAATAATTTTAATTTATTAACAATTGATTACCAAGAAATTCTACAAGTAGTTAACTAAAAAAGATTATAAAAATTTAAATTTATTTATGTTTAATTATTTCTAACAAATTTCCGACTGATTTGGATATTTGAAAATTTCCATGAATTCATCTAATAGTTACATATATTATAAGGGTGGACAAAAAATTCAATTTTTATGATCCAATCCATTTTTTCTATGATCCAATCCATTTAATATCCATTCTATTAAAAATCCAATCCATTTAAAATTCATTTTATTAGATCTGGATATCAATCTAATCTACATTTTATATATTTTATGGATTAGATATTCATTCTCGAAATCTAGATTTTCAAAATAGATAATCCAAAATATCCAATCCACATTTTCACTTAACATTTTTTTGTTAGGTTAGGCTAAAGGTTGAGACAGAGTAGCCCAAATTTAGTCGTATTTGTTTGAGTTGGCGTGACCCTGTACAAAATTTGGCCAAATTAGGCCACATTCTATCAAGTCAGTCCTGATCGAGATTTGACCCAGTTGGTCCTGGACAAAATTTGGAAGTATTCAGCCAAATTTGTCAAATTCTTTGGTGTCAGCCATATGGAAACAAATTTGGATCCACATCCATTATTTGGATCCAAAATGGATGTGGATTAGATTTTCGATAGGGCTGACACCATAAAATTTGGCAGATTTTTTGTCGAGGCCAACGAGGCCAAATTTCACCATGGGATGAACTTGGATGACTTTTGAACGAATTTCGATCGGGGACGACATGACCAAATTTGGGCTAAGGTCGACTCGACAAAATTTCAGTTGAGATTGACTTGACTGGATTCGACAAAATTTCGGCCAGGGCCAATTTTGCCTAATACGACCAAATTTTGGCCAGAGTCGACTTGGCCAAATATGGCCACATTTGGGTCAAGGCTTGATCAGTCAAATTTCGGTCAGGATTGACTCCACTAAATTCGCCGGTCGGAAATTCGTCGGTCGGGACTGACTTGACTGAATATGGCCAATTTTCGATCACAGCCGAATAAGTTGATTATAGTCAAATTTCGTTCGGAACTTAGTCGACTGAATACGGCTAAATATGGCCAAGTGTCGACTTGATCGAATTTTGGTCATGACCAACTCGACTAAATTTGGCCAAATTTAGGTTAAGATCGACTCGCCTAAATATGACCAAATTTCGGTAGCGATCGACTCTGTCAAATACGACCAAATTCAGGCCAGGACCAACTCGGTCAAATTTTGGTCGAGGTCAACACGATCAAATTTTGACCAGAGCCAACTCGACTGAATTCGGCCGAATTTCGGTTGTCGTCGACTTAGTTGAATACAGCCAAATTTCGATCGTGACCGACTCATTTGAATATGGCCAAATTTCACCCTAGGCCGTCTCAGCCAAATACGACCAATTTTTGGTCAAGGTCAGCTCGGCCAAATCTCAACCGGGGTCAACTCGATTAATTCGACCAAATTTTGACTGGAGCCAACTAGGCTGAATACAACCAAATTTTGGTCGCGGTTGTCTCGGTCGAATATGGTCAAATTTTGTCTAGGTCGACTCAGGCCAGTGCAGACAGAATTCAGCCAAATTTTGTATAGGGTCATGCCAACTCAATCAAACACGACTAAATTTGGACTAGTCGGACTCAACTTTTAGCCTAACCTAACCAAAAATATAAACTGAAAATTTGGATTGGATATTTTGGATTATCCATTTTGAAAATATAGATTTAGAGAATGGATATCCAATTCATAAAATATATATTAGATTGATATCCATATCCAATAAAATGGATTTTAAATGAATTGAATTTTTAATAAAATATATATTAAATGGATTAGATCATATGAAAAATAGATTGAGTTATAAAAAATGGATTTTTTGCCCACCCTTGATTAGAATTTTGTGACACATTTCTTCGCATATTGAATGTCAGAACAGAAAACCAATAAAAAAATATTGCCTGCCAACATCTAAAAACTTTTCTAAAATCATGCATATAATGATAGCAGACATCTGAAAAAGCTTCAAATTACTGTTGTTGCATAAGGTTAGTTTTCCTATTTTCGGTAAAATAATGTCATTTCTTTTTCTTCTTTCGATCAATAAGAAGCTATTATCTGAAGAAGGATAAAAAACAAAGAAGAACCTTAGCTATACTGCAACCAGTAAACCAAAGCACCATTATTTTATGAAAGAATCAAGTATTTCAGTGCAATAATGTGAGACGTGAGACGTGCTACGTGGGACGTGGAAGGTGAGACCTGGGCGTGATACGTGGGACGTGAGACGTGAGACAAGAGACGTGAGACATGAGACGTGGAAAGTGGAACGTTAGACGTGAGACGTGAGACATGAAACATGAGATGTGGGTCGTGTGATATGAGACGTGACACGTGGGACATTAGACGTTAGACGTGAGACGTGAGACGTAAAACGTGAAACGTAGAACGTGGGACGTGAGACGTGGGACATGAGACGTGATGAGAGACGTGGAATGTGGGACGTGGAACGTGGAATGTTAGACGTGAGACGTGAAACTTGAAACTTGAGATGTGAAACGTGGGACGTGAGACGTGAGACTTGAGATGTGAGACGTGAGACGTGAGACGTGGGACGTGGGACGTGGGACATGAGACATGAGACATGAGACGTGAGACGTGAGACGTGAGACGTGAGACGTGAGACGTGAAAGACGTGGGACGTGAGACATGGAACGTAGGACGTGAGAGACGTGCGACGTGAGATGTGCGACGTGAGACGTGAGACGTCCGTAAACACTAAACCTTAAAATTTATATTCATAAACTTTAAAGTTTACAATTTAATTGAAAATTTTAGAAGTTTAATAAAAGAATTGTTAATGTATCCATAAATATGTACTAACAAATTTAAATTATACTTTTGTAAAAAAATGTATTAATATATAGAGATTAAATACATATAAAATTGAAAGAATAAAAATATGAGGGTAAAAGTAATAATTAATGTTTATTTAACACATAAAAATAAAAATTATGAGGATAACAACAATAATTTATATTTATTGAACTCTTAAATGAGCGGAAGGAAGCAGAGGATGATCTGGAAAGTTAAACTAAGGATGGGCAAAATATCTAATTTTCATGATTCAATCCATTTTTGCTATGATCCAATCCATTTAATATTCATTTTATTAAAAATTCAATCCATTTTATTGGATTTGGATATCAATCTGATCTACATTTTATATATTTTATGGATTGTATATCCATACTCTAAATCTAGATTTTCAAAATGGATAATCCAAAATATCCAATCCAAATTTTCAATTTATATTTTTGGTTAGGTTAGGCTATAAGTTGAGACGGACTACTCCAATTTTAATCGTATTTGATTGAGTTGGCGTGACCTTATACAAAATTTGACTGAATTAGGCTAAATTCTGTCAAGTCGGTCCCGATCAAAATTTGGCCCAACTGGTCCTGGACAAAATTTGGAAGTATTCAGTTGAGTCACCCCGACCCAAATTTGACTACATTGGGCTGAGTCGACCTAGACAAAATTTGACTGTATTTAGCCTAGTTGGCTCTAGTGAAAATTCAGTCGAATTCAATCGAGTTGGCCTTGATTGAGATTTGGCTGAGCCGACCTTGACCAAAATTTGGTCGTATTTGGCTGAGACGGCCTAGGGTGAAATTTGGCCGTATTCAAATGAGTCGGTCACGATCGAAATTTGGTTGTATTCAACTGAGTTGGCCACGACCGAAATTCGGCCGAATTCAGTCGAGTCGGCTCCGGTCAAAATTCGGTCGTGTTGGCCTCAACCAAAATTTGACTAAGTTGGTCATGGCCTAAATTTGGTCGTATTCGGCAGAGTCGATCCCTACCGAAATTTGGTCATATTTAGGCGAGTCGGTCCTAACCTAAATTTGGCCAAATTCAGTCGAGTTGGTCATGACCAAAATTCGGTCAAGTCGGCACTTGGCCATATTTAGCTGTATTCGGTCGAGTAAGTCCCGAACGAAATTTGACTATAATCAACTTATTCGGCTGTGATCGAAAATTGGCCATATTCAGTCAAGTCGGTCCCGACCGACGAATTTAGTGGAGTCAACCCTGACCGAAATTTGACTGATCAAGCCCTTACCCAAATGTGGTCATATTTGGCCAAGTCGACACTGGCCAAAATTTGGTCGTATTAGGCAAAATCGGCCCTGGCCGAAATTCAGTGGAATCCAGTCAAGTCTATCTCAACTGAAATTTTGTAGAGTCGACCTTAGCCCAAATTTGGTCATGTTGTCACCGATCGAAATTTGTTCGAAAGTCGTCCAAGTTCATCCCATGCTGAAATTTGGCCTTGTTGGCCCCGACAAAAAATCTATCAAATTCTATGTTGTCAGCCCTATGGACACAAGTTTTAAAAAATTTATGAAAAATGGATTTTGGATTTTGAACTTGATCCAAATATTTAGATTTGGATTTAAACTTGATCTAAATATTTGGATCTGAATTTAAAAAAAAATCCAATCTACTTTTTTTGAAAAAATGGATTTGGATCGAAAATCTAATCCAATTATTTGGATCCAAAATGGATGTGAATTGAATCATTAAAAATTCGATCTATGATCACCCTGATATATTATGCTCAAAAAGTTATGACCACATCAATTTACCAAAAATATTGTATTGGATTAATTGTGATAGGCTGAAACATTTCCACTTCATCACTTGTTTTCTCTCATTCAAATTACAATTATAAATCTTTATAAAACTTTTAAGCTTTATAAACTTCACAAGACTTAATTGTAGAAAAGATACACTTCCATAATATTATTCACAGTACCAAGAAAACAAATAAGTACCAGAAAACACACACTATAGTATTTGTTAATTGCCGAGGTAGATATTTTTGGGGTATTATATTATACATTCTATAACAGAAAATAAACCTTTTATCTAATAAGATTCTTATTCCGTGACGTTGGTGGTATTGCCCCCTCAACATGCAAATTTGGAGATGAATAGTTAAAATTTATTATTAAAAAATAATTAATTAATGAAATGCACATTCCGATTTTGCGGGAATTGAGTAAAGTCGCATTGAAAGGTTTGTTTGTCGTCCGTTAATTTTGTTTGGGCTAACGTTGTTGGCCTTGCAATGTGCCTCTTCCTTCTCCTTGTTCCTCACTCCTCTTCACCAAAGTTTGAATCTTGAATCCTCTAACTAACAATTTATTTTCCCCAGTTTGATTTTTCGTTCCATTCTTTTGCATGGCGTACAAAGTGGATCATGAATACGACTACCTCTTCAAGATCGTGTTGATCGGGGACTCCGGGGTTGGCAAGTCTAACATCCTTTCCAGGTTTACGCGAAACGAGTTCTGCTTGGAATCCAAGTCTACCATTGGGGTTGAATTCGCAACCAGAACATTGCAGGTTCCTTCTTTTACACATACAGTTTTTATTTTTGGATGATGACATTCTTTGATTGATTCAGAAAAACTTTAACGAAAGAATGGTTCTTGCCCATGATACGATCTTTGAAAGTATATTATATTATATGATTCCTCTTACATGTTTGATGATTGGCCTCTGTGAAGAAAAAGAAGGAATTGAATTTCCAATGCTATATACATATATTTCCTTTGCCATCTGCATGAAGAGTTGACTAATCCTTCTTTGGAAACACATGTTTATGCAGGTGGAGGGAAAGACAGTAAAGGCACAAATATGGGACACTGCAGGGCAAGAGAGGTACAGAGCAATCACGAGTGCCTACTATAGAGGGGCTGTTGGTGCCTTGTTGGTGTACGACATAACCAAGAGACAAACATTTGACAATGTGCAGAGGTGGCTCCGTGAACTAAGGGACCATGCAGACTCCAACATTGTTATCATGATGGCTGGAAACAAATCTGACCTGAATCATCTGAGAGCAGTCCCTACTGATGATGCTCAAGGTTTGGCCGAGAAGGAAGGTTTGTCCTTTCTAGAAACTTCAGCATTGGAGGCATCCAATGTGGAGAAGGCATTCCAAACCATTTTGTTTGATATATATCATATCATGAGTAAAAAGGCACTGGCGGCACAACAGGCCAATGCCTCTTCTGGACTTCCCCAAGGAACCACCATAAACGTCTCCAATATGCAAGGTAACACCGCCGCCAGAAGTTGTTGCTCTAACTAGTAATGTAGAAGAAGAGAGGGAAAAGTAAGGGTTTTCAAAAAAATGTTATTCAAAAACACATGAGGAATGAATAGTTGCTGGTTAAATGCTACCTTTTGTCAGGTTTGTTTTTGATTCTGTGTAAGATGTGGGAGGAGGATGATCTATAGTCTTCAACAATCTCGATTGAAAATGAATGTGACGTTTTAACAATTCATGTTCTTTGCTTTGGCGTTTACTGGTTCTTGAAATGCATATATACCATTAGGAGTTAGGATCTTAGGTTTAGTCTTTGATATTGTAAAGTTGCTCCTATTCTTTCTGGTGTATGTTTCATTCATAATAAAATCTTAGGGTTATTCCTAACACAATTTTGTTGATATTGATCTAAAAAACTATGCTTAGTATTGTTCATTTTGATTGATGAATTGTATATGTACAACTGTATAAGCCATGTATATTTTTTAGTTCTCACCACAAATATAATACTAAAATCACACCTAAACCCTCCACTTACCATGTCTAGTTCAAAATGAAACTTCACTATTCTGTCATAAACGTTGGAAATCACATGTTAACTAAAAAGTTACACACCAACTTTTTAGCTTAAAAACTCAAACTAGAAGTATTATTAACCATTGGTTGATGGGGATATTATATATAGACAATAGTATTTTCCATATTAAAGAGGTTCAATTTTTTAAAGCTAATAAAATACAAATAAAAAGTTTCAACCAAAATACTGCAATTAATGGACATATATGTTGTAGAATCAGAATAGGCAACTATTGTTCATTGATTACAGATAAGCCAAATATTACTAGAATTTGGTTAGGAATTTCACTGTTTGGTAAATATATAACTTCACCAATCACTACTGCCATATTCAATTTACAAGCAATGAAATTGCTGTCTGATATGCAAGTACTTAAATTTCAGTCCAAACTGTTTCTTTTTCATTTTCATTTTTGATAAGAGCCTCTTTTCAACACTGTTTTGGGGTGAAAAAAAAAAAGAAAAATATTGGATGGAAGTATCTGTGCCATGCTTGAGGACAGCATGCTCAATCTCAATCATTGGAAGTGGACCATAAAGTGAGACAACCTGCAATTGGACCATGTGAAAATCTGTTCCAACCAATAACCAGAAAACACCCCAAATAAGAACCTCGAGATCAAAGACTCAGACTCTTGGGTATTGTACTTTTCCTTCAACCAATTATCTCTAGACATGGGAGTATGGGAACTATAGCACGTGGATGTAATGCATAATAGTTATTATAATCAAATTCTATCATCACCAAACTTGATGAATCATCAACAGATGGTGTAACATACCAATAATGCATTGAAATGTGGTGTATAAGCCATGCAGCTGCTTTTGTCAACTGTTTACGTAACAGTGTTTGAGGACCCTTTTATAATGGTTCTGTTTGGTGACCCATACAAAAATCACACATTCCATTTTTCAAATTGAAAACCTCACACCATATCTTAAATGTATTTTATGTATAATCTATAATCTATAATGCAGGTACTTTAAAAAAATAAGTTCAAATTAAATAATAAAATCTGTCACAAAAATAAGAAATTTTACTGTAGATTTATAAAACTTTTAGTTAATTTTTAATAAATTTATATCCACACGAAACCTTGGATATTGTTGACACAAATGATAGTTTTATTTTACGAAATCATTATTACAAAATATTTTATACAGTAAAAAATTCTTTTATAACAAAAAAAATAATGTTCAAATTTTTAGTTGTGTATAAGGTTTTAGTTGTTTATTTTTACTTAAATGAATTCATAGCATATTCATTTAAAACACTATAGATTATTTAATTAATTAAAATGTAAGAATGTAGGTAGACTAAATTACAAATTTTTTTAAATAATAAAATTAAATATTTATATTTTAAAATATGTGACCTGAATTGCTCTGAAACAAACGCACGAGGCAATAACAGAGGTTATTAATAAAGAAACATAGGTGTAAAACAGGTGTTAATAAAGAAAAGAAAATAAAACTCACAACAGTTTGTATTTTTTTTAAAAATCAATTCAACAACTATTAATAATAATCACCTAACAATATTACGAAGAATAAAATTGAAATTATTAAATATATATAAAAAATAATCTTCTTTATATATAGATAAAAATACGAGTGAGGTAAAGATCTACAAAATAATTACAAATTGAATTAAGAATTTATAGGAGTTCTAAAATCTTAAGTTTAGAATAAATATCGTTTTTGTATGGCTTTAAACTTTTGAAGTTTCACATCATCAACTACTCGGTTAACAAATATTTCTCTTATATTTCCTAACCAGTTTCCTCTGATTAGAAATTAATCGAAAATTCTTCTCCGTGTAACATAGGAAATATTGCAACTTGGACCAAACAGTATAAATCGGTGCAACTACAAAGCCAACGAAAAACCATTGAATATTAAAAAAATTCAAAAGTCACAAATCAAATAGTCCATTTTTCCTATTAAATGTACTATTAGTCCACGCTAGAAGCATTTTTCATCATTATATATTGTTAAATCTCTTACACTAACATTTATATGTGAAGAAATTATCATCACCTACATGCATTGTTTCATAACTAACACCACTTCAAGTTTTCTCCTCCGAAGAATCAAAATTTTCTACCTAATAAAACAATAGTATTATTGTTTTGTTATGTTTACTAAGTCAAATATTTTGTCCACGCAAATCAACCATGTGTGTTTTTCAACTTTCATGTGTCTAATTGGAAAATATTACATACAAATAAATGTTCATACAATTTAAACAGCACATCAATTTATTTTCATTGTCATTTTCATAACCTAAGAAATTGAGTCATGAAAGTGGTTTTTCTTTTCATTTAATTACAGGTGAAATTTTAGGGAAAAAAAAGATTTTTTTTTTACATGACACGTGTCAGTATTTGATAGGATGCTTGGTTTAACCGACGTAGCCCTAACCTTGATATCTTACAGCTGTCTAACGTGCCTTCTCAACTTAAATTTCAGGCAACGGCCTATTCTCCACTCATATTCGCAGCGGAATTGATCACCTGTATCTGCTTTCACACTAAACCCCTTTTAACTCAAAAAACACCAGACATCACTTCCTTTCAAATCATCAACGCGAAACACAGAATCACCTTGCAGCTCACCGCACCGACTAAAATCCACACTGCTTTATCTTTTCCCGTGAACGCTCCCTGCTGATACGTCACCGTTTTGGTTAATCCGGATCGCAAAAACGACGTCGCCGACCTGAGAAGGGCGGGGAAGAAGAAGAAGAAGAACGCGTGGTCGTTTGATTTTGCGCAGAGTGAAGAAAGCGAAGAGAAGAAATGCTCGATGCATAGTTACAATTGCAAGCCCTTCATATTCTTGTGACAGTGAAGATAGGTTGAGGTTTAATTTTGGTTAGAGAAAGTGGTGAAGGAGAATAGAAAAGTGAAAACCGGAACCAGGAGATGCAAATGGAAGCTAGGGTTGGCGTGGCGGTGGACGGTGGTGTACGGAAATTGGTGCAGCCGCCGCCAAAGCAGATTGGAACTATTTCGCAACTTCTCGCCGGAGGAGTCGCTGGCGCGTTAAGTAAGACCTGTACGGCGCCGCTTGCTAGACTCACCATCCTCTTTCAGGTTCCAATTTTTCAATTCCATATCTACTTTTCAAAAAAAGAAATAAAATCTGCGTTTTTGGTTTTTAAGTAAGTTATTAGAATATTGACGTTGTAATTTAAAGCAAGGGGGTGTTAAGGTTGAGGTTATGATTATTCTGTTAAATCTTACTTTGTAGAATTATTTGTAAAAATGCTTTCAGGTTCAGGGAATGCATTCCAACGTTGCGACTTTGAGAAAGGCCAGTATATGGAATGAGGCTTCACGGATTATCCATGAAGAGGGATTTCGGGCTTTCTGGAAAGGGAATCTGGTGACCATTGCTCACCGGTTACCTTATTCTTCGGTTAACTTTTATTCTTACGAGCACTACAAGAAGGTAAGGTGATAGGTGTTGCGATGGGGGTATTTACTTTCATTTGATGATGTTGTTGAGAAGTAACACATTTGTGTTTATGATGAGTACTTGGTTGTCCTTGGATTGATTTGTGTTTACCGTTACGTTGTATGATCAGTTGCTAAAGAAGGTTCCGGGATTGCAAAGTCATAGAGATAATGTTAGTGCAGACCTTTGTGTGCATTTTGTCGGCGGTGGCATGGCAGGAATTACTGCTGCTACATCTACTTATCCCTTGGATCTTGTAAGGACGCGGCTGGCTGCGCAGGTAATATCACATGTCTAATTGCCTTATTTTGAAATAGATTTTCCGCTAGAGTGGGTGGTTAAAGATACTTGCATTTATATGTACGTTTAATTCTGAACAATTAGCATTGTTAAATATTTGCAGACAAATTTTACCTATTACAGAGGTATCTGGCATGCTTTACACACAATTAGCAAGGAAGAGGGGATACTTGGACTTTATAAGGGACTTGGAACTACACTCTTGGTATGGTGTTATGGTCAATTTAACATCACTCGAAGACTATATTATTTTTCGACTAACTAGCTACATGTTTCTGGTGCTAATGCAGACTGTAGGGCCAAGTATAGCTATCAGCTTCTCTGTATATGAATCCCTGAGATCTTATTGGCAGTCAAATAGGTAATCAATCTACAAATTAATTCAGCAGTTTGATGTTACCCATGTTCCCTTTATTTCATGTATAATCACCTTTTTTCTTATATTAATATTTCTTTATTTATACATATCAGATCCAATGATTCTCCTGTTGCCGTTAGTCTGGCATGCGGCAGTCTTTCAGGCATTGCATCATCAACAGGTGAGCAGTTAAAAGGCGGAATTCTAAATTACATACTTGGCATTCCTTCTGATTAGGTTTTCTTATAACGTGAACTTTTGGTGTTCCTTTTGTCAGACAAGTAGTATTGATATTTGGTTTTTGATGTTCCTTCCAAATGGGGTTATGCACATTCTTTTGGTATATTACCTTTTTCCTACTCTCTTTGTGGCATTAGGGCACTCAACTTAGTTTTGTTGTATCAAATGTTCAATAGATGTTCAATTACAGTTAAGAATCCTTTACTCAAACTATTGAATTTGCTCCACCCAAGAACATCAAAGAAGTTAATGTCTGTAGTGGTTTATTATGCTTTTGATGCAGAGAAAGAGAGTTTGGTGCAGGAACTGCACCAAGTATCTAACCAGATTGACCCCTAGAACCAGAGACCAGGTTGGAGTTGTTATTTTATCTGTGGCATATGACAATATAGTAAGGAAGACGTTAAAAAGACCCTTTTCTTGTCTTTCTGTAACTTCATTATTGTCTAAAGATCTTGCTCAAGTAATCATCTTCCCAAGGTTTGTTCTATGACATGTCTCCCCAAGCTATGCAGTGGATTTCATCATGGGGTGGCATTGCCTGGATGAACCTATATGATTTCCTCGATTACCAAATGTGAGAGGTGTCCTCTTTGAGGTATGCTTCTCACTTAAGGCTACCTTCACCTGATGTTTGGCTGGGTACCGGAATCCTCTTCAGACCTTGTTGATGTGTTTCTGAAGAATCTGTTTTTACAGCTTTAATAATATTGCTTTCAGCATATTCTAAAATTCTGAATGGTGGAAATTATGGTACCAAATTAATAAAATTAATGGTTTATGATAAAGTATTTTCGATAAATGGAATTGTCGACAAAGAACTACTGTTAAACATGGGACAGAAACCAAATATTACTGATTGGGAGATGGATAATTGTGTCAAATATTATTCAGATAGAGACTAACCACATGCACATCCAAAATATTCATGCATGCCAAACTTTAGTAGTGTCCTTTTATCAACTGTGTCAATAAAGGTTGTCTGCCCTTCTGCTGCCAGCCATTATATGTTCAGGTAAGGCTGTATTTTACTTAGACTCTTACTACTTGTGTGTTTGGATTTGTTAAATACTGCAGCCACCACCGTGTTATGATGGACTTGTACATCCATAGTTTCTTGATGTCAAATGATAACAAATTCTATGTTCATCATATTTACTCTTTAGAATAGCCTATAAAGTTGAAGTGCAGGTTTTGCAACTTTTTCAGAGACACAGGATCACTACAATAAGAAACTCCCATTTTGTCTTACAGTTCACTGGTTATTAACTTCAAATGTAGTTTATTTTGATTTCATTTCTTGCTTTGGAATTAGTTTGCACTTGAGTGGATTAATCATCATACCACTTTTGATAATGCCCTGTCTTGTCCCAAACATTAACGATCTGATGTAAAATCGAGTTGCTGTTGACTAGAATGGGTATAGTTCAATTCATCTGTTATTCTATATGCAGCAACGTTTCCCTTGGATCTTGTGAGGCGGAGGAAGCAACTTGAGGGGGCTGGTGGGCGAGCCCGTGTGTATACAACAGGCCTCTATGGTGTTTTTAGGCATATAATCCAGACAGAAGGCGTGCGTGGTCTTTACAGAGGAATTTTACCTGAATACTACAAGGTGGTGCCAGGTGTCGGTATTTGTTTTATGACTTACGAAACTTTGAAGATGCTTTTATCAGATATTGCTACCGGATAACCACACACCCATCAACACTGGGGTCTGGTATGCAAGAAGTAAATTGATAAAGTTTTTTACCCATGCAAAAGGGTTAGAGTTACATTTACGATTTAACAATTGTAGTTCATTTTATTTCACGAGTCCTCAACATGGGAAATTTTGTAATGCTCCCTTGGGGATTGCATTTTTGCATGTACAGAAACTTGCATAACATTTAATATTAAGATGTTATCGTCATGGATTCTCCCGTGGTCTGCTTTGTCTTTAGCCGTAAAGAAAAATGGGAAGTGAAAAGAGCAATATCTATAAATCTGCAAGACTGCACCTGGTTGCTAATGACCCGATTTTTTATTTATTTTTATCTTAAAACTCGTGTTAAAAATAACACTTTCAGAATTCAAGTTTGATAAGAACAGGAGAATCATGCTTCAAAAGCCAGTCATTTGCAGTTGGAGAGCCCATGCCTTTGTTTATTTTTCTCACAATAGAATTTTATGCTTCTAATATGGGACTCGTTGTATACGAAAATTGAATGCTTACTTAAATATTGAGTATGTTGATATTGCTTTAGTTTAAAAGTCACTTTTCAATTTATGGGAGAAATTAAGAGAGAGGTAGAGGTTGCTCTCATTAACTTTGTATAGAATTGATTGATTTTGTTCATTGAGAAACGGTCGTTTATTTAGAAAAAACCATATGATTAAAGGAGCGTTTTTTTATCGAACAAGTCAATTCTTAATTCTTATTTTTTTTCCCTTAAATGTAATTTTCCCTTATATTTATCGATTAAGGAGATGAACTGGGGCCATTGTTTTACCTCAAGCGCTAAGAGAATCATATATACAATGTCTTTTAAGTTATCGTAGGGTCATTCTCATGTTTTTTAAGTTATAATTTTCTGCAAATATTGTTTTTCTATGTCGACATGCGAAGTCACTTCTATTGGATGATTGAATAAGTTCATTTGCTATTAAGCTAGAATTCTAACATGGAGTTAGGGATGTTTTTCTTTGAATATTTGAAAAACAAACATTGCTCAGCTTTGCCAATTTTATTTACTAAATAACTGCTAAATGCATAAAAAGTAACAGTTCCTTATTTTTTGGCCAAGGAAAATAAACAGATGCTGAATACGAACTTGTAATGTAATGTGTTTTTTTTTTTTTGGTCAAATTAGACTCGGACATCCTCATAGGATCCAAATAGCAGAAGTTGTCCAATCGAATGGGTCCTGGTCCTCCACTTGTGGAATGGAACCAAATGAAATGAAAAACAAACACTTATATCCATACACTGAGAACTTGCGTTCTTGTGTTACACTGGAAAAAATCCAGTCAAATGAATATGGTCAAGTGTTCTACGCAAACCATATTTATTAACAGCTTCATTAGCAGCTCTAAAACCACCACCATAAGCAGGGGAAGAATCATTGGCAATCTGATTCTTGAAAAACTCACCCAATTTATTTTCAACATGAGACTTTGCACCCTTCTTTGAAGAGGAAGAAGAAGAAGCAGAAGCTGTGGATGTTGATGGCATGCTTTGAAAGCTAGGCATTACTTCTGACTCAAGCCACATATAAGAAAGAACCTGACAAATACCTTCCTCAACTTCAGGGTTAAGGTTTCGGTAACCTACATAGTTGTTAAAGATGAATGAATAACCTTAAACATTAAAATGAATGTTTAATATCATAAACATTAAAAAAATATAATACCTTTAAGGCGTAGCCAGCCATGCATCAACTCATGGGCAAGTATGGCACCAGTGAGTAACCTGCATGCCATTAAGGTATGAGAACTCCTATAATGAAGTTTGAACATCATCATTGAGAAGTAACATTATAGTCTGTCATTGGTACTTTGTCTTATGAGTATTGGAAAAATATCTGAACTCACAATTATATTCAAAAGCAAAGTTTCCATTGTCCACTAGTTTACCTAGGAAGACCATAAAGAACAAGAATTGCTGTAACTTCACATTTTCTAATCAGTTTTTGAGGTTGAGTTCTCATCCCTATCAGTCGATGGCCTCCAATTCTTGGCCTTCTATGTATCTGAAACAACATATAGCCATAAGGTATTGAATTTATCTTACAAACAATGGTAATCTCATCCACTATGGATTCCACATTCTACCAAAACAAGAAGTAAATACTTTTAATATTATTGAATATGTTTTTAGTCCTTAAACTTTGACATAAAATTAAAATTTGTTACTGTCTGAAACTTTGATACATTTTTGTCTCCAAATTTCAAGAATAAGTGGGTATAATTTTTTAATCCAATTATATTAAATTTTTTTATGCCTCAATATCATATGACATTAAGAAAATTTAACATAATTAGGTTAAAATAATTATATTCATTTTTAATGTTTAAAACTAAAATGTATCAAAGACCATAATTTTAGGTTAAAGTTCAGGGACTAAAAATATATTTAACCCCTTTAATATCATATCTTACACTGGTGACAGTCTGCTCCTCTGAGAGGCACAAACCCCTTGTTTCCGGTAAGTGTAGAAAACCCTGTCAGAAACCACAGAGTGAGAAAAGGTGGACTAGTTATTATTTGACTAAAACAAAGAAGGGATGTTCCTTACATTTTTCTCCCCTACAATAGCTTCATTGAGTGCTTCTCTCTCAACTAGAAGCATGGGAATTTGTTGATCTATTCTCATCTGCATTCCTTCATAGTAATCTCTGATAGAATGGTAAAGAGGCTGGCAATCACCAGTGTCCATTATAGCAGATTCCATGCACTCTAAACACAAACTTCGTCCATCTTCTAGTCTATAGTATTTTATGTTCAGAGGCTTCAAACATAACAGTAGCAAAATATAACTTCAGAAAAATATTGTTCTCAATATCCGAATCATTAAATAAGATGAGTACTTCAATTAGTACCTCCAATCTTTCACAGCTACAGCAACGAGCTGTGTTATCATATTCATGAGATGGACAATACTTTTGGGACCAAAAGGGGTGGCATCTGTACTCAATCAACCCAGCTGCATTTATGGGAATCTGGAATTTAAAAAAGAAAAATCTCTTCTGTTAATATAGCTCTTTATTAACTGCAACGTGATAGGTTAAAAAGAAGAACCAGAGGTAATCTTTTTACTACTGAAATTATGATAAGCTTTTAAACAGAGAAAAAAAAATTGTGAAGCATGAAAGTTTGAACAAGCAAAGGCAAACCAATCTTACAAATTGGAAGCAAACTTCACATTTTGGATGAGTCAATTCTTTAAAGCAGGATTTATGATATGGATGCTTCCCTGACAAGGAAAACTACGATCAACACAGAAAAGAAAACATGTAAGAGATGAATCAAGAAGAAAAGTGGTGATCTCATCATCATTATCATTATCATCATCATCATCTCCTAAGAATATCAAAAGAGGATAATAAAACTACCTCACGCTCAGTAATGGGGTACCGACATGAATGACAGCGAAAGCAATTTGGATGAAAATATGTATCCATGCACCCCAAACAATTTCCATACATTATCTCTTGGTTGCAGCCACCACATGTTCTTCTGTTCAATGACAAACTACACATTATCAGTTGTAAAAATGGTACCAACACTACATGTCTGCATATGCTGCAAGTTTCTTTTTCTCTTTTCAAAATTGTTTAGAAGGAACAGATTTTGATTCCTTCTGCAACTTGATCCACAGAAACAAGTAAGAAATGATGTTATTCATATCTCTTCATAGAATTGTGGTTACTTGGTAAACATGGAAATATGCGATCAATAAAGTTAAATATGTTTTTAGTTCAAACTTTGATGAAAAATTGAAATTGTCCGAAACTATAATATATTTTGGTTTTCAAACTTTAAAAATGAATAGACATAATTCTTTTAATACAAATATGTTAAACTTTTTATTATGTCAAACATGTTTTATGTTAACATTTGAGTTGATTTTATGAACTAATTAGAAACACTTGATGTTTGACATTCATATATTGGGAGAGATTTTACCTATATTCGTGGGGATAAAATGGTGTAGGGGCAAATGGAGGGTGTGTAGATGAACTAAGGGTATCCAAAGGTGCCTTTGAGTAATCGTCTCCAGTGTCTTCTCCCCAACTATATCCTTGATGGGCTAATGGAAACACAACAAGATTAATACCAAACATTTCTATAACAAACACCTTTTTGAAAATCAAATACCAACCATTTGGTCTCTTTAAATCTTCGGCTGAAGAAAGTGCCATTGCATGCCCTAGATCTTCTTTCTCCTTCTGAGCTCTAGCACGATCATCCTGATCATTATTACATCAAAGGTATTATTCAAACATCTTATCTTCAATTATATTTGTGACAGTAAGTAAATCCAAAATAATGATACAGTAAGCAGATCCTAGTTATATTTGTGACAGATAAAACTATAAATGCAATTAATCAAGATGCAATGAAGTTAGTGAAAAGGTTCTGTTCTTAAACGTGCACCCTCGTTGCAATAAGAAATCAGATTCACAGAACTACATGATAATTTATATACTTCAGTAGCCACCATGTAACAATGCAGCATCTAAAATTAAGTCACCAACTTAACATTGTGAGACAAAATTTTTGGTAAAAGAAAAACGTACATTGCAAAATTCCAAAAAAGTGCTCTGAGATTCGATGTAGTTCAAGTACAAGTTTCGCTGCACTCGATGCTGAGATCAAGATGCAGTCTAATAAACCAAACAAGAAAAAAAAGCTATGCTTTTGACAAAGCTTTTGGCTAACTGCATTTTTAATTTAGGCAAAGCAATAATAATAATAATTATAGTAGAGTTAACTTCCATGCACTGTTCATCTAAAGATTTTATGCTTGTTTGTTACTGTAAAGATTTTATGCTGACACCCAATACAAATATCTTATTCATAATTTTCAACATAATTACTATGGAAGTTGAATACAAAATCTCTTTCACCCTTCTTTTCAAACTCAACGAACTAACTTTATAACATAGAAATGTGGACCAGAAAATTAAACCTACAATCTCTTCCATCCTTCGAAAACCTTTGTTATTACGTCACCTTATAATAATATATATGACAAAGCCAATAACATTAGACATAATCGAAGAAAAGTAAAAGGCAGTGTTTCATTTTACCAACGCTCTTGATGGAGCTCCCCAAACTATGCTTTCTTCTGCTGGCTCATGCAGATGACGACCACCCCTTCCTCTATTGGACCCACCTCTGAAAAGTTTACTCAGCCATTTCATGAAACCAGACTTTCTCTCTGAGCGAGGAGAAATATAATCCCCTGCATCCCACCAAAAATTTCACCATGTATATCAAGTTTAGTATGAGAACAAGTAGAAGTGCAAATTCACGTTCTAACTCAGAAAAAAAAGTAACTTATTGGAACCACGTGAAAAGTAAATTCCGAAACTTTGAGAATACCCATTTAGTAAAATCAACAGAAGAAATTTAAAGTTCAAACAACAGCTTCATGGGGCGGTTCACGCTTCTGCAAAATCGTTTTTTTTTTGTTTGTTTGTTTCATGTAAATATCTGTAAAGCAAGCGGTTTGAATAGATGGTGGTGATGAAGGTGAAATTTTGATGAATAGTGGTGAAAGAGAAAGAGAGAGAGAGAGAGAGAGAGAGAGAGAGAGAGAGAGAAAAGAGTGATGATACCGTATATGCATGGATGAGAAAGATGGTTGACATCTGAAGAGGGAGCCATAAGGAGGAAAAAAGCAATGTTGTGAGAGAGAAGATGAGGAAGAGGAATGAAAATGACAGAGAGATGGAGAAGAAGGGGCATGAGAGAAGAGTTAATAGTGGTTGAAAAAGAGAAAGATGAAGAGAGGAATCAAAGAGATTCTTGGCTTCGAAAGCAATGAAGAGAAAGGCAGAAAGATGGGTTGTGGGGTGGGCGAGGAGGGAATCTGCTGATGAGGAGAATATTAAGAAGGGGTGGATTGCAGAGAGAATCAAAACAGGATTTTGAGAGAGAGAACAAGAACAAGAAAAGAAAAGAAAAAGAAGTGCTGTATTTGCACGCATGGAGTTGAGTTAGAAGAGTGTGTGTGTATGAAAAAAAATCTATGTTTGTTGTCTCTGTGGTTTGAATTCAGAAGGTAAAAGGACAGACAGAAAGACAGTTTCAAAGTTTTCAGGATAGTTAGTAACTGTCAACTTTAGTACCTATTATGTTTTCTTTGTAACTATTCCTTCCCATGTTTTCAATATTTGTTCAACAGGTCAGTTTAACTACTGTGACACTGATCCAATTGTCGGTTTAGAAGAGAGTTGAAAAAACTGATTTTGGTTAAAGGTTTTTTAAGGTGTGGTTACATCAGTTTAAAACCACAGAGGAATGATATATTTTTACTTGTACTTCTCCTTTGGAAAACAGGTAACTTTTTCGTGTTTGGATATTTTTAGTTCTTGAAAGAAAAAGTATCAATATAATGTCATTAAAATATTGTGAAAGAAAAGAAAGAATTCGCTAAATGTGATTAAAGAGGCTTTCCAAACTTTCGTATTAAATTTAATAGTTTAAAATCAATAAATATCCTGTATCAATAGTTTATACCATTGAAAATGCTTATCTAACATGTTTAAAGTAAAAGTTTGTTGTGACCAAATTATTCCAATCTATTTAGTTAATTATAAGACATAAATTATGAACATGCAATGTTCATCTTTTACAAAATGTTTAGGCATTTTGGGTGCTTAGGCCACTTTTTCACATAAAAATAAACCATTTTTTATTCTCTTCTTGTTTATTTATTTTTTATATTTGAGGAAACCTAAACTTTCTTATGAAAAATTATTAGGAGTATTCTTTCCTTAAAATAGTTGGAGATGATCCAGTTATCTGCTAATGGTTCTTGAGAGATCACTTAAATCGCAACTTGACTCACTTTTATCTTCTTTTTTTTCAAATCCTATTCATAGCCTGCGAATATAAATAGCTATCCTTTTATTCCTTCTACCAAAGCAAACACTTTTGTTCTCTTTGTCTTCTATTTGACATGACATTCAATAAGCCAAAAAATAATATATATAGTTTCCTTCATCACACACTCTTCATACCCACAACACAAGAATCATCCTCATCCCTGTTCAAACTTACAAATCTTACATATTTATGTTCTTTGGAATTAAAGGATAACAACTTTAAGCAATTATCTTGGTTTCAAAGATCAATATAACTTTCAAAATGATATTTTAATTTGATGTAATAATGAGTTTATGCAGAAATAAAAGTGATATTTAAGTTAATTCAATCTTACAAAACCAGTTTGTAAAGTGAGGTTTGTGTCTACATATATGTGGTAAACTCATCTTATCTCTAGTTAGTGTGAGATCTCCAACAAGCATGAAGTGTAATTATTCATCGACTAAACTTTATTCGAGTGATATGAAAGTTTCATAACGGTTAAAAATTAGTAAGTTATACAATATATAAATAGAATATCTATAAACTTATAGTCTTTAAGATTTCAAGTTAAAAGTGTAATGTTTAAGTATTTTTTATATAGACTTGTTCATGATTCATTGGTATTGAATCTTCCACGTGTTTTTCTCAAAAAACCTCACAATGCCAAAGGAAAATGCCCATGTTGGCCAACCAAAAAAATAATAATTCTATTCCAAAGTTTGGACGGCCAAGAAATGAATAGATGAGTGAAGGTATTGTTGGAGTTGTATATGACTTTTTAGCTTTACATCCAAGCAAACAATGGTAAAAGGATAGGGAACAAAATCTACTCAGAAGTAGTTTTTGTTTAATTCTCAATTTTTCAGTAAAGAATCTCTGCATGCTGTCTATAAACATTTGTCTGAAAAGCAAGTTGATCTGCTAACTTGATCTGTTATAGTAACCACATAACACATAAAAAGAAGACAAAAGTAGAAAAGAAAAAGGCCTTCTCTGTCTTTAGAAGTGTGATCATCATTTGTAGAATGCACACTGAAAAATTAGGAACCTCGTAACCTAACCTAAGGACTAAAGAAAAAGCATTTTACAACCATGCCTCTTCCTTTTCTGATTCTGTATATCATGACCAAATAATTGGACTCTAGTAATCAACCATCTCTTATCACATTTCTCTTTCTTTTTTATCTATCTCAACTCTACAAAAACCAGTTTCATACCATAAGTTTTACCCTTATGAATATATGTTATAGTTTCATTATATCTTCAATATATTGTGGCCAAAACAGCATAGAGAATTACTTTCCAAGAAAAATGATTAATTGGTGCAATGTCCTCACACCTGGCTTGGTTCTGTTTCTTATACTCACATGATTCTTAGGAGAGTGCACACATCTTTTTTTCAAAGAGCTACTTTCGCTAATAAAGAAACAAAAGTAGTTAATGCTTTACTCTCTTTTTCTCCTTTGTTAACACAGTAGGTGCAAGTATATGTGTAAAGCAATAGGAGAAACAAACAAGTTCCAGTGGAAGATCAAAATATGTCACAGTAAACAAAACGACATGCATCGTAAAGTTTGAATTTTCGACCTATTCAAATTACTTCATCAATTGCTCGAGTTATATATGCTATTTTATTTTAGTTATATCAGTTGTTGGTAAGAAATTTCTAACCATTCAAATAAGGGTTTGGTGCAGGGTTAAAATGAACTTCTGCCGTCTCTTTCCACCACCAAAGATAAAAAAGTAAAAGTTACTTCATGTTGCGCCTATTTCTATCATAGATAAGATTAATTTATATTAGAGATAAGGTTAATTTATATCAGAGATAAAGTTAATTTATAATATATAAATAAATATAAAACTCGTCTTATACAAATTGATTTTATGAGATTGAGATAGACTTAAGTGTATTTCTTAACATGATATCATAGTTATGAGTTAGAATCTATCTTAGCAAAATTTATTGTTTGTTGGGTCTGACTAGAGTTAAGGCCAATTTACAATATATATATATATATATATATATATATATATATATATATATATATATATAAAAGTAAATACAAACTTCACTTTATATAAATCGATTTTGTGGAGTTAAATTAGACTTAAAATTCACTTTGCTACGAGTTTCATATACGCAACAACTATATATGCCACTTAAGGTTGAGGAACGTTGGCAAATTTCTTGTGAACCACCTGTTTCATGAGAATAAAGTGGATGTTTGTGTTTAATCTCAAAAGGGAATTGTCTGTCATCTTCAAACAGTTTTGGGAGCTATAAATTAGGTCTATGGCCTAAAGTTTTGAAGCATATAAGCTGAAACATCTTATTGGGCAGCCTTAAAGCTTTCTTATGTAGCTACTAGTGAGACAGAAAAAGTGCAGAGTATTATTAAATTGGAAGCAAAAGGGGTGAGAAAAGCTATTTCACCCTCAAATCTCATCTTTAGATTTTGTGTGCTTGAAACACATAATATCTGAGTCAGACCACATGTTGGGGAGCACCTTCAAGATGCCTTTTTCCACCTTTTTCAACTTAAAATGGTTACCCAGTTCATGAAACTATGTGCTCCTAAAGTCTTTTTAATTTTTATTTGGAACGTCACAATCCAGTGTCCATCAAAATTACAAAATCTAAAAATTTTGTTTCATAAACATGCTTTTAATCTTGGCAAAGCACCACTTTCCAATTTCAAAGGAATTGTTTGTTGCTCCAGCAGATTTTTAATCTTTTGTCAATGAAATTATTCAACTTGGAAACAACTTTGATTGTGCTAGTTTCGCGGAAATTTTCACTGCCATTGGGAGCATTTTGGGAATTTGATAAATTGGAATCAATCTACAAGTAATACTATCATGAAAAGATACCAAATGTTGCATAACTTAAATAGAGCTACATCTTGATGGATTTTTATATGATAAGGATTCGTTGGAAAGGAATGAGTTCAACCATAATATAAAATTAAGGATGTCAAAATGAGTTAACCCAACTCATATAAGTTGATTCATTACGGGTTAAACTAAAAAATTGTTAGTTAAACTTGACTCATTTTTTGGTGAATTAGAAATTTTGTAATCCGGTCTGATCTACTACGTTAGTGGGTGGATTAGCTTACTTACATAAATTGTAAAAAAATGTTAATAAGTTAAGTAGGTCAACTCTCTTTAATCCGACTCGAACTCGTTTAATCCGTAAATCAAATAAGTAAAATTTAATTCAACCTACTTTTAAAAAAAAAAAAAATTCAACCTAGTCCAACTCAAACCCGTAATAAACCGAATTAATATATAAAATAGAACTCATTTTAACATCTATATGTGAAATTAACAACACTTCCATCAAAACCTTAAAACAATATAAATCATATTTTCTCTTTAATATTTTTGTTTTTATTTAACGTATAAGTTAAATTCGCACCTAAATTTTCAATTGTTATATATCAATTAAAAAGTCATTATAAAAATTGTCTAAATTATAATTAATCTTAAAAAATTATTTATTATAATGATCAATTTAAATACTAATTTTTAAACTAAAAATTAATTAGTATCTAAAATAACTTTTATTATAAATAAAAAATTATAATTAAATTTTTAAATTAGTTTTAAATTTGATAAATAACATTAGCTACTAAACTTTTGCATCCTAAAGAATAAGTAAAGATTATTGCTTTAATACCTATGATGACTACTGGAACTGGAAAAACAAATTCAAACACAAATATGATATGACACATCGCACGGTAAACTTTTAAAAAATAATCACATGTATCATCCATTTTATTGGAAAAAAATTGAAGTTTAAACTAATTATACATTCAAAACTCAAATCAGTAATTAAACAATGTCCATTAAGTAAAAAACAAAAGTACTAAATGGTAAAAAATATTAACTTAAATAACCCATTTGTAACTCTTCCTAGGCCATTCAATTATGAAGACATAATTCACAGTTTAGAATTGCGAATCAAATACAAATCGCCTTTCCAATCTATTGGCATAAAGAAAAAAAATAAACAAGATATGATACTCTGTGACGTGTATTGAAGTTTTCTTTCTCTTTTTCTTTTGTTCTTAAGTAACATAGGACCGACACAATCACACTTGAAAAAAAAAATGAAAAATTTGAAGTCAATGTTATATGCTGATGTTAAGAGAATTTTGCTTTGTGAATGGAGCACACAAATGAAAAAGAAGCAGATAATAAATAAATTCATGAAAACAACAGTTGGGAAGTGAGACCAAAGATGGTTTGGTTTGAAGAATCATAAAGCTTTGCAAATTCAAATTTGTTAAAGCAGAATCCTCTTTTAAAGTTGTGGCACATTAATTATTTGACTCAAATATGAGTGATGCAAAGTGGTGAGGAAGATCTTTAATATCTTACAACTCCAACTTGTTCTGATGCTTTTGCCTTCAAAACCTCAAAGGTTAGTGTCATCACTTCTTCAAATTCATAACTTCCATCACCACTGAAAAAAAACAAGAAAAAAAACAAATCTTTCAGTTCTGAAAAATTGGCAAAAACAACTATAAAGTTTTTGAAGCATATCTTAGAAAGTCTGATATGATTAAGTTTGAAGTCTCATATTTACTTGAAACAATTTAAGAGTATATAAATCAATACAAATTTTATCTTACAAGTTGATTTTGTGAAAATTGAATTGAGTTTAAATTGAATTGAGTTTAAAGTTTATTGGATATGTTGTTACATTTGTTATTGAACCATCCATTAATATATAATTTTACGCTTAAGATAAGATGTAAATACATCAGTTTAAAGTTTTTTTTTAATATAGTATTTTATTAGGCATCCAAAAATTTTGTCTTATGGAAATTTTCAATAGTATATGTAGAATCTTCTAACATTATTATATATTAGAGTTATCAAAAACACAATATTTAAAGAAAAATCGTCTTACACTGCAGAAACGTGATCTTTATAACCAGAATTAGCTTCACCCAACTTCGTAGCATCGTCTTCATTTGCATGCATGGAAATGAAATTTGCCCACAGGAATATAAAAGTAACAACTATTTGAAGTGAGTGATATTAAAAGATTGGATGCATTATAAAATTTTAAGAAATTTTGGCCTCACTTTATCGACTCTACCTTTAAAATAACGAAAAAAAATAAAGATGAAATGAGACTGTTTTTGTTTGATGTATAAAACTTTAAAAAGAAATATATTGTCCCAGTTATAATAAAATCTTTAAATTGATAGAACATTAAAATACTAATGATTAATATTTATTTATTAAAAAGTAATAATTATGTGTTTTTTAGGAAAAGAAAAGACATAATTAATGAAATATACGTGGCGGAACTTCATACAGTACGTTGGGGGTGCCAAAATTTTGGTTAAATTATTATTTGGTCTATTTTTTTGTCTAAAAATATCATATTGGTCCTATAGTATTTTTTAGTTTCAATTTGGTCTGGATCTCATAAAATTAATGCAATTTTATCTTTTTCGTTAAATTTTTTCAATCGGAACAAAGATTTTTCATCAAAATTGATACTACGATTATGTCAATTATACCAATAAAGCAAATCATTCACAACTTCAATTTTGATGAAAAATTATTGATTTGATTTAATAAATTTAACGAAAAAGGACAAAATTACATAATTTTTTAAAATTTGGATCAAATTGAGATTAAAAAAGAAACTAGATGACCAACTTAATATTTTTGAACGAAAATAGGAACCAAAAGAGTAATCCTAAAATTTTTATATAAACTAGTCAAGACATTGTATTTACTTTTTTTATGATAATAAAAGATAATAAAATTACAATAATTATTATTATAATTATAAAATTAGATATAAATAATTTTTATAATTTTAGTATAATTAATGGTTCAATTTTAAAAAATAAAAAATAATTAATTAAACAAATAACCATTTAAAAATAATATTAATAAAATAATTATTTTTATTTAAAAAATGTTTAAAAAATTAAATTAAAAAATAAATGTGAAAAAGAAAACATAAAAAATATAAATGTGTAAATATTTATTAAAATATTAAATTTGAAAAAAAATTATTTAAAATCATATATTAAATTAAATGTAACAAAAAAAAATTGGGGGGCCATGGCCCCCTTAGTCCCAACATAGTTCCCTATGTTCATGATTATTAATGATTTAAATGGTATTATAAAAAATAATTAAATTGAATAAAATTGACAAAAAATATGACTTATTTAAGCACAAAAATAAAATTATGACTTATTTAACAAAAATTAGAATAAAAAAATATTTTAACCTACACAATTTCTATTTTTAATTTAAAATTTTAAAATAATAAATTTCTAAGTTTATATATATATATATATATATATATATATATATATTATTTAAAATAGAACTTAGAATCACATTAGATTAGTTCACAACTTTCTAACATATTCTTGGTCTGCCTCTTGGTTTAATTATAAGGTATTATTGTGTAACGAGAGTATTTTTTTGGATAAATTATGCAGGGTTATCAAGTTTCATATAAACCAGTCAAATACTATCTTATTGTTTGGACATATATATACTTTTGGTTGTAGAAGCATAACAATATTCGTGTTATTAATTTATTCTTTTGGATAATATTTAAAATATATAGTGATGGTATTTATTACATTAAATACTAATTCTATGTTTATTTTTAGAATAGTGGGTTAAATGATTTGGTGAGAAAAGTCACATGCTTATATAATTTAAACATTTTAAGTCGGTGGTGTGATTATTTTAGACTAGTCATTATGTGTTGAGTTTTACCATAATAATGGGAACTTTATGTATAGATACTGATGTAGGGACATTTCGAACCAATGCTTTTTCATTCCCTATAATAATGAGTACATATCCAATTAGCATAGTTAATATACATATTAAAGAGATTGAGTAAATCTTAATGTACTTAGATTATGTAGTGCAAATCTCTTGTTTTTATTTTTCTCTTTTCTTTTTTTTTTTTCTAAAATTTCACTTGTAATTCTTATTAGAATATGGTCGCATCTCCCGGCAGTTGAGGAACATTTTTTTCTTATCAGAATTTTAAATAGAAAAAGTTTTTCTCATCTTATTTTTTGTATGAGTTTGTCGTAAATTTTAGTATGATTAGTTGATAAAATTGATTTTCTCAACTTGTCTTTATCATATATTAAATTTATATTATGTTTAGATACATTTCTCTATAAATTCCTAAGTTTTGAATAACCTTGTACCTTGGGTTTTGGTACTTTGTCTCGAGAGGATAGTATTATGTTTAGATACATTTCTCTTTAAGTTCCTAAGTTTTAAATAACCTTGTACTTTGGATTTTGAAATCTTGTCTCGAGGATAGTCATTGTAAATAGGAAAAATTATGTATTTTTTTTATAGAATATTAGGATAGTTGATTTGAATAGTAAGTGACTTCGTTAGTGAATTGTTTTTTATATGCAGGGATTATGATTAATTGAAAAATCGTTTGAATGTTTGAACTTGAATATCGTTGAGTTTTGTTTAATAAATTTTGAATTAATTAGATATTTTTGTTGACATAAGTGACTAGATCATGCATGTTAAGCATAGGATTTCCTTAAATAGAGTTTTTGAATATGGTTTAGATTAACAGAGTAAATTTTCTTATGTTGAAGTGAATATAAACATACATATTTGAACTAATGGATTAAAATTAGTAAAGAAATATTTTTGGATAACTCGTGATTTAAATTAATCAATTGAGTTGTTTAAAAGTAGCATATTGAAGTTGCTGAGTTTGATTTTGGAAAATTAGTTTGATTTTGTTATTGAGGATAATTTATTTATATTATGTTCACTCAAGCGAAGGATTTTTCTCAACGAAAAACATCGTAAAAATAGTATAAAGATTTATACTTATTTTCTGTCCTATTTTTCTCAATAAAAAGTAATATCACAATTCAATATAGTTTTTATCCAATTTTTGTTCAAACGAGATATTGTTGCTGAAACTTAAAAACAATATTCTTTTCCTTTTTATCCATTTAACTTATTCAATATATATTTTTATAAATTCATTTATAAAAAGCCTCTATAATCAAATTTTAAAACTAAATAAAAATCACATTGTGAAATATTAAAAAAACCTCAATTAATTAAACTAAGATAAGAAATTCACTCTTAAGGATGAGATGCATGATAGTTATTTGTTTGATTTAATCATGAAAAAATGATTTATAGACAATTTTTTTATTCTTTTTATATCTTGATTAGAAGTCGAAATAAAAAAAAAACTAATTTAAATGTCTTTTTAATATTTGAATATGCTATTAATGAACATATTTTTTGGTAAAGTAATGGTTTTCTCGTTTTTGGGTAAAATGCTGTTAATACAAAAAAAATCATTTGAAGGAAGAAATAATAATTATTTCTTATAAGCATTTCATCTACATTTCATAAATTTATATTGAAATTTTAGAAATATTTTAAAAGTAAAATATTATTCAAAACAATATTTATTCAAGGTTCAAAATAATAACAACAAACAATTAAAATACGTAAATAAAATAATATGAAAAAAATACAGTAACTAAAGTAAATAATTAAATTAAACAAATAAGAAAAATGTAGGAAAAAATGTTTTAGTGTAAATTATGTTAATACAGTTATCTACAATATACTATGTAAAATGTAATATTTTTAATAATTTTTAACATTCGAAAGTAATATTTCCAAATAATGTCACTTCATATTTACCATATGCATAGGAATGTTCGCTTACTTCTTTGGTAGTGAGAAGGATAATGATTGTTTTGAATAATGAATCTTCATGACATATTATTCAACAAAATTATTTACACATTTTCCTGTTATACAAAACTTTTATTCTGATTAAAACAAAAGTAGAAGTAAAGTATTTTTTAGGCTAATCATCCGGTGATCAATCATTATATTATATTATATTATATTATTTTATTTTATTTTTATTAGCTAATTCATGTCAAAATCCTTTATGGATTATAAAATTATATTAAACATCTAAAGTGACACAAGTGTAAGTTTATTTAACACTTTATAGACATACATTTACATTAAGACAATATAGAAATTATGCAAAAAAAATATTTTAATTATATAACTTTAAAAAAAAAATTAGCACAAAAATTTAATGATATATAGTCATAAATATCAGCTGAATCCATAAACTCATTTAAACCACATTTCATATTTCAACTATGTATTTTAGTAAATTTTGGTTTGATGTATTTTTTCTCTTTAACTTTTTTTCTTATTTGTTGATTTTGTAATTTTAATTTTTCAGTAACATTAATTTTAGTTAATGTGACCTTCTTCTGTGTTTGGATACATTTTTAAAATATTACAATAATAATTTGATTATTTAACATTATATAGTTTACAAATTTATTTAAAAAAATTCATACTTTTTTTTTAATTTATGTTTTTTCTCTTTTATTCAATCTCAATAGTGAATTTACTTTTTCGACTTTGGTTAAAATATTATTGACTTGATTGAAATTGCAATCTATGGGTGGGAAATTTTCTTTTTTTATTCTATAGTTAGTTATAATTATTTTTAAGTTAAAGTTGATTATCACTTTCAGTATAATTTTATTTCGTCATTGATATTATTTAAAGTTTTCTTTAATATTAATGATGTGTTTTCTTAATGATATTAAATATGAGTTTTTCAATTGAATTTAATTAAGATTATTTTAACTTATGGAACTTGATATTTTTTTATTAATATCCATGAGAACATAAACTAAAACTATTTATGGATTAATAATAATTAAGCTTTTCTTGACTAATTTAGAAAAAAAAAACAATTTTTTTATGATGTTAGCCAAAAAAGTTTTTCAATGTTAATAAGATAATTTCCAGTAACTCATAGGTAAAGGACAAAATTGAAACACTAACAAGAAAACAAGATAAAAAAAAACGAAAATGAAACACCTTTTATTTTCCATATAAATGAGCGTCTAAGGTTTAAAAATCAAGCAATTATGACACGAGACATAATCAATTTACGCGTAAATATTTTATTATATTTATTTAAATATAATTGATTCTATTTTTTTAATATAAATTAATATACTAAAACAAATAATTTGAACTTCAATATTTTATAAAATAGATTAATTTAATATTATATAATTAATATAATAAAAAATATTTAAATAATTAATTTTGTTATATTGTTTTAAAATAATATATAACACATAATTATATATATATATATATATATATAAATATATCACTACAAGAAAATATTTAATTAACAACCGATTTTGATAATAAAAATAATTAGTCACTTTGATGAAATTATATATCAATTTATAAACTAAATATTTATTTATATAATATGAATTCAAAAAATTATAGTTAATTTCAGTGAATAAAATAATTTATATTATGAATTATGAATTGATATCTAAATTAGTTAATAATATTAATGACCTAGATTTTGTTATCAAGATAATTGATTTCTAAATTAGTCTCTAAATTTCTAGTTAAAAAATTGATTTATAAATTGGTCTTTACACATGTATTTTTATCATAAAATTATCACTACTAGATAGTTTTATTGTAGAGTATTTTATTATTGTAATAAAATGAATAAATAAAATAATATTATTAAAATAATTAAAAAAATAATTAATTAAAATAAAAATATTAAAACAAAAAAAATTAAATATTGATAATTTATTTTAATATATTTTCATTGAGAAATAGAATGTATTTATTTATGAATGTTTTGTAATAATGTTATATTTTAATTTATGTTTTTAATTTTTTTTACATTAAATTATTTAATAAATTTATTAATATACAACCAAATCTATCATATTAATCACATCTAATATAAATTTATACTTTTCATTAATTTTTTTCTCGATGCTAACCTTATATTCCCTTAATTATTTTCTAATCCAACCAAAGTAAAAAAAGATGAAAAAAAAAGTTAAAGAGGAGAAGAATTGAAAATCCTGAAGGTGTGAAGAGTGAATAAGTTTAACTGGATAAATAAAAACGGATATAATTTTTTTTTTCAGATTAACCTTTTTTAAAATCTATATATATATATATATATATATATATATATGTATTTATTTATTATTTATATTGGATGGTGCAAGAAAGGAAACAATGGAGTGCAAACAAACACTGACAGACAAAGAGTAACACAGAAAGAGAGAACCAAACCAAGAAAAGCTCTTGGTTGGTTCACCCCTTGGCCTTGTTTGTTATTGTTGCTGAGAAGTTGCTTAGAAGAAGAAGAAGAAGCAGATTTTGATCGTATTCGATGAGCTCGCAGGGGCAAGGGATTGATGAAGCGGTTCTGGATGACATAATCCGCCGCTTAACTGAGGTCCGATTGGCCCGACCCGGCAAGCAGGTTCAGCTCTCCGAGTCAGAGATCAAGCAACTCTGCGTCGCTTCTCGAGACATCTTCATTAACCAACCCAATTTGCTTGAACTCGAAGCCCCCATCAAGATTTGCGGTACCCTTTCCTTTCTCTTTTCTCTCTCCAATTTGCTCCCCTTTTCTGTTTAGGGTTTAGAGATGCTTTTGGGTGTCATGGTTGATTCGAAGGAAATGTAGGTTACGCATTTGGTGTTTAGGGCATGGGATTTTTTTTTTATCATTTCTGTGGTTTAGAGACATCCGTGCTTGATGTATTACGTTGGCTGCCTAGGGTTTAATACATCCTCTTCCTTTTCCCGGGGTTCAGACTGGCTATGCAACCTTAAAGGGAGTTTGGTCTTTAACCAAGCACAATGATACTGAGTGATGGCCAACCTCACTTAGTGGGATAGTGCGGAAAAAATTCAAGTCCCGAATTGACTAGAGATGGACTTTGATACCGTTTTGGAGATTAGGTTTAGGCTAAACTCATTCATGGTGGGTGTTGCTTCCCACTTATTTGCATACAGACATACATACATTCATACTAACATACAAACATATATATATATATATATATATAT
>Ga0214544_1000059_pt1 | contig 131530 bp, 65 predicted proteins | sample CNSS3metaG_FD_160074 | JGI IMG/M metagenome (GOLD analysis project Ga0214544, IMG submission 160074) | Root nodule microbial communities from cowpea collected in UCLA plant growth center, Los Angeles, California, USA - CNSS3 | ecosystem: Host-associated > Plants > Roots > Nodule | place: USA...
AAAAAAAAAAAAAAAAAAAATAAAAAAAAAAAAAAAAAAAAAAAACTGAACTGTGAGGAAGAAAACTAATTGCTGTAACATTTGATTATGATGAGGATAATTCCATGACCAAATTACAAGGGGGAACTTCTCTTTGTTCTCCTATTTTGTCTTGTCTCCCCTGTTCTCTATTCACTGTATGTTCTCAAATTGTCAATCATGGGGGTGCAGAAACACACAGCTACTACTAACAACATGAAAAGACAAAAGAAAATTGACTATCACAAGTTTCACCAATCACAACCTCCTCTGCCTGAAAATTGACTACCAAATTCTGTGGATTTCTGAAGCTTACTCATCACAGCATTCTTAAAATTAATTGCTTCCTGAATCTGTGAGCAAGACCTTTGCATTCTAGCCCCGCTTAAAATACTTCTGGACTCCATCATCTCATTCAGGGTAAGTCTCTTCTTTGAACCAGGATCTGGACGCTGCTTCGGAGCACTATGAGACCTCAATTTCGCCTTGAAAGACTGAGTGCTGGCCATGTAGTTTGGAAAATCCTGGTACTCCCCATACAACATGTTTTCATTGCAAACACTTTTAGGTGTCATAGGGGCAACAACAAGAGAGCCACAACTACAAGAGTTGGTGGTGAAGCGTGGGGTGCTTTGTGCTGTTGAAAATCTGCACTCTTCTCCTGTTAAGCCCCACTCTGAGTCCAGAAAAGTCCTGTGGTTTGGTATGGCTAAATGAGTGAATGGGAGAGAAGAAGAAAGTGTTTGAAACGATGGATCATCGCCAAAATCTGACATTGATGTGTTGCTCCTGCGAGACCTTGACTTTGGCCTGCCAGTGTCCACTTCCACTATTTTGGGACTCCCATCAACACTGTTGTTGTTGTTTGCATTATTCATTGTGGCATCGAAGGAAGATGATAACCTTCTGCTGTGGATGGGAGCTATGTACTCACTCTTTATGTCTTCAAATCTCTCCTGCAAAAACAGTGTGACAACAATCACTATAAGTTTATCACAATTCATGATAGTGGACAGGAATCTAAGATCTATTAATTTCCTACAAAACTACCATGGATTTTCGCGCTTGTGTTTGAAACCTGTGTGCTTCATTCTTTGTGGTCATGAGTCCGCGAGATTTCTTAGATCTCACAGTGGCTTGAGCTCTAATTAGAGCCTGCATGCTGAGCAGGGTTGCTGCCGCTTGCTTCCGCACCAAGTACCCTCTCACCAGTGCTTGTAACTTCACCAATCCTTTTAAAGCTCTCAATGCTTTCCTTGCCTGGGTAGAAAAATCAAAGAATTGCAAGATCAAAGTATTTCTCTTTATGACTTCTAAGAATGATATGTAATAGAATCCAACTAGTGTTTTAGGATGTAATGTAATAGACTTACCAAGTATCCTCTAAACACAGTTTGAATCTTGACAACAGCCAACTTTTCTTGTCCACCACCAAACACGGTGTCTCTGCCATTGTCATGGCTGGTTAACCTAACCACTGCCACAGCAGCCTGAGCCGCAGCCACCGCCGCATTAGCCGCCGCTGCAGTGGCTACTGCAACTGCAATGGCATGCTTGTTCTGCTCCTTCTCAGTTTCTGAGTAGAAGGATTGTAGCCAAGCAGCTTCAGCAGGTGAAATATTGGGAGGAATGGTGGAAGGATTATGACATAAACCTCTGGAATCTCTGTCTGAGTGACACCATTTGGTCCCAGGATTTGAATTTTCTTTGCGCTCTTTCTCTGTCTTTATCCCAAACAACCCCTTCAACCACCTAATGGTTCTCTCCATTGGCTGCCTCAGGGAAATGCTTCTGGGGCCTTTGAATAATAGTGCTAGTGGGAAACCTACCTAAAAAAACAAACACAGACACAGTTTTTCAAGACACAATAAATAAAACACCTCGTCAAAATCTGCATTACATGACAAAAACGTCTCTGAACATGGTGAGCAAAACCAAAGAACATTAAAATACTGGAATATAAAATATAAAGAGAGTTCAATTGAGGTGTTGGTGTTCACATTACATTCAAAGAGGAAAAAACTACAACATAGTAGACAAAGAAACCATGTTGGTGGTATAAAACAGAAGGAGTGAGGTAACCACCTTGGTAGAATCAAATTCTTGAAAGGCAAAAGCAGTTCACAAGTGGGAAAAGGAGAAGGGAAAAACTGTGCAGTGATCCAATGAAAAGAAAAAGATGGGAAAGGCTGAGAGAAGAGAACAGGGCCATAGTGAAATCTCTATCTTCATCTGTCCCCTGCTACCTTGTGGAGGGACGTATCCTCGAAAAGAAAGATACCTCAGTGTCCCAAAACATCTGACACACTCGTGTCTCGTGAAGGCATTCCCTAAACTGTACCACAAATCAACTCTCTCTGTGCTCTGCAACTGTTTTACCCTTTGCTCCTTAGTTTAACTCCTAGCTAATCGATGAACCACTCTCATTCATTCTATTTTCTCAGCTCTCTCTTCACCTTTCAGCTCCCAAAACCAGATAGCTGTGTAAAAAGAAACAATGCATGTTCCTTCTCTGCATGTAGCCCTGATGAAGCTCTCCCAATAAAAACATAGCTCTTACTTCAATTAAAGTTCCTCTTTTTTCTCTCCCAACACCTACCTATGCTGTTCTCTGCAACCCATTTTTCTCTTTCATCGTTTCGTTTTACTCTTCCCTCAATTATTTTGTGTACCAATTCGAATTCCCCTTTGTTTTTACTGTCGTTTTTCTGCAACTTAGAAATCATTCCACATGGTCCTCTCACTACTCACTATTATCCATGTTATTGTTTGAAAGCATCTGGGATGATCCACTGTTAAGTATGATTAATGGTGAAAAACTTGATTATGTTTACCAAGTTATTATAGAAACCTTTTGGGTATTCAAAACATCAAAGACAAACTTAGCTGTACTAGGCTTTCAGTACTTTGCTGACGGGAACGATCCAGATGAAAACAAAATTTGGCTGAACACGTCGCTGTTTACGATTATTGTGCCATTTTGTAATTTAGTGAACATATCAAACAGTACTCCAGTAATTCAGGGATAAAGAACATGTAAGGGTAAAATTTTATGTCTAATAATTACTTACCACACAACTTCTCTGTATCAATAATCCATGCATTCTGTGTATGCATTTTTTCTTAAATACCAAAGGTAAGTTTCAGTTAATTTAGACTAAAAAAATTACATCAAAGGCACATACACCTAAACTTTAAAAACGATACTTTTTTTTGAATAAAATAACTTGTATTTGAAAGTTTTCAGTTCTATTCAAAGTTCTGAACTCTGCGTTATTCACTATGGTAAAGCAGGGGAGAACCCACACCATTCAAAAAGAGATCCACTATGTGGTCATGAAATTCAGAAATTGGAACATTTTCGGAAATCTTACTCACATGCACCTTTGACTATATCATTCCGAATCTTGTTATGTCAGGATAACACTGTTCATACATATTTTTAGTTCAAGTTTATGATTTTTTTTTCTTCATAGTTTTAAAACTTGTTTATATAACTTAATTTTGTGTTTGGATGGAGATTTTAACTATACTCAGAAATTAAAATTTTTGTATTTGAATTGCTTGCAATTAAATCCCTTTCATTTACTAAATAACTTATTTGGATAAATAAATAAAAATATCTTACATTTCAATTTTTTGTTTGAAAAAAACAATTAAATTTCTTATGAGATAAAATTTGGGTCATCGGGTCGCTGACCCATTTATGTCATCGGGCCAGCCTGGTCTGTCTGGGTCGTTGGGCCAGCTTGTCACATCTTGGTCGTCGGCCTGTCCGGACGGTGTGGGTTGTAGGACTTGATAGACCTGTTTGAGTTGTCAAGCCCGCCCGACCTGTATGTGTCATCAGGTCACCCAGTCCATTTGGGTCATCAGGCCCGCTCGACCCGTTTGAGTTGTTGGGCTTGCTCGTCCCGTTTGTGTCGTCAGGTCGGTCTGATTCGTTTAGATCATATAGCCAACCCAGCCTGTCATGTTTGTCGGGTCTCTTTGGGATTGAGTAAAAAGTATGAGGTTTAGTGAGAAGAATTTCAAATTCTATCTTTTTTTAGGGTATTTGAATTTCTTCTAATTTAGTTAATTGAAATACTTCAAAAAAATACATGTATTTTAAATGCTTTTTAATTTCTCTATCCAAAAAAAAATAAAGGTGATATATGTTTTTAGTCTTTAATTGTGATGTGAGATTGAAATTTATCTTTATACAAAATTTTAATATATTCTGGGTTCTAAACCTTAAAAATGAATTGATATATTTTTGTTAACCCATTTAGGTTATTTTTTTTTTTACATATTAAACATGTTTCGTATTAGCATTTTAGTTGTTTATATTATTTAATATGTTTTCGGTTTAATGTCAACTAATAAATGCATTTGATACGTTAAAAAAATAATGTAATTGAATTAAAATGATTATATCTATTTATTTTTAATGATTGAGAACCAAAATGTATCAAAGTTTCACACATTAGCAAATTCTAATTTTATTTCAAAGTTTAAGGATTACAAACACATTTAATCGAAAAAATGAATATCATATATTCTAAATGATGATAAAAATACTTAGATTAAGATATTTAATCTTAACAAATTGAGTAAGGTTTGTAAGTTTAATTAGGTTGTAAACATGAACTATCCTAACTTAAGAAACTAAAATCACTTGTTATCAGTGGTGTTTTTATTAATCAAGTGTTAATTTTTGGTGAGATATACATAATATGAGTAAGTCTTCGTAGAAGGCACTAAGTGATATATTATACTATACATTGAAAATGTGTTTAAAATCCAACATCTTATCAACAACATATCATCAGGAGTGTTATTAATGATTTGTGCATCTTGCCAATAATGTGTTAACGTAAGTTGTATACTTATTTCTGAATGTCTGATATGTGATATATTTTATGCGTATAATGTATTTAAATTATAGATATAATATAAGTTTGTGTATTAGTGAATATATATGAATGGTCCACTCTAACAATATTTCTTTGAAAACAAATATAGAAAACAGTGATACATTATTATGACATTTAAAACTTTAGATGGATTGTTCCCATTATGAATAGGATGTTCTGGTCACAAGTTGTCATAAATGAAGCAAGCAGAAACCTTATATAGTTATAAATTGATTGACAGAATATGAGAGAATATTTTGAAGCAGATATTTGTGAGAAAGTGTGGTTGATGTGTTGTTGAAGTTCATCATAGCATAGGAGTGTTCGGAGTGGCACATTTCCAATATAGATAAAGTTGGTATGGTAAGAGACATTACATGGCATCACAGTACAAGACTCCCATCCTATATATGAGAATTGATGACATTCTGTATTTCCAATTTCGACATTAGAAAGGTACATGTAACACTCTCATGGCAATATCAATTAGGACCATTTTTTCTTTGTTTAGAAATCACTTAACATTATTCCATCAAATTACCTTTTTCCTCCCTACACCTATCATTATGTCACCTCTCATCCAATAGCTCAAATTTCATGGCTATTCTCAATTCCTTCTTATAATGTCATCACAGCATGATTGGACATACATGATTAATCCCATGATCATTTAATATTTGTGATCTTTAACACTAACTTTTTAAAATAGATTCACTAATTAAAAAAAAACGTATGTTATGTTGATTTTTCGGTGCATGTTGTGCTTGAGACGTAACTACAATAGACATAATTTTTTTATGTAAATTTATGTTTGTTGAAGGTATAATAGACTTAAATTTATGTTTGTTGATATTTATGTATATTGAAGAGATAATACACATAAATTTTGGAGTTTCTTTTTAAAAATTATTCGGATCATTTTATAGAGACGCCAAAACCTAAAAACATGATTTTTATTTCAAGTCCATATCTCTCTCTAGGCCATCTCATCCAAGTCATTGAGTTCGTCAAACACTTCGTCTTTCTTCACAACTTCAAAGTTATAGTCATTGTTATCACTTTCCAAACTTCACTCGTTGGAGATCCTCAACTCAGTCCTCACATCCTCTCTTTGTCACCTCCTATTGTTCTTGTTTCCGAAAACATCGTCATTGTTGCTCGAAATCGTAAAACTCTCACATTCAAGATAAATAAGGAAGTTATTTATGCATAACTATGACCGAGTTCTCCCAAAAATAGTCACACGCATAGACTAGCGAAAATTATAGTAAACTAACCTCAACACAGAAAAATAATTGAAGGAAAAGATATTTTTCAATGAATCGCACATGAGAATGGTAAAAAACATGACTTTTGGTCATCGATGAAAGCCCTAACTCACAAAAAAGTATAATCGATGTTGAGAGAGAGCTTCATGCAAGGAGAAAAACGAGGAAGAAAAAAATGCTCCAAATTTTTTTAAACCAATCTACTTTTAACCTATAAATAACAAACATAAATTAGAGTTTTTATATTTTACCGAAAACAAATTTAATATTATTGAGTGCGTATATAAATTCAAGAAAAATTGTATTAGTTATTATTTACAAGTTTATGTATCCCATAAACTTATTTTAAAACTTTTTTAGAAGATAAAAGTCTAACTTTACTAGATTAGGTAAGAAAACTAAAATGTTTAGCTCGTAAAACACTTAAATTTTAGCATCTCAAATTAATGTATATTCAACACCAAACTTACAATATCTACCTTGGGAGATTTGAGTTTTCCAAAGAAAAAATGTTTGCTATTTTAAATAAACAGTACAAAACTTATAGAAAGTATTATTTTAATTTTTCAAAAATCCTAAATACAAAAAAATATAAAAAAAAAAAAATAAAAAACTATATATATAAAAATAATATATAAAAAAAATATTAAAATATATAAAAATATATATATATATATATATATATATATATATATATATGGATATAGATATTGTTACAAATTCTTCATATTTAGATAATATATATGTCCTTTAATAAGATATTTTTTTTTTTTTTATAACTTGGATGTAACCTGACATCTTTCATAAATAAACATTGTATTAAGCTTTCTATCAAAGAGTAAACTTTCATTTATTCCAGATCCTTTTGATATACTATTCTTATAATTTCATAAATTTGGAAATTTTTAATTACAAATTTATATTAATTTTTCGTCAACTAATATTTTAATCTATTGCATAGTTTGTTCCTCAAATTAGAAAACCTATTTCTTTTAAGACGTTCTTAAATACGTTTGTTTATTCAATATCACAACCGTAAATTAACTACAACATAATTTCAATTATTAAATGTGGTAATCTATTTTAAACATTACATATCTTAATTATTTATTTTTTATTGTCTAACTAAAATATAAATTTTAAAAATACAACAATAAAAAATTGCTAAAAATATACTTTTTTCTGATAGAACAGGATTTTTTGGTGAAATTTTTATTTTGTCTTCTGGTAACATTTTTATTTCGTGTAATGCCAATTCGGATTTATCTTATTCCACAACTTTCATTGAATAGCCTATCTGAAAGACTCAAATAAAGAAAGTGAAAATAATAATAATGAACATGGCCAAGTAAAAAAAGTTTAAAAAAAGTATATCTTGTTTTTTTTTTTTTCTCACAGACATGCAAAAAACATGTGCAAGACTTTTAATAATTACAACCTAATTAATTATGTCATACAAACACAATCAATTGTATTTCTTCAAATGTAAAAAAAGTATAAATGTAACACTTGTATAATGGATTATGTTTATGAATACTCATCCTTATTTTAGAGTTTATATTTTATTTTACTTTTTATTATAATACACAAAAATTATTATACTAAATAAAAATATTAATATTAAATTTAAAAAATTTAAAAAATAATTTCATCTCCATTTCTTTATCTACAATATTTATTTTCATTTTATTTCTTACTTATATATTTCTCTTTTCTTTTTTAATTATTTAATATTACTATAATTCCTTTACATTAACTGATTTTATATTTAGTTTAGGTATTTTAAATTTAATTGTATTTTTTTTACTCTAACCATGTTTCTTCTATTATATTTTGTTGGTGTTCTAAGCTTGCTTCAAGCGTATTTTGGTATGGAATTGGGCTTTGTTAAGCCCAAACAAAAGCCTGCCCATTTCTTTGCGTAGAGTGATTTTGGGGAAGTCCAACCCTTTGCGTCGTTCCTCTACAAACGAATTGGGAAGCAAATAAAACTTATCACATGTTCATGAAAAAAAAGAAGGAAAATCTTCTTTTAATTAATTAAGAACAAAGCCAAAAAAAAATCTGTATATAAAACATTGAATGAGGTAAAAAAAAACAACATTAACAGGGAGACAAATTATTTATATTGAAAAAATTGGCTAGATTTAGGGTTTATTGATTACATTGAAGCATAATGATGAATGAGTTCCAAGTTCTAATATATATTTTTAATATCAGAGTTACTTAATACATTTTTTAGTTTTTCACGTAATTATATGAGATTTAGCGTGTGATTGTATTGACATCTTCAAAACAAATAATTATTTGTTGTCTTACAACTCTATACTTTTTCTAGAAAATTTCTGTATAAGATTAATAATCTTAAATGAATCAAAATTTCATATGCTCAAAATAAATAAATGATTTAATACGAGAATAGACAGGTGTGAAAAATCAAATTTGATTGGTTTGATTTATTGGATTTGTAAATACAAATGTGATATTTGATTTAATTGGTTTTGATTGACTTTCATTATTTCACACTAAATAGTATGATGTTTCAATCATAAATGTATTTATGGTGGGTCTTACTTACTCAAATTATTTATTTTAATTCAACATAAAATTTGATTGACTTGATGTTAGGTTTATAAAGGATTTCACTTAAGAGATACAATACTAATGAGATATGAGCCTAACTACATAAGAGATTGATATTACTATCAACCCAAAAATCTTAAGACAATGGATTCATGGGTTTATGATGGAAGGAGGAGGTTTGAGGCAACCAGGTGAAGGCTTAACTAGTAAATATTATTTTCTTATATACAAAAATTATTGAGGAAAAAATAAAATTTGATTAATATGTATGAAAGTTGCATTGATGAGTGTATAATTAATATGGAGAAGAATAGTTGAGAAAATGTGTGGCCCCAGAAAGTGTAGACCTTAAAGGTGGAAGAGAATGATGGGTGGGGAAGAGAACCCTATCTTGTTATAGCCATGTGTGGAGCATAAGGGTAACCCTTGTGACTTGTGAGAGGTTAGGGAAACATGTCAAACCAACTTCACAAATAAAACCCAACATTTGCTTGTGCAAATCATGGAAAACTACCCATTTTTTTTTTTTATAGAGAAAAATAATTATTTATTAGAAATAGTTTTGTTTAAAGGTGGGATCATCATAAATGTCAAATATTCTTCTTTCAATATATGCACACTTACATGTCTAACTTTCCAACTTAAAAAAGTAGTCAATATGAAATGATATCATATTTAAATAACTTTTTCTATACTATAGAAGGAACCCTCCATATATTATTAATATGATATAAATTTTACTTCATTAAGATAAAAATAGGTTTAATTAAATGATACATTTGATTATTTTTAATTTAGTTCTTATGAAAAAGTTTTAGTGTGTATCGAATATTTAATTTTTTTATTTTATTTTTCAATTAAATTTATGCTGGTTATTCTTTTAGTAATTAAGATACGTGGTTGTTTCTTAGTTATTTTAGTTGATAATTTCCTTACCTAATTAAAAAAAATTAAATAGCCGATTATAATAAAAACTTAACTTAAATCAGGAACCAAAACTTAATTAATTAAATTTATGAAAAAATATATATCAAGGTTGGTGAAAGAAAAGAATATAACGATTTTAAATTATATCAATACACACACATACATAATACTATATTCAGAAATAACGACTTTAAATATGTAATTTGTTAAAGAAGATATACATATGCATATACGTATATTATATTATAGAAAATAAATTAAAATTACATATATTAATAATAAGTTTAATGTGCATGCAGAAAATTGCATTTGCAAAAAAAAAAAAAATCAATAACGACTTTTTTTCTCAGACCATAAATTGACAGCTCTATTTAATAATAAAATAGTAAAACAAAATTATTTAATTGAAACATTAATAAAAAAAATTTGTAAAGATTTGACACAATAAAAAATAGTGAAGATATCATAAGCATATCATGTTACGTTAGCAAGAATTTATTTCCCAAGTTAAGTCATGGTGACAATGTTAAAATTTTAAAAGTGAAAAATAGAGCACGAAAGACAATATAAGAATCTGATATTATGCAACCAAGTGTAATTGGTTATAGTATCACTTTAAACAATATCAAATTCTCATAGTTATGAATGAAACTGACATGACCACAATATGAGGCATCGAGAAATACATGTAACATGTAATTGTTATTTACAGTACCAGCAAAAATGCAAAACAAACTGTTCCTCCAAATGTGTAAGTGGTGGTCTTACTTGGAAAAGAAATCTAGTGCAATAAAAGTCATGCAAAGTCCAATCTCTATGCACTGTCCAGTGCATGGATAAAGGGGCAAAATAGTAATTGGATTAATGATCAAGTTTCTATGCAAGTAATTCGATCTTTTCTTATGATTTGCATTACACATACATTAGTGTAATTAAAATGCATGTCATTATAAGTAAAAAGTTTATGAATAAAAATAAATTTCTCGTTTGACATGATCAGTTAGATCATTTTAAATCTATTATGATGTAAAAAATAGTTAAAAGTCTTATGTGGACGACACTCATTTAAGAGTCAATAATTTCTTGAGTCCAATTATTTTTCATGTAGTACATGATCACAAATAAAAATTGATAATAAGATCATTACCGAAAAAAATTAGAAATAAGCCAATCTCCTTTTTAAAACAAATATAGGATGATATTTGTACTCAAATAGACTTATGATGTGGATTATTTAAGTATTTCATGGTTTTAATTGATGTGTCAAGTAGATGGCCGCATGTTTGTTTCTTATCAACTCACAATTGTTATAGGAGCATTAATGTATCTAATTATACTCGACCTGCTATTATATTTGTTAACTTTCTTAAGTAAGATATAAATCTTCATGTACAAGAAGACATTGAATTGAAATAAATAATATACTTTGTTACCTTAAGAATACTACGAATATGGACTTATTTTATCCAAATGATTTAAAATCATATCTAATGGATTATGCAAATGCAGGTTTTTTATCAGATCCTCCCAATGGTCGATCACAAATGAGATATTTGTTCACATGTAGTGGCATAACAATTTCATGACGGTCTGTGAAAAAACCATAATAACTACATCATCAAATCGTGCAAAAATTTTAGCATTACATGAGACAAATCGTGAATATGTTTTGTTAAGGTCTATAATTCAACATGAGCGACAAACTTGTGGTCTATCATCAAGAAAAGTGAAATCAACAATCATACATGAAGACAATAGTACATATATTTCTCAATTGAAAGAATGATATATTAAAGATTTATTTACAAAGTCTTTGTCAAGGAGAACTTTTGAGCAATTAATACACAAGAGTGGACTTCGTCATCTTGATGATGTACGTTTACATGAGAGGGAGAAAAAAATATGATGAATATTATATATTGAAAAATAAAGAGTGTTGTAATCTTTTTCATTCAGTAGGTTTTTATCCCAAAGGAATTTTTCAAGGTTTAACCAGGCACATTAATGTATGTCCATTGACTTACTAATAGTTATTCATGATTGATTTTTATTAGTGTTATTTAAATTGTTTGTATTAACTATTATGATCCTTCAGTTGTATTTTTTGAGTTGTCTTTTGTAACTATAACAAAAACTTTTCCTCTTGGTAATGATACTCAGAAAAACATAAAATATTTGATTCTCATTCTCTTTTCTTTCTTTTATTCTTTTCCCATTGTTACCTAGGAGGAACAAAATGTAAGATAAGATGAAACTTTAATTTTTAAGATATTAATTAACATAATTAAGTTCAAGTTGATCAATGAATATTTTAAATTACTTAAATAATATCAAGTACTAGCTTAAAATTGAAAAATGAAAGTAAACCAATTGAATAAAATGTAAAAAAAATAAAGAATAGTTTGTATAAACCTGCTACAATATTAGGTTACGATGAATTTGACTTTGTGATAAAAATGGAAGAAATTACAAGATGAGTGGTCAGTTGAAATGTATTCAATAACAAAAACTAAATACTAACGACTAATATGTGTGATTAAAAATATAAAATACGGGTTTTTTCTATAATATTATTTATTAAAATTATATTCTTTTAGTGGATTATCTACTAATTTTATAAAGGTTTTGACTATAGTTTGGTAACTTAAAAATAAAATTATTAGATTGAGCCTTGGATATAAATTTTAGCAACGACCATGCAATAAGTCCAATAGTCACAAAGCTATAATATTCCTGGTCAGCCCTGAACAAATCCTCTGTCATCTCCAATTATGTCATCTAAATTTTTTTTTTTATATGTACTGTCCACCGTTCGATTAAATTGAAAAGAAAAACGAATTAAGTGAGGTCACATAGATATAACCTACGTAGTCAATTACATACTTTGCTTCCATAACTAAAAAAATTATACGACTTTGTGACAAAGTCAAACACAACGCTAGCTTTAATATAAGAGATTTATATTTGATTTAAAGGGCGTGATTAGTTTAATCAATTCAAATTAAAAATTTATTAATTTTTCCAAGTAAAATGGTTTATTAACAAATAACTTTTTCAAAACAAATCTACATTATATTGAGAAGATTTACGTCTGCTTCAAATTTTCACAATACCATTTTTGATAACATCCTTTTTACTTAATCAGAGCGATATCCTTAAAGGTATCCTGTTAATTTCAAAATTACTTATTTACTTTTTTAAAAGTTACTAATTTATTATAAATGCTATATGGACCTCAAAGTTCGTATAGTTCAGAGTTTCAGAAGATAAGCTGATTTTACTTAATAAAAAGTATTTTATTTCATCTTTTTATGTTTTCTACGATAAATATTTATATAACAAAAAACTAAATAATACTCCAGTAAGAAAAGAATTGTATTAATCTTCAAGAGTCTAATCTCAAGTTAGGCGAGAAATACATAAATATTCAAATTCAATTGTTCTGTCTCGTTGAGCAAGTGATGGAATTCTGGATAAAATGGTCCTGACAAATAATGTTGAAACCTTCTCTAATTTTTCATTTTTCTACAATGACTCAAGAAAAAAAAAATTCTGAACTAAATAAAACATATAATACTTATGAACTTTCCAAAAAATAAACACAAAATACATAACATAAAGACAAATAAAAAAGATTAATAAACTTAAATACTAATTATTTATCGGCTTGAATTTGAGTTATGTGAGAGAAAAAAAAATTCTAACATATATACCTTAATCATCTACTTATCATGACGACTTATATGCATTGTGTCATGATAAAATAACATGAAAGTCGTAAACCATATGTATAGCTTACATATTTCATTTATATAATTAATATATAACACGAACGACTTCTATTTTTTTTTTCTTTCTTTAAAAGAAATAGTCTGTACAATCCAAGCAGGTACGACTTACTAAAATTTAAAAAATGAAATTTTGTTCTAAATAGATTAGGCATCTTATATATATGGTTTCACATGTGATGATGAATTCTCATTTTAGTGTATGTAAAAAAAAATCAAATATATTGGTGAATAAGTAAAGAGGAATTATATTAGTAAAATATATGAAATATAAAAGAAAAATAAAATAAAAAAGTAGAAAAAAAAGGCATTTTATAGGAAGTTAAAAGATATTTAAGTGGAGTTTGAAAAAAGAAAATTGAAGGACTAAGATTCTGTGACATATGCTAGGCTCGTGCACGCTCTGCAGACCAACCTAATGCAGACAACACTAACACTGCAACAAATACGACCCTCTTTTGTTTCTCTTCTCTCCTCTCCTCTTTTTTATGGTTTATACGGACCAGCACACTCCTTTTCACCATCTACTCTTTTCTTTTTGACGCACATCTTGTTTCTATTATTTAATATGACAATTTTGTTTTATTTACTTTAATTCCTTAATTATCTAATTTAATATTTTCAGTAATCATTACTAGTAACTGATCTTCATTAATAATTTTTTTCAATCATCAAAATTAATAATAATTTTAATGTCTAATTTTCATACAAATATGTTCTTTTCACGTTAGTGTTTACAAGAGTTTAAAAACCTTAAAATCACACCTTAAATTCTTACTATAGTTTTAAACATGAAATAACCACTTAATTTATTATCTATAGAATCTATTCTTACGAAGGATAATTAAGGAGTGATCGAAAATATTTTGTTAGGAATCTAAGTATGAGTCTAAATTCTACATTAATAAAAAATAAAAAAGAATAGAATATTATATAAAAATAAAGATTTATAAACTCATTGTCTTTGGATTGAGAATAGTATTAATATTTTTTGAAGTTGGACTCAGATGTTTTATCTCTCCTGTTTTTAACATGGTTTAATACAATTTATTTAGATGATAAACGTTGGAGCTAAACAAAAGTCAGGAACATAATAGTCTAAGAACAATGATAGTATGATTTTTAGTATGGAATATTAATTTGAGTGGGAATATGGGTCATAATCGGTGGCAGTGGCGGAGAGATAAAGGCGAAAGTTAACAGAAGGCAGCTCCTCACACACCACACACAGTACAGTACCATGCAAACATGCCTTTCTCTTCACTCGTTTCCTGAAATGCACCCACCCAGGTGTCGCTTCTTTATCAAACTCCCAAGGACCACGGATCCACACCCTTTCACAATGACTTACGCATTTCACACCCAAAATATTATCAAAATGCATATTAAGCAACATCATTTCTTTAGTCTCATTAATTTTAGGAGATAGACCAATTTTTTCCTGTAACTAAAATAATAAGAATATAAATGAGAAATTTTGTTCCGGAATAAAATAGAATGTCGAAAAAGACAGAATAATTTCCTTTATGTTATCCTCTGTGTGTATGTATCCAGTTCCCATATGGGTGGGAAAAAAGAGGCAAAAAAAAATTGCACTTATAATTCACTTTCTTTCATCATAGTGAAATTACAAAATAAAACCCATCATCAACACGGGGTGTTGCTTTTCATCAAACAATCAAGCCAAGGGCGTCACAGTAACAACGCTGGTCAACGTTTGCTTCTGCTCATCCATCGTTCCATCATCGTGCCACATCAGCAACCGGGCTCGATGGGCTTCCACATCCCAATCTGTGGTCCCTATCACATACAACATAAGTCCCGCGCAACACACCTGGGCCGATAGTAGGCCCAGCCAGAGCCCGCAGAACCCAACGTCTAACCAGAACCCAAGCCCAACCGCCACAGGCATTCCGACCAAATAGAATGCGCTGAGGTTGATATTTGCCGCGGTGTTGGGTCGCGCCGTCCCTCTTACCACGCCACAACCCACCGTTTGTGGACAGTTGCCGAGTTCACAAATTCCAAGGATCGGAAGTGCCATGGATGTGATCCTTATAATATTTTCGTCATTGGTGAACATTCTTCCCCATGACTCTCTCATTCCAATGGCAAAAAGCATGGCCGAGAAACCTATAATCACGGCCAGAAAAACAGATACCACGGTGGAAAGCTTCGCCCGATAAGGCTGATTTGCGCCCAGTTCATTTCCGATGCGAGTGGAAACGGCAAAACTCAAAGAAGAGGGAAAAACGTAAATAAAGGAAGTAGTTTGAATGAGTATACCCATGGAAGCAACAGTTGATGTGGGGTTAACCAAAAGCCCACACAAAACTATCATGATCTCGTACCACCACCACTCCAGGCAAACGGAGACGCAGCTCGGCGCGGCCAGCCGGAGCAGCGGCTTCCACCCGGCTAGACAGTCCCGGGTTGGCGCGGCGCAGCGGAGGTCTGTGAGGCACACGTGCGTGGCGAGGAAGAGGAGGATGGAGAGGCCGGAGGCAGCGGAAGCTGCGGCGACGCCGGCGAGGCCAAGGCGGAGTCGCGTGACGAGAAGGTAGTTGAAGGGGAGGTGAAGGAGGGTTCCGGCCAGGGACGCTAACGTGACCGGGTGGGTGACTCCCTGCGCACGAAGGTAAATGCGGATTGGGTGGAGGAAGGAGTGGGTGAGGAGGTCGGGGAGGGAAAAGATGAGGTAGGTGTGTGCCATGCGGGTGATGTTAGGGTCCTGGTGCAAGGGTAGAAGGATGTTTGAGATGTTGAGCCAGAGGAGCGATATTGGGATGGAGCAGAGTAGCAGAAACATTACGCAGCGGTGGAGGGTCAACGACAAGACGTTCATGCGTTTTGCGCCGAATGCTTGCGAGCATAGCGGTTCCATCCCAAGTGCTAGACCCGACAGAACCGAATAACCTGTGATGTTGGCAAAGGCCATTCCTAAGGACCCCGCCGCCAGTTCGAGGTCTCCTAGGTGTCCCAGGAACAGCATCGATACCATGGAACGCGCGTAGAATATGAGTGCCGTGAACGCTATGGGAAACGCTAGCTCCATCAGCGCTTTCACTTCTCTCCTTATTCCCCAACACTGTTTCTCTTTTTCCGCTGCCTCCATCATCGCGTAATCCCCTCCCTCTGCTTTTGATCCCATCCCAATGGACTCTACCAACTTACACTTCACACTTACCACTCCTCACTCTGTTATGTGTGGGATGACCCAAACAAACACTCCCACCCACAGAGTTAGTGAGAGTGTGTGAACAGATAGATAGATAGATACACGAAACTAATAATTACACGGTTTGAATGACAACTTCTGCAAGCTCACCCTTGTATAAATAGAGATTTCAAGTCTTTTACCTCTTAAAATATCTACATCTCTTCCTTTATTATAATTATTAAATAAGAAAGAAAAAAAAAAAAAACGAGGGTTGATGTCAAGTTACATGCTTGTGCAACAGTCATTCATGACTCACCTCTCTCGTTTCTTCTTATAACCTAAAATCTTACAATCTTTCTATACTTTTCCGATCTCTTTGGTAAAAAATGTATATTTATGTTACGTGTACTCAGGTTTAGTGCCATATAAGAATTGTACAGATGAAAGTCAGTGTATTCTGCGAGGAACAATTTCCAACAACGGAATAGCTATTTGGTGTTGTGAAATTGTGATTACGCTGGTTTCTTGGCCTTCTTAGGTAACTGAGATCTCAAATTACAAAAACTTCTAATTGATTACTTCCAGCTTCAGGTGCAATGCAATTACTTCAATTTAATCCGAGAATTCTTGTAAAAGCATCAAAGCACTGCATTACTGACAAAGGTGTCATTCATCATTAAAGCATAATGCATGTACGGCTTACATATTGGTCTAGCAAAAAGCCTTTGACTTTGCAATTGCTCCACTAATTATATTGTTAATGTATCTATCACAGCTAAGAAATGTTCTTGACTTTCATTATTAATTTCAATTGCTAGCTAACAATAATCAAAGTATTTTCTCCAAACTCAATTATAAGAAAAAGATACAAACAAATTTTAATTACTTTTCTTCTTATTGATTAATATTTATTTCTTTTAATTAAAACATTTTCTTAACATGAAAATGATAATTGTACGTATATTTTAATTTTAATTCAGACAGTAAAAAAAACATGTTTATAAAGAGTAAAAAGCGTATGGCCAAACATTGATTAGTGTTGGACCAGTAAGAGCTTTCTCAAATGACAAACATACCACAAAAGTAGTCAGCTCTCTACTGTTATAAGGTTTTCATATTAAATTATATCTCAGTTGTTTCAAATTTTATTCAATGTTTTTATGTTTATAATAAGGCGTATAATATTTACCTATTTATTTTTAAAAACTGGCAGTGGTAATTAAATAAATTATCTATCTCCCTCGCAATTAGTCCACTCTTAATCAAAGTTGTTTAACATATATCTGTTTGAAATTAATTATGAGGAAGCGTGGTTCTGTGTTTAATCATGATGCTAAGAAGTTTGATTTTGAGGTCATCAACTATAGAAGTTTGATGTTAGTTCAGAATAAGAAGGCAAGGGTGGAAAGATTAGGTAGTGTTTAGTCGGTAATAAGATATTAGTTGACTATTTGGTGAATTGTATCTGTTTATCGATTTGATAAAGGAAAGGGCCACACGTGGAGTTTGAGAGCAAGACTTTGTTTTTCATGGCATCTGCAAGTGAAGCAGCTGAAACGGGGTTTGAATGGAGAAGTTAATATTATGGTGTGGCATTCATATAAAAGAAAGGTCGATGAAAGAAGAAAGAAGGAAATGATGGATGAGAGTATAAGAATAGTGTGTGAGTGATAATGGATCACATGGGTGCGTGCGAAATTGGCGGAGGCTGCACAGCACTCAGCTCCCATTTTCACAAACAGATGGTTGGAGGGAAACATCCCTCATAACAATAGGCCACACAGTACTGGTTAGCATTTACTACTTTCTACTTTGTAGCATTCTCTTTCTATCTATCTCTGTCTTGTTGAGTTGTTGGTATTAAGTGTTGTTGTCCCATCCAAATGTGCATGTTTTGCCTCTGTCGTCCCTTGTTATGTACAAGAGAAGAGAATTGAGGAGAATAAGGTGGTAAAAAATTGTGTTATGATGTTGAAGAGATTATAATACGCAGTCCCCACCATCCCCATCTGACAGCTCTCAGAGTCTCACATTTGGGAGGCAGTGGCACCACTTACCACTTCTTCTTTTTGTTTTCTGTCATTGGGGGAAGCAACCTACATAATGCAGTGTTGTTGTGTTGTGCTTCATTACTTGGTTGTCTCAGACCATAGGTCACATAAAGCCACGTAAAATATTTAACATCTTCTGCTTCCCAATTCGAACATAGTTGCATGTTTCTTTCTTTTGCATCACATGATGTCAACCCACACCTTTGCTTTCACATATTCACTCCCAGAATGCCTACATAGTAAAACTATCCCTCTCTTACAAACCCTCCAATTCTCACCACTTTCACCTGCAAAATCTACATATACCTCACAACAGTATTATGATTAAACGTCTCAAAACTATGTTATCATTTTTATCTCGTTAATATTCACTCACCTCCTTTTACTTAATAACAGTTTTATCCACTTCATGTGTTATATATATTTATATATATACTCACACAGATAAATGACAATAACTATTACATTCAAATCTTTTATAAAGAATTAATCTGTATGTTTTGTATTGAAAACGTGGATTTCTTTATTGCGTTTTCCACTGCACCTGTTTTACACATTCTCTTTGTAACTGATATTTGAAACACTGATATCTCACATGGTGAATAGGTAAAATGTAAATGCACTTTAATCGATCACTAACTTTGGTGGGAGACAAGAAAATTTACTGAAGACGTATAAAGAAAGAAGGAAATATAGTGGTTTGTTCAAATAAATAATTTAATAAATGTTTTTGTATAAATAAAATAATTAGTATTTTTGGTATGAAGTGCATGTTGACTGTTTCATTCGTGCAAGTATATTCCTCATAAATTATTTTAAATTATTAAAGCTGTTTGAAAATTATAAATGTAAATTTTTATTTCAAAAATTACTTTTATACTCGTAACTTTTTCAGACCTTAATTTTAGAATCACCTTTCTGATATTTTTGACTCGTATGCTATGCATTCTTTTTTTTTTCTGTTCTTTTTACTTCCCTTTCTCTCTTGGCATACGCACTTTTAAAACACAATTTCTTTCCGAAAACAATGTATTCATTTTATTATTGGTTAACATCAAAATATTGATAATTTTAAAAATTTGCTCATTTATTTATAGGTTTTAATTTATCCATTTATTATTTATGATTTTGGTCTTTTACAGTTTCAATTATGTATTTTGATTCACCCGTTAAATTGATATTTGATCTCTAGTATGAATGTTAGTATTACATATACACATTTAGGTGGGCACATTTATGATAGTACTTTAGTATCACTTCAAATTTCTCATTAGATATTGGATGTATAGGGATATTAAACAAAGTTACTTAATTTTCTAAAATAAAAAAATGCTTAAGTAATGATTAGTGCTAAATGTCTAAAATTAATAACCTCGAGCTCTTAAAATTTGTAATTTTTTAATCTAGTTAGTTCATTTGTTAGTTTTTGTAATTGAATTCACATAAGTATTTTTTTTTTTATGTTTCTATCATTTTTCGTGTTAATTAACTGTGAATTAACTTTTTCCTTTACTCATGGAAATAAACACCACCATGACATAAAAAAATTAAATCGTGTAAAACATATACAATTTAATTGAGTAAAAGAATTATGATTTTCTTGAGTTTGATTTTACAATTGTACATGAATCAAGTGTGTGTGTGTGGTGGTAGGGGGAGGGAGGGGAATCACGAATCAAATTGTTAAAAGCCATTGTTCATGTTCGAGGTTTCATTCATCCAATAATTAAATATTGTTCCTTCTATTTTAGTTATTGTGTAAATCAAGGAGAAAGATATTTTCGTACAAGTAACATAACATTTGCATGTATGAATATACTTGGCTATTTTAGGTAGCTTTATCTGTATTAGATCATTTACATTTTGATATTACCATGTCCTTTTGTTATTTAAAAAAAAAAAAAGTGATTATCCAAATTTCGATGTGATACACGAATAAGTATTATAATTTTCCTTTAGAAAAATATGCACTGAAGTTGATATTATAAATTAGTTATTTGTACTATATATAAATGTACACAATCATTAATGTTTCTGTAATTGTTTGATACGATTGGTGCCAAAAATAGATTTTTGTTAAAGCTAAAGAAAATCTTGTGATTTGACAACAGTTGGAGGTTGGAAGGGTATGATTCATATTTATATTGGAACTTGTTCATGATAGACGAAGTATAAGTAATAAGGAACAAATCTTGAGTCATTTATTTCTGGTTTTTGTTTTTCGAGTGTAGTTAAATAATGGAATGATTAAAAAACGAGAAGGATAATGTAAATTTTGAGAAAAGAAAAATGTTGAAATTGTGGATTATATAATAGTTTTATGGTGAAATTATTTGTGAGTTGTGTATAAAGAAGAAATTGTTAATGTGAATTATGGTGATGTGACAGTGGTATTTAAAAGTAGGTTTGCATGAGGTGTGAAGTGAGTATTGATTGTTGGTTTAAAGGGAACATGGTGGTTGATTGGGGTGAGGTGGGACCTTGCTTCTGAATTCAGCATCTTTCTTGGAGGCTGTGGTGTGGCTATGAACTATAATAGCCAGATATCATGGAAGAACCACATGACATGATCAATTCTCATATACTCTTGCCTTTGTCTTTCAATTACTATACTTTATTTTCGTTAGCATAATTATGAAATATTATTAATAATTTTACTATTAATTGTTATGTTTAGATATTAATTAATAAATTAGTTTAGGTTTTACTAGTTGTGATAATTAGTATAGTTTTGGATTAAGACGTCAATGCTAGTAAATAGAATTACTGATAAAATTTAGTATTTACTATTCTTATTGAATACTAGAAAGTTATTTCACTTGAAAAATATATTTATTTTCTCAATCACGGTTGAAAAACACATATTAAAAACAAAAACTATTACATTAGATATAACCTAAATGGATATTGTATATGAACATTTTATATTGGTTAAAACTTACATAGATATAATATTGAGTATATTTTATGCAATTTTAGATTATTTTGGGATACACAGCATTGATCTTAAAATTATATGTTCTGCTTTCTTCGTTAATTAAAATTCGCTTACATAACTCAAGTTTATAATTAATTCTATATTTGTATTTTGATTCTAAAAGTGTTAAATATAAACCAACCTAACTTATATCGATAGATTAATATATAGATATAAACTGAAAATGAATCAATTTGATCTAACTCACATTTTAATGAGTTAAAAACTTTATAACTCAACTTGATCTATTAAAAATATACTTAACGATATTTTGCTTTTTAATATATTTTATGTATTTATTGTTATACGATTAAAGGATATTAATTTGACTCGCTATTCATCTATTTTACCAAAGATAATAGTTAAAAATTAAAATATTAACATACAAAACATTTAAACTATACGAATATTATCGAACAATATTATAATATTTTAAAAAGATTAAATTATTTATTTACGTAATTAGAAATGGTAAATAATTATAATAATAAAAATATGAAGAAAAAAAAAACTAATAAAAAGTTGACGTTGGTAGGTTCTGAGGAAACATTTTCAATTTGACTCTCTTTAATTCATGTATTAAATGAATGTTTCAATTTGATCCATATTTAAAAATTTTTAATCCAAGTTAATTCAAATTTAAACCGGGTCAGGTTAAAATCCATTTTGTGATTATGTTATAGATGGTTATATCTCAGTGAATCATTACCGTCATAGTAAGTTTGGTTGAATTTTATTTTCCCTTTAGTGTAAGGAACTTGAAGTCACATACATATTCAGTTTTTGGTTAAATAAAACATATAACTCAGATTCTATTTCAGCACAAATTTTAATGAGACAAACGCGCTTTCAAAGATTAAACACTATATATATTCTTTCTGTATAAAACAAGTATTGGCAAGGGGTTTCAACATGCATTATTTCCAAGCTGGAAACATTAATAATTCCTCACATACAATTTTGAATTTTAACTTTTTTTTTAAGCTAGAGTCTATAAATTTGATTTGTTGTAACTAAGCTTGTATTTCTCAAATTCGATTTCTTGGGGGTTGGGGCATGTGGAATGCAATTTTTATATTCAATATATCTCATGAAAACAGAATTAAATATCTATTTATAGTACACTTGGCAAAACCCTATAAATAGTAAATAGCTAAAAACAGAAGCTTTGGTCACCAGATTCCCCTTTTTCCTCCCATCACAAACTTTAACCTTTAGCCAAAAAGGTTAACATTATATGAATACAACATTTGCACATTTGAAAAAAAAAATCAATTTTTTTTTGTCTTCAATTTTATATGTACACAAAGAACTATAGTAGGTTAGGATTTTCCTCTTTACACCCATTAAAGATTATGAAAAGAAGGGCAAGTATGAGAAATGTTTGGTAGAAATTCGTTCATGTGAAATAAGTTTGGGTTTTTTTTTTTTTTTAAAGTTTAGTTAGATTAGTCAAAAAATAAGAAAGAGAGTTGATTAGTGATGAAGTAACTGAAAAGATTTTGAAAAAAGACATGCTAAGCAACTGGGTTTACAGAGCCAGCTCTGATCTTGGGATTCAGGAAAAAGAATATCTCATAATTCTCATCAACATGGGAAATGTATACCTCAAATAAAACTTCATCACCAAACCTTGCAATTAATTAATATAAGATCTATGTACTTCTTCATTCACCATTATTTGTGTCATCTTTTCTCTCTCAATAACCCTCATTTTCCTTCCTCACTTGGAAGTTTTGTTATCCAAGAAGATTGCATCTTGCCAAATCTATCAAAGAAAAGAGCAACACTTGGAATTAGAGACCCACACGCTTGTCATAACCCACGTGGGGACTCTTTTGCTGCACATGCTCATTACACATTGTTTGCATCACTCACAAGATTCATCATTTTTCTCAACTTTCTTAATTAGCCAAGTCATGATCGAAAAATCTCGAACATAACTAAAAAAAAAAAGATAGAAGTATAATATATTGGTTTAAGTTTAGATCTGAATTCAATTCTATTGAATCAATGTATAGAATAAACAATATTTCTCACTTTTGAATTTAATTTGCCCATGAAAACCTTAAATTTTACCTTGTATTTCATGTTTTTGACTTGTCATTAACCCTCTACTGTGTATTAACGTGCGTGCGCCTTTTCATTTCGTCCAATCAGCATTCCCCAGTTTGGTCACTGATTTTGATAATTTTGACTATGACCTGATTAATTAGAGGTGTTAATTAGTGATTAATTTATTATACCTTTGCCCCGAAGAAAAAGCCAGAAGCAGACAAAACCGTGGATTCCATGTAGCATTGCCGTGTGCAATGTATGGTGGTTTTTGCTTATAAGAGATTTGGGTGTTGTATAAAATCCATGTTACGGGATTAAGCGGATATTCCTCAACTTTTACGGGATAATTATTTTTTAATTAAGTTCTGTTGTTAACATAATTCGATCCCCACCCTACAAACTAATTAGTGGTCATGCAACTTGCAAATCAATGTTTTTCTGGGACCAAATGATCCATGATGCAGAAATATGCAATAAAGTTTAGAATTGTTCGAAGCTCACGTGGTCATTGTTTTTTAGTGGTGGTGCAGTCAAACGATAGAAAGAGTGAAGTGATCAGCATCCATTACAACAATGGAGCATTGCAAACATTATCTCTAAGGTTGTCTTTTAGTGTTGTCAAAGTAGATATATTTATGCAGGAAGCAGGGGGCATTTTCACAAGGGGTGTATACAAATTGAAGCGCAATACAAAATGGGAAATGATTATAGTTAGATATGGTTGGATTTTGGGGGGTTAATTTTTTTGCATTGATCTGTACTACACACATTATAATTAGCTGATATGGATTGCATGTTTGAATATGGAAATCAATCGTAAGAGTCATTAAAGAATCATTATTGCTGAATGAATGAATCCCATGAGACCATAAAAAAGTCATAATCACTTCCTCCACCAAAGTAAAGACACAAACCAGAGTCAAATCCCTTTATTGCCGGAACTCAATATATATTGTCCAATTTCATTTCACAAAGTAATACTTTATATGGTTAGAAAAGCTTTCGGAATGTTTTAAACCATGACAGTGTTAGAGAATAAGGTCAAATTTCGATTGCTGCAGAATTCTATATTTGTATTCATGAAAACTACATCAGGATAAGTTTATTTAATGATTAGTGTTGAGACTATAGCTTGAAAAGGAGTTCTGAATTACAAAGTGTTGTGGTTGCATGATGCTCTCACCAAGTTGTTTATCTGCAGTCCCCACTTGCATTAACTGCAAGTATGGCCACCACGCCCTGGAATCAACAATTGTATAACGTGATCCACTTCAATTTCAAACTAAAGCTTATAAAATTAGCACTTCACACCACCTGATTCAAGATAATTCGAGATATATACATCTCGTACGTAAAATTATAAAAAATTAAACTAGACATTAATAGATAATGTGAGGTAATCTGAGGGTATATTCACAATACATAACAATACGCCAAACTCTCTTTTCTTTCATGTGTAACATCCACTCATCAAATGATCAAGCTCAAGCTGGGTGGTTCATTTTCTTCTCTGTACTTTACTGATTAAACTATTGCTATAAATATTCAAAAGATATAAACATACAAGTGTGTGGATATGATCTTTAAACTTGAACCATTTTTTATCATACAATAATTTTTCCAACCTCAAATCTGTTAGAGTTTCTATAAGCCCGAAACTCTGACATCTGCTTCAGATCGCTCTGTTTTTCAGATCTCTTTTTCTAACAAGTGACCTTGTTAAAGAGCAAGTGTGAACTCGAAGTTTATATTTATTGGATTAGACAAACTGGAAAGTATATACGTTAAAAAATTAAAAATTTAATACCTTACATTTTGTTAGTCTATTGTAATATTAAAATCATTTGTGTAATTAATTTATTTAAAACTCTTTAGTACAAATCATTCAATATTTTACTAGCTTTGTATTTCCAACATTAATAGCTCTAGCTTATTTATTAGCATGTTGATATTTTAATATTCTATTTTCTAAACCTCTATTTCTTGAATTTAGGAAAATTTGTTCCAAATGAATAAAAGATGATGAAAAAGAAAAACTCCTACCTTTGAGGCTAAGAATGTCTTTCTCTTGTCAGTATTTTTTCCTCACGTAAGTAAAGTAAACCAAGAAAAAAAAAAGACGTAAATTGGCCCAAGACCAGACAATAAGAAATCAAATATGTTTTATTTGTGCACCCCAATCATTACTAAGTGCATCCCATACTAATGGAAAAGACTAAAATATTCTCTCTCATTGCCCTATGGTACATTATCATTGCGAATGCCTGTGCTGCAGAAGAAGATAGACAGAACAGCGTTGTAAAAAAAAAAAAGTCGTGCCAGAAAGTACTATATATGTTTCAGAAATTTTATTCCAAATATTCTATTTCAGAAAGTTTATTCTAAAATGTATTTGATTTGTTTGGAAAATCCTGTTCGAAAAATCTATTCCAAAAATTCCATTATGAAAATCATGCTCTAGAAATTCCAAAAAACTGATTTCAAAAGATTTTTAAAACATGTAAACCAAAAGTCACTTTTACAAAGACTAAAATGTCATTTTCAAATTTGTGAGTGTGACAAAAAAATTATGGGGGTGCAGGAAAAAAAAGCTGAAAACAAACTCGGACTAATTTTATATAAACAATATAATTTGTTGGGCCATTGTTTGTTACGATCTTATAGAGTGACAAAAATGTTAGCCTCCGGCATGTTATAACATTTTCGTGAAAAAAAAAATTAACTATGACATGTTTAAACCAAGTTCTCCCTATGATTTCTAAAAGAGGGAAATAAAATTAAAACTAAAATTTATTCACACAAACTAATTTATAGAAATCCTAAAAGGTGATATGTGATGTACCTGGTATTAGTTAAAAAAGCTTTAGATGCGTACCTTAGACCTTGAAGTTTTTTAGCCATTGTCAGAGATTCCTCGGAAATTTATCTTGAGATATTTTTGTTTTCATTTTCAAAGAAAAAAAAATGTTTGGTTGAATATTAGAAAATAACATATTTCTAGTTTTAAACTATATATATTTTTCGTATATTTCCCTCACGAGTGACAATTAAAATTTATCATAATTTCTATTTATCCTGATAAACCCAGTTACATACAGTAATTCGGAAAAGCTAAGCTAATAATATTTTATATAGTGTGCGTATTTGATTACATGTTAAAAAAATTGATGTTAAATCGATGTAAAATTAATTTTTTAATGCAAAATCATAATGCGTTTGATTTCAAAAATCAATTAAAAGACAAAAGAATTAAATTGAATGAGAAATAACTCATTTTTCTTCATAATTGATTCTGGTTGAATTAATTCTCCAACTTTAAATCAAACACATCCATAATTCAAGTCATCACATAAACTTATGTTTAAAGAGTTGTTGATGTAATGTTTCATTTTTTTTTTCACTATACGACAATAAGAGTCATCCTAAATAAAGCCATGAATGGTAGACGTGGATATCAGACAATGGTGATAAAGAACGTAAGAGAGATTAAAAATTAAAACAAATAAAAACCAAACAAAATTTTAAAATTTTCAAAAACTAAAAAAATGAAAATGGTTTTACCCTTGAGATAACATTATTATTGTTATTATTATTAATCACCGTATTTAATTTTAAAGTTTAGTTACAATTTTATCTTTGAAAATATTTTAGAAAATTTTAAAAATATATTTAAATTATTTTTAATTTTAATTTTTAAATAATATAAGACTATTAAACTTTGCGAAAGAATCTCCCTAATCAAAATCTATGGAGAAGAATCAATCCTCAAAAGTACAAAAATACCGTTGTTTCCAAGCTGTGAGAATCACGCTACTTGAATAAGAAGAACAACTACTAATATGAAAAAAAAGCATGTTTGTAATGTGTCTTCGAATACACATATGTAAGAAAATTATCATAACACATAATTTTATCATAGAACATCTGACATAGCTACGTCAAATAAACATGTTGCCTTGTCTATCCATTTCGGGCACAAAATTGGTGGTATTATTCGGTTCTCTTTATTGTTCTTTTCATGTTTAAACACGATATTTATTTTTACTTTTTTTTTCACGGATTGGTTCTATTAATTTTTCCGAAAGAGAAAAACTCAGCATAAAAAATAGTTTATATGTAAATCAATTTTAAGTTGTAAATGAATGAATATTTCTTTATCAACATAAAGTATTGGTGAGTAATTTGTTTGTTTTTGAGTATTAGTTGTGGTGTGATGTTATCATTGAATTAAGAAAACGTAATTGTGGTGAGAGGACACGTTGGGTATTTTATGTAATAAAATATCTAAGCACTAACATTGATGAGAATAGAATATCAGGTATTATAGCTTTTACGTACCAGCAAATTATGGCCTACGTCCTTGTCTAATTGAAAACGATACGTTTATTATGTCATCAAAATAATAACAATAAATTCAAATCTTTACTTAAAATAAAATATATATATATATATATATATATATATATTATGGAAGGAAGAGAAATTTCAGAAAACACAAGATGTTGAAAGGAATAGAATGTTGGTGTGGTTTATTTTGTACATGTAGTTAGAATTATTATTATTATTATTATTATTATTATTATTATTATTATACACATGAATGCTTAAAGAATATATCTTTTATTCTAGAAATAAATAAATAATGAAAGAATATTTGGCGTGAGATGTTGGATTGGAATGATTTGGTTACACTTCCAATCAAAACCTGATCGCACCCAACATGCCTACAACAAAACCAAACCGTAGATAACTACTAAACAACACCAATCTTTTCAATTACTATTTCTTTTTCTCCTGCACGCTTCGTCAATCATTATTGTCCTCTTCCGTTTTTGTGTCATTTCATTGTGAATGAACACAAAAACCATCACTCAAAGAGGGGTTAAAATAAGTGAAGATGAATTGTTGTGGTTGCATTTTGATGACAAATATTAAAAATGTTGTGGTTGAAGCGGTAGGGTGAAAGAGGAAAAAGAGAAGACATGTGATTTAAAAAGAGGTGAGGTGTGGTGTTTGGGTGTTTAAGGTAAAGGTGAAGAGAAGGTGTGGAAAGTACTGTGATGTTAGAGAACACTGAAATTTGCATTGTCTAGGATATGTTTATTTGCATTGTTTAGTTTTTTTTAAGCTAAATGAAGAGTCTTTTTATTTAGAGTTTTTAAGATGGTTTTGACTTGGTAAGTCATGTAAAAATATTTTGTGAGTAAATTGAATCGATTCATTTTTATTAATTTTTTTTTTTGGTGTATGTCAAGTAGGCTTGTTTACAAAATAGTTGTTATATTTTAAAGAATAAAATTATCAAAAATTAATTTATTAAAATGTGTTTAAATATTGTAATTTATAAATTAAATCATTACAATTTAAAATTAAAAGAAATTTTATTAATGACTTAAAATTTAAAAATACATTTTTAAGTTTTTAATGTTAATAAAATGGTTGTGAGCTTGACATTAGGTCAAGTCTAGCCATCATAATTTTGTTATCAAATTGGACAACTTGTTGATTTTGTTATATATGAAGGCATAATTTTATCACAAGACACGTATCACTGAATGATAATTGAAAAAATAAAATAAAGAGAAAAATTTTTGATAAACAAAAGATTGACTTGTATGTCTTGAATTACACATCTACTTATCTTCATCTCAAGATCTCAAATGTTGATTTTCATATATAAATTTTATCTTATTCTTCAAGAAGATAATTTTATGAGTTTTTAAAACTAAAATTTGTTCACCTACATTGGGAGAACTTTAGTTAGGATTTTTATGTCCATTGGACTTAAGTTCCAAAAGCCTCACATCATACAATATCAAGTTTTAAAAGAGTTATTCAAATGTGTGATCTATTAACAAGTGTACTAAGTCTAGTGTAATACAATCAAATGAGTTGTTGTATCCACAAGAACTTAACAAGTAAACCGGTAATTGTTTAACTTGTGCACCACTTTTGACTTTTTCTTTTAACCGCCTTTAATGTTCAACACCACTTTCTTTTGACTCAACTATAAAAAGCTATATTCTAAATATTTTAAAATTGCCCTTTAACGCTTAATGGCAAATTTTTTGGACTCAGTTGCATTATCCTTTAATTCTTTTAATTCTCTTAATTTTTATAATCTGGTTTATTTTATAGTATAATATCTTCGTCTTTAAATCTAGTTGTTTGCATGTTTATATCTTTAAACTCAATTTATATTTTATTTCATTATTTCTATCTATTTATATTTATTTTAAATTTATATTTGAATATATATAGTGTATTCTAATACTTTGATCTTGTGGACCTAATATATTTTATATTCAAATCCCTTATCCATTGTGATTTGATTTATTTTAATCTCATTATCTTTTGGAATTAGTTCTTTGTAATGTTATCTTATATATTCTAACAGCTTTAACTTTTTGTACCTATTTTATCTCAGTCTAATACTGTCTTTTATGTTATATTTGTTTTAATTGACTTTTACAATATTGATTAATAATTACAAATATGTGGATGGTCAATCTCTATATAAATAAAAAAAAAAACTTAATATATAAGTAACTTAAAAAAAATGGGGAACACAACTTTCCTCACTCCATGTAAGATTCAGTTCTGAATGTAAGTCATAATAATGAAGTTCACATGCAAAGTGGATATTAAGAGAAAGTAAAAAAAAAAATAAATAACACATATACTGAGTGAGACGATTTGTAATTCAAAATTTTGAAATATTATATATATATTTTATTTATTTACACATTTGTTAGGACACATGCAAAAAAGTGTCTCTTATCTGTCACTGCCTTCTTTTCTTTTGACATATTTACTTATTCATACCACCACTCATCTTCCTTTTTCTATGCAAATAAGAACCTTCCATTTCCATACTCTTAATCAAACTAAACTTAATATAAACCTATCCCTATATTACTCTTTCAAGCTTATGAATTACCAACAAGTGGTGATTTATAATTAGTGAAAGCAAAATTCTTGTCTAAGGAAACTTTGTCCCTCTTTGGCATTATTTAAAAATTATAATAAATGAACTTTTAAGATGGAAAAATATAAGCCAAATGATTTCATTCTTTATATATTTATGATGAAATTCAATAGTCATTTTTCATTTATTCTTTTGATCCCTATGTAAGCTCAGCGGTGAACCTATTAAATATATTTACCTTTTTGTTCTTTTTACTTCTTAATTTTATACATCTGTCCTCTACCAAATAATAGAGAAGTTGAATCTATCACTGGGTAAGCTCCAGAAAATGAAAGGTGCTTAGTTCTTGAAGAAAGTTGTTGTAAATTTCATTATATATATTAAATTTATAGAAATAAAAAAATTTCAACCAAATTTTTTTACAATCTTCTTATCCGGAAATTACTTATGTTAACCAATCAACTGGATTCCTACTCTTTTTTTTTTTTACCGAAAAAAATGAAGTTTTACATCAAATTTATAAGATTGAGGTCAGATTCGGTATTTCAACTCAACCCTAATGAAAAATTTATTGATTTGTTGGTTTAACCATTTTCTAAGCCTCCATTTGAAGCTCACAGAGAGATATCTACAATATTTTTTCAAATTTTAATTTTTTTTACTGTGTTTAACACTATTTGATGTATATGTATGTATATGTTGTGTTTCTGTCTGTCTGATTTCATTTCACCTCTCTTTCCTAACCCCCCAAGGCCACGCCACTGTCACTTTCCCACAATGTGCACCAATAACAACAATCTCTCACTTCCCCACTAAAATCTAATCTGGGTTTCATTCTTCAGAGGACAAAGTTTCGGACTTTGCGGGATTCGGCTTGTTCCACTGCTGTCATGGGCAAGGTCGCGGTGGGAGCTGCCGTTGTCTGCGCCGCCGCCGTTTGCGCCGCGGCGGCGCTGGTGGTGCGCCACCGCATGATTAGTTCCCGCAAGTGGAGTCGCGCCATGGCCATACTGAAAGAGTTCGAGGAAAAGAGTGGGACCCCACTTGCGAAGCTCAGACAAGTGGCTGATGCCATGGATGTTGAGATGCACGCAGGTCTGGCATCTGAAGGTGGTAGCAAGCTTAATATGTTGATCAGTTTCGTCGATAATCTCCCTACTGGGTTCGTGGATTTATCTATCTCTTTTCCTTTTTCCCATCTGTTAGCCTTTTTATACTAATATTAATAAAATATGTGATTTTTTTGTCTCTATTTTTTGTAAATAAAGTTTTTAGTAAAAAGAGTTCGAGACACTTGAGGATCAGGATGTCCCGGATTTGTTGTCTGTCTATTTGTCCTGCTCTCTGAAACGTTGATCTTGTTGTTTTATTTGACTTTTTAAATGGATTTTTGGTTAACCAATGTTTTTCCTTTTTCTTTTTTTTTTTGTTTTTTTCTGCGTGCTGTTTATTTTGCGTTCTGAATTTTGATACGGTGAACTGACAAATTTGGATCAGTCGTGTAGTAGTTCACTTCATTATATGCATTATCTCAATTATGATCGTATTGTGGTATTGGAATGTTAAGAGTAAAGATTACAGCTTTTTTGTTCGTTGTAAATCCGGGGTTTTTGAAACTCGAACGTGATTTGTCACGATGGTTCAAAATGATACTGCTTTTTAGCAGTTCAGAATTTACGTGATTAAATTGGAGGAGTTTACTAGCATATCATTCATGGTTCTGTGACCTTCTGGATTATAACGGTTTATCACTAAAGCGTTTGATTGTTTATATTGTGGTGTGAAGAATCTGCAGTCAAGATGTTGCTGAGAGAGAAATATGAACTAGTTATTCTTAAAGATTTCTTCTGTGTTAGTTCATTGATCACCATATCCATTACATACAGGGATGAGAAAGGACTCTATTATGCGCTGGATCTTGGTGGCACAAACTTCCGTGTCCTTCGTGTACATCTGGGTGGGAAAGACAAAGGTGTTATTGGCCAAGAGTTTGCAGAAGTTTCAATTCCTCCAAATTTGATGACTGGTTCTTCGGAGGTAAGTGTGTTATGGGAAAATCGATTAGACTATTAAGCCTTGCTACACTTTGACACATATTCATTATGTTGTTACAGGCATTATTTGATTTTATAGCCGCAGCTCTTGCCAAGTTTGTTGCTTCAGAACCAGAAGGTTTTCATCCTCCCCCCGGCAGACAAAGAGAACTGGGTTTTACATTCTCATTCCCAGTGAGGCAAACATCAATTTCATCTGGGACTCTAATTAAGTGGACTAAAGGTTTCAATATTCAAGATACGGTAATTCTTGTTGCCTTCATGTTATTCAAGAGGAGTGCTAGCAGTCCTAGCACACACTTTTTTACACCTACACCTACTATTGGTTAAAATATACAAGAAACTACAAAATCACAAATGAAGCTGATTAATTATATTTGAAATGAGAGCCACAAAATTTTTTGATCTCATAAATTCAACCAATAGTAGAGAGTGTGTTATAAAACGTAATGTTAGCATTTTTCAATATTCAATTTTACTTGTGCGGACACTATTTTCTTCCTGTCACTCGACTTCATTACACTGGGACGTATAGTCCAGAAATTTGAACGAGTCACTCTCTTGTTGTATTAAGTTTTGCAAGTCTCCAGATATTGCAATAGTACAATCATGATTTGCCTCATTATAATTCAAAACTGCATCCTAGTAATAGGATCTTTCATTTTTTTTAGAGAGTGAATTTCTTGTTGATTCTCTGATCTCTTACTGAGCATGGATACTCCTTCATTGTTTGTTTGTAGGTTGGTGAAGATGTGGTGGGAGAGTTAACCAAGTCCATGGAAAAAATTGGGCTGGATATGCGGATTGCTGCTCTAGTCAGTCTCCCTCTTCTCTCTTTTTTTCTTTATATTTTATGGCTAGGATTTGAGCATCAGATTTCCAATATGTGTGTGACTGAGTTTTTTGAGTTATAAGAGTTTATTATGTCAGTTTTATTTTATTTTAAGTCGTTCTTGGTGGTTTAGTATATAAACTGGAAATGAAACTTAACTTGCTGATTTGATGTAGGTTAATGATACCATTGGAACATTAGCTGGAGGCAGATTCTACAATCAGGATGTAATTGCTGCTGTGATTCTTGGTACTGGGACAAATGCAGCATATGTAGAACGTGCACATGCTATTCCGAAATGGCACGGCCTTATACCAAAATCTGGAGATATGGTATGTAGGTTATAATGTGTGAGATTTAATTTCTTGTGAAAGAGTTGTCTTTACCGTGTTACTATCTGGTGCCGAAGCATGCTCTGATTATTTCTAAATGTTATAGGTTATAAACATGGAGTGGGGTAATTTCCGATCATCAAATCTTTCTCTTACAGAATATGATCTGGCTCTTGATGCTGAGAGTTTAAACCCTGGAGAACAGGTAATAATCATCTATGGTGTACATTTGTTTAATTAACTAAGGCAACTCTAACATTATCCCACTGTTGTTCACAGATTTTTGAGAAATTGATTTCTGGCATGTATTTGGGGGAGATTATTAGGAGAGCTTTGTTGAAGATGGCCGAAGAAGCTGACTTTTTTGGAGATACTGTTCCACCCAAATTGAAAGTTCCTTTCATACTTAGGTATGCTAATTCATACTGGCAAACGTAGTTGTTAATACTGCACTGGTGTAGAAGTGGCCAGTGGCTGCTATTTGACATTTTGGGTTGTGGTAGTCATGACTGTGAATAGGAATCATCGTCTCTCTCTATTTTTGATAGAGAGAGATACAGAGAGACCCACCCTTTTTTCTGTCACAAGAAGTTCAAAATGAATATGAGATCAAACAGCAATGCTGGTAAAGTGCAGCTCTGTTTCCAGAAAATCTGCTGCACTGGTCAGTTCTGGTGTTCTTTCCAACTTTCCAGTGAAACCTTATCTTGTTCTTTCCTTCTGCTCTGTACTCTCTCCTATGGAGCTCTCTGTGTTCTGTATAACAGACCAACATAGGTCCTTCATTTCACTGCTCTGTCCCTTCTTTTCCCTGGTCTTCTTAGGGCTGTTTGGTTAACATGATAGGATATGGAATGATAGGATAAGAGTGTGTGAATTACGTAATAAGAACTTAGGCTTATGTTTAAGTTATTTTGATAACCAAAGAGAAAAAGTAAGGTTAAAATGTTTTCATATTAGTGAGTTATTTTGAAGAGATTCTTGGAACAAACAAATATTAGCTTATGGACAAACCATGATATGAATCCGGTAAACTCTTTCCTATCCTGTCTTTGGTAGACACAGAATAACAACTAAATAGTACTATATTATTCTATCATGTGTAATGGCATGTGATGCAAGTCGTAGTAAATGGCAAAATTACCTTTGTGACCCAATTGCAAATCACTTTTTGTAAGTTCATTTTGACAGTTTTATGTCAATTTTTCTATTATTTAAATTATAAAAAATATTAAAGTAACAATATAATTACATAATTTTAATAAACTTATTTAACTCTATAAATATATAACTTTAATATGGATGCATTGAATTTTAGAACTATTATTTCTAAATCTTGTATTGAACTCAATTAAATTTTAAATTGTATATAAATTATGTAAAGTATAAAATTAGTTTTAACTAAAAGAGTGTAACACGTAATGTACATGTTTTATATGCTTAAAAAATTCATTCCCATTTTAAAATAACATGGAGAATGTGGATATGATGATAACTAGATTCGTGAGCTGCCACTGATAAAAAGGAGCACAAGTGATGCAGTGAGAGTGCAAATGAAACACAGTAAGGGGACAGATGGGCGGAGAGAACTTAAGTGGAAAATATTTTAATCTTATCCTGTTAGCTTCCAACATAGCATTCATCACAAGATAAAATTCAACTGATGAAAAAGATAGGATAGGATAAGGTGATAAGGTTGTCTTATCGGATCCAATTGGCTCACAAAACAATGGATTAAGATAGCAGGATATAATTTCTTATTTTATCATAACTTCCTTACCATGATCACCAATCTATCCCTTATTTGTAATGAGTTTTGTCTCCATCACTGTTCTGTCTCTTTTTTGTTCTTTGATTACGGTGCTATTGACTTGTGTGTTTGGCTTATATATTTTTTTAATGTTTAAGGATTGATGTATGAATTATATAACTTTATTCATAAACCGAGAAAATTAAGGTGTTTGCTCTGTTTAAACTTTTTGTGTGGACCACTTCAGTTTCATCATGTATTTAACTTTTGACAAAGTGTTGTTCCCCCCTTTTCTATTTAAATCTTATTTCTCAAGGTTGCTTGATAGTTGCTCTGTTGTTAATTGATGGCCAAGGTCATCACATGAACTAACTTGTGCATCAATTTTTTTTTTGGAACTTGTAAATGAAGACAAGATTTATTACCATTTCTTTATGCCGTGTAAATGGGGAAATGGTAATATTATTCTCTATGTATAAGCTTAAGATAGAAGGACAAGTAAGAATTATTTTTGTGGCATTATTGGTTTGGTATTACATTTTTATCCGAAAGTGTAAAAATTGTATTCATACCAATCAATCTTAATAAATTGTATTCACTTCTCATTTTGGCTTTTATTCCACAGTGTGCACTGTTTATGCTACCCGTGCTCTTGTTGAATTGTATAACTCTTCATTGCAACATATACTCACTTTTAGAGTTTTGACATCATTTTTATTAGGACGCCTGACATGGCAGCTATGCACCACGACACTACTCCTGATCTGAAAGTGGTTGGAAACAAATTAAAGGATACATTAGAGGTATGCATGATCTGCTGCGATTTTGAAATATTTCTATCTGTGGGGTTATATATTCTTTTATATATGAGTTATGGTTATTTGAGAGATTGTGGTTCCATATGGTTATATGTCATCAGTCTTACACATATAAGGCATTTGACACCACTTTTACACAAAAACCTTAAGACAATGGTGTTATGGGCCTTTATTCTTATATAGTGTTTAATTTTGTCTTTTCTATCAAATGTGGGACTTTGACTCTTTTTAACTCACACTTAGACTATTTCCAACACTATCATGTCTCACATCATTCTATAAATTGCATTTTCATGAATTGGATGTGGGGGGCCAGAAACTATGACACGATAACATAAACTAAACTACCTATTCTTTGTGACCTGTCTTTTAAAGTAAAAGCATTGTGATTATGTTTAGTTTAGGACAATAAAAGTTGGTGCTTCTAATGCCCTTCATTCTGTCAGATCTCGAACACTTCCCTAAAAATGAGGAAGATTGTTGTGGAACTATGTGACATTGTTGCTACTCGCGGGGCTCGGCTTGCTGCTGCTGGTATTTTGGGCATCCTGAAGAAACTAGGAAGAGACACAGTTAAGGTTGGGGAGAAGCAAAAGTCAGTGATAGCATTGGATGGAGGATTGTATGAACACTACACTAAGTTCAGAGAATGCCTGGAGAGTACACTGAAGGAATTGCTGGGAGAGGAGGCTGCTGAGACCATTGTCATTGAGCATGCTAATGATGGCTCCGGCATTGGTGCAGCCCTTCTAGCAGCTTCTCACTCCCAATATTTGGGAGTGGAGGAGTCTTAAATTATTGCTGAGGGAATGTAATACTAGTTTCATTTTTTTTGCTTAGGTAATAGATCAACACATTGAAGCAATGATGCCTTGGTTATTGGTCCTGCAGATCATGTCCACCGGGAGAGGTATCTCTTCTTACTGGGGCATTCATTATTTTGGTTCCGGGTTTGTTTCTCCTTCGTTAAGGAATAATGTCAAAGATATAAACTTAATCATGAGTGACTAGTCACCTTTTGCGGAATGTAGCCAACCGGAATAAAGCAGGACTTGATGCATTCAAAAGCCTAAGTGCTTTTTTATTCAAACCTTTTCTGAGTTATCAGTGAAGACTCGGGAGTTGTTGCTGTTGCTGTTATTATTATTGTATTGTTTTATTATCTTGTATGAAACACGCCCAAGTTTTTCAATTTTTTGTCAGTGATTTACCTCCGCTAGAGAATCTTGGATTTGTTTTTTGCTTTTTCTTGTTCATGAGAAAAGTAAACATGTTTTTATCATAGCTTTTTGTGAAAATACATAAATATCAGACTTCAAACTCAATTTGGAAAATTTCTACTAAGCAAGCCAAGTATGTATCAATTTGGTATATACAATGGTTGACATGACAATGGCAATTTTAATGTCGCCGCATGTATTTATTGAAAAAGAAAATGTGGCCTCTGAAAACACGTTTGAAGGAAAAAATTGAGGTTAGAGTACATTGAAACAAATTTTGCTGGTCTTTGTTGTGCTGTCGGTAGAGTTGTTGATGGTGGAGTTTGTGGGCAATGTTAACAGCGTGGGATTGGAAACATAGGTACGTAATTTTGTATTCATTTTTTCAAGAAATGAGGCTTTTTGATGGATGGAGAGACATTATAATAGTAATAATAATATTATTTGTTATGAAGGTTCATAAATTTTGGATTCAAGGTTTTTTTTTTTTCGTGACGTATGTATAAGTATTAGATTAGATTTAATACGTCTCGATTAATTACGAGTACACGTATTATTTGACTTTTTTTAACGGGTAAGGATGAATGAGTATACAGCTAACCAGTGTTTGTATATGTTCCGTCATTTTGATATTTATATAACTTTTTCATCATATATATATAGACTACATTTTTTATAAATATAAGTTCATTATTATAATAGTTAAATCATTTAAAATAACGAACTTAAAATTATAAATTTAACTAAACTTTTAACTTTTATTTTTTAACGTCTGAATTAAAATCGGTAACGGTAAGAGCATACGCGTCTGTCTTCTATAAAATTCAACTAACGATATTGGTGCTTGTCTCAATTTAACTCCAATTATGAAATCAAGACAAATACTTTGGGTGGCCAATTTTGGTTTGTCATCTTTCTGTATTATTATCGCACATTTTACTATGATGCAACATAAGCCAATCTTACCTAGCTGTCCTCATCAAAATTTCCTTTCGTCGAGGAGAGTAAATAGATAGAAGAAAAGCTTTCATAAGTAAGCAACATTCACAGGTCCAAGACCAATCCAAACATCACAGCAAAACAATAGTATAAAACCTACTCTACAGCAAACATCAACCTTGTTTTTGCGAGGCCCAACTACAAACCTCGTAATCGGTATTGTTTTTTCATGCCATCGACTAGGAAACCTGGAATAAAGCGAAATGCCATTGCTGCCACCTTCTATGCATTCTGGAAGTTACATTTCCATGATGTGAAAACTTCACTGAAAATAGGATAATTAGTTTATAAGTAACTGATACAACGGTGTTATAACTCTTGAGATAAAGAGGTAGAACACATTTTCATGAGCATCATACATAAATCCCCAACATTGTTGATACCAAAGAATTCTTCAAAGAAACAAAAGGGTAACTTAATCAGCAAACTTTATTATGCCACAGGGTTGTGTGAGACAACAGAGTGCAGAGGGCAATGCGTTGTTTTGAGATTTCAGGAATCGGAGGGAGGAAGAGAGACATTGTTGAGTCGCTCGAGTACCAAAATCAGAGCCTGAGTACCCAAATTTCCTTCACCATGAGCCTTAAGCGACAAATAAAGCTGTTGAGCAAGAGCCAAACCAGGCAAAGCAATCCCCATATTCTGACACTCCTTCAGACAAATCCCCAAATCTTTAACAAAGTGGTTCACGAAAAACCCCGCTTCAAAATCCCTCTTTAAGATCCTCTTTCCGTACAAGTCCAGCGACTTCGAACCGGCCGCGCCGGTGGAAATCGCCTCCAGGAACAACCCTACATCCAACCCTGCCTTGTGTGCGTACACCATGCCCTCCACCAGCCCCACCATCGTCGACGCTATCGTCACCTGATTCGCCAATTTCGCGAATTGCCCCTTCCCACTCCCTCCCATGTAGTTCACTTTCCCCATCACTGAAAACAAGGGTTCCAGATTCTTCACTGTCGATTCCTCCCCACCGGCGAAAATCGCCAGGGTTCCGTTCTTCGCGCCGCGGTCTCCGCCGGAGACGGGGGCGTCGACGGAGTGGCAGCCTTTGGCCACGGCTGCCTCCGCAATTTCGGCGGCGAGGGAGGGCTCCGAGGTGGTCATGTCAACGAGGACACTGCCCGGGCGGAGGGCGGCGAGCGCGCCGGAGGTTGGGTGGAGGAGGACGGAGCGCACGTCGGAGGGGTAGCCGACGATGGAGAATACGACGTCGGAGCGGGCGGCGACGGCGTGGGGGGAAGCAGCGAAGTGGGCCCCGAGGTCGACGAGAGGTTGGGCCTTGGAAGCAGTGCGGTTGAAGACGGTGAGGGTGTAGCCGGCCCGGATGAGGTGGGCGCACATGGACTGGCCCATGACGCCCGTGCCGATCCAGCCCACACGCGTGTTTGATGGGCTTATGGGCTCGGCGGCGGCCATCGAGTGTCGGACGGTGGAAGAGTGGTAGTGGCGGATAAGACAGTGGAGGGAGCGGGGATTTAGCAGGGGAGAGGGGAGTGGCATGTCTGTTCTTTTGCCAGCCACATATATTCTTCAATTTAAGGTGAACTTGGTTCGAGTTTGACTCACCAAGTGAAAAGTATTATTTTTTAATTAAAGTTGCGGATTCTTTTCATATTTTATTTACAATATTTCTAGGAGGTAAGAAATACTAATTTTATTGTTTTTCTATCCTTAATGAGCTAAGAAAAAAAATTAAATATAAAGAGTGATGTTATTTAAAGTTCAAATAATAATTTTCAAAAGAAAAATAAACTTTTTATTTATACATTATGGTGTAATTTTGGATTCACCACCTTAAATATTTAAATTTCAATGTTTTGTTCTTGTAAATTATAAAATCAGTATATTTTTCATATTCACATAAGATTTCATTATTAATTTACATTTTTGTGATTATTTTAAAAATATTTATTAATCAATAAAAAGGTCCAATAAGAACATTAAAGATTAAACGGTGTCGTTTAATTGCCCCTACGAACAATTATAAATCGTCTCTTGTAGTCTCTGTCTGCCCTAATTTCGCTTACACATCAAAGTAAGGAAACAAAGATAAGGCATTTTCATTTCGAAAACTTCACTGTACTTTTACTTTAATCCAGTTCTCACATGGTTGCTCCTTCCTCAATCCTTTATATCAATACTTGAGATTCTTTTCTGGGTTTTCACTTTGACGAGTTCGTAGTTATTCTAGTGCTACTACCTCAATGTACACCAACATCTCCAAAGTCCAGGCATTTCCTTTTGCCGCTAAAATCTCTTCGCAACCCAAATGCTTCACTTCACCCAACGCCTTAAGGTCTCTATCTTTACCGCTTGCTTATCATCAAAACCACATCTTAATGATCCCCACTTCACATAAATTTGGAACCTCGGAAGTGTGGAAGTCAGCAAATCCGTACGGCTTTATGCTACAAATTGCTAGAAGATATTATAGGTCAAGAAGTGGCGAAAAACAACTTCCTTGGTTAGAAGTGGCTAATGAGGTTCAGGGAGAAGGTAAGGTGGTGGAGAAAGCAAAGATGACTAGGATTAGTGGCTCTATTCAGGAGGGTTCAGCAAAGAAGGTGAGTGGTAAGTCCTCTTGGGAACAATCCATTAAAAGGTTAGATAAAAGCCATAAAACAACAATTCCAGAAATTAAGCCGAGATCAGCAACAGCTGCAACATTTTCTATGAAAGGCGGTGCATCGACAGCTGCTAGTAAGGAAAGGAAGAGTGGATTGGTTGAGAAGGCTGGAGAGCACAGGAGTGATTATGGCAAAAGGTATGTGAAGTATGATGATAGTGACGAGGAAGAAGTTGATGATGAAATGGGGGAGGAGATTGAGGATCAAAGGTGGGATAACATAAAGAATAGGTTCAAGGGGACGGTGGGGGCAAAGGTTGGAATGGAGAGACCCGAGTTTCGAAGATGGAATAAGCAGGAGAACTGGGGTAGAAAGACATGGAAAGAGGCCTCTGAATCTACTGTGCCTAAGATTGTTGGTGAAGGGATTTATGGGGTTGGTCCAGTTTTGGCTGCATTGTCAGCTGATCGAAGGGAATTCTATGCATTGTATGTTCAAGAAGGATTGGATTTGAGTAGCAATAATAGGAAGAAGAAGGACAAGAAAGGCTTTGAAAGAGTTCTAAAGATTGCTGAGAAGCTAGATTTGAGTGTAAAAGAAGCATCAAAACATGATCTGAATATGGTGGTTGATAACCGTCCTCATCAGGGTTTGGTTTTAGATGCTTCACCACTAGAGATGGTGAAAATAAAGGAACTGGACCCTGTTTCTGTTGATGAAGGGAAGGGTTCCCTTTGGATAGCCTTGGATGAGGTTACTGATCCACAGAATTTAGGGGCAATAATTAGGTCTTCATACTATTTTGGAGCTTCTGGGGTAGTGTTATGTGCCAAGAATTCAGCCCCATTGAGTGGTGTTGTGAGCAAAGCAAGTGCAGGCTCTCTTGAGTTAATGGAACTTAGATATTGCAAGAATATGATGCAATTCTTGGTGTCTTCAGCTGAAAATGGTTGGCGGGTTCTTGGGGGCTCTGTCTCCTCCAAAGCTATTTCTTTGGATGAGGTTGTACCAGGTCCGCCTACTATTCTTGTTTTGGGCAGCGAGGGCACTGGTTTGAGACCATTGGTGGAGAGATCATGCACTCAGTTAGTTAGGATTCCTGGGAACATTCCTCTCGACCCAAATACTAGTGAATTGGATGGTGAAAGTAATGATTTGAATGCTCAGAGCTCTGGTAGAGAGTTTCTATCATTTTTGGCCGTGGAAAGCTTAAATGTTAGTGTTGCAGCAGGTGTACTTGTTCACCATTTAATCGGGAAGAAGTTAGTGGATTCATTACCAGAGGTCAATAAACAGATTGACGTGTCTGAGTGAGACTGCATTGCCTCAATTTATTTAGTTCTATCTTACTTATTGTTTGCCGATGGATCACAGCTTTTACTTCTTTGAATACAGTGTAATTCCTCCTTCTTCATTACTTGATTATGTATTCATAATACAATCATGTAAGAAAGTTGATCTGTCCTGCCGTGGAGTCGGCTCACAAATTTTGACTGCAATATAACTTGAAGGCTAAATATACTTTACATAATTATTCAAATGAAGGAAAATTGATCAATTAAATAAAAAAGTTGAGGCTTCTGCTGCTTATCACATCGAAGTTGTATTAGTTTATAGTTTTGTGTTATTTTTAACTTGAATTGTATTGTTTTGAATTTCAGATGTGATTTTTTCATTATAAATCAAATTTGAAACAATTGAAAATTATGATTTATTTTTATTGTGGCTGTGTTTCTGTGTTGAAGTTTATGAGGTGGCTGTTTCTTTGTCCTGAATTTTGCACATTGTCTCTATATAACATGAAATCCGTGGCCTGCTTATACTCTTAACTTTAGCTGAATCCCTATGACTCCATGACAAGTGACACCATCTAACGGAGTATAATTACTTTTACATGCTCATATTGCTTTTTCTTTCTGGTTCTTGTTGAAGTTCTAAAGGACTTTTGGGTTAAACGTGTTATTACTTTCTGCCTTGTTTGCAAAATGTATCTTACCCATTCCTACAGAGTAAAGTTTCAGGCTCAACAACACCCACTGTTAGGCTACTGAGATCTTTTCAAACTGAAATTATCAAGAACAGAAATCGAGAATAGGAAGCAAATAGTTTTTCTGTATTAAAATTAGTAAATGACTGTCCTCAAGAGCAAATCCCTTTCTGAACCAAACACGACTTCTCAAGGACCAACTCAACAAATGTCTGACAAACTTCTATTATAACTCTTTGTCTTGGGCTTTAGTTACAGACTGGGCACCCTAACCCACACCTACAGTTCTTTACTGCTTCTAGTGGTTTCTGAGGTCAGTTCGTCCAGGATTAGAGCCACATGACATCAAGATCTTGTGTTGGCATATGTTAGGACTGTTGGAAAGGGGTAGTTAATTAGCATAGGTAGAACATTTCTAGGTAAAGGGAGTTACTGGAGGGAAAGGAATTGTTTCATATTTGTTATCGTTTGTAAATTGAGAATTATCTCTTTGGGATATGAGGGATCGTTGTGAAGTGGAAACCTTTGAAAGAGTGATCTCTCTCCTTTGTTCTGTTGTGTTGCAATCATTCAAGAAATACTATCTTTTCTTTGCTCTACTTTCAGTTCCAGGTTGCGAACGGTCTCATTAGTGAATGGCTAGGTTCTGAATATGATGAGTGGTAACTGTTGCCATGCAGTTGCAGTTCCAGCAGATTGAACTTTATGATACACACTAGCCTTGGATCTTAAGGTTCTCCACTTTATGATAACTGTTGCTTTGTATTTTTATATACACCGTATTTTAATATTCCCATGTATTTTAGATATTTGCATTTTGGCAACCAAGAATTAATTTATTCATTTCATACTCACTCGCAAGATTTGTATTACCAGAAGCAGTATCACAATCCTCTTTTTCAGTGTTATATTTAAGAAATTTTATTATTTGTAAATAATAGATGCTTCTATTCTGGAAAGACAGTATATAACATATAGGCATAATATCACAATATAACTGGAGCATTACAATTTTCATTCGTGACCGTTATCATGCAAACATCTTCTTCATGTCTTGAACAAGGTACGACATGCCTTAGTTTACACTAAATAAATGTTAGAATATACAAAAGTATCTTATCATATCCCATCACATTTTAAATTATCTTTTGGTTTAATTTCTCTGTTCATCTTTATCCCTTATGAATAGTTATCATCTTTCTTTATCTTAGTATGATTTCCCCCTGATATTTAGTTAGATTAATATACATTAGAGTTAGTATTATAAATTTTATGAATATATAAAAAATATTCTGAAATAATGATATATTTCTATTAATATTAATTCAGTGATATATTTTCTCTCGTGTCCTTCCTTTTCTCCATCTATAGCAGTCTGGGATGTCATCCTCTTTTACTGTTTATAACTTCATTCTTTCTTAAAAAGTAAAATTATTTTATTTTATAGAACTTTCTCCTGAACTTCTTTCACTTTCTATAACTTGTTGCTTAATTCCCATTAGTTACAATTGCTGTGTATCTTCTTCCCAGAAAGTTTTGATCTTCCATTTTGTCTCCATGGTTGAACTCGCTTTCCTCTGTTCAAATCTGTGATCGCTTTGAAGCTCATGTTTAGTGTGTCTCCTTCAATAATATGTTTTTTGTCTTTATTTTTACCCTAGCTATGTCCCATGGAGTGTTGTTTGTGTCCCACTCTTTACTTCTTTGGATGTGACTTTGGGCTTTTACTTTGATATTGTTTATCTCTCGCTATTTTTTTTATATCTTTAGGTCTTTGGATCTCTCTTTTGAATGCCTTTATGTGATGTTAGTTTAGTGCCTTAATCAGCACCCTTTCATTCCATAAAGGATGATCTGGAAAGTAAAACTACATTTCAAATTATCTTTTCAAGATGAAAGTTGGAAAGGGGAGAGTTGCACGTGCTTTTATTGAAGTGCAGGAGGAACTTGCTGTCCTTAGTTTGTGATTCCTGTACCTCATTTCATTGTTTGGTGACCACACTTGGCTTCATGCACCCTTGTTATTTGGAGGTTGCACTTGACCCTACTTCTTTGGCTAATGCTGCACACTTTACCTCATCTCTCGTCTTGTTTGACATCCATGTTTGGTTTGTTGTGTCCCTCTAGTTGTTCTGTGGTTGTGCAATATTTTTAGGTTGTTCTTTCCTTTCCCTGACGTTTTAGGACTTATTTGTTTTCTATCAGAAGAAGGGTTTTCTTTATAATAAGCTTCAGATTGAGTGTTAGAACCTATGGAAATGTCTTTAGCTTTTATTAGAATATTTTAGATGATCCCCTTCAGGATTATCTTTTTTCTTTATATACAGGACTAATTACGTACGACTTCATCTTATCATGATCTGTTCCTCTGATTTGTTAGGATTAAGTTTGATATTAACAAGGGTTATATGTTCTGTGAATATATCAGATATATCAATACACTGTGGTACATCTCAATTTATAGCAAGTAGCAAGAATTCAATGCAGACAGAGAGAGATAGAGGAACTCTATCATCTAATTACATATTATCATACAATAAAAAATTGTTAACTTCAAATGAGGAAAACAGATTGTACAATTTTTTAAGAGTTGATCAAAACCATAAGGAAATTTCTCTTTGTCTGTCTGATACAAACATGCCCACAAAAAATATCTTCTCATAAGAAGCTATGGGGACAAGAGGATAGAGTAGGGACAAGATAACAAAGTTCCCTGTGCAAAAACCTCATCTATAAATAATATATGGACATAGCAACAATACAGCGAAAAACCACTCTCCTAGATGACCCTTAAGATAAGGGGATGTTTTTGTTTCTTTCCTTAAGATTCATTTGGTCCTTATGTTTCCATAATTTTTATCATCATATATAAGCATTGCAATTTTAAGTGGTCAATAACTTGTAATTCCTTGATATGTCTTATTTTTTTAAAGTTGAAGTGAATGCTATTAATTAAAGTTTAAGTGGTCAAGTTGTATATTACCAAAAACATATTCTGGAGTTGTAGTGTTGACATTTTTGAAGTTCGACCTGTTGTACAGGCAATTATTTTTTTAAAATTTTAATGTGAACATCTTTCTTCAATCAGAATTCAACATTTGCTTCACTATTTTTTTCTATATTTTTTAAGGACTGAGCCACACATAAACGTAAATAAATGACAAAATTATCAAATATTCATTTTTCTCTTTTCTTTTTCACATCTGGAATCACTATTTTATTTTATAAGATTAATCCTGTTTCAGAATTTCAAATGTCATTTTTCATTTAGAAGTAGTACTTCAGATAAGAGATTAATTTCTATCTTCTGAATATAAATAAGTAATTATGCTCATTACTCTTAATTTGTATATATTCTCCCTACTATTAGTTTCTCCAAGATTGTTGGGCCAGAAACTAGTCTCGACCTCTATACTAAAAATATTTCAAACTTTATAATTAATTAACACGTTTCTGCATGAATACTTGTATGGTAAGTAGATATACTGTATCCAGCTACTATGCCAATATCTGTCCAATTACATTATAATATTTTTGAATAGTGAGTTTCATAACTTAAAAAGAAATATAATTGAATTTGAATTTATTTTATACTATATTATTTATATTTTAAATTCTTTTTACAAAATAATTCAAATATGTTCATTAAAAGTTTTTCATTTGAATAAACTATTTAAATTATATGTAAAATGCTATTTTAATATTGAATAATGTTCAATAATTAAATAACCCTTAACAATTAAAAAAATGTTAATCTATTTTCAATTAATATTAATTAAAATTGCTTTTAGTTAAAGTGCACTAAGATATTTTCTATTGAAATAATTATTGTTAATTAGTATTGTACAAAATTATTTTACAAGGCTGAATATATAAGTTATACTTTATATTTATGACAAATAATTTATTTTTTGATACATTTCTATTTTTAAATATTGACATTGTTTGTTAAAAACAATTCAAATTTGGGATTAAAGATACTGAAATGGTAGATTGAACAAAAATTATGTCAAAACAGACATAACATAATGCTATATAGGATGCACATTATAAAATATTTAAATTTTAAAGATAAAATTTCTATTTAAATAAAACTTTTAATATTCAGTTAACTTATACCCTATTAAACACCTCAGGCAACACTAAGAGTGTAAGAATATATATATATATATATATATATATATATATATATATATATATATATATATATTAGAAGAGTGAAATTGACCCTTTATAAAATAACATGAGTGATTGAGATGGAAAACACGAGAAAAACATATATTCTTAAAAGTTTTGTACAAGAGGATATTGAACATTATTTTAAAAAAAAATCTTGAAAGGTTGGATTATAAGAGTGAAGAAGGGTAGGTTAGAGTTTGATTTTTGGTAACCATAAAATTACAAATAACACCATAGATAATGTTCTCAAAAAATTGCAATGGGCCACTTGATGAGTGGTATTCCATTAGAACATCGAAAGCAATAGCTGGCAATGCCATGTGAATAAGGTGGGGCACTAACACATGCATTTCAAATCCCATCACTTTCTTCATTATCCTTCTTCACTTCTTCCCTTCAATTTTTATGCAAACTCCTCAGTTATACAAACAAATCATATAACATCATGCACATTCTAATGAACATCCTTGTTGCATTGTTTTAATTATTACAGTGCAACCTTTTACTTTGTTTTTCTATTCAATGCATGTTTCACGGATTCCTCACATGGGACACTCACGATATTTCTTCTATTGTTTTCTTCTCAGTTTGATATTAAACTCCTTCACAGCATCACCAAATTGTCACCATTTTTTTAAAGATTGAGGAACATCTCATACGGAACATCAACATCTGAACATAGTACATGTCGATGCTTAGCAGAAATAGTAAGAACCTTTACACGTTATTTACCTTATAAAATATTCATCTTCATACAAAGTTGCATGTAAGTGTAATAATGACCAAAAAGTGATAGGAGAAGACATGTACTGTGAAGTGATCAAGTGACAAGGGAAAAAATGTTGTGTTGTGTGTACCAAAAGCGACATATGGAAAAAGATTCCGATCCTAAGAAAGGCACCTTCCTTCATTTTCTTTCTTTTCTTTTTTTTTTCTCATCAAACTTTGCAAGCTGCCATTCTTCTCTCAACCTATCAATAACCACCAATCCAACGGTCTGTTTTTTCTTTTCCCTCAGATTTAACACTCCAAACAACAAAATTACAAATTAAAAAAAATATATATTTTCTTTTCTTTTCTTTATTTAGAACAGCACAAAGGTGTATTATAAAACAAAATAGTGTTTTTTTCCGGAAGAATATTCCTATTAAATGCTTCAATTATGTTTTCCTATCAGACAAGTTTGGTGAGGATAACTATGGGTTTCAATTTACAATTTATTTTTTATGCTATTTTGTACTTGAATTCGCTGGTAATCTGGTTTGATTAAGGTTGACCGAGAAAAGAAAAACTTCAATTGGTGCTTATATTTTTTAGGATGTGAAGTTTTTTTCTTCAGCAAATACATTCTACTAATATCTTAAATTACCATCTAGTTTTTACGGTAAAATTATATTATTTTTGGAAAAATATGACTTTAAAAATTGAATTTTAAAAGTATATATTGTTGAACCTAATTAGCTTGTTTTTAGTTTAGTTAACCCTGAGTTTGTTGATTGTTTTAAAAATAAATATAAATTTTTATGATTTTTTATTTTTATGATTTTTTATTAGATAAATATAATTTTTGTCTGCTTTTAAATTTCTCGTGACATAGTGCATTTTTCAAAATTCAATTGTTCCTACTTAAAATGTTGTAAACTTTAGAATAATAATTGAGAAAGTTTTGTTTTGTAGGGTGAAATTGATAAAGCGAAAAATACTCAGAGAAATTGAGAAAGATAGAAAAGCAACTTATAAGACAAAAGAATTTGGTGAAAAGAGAATATTTTTATGAAAAGTAGAATACTATTTTTTTTTTGGATAAATTAAAAATGAAAATTTTAAATTCTTTTAACTATACATTCATCTCATTCCCTATTACATCCTTAAAAAATGGATTTATGTATATATATCCTGTTTCTTCAATAAATAATTAAATTGGATATTTAGAATATATTAAATATTTTCCACCAAACAAAAGAAAGGTATTAAAAATATTAATTTTCATTAATATTTGAAGACATAACTAGGTTTGTAGGAAGATAAAGAACAAAATAAAGCATTAATATGATAAAAATACCAGGTTGTATTGAACTAATATTATTTGAAGGTGATGATGAAATTTTGAATTTAAAAAATCCTTAATTACGCAATAAGTGTTTAAATTGAATTGGAGCTTTCTTTGAGAGAGTTCCCGTAACTGTTCGCAGAAGCTTGTGTTTCTCTCTCAGTGTCGTTCATGTCCTTCTGAGGTAGAGAGAGACACTGTGAACGTTTCCGTTCAGAGACAGACATAACAGAAAGTGTTCAGAGAGAAGAGAGAGAAGAGAGCACAACAATGTCTTCCTTTGATTTGTTACTGTTTTCTCTGAGCAGGGTCTTGTGTAGTCCCATCGCGGTTTTCTTTCAGATCCAGGTTTTTCACTTCTATCACTTTTTGATCCATCTCTGTTTAAAGCTCTTGATTTTGGGGGTGACTAATTTTGTCTCAATTATTGTTCAACTAATTCAGCATTAGTCTCTTGTTTGTGGTTAGATATTGTTTCCTTCCTAGCATTTCTTGGCTTGCAGGTTTTTGTGGCCACCAATATAAATTTTTGTTGCTCTTCATTCAGTATCTGTATGCCAGGGTTTTTTCAGCTGAGTTATGGTGGTTTTGGTACCGAACAGAATTGTGCTTTTTATGTTTTATTTGTTTGTGGTTACAAAGGGTTTGGGGAGGGAAAAGTGGGTATGTCTGGATGATGTGCTTCCCAATGGCACTTGGGGAAACATGAGATAAAGCTCTTGTGCTGTTAATGATGCTTTTTTATTTAACCAATTGGGGCTATTTGCTACTTCTGGAATTAAATTGAAGTTTCTTTCTTCTCCGGGTGTTGAAACCAATTTCTGCCTCCAGGAAGAGGATTGAATGGTTTTGGCTTGAGAAAGTGACCTAGTTTAGTCTGGTAGGATATGGATGGAATTCAGATATACTTCCAATATTTAATTTTTATCTGTGAAATCTTTTTCACAGATTTTATTCTCACCCAGAAATTTTGACAGAGTTGAGGTACCAACATGTGTGTCATTTTTATCGATTTAGCATCCAGAATCCCGTTAGTTGGGATGTCTATATAGACTTTAAATTAACATTTAGAAACAGAAGAGACATTATAGAGAATTGAGATAGAAAATAATGCATTGTTGAAAGGGATTTCCCTTGAACTGCATTTCAAGCTCAGGTTGTAAAATTTCGTGTTTGTTGAATGAATGTTAATAATAAAGGAGGTAATGGAACCTTAAGTGTCAGAATAAGGGCTATGTGTATTTGTGGCAGTCTTAAGTATGGCAATATAACTCTTGCATTTCAATATTGCATGATAATTATTTTTGTTTCCTTAAAATGAAATCTCGCGTTGTTTTCCCCGTTTTTTTTAAGAGAACATTGCATAAAAACCTGAATTTTATGTTTGCTCTGCAGGGGTGTATAATTTGCTTAACACTTGCTCTTGGGTGGGCCTGTGCTGCTTATGTGAGGTAGTCATTGATATAAAGCACCTAGGAAACACTTTCAGTGGCATTTCAATGAGAAATTTACAGCTTTTTCCCCCACTCACAGGAACAGAGAGATCAAACAAATGAAGGATTGTATGAAGAATGGCAATAGCTTTTCTTTCCTTTCTCATGACATTAACGAACTTGAGCACTCCTACCAACTCAATCTTCCAAGAGTAACTGTGATTATGCCGCTAAAAGGGTTTGGAGAACATAATCTTCATAACTGGAGGAGTCAGGTGATAACTTATATGACATGCCCCTGGTATTTATTTGAGGTTTCCAATATTTTGGTTTCTGTGCAGTGCCTTTTTGGTTCTTCACAAGTAATAGTAATACACTATAAATAGGAAAGTTGAAATATAATTCGATCTTGTATGATTTATGTATTTCACACACTTTCTCTTGCATTTTCCTAAATTTGTAATTTAAATGGTATGATCTATTGTCATTGTTGGCGTACTATTAGTTATTCATTTTTGTTGCATAGTAAATAATAATTGGTTGTATTTTTGAATATATTTTCAGTAATGCTTGAAGTTTGTTTTTGAGCAACTGTTGTCCACTTTATTTAATATATGATTCTGTTCATTTTAAACACAGATAACATCTCTATATGGTGGCCCTATTGAATTTCTTTTTGTGGTAGAAAGTACCGAGGATCCTGCTTACCATGCTGTATCAAGACTAATAGCAGAATTTCAGGTATAAACAAGCTCACAAGTTATTCTCTCATGTTTTTCATTTTCTTTCCACTTTCATGTCTGTCATTATTTGCGGCTGCACACTCCTTAGTCCTTTCAATTAGTTGCTTTGCCCTGTTGGAGTTAGTTGTTTTCTGATTTGGACTGTCTCCATTATCATGTCTGTGTCTCATTTACGCTAAATTACATGCCTATTTGATATATGCAGGATCATGTTGATGCTAAGGTTGTTGTAGCTGGTTTGTCAACAACTTGTAGTCAAAAAATTCATAATCAATTGGTATGGAATTTTGTTGACATATTTTTGATAATTTTTTCAAATACTAAGTGTTGCCTCGGGGCCATGCTATATGCAGTAATCTTATCTTCCTTGTATTTTTTGGAAGTCAATCTAAATCTATGTTGAAAATGATGATCTCAGATCTTAGCAAGCACTTCTCTATATTGTAACACTAATTAGGCAAATACATATGTGAAAGATCAGGGTTAACTCGTAGAAATTCCACATTGAAATTTGGTTCATGTGCATCCTTGTTGATTTCCTAGATTGTCCTTGCTAGATTCACATGTGTATTGAGTGGTCTTAACACCTGGGCAGGTTGGAGTGGAGACAATGCATAAAGATAGCAAGTATGTATTGTTTTTGGATGATGATGTTAGGTTACATCCTGGATCAATTGGAGCACTCACTCGTGAGATGGAGAAGAACCCCGAGGTCTAACTTAAATTTGTTTATTGTGGTTCTTTTCTAAAGGATTAATTATAATTATTATGGGTTCACTTCCCTGAACTAATTTATTATGTTCTTAATTCTTTAATGCTTAGCAGATATTTATTCAAACGGGATACCCTCTTGATCTGCCATCTGGAAGCCTGGGGAGTTACTGCATCTATGAATACCATATGGTACACAACTTCCTCTGGATTTATATCTCCAATCTCTGCAGCACATGTCTGTGTATAAGTTTGAGTTTTCTTTTATTTTCCTTTTGTTATAAAGGGTACAAGACCTACAAATGAAACTTGGCTAATTGAATTTTACTCAAGTTTCAGGATTTATTGGATAACTTTTAATTTGGATCTTTTGTAAATCCTAATATTTGACAAGATTTAGTTATAATAGTTCTACTCATTTGCTCCTAATGTGCTTTTATTTTATTTCACAGCCTTGTTCGATGGGCTTTGCCACCGGTGGAAAAACATTCTTTTTGTGGGGAGGGTGCATGATGGCAAGTAGCTTTTACTGTTCTTTTTTATACTCAGTTGATGCTTTGAAGAAACTCATGTTCTAATTTTTAGTTTTTTTTTTTTTTTTCAGATGCATGCTGATGACTTTAGGCAAGATCGTTATGGTGTAGTCTCAGGACTTAAAGATGGTGGATATTCTGATGATATGACTCTAGCAGCCATATCCGGTTAATCTTTGGTTCTCTTATCTTTTTGTTTATGTACACTTTGTAATTGTATACAACTACTTTATCTGTATCATTCATTGAAAATAAAGATTACTTGATGATTGATCCACGAAGAAGCTAATTCCTTATAGTGAGATTTGGCAATCCTATGAACAATTTCTTGTTCTTGTTTATGCACATCTTGCAGAAAAATGACACTGAATGATAGTAGTTTTCTTTTGGGTAATGTTGTTTTCATTAAACTTAATATTGCGCAAGAGACTGCTCCACACACTCACATACATATATGACATCATTTTTTTGTCAATGCAATAGGCTCCTACTCATTCAATTGGATACACTAACCTTTTTTTGGTACATATTTAATGTTTTTTCCCTGTCATTTCATTCCTATTTATTGAGTGAGTTCATTGCTATTAAATTTATACAGATAAGTTGGAAAATAATGAGAAAAGAGGACATGAATGTGTTTGTATTTCATTAGCAGGTGTTAATGTTTTGTACTAACCACTAATAGTCCTTCTTATACTGATAAAATAGGTCAAAATAGTACCGTTGTGGATTTTGTTATACCCCTACTTAATAAGTCTACTAAACAAAGGAGTCTTCTAAAAGAATAAGAATCTTAATATTCTAACAAGTATTACAATTTATCATGCAGGGGCTCACAAAAGGCTCATTACTTCTCCCCCTGTTGCTGTCTTTCCTCATCCCCTTGCAAGTGATCTTAATTTTGGAAGGTTTGTGATTATTTCTCATCTTAAATTGAGTTTCTTTGCATATTTGATTATTTACTTTCTTTTTAACCTGTGTAGATATTGGAATTACTTGAGGAAGCAAACATTTGTTTTGGAGTCCTACACAACAAATGTTAACTGGATAATGAATCGTGCACTGTTTACTACTCACTGTTATTTATCATGGGGATTTGTAGCACCATATATTATGGCGATGGTTCATGTTGCAGCAGCTTTAAGATTTTACAATAAAGAGTTCTTTCCTGAAGAAATTACCTACAATTCTGGTGGTGAGCACACTACTTTTCCTTTCTAGGTATGTTGTTAGTGTGTGGATTCATGGATAGAAAATGGCAGGATTATGATGCTGAAACAGGATTATTGTTCAACTTATATGCAGTTTTAGAAGCTCTCTATTCATGAGTATTTGTGTGGGATTTTTTCGTCTTACATGGATTTCATAAATACTTGTTATTATATAAGAACTTCATTGGAATTTTATTTATGATAAGGGTCATTACCTTCTGTGGAATATTATATAAACTGTTAACTGTTATCAATATGGTTTGGATTATCTTTTCTAATAACGCAATGGGAGGACATGAAATTCAATCCAGCCATAACATTCTATTCCCATTTTTATATGTTGCATTTCCACTGGTGACATTTCTGTATTTGCCATGAATAGACAAGGCTATAGGAAAACATAAATGGGTGTACTGCTTTATTGTGAGATGAACTTTTTCCCATGAAACTTTACATTTTCAGTTCTTGCGTTTTCATAAGTACCTTTTTCCCAGGGTTGTTATTGGTGACCATCCTAGCCATATGCACTCTTGTTGAACTTCTTTCAATGTGGAACTTGACGCGGATAGAAGTCCAGCTGTGCAACATGTTGTCTCCAGAGGCGCCACAACTCTCCCTCGCATCTTATAATTGGTGTCTTGTAAGTATTTTCGTCTTCCCTGTTTTTTATGTGGACAAATTTGACAGGCATTGTTTATCATTGATGTCTTGTACATTTTTACTGTAAAGTTGAGTTCTTCTGAGTAAATGTTTATGTATCAACCTTGTATTCCAATTTTATAGCTAATGATGATATTCAAGGGGAGGAGAACGATGCAGTATTTTAGGATTCCTCATATTCTAAAATTTGATAAAACAACAAACATAAATTTTGAGTCCAATCAAACATTGCAAGCACAAAGAATTGATGTGGGTCAGCCACTGGCGTAAATACGTTGAACTATGGTATAAAATAGAGAAAGTAATGCATGGACTTGTGAGTAGATGTTGGAAAAAAATATATTTGGGGATGATTATGAATGTAGTATTATGATAGAAAGGTTGTGAAATATCAAACAAGCCTGCTACTAGTTGGTAAAGTTAGAAAGTGACTTTTTTTTGAACAGGTGTTCATTGCAATGCTGGTGGATAACTTTCTCTATCCCGTATCTGCCTTCCGCTCTCATTTTTCTCAATCTATCAACTGGTCTGGTATTCGGTACTATTTGAAAGATGGGAAAATTAGCAAGGTAAGATGGTTGATGCTTTATGTAATCTCTGATTTCCGTATTAGACCTGTTTCCTTAAACAGAATATATTTCAATTTTTGGTATGTTCTGCAGATTGAAAGAACTCAAAGAAGCAAGGATATGGGTCCAGTTTTCACAGATTTGGGAGGAAAACATTTATACGGAAAGAAAGGGATGCCTACTAGAGGATCATTCCTGAGTTCTTTGTCCAGAAGTTTGGCACAATGGCATCAACCCAAGAAATTTGATAACTAGGATTCAGAAGCATGGGTGTTGATAGATCACATTGGTCTTAATTATTGTTTGGTGCATTCATGATTGATTGTTTTAGTGTGGTAGGAAATCCAGTTCCATTTTTTCATTTGCCCATTCAATCCATATGATTTTTTATAGCCCAGGCCTTCTCCCTTAGGGTTGATTTTGTAATTGTAACAGTTCAGTGATTGATTTATGTAATACAGTTGATCAAGAATTGCAGAATTATATAGGTAGCGATTTGATCCACATCCAGACAATGGGTAAGAAAAACATCTAGTTTATTCTTTTTATTGATTCATTAGTTTGACTTTTATTTTTACTGTGGAATGATTGCATGAAGTGTTTCAAAATTAATAAATAACTCAACAAAATAACAGTAAAAGAAAATGAAATTAAAAGGTTCAAAATACCTTTACATAATTATCTTTATAGAAGATTACTAGTAAAATTGGTATTAATATTTATATATTTATAACTTTTATTTTTACTGTGGAATGATTACTAGTTCCTTTTATAGAATATATTCCACCGAAAGTCAGTTCACCTTAGCACCAGATATTTAGAATGACTTTTTGACTAATACACATGGTGCCACTTTTCAATATTATAAAATTGCAAAATTTTCGTACAATTAAGGGAGTGTGAAGGTGTTGCTCTTCAGTTAAAATTAAAAGTTTATTTCTATGATATACAAAATAACAAATTACTATCAAAATAAGACTATAATTACAAAACAACACAAGTAACTGCGTGTAAATCTTGTCAGTATCTAAACTAGATTAAACTATGTATGCATGGATGAGTCCTTATCCTTCTTTTACGCAAGTAATTTATAAGAGTACTTTTAATGATTACGAACTGTTCCAAATATTTGTCCAAAAAAAAAGACATTTTATGATTGATAAATTCTGAAAAACTAAGTTAATTTGGTATATAATTAAGGGAATTGCTGAAAAAGTCGTCAAGAACAGAATAAAGCAAGGAGCAAAGGAATCCACAGCAAGAAAGAGTTTCCCCATTGTCTTTTTTCTCGATGAACATGGCTGCCAAGAGAGAGAAAACAGTGATGGGGTGTTGCCTCCGTGGTTCCTCCATACCTGCAACTGCAAGTGTTGGAGAAGACTCAGGGCTCAAACAAGAAGTTCTCATACAAGTACCAGCGTGCAGAGTTCATCTGATGGATGAAGGAGAAGCTCTTGAACTGGCTCAAGGGCACTTCACGATCGTGAAAACCATGGAAGAGAATGTGTCTCTGGCTACAATCATAAAAGTGGGAGATGATCTTCAATGGCCTTTGACGAAAGATGAGCCAGTTGTTAAGCTGGGTGCTCTCCATTACTTGTTTTCCTTGCCGGTGAAAGATGGTGAACCTCTCAGCTATGGTGTCACCTTTTCAGAAGCTACTTTGGGAAGTTTGAGTTCGCTGGACTCGTTTCTGAAGGACCACTCTTGCTTTTCTGGCTTCAATTTGAACAAGAAGAACAATCTAGATTGGAGGGAGTTTGCTCCAAAGGTTGATAATTACAATCATTTTCTGGCCAAGGCAATTGCAGGAGGAACTGGTCAGATTGTGAAGGGCATCTTCATCTGCAGCAATGCTTACACCAATAAGGTTCTGTTCTGTTGTTCACTATATTCATACACTTTCTCTTCATTTTAAGTTTGAAGCCCAGAAAATCAAGTTTTGAACTTTTACAATGAAAAGTGAAATTGTTACAAAAATTTCTCGTGGTGTAAAGCCACCCCAGAAAGTTTTCCATATTGCACTTTTTTTTGGAAGTTTTACACCTCTCATTAGAAAAATTTGTAGCAGTTATATATTATCAGAATATTGTTTCTGTCAGTAACAGCATCTAAGAGTTTGCTAACATAAGGAATTAAAATTACCATTTACATGAGCTTTGAGACTAAAACTCAAGTGAAATTAATTACAAAGACAAAGTTATAAACATCGAGTGAACAGTTTGTCAGAAGAAAAAAGAAAGAAAGACAATCAAAATGCTGTTTGTACCACTAAATATCTAAAACTTGCTGGGTGGAAAATCACCAGGTTCAGAAAGGAGGAGAAACGATCCTAAACAGTTCTGCAGATGAGAAAAATGGTGTTGTTGTGGCCAGCGAAAGCATGAACAACAAGACTTTCAGCGCCTCAAAGAAGAACAAGATTAATAAAAACCTCAAACGGTATTCAAGGAATGAAACTGGACACATAAATGACTATGTTTAGTGCACATGTGAATGAGTTACATTAAATGTCTTTTGTATTTGCATTATAGTGTGAGAAAGCTGTCGAAGATGACAGAAAAGTTGAGCAAATCTGTGCTAAATGGTGTTGGTATAGTGAGTGGATCAGTGATGAATCCTGTGCTTAAATCCCAACCAGGAAAGGCATTCCTAAAGATGGTTCCTGGGGAGGTTCTGTTGGCTTCCCTTGATGCAGTGAGTGAGTAAAAGTTAAAACCATGTGAAAGTGAAACACTTCATAACACTACTTTTCTTTCAGATAAGCACCACCACCCTCACTTCTTTAATTCATAACCCTTCTAATGCTGCAGACAAGGTTCTAGATGCTGCTGAAGCTGCTGAAAAACAAACTTTTTCTGCCACTTCCAAAGCTGCATCAAGAGCGGTTTCTAACAGGTAAAGGACATCCCACAGAGAACAAGTTATGCAAAGATTAAATGTAGCCTTACAAATTTTTCTCACACATGTTTTCAAATTTTCAGTTTTATTAACTGTTATACTCATGCATATGCTTTTTTTTTTGTCTGAAGTTGAATTTGATAGATGAGATTTGGTGACAGGTTTGGGGAAAGTGCAGGGGAAGCTACTGAACATGTATTTGCAACAGCTGGACATGCTGCGAATACTGCTTGGAATGTCTTTAAGATACGAAAAGCTTTAACTCCAGCTTCTTCAGCAACCAATGGAGTGCTCAAAAAAGCTGCCAAGGTTCCAACTTTTAAATAAAAAATCAAATCAAGTTTCTTTTTTTTCATGATTATGAAAGGTTTAAGGAGGATAGATACCATGTGGTGGAACAATTAGTACCTAATTTTGCGCTGATTAATTATGATTATGACGTGAGTTCCAATATTCTTTTAATTAATCAACTTAAGTTATTCAATGTTTCATGAAGAATGCCCACATAGACTAGTGAAAAGGTGTTGCCGTGAGGGGTTTTTTATCATTCCTGCGTGAGAGATTGATAGCGCTTACATTTTAATTTATGAGAATAGTTGAATGATATATGAATGAATCGCTGATAAAAAGAACGTGACAAAATGGATCAAATTTAAACAACTTGAAGCTATATGATAAAATATAGATGAATTTTAAATATTGAAATTAAATTAAATGCGAACCCAATATAAATTTATCACTTAGTTTGCAATAACAGTTAAAACTTAAAACAACAAAAGAAAAAAGCTTTCATTTAATTTAAATTTAGATAGGTTCGCATTTTATTTAATTTCAATATTTAAAATTCATTTCTATATTTTATCATATAGCTTCAAGTAAAAAAAAAAAGCTTTCACCATATTTAAACTTTATTAATAAATTTAATAAATAAATTAGTTCTATTTTAGTTCACCATTGGAGTTTACAATCCGCGTGAGTCCAATCCATCTTAAGCGTAATAGAACAAAAGCAATGAAGGAGTGAGAAATAATTAGAAATAAATAAAAATAAAAAATTGCATTTTATTAAAAAAAAAACATGTAGCAGTGTGAAAACTTTAAACACTTGTTATAGCTATATTTTAACTACAAACAATATTTTTTCCATTTTATTTTATTTTATTTTGACAAATACCAAATTATTAGAGAAAAGTGTATATAATCCGCTAATTGTTTATTTCCTTTTCTTATTCTGCATGATTATGCATTTTATCATTTTTTGTATGGTTAGATTGGATTATAAAGATACTTTAATAAGCATATATTGGTTAAAATGATGTGAGAAAAATGTCTAACAATATTTTGATAGTAATGGTTTAAACAATACTATAACTAGTAATATAATTATGTGCATTTTTAGATTTTACAAGTATTTGTTAGCTTCCAAGACAATAAAAAGAATTTAAACGTAATTTAAAAAAAATGAAGAAATATAGATAAAGTGTGTTTAAAAATGATACTTCAGATCATCTAATAAGTAGTGTTTCAAAGTAAGACTTTATTGTTATCTTTTTAAACAATTGATGTTATGTTTTAAAATTTAATTTTACTTTTTTTTTCTATTTCCAAAGGTAATTTTTAGCAAAATATTTTTAATTAAATTCAAATGAGATTTCTAGTTTTTTTTTTAAATTTAATTTTCAAATTTATATTATAAATCATGTTTTAAAATACAACTTATGATGTGATGATTCTTTAATTTCATTTACAAATTACTATTATATACTTTGTAAATGTATACAATTCGATGAGTCATTATTATATATGGAAACCTAATGGGACGATAAACACAGACAAGTGTAGTTTGTGTGGACTGGGCCTATCACCAGCCCATCCAAAATAAATTGACCCAAAATAATCTGGACATCTTTGCTTTCGGTCATAACAGTAGGTTGACACACCAACGGTATGCAATTAATCTAAATAGAAAAATTTACATTAATAGTATAAAATATTTTAATAATTAAAAATTTGGAAATTAATATTTAATTAGTATTAGATAAATTTTCAATTTATAAGATAAAAACATAATATATATATATATATATATATATATATATATATATATATATATAATTTTAGTACAGATTAAAGTCTTTAAAAAAGTACATTGTAAACACTTTAAACTTAAATTTTCAATATAATCTTTTTTATTTTTAAAAGTGAATTGAAATATAGATCAATATCATCGTGTTCGCTATTTGTGGATCATACCCAAAATTTAAGTTTTATGAAAAAATTTCTTTATAAGACATCTTTGATACAAAAATCATATTTAAAATCATGAGTTTAACATTTGGATTTTAGAAGACTTTTTTAATGATGTATACTAATAACATATAAAATTGAAAACACTATATCATAAATAAAATTCTGCATAAAAAATACTTTTATTTAAAAATATTTATTTTTGTGGTGGTTATTATATGAAGTTCTTAACTTCTTCTTTTTAACTTTTACTTTAATAAAAAGTATTATAAAATCAACACTTGAATTAATATTTTAGTAGGTGATTAATATTTTCAAGATATAAATATATTAGTTACTTTTATATTCAGATTTTAAAAGTATATTAAGAAATAATAACTTAAAAACGGTAAATAGTTTTTATCATATTTAATAATTAGCTCCGTTAATAAATTTAATCACGGATTAAGTAGTATTTCTTTTTCATTTTACGAAATTATTAAATATTTCACATTTTCAAATAAATTAGACGTGTCAAATAAAATATAATTTTTATATTTTGGAGAGTTGATGCGAAAATAAATAGGAGGAGAAGAAATTTGTGGGGTCCTCAAAGTGAGTGCGTATCTTAACATGTAACGAAGTTCAAGTACATTCCTGTTTCTTTTATCTTAAAGAAGCAAGACAACATTAGATTGTGGTAACAGATCAAAGTAGATTGATTACATAGGACAGAGAAAGAGAAGGAGAAAGAGAAAAATAGGTATGGAAGGAGAGGAAGAAGGTGCGAGGCTTAGCATTTACAAGGCGGCGAGAAGCATAAAGCGAAGAGACAACAGTTTATACAACGCTCTCAGATCGATCTACCAAGACTCCATCTTTGTCTCTGAAATCTCTCTCCTATGGCCTCAGCTCCCTCTCCTCGCCAACCTCCGATGCGGTCTCTGGTATTCTCGATCCTTCCACTCCACCTGCTATTTCAAATCCACCGACGGCCACACCAACAACTGCTCCTTCAGCACCGCTCGCCTCAACCTTCACGTCGCGCAGCTCGCCGGTACTCTTCTTTCTCATTCCCAATTCTCAAAGACGTAACCTTTCTGCGTTAATGCTCATCGTTTTTCATCTGGGTAGGTAGGACAGAAGGGAGGCTGCATCATCGTTGATTCTACTCGAAGAGGAAAGCGCTTCCCTGATAGCATGTCCAAAACAATACCCATTTGGACCTGTGTTTTCAATCGGGCCATCAAGGACTTTCGTGTGAGAAATTTTTCATTTCTTCCCCGAAATACATTGTTGGTTATTCATTTGTTTTTGGGTTTCACTTTAGTCCTTGGTTTGATACGATTCACTTTTCTGATAGACTGTTATTGCTTATGATAATGTTTTGCTTTGTCTTCATAAAACAGGACTCTAATGGTTGTGATGAAAATGTTCGTGAATGGGATTGCTCCTTGCACCTTCCCCTGTGGGTTTCCCAAACAGAAAGAGCTTCCATTGAGAAGAGGTTAGAGGAATGGACTCTGTTACTGAAAGCAAGTGGGGCTGATATTGCTTCCCTTGCCGCCTGCTTGAGGAAGCCCTTGCGTCCTCTCTGGATTTCGCAGAGAACTGTGATCTGGTTAAATGAAGTGCCTCACCATGAATCTTGGGATTTCACACCCATCATTCTTGTGTCGGCGTCTTCATCGGTTGGTGTGAGCCAACATGGTACTACCTCTGAGTTCAGCTGGAATTACATACCCGGTGCAGGAGATGATGAAGAAAGCTGGGCCAGGGGTTTATCACCTGTCCTTTTCTGGAAACATGTTTATGATCTTATAAACTCAGGTCCTGATGTGTGTAACCAGAAGGTTGCAGATATAGTTGAAAAGAGTAGAGTAAACCGTGCTTATAGAGGAGAAAGTGCACCACAGATTACAGTTAAGACCCTTAAGTCAGCCTCTCTTACCCAGGAAGAACCATCAGTGACCTACGATGCTTCAATTGTTAAAACTGATGCCGAGTCTTCCGAAGATTCTGGATTATCTTGGCTGGGATCAACTAATTTGGCAGTTGGCACATCTCGAATTGGTATGCCTTAGCTAATTAATTAAAGCACATTTTTAATCCTTTGGTGCATTTCTTTTGATGATGACCGGTTCTGTCGAGTTTATGATCAAAATTTTTGAAAAGAGGTCTGTAAAATGGAAATACACTGTTAAACTTACAGTTCAGACATACTTTTGTTGCCTCTGCTTCTGATCAGCAACCACACATTGAGCATTGTTTTTAGTTCTAAAATGTTTATGTGGCTGAATGTTCAGTGGCCATGTATGGTGCAGCTGCAGATGCTGCCAATGTAGATTGCATACTGAACTGTGATCAGGAGTCCATCTCTGTCTGTCTTCCCAGTGCTGAATCATATTTGCATCTTCCGATGATGGTTAGTACGTAGTTGAAAGGAAACTTTTTATTTGTTTTTATTCTTGTGGAAATCCCTACTCATTCCTAACTCATCTTAATCTTTTATGGTCAGACTTCAAAGTTTGATAGATTTTCTTTATTGACCAATCTTCCTAAAGCGGTGAGCTTTGCAAAGTTCAATCTCAGCCAGGGAAAAAGACTTGTAGTTTGTTGTAATAATGGTAATGGCTCTGAACTACCCTCTGTCGACTTTGTGTATTTATTTGAAACCAAATGACATGTGTTTGGTGTATGTTCAGTGTTACATTCACTGCCCTTTGAATTTGTATTTTTTTTTTTTTTCTTTCTAACTTCATTTTGAATCTCTAAGGTGCCTTTCCTTAATCCTTTTAAATGATTATCGTAGACCATGAAGTGTTGTAACAAACAAATAATATATAGAATTTCTTTGTTTTTTTCAGGGGAAGATATCAGTGTATGTGTTTGTTTGGCAATCTTAATGTCATTATTTGATGAAAATGGTACGTATCTATATATCTTTCACTTTGTTAGAAAACATTAATTAAGAAACCCATATCTCACTTACTATAGAATCAACGCAACAACATGATCATTTCATATTCATCATATCATTTTTCAAGGATTCTTGATGTAAAATTTATGTTTTTAAGACAAGTTTGATACACAGACAGAGAGAGGAGGGTGGAGGGACATGTTCATATCTATTTACTGAATACTTAAAAACTGATTCTCAAATAGAGTAAGGGAATTATGTAGGAAACATTAAGCATAGGAAAGTTAAAATCAAAATGAATGATTACAGCATAATTGTACACCTAGAATAGCCTTTCCATTTTTCTTATCCCAAGATGAAAATATTATGTAGTCTGAAACACGATAAGCGTTTGCATAGATTTTAAGTTGGCATGATGTTCTAAGCAATAGATGATAAGAGAGTAGATTTAATATATGAGTTAGGTCTAGTTAATAGTTCAAAATAAGTTTTTGTGCTTATTCTTGAATTTTGAGAGCTTTGATACTTCATAATAAGTCCATCCATCACTAATTTTTCGTCCTTGTGTTTACCTTTTCTTCTTCAAGGTACGTTTGATGATGGGAAATCCTTTGATGCAGCACAAGTCACTAAATGGGATATGAGGAGACGGCTTGTATATTTATGCAAGTTTGCAACAGATGCTCGACCATCCAGAGGAAATGTGAGACAAGTTTTCAACTTTCTGATCGGTGGAAAATGCGTCCATGATTTGGATTTGGGAAGAGATGAGTAATTGGAATTGGAATTGGAATTGCATGGGCACGTGGATGATTGATTACTTTAACCTTGAAACAATTCCAGAACCAGTTCGCAGATAATTGTTGTATGCCTAAGTTTATTCGAAATTGATGACTATTTTAATAATTCTTTAGATTCAGGTCTTAATAATTCTTAGTTTCAGACTCTGATCTCAATTGGTAAATTCTGAGATGTCTGATTAGGTGATAGACTCTAGCAACATGGCTAAACATTCAATATTGCTCTAGCGAGGATTTTATTTTCTTTAGTTTTATATTGGTGGACTTTTTAGTTATCAGATATTGATATACTGATATGTATCAATCAATTTAATTATGAAATTTGCATTCCTGAACATACATATGAGAATATTCTATTCAAAATTTTAATCTCTGTAGTGTGAAATTAAAATATTTAGATGGTATGGTTTCACATAAATATTGTGAAAATATTAATAGAATGGGCAACTTAACATCTGAATTGGTTAATGTCATTTACAAGCAACAATATTGGAGAAAGATTTCCAAAATGGCTTATCTGCGTTGAGGGATTATACTTGCCTTGCTTTTCAATTTATTTTGGTTGTGGAAACTGAACGACAAATTAAACTAAATTTTTTCATTGAAGTGCATTGAAATTTGTGCTACTTGTTTCAACAGGAACAGCCTAAATAGACAATTTTCTTCTTCCAACTTCAACTATGTTTTAATATCTAATGACATGTGAACAAAAAGGTAGAACATAGACTAAAATTAAATAATTATCTCCTATTATTGTAGTAATTTGTTTCACTGTTTGAAAATTAGACATGGCAGCAAGAGTTATTACTTCATTAAACTAATTCCATTCTATGTTTTCAAATCAAATAGAAGATAGTGAGAATATTGAATGCAATGAAATGGAATAGAGTTCACCATATTTTATTCCATTTCTTTCACTAAAAGAAATTCAAACAATACAATTGATGGCATTTCATTCTGTTATCCACATAACCGTTCAGGAAGGAGCAAATGGAAAAGGAAAAATAGTAGTGATCTATATACTTCGTTACAACAAGCCAGCCCTAGCTAGTTGTGACTCGTCATGAAGCAGATTCTTTTTTCCCAATCAGCTCTGTACTGTACAGCAGGTTAGGAGAAAGACACAAGGTGAAGTGATACCAAGTACTAAGGGGGTCATATGAAAAATAGAAAAAAAAAAAAAGAAAGAGGTTTGTTTATAGATCAACTCTACAACTTCATTACCGTCTCTTTGTCCTTCTCAAGATTGAAGAGAAACAGATTCTTAGGAAATTAAAGGAGGCCTTTGCTGACGTTTTCTCTTGGATTTCAGATCAACAACTATGATCGAAATGTTATCTTTACTATTTCTACCATATGCAATTTCAGTCAGGCTGTCGGCAACAACTTGTGCAGGAGACGGTTCCTCCACTGACAAGGATCTGCGGCGTCTTCTAAGAATGTGGCGTGCCACTTCTCCAACCTCTTCATTACTCATTACATCCCAGAGTCCGTCACTTGCCAAAATTAAGCACTCATCCTCGTCTGTTCTAGCTGTGAAAGTTATCTCAGGCACAGGAATAATCCATGGTCTCAAATACCGATCACCTGAAACGTCATTGTTAAGCAGGTCAATACACGACAAATCATAGACTTGGTTTCAAGATGTCCAAATGCTAGCTCAATTTGGAAGACTGTCCATATAGTTTCTGTAACTGATGAATAGCCCCAAAAGAAAAGAACAAACGCATAGTTTGCACTAGATGCTGCTAAAAACATGTAGCCTTGAAAATCCGGTGCTATACATACCACAAACTCAATACCTTTCTTGAAGATTATCTGAATCTTATTGCTGAAGACTTTTCTTGAATTAACTGAAAAGTTAAATAGCTTCTGCTAAAATTTCTGGAGAATCATCAACTAGAAATTTCTACGTACTCTGGGATTTTTTAGTAATATCGAAAGAGAAAATGACCGTACATTATTATTAGATTAGAATAATCATCTGATAATATATAGGACAATCTTGTAACTCTCTAGGACTGTGAGAATACAACTTAAACCAAAGCGAACCATCTGGACTTAGGTTTAGATCTTGGCTGGTCCCTATAAGGAATCATGCTTCATGCGGATTAGGACTAGAAGAAATATAGGTTAGTACGAATACAACTTTTTTGCCTTCTGCTATTTAACCTTCCCTTCCCCTTGTTATTTTTTATTACCAAGATATCTTCTGTATAAAAATAATAAAACCCTATTCTGTATCATCCTCATTACACTTTAAACCTTATTTTTGCGCTCTTCATCTTCATTGTTCTTTTGAACCCTGTACTCTTATCCTGATTACTCTTTAAATACTTGTATCCCATCTCCGTTATTTGGTAAACTCTTTACATCTATTTTCTCCTCTCTCTTTTATTCTCTGTAATAAAAATATCATAACTTTATTTACATTGAAAGTAACTTTTTGGAAAATATATACCTATTCAAAGTACTTTATAGAAACATATATATATACAAAGTCAAAGTAACTTCTAAAACTATAAGCCAAAATCCATAATTTATGGGAAGGTAAGGTAAGGTAAGGTCTGGAGAAAAAATGGACAATGACAACTTACACGGAAGAAAAAGGTGTTCAACGAATAAAGGAATTGAAACAAGGAACCATGTTTATGAAAGAGGGAGGATACAAAAGAATGAAGAAGAATAGCAGCATTTCAAGAAAACAAGGATCATTTAATAAAAAAGTTAAAAAGGTGATTACGTAAATTTATATGCCAAAATAAAGGGCAGAAGGGAGCCTAGTTAATTAATTAGAAGGTGAAATTAGCAAAAGACTTATTTTTCTCTATCCTTTTAAGTCAAAGTTCATAGACCAACGGGCCGATCAAGCTAGATTTAACTAATTTTAAATATCTCAAAAATTTAGATATTTTTAATTAAATTTTTATTAAAAATTATTTTATTGAGTAGTTAATTTTTTTAAGTATCATGTCTTTTATTTTTATCATCTTGTCTCCTGTTCACCAATTAACTTATTCTTTTCTTTTATAATTTTTTTAACTTGTTCGACAATTTACTTTCTTTTTTTATAATAATGAGTTGACCAACAAATTAAAAAAGATCGAAGATAAAAGAGATGAATCATTCCATTGATGAAAATAATATCAAACAACAAATTACATAAAGAAAAGTAAAAAAAAATTAGGTCAATAGGACAAAATTATTTAAGAGATTGAAAATACTCATTTTAATATAAATATATTTTTGCAAATTTCTATTCTTTTATCACATCATATATATCCTGTAACTATCCAGAATTTTTTTTCTCTTTCTTTATTGATATATTAGGTTTGGATGAAATTCTCTAGTGCATCAATTGTTTTCCTTTTATTATTTATTTCATCTATGTCCGGAGCTAACATGATTTGACCATTTTAATGGTATTTAACTATAAGACTACGCTTATACGGTCCAACTTAGCCCCTATGCCGAGCCCTACCTCCAATCACTCTCCTATGTTTAGCAACTAACAATAATAGGATTATGTCACTCCTCTAGCTATATTGTTCTCTACTTAAAATCTATCCCCTTAGTCAATATATCTCTTCTCAACATCTTTTAACTACTCATGCTGGTGTCAAAAAACCTAAAAGTGTAAACAATAAAATTTAAAGCAAAAATTTGACAAAATTCAGCCAGAACTTAACAAAACTTAAGCACGATTGCTGGACTTTTTCTCTATCCAAAAGTCAAACACAATGAGGACTCAAATCATTCTATTAACAAAAATTCCAACTACCAACTGTTCAGGAATTGTGAAAATAATTGCAGACTAACAAATTGCCGTATAGCTAGAATTTGTCCCATTCAAGAAAGTGATAATAATGCTTAGCTATTCAGGTTATTGACCTTATCTTTAGTCGATGTGGGACTTCCAACACACCTTCAGTTTTATGCAAGTACTTGCATGAACTAGTTACCAATTAAAATAAGCAAGAGGAAGAGACCGGCAGATTTTTTTCTCTTCTAAATCATAAAATGTTGCTATTATCAGAACAGAAAATATGCAGAGAAGTTTGATCAAGCATATATAACTTGAACCAACGTGTATGAATGGTGGAGGAGAAAAATCCAACCGTCACACCAAAAGGTTAAGTTGTATTCTTATGGAGTTCAAGCCACAAGACGCCAGAGGCGGGAATAATCTACCTTGATTTGATTGAGGAAGAAGGAAGACAATAATAATGGCTTCAAACGATAGGCATTGTATTTATCTATAACTTACGGTTTTACATGGCTTTTATTTACTTCTCCAGGGATAAATTTTCCTCCTCTCATTACTTAGCAGCTTCGTCCTCTTACAGTGTTATCTCACGAGTCACAACACTCATCCTCGGACTCATTTTCGAGTATCAAAACAGAGGAAGGTTTTTAACTCAAGCTCAGATTCCCTATCTTAACCTGCATTCTTCCACTGTCTCATCATTATCGCAACTAATGCAATAAGCTTCAGTGTCTGCGCATTTTGTTTTGTTTCTTTGAGTAACTTAGCTATAGTGACACCAGCAAGAAAATGACCCTCTTACATGAGTATAGGTATTACAATAATCCCTAATTACTAGACGATTAAAATCAAAATACTAGAAAATTATAGCCGTTTGCATCTTTTATTTTTCCATAGCAGAGACATAATAACTTTGTCCCTTTATTAATAGTTCAGAAAGAAGAAAAAATTTCGCAAATTCTTAACCTAAGATCGGGTATGAAGATAAATCAAGGTACCTATGGCCCTGGACATGGCAAGCACACCAAACACCCTAGCTCCATTCCAGTTTATGACTTTTCCTCCTTCTCCTTCAATTCTCAAGAGTTCATCTTGTCTATCCGGCTGTACAAACAAGGACAATAGCATCTCAATTCCGTTAATGATATAAGCATAGGAGAGTAAAAGTTACCTTCACTAACATAGTTAAATCAATAAATTATAATATTATATAGTTATATAAATAAAATCAAAGTATACAATTTTTGAAGTTTTTTTAAGAGTTACCCTCCTTACATCCAACCCTGATTTTCTTCTGAGTACATGGCTGCATGGGCGAGTTTTCTCTTTTTGATTTTTAATGTCCCCTTTTCCCGAATTATTAAGAATTTCAAAAGCAGCAGAGGTCAGTGCTTTTATCTTTTTTATTATTGTAATTGTTGTCAATAGATATCCGGCCTACTTTAATAAACTGGAAGTACATATAATTTTCCATTCAAGAAACTTAAAACGGAACGCATGATCACATGGTCGGAGTGTTATATCATCAAGATAAGTGGGTTATGACTAGACCTGACCTTTTGATCCACTGACAAGGGGATTGTTTGTGTCCTGCGGCAAAGAACTACCCTTGAGTCGCCGCAGTTGGATGCAATAATTTGGCAACCAGATAGAACCACCACAGAGGCAGTAGATCCAACCATTTCAGGTGCAACTGCGTCTGATAGGATTTCATTGTCAGTCCTCTCAAAACTGTTAGCAAATACGGTTTCCCATCTTCTCTGCCACTCAGCCCCACCTGCCATTTCTCGGTTCCACTCCTCTGCTATAACATCGTGCATCCGCTTAGCACAGAACTTAGCCACCTAGGAGTATTAAATTACCACAACAGTTAGGAGAATGATAAAAATTTCATGATGTACTCCATCCTTTTTATATGGTGTTTATTTAACCAAAGCATATGAATCAAGAAAGGTAAAATTAGATAATCTATTTATTTTTGAAAAATTTATGACAACACTAGTTTATCCTTATTTAAAATACCAAATTTTAATGTTAATTGTAGAGTAATTAGTAGATTAAAGTCAAGAAGGGAAACAAGGTGACGACTTCAACAAATTGTGCGGAGTCTTGTATTATGGACTATCAAATATTTCTTGAATGGATCTTATAGTATTAACTTCATCAAGACGGTCAGATAATTCTATGTAGCTCTGTGTTGTGAAGACCACGTTGGACGAATGCATTTGACTAGAATCAAAGATCGGTACAGTTTAGTTAAAAAAATAGAAAAATAGCCATCAAGGGGAAATTTTCGACGAGTTTTAACACCAAAATATTATCCATCTACAATGAGCTCCAGGCTTCGCATTTTGGACAGGTATTTCTCCTCCCTTGTACAAGGAGAAGGACGCTCAGAATTCAGTTGCCCTTCTTAATCCATCTTTGATATCATTATTCTGAAATAGATAGTTGTAGTCAAAGAAATATACTCAATTTAATACGCCAAAATAATAGGTATTAATGTCATAATTAATATCTACAATGAATTTTATACAATGCAAAGTATTCACCCAATCTACATGGCAAGCTGTTCAAGAAGAAAAATAAATAGACTCGTTTTTTTGCTTGTACCAAAGTATAAATAAAATAAAAATTATCATTTAAGCATCCTGTAACAAATACCAAGTCTAATCAGGCATCTTCATATGAGATCTTCACTCCACATTTTTTTCCACACAACTCACCTTGAAATTCGGTTGCACCTACACTTCAAATGCAAATCAAACGATATAGCTATCACGCAGAATAACATAGAATGACACTAGGGAAGACGCTTTCCGCTACTCAATAGTTACTTAAAGCTCCAATGAAACTGTGGAAATTTATCAGGTATCCTTACTAATAGTTCGGGACCCAGACATTTTCGACGTCTGAATTGTAGATACAAATTTGTTTTGTCCAAGGGGTGAAATAGATTGATAACCAAATGGGAAACAAAACTTCTGAGGTTGATCTAGAAGCGTGATATTTTTTTCATACCTTTTGTTTACGCAATTTTCACTCCACTTGCATGTTTAAAGGCCAGTACTAAACCAATTACGATGATTGGTTTCATCTACTTATGTAACTAAACATCACTAAAAGTACTGCTGAAATAACAATATCCTACCGGAAAAGAATCCCTAAAATTTAAAACCAAACAAGGCATGAATCTTATATGTTGTGGAGTGTGGAGAGCATAATCTTTGTACGAGAGAGTTTTCCAAATAAACTATAGGCGTTGTTCTACCCAATATACAGGGAAAATCGTTTTATATATTCAAAGAATAATGTTTCTAACAGTTGAGATTTAATCTAGTGACATAGACGTTAGCAACTATACTATGCAATTTATTATAATTTATTGGAAATTGGTATTCAAAAGAACATACGAAACTTTTCTAGAATGAAGCAGACTAACCACAGCCATCATCAGTCAGCCCCACAATATAACATGCCAAAAGTAGTGCAAAGGAGCATAATTAGTATATGTCCCACTTTGTCACACATAAACAATATACCTTTTCTTTAGACAAAAAGCTCATCTTTCTATCCAGGTGGCCACCCAACAGTAGCACGTCCTAATCATTACATTTCTTTTCACAGGAAATAAATAAATAATAAACCTACAATTGTATCGAAAGAATTTTTAAAGACAACCTTTGAAATAAAGGTAGGTAAAAAACATAATTAAGTATTGTCAATATATTCTTGATAGATTAAATAAATAATATACATAAATAATTTTATGCACAAAAAAGGCCATCACTTAATTATAAATTGTGACTTTTATAATAATCATCTTAAGAATTGCACAAAAAATAATTTCGAATTAGTTCGCAAGATTGAATATGCGTAAATAAACTCCTCCAAAAGTATTCATAAAAACAAAAAATGAAAACTCATAAACTAAAATAATACAAAAATATTATAAATTGATTCAAGTTTTTTTTAGTGTTAATGAAAAAAAAGTCTTATAAACACATTAAAATCAAGCTTGGGAAGAAATTATTTCTGATTTATTTCAAATCGGACTGTTTTTTCTTGGCGCTAGACTCATCCCGGAAACCTTTCGGCAAGCCACAAGGTGATGATTTGTCTGTGATAGAAACCACGTCAGATCTCAGTCACACAAATCAATCCCCATTCCTAATTAGTACAAGTATCCATCCTAGAAAAGAAAAGGCCCACGCCCCTGTTATGCACGATCGCATTTACACGTGTCATAGCAGAACGAAAAGCACCGTGAATTTATCTCTCTCTGTAAGGACCACTCTGCCTATGAGCCTACAACACGTGGCCTTTCTGAGCAACACACCCACCAACCACATTCCCAGTTTAAACTTAGCGAGCACAATAATTCCGATATCATTTTTTATTTATTTACAGAAAATAATAGTAGTAAAATAAACATAGATACTAATCAACCAGATAAATTACAATTAAAAAAGAGAATAAGTAAATATTAACCAGAACGCCACACTCCCTCCCTGCGCAGTCACCACAACCACCAACAACTCTTTCAAACTTCAATTGAAAAAATTAAATAATTATTAGAAAATGGAAGAAGGAGAAGAAGAAGGTGTACCGAACCTGTGAGCCACCATGGCCGTCGTAAACGCCGAAGAAATGAACGGGAGAGATCTCGCCGGAGGATCTGGAGCCGGGAGCGGTACAACCGCCGACGTGATCGCACGTACGAGACATGAATCCAGGAATAACTGCCACGGCGTCCTCCATCTCTTTCCTTCTCCCAATCACCGAAGTGTGTCCCCAACTCACTCCCTTGTTACTCCTTCCGATGCACTTCTCCCTCACCGCAGGCGCCTCGCAGTCACTGAGTCCCGCGCGGTGCAGCGGAGGCGGCGAGAGTATCGCCTCGGTGACCGCGGCAGGAGGAATCTCGCCGGAGCCACTACTGATAGAGGAAATGTCGCCGGAGCTGTTGAGGTTCCGGAAATCCTCGGTGCTGAGTGTGGAGGAAATGACGGAGCCGGAGCTGGTGGACGCGAACTCCGAGTCGAGTCGTTCGAGTGGGTCGTCCTCCTCCATAGCTCAGCGGTGTCGTAGTTGAGAGAGGGAACGGGAAGAAAAGGAAGCGAGGAGGAGGCGATAAAAGGAGGTGAAAGGAGAGACGAGAAAGTGACACGTGTGAGGAAATTGTAAGTTTTGTCGATGGCGCACGCATCTATTGTGAATTGTGAGTGGGGAAAGAAAGGAAAGAAAGGAAAAGGGAGAGAGACACCAACTGTTTGTAAATTGTAGTCGTACTCACCTGCCTTATGCTGTGTCTCCACCTGTCCCTCCATTGATCTTCCTTCCACACGTTTCTTTTCCTCATCACGCCTCTTTCTAATCCTCTGCTTCGCGCAACCCTGCACCCGCTTTCATCCTAATCTTGCTGCTCATCCCCACCAATCGTGATGAAACCCTTCTCAAAGTACCACGCAGACCTCCCTGCACTGGATTGCACCCTTGTGTGTGTGACGTGTGAGGAACCTATGTACGTAAGCAACGGTACTCTGTCTTTAATTAGAGTAACGCCAGGTGTCATCAAGGATTACTTTGGGGACCTACTCGTTTGGTAAAATTTGACGTGCGAGTTAATTGAACTTCAATGAGAAAATCATGATTTTTTTTTTTTTCAGTTTTCCTTTGCATTAATGAATGAGAGTATCTTTTTAAAAAAGGTACAAGAAAATTTGGAAGGGTAATTTTTTATAGGACTTGACTGCGACAGAGGAATTGGTCGTTCTAGGCTACAAGTCTACTACTATACTTCCAGGTGTTCACTCTTCTGAAATTCAAGCCATCGCGGTGTGGACTTCAACCAAACGCCAACAACGCGTGGTGATTTCTAATTTCTTGAGCAAGGTGGAAACAGATTAGACAAATGCCAAATGGAAGAATCAATCATCTAGAACTACAATGCCTTTTCAAGGTAACAATAGCTTATTTTGAGACTACATTGAAATTTTTATAACATAAGTTGCAAGTTAATCTGATTCAATCATTAAAAATCCATGTGTGTTCGATTAGATAAATATAAACAAGTGATAAATATAATAAAAAATAAGACTATATTAGGTTTTTTCTTAATAAAATAGAGAAGAAAGAGAATTTATAATCATTTTTTTTTTCCTTCTCACCTACTTCTCCTGTATAAAATATAGATACAGGCTTTTTTACCTTTTGTACTTTGACTCTTGTTTCTTATTCCATTATTCCTACCAAATACACCATGAAGGAATGAGTTAAATGTGTTGATCCACCAGGTTTCTAACATTCCTAAGTAACATTGCGTGAGAAGCAATGCAGAAGGACAGCAATGATGATGAATCCCTGTCACTGTACTGGGGTACTTGAAATTCAATTATAGGAAACAGGTGGTAACAGTCCGTACAAAAAGAAATATAAATTTAAGAATACAAAATTAGAAAAAAAAAATGAAAAAGGAGGAAAAAGAAAGTCTCCATCATGGAAGAGCTTTAAAATTGAGTTTGAAACAATTTAGGAGTAGGAGGTATCTGGTTTAGGATTGATTCTTGTGTGTTTGGGTGAACACGTGGGCGTGTGTGGAATTGAAGGCACCACCATGGTTGTTACATCCACACCCTTCTTCTTCTTCTTCTTCCACGAGTCTTGGGTTGGGCTAGCTGGGAAACACCCCAAGACAAGGACCTCCTCCAAGGTACACAGATTCCTTTCCACTCCAATTACCACTATACCCCTTTTCAAATTATAATTCTGCATCATCAAATCCTCACACGACACACACCTTCCATCTCTCTCAACTCTTTGCCAAATGTTGCCATGCTTTTTTTAAACGATAATCATTTTTCATATTACTTTAATTAATCACTTTTATACTATATATTGGTGTTTGAATAACCAGCACTTTCTACCAAATTCTCAACCATTTACTTCTCCCACACACCCGTCATCATCTAATATAACTAACGTTTGCAGAAAACGTAATGAAATAGTAAATGGAACGGAGATAGATGTAACGCAAAATTTAGGGTATCAAGAAAATATGAGAAGGAAAAAGCGAAACGAGAATCAAGATTCTGATTTTGTGGTGTCATATTTCTTCTGCAATTGCATAATATTAAAAAGATTTAAAATTCAATAAAAATATATTAAAAAATTTATTTAGTTATTTATAACTGGAGGTAAACATAGGAACATATTAAGACGACTAATCATTATTATGACTGGTCAATCGTTTCCATTAAACAACCATCACAAATTTCCATCTATATTTACTAGTTTTATAGAAAAGACAAACTGTATATATATACAATAAATTTATACCATCATTGAATAACACATCATGCTTTACAACAAATTTATTAACTTTATAATAATTATCTTTAAATCTAATCAATAAAAATTCTAATTTAATTGATAATATAATTTTTCTGATACTTTGTAATTATTAACTTCATTTGTATGACATTAGACTTTATTCTCTTATTCCGTTTACATTATACTCTTATAAAGTACATTCGTTGCTCTTAAAGCTTCAAATTCTTAATGAACACACGACCAGTTTCTAAATAAATAAAAGGGTTAAAGTGTAATATTGGTTCATGAATCATCCTTTCAAAGTTGTAATTAATCAAATTTGTTAGGTTAAGCAGATAATTGTTCCTTGCTTCTATAGATAAGTGAATCACGAACTTTATTTGATTAATCCAAACAAAGTCATCTGATTAATGGTTAACTAATCACATATTAGCTGTAAACCCACTCCCTGTTTACACAAATTATAAACTAATTAAAGACACGCTTTACCGAATATGAGACCTTCTATTTTCTCATTCCTTTAACCTTTCTATTAAGTATATGACTATTTAAAACAAATAAAAAATTACTAAAGAACTGTTCACTAAAAAAATGAAAATTGAAAGAAAATTTTTACTACTAATTCTAAATCCTTTTGTAATCAGATTGGTTACAAATGCTTAATATATTGAATCTAAGATCGAATTATTCAGACATTTTCCGAGTTTAATTCTTTGTAAAAAAACAACTATTGGTCAAACTTTATTTACCTTTCTATCGAATCATATTAGTTTCAGCCTTGTGTTACTAATAGGCACATACCATGTTTTATTATAAATTAAAAAAAATGTTAACACAATAATTACCTTTCTCCAATTTTTTTCTCTTTTTCTTCAAACAAACTTTTAAATCTTGCACTACAAAAAAAAATTAATAAATAATAACTAGTTTTAGAGAAAAAAAAATTAATAATATTTAAAATTATCTCTATTATGAATAAAATATTATAATTGATTTATGAATTATTGGTTAAATTAGGCTTTAACACTACCACCAAAGTTTTAGACCAAACTTAGACTCTAATTCACAAACTAATACTATTTTTTATTCATTATAAAGATTACTTTTAAATACTAATAGTTTTAGTTAATTATAACATGATATATAACTAAAATAATCTCTATTATAAATAAAAAATTATAATTAATTAAATATCATCAATGAAATATCTCCTCCTATTTTTTTCAGTTTAGTACCAAACGAATAATTCTTTTTTTTTTCTCCTTCCTTAATTGAGGTATCAACGAATAATTTAATTAATTAATTATCCTTAAAGTAGTTAATCTAACAATGACCACGTGTTTAAAAATACATGGCAGTGATTTTCAGATCATCATTGGTGCATTTTTTTTTCAACCCTAATGTTTGGATTAGAGCCGTTGTTTAAACTTAATCCCTAATCAGGATTTTGCATTAGGTAGATATATTAACGCGCACAAATATCTAAAACAACATATTATTTTATGCTATAAATGTATTTGAATAAATTCTATTATATATAGACAATGATAAATTTGATCTTAAATGACAATTAATAGACATTAATTGTAAGAAAAAATGACTAATGTGTGTAGTTTTAGAAAACTAAATAGGCTCTTTCTTAAAAAAAAAAAAAAAAAAAAAAAAAAAGAATATATTAAAAAAAAAAAAACTTATTTTTAAAAAAAAAAAAAAAAGACTAAAACAGGTATTTATTCAAAGAAAAATCAGGAAAGATAATAAAATGCTTGCGTAGACGAGTGAAAATATTGGGAATTGAAAAATTCAATATTAGAAACGTTGAAGGATTTCAAATAAAGTTTTATAAATATATAAAGGGTTGTGGAAATATCATATCATATATTCATCTCTCTCTTTCTCTTTCTTTCTATTCTCTGATTCTTGTGTTGTTTTTAGTAATTAGCAGAGCGAAGAAACAATGGGTCGTCGTAAAATTGAAATTGCAGCAGTGAAGGACCCTAATACGAGACAAGTCACATTTTCAAAGCGTCGAACAGGTTTATTCAAAAAGGCGAATGAACTATCTATACTGTGTGGTGCAGAAATTGCAATTGTCGTCTTCTCTATTGGAAACAGACCTTACTCTTTTGGGCACCCAGGTGTTGATGCTGTCGCAGCAAAATTTCTTCGACATGAAACCAAATCAAACGATGTCAAACAAAACAACGTAGAAGTTGGTGACATTAGTAGGTTGAATCAACAACTGTTAGATATTGAAGCCCAAATACTTGTGGAAGAAAAGAAGGGTTTGGAGCATGATCAGATACTAAAACAGCACCAACTGTCACAACCCTCCCAATTTAAGCAATTACAAGATTCGTATTTAGAATTGCAACGTAGGGTGAAAGATTATACTGATGCGATTGAGGTATCAGAATGTTTGATTCTACTTGCACAACAACCCGTGGTCGAAATAACGAAACAGGTGAAAAAAAGACGAAAGAATTGATGTTATGTATAGCATGTAATTTTGTAGTTAAATTTTAATTGAGTGTGATTTTGTGGATTGAATTTAGAAAAATATGATGGGATGGAGAATAACTTGTTTTACATTCTTGTATCGAATTATGCTATTATTCTGTAAGATTTTCTTTTTTATTATGCATTGGTTTTGAATTCTAACAAAAATACTATACTATGCATTGGTTTAGTACGGAAGATTTCTTTTATCGATTGATAACAATAATCAATTAATGGAATAATATAAAACATTTCAATTTTCGAAGAACTTTATACTAACCTTTTTTAAATTCTTAACATTTCTTTTATAACTTATTTCGTCACTTGTTTGGGATTATTTTTTAATTTTAATATTATGTAATTCGTTTCTTTATTTAGATATGATTATAGTAATGTAAAAAGGGATTTCGCTTCAGAAGATGGACTTTAAGAAGATAAGTTAAGATGGGAGCAATTGATTATCAGCTGTTGATACTATAATTAATTATATTTTATCAAATATATATTAAATTTTATCACAATTTTAAATAGTTGATTTTATAATCAGCTATAGTTGCACTAAGATTAGTTTATCACCCAATTCTATACAAAATTTTGTTTTCGGCCGAAGGGCTTAAAACACGTAATGAGACCTAATAGGGAAAAAACATCTTGGACTAATATCGATCCAACAAAGACTTTTTCTTTGGCATCTCTATTTTTACTTCTCGCACCCCGAAAAAACCTATAATTTTCTTTATTTTGTTGTAAAATTTAATAAAATCCTAAAACTAGCGGAAATATTCTCGCTCGCAGTAGCCTCTCACCCCTTTCATTTCCTCCAACTCGACTTCCTTCTCACGTCCACGCGAGCATTATGAACATTATGGTCACTGATTGAAAAGTAAATTCTTCTACTTTTTTTTTTTTAGATTTTTGAAATACATTTCAAAATACTGTAATGTTATATTATGTTCAAAAATATATATTCTGTATTATATGTTTTGAAAGAATCTAGTGAAAATATATTCCGAAATATAGAAGTTAAAATATATTTGTTAGAAACATTCTGAATTATATATTTTAAAATATTTCTAAATTTAAAAATATATTCTCAAATATATAATCGGATATGCATTCCAAAAAATATATTTTGAATTATAAATTTAAAAAATAATTTAAAATTTAAAAATATCTTTGATGATTCTGTACTTTTTTTAAGATATAGAAAGTTATAAATCGTAGTCATAATGTGCACAACGGAAATTATTGGATCTACTTTGATTAAATTCATGTATACTTGATATAAAGGAGACAAAATTTAAGGTAAAATAACCTTAACTTAACTTTGATTTATCAAATTTTTTAATTAAGTCTTACTTAATTAAAATTTTATTAATTGTATTTTTGGTGCTAGTAAAAAAATACAATAATATTTCACTTAAAAAATATATTAATTAATTAAAATTGAACATTTTAATTTAATCAATAATATTTTATCGTTCAACAAAGACCGAAACACTCATTATTGTGTGACTCTAGAGGTTCACTACTAAAATTGAAAATAAATTAACTTATTAATCAAGGTTGACATCTAACAACATTTTTTAATGACAGGATATGATGAAATATCTTTACTTTAGAATCACTAGAAGATTAATATAATATTTTTTTCATATTTACATCTCTATGTTAACTCTAAAAACTATGAGAAAATTCCATATTAACAACCAATTTCAGTGAGAAAAAAATGTTAGTCGCTATAGTGACTAATTTAGATATCAATTTACGAGATAAAAAATTATTAGTTACTATTACGAGTAAAAAATTATAATTAGTCTCTAAATTGGTCTCTAAAATTTAACTACAAAGGTTTTGACGAATTAGTTTATAAATTGGTCACTAAACATTAGCTACCAAGATTTTAGCTACTAGAGAAATTAATTTATAAATTAATTTTTAATTAATTAATGACCAGTTATAATTTTTTATTCATAATATTGACTATTTTAGTAAGCAATAATATTTTATTATATAAATTGATATTTAAATTATCATTATAGCGACTAACAATTTATGTCATTAAAACTTATTATTTATTTTTTTTTTGTGGTGAAAATATGGTATAACTTTCAAATTCTAATAAGTAAACACATAATGAATGACTTAAGAAACTATTTTTTTTTTCATTCATTAATATTGTGACCAAGATATTTATTTATATGAAACTCAAACTCATTACTAAGAGTTGATGGATTGTTTATTGGTCGATCATTAATCTCACAAGAATTTAGTCTTGTCCAATAATCATGCAACTAACATCACAAAGTGTTAGATGTCTGATATCACAGTATAATAAATAACTTGTTAATTTTTATCATAATATATATTTCTTCAAAAAAGAAATTTCATTGACAAGATAATCTTAATGTAACGTCCCATTTAATTAATAAGCGTAATTAAAAGAAACGTCACACACAAATAGTACAACAACGCAGTCCTGGAGTCTTAAACACACCTCTACAATCCTAGGCACACTACGATGCCAAAAGAAAACTAGATACAAGACTAACGGAAGAAAAAATAGAGTATTAAAGATTAAAGCAATACATGGGTGGCCATAGCCCTAACAAAAAGCCCAACAAGAAAATCAAGTCCAGCCTAAGTAGATTATGCAACGGAATCATCTCTCCCTGGTTGGCCACGAGAACCTCTCGCATCTGCTCCGATCAATAAATTGATGATCATCGCAAAGGTAGAAGGATAACATACAAGGCATTCAAACAAGAAAGGAAAAGCTAGAGCCAAAAAGATTTCATCAATACAATCAAATATACTTTCACAGTCCAATATCTATATATCAACCAAGCATGTTATGACTTTTCAATCAATACACTAAGACTCGACTCGACTCATTCGGATACATATAACTTGGTCGGATTCAGCGGATGCTTGTACTTGTGGTGGATACCTCTGCTCACCCCCGAGCTGTGTGTCACAAGTGTTACAATGAATCAATTCCCTCACGCACAATGTTAGCGCTTAATGAGTTTCAGGCCTCCTGCTACTCTCACCACATGAGTCAGTCCGCTCTAAGTGAGACTAACTGACTCTTTAGAGTGTCAGGATGCGATCCTTACCTTGAATCCTTACCAAGTTATATAGATGGGACACCACCATGGACACCCACTAATAGGGGCCATGGAATTACGTCCCGACCACTGAAGCACGACCCTGAAGTCCCACCTAGAGACTTCAAGGAATTACGTACTGATCACATATCAAACATATACAAACAACCAAGTAATAGATACATATATCATGCATGGGAACCTCATACCAACATTCGTAACCAACCCTCATTAATCATATGTTGAATCAATACCAACTCGTTATTCCCAACCATGAGTAAAGTGCTTCTTCTCATACCAAAACCATGCCACTGGATTACCAACCGTCATGTCCATTGTTGCTCATGTCAAATTCGCGACCACACACACACACACACACACACACACACACACACACACACACATATATATATATATATATCCAACCTCTCATGTATAATTCATATAAAGATCATGCCAAACTCACAATTCACCATTAAGCCATCATACAATAATTCAAACCAGCACAAGCTAAACATCAAAGCACAGAGGGAAACCAACTCAGGATGCATTCTCACCCAGCTCTTCACAAAGGCTGGAGGGTCTCGCTCAAGCGAGAAGGACTCTCGCTCAGGCGAGCTCCCTTCGCCCATGCGAGAGCTCGACACACACAATAGCGACCTTTGCGCATTCTCGCTTAGGCGAGACTCCCCTCGCCTGAGCGAGACACTCGCTCGCTCAAAACTAAGTTGGTCGCCTAAGCGACCCCTTGCGTAAAAAGGTCTGGGTGAACCTCTGCTCATCTCGCCTAGGCGAGACAGGCTCTCTTGGGCGAGATTATCAGATCTCGCCACTGTTTTCCTGCGACAGCCATTCATACCAAGCCAAACTAACATACTAAAACATTCCACGCATTCAGAACCTCATATCAACCATAGAATCTTAGCACAACAGCAAGAACAACAGGAAAAACGAATAGATGATTAGGTTCTAGCTTCCCTTACTAGAAAGGGGTTTGTACGACACTTCGACACTGAACCACAGAGCACAACAGCTCTAGAACCAGACTCGCAACTGGAAACAGCGAACAGAAACAGATTATTACAGGGACTCCAACTGTGACCACGAAACTAGACTAGAGATGGCGATAGGAGTTAAAGAACACTTACATGAGCGGAATCAAGGTCAAGCCAAAGCGAATCTGAGAGAATTTTGGAACCCTAGCAGAGGAAGGCGACAATAGCTCTAAGGAGGTGAGGTTTCTATTTTTACGAAATGTGAGTACAAGTTAGGGTTTGGGGCAGATTAGATCTATTTTCCCCTTTGAGCCAGCCCTAAGGCCTAATAGTTAGGGGCAACCTTAATAAAAATGGCAGAACGAAAAGTGGGTCTTACACTTAAACATCAAGAAATTTTCATTTACTCTAAATGAACATATTTATATATATATATATATATATATATATATATATATAAAATTTAAAAAAGTAAAATCTTTTAATCTTTATACGCTAAAAATCACTATTCATGTATTAATATGGCCAGATCAATGATGTCGTATACTTAATAATACTATAATAAAAAACAATTGAAGTTAAAACTATATAAACTTATTTCTTGTTATTATAATCTTTATTATAATAATAATTCTTTAATCTTAATCATGAACCTTATCATATTTATTCTATAAATATAACAATAAAATTAATAATAATAATAATAATAATAATAAACTTAATTTTATTATTATTAACCTAACAAATTTGATCGTCCGCATACGTCAAATCCATAAATATTAGGAGCCTCGAATAGCGCGGGCCAGTAAATAATGATTTTAGCTTCATTTTATATAATTTTTTTTCCTTCAAATAAAAAAAACAGTCTTAACTTATTTTAAATTATGTCTATGTTGACCACCAAGTGGCTGTTGATAATTGAGTCACTAGGGCTTGAATCTACGCTCTTATATATTAATTCTATAAACCATTAATAATTGATTATTTAATATAAAATTCTTAGAAAAGATTTACCAAAAAAAATTAAATCATAAGAAATTGATTATCTTTTCAATAAAACTATAAGAATTAACAAATTAAGTTAAGCAAAATAAAATTATCATTGCTCTACTTTATGCACAAAATTAAAATCGGTCTGGTCTTTCTTAATTACGGAATTCCTAAGTTCCCATCTGGTGAAAGAAAATTGTAATCTTGAGACCTAATAGTGCGGCAAGACTCTTGCTTAATTCACCCACAGTAGTTCTAAAGTCCTCTCAATTATGCTATTATGATAATGTCTTGAATTTTATAAGCCAAAAGAAAATATTATTGAAGGGATCATTTATTTTTTCTTTAAATTATAAAAATGTAGGGTAGACAAAAGTAAAACATTTGACTTAACATGAGAAATCTAATTCATTTTAAATCCAGGTCATTATAAAAAAAAAATAGGAACAAATTATCAAATCTTGTATTATTTATTTCTGTCGTCAGCTATGCGCGTAAAATATGAATGACTTACAATAAAAGATATTTTATGATGAATATGTCAATCATTAAAAAAATATATAAACAAAGAAGAAAATGTGAAATGGATAATAACACTGTTATAAGGTGACTATCAATCAAAATCAAAATTATAATAAATTATTAAAAAAAATTGAATAGATTTATGAAAGCGCAACTGTTCAAAGACCCAATCAGTCAATAAACAACCATAGATATGAAAAAGGAAAAGGAAAAGTAATCTTAGAGGGTGAGATATATATAGGTGATTGAGTGTATAGTATTGAGGTCGTGCAATGGATAACAGCAACGTTAACCATGAGATTTCAGAGAACAGAGACCATATTGCGGTGATGCTGCTATCGCCGGCGTTAATGGTGAACAATTTCATAGACCTGGGTGGTTTTGATCTGGACGAGGCTCTTGCGGTGGTGGAGGGAGAGTCAGGGTGTGTAGTGGCAGCGTGCGAGAGCTACGTGTCGAAGTTGCCGACAGTTAACGAGGTGAAGAGGGATGAGGTTTGCGCCGTTTGCATGGAGAGGTTCAGCCGGCGCAACGAGGAAGGAGAAAAGAAGCGAGTCCCCTGCGGCCACGTGTACCACTCAAGCTGCATCACCATCTGGTTGGAGCACTGCAACTCCTGCCCCCTGTGCCGCCGCCGTATCTTATTCTAAGTCCAATTTTGCTTTCCTCTTCCTTTTCTTATTCTTTAGTCAACCTTTTTCTCAAATATATAATGTACTAATCAAATAATGTATTCTCGATTTGAACATTCAAATACAAATTTCTGAAATTTATCTTATTGAATGTCGTGTATATATATATAATGATAATAATCTTTTATAGATCGTATTTTAATGTTATATAAATAACGATTGTATGTAATTAAATTTAATTGGTAGTTATATTTAATAGAAAACTAAATTTCAAATATTAATATTTTTTATGCGTGTTCACAACTTTTTTATTATGCTGTCTTATAACTTCTTATAAATATGTATTAATGTAATTTTATTTATTATATACAAATAAGATAATTAACATTGTATATAGTATATGTATAATAAAAAAAGTTTATTTTTTTATCCTGAATTTAATAATATTTTTTAAACACACTAAATTTTAAATAATTTATTTTTTGCCATCTGATAAAATTTCAGTAGTGTTATAAATATTCGAAATACACAAAATAAAAGTCATCATCGATTACATTCAAGTATGTATTTAAACAACACAATATGGTTCAAACCTAAAATTTATCAAATATAAAATTTCAAAAATAAAATTTCAAAATTATCAAATCAACAATTCAAAATTTAATACAAATAATTATTTGTGCTAAATCTCAGATATAAACTAAAGTTCACTCAATTTACATCTAAAATTATAATTTAAATAACTTAAAAACATAATATAAACTAATAAAATAATTTTACCATATTTTTTACATCATCTAAAATTATATTTTCTATAAATTTTGACATCTAAATTAATATACATGCATATAAAAACAAATTTAAAAAAGTTCAAATACAAAATCATAAAATTCACATTTAAGAAAAACGAGACAAACAAATTAGACATTCATAAATAATTATAGTTAAATTTTCCTAAAAATAATTAGGCACATAAACTAAACCTTGTAGAAAAATAATTGAAAAAAGTTAGATGTTTCCATACAGATGCACGTGAGAAAGAGAAGAAAATATTATTTGAACTACCCTAAACCAACCATCACAAAAAAGAATATAGGACAAAAAGTCAAGACAATTTAGTAATGTTATATTGGATGTAATGACAAATCTCTTGAATTATGCGAGGATATATAAATCTGTACCACAATTTCTCTTAAATTAACTAAAACAAATTGCCTCGATACTCACATGTCCATCTGCTTCAAAAGTCTTCTAAGCATTAACAAACACTACGTTAGATTAAAATAACAATAACAAAAAAGAAATACGTTCGATTAAAAAAAAAGAACCACATTAGATTAAAATAAACGACTAGAATTAACAAAAATATTAGTATAAGTTTGAATTGATCATAATGTATGTGATACTTCGAACTTTATTCACCGTAATACTGTTAACTATTAATTATTGTAAACACATACATACACACAAATAAATTATATATATATATATATATATATATATATATATATATTCCATTGAATTTTGATTTAATTCTTTTTATAAAATACTTTGTTATGAAAAAATTTGTTATAAGAAATTATTATCAATTTTATTTAAAATATTTTGTATAAAATATTATTCGCAAAAAATAAAATTATAAAATATACTTATGAATTTTATAGTTTTATAAAAAATAATTATTCACACAAAAATTACTTCACAATTAAAATTTTTAGAAAAAATGATAAAAATAGTCTTTTCTTACAATTTTTTAATAAATATATAAAAAAAATTCTATTTAATATGAAAATTTCTAATAATATATATATATATATATATATATATATATTTATATATATTTTTCAATTAATTTAGCATTTATATATTATAATGCTTTAAACTTTGTCACCACAAATAATTGATAAAATAAAACATTTTCTTCATATGCTATTAAGTATTTAATATGATATATAATTAACAGTAATAATTTTATGAAATATATTATGTTTATTAAACTTATCAAATACATTGTATTAACATCTTTTTATTTTATTAAGTTTTATTTTACTTTAAACTATTGTTAAATAATAGTAAGTAGTAAATTTATTAAAAATACAAGATATTAATACAATATTAATTATTAAATTTAATATATTTACTAATATGCTGTTCATATTTTTAAGAGATATAATAATTATGAAATTAACATATATGATTAACTGCAGTCATTGTACTTTTAAATATAATATACAGTTTAATTTAATAATTTTATGAAATGTAATGTATTTATTAAATTTTACAAAGATAATATAACAAACTAGGCATTTATGGTTTTAATTATTGTTTTATAATAATTATGATTAAATAGTTGTAATTAATTAATTTATTAAAAAATGTATTACTGATACATTTCTACATTTAATATATTAAATATATTATTCCATTTAATTATTACATTTAATGTATTATTGAATTCATGAAATAGTATTATTTAATAAGTTAAAGAATATATTCAATAATATATTTATTGTATTAAATACAGTAATGTATTAACACTATATTACTTAATAAATTCATTATTACTCTTATTTTTGTAATGAATTAGTCCTAAATTTCTCTCATTATTTCCTTAAAGTTTTAAATTGTTTTGAACGTCCCAGATCTAACCATCTTTTAACATGGGTGATAGAATTTTAGGAAGATTAGAGCTGAGTCATTTTCCATTATTTGAATTACTAGTGTAGTAATATAATAGGATAACGCATCATATTACATTTTTTTTCTATTTGAAACTTTAATATTTATGTAAAATTGCTAGTTTATTATATTTTCTTTGTCAAAGTCTTTGTTTTCAAAGAATCTTTGTTATATCTCATGAAAATTGCATAAAAGGTTTCGATGAGAGTTTGATTCATTTTTAGCGGGTGAAAATTAACATAACAGATAAAATAAAACGCAAAAATAAAAAAATGATTGAAAATTTTGAACCATAGTTATATTCATATACATTGCATATTATCTCTTCTCTATCGGTTAAAACAATGCCAACACCTGGTTACATGTTAAGGATTTAGAGAAACAAAAATAATGTATATTCATATAGGAAAATAATATATAAAATAATTGATATCTGGTGCAAGAATTTTTAAATTGATATAGAAAGATCAAACAAATAACTGAGAAATGCTATAAATAATAAAAATAAAAATGAGATAACTGTTAGTATGAAGACAAATAAGCATTCAAAAAGAGGACAACATAAATAACAAAGACAAATTTTAAGGCTTTGATCCATCGAGAAGATAGGAAAAAATTTGAGATAAAACATATCAATAATTTGATAAACTAAATGCACTAATTATATAATTAGTAAAGTAACCTTAAATTATTAAGAATAAAATGCGTACTCTAGTTAAAAAGTTTTATGAAAAACTACTATTTTTAAAATTTTGAGTTTACAATTATCTTAGATGTAATGTAATATTAGTTGACAAGATCATCCAATATAGACATCTTCATAGTGAAAAAATGTCTGATTATATTGTTTAGCTATCTCAGGATTTGTCAGAATTTGTATTCTTATTTGAAGAAACAAAAAGGAAAATCACCACTTAGATCAATAATGCTTTTCATGATATTCTCAACCTTACTATATTCTTTCATTATCCAATACAATGAGATCTCTTGTAAAAAACATTCAAATTGGAACAAGGTAAAATTTAGTAATCAGTAATAGATAAAATTCTTGAAATCAACCTTAACATAGATTCTGCAAACATAAATAACAACCATTTCACACACAATATTATTTTTTTCAACCAACAACACACTGGGAACAACACGGTTTAGGGTTAAGGAACCAACCCAAACGAGAACATAATTTTGATGCTACAACGCATCAATTCTTTCTTCTTTTTGCAGTTACTTGTTTTGTTATTCCAATCACAGGTTCTTTTGCAAGAAGCAACATATACTCCGACACTTCAATGGCATCAAGATAGTCCTCCACCTTACGCTGAACCTTTAGGTATGAACGTTGCAATTGTTTGTTGAGGGTAACCTTAGTAACATCTTGTTGCTTCTTTCTCCTGTCAAGTTCAATAGCCTTCTTATGTTCCTCGCTTATTTGAGTTTGAACACCACACAATTCTTGATTCAGTGCATCTATGTTGTCAGCATTAGATGAATCATTTCCTTCGACAACATTTGGTGTGACAGCAACATCTGATGCACTTTCTTGTTGCAGAAACTTGTCTGCAACAGCATCAACACTTGGGTGCCCAAAAGAGTAAGGCTTGTTCCCAGGAGAAAACACAACAATAGCAACTTCAGCTCCACACAGAATTGATAATTCGTTTGCTTTTTTGAACAAACCTGTTCGACGCTTCGAAAATGTCACTTGTTTGGTGTTGGGGTCCTTCACTTCCGTAATCTCAATCTTTCGACGACCCATGATTCAAGAACAAAGCTTTAAAAAGAAAGAAAAGTTATTGGGGAGCCATAAACAAAAGAGAGGTTATTAGAAAGGTTTAGGCATATGATATCACTCCCACACTTCTTTATTTATACACACTCTCGTGAAAATTATCAATATTTTTAATATATGAAGTTTTTTATATTTTTTATTCTTATTATTGTGCATAAGGAAAGTGTTTTAATATGTTTTATACTTTCTAATTTTGTGAATCTGACGCTATATATATCAACAATTTTGGCTATGAACTTCCTTATTAGATGGTACTGGTATTAAATAGCTATGTTGAAAACTATATATGGTTTCTATATTTGCTAGATATTACTGTAAGTTTTAAAAGAAAATTTTATTGTTTGGTCATAGTTGCCAACTTTTTTTTTCTAATATCCTCTTAAATAGTGAGTTGTTATGTATATTACGTGGATAACAACTAGTTTATTTTGCGAAAATAGGAGCTCTATAGTAAGAACTATTGTTGAATTTAAAACTTATTCGATACAAATTTTAGTGGAAAAATAATTTTTTAAAACGATTTTTTTGTACAAGTTATAATCTACACTCACTACAATAAGTGATGCGTTAGCAGAATTATAAATAATATAATAATTATATCAGTTAGAGTTATAATCGGTCTAGAAAGTAGATACAATGACATCTTTTAATAAAGAAGAAAATTCTCTATACTAATTCTAGTTATATTCGATATAAAAAGTTGACACGATAAAATATTTGTAATAAAAAAGAAAATTTTTTATATCGATTCTAGTTATAACTGATATAGAAAGTAATTATTTTATTTGTAAATATACAATGGATGACATTTTTAGGGATTTGAAAGCATATATCATCTCATTTTTCCAATACCTGGTCTTGATGTTGTGTGTCTTCTCTGGGTCAAAGTCATCGTTGGTGTCTTCACCATTGACGCATTATCGTCGATATGTCGCATCCCATCACTTTGATACAATAGTACTAAGGTATCCTAATATCTATATAATTATTCATATATAAGATCCAAGATTAAGGACTCAACATGATAGCCTTTATTGTATAATGTTAATCCATACAATGAAGTTGCTTATGTTAATTATTTTATTGATTTTAGTTATTATAATATTTTATAGATGGATAACAAAGTTATCATCCAAAAAATATATTTTAAATGTAAAGCATAATCTATTTAAAATTCAATTAATTTTTAGAAAAAATAATATTGAATAAAACTAGTTTATTAAGTATTCTTTAGAAAAGAAGAGAAATCAAGTTGTATAGTAATGTAAAATTTTATAGTATCATCCAATTATAAATAGCGGTGTGTACAAAGATACTCAGCTAGGTTAAATTGCAAACTTATGAATATACCATTTAAGTATCTAGGTACACCGGTATGGGAAAAATTATTAGAAGTATAACGAGATTTCTTATGGAGACAGGATTATGAGGGATGAAAGATAGCATGTGTCAAATGAGAAACAATATGTAAAACAATATGGAGACAAACTTATGAAAAGATATTTTGAAAAAATATGGGTTATGGAGAGCACTAGATATAAACAAAGATGAAAGTTGTGACTCATTCTGGTGGAGGGATATGAAGAGAACTTGTTGGAAGAGACATGAGAGAAATTGGTTTAATAAGAGCATTAAGTGGAAAAGTCGTATAGGTGATAAAGTAAGGTTTTAGGATGATAATTGGTTAAGCGATTATCCTCTTAGAGAAAGATTTCATATAGGTTGTTGGAATGAAGGTATGTGAAAATGGAACCTCACATGGAGAAGAGAGTGATTTGAGTGAAAAAGATGTCCGGAAAGCAAAATAAGGAGTGAAGTAGAGAGTAAAACAATGGTTCCAAATGGAGAGGATGAATGGTTGTGGAATGAAGAGAAATCATATTTATATATAGTCAAATCAACATATGGGTTGTTACAAAATGGAATTAGGAGAAATGAATGATCTTTATTTGATCTATTATAGAGAACAAAAATCTTACCTACAACACAACATTTTGCACGGCGAATACTTACAAATAAGGGATAACTTACAAAAGAAATGTATTGTGATAGGGAGTGGAACTCATGTGTGAAACCTATGGTAAAACAGTTAATCGCCTATTTTTTACTTTAGTAGAAATCAAGTATATATTACATTATCTAAAGTTTCTACTTTATGTTCTCATTGATTTTTTCTTTTATTTATTGATAATAATATATGTAGTGTTTTCTCTCATTTGTTTACAAATTAGGGATAACTTACAAAAGAGAGGTGTTGTGGTAGGAAGTAGAACCCATTTGTGAAATCTATGATAAAATAGTTAATCACCTATTTTTTACTTTATTATAAAGTAAAGTTTAGAAGTACATGTTACATTATCTAAAGTTTCTACTTTATGTTCTCATTGATTTCTTTCTTTTATTTATTGATAATAATATATGTTGTGTTTTCTCTTATTTGTTTATTAAACATGCATATCAATGACATATGCATAGCTTTTGTGTGTACTTTTGGATATCACTGCTCTCATTTTAAGACTTTTTATGCATATGTATTGATGACTATTTTATAATAATAGATCTTTATAAAGTATTTTTTTAATCGCTTTAAACCTTATAAAATAAAATAAAATAAAAATAAAAAAGAGGGCGTTAGAGAAAAATATTTAATAATAATATTATTAATAATATATAAATAAACATGTATTAAAATATTAAATAAAATAGTTTAAAATTAACAATTGGATGATATGTTGTTTAGCTTGGCTAATGTTCTATTTATATTGGATGCAACAAAATATAGTTAAATTTATATATCTTTATAACTATAAAAGCTATTTAATATTAGCCTTACAATATTGTCTTCTCCATTGATAAAATTAAAGATATGATATACGACTAAGCACTATAAAAAAAATGTTCTGAATATTATCATAAAAAAATATAAATCGACTTTGATAGAGGTAAATTTGTCATACAAAAGTGATATAGCCTATGAACTACAATAAGACAAGAATGCTATATTATTGTTTTTACAAGGACAAATCGATTGAAGCACACCAATTTTTAAGTCTTCAACACAATCTCAATCCTCATATTCTTCTCAATCTCAATTATACGTAGAAATTGATTTACCATTTGAAGACAAATTTGGATCTGGCCCACTTGCCCACACAATATGATATGAGGGATAAATTGTTCCATATGATGATGGATCTGGCCCATTTGCCCACTTTCAAGCTTGGTACCATGGTTTGTACTCTTTTATATATGATGAGAGCTTGGAAATAAGAAATAAAGATATTCGACAAGGGAAGGATGACAAGACAATAAAAAAGTTAAAAAAACTATGATACATAACAATTTTTGTAGTTATTTATTTTTTAAGCATGTTGGGAACCATCTCAATATAATAAAGAAGTTATAACTTTCCTCACTTGTTATCATTTGTAATGTCAATCAAAGTAGGTCTATCACTCCTTCAATGACTTTGTTTTGCTTCTTTACCATTTGTAGGAAATTTTCTTGAATTTTTTACTTACGTGTTTGAGTTTTGAACTTTTAAGTAATAAGATCTAATCTTGAAGTTTCTTTTGCTGTAATTTGATCATGAAAATTTGTTTTTAAATTACCTATTCAACATTTGGATTTAAGATATCTTATGTGCCTTGAAAAAGAAGAATTATCTCACTATCTTACCTAAAAAACATTTTTACTTCACTAGCCTTATCTATACATATCAGATTTAAATTATCTTTTAAACTAATTTATAAAACATTTTTTTATATGATTTCTCTACATTTTTATCTTGAATGTGTGTATAGTTAATTTATCTTAAAAGATTAATTTCGTTTATTTTTCTTTCTTAAAAGTTATGAAAAAATTTATCTGAATTAATATTAATTACTCTTTAACGGTCACAATATATGCTTCCAGTCCTTTGAATAGATACTATATACCAAGTAAGTTCTATGAAACAAAATAAATCCATTCTCATATAACTTGAAATTCTTACACTTTAGAAAATAGTATCACCAACTTGTTATTACAAGAAATTTCTCATGATAATATTTATTGTAATGTAAATGTAAACATGAGTTGCACATTTGATAAAATAACATATATAAAAAAAATCTTTAAATTTAATGTCTTATAATTTTGGGTTAAGTATAATTTTAAATTCACTTATATAATTTATTTATGGTCCATTGTAAATATATACGATTATTTTATATTAATAAACAACATCTGCAATCATGACAATCATAACTTTAGAAGACATCAAACCAAACCTATTAATGAACATGATTTACCTGTCAACACATACCAATCTTTACCAACCCCTCTTTTGATTAAATAACAATATATATACTAATTAAAAAGTTTTATCAATTAATATTTTATTAATTAACTTCTATTTTTGTAATGTTTAATTTAAAACTATATTAAATGTAACGTAATTAATATGGGCTGGCGTTGTTAAGATTATTCAATTAATACACACTTATCTCTACCAAAAGAGTGCTCAAAGATAGCAATAACACAGTAAGAAAATCTTAGTTATCTCAGAATTTGCAACAGTTTTTTTTTTTTTTTCATTACTTGAAGAAAAAAAAAGAAGTCACATCAAAATTCTAGATTTGAATGTTCCACTGGTTTTTAAAAACTGATATTTTCTATACGATTTTGCTTATATTCTCTACACCAAAATTAAAACTGTATTATTCCATTACTAATTCAAGGCATACCAGATTTATTCAGAAAAAAAAAAAAAAACATATTAATCGATCTCAACAAATCTAAACCAAGTGAATTTATCGAAAGGGACAGAATTCTTGAATACTTGATGCTTAATATGATTAAAATCCATAAATTTACTAAATTGATTCTTGCATACGATTAATAACAACACGAACACAATAACTATAGAGAGTTTATTTGTTACTCTTTGATATACAATATTATTTTCTCAACAAACACTCTTTTACATAAGAGATGCAAAGATAATTTTGATGGTACTGAGTATCAATTCCTTCTTCTTCTCTTGCAAATTGGTCGATTTGATATTCCAATTACAGGTTCTTTCGCCAGAAGCAACATACACTCTGAGACCTCAATCGCATCAACATAATCTTCCACCATACGCCGGAGCACAGGTGAATTCTGCAATTCCTTATTTTGGGCTTCTGAAGTTTCTTGTTCTTTCTCTCTCTCGTCAAGTTCCGTAGCCTTCTTTTGTTCCTCGTTTATGTGAACTTCAACAACAGATAACTGTTGACGTAACCTCTCAATGTCATCAACTTCATCATCGGGTGCGTCATTTTCTCGTACGTAATTTGACGTTGGGTTCTTCCGAAGAAATTTGTCTGCAACAACATTAACACTTGGGTGGCCAAAAGAGTAAGGCCTTTTCGCAGGAGAGAACATGACAATAGCAAGTTCTGCACCGCACTTTACAGACAAGTCGTTTGCTTTTTTGAACAAACCTGTGCGGCGCTTTGAGAATGTAACTTGTCTGTCGTTGGGATCCTTCACCTCTGCGATATCAATCTTACGACGACCCATAGTTGAAGAAGAAGATGGCTGAAAGAGAAGAGTTCTTTTATTAGAAAGGTTTTTGCTTTTTTGGGATCATTGATCCCCACACTTCTTTCTTTTTATACTCCCTCAAATGTTACAAAAGTTTCTAATATTGAAACTGCAGTTTCTGATGACTTTTTTCGTGTACATGTGGAAGGGTTCTAATATATTTTTCATTTTTATTAAATCGTTAAGGTTTAAATACGTTTTTTTCCTAAGTTTGAGTGAATTTTGAATTAATTTTTTTTTGAAATTTTATATCCATTTGATCATTCATTTTTAAATATATGTAGATTTAGTCTTTTTTATTAAGTTTTGTTAAGTTTATTTGACATTTTAAACGTATTTTATGATAATATTTGAGTTAAAGTTAAAGTAAAGAGTGTCAAACGAGGTAAAAAATTCAAATACTATAATGAAATGCGCTTCAAACGTTAGATAAATTTAACAAAATTTGGTTAAAATAACTAAATTCACGTATTTTTACAAAATGAATGACTAAATTGATAAAAAAATTTAAAAAATGACTAATTTCAAATTTCACTTAAACTTCAAAAATAAAAACATATTTAACCCTTAATTTAATAAGTCTGGTGTTAAAATACGCATAAATCTTTCGATTTCTTTGAAACAAAAATACAATTTCTATATTACTTCAAGAAATACCAATAATTATTTTATTTATTAATTTATTAGTGTTGTCTCAAATACTTATTTGAATTGGTCTGGATGAAAAAATATCGCATTTATACATTCTTATAAGAATAAAATAAATGAGAGAGAAGAAGAAGGTTTCTAAAATATATGTATTGGGTATTGTCTTTTATTTTGTAAAAATAACACGTTTATTAGGTAAGAGTTTGAATCTAAAACTGATATTAATTAGTTAGATGAAGTCAATGAGTTAAGTATTAAATAAAATATAAATTAAATTAATTGGTATCATTAAATGTCATATTTATTAAGTGTAATATATATTAAAATCACTAAATGCAATCAATGATAGTTTAATGCGTCATTAATATTTTTTGGTTCAAACGCATGGCGCATATATATATATATATATATATATATATATATATGTATGTATGCACACGTTTCTTATTTTTAATATTATTTTATGAAACCAGTTTGTGAAACATTTAAAACATAAAATTCAAATGCATATATTAACATATGGGTGTAAATTAATATCGTATTTCTTATGAAATATCCTTAAGTTCAACTAGATACTTAAAAATTTCTTAATTTCAATTACTATTGTTCATAAAATGTATTTTTGAATAATCAATTTATGAAAAAAATAAAACATAATTCAGTGCATATATTAATGTAGTATTCATATAATTATATAAATAAAAACATTTTTCTCAATATTTATTACATATTTTTATGGTAGTTATTACATTTAATAAATTATATATATATATATATATATATAACTTATTTTTATAAGAATGCATATATGCAATATTTTAAAAAAATATAGTATTAAAATATAATTTACTTTGTAATATTTTAAGAAATATTATTTGAAAATCATACTTTTTTTAAGTCTTGATATTTTCTGTGGACTTGATAAAATGGTGGAATAGAAAATTTCAAATTGCAGACTTGCTTGTATTATCGATAAACATAATAAATACAAAACTGAAAGCTAATTTTCAATTAAAAAGAATAAATTGAATTTAAGAAGATGAAAAATTATATATTTTTGAATATTAATATTATTTTAGTTACTAATAGTCTTATTTTATTATTTATTATTTATTATTAATAAGGTTTTTTTTATCAAATTTTAATTATAATATTTATTGCTATTATTATTATCATAAATGAATAGGAGGGATAAAGGAAAAGTGGTTAATAAGTCAAGAATTTTAATAAATGCAGGAATAAATGAAAAATGTTCTAATCAATTATGTTGGTTTTCATAATGAATGAATACAATAGTTTCTATGCATACATGCTTTAGTCGAATGAATTTGATGGTCCTTAACGGGTTTTACTGACATGAACAAGAGAATTTGGATTGTTTGTTAAATTTTCTTTTTTGTTATCATGTATTTTCAAAATATAAGAGGATGAACACACTGCTTTTAATATTTTAAAATGTATTAAATTTTTTTTAAACATTAATATATTTGTATTTTTATTATGGAAAATGATATTTATTATAACAAAAATTCCAATAGAAAATCTGAATTCTGCATATCAAGTACTAAATTACTAAAACCACCCTTTACAAGATTATATTTTTAAATTATAAATTATTTTTTGTTACCATCTCTCTGAGTATTTGTGTGCTTGGTGCGAGGGTCTGCTAGTGTTGAATGAAAGAAATAGTGCCGAAGGTGCATGTCTGGTTTCTGATTTGTGATGAATAGAATAAGAGTAACCTGTGAGGTGCATGTGATTGTTGCAGTAAAAATTGAAAAACCAGAATGTTAGTGTTTTGGGAGAGTAGGAGAAAAATTGAGGGGGAGTTATGTGTTGAATGAAAGTGTTGTCTAAAGGAAAAATGCGAGAGGAAATATGTTTATTCTGTTAATGAAAGCCATAGAAGAGTTTCATATTATAGAGGTAGTAGTAGATGGTACAATAGGGTTAAAACAAGCCAAGATGGGTTACATAGTAGAAAAACACTAGTTTATGCATGAAATTGTTTATTCTTGAATACGCAGAAAAGCACAAAATACATCCTTGTTAGAACAAAAGGGCAAGAGTTCATAGAAGTTGTCCTGAATCACCTATAGTTGCGGTATACAGGGGTATACATGCAACTCTCAGCATACTTCACAAGATCCTGAGGTCGAGGAAGACGAGTGGCCAAGCCTACAAAAACAGTTGAAGCAGTTGATTAGTTTACAGGGAAATAAATGAGGATGAAAGAGCAAAGAGAATGAGCACACACCTAGTTCGTAGGCCTTGGCAGCAACATTTGCTGCTATATTGGCTGAGATTTTTCTGATATTAGAGAGTGGTGGGTAAATCAAACCATTTTTGTAGTTCTCCTCGCTCACTTGTGTTGCCAAGGCTTCAGCTGCACAATTCACAAGAATGTCAATGAGTTCATCATTCCATTCTCAGTTTTACATTATCTAAAAGCATTGTTTATGTGTAAGCACTGCTTATTACATGTCAAAAGATTTCAATATTTGATAGTTTTGGCTTGCGTATGTATAAAGTAAAAGGAGTCAAGAATATTGAAACAAAATGAGTTTCCGTTAAAACATTTCCTTCTCTACTATCTGCTTCAAAAGAAAGCAAGTACTCATCATCATCATCATGTTCATTGGATTTATCTAGCAAAATTTGTCACATTCACTTACAAGCTGCTAGAAGCATATCATCATGTACTCGAATAGCTCCTGAGATTACTAAACCCAAACCAAAGCCTGGGAAAATGTAAGCATTGTTGGCCTGAAATAACAAGGAAAGCATCAGATGCGAAGTTCTGCTGTTTAACAAATGAAAATAGAGAAGCGATAATGAATTTGGAGAAGACTTTGAAACCTGGCCAGAAGCATAAACTTTGCCCTTGTATTCGACAGGATCAAATGGACTCCCACTAGCGAAAATTGCACGACCCTTTTTTTGAAAACAAGGAGACAAATTAATATTCTTGCAAAATTGTACGTGAGTTGAGCATAATTTGCATAAATAAATGCTTAACCAGGCCCAGAGAATGATGTGATTATCAGTCTTTTTACCTCACTCCACTGATAAGCCTCTTCGGCAGTACACTCAGACTGTGAGGTAGGATTGGAGAGAGCCAAAATGAGAGGTTTCTGCAAGTGGGCATGGAAGTGCAGTTCTTAAGTAAAATCATATATCTAAAAACTCATCCACAACAAGAGTGAGATTAGGTTTTACATCATTGTTTGAAGTCATAGCCTCAACCACTTCCTTTGTAAATGTTTTTCCCACACCAGAGGATCCAATCAAAACTGTAGGCTTGATAACCTGAAATGTGCAGTAATTAAGGAGAAGGACATATCTAAGGCAACCCATTGAAGACCATAAGAAAACATATCAAACACCTTGACTGCGTCTAGGAGACTGTTGACTGGCTCATGTTCATGAGCCCACGGCTTCTTGAAGTGTTGGAGTGAATTCTTCCGGGAACTAACAATTAAACCCTGCAACAGAATGAAAAAATGCTTTAGAAAAGTGTACAAAACTAAAATTTAATGAGCAGAGAAGATTTTGCTGCTGAAACTTGTCAAGCACTCTACTACCTTTGAGTCTACAAGCCATATCTTCTTGCGACTCTCTTCTATAGGTGCCTTAGTCTACCAGAGAAACAATTAGAAATACATATAGAACTATTAGCTGAATAAGTTGCTGAATTGAAATGAACTCAAGAAACCAGTGTTGCTGAATAAGTGACTAATTCACCTGCTTTGACATCTCCAGAGCTATTAGCTCTGCTATACCAGTTCCTGCCTGAAAGTGTGCAAACAATGAGTTAGACAAATTGATTTGTTAAGTAACAAAAAAATGGGCAATTGATGGCTTGTATTATCACCCTCAGAATGAAGATGAAATTTAGATAATGAAAAAAATTGAATGATTTATTCCTTTTAGTTGCTTCTCTCCACTTCCACAGCATGAAGCATAAATAACAAGTCAGAAAAAAGAGGAAAAACAGAAAATGGTCTTACTTCTCCAGCACCGAGAAAGAGGAATCTGTGCTCAGGTAAGGTACCACCAATGAGCTTCAGGGCTGCTACAACACCAGCTAGAACAACAGATGCAGTACCCTGAAACAACACATCAACAATTAATATTCCATACATAGATGCCTGATTTTGCGAGACAAAGTACCTGTATATCGTCGTTGAAAACAAGATGTGTTGTACCATATTTAGCAAGCAACTCAAAAGCATTGTGATTTGCAAAGTCTTCAAACTGCAATAATCATTTGAAGTTCAAAGAATGAGGCATAATAATTGAAGAAAACAGGTTTAGAAGCTACATAAACCATGCATAGAAAATTTGTATTGACCTGTACAAGAATTTTTTCTCCGTAATTTTGCTTCACAGCAGTCATGAACTCATCCAGAAGGTCATAATATTCCTAAAAAGACACCATTAAAGTTGCCTAAGATCAAAACAAGTTATTAACTGTACAACAATATAAGACATCTATCTCATACAAACCTGCCCAGTTGCCCTATTTTGTCTAAGCCCAATGTAAAATTCATCCTTCAGTAATGTCTCATTGTTTGTCCCCACATCGATAGTGACAGGCAAACACTGAACACAAATAAAATCAAATGAAAGGAGGAGAGGAAGAAATTAAGAAGACAAAACACAAACATCATATGTAACATGTAACAAATAATGGAAAATGCTTACAGCTGAAGGACGAACTCCTCCTAGTGCAGTGTACAAAGCCAATTTACCAACAGGAATCCCCATCCCCTGAAGCACAACCAACGTAATTAGTTATGTGTTCATCTACTTTCACATGTCTATAATTTCTGTGTAAATTAACAAGTTCAATTCCCCTTCATATGTACCTGACATCCAAGATCCCCAAGTCCCAAAATTCGCTCGCCATCAGTTACAACAATAACTTGAATACTCTTCTCAGGCCAGTTTTTCAAAACCTCAAGGACTTTACCCCTGCAAAGGGCCAACAACCTTACAACTATGCACCAAATGTGGCTGAAAGTTGCATACTAATGCAGGAAAATAAAGAATTATACTTTTCTTTCAAACTAATGTAAAGACCCTGAGGACGCCTGAATATGCTCCCATATTTCTGGCAAGCCTCACCAACAGTAGGAGTATATACAACTGGGAGCAATTCCTCGACATTATCAATGAGAAGTTTGTAAAACAGCCTTTCATTCCTCTCCTGTATGCAAGAACAAAATGCTGCGGTAGTTACCTCTCAGCTTTCATATCCTCAATATTTCAGTTCTCACCATATTGATATATTTTCTATGTTCTTGCAAAATTCAAGGGCATAGTGTATTTGCAGGGATATAGTTCAGGGATATAGTTCAAAGCACCACTAAGAGAAGAAAAGAGACCATGAAAGAAATAAATTACTATCCAGTATTTGCGAGGTTATACTGCCCTTCTTTTCAGCATAAAACTTAATATGAACAAAAACACCATGAATGAACAAGAGAACCTGAACAGGAACAAATCTTATGATGTTTTTTAATATATCTATGATGACTTGAAATTCTTGCCTGAAGTTCCATCATGGCCACGTACTTCTGCAAGGGAACCTCATATTGCCTGATGTTGTGCATCAGTTTCTTCTCCTGTGGAGAGTACAAAGAAACAATGAGACGAAAATAATACTCTCAGATTTTAAATAAAATTATTTTCAGAAGGCACAAACCTGAAGTAACTGAGTGATGACAGTGGGAGGTAGAAGTCCACGCAAATAGTGTGCATCCCTCTCTTTCTCAGTGAAAGCTAGCCCTTTGTTGTACTGTGGATCCCTTAGCAAAGAGTAACCACTGCATGTAGAACAAATTGCTCCAGAAACTCAGAAACCACAAATTCATATCAGATTCAGATCAGAGAGGTGTTTCTGTCAGAGTAAATAGTGCATGCAGCTCATAAAGGAACCGATTTTCATACAGATATCTAATCACACAACTTACTATATAGGGTAAATTCTTGATGTTACATTAATTATCTTAAAAACCATTCTAACATGAATTTTAATTGGTTTACCATGTAAATTTTTCTATGATAAAGAGGTTACTAAAATCAACCCAGTAGTGAGGGATAAAAGAAGCAAAATGGCAGAAAAGAAACCACAAGTTGACATACTTTCATGAAATCCAACTCAATTTTAGAAACACTATATTGTTAATGATGAAACACAATATTAAGCATGAGCATATACACCACAAGTAATTGAACTCGTGAAGAAGTAAAATGCGTGTGTGAGTGGGACCTGGCAACTGAGATAGTCCATGGGGTGACAAGTTGGTCCTCGGTGGCGCGATCCTCGCCGTAGACATCCTCAACGCCACCGCTGACGGTGGATCTTGGGCTGAGGTCCAACACTGACTCTCCATCTCTCAGTGACTTAAGTATGCTCTCCATCTTCCTACCAATCACTTTCTTCTCTTCCCCTCCCTCGTCTTCTTCACCAGTGCTATGGATATTATTATGTTGACTAACCTTTGAGTTCACACGCAACACAACTTTCTCTGATATTTTCCTCTTTCCACCGCCACACCAACTAGAAATTCCCAAGTTTTTTGAGCACCCGTGTCCCTACTTCATAACGGTTAAATGTCAAACACAACAATTATGAAGAAAGAAGTCAAGGGAACACTGCACAATGCACATTCGTCAATATGTCATTTTCTATTCGAAAAACTATGTCAAGTCTCGTCTTCTGTGCTTTATCGTTACAATTTTACTACGTTTTGCAGATGGTTAACTCATGGTGACCATGTTGGAAATTTTCAAAATTTACCAAAAAACAAATAAAATAGGTGGAAAAAAAAAAGGAAACATCTCTGGTTGAGAGTCGTTAATTACCATTAAATTGGCTATGTTCAACGAAATCATACGAGGGAGAGAGAGAAAAAAAGACAAAGGCTTTGTCTCTGTTCGGCGATAGTAGACAGATGGAATTTCTAGATGACAATGTGGAATACGTGGCACTGTGTGGTCACAATTGGCTTGAGTAAGAGTTTTTGTCTTGTCTGATGTCACGTATTCTTGTTGGATAAAGGGGATTAGATAATGTTAAGAAAATTGTTACAGTAATATATTAGTTATGCTTTGTAACATGGTTGAAGAAAGGTGTCCAAATTAGAAGGAAACAATGGCTGTTATCAACAACACGTGCTTCATCGATAGGTGAGTTGTTTGTTCAAAAGAAGCAAGGGTGGGAATTTTAAAACTAAAGAGAACTACTGACCTAGTATAATGATCGTCACACGCAAAATAATATTCTTGTCTATAGTACTTTGTATAAAGATATAGATTGGTAGTATTGGACAATTTATTTTATTTTGTTAGAATAAGAGATTTTTTTAAGGAGAATATAAAGATAACTTGTTACGTTTTGAATATGATTTGCATAACAACGGGTTAGTTTTAAATACAATAATTAAGTAACTTACAAATTTTAGTACTTTTAATTGAGTTTTTTTATGCGTTATTTTATTTTGTTGTTAATGAGATGGTTTGATAATTATTTTTGTTTTTCTTACTCATTCGGTCTTTAATTTTTTTTCTCATTCATCGGTTAAAGTGAGTTGCGAATTACACTTTTCATCTTTATTAGATATACTAATGTTGATAGTACATGGAGCATATGCACATTAATTATTGCTATTTTGTGTGAAAAACTTTTTTGAGTGTTTTTGTCAACTTAATTATTAAATTTAAAGTTGTCAAAAATAGATTGTAATCTGCGAATCAATCAGACTCATCATCGGTTTAAACTGAACTGGATTAAAATTTTTTTACAAATATTAATATGGGTTAATTTTTGATCCAATCCATCTATTATTTTAGTGTATATTTTATTTTATGCAATGACCGAAATATCTGATTTGGCATGGATAGATACTAGGATGTACATTTGTATTTGATTTAATGTGTATGTGCATGATTGTCTAGGACAACATTGCTTAGTTTATATAAGAAAGAACTTTTTTTTATATGGATTGAGACACCTGATCTCTGGTACATTTATATATTTTTATTTTTTGTCAATAAAAAAATGAATAGTTTTGTATAAAGCTGTATCGGATTATTTTCAACTGAAGTTAGTATTCCTTTATAATAGTGATATTCGTTTAACGATATAGAAATAATGATCTCTCTTACAATATATTCTCAAAGTCAATATTACTTTATCATAATAATATTGGTTCAAGAATATTATACTATATTATATCTTCTGAAAAAATAATCAATTTAAATTATGAAAACAATAAATTTCAACTACCTTACAAGAGAGCTAATTAGTAAAATTTTCCCTAGTAATAAAATATTTTTATTAATTCAACTATGTATGTACATGTAGCAAATTACATCATTTAAAAAAAAAAAACTTGTTTCGATTTGATCCAAGTTCGTAAACCGTGATGGAACTCTACGCTCCAAAGCAGACAATACCTGAGAAATATAGTGGTTGTTCCTAATGTTAAGGGAAAAAGAAATATATAAACTGCACTTGACCTCAACTAAGCGATGTACGACTTATTAGGTATGTCGAAATAAAAACTAAAAACAGATATTTAATTTTTATACAAGTAAAATACAATTAGATACTAACCTCAACATGTTATTTTTGCAAATCAAAAATCTCCTATTGATTTGCACACTAGTTGGATGATGATAGTAGAGCATTTCACCGTTTCTTTTATTTATATTTTATATATATTTTTTACTTCCAAAATGAATGTATGTTTTGTTTAAGCAAGAACAAATGAAAAAAAAATGTATAGTATATTATTAATTTAAAAAAGAATTATAATATTTTATAGAATAGTTATGAGATTATTAGGGATGGAAAAGAAAAATCTCATCTATTTTCCATTATTCAATTCATTTTATTAAATATTTAGTCTATGTAAAATTTATTATATTAAATTTGGATTTTAATTTGATTTACGATTTATAATTTTTTGGATTGAATTCTTTTAATCTAAACTAGCGAAAATATAGGCATTGTCGCGCCTGTGTGTTCGCTTTTTTTATGTATCTATATGTATAATATTCAGAATAATTGATGACAATTTATGATAGATATACGTAGATTGGTTAAAAAAGAAAGTAATAAATTACTAATACGTAAGATTGTGTATCAACTAATATTTAATACATTTGATCAAGATTTGGGGGTTAATGAGCTATATGTGATGGAGTTAATGGTAGTTGTCTATAAATATACAAACTATTTTAGTAGGTGTCTATAAATATACATTCGTTAAAAAACTTAAATATATATTTACTAATACATGATGTAGAAAAAAAATTAGTAAATGAAAGTATCATAGATTTACATCTTAAACATTTCTTTAATTAGGAGGCCAAATAAATATTGATGTGTAGGATGTGTTTCAGCTTTCCTGCATTTTAAAAAAAGAAAATATATTTGTAAATATATATATATATATATATATATATATATATATATGCAAATAAAAGAAATATTATGTAGCAACTGAATTAAGTATAAATAATAATAAAAAATCTTTATTTATCTTTATAGCAGTCTTCTTAATTCTCTGTAGAAGACATGGTCCATAAGTTGTTGAGTTTTAAAGAACTAAAAAATATGATTGAATATTGTTATTTAGTTATGAGACATTAAATGTATATGTAATGGTATACAAATATTGAAGAAATAGTAATAACTTCATTGATGTGTATATTTTGACAAACACAAAGATTATTGTTGTAGCGAGTATAATATTTTTCCTTAAATATTTAGGTTTTTACCAATTTCGAAACTCTATGTTCTCCACTTTGACCAAATAGTTATTCGTATGAAAGATGAATACAAATCAATTCAATTTGTCCTTTGGATTTTTATATTTATTGAAAATATACAGTTTGTTTATGTTATTGTTTATACACTTGCTATATTTAATTTTGGAAAAAACATTATATTTCAATTTTTTAAGAGGGACCTTACGATTGTGGTGTTGGTGCTGAAAAAACTTTTGCGTATGATATTTTTTGTGCACATTACAAAGCGACTCTCCTTTTGCTCTATATTAATTAATTATGAAAGTGTAAAATTTTTCTTTAAATTTCCTCCTTTTTTTTAAGGTGTTTTAAAATTCAGCACAACTAAAGAGTATTTAAGTTCAGTTTGGTTCGGTTCGGTCTGCTCCGGTTCAGTGCGGTTCGGTGCGGTTCGGTTCAGTCTAGTTCGGTTCGTTTCGGTTCAGTTTGGTTAGGTTCGGTTCATTTTGGTTCAATTTAGTTCAGTCTGCTACGGTTCGGTTCAGTGCGGTTCGATTCGGTTCAGTTCAGTTTGTTAGGCTTTCACTTTTCTTTCTCTTATATGTCTTATTTTGACCAAATAGTTATTTGTGTGAAAGGTGAATACAAACCAATTCAAGCTTGTCATTTGGATTTTTTTTTATTGAAAATATACAGTTTGTTTATGTTATTGTTTATACACTTGCTATATTTAATTTTGGGAAAAACATTATGTTTCAATTGTTTAAGAGGGACCTTACGATTGTGGTGTTGGTGCTCAAACAAAATTTGGGTATGATACTTTTTGCGCACATTACAAAGCAACTCTCCTTTTGCTCTATATTAATTAATTATGAAAGTGTAAAATTTTCCTTTAAATTTCCTCCTTTTGTTTAAGGTGTTTTAAAATTCAACACAACTAAAAAGTATTTCAGTTCATTTTGGTTTGATTCAGTTCAGTTTGGTTCGGTCTAGTTCGGTTCGGTCCGATCTGGTTTGATTCGGTTTAGTGCGATCCAATTTAGTGTGGTTCGATTCAGTTCGGTTCAGCCTGGTTCGGTTCATTTCGGTTTAGTTTGGTTCGGTTCGGTTCATTTTGGTTTAGTTCGGTCTGGTCCGGTTCGGTTTGGTTCAGTGCGGTTCAATTCGATTCAGTTTGGTTTGGTCCAGTTTGTTTCGGTTCAGTGCGGTTCGGTTCGGTCTGATCCGGTTTAGTTTGGTTTACTTCGGTTCAATATGGTCCGGTTCGGTTCAATTCATTTCGATTTGGTTCGGTTCAGTTCAATAAAGAATGTATAATGAATTTTTAAAATAGTTGTTAAACGTAAAATTAGAAAAATAAAATATGTACATAAGAGAGGTTTTTAAAACAACTGTTGAAGAAAAAATATGTTTTTAGACTCACGGTTAAAAGTATACTATTTTTAAATAATTAGTTTTTAAAATAATAATTAAGGATAAAATTGAAATAACGAAATATGGATACAAATGAGGGTGTCCTCTTTATATATTATTATAGATGAACAAAATTTATCTAACTAAATTTAACTATAATTATATGTATTATATTAAAGTAAGAAAACTATTTTGAATAGAAATTAAATATTATAGTAAAAAAATTAATAAAAATTAAACCGTATTGTTTTACCATTTATTTTAAAAAAACTTAATTTCTATCGGTTAACTACTCACTAATTGGATTATGTATTATATTTTCTCTCTTTTCTTCAATGACTTCTTATCCTAAACATCACGCACACTCCATTTTTTAATTCAATCACCATCATTGAGACAATGATTGTGAGCTTCTCATCCTTGTCACTACTATATAAGGCCATGTCGTCTTACTCTCGTCATCCCACCTTAACACCTTCACTGCAATTCTAACACCTTACACCCCACCCAAATGATATGTTTTATTTTGAACTTTAACTCTAACTAATATTTTATCCTTCTCTTATATGTCTTTTGCATTTTTCTCATTTTTTTATACTCAATGCTTCACTGCTCTCATCTCACTCTTCTTTTTCATCGTCTTGTAATGTTTTTCTTAACTATTTAGGCTTTTACTAATTTTGGAACTCTATGCTCTCCATTCTGATCAAATAGTTATTTTTGTGAAAGGTGAATAAAAATCAATTCAAGCTTGTCCTTTGGATTTTTTTATTGAAGATATACAATTTGTTTATGTTATTGTTTATACACTTATATTTAATTTGGGGGAAAAAAATTATGTTTCAATTGTTTAAGAGGGACCTTACGATTGTGGTGTTGGTGCTGAACAAATATTTGGGTATGACATTTTTTGTGCACATTACAAAGTGACTCTCTTTTTGCTCTTTATTAATTAATTATGAAAGTGTAAAATTTTCCTTTAAAATTTCTCCTCTTTTTTTGAAGGTGTTTTAAAATTCAGCACAACTAAATAGTATTTCAATTCAGTTTGGTTCGATTCGGTTCAGTTTGGTTTGATTTGGTTTGGTTCGGTCTAGTTCGATTCAGTTTGGTTCGGTCCGGTTCAGTTAGTGCGGTCTGGTTTACTTTGGTTCGATTTGGTCGGGTCCAGCTCAGTTCAGTGTTCGGTCTGGTCTGGTTCGTTTCGGTTCAGTTTGGTTCGATTTAGTTCAGTTCGGTCTGGTTCGGTTCGTTTCGGTTCAGTGCAGTTCGATTCGATTCAGTTCAGTTCGGTTCAGTTTGGTCCGATTCGTTTCGGTTCAGTGCGGTTCGATTCGGTCCAATCCGGTTCAATTTGGTTCATTTCGGTTCGGTCTGGTCCGATTCGGTTCAGTTCAATTCGATTTGGTTCGATTCAGTTCAATAAATAATATATAATGAATTTTTAAAATAGTTGTTAAACGTAAAATTAGAAAAAATAAAATATGTACATAAGAGAGGTTTTTAAAACAACTATTGAAGACAAAATAGATTTTTAGACTAACGGTTAAAAATAAATTATTTATAAAATAATTAATTTTTAAAATAATAATTAAGGGTAAAATTGGAATAACGAAATATGAACACAAGTATCTCTTTATATATTTATATATATATATATATATATATATATATATATATATATATATATATATACTAGAGTAAATACATGTGCTATCATGCCTATGTGTATGTATTTTTTAAATTTGTGTGATATTATATTAGTAGGTGATAATATTGTAATGTTATTAAGTTAATATATATCAGAACAGATGAAAGAATAACCATTGATAAATAATGAAGAAGAGAAATAGCAGAGATAACGATTTTATAAAAAAGTTTGTAAAAATAACGATCAATTTTTAAAAATTTAATAAATTATTATATCTAAAGGGTGAATTTGGTATTTGAAATGTGAATACAAAAAGGAGAATTTCTTTATATATCGTTATAGATTTTTAAATATGAAAAAAAAGTTTTCTGATGTAAAATTTTAGTTGGATAAAAATGGAGCGGCCCGAGTCGAGATTTCTGATTTGTATTTGGTTAACTCAAAAGCACAGAACATGTTAAGAGATTTAGAATCATGTACGAGGAGAATTGAAACAGAAGAACTTGTCACTCCAATATTTTTTGTCCTATCTTTCCTTATGTTCCGAAAACCCTAAACCCTAATGTGTGTCCATATTCTTACGTATATTTTCATGCAAGGGTTTCTTTCGATAATATATAGCAAACTCCAAGATGAATAGGCTTGGTATCATCATGATGAAATGTTCAGGAATATGTGGATATATGCGGTTAGGAATTTGATAAGGAAGGAAAGATAGGACTCAAAAAAATACTGGCGGGAGCAGTGATAATTCTGAATTTGCTTCATCGACGGTTGATGGGAACAATAGTAATTTCAGAGGAGCTGATGATGTTGATGAATCAGAAAATAATCCACGTCCCGTAGGGTAGGGAAGGATGGCTTCTGGGCAATTGTTTTTTGGTTCCAATTCAGTTCCAGCACTTCTGAGGTTCCATTTTCTGTCTTTCTTTCTTTTTTTTCGTTTAGGGTTCCGTTTTTCAATATAACAATCATCTTAACTTTTGTTGAATTTCAGATTCTAGAGAGCGCCTTCAAAAAGAGACCGTGGGTTACATGCCATACTGTGGTGTGACTGATGTTATGTTTGTTCTTTGATTTGTTAATTGTCGAGGGTTAATATTCAGAGCAAAACAGAGGAAGAAGAGAAGGAGAAATCAATTTCGTTCAAAAGATAATCAAGTGGAACAAATTATGCATTCATAAAGAAGGTTAACAACTGTTGTTTGCTCATGCTGCAGACAAATGGGATGCTGAGTTTTATGGTAAAGTCAATGATGATGTTTATGTAATAACATTGGTTAGTTTTCGCTTGACTGAATGAGGTGATTATTGTTAACAATGTAATTAACCTAATATTTCTCTTAGAAAGTAAATTTTAGGTGTAGCTTTGCTCATATTTCTCGTACAACAATTTCATTGCTTGTGTAATATGTATATGAAATGAGGTACTAAACACATAAAACACTCTCTAAAGACCAATGTTGTGTTGCACAATTGTTTGAGAAGCACTAAACAAATATATATTATTATATTATTTAGAAATAATTTACGTTGATACCATATGACCTATTCTACGTCGACTACGCACATTGCCTCCATTTATTTAAAAATATACCACTGTTTTTTTTTTTTTTTTTTCGCTACTAAACATAAATTGGGTTTATGTTAGACATATATCGGGTAATGTAAATGACTGTTTTTATCTTAATGTAAAAGATAAATGGTAGTAATTAAATTTCGTGCAGATAAATTTTATATTATAATAAGTCATTAAATTTTATTTTTCAGCTGTCCAATTACTAAAAAGAAGTTGGATTTCGAATCGTAGTAAGATTCCACAAACTAATAATCGTATTGAATTATTTTATCAGGTTAGGCTTATCCGTTTAAATAATGAAAATGAATATGAAATTTTAATGACTGAACGAAAAATTTTAATTTTGTTTAAACAAATAATGTAAGTTTAAATCTATTATTCATAAAACAGGTAATTAGATGATATAAATAGTTTTTAATCGAAAAAATGTTGCAGAGTATAATCATTCGGAAACCGTCTTTCTGTGGTACATTTAACCCTTTCTGAAATTATACGCTACAGTCACAGAAATAATAATTCGAAGAAGCAATTGCCTGTGTTTTTCCGCAATTGACACTGCATCCTATAGAAATCAGCCTACACTTATTATGAAAACTTTCATTCAAAATAAAGCTTTCACATTTCAAAAAAAAATTTAACCAGAGACAACATTGAAGATATATAACAAAAAAAAGTATGCATGTATTTTTGAAAATCTAATATCGATTATAAATAACAATAAATTTATAATATATAAATAAATATAAATGTCAAATGTCATCTTATAATAAAATTAAATTTGGTTATCTAAACTTTATTATAATAAATTTTATCATACGGTCTATTCAGGTTATTATTGAACCATATGTTATTATTTCATCTTGTACTCAATATATTAGTAGATACAAACTTGTCAATTTTATATAGTTGGATTAGAAATAAAATTCAATGTTTTAAATGTATAGTTTCAAGTAGCATGTTTTTCCTTCAAAATAAATAACAGATAAGTTTGCAAGTGTGTGTAGGGAAAAGGGGTGCGTATAATGGGAATAAAATAAAGCTAAAAAATGGACATATAGGGGAAATGAAAGTGGCTTTTATATTACCTAACTAAGCAACAATGGTCTTTTGGGTCCTTAGTGATCCCTAAAGCAGCATGTACTTTTATTTTGTGTTTGACAAAATAGCTCCAATGTTTGCCATAGCCATTGCTTTGGGAACAAATAGACAAACTAATCCACACACTAACTAAAGTTCCCTCAAATAATACCACTGACCCACATGTCTTCTATGCCCACTACTATCACACAGAATCACACTTTTCAATCACATAATTTCCCTAAATCAATTTCTTCTTCCAAGTTGTAATTTTTTTTATCATATTATGTTGGGAATAGTCCAAGTATGAATCAATAGTCCTCACATTAGATAGAAAAAATAAAGTTAAACATTATATAAGAATAAAAATCCATAATATCATTATTTTAAGGTTTTAGTATAAAAGTGGTGTCAAATGTCTTATATATGTAAGACTAACGTTATATAACCATATGAAACCACAATCTCTCAATGATTATGACCATAACTCATATATAACCAAAACATATGAAAGAATATATAACCCAACACATATTAATAAATTGGGTATGTTAAACCTAAAATCTCTATGCTTAATCTATAGAATCAAACTATTGAACATCTAAATGTTTAAATTGAATTGAGTCCATTTAAATTTGCAAAACCATACCATCTCGTCTTGTTTGTTAACATAAATATAATTTCGATTCCTTAGCAAAATAATACAAAGTTGAAAGTTATTTTAACTTGTGAACATTAAGACCCACTCTTTTGTACATATAGAACAATTACTAAACATTTTATATCCAAAACAAGATACTTTCATATTGATGACAAAAAAAAGATGGTAACGAAGATACGGATCCCAAATTATTTTGAGATTCAATGATTTTGTTCATCTTAAGCAAAAAGTGGATTAAGGGGCCTTTTTTTTAGACTCTATGATGGCACACGACGACAAGTGCCAAGCTAGCAAAACTGAATAATATAGTGTAGTGGTGTGATAAAGACGCGCCTTTCAATTAAATAACTCATTATTTTTATCATACGTTGATAACTCAAAAAAAGTTCAAATATAATGATTTTTATATACCAACATTGAGACAATCTTTTTCAAATTAGATAGGACAGGACAGCTTGTTAGAAATATATTTATGCTGAAATGAAAATATTTTTTTAAGCTATTAAATTTATAATTATATTTGGGGTCATAAAAATAAAATTTGAAAAATTAAAGTATAAATAGAAAATTATGTAGAGTGCGAATTTCATAACACTTTTAGAAAAAAAATAAAAACTTTTAAAAATATTTGACACTGCTAAACTCATAATATGACTCTTAATTATATTTTAGATGAACTTGAGTTTATAACACAATCCCACTGATTGATACCTTAAAAATATATTTAAATTTAGAAGCAAATAAATAATATTGGTTTCATTCTGTTGACGAAGTATGACTACATTAATTAGTATTAGTATTTTAATACTCAAAACCCTGTCATTAATATTCTAAACTAACAATATATCTTATTTTATGTGAAGACAGTAAAATAATTAAACTTCAGTATTTAATATGTTCACTTGAGTTTTATCAGCATTTTAATTAAAATTATGGCGAATTAATTATTGTCATTTCATCTTTTTCTAATTTGACAATGAAGTCTTAATTGCAGATGAAAAAAAAAATACATGCAGATATTTTCGGGTAAAATTTATGATAAATATTAAATTACTATTTACATGTAATTAATGTAATTAATGAGTATGAATATATAATTATATGTTTGGTAATACGACGAATAATATCATGGTTCATTGTAGTATCATCTATCAACTAATAATTATTAGCAATCTTTTTTAGAACCAAGTCATTAAAATAAAATTATTAGTGAAAAAAAATTAATTATTAAATAATTATTTAAAATTTGATTTACATATTTTTGTTTTTGTATTTAAACATGTGAAATTAAAATTATTTTTTGAAAGATTGATTTTTTTTAAATGCATATATTTTAGTACTTTCATTAATATGCAATTTTTTTAAATGCATATTAAATTTATTTCTATTAATATTTTAATAAGGAATTTAATCCGAATTGTACTTTCAAATTATTTTTTCATATAAATTTATAATTTAAAATTTTACTTTTAAATAATTTTATTTAAAATTTAAAAAATGATTAAATATGGTTTTTGTCTCTTAACTTTTAGTGAATTTTGGAATTAGTCAATTCTGAAACTTTGGACCAATTTAGTCTTTCATCTTCCAAAATACGTGGATTTAATCCTTGTGACCAAAACCATATTTAACCCATCAAAAATAACATGTAAAAATATTTATAAATATTGAGAGTTACAAGTACAAATAACAGAACAAGTAATAAAATAGGTATTTATAAATGGAATGGACAATGGATACATAGATACTAATAATAATAACTTCATTTGTTGTCATATTGGATTTAATTAATGGGAGAATGCTACCGAATACTCTAAAGACATACTGATTAACGAATAATTAATAAGTATTGATTTTATATTTTTTTTATTGAAAGCCGAAATAGTTAACTTCATTAACTAAAACAATATATATACCTATATAATAGATTTTATAAAAATAAAAATATCCTTTAAAATTTTTATGCTATCAAATGAGTATTTTGGAATTCTAAGCTCTTTACTAAAAAACAAAAAAAAAATCTATATAATTAATAATTTCAGATTTTAAAATATTATACGTTATTTTAGTGTAATAGATTTTGTTAAACTAAGATGAATGTTACAAAAGTTTATAGAAAAGTCATGAAAAAAACTCAATAAAGTATCAAATTAATTTTTTAACTTTTTAAATGTTTAATATTATTTTTTGTTGATTTTTATATTAATTTAAACTTTTTTATGTTTAATTATATTTTAATTTTTAACAACATTAAAATAAAATTATTTAATTATTTAATTATTTTTTAACTTTAATTGATGAACATTAAATATAATTGTACAATATTTATAGATATTTTTGTCTATTAAATAAAATAAAACTACATTAATAGTTATTAGATAAGATAAATTAAATTTTATAAAATTTAATGTATATTAATTATCTTTATCCAGTGTTAATAATAAAATCCAAATTATTTTTTTTAAGAAGATTTAAAGTGAATTAAGATATTAGGATTGAGTTAGTTTAAAGTAATAATAATTAAACACATAGTTCACAATAATTTTAATTGAAATACCTTACCATAAAAGACACCGAAGCATTAAAACCCATGAAATTTAATAAGGATAAATAGAGGTTATGAAAAAGGAGAAATTTAGAATGATTAGAGCAATTGAGAGACAAGAGAGACATAAAGGCCCTAATAAAGCCAATTTCCAACTCACCAAACTTGAAAAGCTGTAAATTAAATTTCTGCACTTATAACCAATAGCTGCATTAATCTCCCACTTTAATTTTTCATTGTGCAAAGTTGCAGTAGCTGCATTCCTTTATTGGGAACTGAGAAATTCCAAACCACCGGAGGAAGACACGCACAAAAAATTTCACAAACAAACACATCACATCTCTTTCTTTCTTTTTTTTTCTTTTTTTTTTCCCTTTCATTCTTTTCTTCCATTACACTGGTACTGTCACCAACATTCTCAAACCCCAAATACTGGGAAGAAAGAAAAACATAGTTCCAAAACACCAATATACAGTGTAGTATAGTGTAGTGAACCGAAACAAGACAGTGTAAGCAAAAACACAAAATAAGCATCAGGACAAACAATCATCTCCCAAGAACCGATCCAAAAAAACCAAAGCTGCTACATCGAATGAAAGCAATAAAGTCACGTCACATGTCATCCATGTCACCGTGCAAATGATCAATCTGATCATGTAACTCTCGTGATGTAGCAGCCAAAAATATGCAGAAGGTTCTGTTCATGCGAGATGACAAAAGGTTGTTGTTGTTTCGAAAATTGGAAGTTGAAAACAGTGGAATGCAATATTGTTCATCTGCTCCAGGAAGTATGATACGGGGACTCAAGATATGCCATTTTTTTCTGCAAGTTGAGGTCTTTGTAGAACTTCTTAATGAATTCTTCGGCGGCCACGTCGACTTGACTATCCCCGTCGTCTTTGAGAGGGAAGGGTGAGTCGGTGACTCTGAGTTGTTTGCCAAGGGGGCTTTTGGCGAAGGCGGGGAAGGGGGAGTTAGTGGCGTCGTTGTTGAGGATTTCGAGAACCTTCTGAACGGCGGAGAGGGTGGAAACGTCGTGGTGTTGTTGGGAGGGTTTGGAGAAGCGGTGGTTTTTGTGGGCGTGGAAGGGGACGGCGGGGCTGTTGCTGCAGCTGAACTCGTAGTCGCGTGGGGAGATGAAGGTGGCGTGGTTGTGGTTGGAGCGGCCGGTGAAAGAGGCGATGATGTAGTGGTGGTTCAGCATGAGGTTGTTCACCAAAGCTTTCTTCCCACGCTTCAGCATGAGATTGAACTCCGCCATTATCTTGCTCTTCGCTATGCCCTTCCTCAACATGAAGAACATCACACGTATGATGTTCCATACCTTCTTCGCCACCACCTGCGTGCTTCCCTCAATTTCCATTTCCTCACTGTCTTTTTTCTTCTTTTCTTTTATGTCTAAATGCTTAAGGAAGTGAGAGAGAGAGAGAGAGAGAGAGAGTAATAATTGAATGATTGGAATGTGTTTTGGTATGCAATGGGAGAGGGGGTTGGAGCTATTTAAAGGAGCGAGCGATATGCAAGTGCCACACGGTTGTTGTGCTTATTATTATCTCATTATCATTATTTATGTTTTTTTTAACAATTAATTTAATATATATATATATATATATATATATATATATATATATTTATTAATGGGATGAAAATGTTTAAATGGGATATTATGGTTTGGACATACAACCAATCTCCACGACCATATTTAACAATTATAAACCTATTTGTATCTTTAGCATAATACATCGTTATCAAACTAATTTTATACGTTAAAAAAATAATCATTATAAACAAGTATGCTATGCCGATCAAAAATAAAAAATAAAAAAATAAACAATTATGCTATACACAATATTTAATGCATAAATTTATTTTTATTTATCAATTAAGAAAAGATAATTAAAAGAGTGTAAACAATTACAATAATATTTTTTTAAATGAATAAATAAATTGTAAATTTAATATCATAACTTAGATTATTCATTCTATATATATATATAATATGTTTTTTTCTCCAGATGATCGTGTATATTATATTCGACGAGACAATAAATGAAGTTTTCCCAAAAAAAAAAAGAATAATGTAACCAATCATTGAGATAATGAGTGGGACACAATTACAATGAGAGAATGAACAAAGAAAGAGAAGAGAGGAGAAAAACATAATAAACTCAAAGCTTAGAGTTTAAAAATGTTTGTTAATGTTCTATTTTTCTATTATACTATTTTTGACTTGAAAAGTCTTTATTATAATGCATGAATTAAAAAAGTATATTACATATGCTACTTTAATAAATATTTATATAAATTTGAATTTTTTTAATGATAAACAAAAAAAATATAATTACTTAGGTTGATATTTCCGTCTCTTTTTCTTTCAAAGTTTGCTACGTGACCTTAATTTATAAAAGTGATCATTTGCGAATGATACGGGGGTTTGAAGCCAAGTTGGAACGAAATTTTGAATTTGGTAAGTAATTTTTTGTGTTGTTACTAATCATTTCCAGTTTAAGGAACTGAAGACTAATATAGTTTATTATTGTAATGATTCAATAATAAGTTTCCTTTAAAAAAAAACAAAAAGAAATAAGATTTCATATTGAGTATTGTGTTAGCGAGAGATACAAAAACTGAAGACAATTTAAAAAGCTGGTTTTAGTTTACCAATAAAATAAAAAAAATATTAAATTAATTATTTACTTCTTAGGTATAGTTTAGGCATATGAAAACTGATTTACTACTATTATTGTTGTACTTCACATAATTTATAATTATTATTATTTTTTTGACCACTGCTATAAAAATTTAAATTATCAAACCCAGTTAAACAAACACCGATAAAAAGATTGATATACATTATATATGATAGATTGGAGAGGGTGAGAGGAAATTTATATGACAATGACAAAAATGGTTATTTAAAAGTCTGCCATTGATGTTGGTAGGTTGGTGCATTACCAGGAATGGACGTTGGAGTTTACTCGAAGGTCTCCATGATGGAAACCCATGTTTGTTTATTTATTTACTTAGTCGATATTCAACTCCATTTCTTAAATAGAGTTTTAAACTTAAAATTTGTTCATAAAAAACATAATTAATAATTAGTCAACTATTTTAACAAAAAATATTTTCCGTAAATCCAACGAAAACTATTTATAGGTACATAAATAGATTTGCATACCAAAAACAAATAATTAGACATTATTTGAGTTTTTTTTTTCAAGTATATTAGCCTTTGCCGTGCTGACGAAGTATTGATTAAATATATTTCAACCGCGTAATCTCTACCGTCCATTTCCACTTATATATATATATATATATATTTTTTTTTTTTTCTGCGTCATTTGTTCTGAGCTTGTTATTCGAGGAAAGTGTGATATGTCAACTCGTTGTGACTGTTTAAATTACATTTTGGCTTATTTTTTTCGTAAGATATCAATTATATTATTAATAATCAAGTTTCCTGGAAAGTATGCATGAAAATAAAAATCACGAAAGAAATTGATTCCCGGAAATAGATTAGATACTACTAAGGTGCTTTTTCTACTAATTAGTTGAACCATAAACCAATTTTAATTTATTATAAAAATGTTTATTTATTTCATTACTTTTTACTCGTTAATTAAAAATGCTTATACTATAGTACAAGTAATAAATAACCTACATTTATAAAAGGTGTCGCCAGTGAATAATGCCCTTGTTTGGACCAATTTCAGCACTGCAAAAACAAGAGATCCAAAATCGTCTTGCAATCCCTTTCAAAAATCATGAAAGGTGTGATTGCTCCAGCCATTAATTCAGTTTACGTTTCATATACTTCACAGTGTAATAAGATTTTGATATCTACATTTTCAAAATTAAATATCCCAACAACACTGAAAAAACCATATATATTTTGCACCTCTCGATTACAATAGACAAAAATATAAGTCGTAGAGAGAATTTAATATGTGTGTAACGTTATCAGTGTCACTTAACGAACATCACTAAAAATATCTCACTGCAAAATCGCACTCATGGGTCATGAATAGAACAACTACTTTGGAAACGTGGCATTGTGGTGTTCTCTTATAAGAGCAGAGAAAACATGAACCGTGCTTAATTGGTTCGTTAATATGTGTGATTGGGCAAACATTAGGAGTATTAAAATTAGAGTTTTAATTTAATGATTTCATTGACAGTGAGACATCGTAACACAATTGACACAAATTATCGAAAAATAATATGCTTATATATTTACACCTAAAATTTGTCTTGTGTAATGTGTCTCTATCTCTCCCAATGTATATCGTGGCAACCCAATCTCTAGCGTTGAGTATTTAAGTACGAAAGATCATCTCACATTAATTCAGAATAAATGAGTGTATAGTGTTGATAATTTACAAGAGACAAAAATAATTGAAAATAGAATATATCTTATCTCCTCCTTATAAAAATCACTATATTTAATATAGCTAATTTTTTAGCTGAAGTGGATTTTAATGGGGAGTTGATTGACCAATTCAATATCTATGTAGAATTTTCTCAGATGCCACAACTTATACATTTTTATAGGGGAATTATAAATTTATATATGTTTTAAAATTATATAAATTTAAGTTATTTAATGTTCTATGATATAGTTTTCTAAGAAATATTAATACAAAAATTATGTTATTACTATTTGTTACATAGTCTATTAGATAAATTACTAATAGAATTCATATATTTTTGTTACAATTTGATATTTTGAGTCCATTAATAACACAATGTTAGTGATACTAACACAATGTCAGTGATAGTTACTTATAACTTTTTTTCTCTTTTAAATTTGATATTAATGCGAGACATGTGAATTTAAATCAAATGAAAAACACTTCTAGTAAATTCATATTAGACAACACAAGATTCGACATAAAAACAATAATTTACGTCAGATTATATTAGATCCATGTAAAAAAAAATCTATAGAAAAAGTGATAACGAAATAAACATTTATGAGTTTGTATTAAAAGAAAGATTTTGATAAAGTTAAAGAAAACCTGGTAATAAGAAAATTTATACTAGAATAAGTCATTGAATTTTATTTTTCAACTGTTCAATTACTAATAAAGAAGTTGGATTTCGAATCAAAATAATAATTCCACAAACTAATAGTCGTATTAAATTATTTTATCAGGTTAGACTTATCCTTTTAAATAATGAAAATGAATAAGAACTTTTAATGACTGAAAGCAAAACTTTAATTTTGCATAAAACAAAGAATGTAAGTTTAAATCAATTATTCATAAAACAGGTAATTAGATGATAAAAATAGTTTTTAATCGAAAAAAATGTTGCAAACCAAATGAAGAAGTTTAAACTAAGTCAGTAAAACTACCTTTGTTATGATAAAATTAAGGATGATAGTGAGTGAGTGTACGTAGTCGAGTGTATTAGATCAAACCATTGATCCAAATTTTTTTATCCTAAGTATGATGTACATACTCTAAATTTAGACTTTTAATTTATACTAAAACTGATTTTTATTAAATAAAATTATGACATCAAAAAATTATTTAATGTTCAATATTAATTAGTACAAATAATTTTCGTAAGATAAAATTCCGTTCGCCTATATTTTTATGAAAAAGTTATTTTAAGCTCTTCAACTTTTGTTACCGTTGTTGCAGAGAGAGTGAGAAAGTAAAGTAATATTTTATTTTTAATGCAACAAATAAAATGTTATTATAGAAGATAAGTATAGATGGAGGAGTTTCCTTAGCCTGGTCCTCTTCCAATCGAAAACCTTTGACTTTGAATAATTTCTTAGACTTTATACACTTTACTTTATAAAAGCATCTAGATAAGAGCAAGACAATTTCGAAGAGATAACCCATGCTTCACTTTTCCAATACTTTACACAATTTAAGCCACTATTATAATTTTAACACTTGTGCGTTGGATTCACTTTACAATATAATGAAAACATATATTAGATTACTATTTAAATAATAACAATAATAATAATGTAACTAAAATATTTAAATTTTAAAAATACATTTTTTTCTCACAGAAAATTGTGAGTGTTTTCTCTTTTTTCTCACTTTCTCATTAAAATGTTTTGTAATGACATGCAAATTGGACTTCAATTCTGATAGTAGTTTACAATGTGGAAAGTGACCATAAATCAAGGGATTAATTAATGTGGGATTCAAGCATACATCTATGATATATTGAATAGTTCTAAATAATAAGTTGACATGTGGGTAATACCCTCCATGTGATTTTTGGCTTAGGTAGTGTTTTATGTGAAAAAAATATTAAATTTATTTAAATTTAAATACATATTTTAATTATGAGTTTTTCTGAATTAGTAATCTCTAAATTTTTAGTTGTGAACAAACAAAAGTGCAACAGTTAATAAGATAATCTCATGCAAAACAATAGATGTCAATAGACAATTGAAATCATTATTATATTTATTTTAACAATGATTCGTTTTTCATAATTAAACATGCAAAAATAAATGTTTTACATTTTTTGTCGATTTTTTAGTTTAAGTTTTAGTTCAACCATTTAATTGCATAAGGTATATCACAACGTGGAAGTTTTTAAATATTTATGTAAGAGATTAATTAAACGCAAAATTGAATAACTAGGAGTTCTAAATGTGGATTTATGATGAACGGCATAAAAACAAGAAATTAATTAAGAGTGTATAAATATAATTAAATAAATCCGAACAACTAAATCCATAATAATATACAAAGATAATCCCCTCTTTCGTGTCCACATTTCATAATACCAATTCTACCTTTTACAATATAATTATTTATTAAAATTTTTAAAATTAATGGTTATTTTTACCTATTTTCTATAAAACTATTTATTTATTTTTATTCATCAACAATTAAGTTTTCTATTCATTTCATTTTATTTTTAACATTTCATTTCATTTTTAATAAATATAAATTTATTTTATATATTAACTTAATAACATTACACTATTATCACCTACTAAGATATTATCATTCATATCTAAAAAATGCATATACACAGACATTATCGCGCCTGTGTGTATGCTAGTAAATAATTATGAGTATACCTTTAATGTATTATTTCTATTTTTTTTTCAACTCTATAAAATATTTTATCAAATTCCGATCTATAAACCCATTTTGAGGATTATATATTTACAATGAAATCGAACACTTTTAAACATTGCATTGTGGAAGGCTTCCTTGTTCTTTGCAAGGACACATATTTATGAAGTTTGTATTATGTTTTTTTTCTGTAACTTTTTTTATTATTATTGTCTTTAGTTGTGTATGGAATAGTTGTAATGCATGACTTTCAAGGATGTAGTATATATTTTATTTACCAAGAAAAAAAATGTTGGTATATTTAAGTTTGACTTATGACAACATAATATTTTCATAAAAGAATATATTAATTATCAAAAAAATTAAAATATACATTATCAAACCTGTCTTGCCATGGATTTGTTTTTGTCTTTGTAATAATAAAGTGAATGTGTTTATAAACAAATTCATATATAATTAAACACACAATTTTCTATTCATTTTACTTCTGTTTCGGTAAAGAAGAAAGAAAATGATAGATATATCATAAATTCGAGTTTTCCTATTCACAAAAACTAACATATTAAAAAAATTTCCATAAAAAAGTTACTTCTTTTGTTTCTCAATGACTTTTAAAAAATAAATAAAATTAACACTACATAAACTTTTGGTTGAGTTAATTACCGAAAATTTCTTTTTAACAAAGGTTATTTTTGCTAAATATCTAAAGGATATTTTTTATTTTCTTAACTATGTTGGAGGTTTAATTAATATTAGGATTTCTTCCTATCTTCTTGCACCTTGATAATCATTTTTGCCTTTTTTGAATTGTGTTTAGAAAATAAAAATATTGGATTATATAATCTGAAAGTTATTTAGTTTCTGGGTTATATAGGTTTTATACTTCAGAATTTTTTTTTATTTTAAAATTATATAATCTGAAAATAAAAAAGATAATTTTCGAAATATGTAATTAGAAAAGGATGAAATGAAATTTTTATATGGGGGTGCAGAAAGAAATTTATGTAGGTGTAATAAGAAATTGTCTGATCCAAATCTCCGTATGAACGGAGCCCATCACCATATAAGTGGATCATGGTGATGGATTAGTAGAGAGTCGAGGGGAATAAAAAGCATCACTGAAGGGAAGGCTTAATAAGTGGTTTGAATTCTGAATTTGCCCCGAATGATTTGTTTGACTTTCTCTGGTTGCGTGTTGGAGAATCCCGTCCCAGGATTATTTTAGATGGCGACAAAATGTTAACTGCTACTTTTGGGCACTCCCAACTACTCTTCTGGTTTTCTGTACTTTCAAAGCCATTCATTTTGATTTTCTTGTTCCAACTACAATTTTAAACTACAAAGAGACTGAACAACCGTAATCCCACACAACACATAACATCACTTCCTCAGCCAAGAAAACAAGGCAAAAGGTAATTACTCCATAAACTCCATTTCTTGCTTCTCATTCTTCTTCTTCCCTTCAATTCTCTATACCTCTGCAATCTTTTATTCTTTCTTTCTTCTTGTTTTCATCAAGAATCACGCTCAAACGTCTTTCTTGGATTAAGTAGTTTCTCATGAAATTAAGTGTTCTTGGGCATCATGTTTGGGACTAGAAAGAGCCCATGAATGTTTGCGATTCTAAGACCATCTCCCATGGAAGAAATACTTCTCTTCCGCCTTGTTTGAATGAATGGTTGCACTTGTTTGACTTTTTATTTCTTGGGTTTTGTTTCAAGTCACGATTATTAGAGTACTTTTGTTGATGCCTGCACATGCGCCTCTTATCTTTCTGTTGCTGTTCTTGTTTTTATCTAAAATTTTCTGTGGTGTAATTGTTAGTAATCGGACTTGTTTATCTGATTGTTTTGTTGGAATTGTTTATACCCTCTTGCTGGTTTTCAAGATTTACTAGTAGTTTTGTTGGAATTGTTTATACCCTCTTGGTGGTTTTCAAGATTTACTAGTAGTTTTACTTTTCCGGAATTAATGCAAGAACCTAGATGTTGAAATGCTCAATTGTGCATCTTTAGAATCCTCTAAATATATATCTGAGCATTGACAGAGATTCTGAATCATATGCAGAAGAATGGAGTATCAAGCTTTTGGGAGGGCCCAGAGATCAAAAGTGGCGATTACAAAGCAGACATTGAAGGTGATGCTAGTTTTGGCTGTTGGTTCCTGGATGTTATATCAGATCAAGCAATCAAGAAATGATAGAGAGAAATATAGCGATGAAAGGAAGCTTGTTGGTGGACATGGAGCTAGATTGTTAGGGCGTAAGGGGATCCTACCACGGGTATACGAAATAGATTTTCCTGACTCAGGAAATGTAGATTCTGCAGGAGAAGCTAAAGAGTCAAGTAGTGGCAGCGATGATGGATCTGAGTCATCTGATGGAGCCAAGGAAGATAAGGCTGAAGCAGGGCTTGTACATATCAATGAGAAATTCAGCACAAGAGAAAGAAAAGAAGTGGGATTTGAACCACAAACTCAACCTGAGGTGTTATCTGAAAATCAATGCAGAGATTCATCCAAAACAACAGCCGGAAAGGTTGGTATAGAATCAAGAAGTGAGTCAGGTCACAAAGAGCATGGCATTGAGAAATATCCAAAGGGATCAAAAGTAAACGGTTCTAAAGGTAATGGCATAGAAAAAGAAGTACAACTCAGGAAACAGCTAAATGATGAGCATGTTAGACAGAATGCTACATTAGATTTCTCAGAAAAGGAGAATGATGTAGATGAAGGGCCAATAATTAGAGAAAAGGAAACCGGGATACAGAAAAATGTGGTGGAGGGTGCCACAAATGCTGAATTGACAGAGGAAATAGATGAGGTTCAAAGCTTTCATGATGAAAATGGTGCCCCACCTGATGAAAAGTGGCACCTATGAACTCTGGTTTACAAAGACGAAAAACATAATGAAAAGTGGCATCTATGAACTCTGGTTTACAAAGACGAGAAACATAATCTCATTAAACCAAACTAGCTATCTGCTTCACCGATTTCTGAAATGGTGCCCCACCTGATGTTAATGAAACTGAGATAGTATTTGGTCGGGCACACATTGTGCATGAAAGGAAGTTGGTTAAGAAAACACATTTATGAAGTCACATACGTAGAAGTGAATCCGGAAACATAAAAGAACGATGCTGATGAAGAAACTAATGCAGGAAATATTATTGCTCATTACGATGCTTCAGGCATCAAACACATTTCAGAAGGTGAAACAGATAGCTAGTTTGGTTTAATGAGATTATGTTTCTCGTCTTTGTAAACCAGAGTTCATAGTAAAGGAAGTTGGTTAAGAAAACACATTTATGAAGTCACATACGTAGAAGTGAATCCGGAAACATCAAAGAACGATGCTGATGAAAAAACTAATGCAGGAAATATTATTGCTCATTACGATGCTTCAGGCATCAAACACATTTCAGAAATCGGTGAAGCAGATAGCTAGTTTGGTTTAATGAGATTATGTTTCTCGTCTTTGTAAACCAGAGTTCATAGATGCCACTTTTCATTACTTAAAAAAAAAGTACAGAGCTGTAAGGTGTGAGTTTCTAGGCTATAGAGTTTTTTTTAGTTCATGACTATGTATGATGTAATTATACATAGGGAATTGTAACATTGCAGATATTTTTCATGAAGAGATCACTAGCTGCTGAATTTGGCCAAGGACCTCGAGAGGTTTCATTTAGATATGCAGCTTTGTTTTCGTTGGATTTGAAAAACTGTATAGGCCAAGATAAATGTAATTGTTGTGAATGATACATTTTGTTTTGCAGCTACATTCAGCTTTGTTTTAGTAGCTTGGTTTTCATTGCAAATCCGGTGACAAGGACTTAGAGTCCCATGATTTCTAATTTTATGAATGGAAAACACGATTTGGGAGAATGTTGTTCCTCCAAGTATGTGTACTCAATTTCAAATATTTGATTCGGTCCTCAAAAGTAGTTTTCTGATATGATTGACAACTCCTACAAATGAGTTCACAGGTATAAAGTCAACACACTCCATTTTTAGTAGCTGTTGGGGGACATAGACGAGGCACTGTTAGCAGAAATAAACAAAGAATAGATGAAAATCTGATATATTGACGCTATAATAAAAGATAGCGATGATACGCTGTAAAGGGTCTGAGGTAAGAGGCGATGCCTTATTCCATTCCTAAATCCTACTATTTTTTTGGTCAGAAGGACGCAGTTCATAATGAAAATCACATTTTGAGTGTTGCAATACGTTGTAGGGTTGGCTTTAGTCCTTGTTACTCCGTAAGAATGCAAAAAGGTGAGAAAAAGGTAACAAAAAGAGAGAACTTTAATTGCATTGGCACTAAATTTGGCAGCTACTCACCCACACCTACCCAGTAGCCCCTCTGTTCGTTAGAGCACTGCATTGATTGGGATTCTCCAAAAGGCAAACGAGAACGTAACTAAGTTATCACTAAAAGGTAAAGTCTTTGTTTCACATCCAACTTCATATCCGTGTATACACTCATGGAGTGGAAGAGACCAGTATGAAGGAAAGAGGGAGTATCCGTGTGACTGACATAATGAAACTGCAACCAAAATATAAGAGAAAAAAAATGTAAAAGTTACAGTAAATGTCATATTAGGTTTAAGAATCGACATTATTTGACTAAAAGTAATAATGAAGTATGTTTTTTAACTAGTGGAACGAATCTTGATAACATTTATGTTAAATATGAGAATTCCATGTATAAGATTAGATCTTCGGCATTTCATGCAAAAAACACCTAAATCAGACATTCATCTTCTATAGCTAAGGACTCATTTAAATCAGAAATTCTAAATGATTGATAGCACAATGATGATTAATTCTCTCATGAAGAAGAAGTGTTGAGAGAGAAAGAGAGAGAGAAATATTGACCCTTTGTCATTTGTTTAATCTCATGAAAATGAGACAATGAGAAAAAAAAAGGGAGGAAGAAAGTGGAGGGAGAGAGAAGTTGTGTTTGAATGGATAAAAGAGAAAGAAAGAGGTTGTGTTTGACTGAATAGAAGGATTTGAAAGTTGAAAAATTGATTAAGGATATGATGTGATAAATTTCCACTTAGATTCAGTTGAAAAGAGTAAAAAATGAAAACCAACATAATACTGTATTTTCTTTTGGTATTTTACTGTATTGATTATACTGTATTTTTATTTCTGTTCCTTCTCAATCAAAACACCTTTATTTTTACTCCATTTCTTACCTTAGAGAAGAAAAATACGGGAGGTCAATTGATTCGTATGCAAGTAAAAATTCATTTGAAGTGAAGTGGATGTCCAAGACAACTTACAATATTAGAGGATAAGTTGATCTTATAATGAACTTGGCTGAAAAAGAATAAAAACCAGAACAACAGTCTCCCACAAAAATATTTGGTGACTACCAAATATGCTATTAAATTAACTAAGTATCCGATTTTTTACTTGCAGACAGAGCACCTTGATAGATACTTTCGGGTAAATTGATAGTTTTAAAAAGGTGAAACTATTTATTGTCAAACTAAACAGATCAAGTAGTGGATATTTTTACGAAGCTGAGTTACTTTAAAAGTGAACAAAGTGCTTGGAATGATACAAATTTGATTTCAGGAAAAATTAAATCAAGTTGTTGTTTCTTTATTGGGCCGCAAATCACTTCATAACCAAGTAATTGGTATTTTCTTAAAAAACAAACTATACTGGAATGGCAGAGCCACGCAAATGAACTTCCATATTTTACTGCACCGCCACTATTTCTTAGGAACTAAGTTTTTGTTTATCTTGATTTTATTATTTTATTGTTTTTGAAAGCCTATAAAAGGCATTAGGCAGTATATATAATATATCAGAATCATATTGAGTGAATGAATCGTGGAGTGAGTTTTAACTTCTTCCAAAAACAAAGAGTGCCATTTTTCTTCTCTGTCAAGCAAAAACATTCACTCCATGCATCATAAGGCTGAATTCGGTATAAGATTAATAGTCATATCTGCAGATCACGCATGAATAAGATTCTCAATCCTCAGTTACAAAGGCTAGATTTTAACCTTGCACTATGAAAGCTTAAACTAAAAATCAACTTATTCTGTAATTAACAACAGAGAATTTACAGATCAAAATTTCTCTACTCTCTAGTGAGCTATCCATACCTACTTGGGTCTTCCCCTAACCAACTTGCCCATTCATTAACACAAAAATAATGGTTATGGAAACATCTTCTGTTTATGGAGTATACATTATCGAAAAATCAAAACATCAATTTGCAAGTCATGGTCAATACAGGCAAAACTATAATTTAGTGTAAATTACTGATGCTTAAATAAATTATCTTCAATTTGAATTAGTTGTCAGGCTATAAGCAGGAACCTTAGCAAGTCTTCCTTCTTCCATTACCGATCTTATTCTCTCCACCTCCTTCCACAATCCTCTATTGGCATAGATATTAGACAACACCACGTAAACCCCATCACTCCAAGGTTCCAATTCTTGCAAATGCTTAGCCACCCACTCCGCCATGTCCACATTCCCATATTTTTCACACGCACCCATCAAACACCCCCACACTACCGAGTTTGGCTTCATAGGCATCTCCTCCACCATTCTTCTGGCATCCTCAAGCAATCCAGCTCGACCCAGAAGGTCTACCATGCATCCATAATGCTGCAATTGGGGTGCTATGCCATAAACATTCTTCATCATATCAAAATAAAATCTCCCTTCTCGAACTGCCCCACCGTGCACACAGGCACTAAGCACTCCAATAAAAGTCACATAATTTGGCCTCACCCCAGCCTCCCTCATATGACAGAAGCATTCCAGCGCTTCCCTCACATGTCCATGCATACCATACACCACGATCATGGACGTCCACGACGACACATTTCTTTCCTCCATAGTTGCAAAAACCTTGTAAGCCAGGTCCAGCCGCCCACACTTCCCATACATATCAATCAGCGAATTCAACATCAAAACATCAGTCCTCTCACCAGCTTCAGCCTGGAAAACACATTTATGCACCTGGAGAGCCAGGTTGAGGTCACCAATCTTCCCACAAGCCGAAGTCACATTAACCATGGTCAACCCATCCGGCGCAAATCCCCGCCTCTTCATATCAAGGAACACGCCAATCGCATCCCGGACAAGGCCAGCCTGCGAAAGCCCACCTATTACAGCATTCCAAGAACCAAGCTTCGGGTCAGGATTTTCATCAAACACCATTCGGGCACTTCCAAACTCGCCAGCTTTAAAATACAAACTTAAAAACCCAGTTTCACAGAACTCGTTACATTGCAATCCAATCTTGATACCAACTGAGTGAAGCTGTTTCCCGAGCTTAACATCAAAAGTTTGGGAGACGGCCTTCAGAACAATGGGAAGGGAGTAACAATCGGGCAAAACCCCATTCCGCAACATTAAAACGTAGATGCGAAGTGCATCGCGTGGAGCCTCTAGCCTGGTGTATGATCTTATAATATTGTTCCAATTAAACGGCGCCGGATTGGAGATAAAAAAATGCGTCCTTAGAAGGTGGGCATGCAATGGATTCAGTTCCCGCACAGTAGCACAATTACTCAAATGAGTAGCTACCAACGCTACAAGGTCGCTTCCTGAATAATCCAGAAGAGATCGAAGCGCAGAGTTTTGGGTAGAGTAACTACAACGACGACGACGAAGGGGGAACGCAAGTTGGAATAACGTGCGCATAGACATAATAGTGTCCTTGCGCTGCTACATGCTCTGCATGGCAGGCATATGCGCCGAAAAAACAAGCCTTTTCTTTCTTTTACAATTGAGCGAGCTTTTCAAAAAACAAGAACAAGGGCATTTTCGGTAGTATCAATTATAAAGAGAATGCAGGAAAAGCCCCTTAAAAAATAGCAGGCCTCATCACAGGCCCAGCCCAGATGGCCCAATAGATATAAAAAAAAAATTGAAACATAGTTTGAGTTGCATCTTGCAGGGCAGGGCAAGGCAATGTGAGCTTTTGGTTGAAGCAGAAAGTGAAATTGGAAGGTTCTTTAATTGGAAGATGGAGGAGTCAGTAGAATCAATAGCGGTTCCGGATCACGACGAAGACGATCCTTCATCCACGATTTTGGATCTCACCAGTTACCAGCTCCACGACCTTGACTCGGTCGAGTTGCCTCCCACTCTCACCGAGTTGGACCTCACCGCGAATCGCTTGTCCACGCTGGACCCGCGCATAGCCAACCTCTCCCATCTCAAGAAGCTCTCACTGCGCCAGAACCTCGTCACCGACGCCGCCGTTCTCCCTCTCTCTTCCTGGAGCGCCCTCGCCTCGCTCGAGGTATGTCGCTTAAGCCTCTGTTTGGATGGATGAATAACATTTTCTCGAACGCGTTTGTTTTAATCTCTTTTTTTTTTCCTACATGCAGGAGCTGGTGCTGCGGGATAATCAATTGAGGAACATTCCTGACGTCAGCATATTCCAGAAGCTTCTGGTATTCGATGTTTCGTTCAACGAGATTAGTTCGCTACACGGCTGTGCCAAAGTCTCCGATATGCTCAAGGAACTCTACGTGTCCAAGAATGAAGTTGCGAAGATCGAGGAGATCGACCACTTCCATCAGCTGCAGATTCTTGAACTCGGCTCCAATAAATTGCGGGTGTGTTGAGGTTAACGTTGTTAAGTTACCGGGTTTGTGCCTTGTTTGTTTCCAATGGGGTTTTTGATTTTTTTTTGTTTTTGTTTGTGATTTAGGTCATGGAGAATTTGCAGAGCCTTGTGAATTTGCAGGAGCTGTGGCTCGGTCGGAATCGAATTAAAGTTGTGAATCTATGTGGTCTCAATTGCATTAAGAAGATTAGTTTGCAAAGCAATCGTCTCACTTCAATGACGGGATTTGAGGTATGCTCTCTACCGATGGGGTTGCCCTCAATTTGAATCCACAAATTTATTCTTTTGGGGTAAACTATTCATCTGTTCTCTGTAGTTCTGATTTGAAGTTTGAGTCTCCATACGAAAAAAATATTAAGTTTTAGTTCTTATATTGTTTTTGTGACTATTTATCACCAGTAGAATTAACTTGTATTCATTTGTAGGAACTAAACCTAATTTCTCGTGTAGGAATTAAAACGTAAGATGAAGATAAATATCAGGACTATGTGAATAGTAGGTTAACGCCCCCCACCACACAAAAAAATGTATGCATTGATTATGTAAAATGGTTTTACACTTTCAAACAATCACAAAACCACCATGTTGGTAAGTTTATTGAATTTTATAATATTCTTAAAAGTCACTCCATTGGTAATTTGAGTTGGATCTAAGTGTAAAACTGTTTTACATCTATGCATAACCACTAAACTCTTTATTATTAATTGAGAACTTTATAGTTGCCAACCTTCATTCTGGGATGCAGGGCTGCGTAGCTCTAGAAGAACTATACCTGAGCCATAATGGTATTTCAAAAATGGAAGGGTTGTCGACATTAGTCAATCTCCGGGTTTTAGACGTATCTTCAAATAAGTTAACTTCAGTGGATGACATTACGAACCTGACGCAGTATGTCTGCTTCTCCGTTGGTCCATCTTTTTCCCTCCGCACTAATAACTTTTTAAAGACTTACATCGGTAAATAAATTGCCTTGTTTAATTTATTGCAGATTGGAAGATTTGTGGCTAAACGACAACCAAATAGAATCACTTGAAGGAGTTGCTGAGGCTGTTGTTGGTTCGAGAGAGAAGCTTACAACCATCTACCTGGAGCATAACCCATGTGTACGGTTCCTTTTTAGTGTAACGAGTTTGAATCATTTTCTTCTTGAAACCTTGGTATTTGGCAATTGAACCATATGTTGTTTTATGCATTATACTACGAGTTTTACTCTTTAATTAATCGTGTTATGGAATTGTATTGTAGACTATAAAATGGGGATAATCTTACCGAGTTTCATTTAGAAGCTCCAATTGCCACTATTCGATTTTTGGCTTTGACTGGATAAATAAAAGTGTAATTTATATGTTGTACTGCTATCTATTTTCACTATTGGGACTTTCAACCCTGTTGGTTTTGTTATTTTGGAAGTACTGGGTTTCTAGGAGGAAGCTTAACTTGACATTTACAGTCATCCTTCAGTGATAGATTCCATGTTATTCCTTGTCTGATCTTTCTTCTTTAGGACTTCTCGGTATATGATTTACTTATTTAGGAACTAATCCTGCTTGTTTCTTTCAGGCTAAGTCACCCAACTATTCTGCATTCCTTAGGGAAACATTCCCCAACGTCCAACAAATTGATTCATATGTATTTTCTTAAAAGTTTTTTGGCTTCAGCCTCTTTGTAATCAGTTGCTTTGAAGCTTTGTCCTTGCAGATCCATTTGTAAGTTTTGTATAGTTCTTTGTATGCTTTGTCATTCTTAATAGTTGCGTTATAGGTTGCACTTTGTTAATTTCTGTAATGTATGCAGGTTCCGCTTTGAAAGATTGATGATTTAGCTCCATCCACCTAATGAAGAGAACATGCTTACCAACCATTGGACAATATTGTGTGGCCTGACCATTTGTTACCTGTCGGATGAATATGCTTGTTATATGTTACTGTTTTGCAGCCACATTTCTTTTTATTTAACATTTCTTTGACGACCAATTTTTGAGAAGCATTGTAACGCTTTATTTGTGTTGTTTATTATATTTCCAGCTGCAGCTTGTGGTATACAGAGGTGTAGATTAATGATCGTCCAGAGATTCATTGAAATTTGTTTTACTAATTTCTTCTCCATAACAAGTTAATATTAATGGTCATGCTTCAAGACTCTTTTCCTCTCCGATGTTGTTCTTCAGCTGGATTTTTTTTTTCCAAGTAATGGATATTAGAAATGACAGTCAAAAGTTCTGCCCATCCAGAATGGACGGTCTAACCTAATGCCGGAACTATAATGATGGTTTAACCCAATGCAGGCAGAAATTGCCGTGTCTAGAGTTCATTTTTGAATGAAGAACTATAATGATGGTTTAACCCAATGCAGGCAGAAATTGCCGTGTCTAGAGTTCATTTTTGAATGAAGAACTATAATGATGGTTTAACCCAATGCAGGCAGAAATTGCCGTGTCTAGAGTTCATTTTTGAATGAAGAACTATAATGATGGTTTAA